>OCLG01000004.1_pt1 | contig 404493 bp, 337 predicted proteins | sample 1548111 | NCBI WGS metagenome assembly OCLG01 (sample SAMN05301508, study PRJEB22388) | human oral metagenome | isolation source: Infant 2 DOL 28 oral | host: Homo sapiens | place: USA: Pittsburgh, Magee-Womens Hospital of UPMC | collected 2013/2014 | reverse complement strand
CACAGAAATACCCTTGCGTTTTAGAGCGCTACCTACCTAGAGTACTAGGTTTACCCCCATTTTCACCATTCGAGAGCGGCTTTTCAGGAGTTTTCCCCTGAATTTCCGCTTTTCCCACGGGCATATCGAGGGTATCTCCGGGTCAAAATGGGGATTCGGCAGCCCTAACGGCGCTTCTTCTTCGACTTCTTCGAGCCCTTAGCGCGGCCATGAGACAATACCGAACCGGAAGAAGCTACAGCACCCTCAGAAGTGCTCTCCTCAGTCTGGGAGTCGGCCTCTACCGGCTCCTCAGCCGATTCCTGCGCGGGGTCCTCAGCGGGTTCTTCAACCGGCTCTTCTACAGAAGCCTTCTCAGCAGAGCTTTCCGCTGCGGATTCTTCCTCCGCTGCCGCGTGCAACGCCTTCAAACGCTCAGCGCGCTCAGCCTCGGCACGAGCCAGCGCCTCCTCATCAATGACGGGCTGGGGCTCAGGCTGGAGCTCATGCTGGGGCTCGGACTTCGTTTCAGCCTTCATAGCCTGCTCCTTCACTGCCTGATCCTTCTCAGCGCTCTCCTGGGCTTCATCGTGCTCAGGCTCGTACACGTCCACGCCGAAGAAACGCTTCATCTTCGAGAAGATGCCGCGGCGCTCCTGCACCGGCTCCTCATGAGGAAGCTTCTCATAGGTGTCGTGGATGGTCGCAGCCGCCTCAAGGCGGGTAGGCTCAGCAGGCTGAACGGCGGGCGCCTCCTGGCGCGCAGGGGCACGCAGAACATTCTCAGCCGACTCAGTCTCCGCAGGAGCCGCAGCAGTCACAACAGCCGCAGGATGCACGGTACGGGCAGGCGCAGTCAGCACCTTGCTACGATCCACCGGCTTAATAATGGTCGCACGCACCGGAGAAATAATCTGACCGCTACGACGACGCGGAGCCGCCGTAGAAGCACGCAGAACCTTCGCGGGACCCTCAGCCTCTTCCTGCGCGTACGCGGCAGGGAGGCTCGGCAGCTGACCGCTGGGAGTCTGCGAGCTGGGAGTCTGCGAGGCGGGCGCCTGGACACCAGATACCGGAGCCGCAGAAGCGGCCGGGACGGTGCTACGGCGCGGGGTGCCGAAGCTCAGCGGCACATCCGGGCTCACCGAATGAGCGGCAGGCTGTGCGGTGGCTACGGAAGCCGCAGCAGGTGCGGGCTGAGACGCAGCGGGAATCGTACGTTCTGCCTTGTCAGAAGCAGAAATATCCGCACCAGTTGTAGTATCAGCAGAGGTATCAGTCGGCCCGAAGGAAATCTCAGACCCCGCCTCATCACCGTGGGCAACCTCGGGTTCAGACTGCGCAGACACCGCAGCAGAAACCGGAGCAGGAACCTGAGTCGGCTCATCCGGCGCCGCAACAGGAGCATCCGCGGCAGGAAGTGCCCCCACATCGGCGAAGGACGGGTCATCCTGCATCAAATCATCAAAGTCATCAGCGGCAAACTCATCCACATCAACCGGCGCGAACTCAGACGCAATCGGCTCACCCGGCAGACCGTTCGCAGAGGTCGCTTCCTGCTCCAGGTCAATACCGGCATCGGAATACATGCCGCGCAGCTGACCAATCACCATGGAACGAGCCGTCGCCGAATCGCCTGCTTTCAAAGCCTCCGCAATAGCGCGGCTCTCAGCACGCAGACGCTCCACAGCGCTACTCCACAGCGGCATACGGCCCACCAGCGACAGCATCGACTCAAAGCTCGGCTGACGCACCGACGCGAGCAGACCCACCAGCAGCTCATTACCGGCGCAACGCATCACCTGGTGGTGGAAAGTCAGCAGAAGCTCGAGGAAATCACGAATCGACAGGTCGAAATCTTCCATCTGCGCCAGGACCTCGTCCATCTCCGCGAAGGAGGTGGTCTTCGGGTCAATACGCGCAATCGCCCAGCTTTCCAGCAGAATACGGGTCTGCACCAGGTCACGAGTCGGGTAACGCGAGCTGGACATGTGCAGGCGCAGAGCGGCACTCGCCGCGGAAGCCGGCTCGTCACTCAGATGCACCAGAATTTCCTTGCCGCGACCGTTGTACAGCTGCACCAGATCCATATCTTCCAGGGTGCGTAGAGCCTCGCGGGTGCGGGAACGACCCACACCAATAGCGCGCGCAATTTCGCTATCGCTGGGCAGGTCCTGGCCCAGCTGAATGTTGCCCTCGAACAGTTCGTTCTCGAGCCAGCGCAGAATTTTACGATGAATAGCCACGTGAATGCGTCTTTCGGTCAATAAGGTGAGTGAGAGTGTGTGTGCTTTATACAGAGTTATGCCGGAGGTCGAACGGCGTCAGGGCGCGCTTTAGCGGCGGCGACCACGCAGGAAGCCGAAGAGACCACCGCGGTGGTTATCCTTCGCCTCGGTGCTGGTCGTCTCAGTGCTGGGGCGGTACACCGAATCGTAGGCGGGCATGGTCTGATACTCAGCCTCTTCAGAGGAGGGCTCAGACTTGCTTTCAGCCTTGTCAGACTCTTCTGCCGCGACCTTCTCAGGTGCAGATTCTTCAACTGCTGGCTTCTCAGCAACTACGGTTTCTTCAACCGGGGGCTTCTCCTCAGCCTTTTCTGCAAGCTGTTCGTTGACAGTCTTCTCAGCCACCGCGGGCTCCTCGGCAGCAGGAGCTTCGGGGGTCACTGCGATAGGCTGAATCGAACCACCCACAACCGCAGCGGGGTCGACACCATAAGACACCGCCGCCGCAGGCTGAGCGATTACCACCGGCTTCTCCACTACGACAGGCTTAGCCTCAGTGGTCTTGGTGGTCTCAGCGGGCTTCACCTCAGCAGGTGCCGCGGGGGTAGCGGACTGAGCGGGGGTTACAGATGCTGCGGGGGTCACCCCAGCGTCGTAACCGTAGGATGCGGGAGTGAAGGGGCGCATCGGGGTGCTGTCCACGGCTTCTTCCTGCACGGTGGGCTCAGCAGTGGTCTTCTCAGCAGATGCTTCGGAGGCGGCGCTTTCGGACGCCTGCTCCGCGGGGCGCGAGTAGATGCGTGCGCTCGGGGTCAGGTACTGGGCGCGAGCACGCTGAATGCGAGCCTGTTCAATTTCCTCAGCGGAAGGAGCCTCAACCGAGAGGGATCCAGATGCCTCAGTGGAGGAAACGTCAGCAGAGGGCTTCGCAGTGGCAACCTTCTCGGTAACAACCTTCTCGGACGCCTTATCCGCGCTCTTGTTCTCAGCCGGCGCGGTAGCACCACCGGGTAGTGCCACGGGTACGTGCGCCTCATTGGACTGGCGCGCAATCTGAACGGTCTCGTTAATCCACTCGGTCACGGTGGCGAATACATCCGGGTTCAGGGAGTAGAGGCGACGTTGCCCCTCCACGGTCACGGAGACCACGTCTGCATCGCGAAGTACTTTCAGGTGCTTTGAGATGGTCGGCTGGCTCATGCCCAGCTTTTCGACCACTGCACCCACCGTGTGGGTTTGCTCAGCGAGAATACGCACAATTCGGCGGCGAGTCGGATCCGCGATGACAGAAAAAACATCAGAATGCATATAGCGATTATGACATATAAAGTGACGCCTCAAGCTTAGAATGAGGCTGATACGGAAATTACCTTCAAAAATTCTGAAAGACCGCTGAATGCTACCTCAATATGAAGCACTGAAGGGGGGAAAAGCATGAAGTGCCTATCACATCTAATGAAGATTTCCTGTATCTCATCCTAGGCATATGCGGGCCGACCAACCCCTCAATACTTATATAGCTAATACAGAATATATAGTTTTCGTGGTTCCACCCACAAAACCAGCCACACGTCTCTTCCAAGCTCACATATTTACCTCCAAACCACCAGAGCCTCAACCTCCTCAGCAGGCACCCGGCGCGATACACTAGAAGGCGTCAAAACAGGCACAAATCCGCCGCCCAACACACCAACACCCAGACACCCGCTGAAGGAGGCGCATGGGACGCATACTCCGCCGCACCCGGCGCCGACACCACCACCCCCAGGGCCAGCTCAACCGCCGCTGGGACACCCTCAGCGGCACCACATCCGTGCCTCAAAAGCAGCAGGTTCGCCGAAGCCGCCGCGACCGCCTCGAAGCTGAAAAGCTCAGCATCCTCACCAGCGTGCCCGGCATCGATCTTGACCGTCTGCCTACCCTACGTGACCACGAAGACCCCAAGACTCAGCGCAAACGAACCCCACTAGAGTTCAACCAGAAGACTCTCGAACGCTTCCGCGACTTCATTGATTCCTCAGTTCTGGCGTCTCCCTCACGCACCGCAATCGGTGCCTTCTTTCTAGTCATCATCTTCTTCACCATCATGCTGTCCCTGCCGATTTCTTCGGCAGACGGGCAGCGCGTCGCGCTACACCACGCGGTCTTCACCTCAACCAGCGCGGTCACCGTGACCGGTCTGACCACCGTCTCCACAGCAGATCAGTGGTCAACCTTCGGTCAGGCAATGATTCTTCTCGCCTGCCAGGTGGGTGGCCTGGGCACGCTGACCATCACCTCCCTGCTGGCGCTGGCTATCGGCCGCAAAATGGGTCTGCGCACCAAACTCATCGCCCAGGAAGACCTGAATATTAGCCGACTCGGCGAGGTCGGCGGCATCGTCAAAGCGGTGGCGTACGCGTCTTTCTCCATCGAAGCATTCATTGCAATGCTCCTCACCCCGCGCTTCCTCGCGCTCGGCGAAGCACCACACGAGGCTCTGTGGCACGGCATTTTCTACTCGGTTTCGGCATTCAACAACGCCGGATTCACCCCGCACTCGGACGGCATCGTACCCTACGGCCACGATCTCTTCCTGCTCGTACCCATCTGCATCGCGGTGTTCCTCGGCTCGCTCGGCTTCCCCGTGTTCATTGCGATTCAGCGCAACCCTTTCCGCCCATCGCACTGGCAGCTCACCGCGAAGTTGACCACCGTGACGACCCTGTTTTTCTTTGCTTTTGGCGCGTTCTTCTGGGGTCTCTTCGAGTGGAACAACCCCGCCACCATCGGCGACTACTCCGCAGGCGACAAGGTCCTGAACGCCATCTTTGCCTCCGTCATGATGCGTTCGGGCGGGTTCAACCTGGTTGACATGGACGCCATCACCCCCGTCTCCACGCTGCTGACGGATACGCTCATGTTCATTGGTGGCGGCTCCGGCTCGACCGCAGGCGGCGTGAAGGTCACCACCATCGCCGTGATTGCCCTATCGATTCTTGCCGAGGCGCGAGGTGACCAGAAGGTCGTAGCGTTCAATCGCACCATCCCCGAATCCTCTCTGCGCATTGCCATCTCTGTGATCGTTATGGGTGCTACCGTGGTAGGTGTTGGCACCGCATCGATTCTCATCATTAGCGGCGCAGATCTCAAAGAAGTCATCTTCGAGGTCATCTCTGCCTTCGCGACCTGCGGCCTCTCAAACGGCCTCTCCGCGAGCCTACCTCCGGCAGGCGTGTACGTGCTCAGTGTGCTCATGCTCATTGGTCGTGTGGGTACAACAACCGCCGCAACCGGCCTGGCGATGCGTTCACACCGCCGCCTCTACAAGTTCCCCGAAGAAAGGCCCACCATTGGCTAGTGCACATAACGCCCCCGTCCTCGTCATCGGCCTGGGACGCTTCGGTTCGGCTGTGGCTGCCCAGTTGCGCCTGCAGAATAAAGAGGTTCTCGCCATCGAGAAGGACCCCGAGCTGGTGCAGAAATGGTCCGGCGTGCTGACCCACGTGGTCTCCGCCGATGCGACCGATATCGACACCCTGCATCAGTTGGGTGCGGACGATTTCGGTTCCGCCGTGGTGGGCGTGGGCACCTCCGTGGAGGCGTCCGTGCTGATTACCGCGAACCTCGTAGACATTGGAGTGGAGCGTATCTGGGCGAAGGCCATCACCCCCGCGCACGGCAAGATTCTGGAGCGTATTGGCGCGCACCACGTGGTCTACCCGGAGGCGGACGCTGGCCGCCGCGCCGCGCACCTCGTCTCGGGTCGACTGCTGGACTACATTGAGTTTGATGACGACTTCGCGATTGCGAAGATGCGCCCACCGAAGGAAACCCACGGCTTCACCCTCGCCGAGTCGGATATCCGCTCCAAGTACGGCGTGTCCGTGGTTGGTATTAAGTCCCCCGGTGAGGACTTCACCTACGCGGACGCGACTACCCGCATTCACTCGCGCGACATTCTGATCGTGTCCGGTCAGGTGGATTTGATTGAGCGTTTCGCGGCGCGCCCCTAAGCGTATTTTTCCTCGCTGCCTTGAGGAGCCCGCGTTTGAGTAGCCCGCGATGAGACATAGAAAAACAGCCTCTTCCCGTTCTGCCGGGAGGAGGCTGTTTTTCTGTAGTTTTACCCAGTCAGAGGAATGGTACCGGACGGTGTTAGTCCCCGCTAGTAATTCCCGCTGATTAGTCCTCGTCAGCGGTGTACAGCTGGCTCATTTCCGCCGAACGTGCCGCACAGGCGCGCATCGCGTCCTCGGTCAGCTGGAAGAGGCCACCGTCCACGAAGGTGTTCAGTGCACGCTCGGTGGTGCCGTTCGGGCTGGTCACGGCGCGGCGCAGGGCGGGCGCATCCGGGTTGGTGTCGAGCAGGAAGCCCGCACCGGCAACGGTTGCGCTGGCAAGCTTGAGGGCGGTGTCTGCGTCCAGGCCGAGCTTCTCACCGGCGGCTGCCATCGCCTCCGCAAGCAGGAACGCGTATGCCGGGCCGGAACCGGAGACGGCGGTGACCGCGTCCATCTGATCTTCGCGGACCTCAACAACCAAGCCGACGGTGCCCAAGACCTCTTCGACGAGCTTCTTCTGCTCGTCCTTCACGGTGTCGGTGGTGGAGATGGCGAGCACGCCCTTGCCCACGGAAGAGGGGGTGTTCGGCATACAGCGAACAATGGGCTGACCTGCGGGAAGGCACTCGGCGAGGGTTTCGAGGGTCACGCCAGCAGCAACGGACACCACAACAGCATTCGGCGCGAGGGCAGGTGCGATATCGCGGGCAAGCTCAACGATGCCGTAGGGCTTCACGCCGAGCAGCACGACGTCTGCGTGGGCGGTTGCCCTATGGTTGCCGTCAGCTTCGCCGCCGGTGGTGATGATTTCTACCTTGTCGCCGAGGCGCTGGGCGAGGGCGGCGCGAGATTCTTCGCTACGCACGGTGGCGCGGATGTGGGCGGGGTCGTGGCCTGCAGCGAGCAGACCTGCGGCGATGGAGCCGTTCATGGAGCCGGTGCCGAGAAAAGCAATAGTTGCGGTCATCGTTGATCCTTCCTAATGGGATGCCTGCGCCGGGTGCCGGCAGGCGTGCCGCCGGTGTGTTCCGGGGGCTACTGTTCGGTGCGCGGCGGGCGCGTGGAGGCGTACCCTTCCAGCATAGCGGGTGCGGCTACGGGCATGTGACCTGGCTCGTGTTTCTTCCGCGTTTTCTGGGGCGGCGGCTTCACCTCATGCTCCGCGACCCAATGCGCGGGGCTCCGCTTCTCACGTTCTGGCATGCCGGGGAGGGCGTAATTCTGCGGGCGTAGAATGAAAACAGCTTCGCCCGCGACAGTCTGTGCCGGGCATGAAGCCTCCAACACCACACAGCACGCAACACACAAACCCCTTTTTCTATGTCTTCTCATACTGGTTCTTCCTCGAATTTTTCCCCGAATAGCCCGCAGAGTTCTGCGGGTTTCCGTTCTTTTTCATTTCGCCTCCTGCTGGGGCTGACCCTTGCCGCGCTGGTCACGGGCGTGTTCAGCGGCTTGGGTGCGATTGCTCTGCATTATGTTCTGGACTTTATGCAGGAGCTAACTTTCGGCCATTCTGAGGGCCACCACCCGATGGTCACTGACGGTGCCGATCCGGCGCGTCGTGCCCTGGTTTTGGCGGCGCTGGGCCCGTTTGTGGCGCTGGTGTGGTACTACCTGCAGTCCGGTGGGCGGCGTGTGGTTGGCGTGAAGTCGCAGATTGCCGGTGCTACCGAGGAGGACCGTACCCCGTCGCTGTGGCGGCAGATTTCGCATTCGCTGATTCAGATTGTTGCGGTGGGTGCGGGCTCTCCTGTGGGTAAGGAGGTCGCTCCTCGTGAGCTGGGTGCTTTGGCGGCTGGCCGTACCTCGAATCTGCTGGAGCGTCTTGGTTTTGTGGGTGTTGATGGTGCCGCGATGTTGGGTGTTCGTGAGCGTAGTCTGCTGGTGGCGGCGGGTGCGGCGTCTGGTTTGGCGGCGGTGTATCAGGTGCCGATTGGTGGCGTGGTGTACCTTGTGGAGGCGATGGCTGTTGGTTTGAGCCTGCGGTCGCTATATGTGGGTGCGGTGACGGTGTGGACGGCGACGGTCACGGCGAATCTGGTGATCGTCAATGAGCCGACGTACCCGGTGCCGCAGCTTCCGTTGGATGCGACGACGCTGACAGTGGCGGCGCTGACGGGTGTGGTGTTGACTCCGTTGGCGTTGGGTTTTAGGGCGTTGTCGCAGCGTGCGGAGAAGTTGAAGGCGAAGGATCGTTCTCTTCTGTGGCGTATTCCTGTAGCGTTTGCGCTGGTCGCGGTGGTTTCGCTGTGGCTTCCGGAGATTCTGGGTAATGGTCGTCTGCTGACTCAGCACACGTTTAATGTGTCGCTGGATGCGGCGGCGGGCGGTTTGACCGCATCGGCGGCAGTGTATGTGTTGGCGTTGGCTGTTGCGAAGGCTGCCGTGGTGGTGTTGAGTCTGCGTTTCGGTTCTTATGGCGGTACGTTGACGCCGGGTTTGGCGTTGGGTGCGGCGGTTGCGTTTTGTGTGGCGGCGCTGGTGCTGTGGGCGTTCCCGGGTTTGGGCGGGGTGCCGGGTGGCGCGTCGATGGTGTTGTATGCGGCGGCGTTGACGGGTACGGCGGCGTTTTTGGGTGTGTCGATGAATGCGCCGTTGTCTGCGTTGACGTTGTTGATTGGTTTTACGGGTCAGGGTGCGAGTGCGTGGCTGCCGATGGCGGTTGCGGTGGGTACGGCGGTGCTGACCCGCTGGGCGTGGACGCGGGCGTTCGGCGCTAAGAAGTAGCTTTCAGAAATAGGGGCGGCCCCGGATGCGTGTATGCGTCCGGGGCCGCCCTGTTTTGCTGTGCCGAAGATTTGCCTTACTTTTGTTTTGACGGCTTTGAAAGGAATAGCAGATAGATTCCGAAGAGGAGCTTAATCGCCGCATCGATATATGCAATTACCTCTAACGGGATGCTGGTAAAAATATATCCTGCAAACACGTTAATGGCACAGGCTAGACCCAGATAGATCATTGACTTTCCATGCACAAAATAATAAGGGAAGAAATGCAGTGCGGTTGCCATCAGTGCCCCCAGCCAAATCAATCTCCAATTTTCAGTCGCAAAGAATGGGCCGCCCAGCAAAATCATCAAGACAAATAATAGAATAACGGCACGTGAAGATACTTTCTTTTGAAATTCACTTGAAGGACCATCGGATAGTTTATTCAACACCTTTTTGTTCATGTTGATCGAGAAAAAGCTAATAACATAGCCAATGCTGAATACTTGCATATTTATTATTTGCTTTCCTCCGGCCATGGTGGCTATTGCTATAACCGCCGCCACCACAATTAACCACAGACCGCATGCCCTCTTATAGTTAAATTCTAGCTTTTCATCTTTGTTATAGTTTAGAAAAGTCATCGATACCTCCAATAGCATCTCGTAGAGTCACTTCTCTTATTACTTCACTAAATTTTAATATGAAAAAATTCTGCAATATATCAATATAACCCAGCCCTTCTGACTATTAATTACATCTCCTATGATTATATCAAAATAGCAATAGAGAATTCGTCAAAAAAGCAAAAGAGACAGCCCCGGATGCGTGCATGCATCCGGGGCCGCCTGCTTTTTAGACCGAGGTTTTCGATAGGTTAGTGTCTTTGCCGTGGGTCTTTAACCCGCATTAAAGTCACTAACCTATCGACAAAAAGGCTAAGTCATAGCCTATAACCGACTCTCACCTACCTGGCGCAGCCGGAGATTCGGTCATGAGTTCCGGATTTGTGCCATAGGTTAGTGTCTTTAGTGGTAGTTAAAAACCATGGCACAAATTCTGCACAAGTTACAGCCCCATAGCGAGAAGCTACATGTGTTTCCAGAAGCCACTTATGATGTGGCTGCTCGAAACACATGTGGTTTCTCAGTGCTTACCCTTGAGGAGGCGTAGGATCGGATTCTTCTAGGGCATCAGACTTCAGTGATTGAGCGTCTTTATTTCCATGAAGCTCAGAGGAGGAATCTTTATTCTTCTGCCCCAAATCAACGTTCAGACTTTCCTCTTTATAAGAACCCCAAGCTTTAAGAATATTAGGTTTAAAAATCGTTCTTACATAAATTCCGGGGAAAAAGTAGCACCAGACCTTATGCCACACCCTTCCTGCCCAGCACTTCCCTTCCCACGGGCAGTGGATATTTTCAGCCCAGGTATCATAAAACGATGCATACCGAAGCCCCTCCCTTCGATACCATTTTTCCCAATACTTATCAACCTTATGAAAGATAGGTTCACAATTATTGACATCATTAGATTTACGCCTATCCAATAAAACCTCAACCCTCGTTTTCCTAAGGAAATAGTTAGCTTCAAAGATTCCACTATATTGATTTGGGGCAAGATGACGAAACATAGGAAAAAGAAGGATGGGCATAACTAACAAAAAGATAACAGCAAATTTCCTATCTCCTGAACTACCACCCGAAATTATCACCGTCAAGATTGGGAATAAAGAAAGCATCGATAGGGGAATAAGCCACAGGATACCAGAAGCTTTTGGCTTTATATAAGAATCTACAGAAAGTTCAATTCCTCGATAAATATCCGGGTTATGAATTTCATATATTTTTGATTCCGGGATTTCCATTACAAGCTTTTGAGCCTGAATATTAGAACATTCAGAAATCACCTTCCGCTCCCACACAGCACGCTCAAGAGCAACTTTCCGAGAAGCTTCAATTTCCTGATACTCTTTCGAATCGGCTAGTGTACCCGTGTCCTTGACACCTTCTAGTTTTTTAAATACCTCTGATACTTCAAGCCAAGTCTTATAACGAGTCAGTTCAGGGGGAGTAGCTTGTTTTGACAGCTCCATCTGCTTATCAATCTTTCGACCACTCCACCATGCAACGATAAGTGACCCAAGAAGACCAATTACAGAAGGTATCCATGTTCCCCACGGCAACGCGCTAGAACTCTGTGTAGCTTCAGCTCCTTCGGTTATCATCTGCGCTAATAGCATTTGCTTCATCATCGATGATTACTCCTTTCCTAGTATTGTCAGTTAATTACTATGACAAAAATTTTAAACTTCCCATAGCTCCCATATTAAATTTACTGAGCTTCTCCCCGTAGAAACATTTTCTAAACTATATAAATTCTCACCCTCCAAAAACCTTAGAAAACTTGATGTCGCAGGTGGTTTCTCGACCTTTACCCTTGCGAAAACTGGAGACTACTTACGACGGAGAGCTTTTGGACTCCTATAATTAACTACTCTAGAATACTTATAACGGATAGGAGAATACTTTAAAGGACTAGATAATATTTCTACTTTCCTACCCTCATTTTTATAGCTCAAATAGAATTTATTAATCCTAAGCATTAAGCAGTAGACATAAGCAATTAGAATATAATCCCTATCATTCAAACCTTCAGGCGAAACCAACTCTCCATCAAAACGCAAAATAAAACACCTACTAGAGTGCACCCTAAGTTCAGTTCTAAAAATCTTAAATATTGCAATCTTCAGAGCAAAAGAAAGAATATATACAAAAACTACTGGAACCATAAGGAGTCCCAAAACAACGAAGAAATCTACCGCGCTAATTTTCCCATCAAGGTCACTCATATAAGTTACCAGATAATATAACTCAGGCAAAAGAAATATAATAAATACGAGAACCCTCATATAGAATCCAAGAATCTCAGTGTAGGAGAATTTAACAGCCTCAAAGAGTTTACCCACCCCACTGACAAGCCGAAGATTCTCTTTATACACATCCCTATACAAATAATGATGGTTCGACACCCGAAAGAGCACCTCAAAAAGCGAAACAAAAACCAGAAGTACAATCCCACAAACACATAGTTCAGATATTCCAAAGTTCCAATATAGAACAGTTATCGACACCACTAAAATCAAGAGCCAAGAAAACGCCACGAATAAAATATTTTTATTTAATAAATACAGCCAGGAAGGAATGCCAAATTTAAACCCTGGGTAGCCACTATCTAGAGTAAACCTATCTCCATACGCATAATCTTCAGCTTCATTTTTACAACCCTTAGCATGCAGTACACGATCGCGCCATTGATCATCAAAGATTTTTCGAGCGATTTTGTAGATATTAGGTGTAGTATTTTCGTATATCTGACGCATACAATTAATTCTGCGCGTATAAACTATATTTTGAATTAAGACATCTTTCTCGTTATGGGTCAACAATAAAGCCGCGGACAGTGTAAACCACGCAAACAAAAGTAGCGTCCATAAAGGAATATCCCTATAGCGCGAAAGATCAATATCGCCGGATACAATCGCGGATCCCCAACCAGGGTTTAATTTCAGATTATCTAAAAAACTAAAAGAATATGCGGTGCCTTGAATATATCCAGCGAGCAATCCATACCAAAAATTCACTATAAATATAACAAATATAATACGCCCAAACATTCGAGCAAATTTTTGATATGCCACTCGGCGCGCATCACCGGAAATCCCATCATGAACATCTGCAGATTTTCCAATACCCAAATAAAGACTCAACAAAAGGGCTGCAAATGATGGAATAATCCCGACCCTTAAATCAAGCAAATAATAGGGTAAATTAAAGAAAACATTAGACACGCTAATCCAAAACTCATTAACTTTTCCAAACAACAAAAACAAAAAAGCAAATATCAAAGTCGATAAATACATTAAAGTTGTTCCAATAAATATAAAAAATGGATTCCGGACAACATTATCCCAAAATATTTTTCTACTTTTTTCTTCGTGCTCTTCGCCCCATGTGTTGTTGACTTCGTCAATAACTTCTTGAATTTTCATCGGTGAATGTTCCTTTCCTACATCTTTATCGGCGGGTTATGTATAAGAAAAGCTGTGACCCCGCAGGCTGTGCCCATTACGCACCAGCCTGCGGGGTTCGTTGCGGCTATTCGGCCACGTCACGCATCGACTAAGCACCCAGGAGGGTCTTCGGGTTGACCGGAGTACCCGTACCCTCCGCCAGATGCTCAATACGCTTCAAGATCAGGCCCTCACGCAGCGCCCACGGGCACACGCGCATCGTCTCAATCCCAAACGCCTCCATCGCCGCCTCCGCAGCGATAGCGCCCGCCAGCATCTGCTCCGCACGCGCCTTCGAAACACCCGGCAAATCGCTACGCTCAGACACCGTCATCGCCTCCATGCGACGAGTCCACAGGCGCAAATCCTGCAAATGCATCTCACGCTTCACATGCGGGCCCGCCGAATACGGCGCCGCACCACAAATACGCGCCAACGAACGGAACGTCTTCGACGTACCCACCGTCATATCCGGCGCGCCATAACGCAGCAAATTCTCCGCCACCGGGGCGATCTGCTCACGCACATACTTACGCAGACGCTTCACCTGCTTCGGCTTCGGCGGCTGCTCATCAAAAAACTCACGCGTCAGACGGCCCGCACCCAACGGCACGCTCATAGCCGCATCCGGCAACGCATTCGTACCCGTCGAAAACTCAAACGAGCCGCCACCAATATCAAAATCAAGGATGCGGCCCGCACCCCAGCCCTGCCAGCGGCGCACCGCAAAGTACGTAATCGCCGCCTCCTGATCACCCGAAATACCGTTCAGGCTCACGCCGGTCTGCTCACGCACCTGATGCAGCACCGCCGCACCATTACCCGCCTCACGGATAGCGCTCGTGGAGAACGCCAGCAGGTCCTCCGCCTCATTCTCGATCGCGAAGTCGCGGGCGCTAGTCACGAAGCGGGTCAGCGCGTCCGCGCCCTCCTGCGAAATATTGCCCTCAGCGTCGAGGTACTGCACGAGCTGCAGCGGAATCTTGTGCGACGCGTACGGTTCGGGGCGCGCTCCAGGGCTGCCGTCAATCAGTAGCAGGTGGACCGTATTCGACCCGACATCCAGAACTCCCAGGCGCACGATGCGCTCCCCTCCCCCGCCCCGCGGCGGGATATTGTCTGTGTGCAGTACCGCAGGTGCGGCGCCTCTTCCAGTCTGTCAGAGGCGCGGCTCGCTCCGCAAACAATCCGGGCGGATGCCCAACATCAGCACGGCACGGGTATAAAAACCTTCCTCGGGCATGCGAAAGGCGCAGGAGGCGCCCCTCCCCCACGCGGGGGTTTCGGGACGCATCCTGCGCCTTCAGGTAGAAGAGCTACTCGGCGGTCTTCTTCGCCGCGGTCTTACGAGTGGTCGTCTTCTTCGCGGTAGTAGACTTTGCGGTCGTCTTCTTAGCAGTCGTCTTCTTAGCCGTGGTGGTCTTCTTCGCGGCGGTCTTACGCTTGACCGGGCCCTTCGCGCGCTTGTCCGCAAGCAGCTGCACCGCACGCTCGTGGGTCAGCGACTCGACCGACTCCGCACGCGGAACCGTAATGTTCGTAATGCCGTCGGTGATGTACGGGCCAAAGCGGCCGTCCTTCACCACGATCTTCTTCTCACTGACCGGGTCCACGCCCAGCTCAGCCAGCGGAGGCTTAGCCGCCGCACGACCGCGCTGCTTCGGCTGGGAGTAAATCTCCAGCGCCTGCTCCAGCGTAATCGTGAAGATTTCGTCCTCGCTGCCAATCGAGCGGGAGTCCGTGCCCTTCTTCAGGTACGGGCCAAAGCGGCCGTTCTGCACGGTGATTTCCACGCCCTCAGCGTCGGTACCGAGCACGCGCGGCAGGCTCATCAGCTGCAGTGCCTGCTCAAGGGTCACGGTCGCCAGGTCCATGGACTTGAACAGGGACGCGGTGCGCGGCTTGGCGGGCTTCGGCTTCTTCTTCGGCTTGGGCTTACCGTTCTTGTAGTATTCGGTCGGCTGCGCGTCCAGGTATGCCTGAATCTGCTCCTCGGTCATCTCCTCGATCACCTCGGTAACGTAGGGGCCGTAGCGACCGTCGCGAGCCACAATCTGGTTGCCGGAGACCGGGTCCACGCCGAGCACGCGGCCGTCGGACTTGCCCTGTTCGAGCAGTTCGCGTGCCTTCGCTTCGGTCAGTTCGTCCGGTGCCAGGTCGGCAGGTACATTCGCGCGGACCGGTTCGGTCAGCTCGCCAGTCTCGGTGTCGAGGGTGCCTTCGGCCTCCAGGTAGGGACCGAACTTGCCCACGCGCAGCACAATGCCGTCCGCGATCGGGATGGAGTTGATGCTGCGGGCGTCAATCTCGCCGAGGTTGTCGACGATGGGCTTTAGGCCGCGCTTGGAGTCGCCGCCGAAGTAGAACTCGTCCAACCACTCGACGCGGGATTCTTCGCCGCGTGCGATGCGGTCGAGGTCTTCTTCCATCTGCGCGGTGAACTCGTAGTTCACGTAGGGGCCGAAGCTGGATTCGAGCAGGCGCACCACGGAGAACGCGATCCAGGACGGAATCAGCGAACCAGAACGAACGTTCACGTATCCGCGGTCCATGATGGTCGAAATAACCGCCGCGTAGGTGGACGGGCGGCCGATGCCCAGCTCGTCCAGGGTCTTCACGAGGGACGCCTCGGTGTAGCGCGGAGGCGGCAGGGTCTCGTGGCCAGCGGGTTCAATCGCCTCGGCGGTCAGTGCCTCGCCGGTGGTCAGGTTCGGCAGGCGCTTCTCAGCGTCCTTCGCCTCACGCTCAGCCACGCGGGATGCGTCAACGCCCTCCTCGTAGGCGGCGAGGAAGCCGCGGAAGGTGATGACGGTACCGGATGCAGCGAACTCGGCGTCCTGGCCGTTAGATGCCACGGCGCCCAGGCGCACGGAGGCGGTGGAACCGGTCGCGTCAGCCATCTGGGAGGCGACGGTACGCTTCCAAATCAGCTCGTAGAGGCGGAACTCATCGTTGGACAGGGCGCCGCGCACGGCGTCCGGGGTGCGGAAGGTGTCACCCGCGGGGCGGATTGCTTCGTGTGCTTCCTGCGCGTTCTTGCTCTTGGAGGTGTACACGCGCGGTGCGGAGGGCACGAACTCGGCGCCGTACAGCTCGGATGCCTGGCGGCGTGCGGCGGAGATAGCCTGCTCGCTCAGTGCCACCGAGTCGGTACGCATGTAGGTGATGTAACCGTTTTCGTAGAGGCGCTGCGCCACCTGCATGGTCACGCGGGAGGAGAAACGCAGCTTACGTGCGGCTTCCTGCTGCAGGGTGGAGGTGGTGAACGGCGCTGCCGGGCGGCGCTTGTACGGCTTGGTCTCAACGGAGCGTACGGAGAACGCGGCGGACTGCAGGGCAGCGGCGAGCGCGCGGGCGGCTTCCTCGTTCAGGTGGGTGACCTTGGAGGTGTTGAGGGTGCCGTTGTCGGCGAAGTCCTTGCCGGTGGCGATGCGGTTGCCGTCTACGGCGACCAGCTTGGCGTCGAAGCCTTCGGAGGCCGCGTTCAGGAAGCGGCCGGACAGGTCCCAGTAGTTGGCGGCGACGAAGGCCATGCGTTCGCGTTCGCGCTCGACCACGAGGCGGGTCGCGACGGACTGCACGCGGCCTGCAGAGAGGCCGCGACCGACCTTGCGCCAGAGCACGGGGGAAATTTCGTAACCGTAGATACGGTCGAGGATGCGGCGGGTCTCCTGCGCATCGACCAGGTGCAGGTCGATGTCGCGCAGTTCGCCGAAGGCACGCTGGATGGCTTCCCGGGTGATTTCGGGGAAGGTCATGCGGTAGACGGGCACCTTGGGCTTGAGGACTTCCTTCAGGTGCCACGCGATGGCCTCACCCTCGCGGTCACCATCGGTTGCCAGGTAGAGCGCGTCGACCTCTTTGAGCTTGCGCTTGAGTTCGGCGACCTTTTTCTTTTTGTCGGGGTTGACCACGTAGTAGGGTTCGAAGTTCTCTTCAACGTTGACAGCGAACTTGCCGACGGGGCTCTTCTTGAGGTTTTCGGGCAGTTCGGAGGGCTGCGGAAGGTCGCGGATATGGCCCATGGACGAGTCGACAAGGTAGTCCTCGCCGAGGTAGCTGCTAATGGTTTTGACCTTGGAGGGAGACTCCACAATCAGCAGGGCTTTTCCGGTCTTTGCCTGAGCGGGCACGGCACTCCTCTATCTGTGTGTTGAAAAGCTACGTATTCAACCATAACCTACGCTGGCCCTTGTGGGCGCCGGTCGGTTGTGGTTGTACGTGGGTGAGGTGATCGGTGGGGGTGTAGTTTATGTTGGGTTGATGTGGTGCGTTCGGTGCGTTTCATGCGGCGAGCGCGCGGTGGCCCGGCACTGGGCGAGCTGGCACGGTTCTGGTTGATGAGGACCGGGCGTGTTGAACTTGCATGAGTGCGAAGGGTACTCGGTACATCATACGGTACCGGAGCGGTGGTGTGTGCACGGGGTACATGGGGGCGGGTGCTGGGGCGCACCGCACCCGCTCACCTGCGTTTCTAGCTGGTGAGGGTGTCCGAGTCGGGATGGGTGCCGTCCAGGTATGCGGGCAGCAACGGGTATTCGCGACCGTACACGGTCTGCGGCGCAATGCGCACCCACTGCATTTCGTGGGTTTCGGAGTCGGGCAGGTCGAAGGTGCGCACAATCTGCGGGGTCATTTCCGGCGGTAGCCAGTGGGCGATACCGACCACGATGACGGAGCGGATGCCGTCTTCGAGGGTTTCGTCGATTTCGAAGGCGACGCGGCGGCTGACCACCACGGAGGAGAACTTGTTGCCGCGGGTGGTGCGGATGTAGATTTCTTGCTTGTCGTCTTGGCTGGCGACGGCGTAGAGCACGGGCAGCACATCGACGTGCTGGCCGTCAGTGAGGATGAGGCGGCCGAGAGTGTTCGCGTGCAGACGCTCCCAGCACTTGTCGACGCTGATGCTTTCATCGGGGTACAGGTTACTCATGGTTTCAGTGTATGCGATGGGGTGGGCACTCTTGCGGTAAGTGACGGTTTTGGTCAGTGGGTGGGTCGAGGCTGTGTCATTGCGCTGCCGCCTGTACGCGGTGGGCACGCCCGGGCAGATGCGGCGGGTGCGTAGAATGGTGTGCATGACTATTTCTGCCGCCACTTTCGCCCCCGAGTACGCCGCCGTTGCGGATGCTCCCCGCAGCGATGATTATGCCCGTCTGACCCGCATCCGTGAACGCCTGCTGGCGTTGAATTACAGCTATGACGCTGTGCAGGAGCTGCTGGGTGTTGAGGCGGCTGAGGCGATGGCTCGTGACCAGGTGGTTCCGGGCTTGTGGCGTGTGGAGCAGGTTCTGCGCGGTGATTATAGTGCGGGTGAGAAGAACCTGGCGCGTCTGCTGGCGTTTTTCCTGCTGGCTCGCCCGCTCACTGAGACTGAGGCAGCCGAGGTTTTCGGCGATGCCCTGGTTGACTTCGAGAATGCTGCACTGATTGAGCGCGATGCGGCAGATCGCTGGACCGCCAGCGTTGACCTGCGCCCGCACGCCGCCGATGACGGCACCGAAATCTTTGTTGCCGCCGACCTGGGTGCGCATCAGCGCCCCGGAGTGCTCCGTAAGGATCACGTGCTCGGCATTGGTCACGCCTCCCTGACTCTGGCGCAGATTACCGAGCGCACCCCCGTCAAGCGTGCCCTGGATGTAGGCACCGGCTGCGGTATTCAGACCTTCCACCTGCTCGCCCACGCTGAGCACGTGACCGCCACCGACATTTCGGAGCGTGCCCTGGCGTTCACCCGTTTTAACCTGCTGCTGAACGCTCCCGCCCTTGATATCGACCCGCAGAACCCGCAGGCGCGCGTGAGCTTGCGTGAGGGTTCCCTGCTGGAGCCGGTGGCCGGTGAACGCTTCGACCTGGTGGTGTCGAACCCGCCGTTCGTGATTACCCCGCGCGTGGCCGGTGAGAGCGCCGAGGAGCAGTTCACTTACCGCGACGGCGGCCTGCCCGGCGACGAGATTGTCAGCACGATGGTGCGCCGCCTGCCCTCGATTCTGGTGCCCGGTGGCCGCGCGCAGATGCTGGGCAACTGGGAAATTATTCGCGATTCGGCAGACCCGGAAGCACCGCGTCCGTGGGATGAGCGTCCGCGCGCCTGGGTTGCCGACGGCGGCGCGGAGGCGTGGTTTATTCAGCGAGAGGCGCTGACCCCCGCCTCCTACGCGGAGACCTGGTTGAAGGACGCGAGCGAGAACCGCGACCGCAGCCACTACGAGCAGACCTACGTGGCGTACCTGAACGACTTCGCTTCCCGGAACGTTCATTCTATTGGTTTCGGCATGATTTGGCTGCGCCGCCCGACCGAGGCGACCGCGGCAGGTGCGACCGATCCCCTGCAGCGTTTCGAGGAGATCACCTACCCGATTCAGCAGCCCATCGCCCGCGCCCTCACCGAGTCCGTGCGCCGCTACGACCGCCTCGCCGCCATGGACGATGAGGCGTTGCTTGCCGCGCATCTGGAGGTTGCCGAGGACGTCACCGAGGAACGCCACGGCCGCCCCGGCGCCGAGCATCCCAGCGTCATTTTGCTGCGTGCCGGTTCGGGTCTGTGCCGCACCCAGCTGCTCTCCACCGAGACCGCTGGTTTTGCGTCGGCAAGCGATGGTGAGCTTGCCGTGGGTCAGATTGTGGCGGCTCTTGCCATGCTGCTGTCCTGGCCCGAATACGATGAGGCTGCCGCCGCGGCACGCGGTACGCAGGAGCAGCATCCGCGCGATACCCTGCTGCACGCGGTGCGCGAGCTGGTGCTCAAGAGCTTCCTGCACTTTAGCGACGAGCACGCGGGCGCAGCATCGGCTGACGAGAGCACTGCAGAAGCGCAGGGCTAGGCGTGCGTATTTGGTCTCTTCACCCCTGTCTGCTCGATCGGCGCGCCCTGGTCGCCTGCTGGCGTGAAACTCTGCTGGCGCAGAAGGTTCTGCGGGGCCTGACTCGCGGGTACACGAACCATCCGCAGCTGATTCGTTTTCGCGCGCACCCGCAGCCGCTGGAGGCGGTTGCCACCTACCTGTCCGGGCTGGCGGCGTGCGCGCATCCGCTGTTTGAGGTGGTTCCGGGCACTATTGAGCCCTGGGAAAAGACGAAGGACTTCTAGGCAGAGGGACTTCTAGAACTTCTGAGCATAGTAATGCCCCGGCGGTAACCCTTGCGGGTGCCTGCCGGGGCATTGCTGTATGTACGGCTCAAGCTGTATGGAAACAAGCATCGCAACGCGTCATAGAGCGCCGAGAACAGCTTGGCACGCGGTCTTTACCTGGTGGCCAGCGTCTTTACTTGGTCGTCAGCGCGGGCTTGATTTCCTTCACGATGGCGTCGAGCATCTTCAGGTTGAAGTCCACGCCCAGCTGCAGTCGACCCGCCGCAATGAGATCGGCCATGGCGGCAAGTTCAGCCATGTAGAGCGGGTTTTCGTAGCGCATGTCTGGGTTGCAGCACTGGCTCTTCATCGTCGGGGACGGGTCAGTCGTCCTCGTCTTCGAGGTCCTCTAGCGCTTCGAACGGTGACTCGACGTCGCCGCGCCAGGCCTCCAGGCCTTCGCGCACCGCGAGCACCGCCACGACCAGCGCCGCGACCGAGTCAGCCCACCACCAGCCGAACAGGCTGTCGAGGACGAGGCCGATGAACACTGCACCGGAGAGGTAGATGCACAGGATGAGCTGCTTGGCGTCGGCCATCACGCTCTTGGAGCCCAGCTCCCGCCCGGTGCGGACCTCAATCCACGCCAGCAGAGGCATGACGACCAGGCTCAGCGCGGTGATACCGAGACCCAGCGGGCTGCGGTCGGGGCCCTCCTGGCCGACCAGGGCTAGCACCGCGTCGATTGAGACGTAGGCCGCCAGCGCGAAGAACGCGATACCGATGGCCTTGACGGTGACCGTTTCCCACCGCTCAGGGTCCTTGCGGGTGAACTGCCAGGTGATGGCCGCGGCCGAGAGTACCTCGACAACCGAGTCGAGCCCGAAGCCAATGAGCGCCGCGGACGAGGCGAGGACGCCTGCCCAGACTGCGACGATTGCCTCGATTACGTTGTACGTGATCGTGAAGCCGACGATGAAGCGGACGCGCCGGTGCAGCATCGCGCGGCGCGCGGTGGTCAGGGTCTCGCTCATGCTCCCGCCGCCGTTCCACAGCAGCCCGACACCGAGCATTCCGAGTCGATGCACGGCGCGGCCTCGTCCACCGCGAGCGTGACGTCAATCAGGGACGTCAGTGCCGCGGCGAGGTGCGGGTCGGCGATCTCGTAGCGCGTCTGGCGGCCCTCGGGCTCGGCGACGACGATTCCGCAATCGCGCAGGCAGGTCAGGTGGTTGGACACGTTCGAGCGGGTCAGTTCCAGCTCGCGCGAGAGCACGGCTGGATAGCTCGGGCCGCTGAGGAGGGTCATCAGAATCCGGGAACGTGTCGGGTCGGCCATGGCGCGGCCGAGCCGGTTCATAACGTCGAGGTGTGAAGCAATAGTCAGCATACGATGACTATACAGTGATAACTGACCAATTGTCCACTTGCGCGGACTGCCGCACGTGCTCCGCGCCCTTGCCCTCGGGAGGCGGCAGAGTTCGCGCTCATCAGCGACCACCGCCCATCACGGAAGCGACGGCGGCACGCTGGCGCGAAACTCTGCTAGCGCAGAAGGTTCTGCGGAATCTTCACCTCAGGGGCTTTACTTAGTGGTCAGCGCGGGCTTGATCTCCTTCACGATTGCGTCGAGCATCTTCAGATTGAAGTCCACACCCAGCTGGTTCGGGATCGTCAGCAGCACGGTGTCTGCCGCCTGAACCGCCTCATCACGAGCGAGCTCTTCGGCGATATCCGCCGGATCACCAATGTAGCTGCGACCAAAACGGGAGAAGCTGTTGTCAATAATGCCGGTGTAATCCTGCGAGTCCTCCGAAGCGCGGCGACCGAAGTAGCGCGCCGAGGTTTCGTCGATAACGGGCAACACCGAGCGGGACACCGAAACACGCGGAACACCCGAATTACCCGCCTTCACCCACTCGGAGCGGAAGAGGCGAATCTGCTGCGCCTGCTGCTGATCGAAGGGAATACCCTTATCTTCCAGCATCAGGGTTGAGGACATGAGGTTCAGACCCTTCTGCGCGGTCCACACGGCGGTGCTATCGGTGCCCGCGCCCCACCAGATGCGGTCGCGCAGACCCGGCGACTGCGGCTGAATCGGGGCGTACTTGCCCGCCACGCGAGCGCTGGGCGCCATGCCCTCACCCTCAATTGCCTTGAGGAAAATATCGAGGTGGCGGCGCGCCATATCGCTCTCGTTTTCGCCTTCTGCCGGGTAGTAGCCGAAGCTCTCAAAGCCGCGGATAACGGATTCGGGCGAGCCGCGGGAGACACCGAGCTGCAGTCGGCCCGCCGCAATGAGGTCTGCCATGGCGGCAAGTTCAGCCATGTAGAGCGGGTTTTCGTAGCGCATGTCAATCACGCCGGTACCCAGCTCGATGCGTTCGGTCTTGGCGGCGATTGCGGAGAGCAGCGGGTAGGGGGTTGCCTGCTGCTGGTCGAAGTGGTGCACGCGGAAGAACGCGCCGTCCAGTCCGATGTCTTCGGCACCTACGGCAAGGTCGATTGCCTGGTGCAGAGATTCTGCGGCGGAGGGTACGCGGGAGCCGGGGACCTCAGCCCAGTGGCCGAAGGAGAGGAAGCCGAGCTTCTTCTCGTCGCCGCGCATGGGCTCGAGGTGGCTGATGCGGATAGACTCGTCAAGCTGCGGGGTGCTGTTCAGGTTGGTGCTCATGGTTTTTCCTTTGCGGGTTGCGCTCGGGCTCTTGTAGTGCCGGGCTAGTGTTTTAAATCTAAACCCAATTACTTTACATGTCAAGTATTTTGTTTCAGGGTATTACGCACAGAGCATCCCTCCCCAACTTTCGCTGCACACACCACCTGCACGCCTCACCCGCCCGCACGCCTCACCCGCACGAGGCACACATACCGCCACAAAATGCTGGCGCAAAATACAGCCGAAAAGGGCACAAAAAAGCCCGGCGGAACGAACACATCGCACCACCGGGCTCTCCACTCAGCAACCAAAGTTACCGAGACAACCTACATTAGGAACGCTTCGCCAGCGGAACCCACAGCTCCATACGGTAATCAGCCGCCTGCATATCGCCGCGACCGTACACCTCAAGGCCACCCACCGGGCGGTACTGCGGATTCTTCGCGAAGAACGCCTCCTCAAAGCTCGCAAAGCCAGCCGGAATGGACTCCGAAATCGGGCCGGTCACCTCAACCACCGCGTAGGTACTCGCAGGCAACTCAAGCACGCCCAGACCAAGCTTCGCCGCGCTCGCCGGCTCCGACACCAGGAAGCCCGCTGTGTAGCGGACCTGACCCTTCGGGTTCGGCTGAGTGCACACACCCAGGTACTGGGTCACCTTCAGAACATCCAGCATCGCCGGGGACGCCTTCTGATTCAGCTCATCCCACAGCGAGGAGAAATCGCCATCCAGGGGGAACACCTGCGAAACGCCGGCAACGACCATCGCCGGGTGCTCCTCAATGCGAGGTTCAGAAATCTGAACCGCACCGCCCTTAGCGGCTGCCATTAGGCGTTCGCCTCAACTGCTTCGCGGTCCACCGAGCACTCGGGCACGCAGTGGCGCTTCGCATCATCAGCTGCGCACTCGGGGCAGAGCAGAACCAGCTCGCGGCAAGAATCGTTGGAGCAGTTCTCGAACTTGTTCGAGGGCGCGCCGCACTGTTCGCACTTGCCAATGGTGACGGTGTCCGGCGTAAACTCCATGTGCATGCGCTTGTCGAAGACGTAGAGCGAGCCTTCCCAGAGTTCCTTATCGCCGTACTTCTCGCCGTAACGCACGATGCCGCCGTCGATCTGGTAGATTTCCTTGAAGCCGCGGTTCTTCATCAGCGCGGAGAGAATCTCGCAGCGGATACCGCCGGTGCAGTAGGTGACGACCGGCTTGTCCTTAATGTGATCGTACTTGCCGGATTCAATCTCGCGGATGAAGTCATGGGTGGTGCGCACGTCGGGAACGATAGCGTTCTTGAACTTGCCAATCTTAGCTTCGAAAGCGTTACGGCCATCAAAGAAGACCACCTCGTCACCGCGTTCTTCGACGAGCTTATTTACCTCTTCGGGCTTCAGGTGTACGCCGCCGCCAACGACGCCATTCTCGTCCACCTGCAGCTCGTCGGGAGCACCGAAAGCCACAATCTCGTCGCGTGCCTTCACGGACAGGCGGGGGAAGTCCTCCGCGCCACCCTCGGACCACTTGAACTCCATGTTCTTGAAGCCGGGGTACTTGCGGGTTTCCTTGGTGTACGCCTTGACCGCGTTGATTTCGCCGCCGAGGGTGCCGTTAATGCCGTGCTTGGAAATGAGGATGCGCCCGCGCAGGCCGAGCTTCTCGCAGAGGGCACGCTGCCAGAGCATGACCGCCTGCGGGTCGGCGATGGGGGCGAACTGGTAATACAGAATAATCTTATTTTGAGCCACGAAACTATTTTATCGTCATATACGCCTAAAGCATGCAGATTTTTTGATATGTGCGCGCTGACTACGGGGTCGGCGGTCCAGGAGCGGTGCTGGGGCGGGTTCGGAGGCGAGGTTGGGGCAAGTTCAGGGTGCGCGCCCGCGAAGGTTCAGGGCGCGGATTGAGCGCGGCGCATGACCGGCGGCAAGTCGGGTTTTAGCCCGCCACTCTACAATGGAACCCATGCCGCACAGCACCTCCTCGCAGAACCCCAACCAGCGCCCCGAGCAACGCTCCACCCCTCAGTCCGAGCAGGGGCAGTCTGCGGCGCGCCCCAAAATACTGCGCTACCGCGAACTGCCCGCGAGCGCACAGCAGGTACTGGCATCCCTGCTTCCGGAGGCGGAACGCACCGGAACCCTACCCGAGCAGGTGACCCATATTCACACCGTTCCCGCTAGGGAGGCGAGCTACGCGCCGTGGCCGCAGTGGCTGCATCCGCGCGTGGTGGAGGCCTTTGAATCGCTCGGTATTGCCGAACCCTACGCCCACCAGGTGCAGGCGGCAAATGCCGCCCACGCGGGTCTTGACGCGGCACTGGCGGCGAGCGCGGCACGCTACGGCTGGCAGGCGGGGCGCATCGGAGCTGAGTACGCTGAGGCATCAGTGAAGAGCACCGGCAGCGGCGGGCACGTGATTGTGGCGACGGGTACCGCCTCCGGCAAGACCCTGAGCTACCTGATGCCCACCCTGGACGCTATTTATCGTGCATCCTGTGGCGAGCCGGTGAGCTCAACTTCCGCGTATTCCGGGGCAAAAAACCTTAATAATAGAGCGAACGTTCTCTACATTTCACCGGCGAAGGCGCTCTCCGCTGACCAGCTTACCGCCCTCACCTCCTACAACCTGCCAGGGCTCCACGCGGCAAGCTACGACGGCGACACCCCCACCGGCGAACGCCGCTGGATCCGAGAACACGCCAACTTCATCCTCACCACCCCGGACATGCTCAACTACTCAATCCTGAGCAACCACCGGCAGTGGGCATCCTTCCTGCGCGGGCTGCGCTACGTGGTGCTCGACGAGGCACACAGCTACCGCGGCGTCTTCGGCGCGCACATCGCCAACCTGCTGCGCCGCCTGCGCCGCGTCTGCGCACTCTACCGCACCGTGCCCGTGTTCTACGGCGCTTCCGCAACCAGCTCCAACCCGGTCGAGTCTTTCTCCAAGCTCATCGGCGTGCCGCAGCAGGCGGTCACCGCCATTACCGAGTCCACCTCCGCACGCGGTGAAACCACCGTCGCACTCTGGGAGCCCGAATTCATGCCGCCCAAGGCGCACGATCAGCTCGCCAAGGGTGCCCGCAGCACCCAGCAGCAGGCAGTCCAGTCGAAGGCTGAGCAGGAGGCGCCGCGCCGCGTCTCCCCCGTGGAGCAGGGCGCGCAAATGCTCACCGACCTGGTGCTTTCCCGTACCCGCTCCCTGGTTTTCGCCGGTTCGCGCCGCAGCGTAGAAATCCTCTCGCAGAAGACCCAGCGCTACCTCGACGAGGTGGAGGCGGGCCTCGCCCACCGCGTCGCCGCATACCGCGCCGGGTACACCCCCGAAGAGCGCCGCGAACTCGAACGCAAACTCCGCAACGGCGAACTGCTCGGCCTGGCGAGCACCTCCGCACTGGAGCTGGGCATTGACATCTCCGGACTGGACGCCGTACTCGTGGCGGGCTGGCCGGGTACCCGCGCCTCCTTCATGCAGCGCGTGGGCCGGGCGGGTCGAAGCGGTCAGGACGCGCTCGCAGTGCTCATTGCCGACGACAACCCACTCGACACCTACCTGGTGCACCACCCGGAGGCGATTTTCGGGCAGGAGGTTGAGGCGACCGTATTCGACCCGACCAACCCGTACGTGCTCTCACCGCAGCTGTGCGCCGCCGCGCAGGAGGCACCCATCCGCGCCGAAGAGTTGAGCCTGTTCGGGCCGCACACCGCCGCACTGCTGGACCGCCTGGTGCAGCAGGGATATCTGCGTCGCCGCCCGGACGGCTGGTACTGGACGCACGCCGAATCCGCCGCCGACCTGGTCGATATCCGCGGCACCGGCGGCGGACCCTACCAGCTCATCGACGCTGAAGACGGCACCCTGGTTGGCACCATGGACGCCGCGCACGCCATGAGCCAGGGGCACCCGGGCGCAATCTACATTCACCAGAGCGCGCAGTACGTGGTCGAATCCCTCAGCGAGGGCGAGCGCGTGATTCTGCTCAGCCGCGTCTACCCGGACTACTACACGCGCGCCGTTGAGAACACGGAGGTGCGTATTCTCGCAGAGCGGGCGCGAGTTAGTTACGGTGTGCCAGCTGGAATTACTGGACAGGACGTTGCGAATACTGTTCCTGACCCTGCACCCGAAACCGGCGAGCAGCTCGCCCCGCTCACCATGCACCGCGGGCAAGTTCAGGTCACCGACCAGGTCACCGGCTACCGGCGATTCTCCGTCTACGGCGGCGAGTACCTGGGCGAAGAGGCGCAACCCATGCCTCCCGAAGTGCTCATGACCGAGGCGGTCTGGTTCACCTTCGAGCCCAGCTACCTGTTCGGCGCGGGTGTGACCGAAGAGGACGGTCCCGGCACCCTGCACGCCGCCGAACACGCCGCCATCGGACTGCTGCCGCTCATCGCCACCAGCGACCGCTGGGACTTGGGCGGACTCTCCACACTGCTTCACGTGGACACCGGCAGGCCCACCATTTTCGTCTACGACGCCGCACCCGGCGGCGCGGGCATCAGCGAGCGCGGCTTCAACGCGGTTCAGCAGTGGCTGAGCGCCACCCTCGAAGCCATCGAAAGCTGCGGATGCGACAACGGTTGCCCCTCCTGCGTGCACTCACCCAAGTGCGGCAACCGCAACGAGCCGCTCAGCAAGCACGGCGCGCGGGCGCTCCTGACGGCAATGCTGCGGAGCATGGCGGAGGTGTAGGGTACTGCGGGCGTAGGGCGGGGCGGTGGCGCAGGGACATAGGCTGTGCGGGCTGGGACAATAACTCCCAGTCGAGGCGAATAGCCTAGTCGGCTGGGTTTTTCTGGCTCCGTGGGTTTTTCCGGCTCGGGAGATTCGGGCACCGAGTCCCACTCGGCTCCCAGCTCTTCCTCCAGCTCGGCAACCTCATCGGGGCTCAGCTCCTCCGCGCTCCCCGCCGCAGCCTGCTCTTCTTCGGGACGCTCTTCCTCGGGGTGCTCAGCCCCGGCGCGGGCACGCACCCTCGCCGGACCCAGCACACCCATGGGCCCTGCGACGGGGACAGCGACCGTCACCTCCACCGTTTCGGGACGATCCGGAAACGTGCAGGACTCCAGGTGCGCACCGTGGCGGGCGGCAAGATCCGCCGCCACCGCGCACGGGTCCCCCTCGGTGAGCCCTCGGTAGGCATCCGCCGCCGCGAGCGCACTCAAATCTGCGGCGGCGGACGCCCTGCGATTCGCGGACACCACCCCAATGAGCCCGGCAATCACCACGGTCACCACCAATAGCGCGGCAATAATGGTGAGGGCGAGGACGGTGCCGCTACCCTCTTCGGAGTGTTCGTCCGCGGGGCTGGCAATAACCGCGTTTTTATTCGCCTTCATTGCCGGTGCTTTCTTCGCTGTCAGCGCTTTCCTGAGTGCCAGTGTCTTCTTGACTGCCAGCGCCGCCTTCAACGCGGGCGTGGGCGTCCGCCCGCAGCACCCAGCCGGTCGCCGATCCAATCACGCCGGGGGCGGGGCGGCTCACCCGCACGTGCACCTGCCGGGCGCGCCCCTCCCCTGCATCAACTGCGCTATCAGGAGAAACAGAAATCTGCACGCTCTGCGCCGGGTCGATGCGGCTGACGGCGGAGCGAATCTGCGCCTCGGAATCCCCGCGGGCGGCGGCACGGGCAGCCGTTCGCGCGGACTCCTCCACCTTGAGCTGCGCAACCCCCGTGGAGGCGGCGCCCAGGCAGAGGGCGAGAAACACCGTCACGGCGGGTAGGGCGACCGCAAATTCGGCGGTAATCACGCCCTCTTCTGCGGCGTCCTCGTGCGGAGTCGAAGGCACCGATTCCGTCCCGGTTTTGTCTGCGGGCCGAACGCGCCACCAAGCACCCAAATTCACATGAGCGTTCATTCTTTATTCCTCCTTTCTGACCTGATTTTCAGCGATTCCTAACACCCAGAGAGCAAAACCCTGTGATGGGCTTTCCAAAGGCGCTAGAGCAGTCCCGTATTACCCGCAATGGACAGCGCATTACGCACAATATCCAGGAGCATGGAACGCACCTCATCGGACTTGAGAATCAGCACCAGCAGACCCGCAAAGCCGACCGCCGCGAGCATCACGATGCCGTACTCCGCGGTGGAGGCGCCCTCCTCCGGATCACCCGCGGGGGCATACTCAGCGGGCGTCTTTTCATCGCCTTCGGCAGGCACGTATTCGGCACAGCCGGGCGCGTGCTCACCCAGGCTGCGGCAGGTGGCGCCGCATTCGTCCAGGGTGCAGCCCTCGGCGAGCGCTCGGGCAATGGTCAGCGCCTGCTCGGGGTTCAGGCGGTCCGTGTTCATATCAATCTCCATTTCGTTGGGGTCAATTCTGGGGCCGGCATGCTTCTGCTCAGCACCGGCGGAAAGTTCAGCGTCACTGAAAAGCTCGGGGCATTCTTCATGCAGCTGCTTCATGGTGGTTGCGATGGCAACGGACAGCGGTACGGGACCCAGAATGGTCTGCGCTTCAGCACCGGGTGCGTGAGCCTGAATTTCACACGGAGCGCCGACCGGGGTAGTAATCGGGGCACCGCCCGGGTGCAGGTCGTGGCGGATTGCTTCGCAGAGGGTGTTCGTCATTGGTTTTCCTTTCGTTGTGCCCCGGTCATTCGGGGCGGGGTGGGCGCTCATCTGCGTTCGCAACAGAAGAGCGAGGGTCTAAACTTTCGGCATTTCAGCTAGTCAACAGCGCTTATGGGCATGGTTCTTTAGCCAGTGAGCGTGGGTAGCAGCGAAATGAGGATGGGCACAATACCCAGGCAGATAAAGGCGGGCAGCGAGCACAGCCCGAGGGGTACCACGAGCGCCACGGAGAGCTTTCCGGCGGCGCGTTCTGCCGCGCGGCGTTCGCTGAGGCGGTGCGCATCTGCAAGAGAGAGTAGTAGCGCCGTGCTGGGTGCACCACCCGTGTAGGCGGGAGCGAGTGCATCCCGCAGCTCGCCGAAGGTTCCCGCCGCGGAGCCCGACCAGGCGCTCCCCCAGCTACTGCCCATCTGTAGGCGCTGGCAGACCGTATGCAACGCTCGGCTGTTGAGCGCCTCAGAGAGGGTACCCAAGGCGGCGAGCGGTGCAAGCCCGGCTCTCAACTGCGCGGCGAGTAGTTCCAGCACGAGGGCGGTATCAACAGTCGGTGCATTCAAGGCCTGCTCGCCTCCTGTATGCCCAGCTCGTGTGCTCTCCACCTCCGCCCGATGCACGAGCGCGGCGGTCCAGCGGCGCCCGGCGAAGGCGAGCCCCAGCCCGAACAAACCGGTAAGCGCCCCGAGGATGGAGCCGGTCAGCACGCCCACGGGGTCACTTCCCATGAGCACACCCAACCCCAGGCCGAGTAGCGGCAGCCAGGAGAGAATCCTGCCAGTGGCACGCGGCGCGGCAAGGGCGCTCTGCCGCCCCAGGAGCGCGTCGATGCGTTCTTCGGCGTGTTCTGCGGCGCGTTCCAGGCTCGTGGCGAGCGGCGCACCGGCGCTCTCGCTCATACGCAGGCTCAGCTGCAGGTCGTACAGGCGGTCGCGGCTGTGCGGGCGCATCCGGCTGCTGTTTTCGAGTAGCTGGGCGCAGGCGAGGTGTGCGGGTGCGCCCCAGGAGGCAAGTGCGGCAAGCGCCTGCGTGAAACGACGGATATCTTCGGCGCACCGCTTCTGCCCGTACTCTTCGGAGAGGGGCGAGGAGCCCCTGGTACGTCGGGGTCGGGTGCTTTTCCGCGTGGCGGTTTTCTTCGCGGGCGTTTTCCCCGTGCCCGACTCCAGATTCTCGCCGGACTGCCCGGAGCCCGGGTTGGCGAGCACCGCCTCCTGCAGGGGAATACCGGCGCGCAGGTTCAGGGCGAGGGTGCGTAGCATGAGCGGCCACATGCGCATTTCCTCGGCGCTGGCTGCTCCGGCGAGGTGCTCAGCCCAGCGTTCGCGAAGGCTTCCTCGACTCGTTTCTTCCCTTTTCATGGTTCCTCCTTTCACGTTTTCCGTTTCCCCTTTACGGGGGCTAGTACCCAACTTCGGAGCCCACAGAAATACGCCTGACCTGCAGATACTCTTCGCTCCCCTCAACTGCGGGGTGCAGGCTGTAGATACCCTCGATACGGCGGCGTCCGTCCCGGTGTTCCAGGTGGATAATGCATTCAAAAGCCGTCGCCGTATGTAGAGCGACCGTTCTACTATCCAGCCCGGCGAGCGCACCCAGGGCGCACAGACGCAGGGGCACCGCCTGCGCACTATTGGCGTGCAGGGTCGTTCCAGCTCCGCGGTGACCGGTATTCATGGCGGTCAGCAGGTGCACCACCTCCGCACCGCGACACTCGCCGACCACGAGCCGATCCGGGCCCATGCGCAGCGCCTGCACAATGAGCTCACCCAGCCCAATTTCGCCGGCACCCTCGGAGTTCGCGGCACGGGTTTTGAGGGCAATCACCTGCTCATGTTGCGGCGCGAGTTCCGGGGTGTCTTCGAGCAGAATGAGGCGCTCCTGCGGCGTACACAGCCCCAGCAGGGCGTTGAGCAGAGTGGTTTTGCCGGTGCCGGTGCCCCCGCTAATGAGGAACCCGCGGCGCTCGGCAATCATGCGGCGCAGATAGGCGGCGGTCGCCTCATCACACAGCCCGGCGGCCTGTAACTGCGCCAGGGTGGGGCGCTCGCGGGCGGGTAGGCGCACGGAGAGCCGGGTGCGTTCGCTCAGCGGCGGGATAATCGCGTGGATACGCCGACCCTGCGCGTCGCTAATGTCAGCTGCCGGATGCGCGGCATCCAGCTGTCCGCCGTGCCTGCGGATGAGCCGCTCAGCCAGGTCACGCACGCGCCGCTCATTGCCGAGGCTTAGCGCCACGGGGCGGGTGGTTCCGTTGATGCCCACCCAGATATCGCAGGGCGAGTTCACGTAGATATCGGTGATGGTTCCGGCGCGTTGCCCCTCGTCAAGGAGCAGGTCGAGGGCACCGAGGCCGTAGAGTTCCGCGGCGAGGTAGCGCAGCGCGGTCTGCCGGTTGACGGGCACGTATTCCACGCTGGGGTAGCTCCAGGAGGTGGGCGGTGCAGTTTTGACACGGAATTTTCGGGGCTTCGTCACATTAGTTCCGTCTGCGCCCGTTACTTCTGCACTCGTGTTCCCCCAGGCGTTCCCCCGAGCATTCCCCTGGCATCCGCCGTCGATGGCGCAGATTGCCTCGTCCACGGCGTTTTCGAGAATCTCGCGGAGGGGCTGGGATTCTTGGAGTAGCCCACCGCCCGCGGCACTCGCAGCGTTTGCACTGTCCGCGGCAACCACGCCCTCTGCGGGCGGCCGCTCCCCTGCCCGCTCGGCCCCGGCGCTGAATCCGTTACTGGGTCCGCCACAGAACCCGGCACTGAACCCGCCACTAAAACCACCCAGGGCGATAGCGCTCATCTGCGGCGAGCGCAGAATCAGCTCGCGGGCGTGCAGGGCGACGGCGCGGGCGCGATAGTCTTCGGGAATGAGCAGGGCGGGTAGCGAGTGCGTGCGGGTGTTCTGGACGCCCGTATTCTGTGCGCCCGGCTGATTCGCGCCCTGTGCGGCACGCGGCGAGCAACCGTTGGGGTTGCCGGGATTGTTGGCAGGGTGCCCGGCGGGATTGCTGGAGGGATTCATGACGGGGTTCATGGCTCTAGGAGAGCATTGCGCCCGCCCCGAATTTTTATGAGAATGAGCGTTCTGTGGATAACTCCTCGCGCACCCCGAAATATCCACGATGCACGCACCTCAAACGAACAAAACGCACGCATCCGGCGCTTTTATGACAAACCACTCGTACATTCTGGTGATAACCACGCACCACCCGTTCTACCGACACATCCTCGATAATGGAAGAATGTACGTTCTGCTCAGTCCTGCCACCGGCGCGGGTATTACCGCCCAGACCGGCACCCCCGCGCACCCGGTCACCTCGGCTATTGCCGCGGGTGCGTCCTCGCGCGGTGCTCAGCCGGTGACCTCGTGGGGTGCTTTTCATTTTTCGGCGCCAACCGCTGAGCAGTTGCAGGACCCGACCTTTATTCCGCGGATTACGCGCGCGGATCGGGTGAGTGCGGCGAATCTTCCGGCGTATGTGCGAGAGGTAGAGCGGCAGGCGGCAGATTCGGCGCAGGCGCGTTTCCCCCGCTGGATTTGGGCTGATACCCGCCACGTTGACCCGTTGCTTCTGCGCCGCGGGGTGCGGGTGCATCTGTGCCATGATTTGCGTCTGGTGCAGCGAATTTTGGTGACTGCCGCTACGCATCCGAGCGGTTTTGTGGAGTACAGCCCGGTGTTGGATCTTTCTGATGTGCGTGAGGCGGTGGAGCCTCAGGGGTATCTGCCGATGGCGCGGCAGATTCAGGGTCAGGAGGAGCTGTTCGGCGCCGATTTTTTGAGTGCGCCCGCTACCAACGCCACCCAGTCCCCCGCAGATTCCTCCCCCGATTTCCTTGAAGCGGCGCCTCATGAGCCTTTTGCCCCGCAGTTGGCGGCGGGCCCGGTGACCCTGCTTCCGGAGCATCCGGTAGTGCGTGTGCTGATGCGTGAGTGGCTGGCGCAGGCGCGCGCTATCGGTGCGTCGAGGCACCCGGAACGGCTGCGTCTTTTGGCGGCGGCTGAGTCTGCCGGTGCGTTGGTTGCGGCTGAGATTGGCTATTACGGCATCCCGTTTAATGTGCAGGCGCATCATGAGCATCTGTGCGAGTTGTTGGGTCCGCGCCCGGTGCCTGGGGAGCGTCCGCAGAAGATGCAGGAGTTGGCGGAGCAGATTCAGCGCATGCTGTTTATGCCGTCGTTGAATCCGGATTCGCCGCAGGATCTTTTGCGTGCTCTGCAGTCTGCGGGGGTTTCGGTGAAGTCTACGCGTTCGTGGGAGTTGAAGAGTTGGGCGGATGCGATTCCGGCTCAGCGGGAGAAGCGTTGGGCGCTGATTGACCCGATTCTGCGCTATAAGAAGCTGTACCGTATTTGGACTGCTAACGGCTGGACGTGGGCTGATACCTGGGTTTCTGAGGGGGCGTTCCGCCCGCATCTTGAGGTGGGTGGCGCCGCGACCGGGCGCTGGGGCGCTTCCGGCGGTGGTGCGTTGCAGCTGCCTGCGGAGATTCGTCAGGCGGTGCAGGCGCCGGAGGGTCAGGTGCTGACGGTGACGGATGGATCGCAGATTGAGCCGCGTATTCTGGCGGCGTTGAGCCGTGATGAGGCGCTCGCTTCGGCGGGTCGTGGCGCTGACCTGTATGCGGGTATTGCCGAGTTGGCGCGCCTGAAGGGTGTGGGTTTGACGGAGCGTTCCCACGCGAAGGTGGGCATGCTGGCGATTATGTATGGCGGTCGCAGCGGTGAGATTGGTGCCCTGTTGCCGCATGTGGCGGCGCTTTTTCCGCAGGCGATGGAGTTTACGGAGCGTGCGGCTCGTATTGGTGAGGCGGGCGGTCAGGTGACGACTTTTTTGGGTCGTACGTCCCCGCCGGTGGATGAGCGTTTCCGTGAGATTGTGGCTGATCGGTCTTCGCCGGCGGCTGAGTCGCGTGCGGTGTCGACTGCGCGTGCGCACGGGCGTATGACCCGCAATTTTATTGTGCAGGGTACGGCGGCGGAGTGGGCTCTGTGTTGGATGGGCGCGGTGCGTTCTCGTCTGTTGTCGGAGCGGATTTTTGGTATGCCGATGCGCACCCGCATTGTGTATTTTTTGCACGATGAGCTTCTGCTGTGCGGTCCCGACCTGGAGGCGGATCGCGTGGAGCGTATCGTGCGTGAGGGCGCTGCGGAGGCGGCGCGTCTGCTCTTCGGTCGGGTGCCGGTTGATTTTCCGGTGTCGGTGGTGCGGGTGCGCAACTACGCCGAGGGTAAATAATCTGCGGTAAATAATCAGCCGCGCATAAGCGGCACCGTACAACAAAAAATAGGGGTGGCAGGTAGCTTCGTTCAAGCTACCTGCCACCCCTATCTGCACCCTATATCCGCTAGTCAAGCGCTTATTCTGCGATGAGCTTTACTCCTCGTAGCCGGGTGCCGGGCGCATCTTTTTCTGATCCCAGGGCACGGTCCAGCCGAGCGAGTCGAAGATCCGGTCCAGCAGAATTGCGGTGAATCCCCAGACGGTGAATTCTTCACCGCCGAGCATGCGCACCTCGAAGGCGGGGGTGCGGTGTGAGGTGCGGCCGCGTTTGACGTAGGCGGTGTGCCGGTTGGCGGGGTTGAGCAGGTCGCGCACGGGCACGCGGGCGATGAGCGCGGACTCGTTGTGGTCGACGACCTCGACGGGTACGGGGCTGTTCCACCAGCCGATGACGGGGGTGACCATGAAGTTGCTGATGGGTAGCGGCAGGGTGTGCAGCTGGCCTAGGATCTGCACGCCGGCGGGGTCGAGCCCGGTTTCTTCGACCGCCTCGCGCAGGGCGGCGATGTGGGCGACGGGTTCGCCGGTGGTTTCGGCGAGCGCGTAGTCTTCGGGGTCGATTTTGCCGCCGGGGAAGGCGGGCTGACCGGCGTGTGAACGCAGGGTTGCGGCACGTACGAGGAGCAGTACATCCAGGTCGGCGCTGACGTTTTCGGGGCAGCCGTCAAATTTGCCGGTGGAGGGCGAGTTGTCAAGCACACCAAAGAGGATCAGCACGGCGGCTTCTTTGCTGAGGGGGCTGGCGGGTGCGCTGCGCAGTAGGGCTTGGACGTCAAATTCCACGCCGCCCTCTGCGAGAGCCGCCAGTGCCTGCTGGGCGGGGTGCTGTGCATCCTGCCCAGCCTGTTCGGGTTGTACCGACTGCTCGGGTGCGCTCATCTGTGTACCTCTCTTCTGCGCGGCTGCGTTCCGGTTCGGCTTAGTCGCCGTTAGGCGCTGAGCGGGTAGCCTTCTGCCATGAGTTCGCGGCGGGTTGCGCCCTGCAGGAATCGCAGGTGCAGATCTTCTCGACCGGGTGCCATTTCGTATTTCATGAGTTTACGTGCTGCTTGTTCGTTCGTCTCCCCGGCTCCATAGGACGGGCAGAGGTCGGCAACGGGGCATACACCGCAGGCGGGCTTTTTGGCGTGGCAGATGCGGCGGCCGTGGTAGACCATGCGGTGTGAGAAGAGCGTCCAGTCTTTGCGGTCGATGAGTTCGGCGACGTCTTTTTCGACCCTTTCGGGGGCGTCTGCGGTGGTGAATCCCATGCGGCGTGCGAGGCGGCCGAAGTGGGTGTCTACGGTCAGTCCGGGCACGTCGAAGGCGTTTCCGAGGACCACGTTCGCGGTTTTGCGACCGACTCCGGCGAGTTCTACGAGCTCTTCGAGGGTTGAGGGAACCTGCCCGTTGTGGCGTTCTACGAGCTGCTGGGAGAGGGTGACGATGGAGCGTGCCTTGGCGCGGTAGAAGCCGAGGGACTGAATGTAGGGTTCGACCTCTTCGGTACGTGCGGAGGCGAGCGCGGCGGCGTCCGGGTAGCGTGCGAAGAGAGCACCGGTGACGGAGTTGACGCGCACGTCGGTGGTTTGTGCCGAGAGCACGGTGGCGATGAGCAGCTCGAAGGGGTTGTCGAAGTCGAGTTCTGCGACGGCGTAGGGGTAGGTTTCGCCGAGGATGCGGTTGATTTTGCGGGCGCGGCGCACGGTGGCGAGGTGGCTTTCGGGTGCGCGTGCGTTGAGGCGGCGGGCGGCGGCTGCGGCTTTGAATTCGGGAACGAATCGGATCTGCAGGAGCGATTCGGTGTTCTGTGCCGCAGCGTTGCGTGCTGCAGTGTTCTGTGCGCCCGCTGCGGGCTGGGTGGCGTTCTCGGTCATAGCGCGAGGGTACCGGGCTTGGGTATGTGGGCGGTAGCGAGGTTCACCGTACTTGGCTCGCTCGCCCATCATTTTCTGGGCAGTTCGCGCCGGCTAGCGCTCAGCGGGCGCCAGCTGTGCCACACTGGTTTTATGTCAGATACGATTTTTGTGCTTAATGGACCGAATTTGAACCTGCTTGGGCAGCGCCGCCCCGAGGTGTACGGCTACACCACTCTGCACGATATTGAGCGTATGGTGCGTGAGCGCGCGGCGGATCATGGTTTTGATGTTGAGTTTATGCAGTCGAATCATGAGGGTGCGCTGGTGGATGAGATTCAGCGTGCTCGTACTCGTGGCGCGGCGATTATTATCAACCCGGCGGCGTACACACATACGTCGGTGGCGCTGCACGATGCGCTGGAGGCGGCTGAGCTTCCGGTGGTTGAGGTGCATCTGTCGAATGTGCATCGTCGTGAGCAGTTCCGTCATCATTCGTTTGTGTCGCCGCAGGCTACCGCGGTGATTGCCGGTGCGGGTGCGTACGGTTATGTCATGGCGGTTGATTTCCTGGCACAGCACCTCGCGGAGTAACAGCGCGCCGCCACCTTTCGTTAAATAGTTCAGGCTCCCGTTCCTCGTGTGAGGGGGGAGCCTGAACTTTTATCGCTATTTAGCGGCTAGTTACTTGCGGCAGGTACCGGTGGAGACTGCGGCGGTGTTGTCGCCACCTTCAGCCAGTGCCTGCTTGAGGGTGCTTGCGGTGATGGCGTAGCCGGTCTGGCCGGTGGTTGCCTTACCGAAAATCACGCCAACCACGTTGCCGTTCTCGTCGAGGACGGGGCCGCCGGAGTTGCCGTGCTGAACGTCGGCTGCCAGCTGGTAGACCTGGCGCATGGCGTTGGCTCGGCCGGTGTCGGCGTCGATGGTCTGGGTGTTGCCGATGCCCTGCACGGTGGCGGGCAGTGCCTTGAACGGGCCGCCCTTGGGGTAGCCCATGAAGGTCACGAGGCTACCCGCGGAGGCGTTCTTGCCGATGGTGAGCGGCTTCAGGGGAAGCTTCGGCACGCTGATGAATGCGAGGTCCTGTTCGCTATCCATGTAGACCACGGTGCCGGGCCAGGTGCGTCCGCGGGAGTCCTGCACGACCGGTGAGGTCACGCCGGCAACCACGTGGGCGTTGGTGACGACCAGGCCCGTGTCGGCCACGAAGCCGGAGCCGGTGGAGGTGTAGCCGCACTGCTCTGCGGCGCCCAGGATCTCGACCACGGAGGCTGCCGCCTGGTCCAGTGCCGCGGATTCTACGGTCTGGGTGGGGGCGCTGGTTTCGGGGGCGATGAGCTCGCTGACCTCGGGAATGGAGGTGGAGGCGAGCACGTTGTTACGGACCGAGTCGATCTGGTCCTTAAGGGCGTCGGGGGTGCTGGCGACCATCCAGGAGAGAGTCTTGGACTGGCTGAGCGCAGTGTTCAGTTGCGGGATGGGCACGGTGCGCATCGAGATGGTCAGCACGACCAGCACGAGGGCGCAGGCGGCAAGGTTCAGCACACCGCCGAAGAAGCGCTCAATGCCCTTGAGCGGGGTGATGTCGGTGACGCGGCGAATGGTGCGTCCGGCGACGACGCCCAGCCACTGCCCGATGGTCAGGCAGAGGATGAGCACACCGACGGCGGTAATGAGGCTCCACTGCGACCCCACGGAGGCGACGGCGAGGGGCACGAGCCAGGCTGCGGCGCAGACGCCCAGGCCCAGACCGAGGAAGGTTCCGAGGGTGGTGAAGAATCCGCTGCGGACTCCGGCGAGGAAGTAGAGCAGCAGGATGATGGGGATAGCAATATCAAGCAGGTTGATGCCGGTCGTCACGACTAATTGCCTCCTTGGTGGGTAGAAGTGGTCACGGTGTGCCCATGTGATTGGTGCGGGCTGTGCCCGATGAGTGTGGTGGCACGCTGTACCCTGCGGCGGGCGTGACGGGCGGTTCCGGGTTTTTGGGACCGGGTTTCTGCCTCGTCGCATCGTACCGCGTGTGGAGGCGGGTGCCTGTTTGTCATGAGGGTGTCAGCGTGCTTGGTACCGATAAAAGTACACACCTGAATGCCTGATATTAGGTGGTAAACCTGTGGGGAAGCTTTGAATTTTCTCGGAAGAAATAACTTTTGGTGTAAAGCTCGCTGTATCGGAATGCATAAAGCGCTTTTTTAGGGTACGCTCGTATCAGTTGAATATGTCACACTAGCTTGAGCCTTCTCACATTTCAGATGTTGAGACGCATGACACCGGTTCGGGCTCACTCACTGAACATTTACGAGTTTCGGCTCATCACCTCATATCTAGGAGAACTTTATGGATCTCGAGATCCTCCGTCGTACCCCTCTCTTTGCTAACCTCGACGACGCAGCTTTCGCTCTGCTGACCGATGACATTCAGGAGATTGACCTCTCCCGCAACGCCGTCCTCTTCTACGAGGGTGACCAGGACGACCAGCTCTTCGCTGTACTCTCCGGTAAGGTCAAGCTGGGTCGCACCGCCGCTGACGGCCGCGAGAATATGGTTGCAATCATGGGTCCCGGTGACGTCTTCGGCGAGATGGCTCTCTTCGATCCTTCGCCCCGTTCGACCAACGCTGTGGCTGTCTCTGAGACTCGCCTGGCTGCCATCAAGCACGAGTCCTTCAAGCGTGCACAGCAGCTCGATCCCACTATCTCCGATCAGGTTATTAAGACTCTGGCTCGCCGCCTGCGCCACGCTAACGAGGCACTGGCTGACCTGGTCTTCTCCGACGTTCCCGGCCGCCTCGCTAAGGCGCTGCTGGACCTGGCTGACCGCTTCGGCCGCCCCGCAACCGACGGCGTGCTCGTTGCTCACGAGCTGACTCAGGAAGAGCTGGCACAGCTGGTTGGCGCATCCCGCGAGACCGTGAACAAGGCTCTTGCCGAGTTCGTTTCTCGCGGCTGGATCCGTCTGGAGGCACGCGCAGTTGTCATTCTGGACCTGCCCCGCCTGCGCCAGCGTTCCCGCTAAGGTCTCTTTGAGTTAGGGCATTCTAGGACGCCCTCGCTGAAAGACGCACAGCTTAAATAGATCAGGAGCCGTTTCCCTCTGCATGGGGAAACGGCTCCTGATTTCTTTAACGCTTCATCGTACGAGCGAACGGCTGCAATACCCTCTTAGAGCGCACCCATCGCGCCGGTGTATATGGAACCGGTGGTAGCCGGAACCACCTCGGTGAAGGAGAGCATGCACGCACCGTTGTGGGTGACGAGCACGGGCTTCTTCACCTCAATATTGCGGCGCTTAGACAGCCAGGCCACGGAAGTCTGGGCCTTTGCCAGGGATTCGAGCAGGCACATCACGCCGGGGGTGATGAGCTGGTCGAGGGTGCGTCCCACCGTGTTGGGCTGGCCGATGCGGTCGCCCAGTTCACTGGTGTCCTTGGCTTCGAGCAGTTCACGCACGTTCAGCCAGTCACCCCACACGCCCTTACCGAGCAGCAGCTTCGGGTCCTGACCGACGGGCAACGCCGTGGTGAAGTAGGCGATGTCGTAGCGCTTGAGGAAGAAGTCCGGGGACTGCCAACGCGCGACCGGGCGCAACAGGTCGGCGCGCACGCTCAGACCACTGGAGGCCAAGAAGTTAGAGAAGCTCTTGTCCTGCTCGGCAACCGCTTCACGCCACGCCATGAGCTCAGGGGTGCTGGAGCGTTCCACGACGTCCTGTTCGTCCTCGCCTGCAAGCAGAATGCCGGTCTCTTCAAAGGATTCACGCACGGCTGCCATGACGCTGCGGCGTGCCTGCGCAATATCGGAGAAGTGGAATTGTTCCTGCCAGTAGTCGGCGCCGGGACCCACCCAGGAGGCGGACTCATCATCACCGGGAAGAGCCGTACCGCCGGGGAAAGCCACCACGCCCAGCGGGGAGGTGCCGGGACGGTAGGTCAGAATCGTTTCGAGGCCGTTGTCGCCGTCGCGCACAAAAATGACGGATGCCGCCTGGCGCATCGTGCAGCCGGTCGTGCCTTCGTTGCCGCATTCGCGCCAGCTTTCGGCGGCGGTGCGCATGAACTCGGGAATCGTGTAGAGACGCTGGATGGATGCGGTGCGCGGGCCTGACTGGCGGCCGGTGAACACGCGGGGGCGTTCCACGCCCTCAGCCGGGGTGGGAGTGCCGAAGCGGCGTTCCTGCACCGGCTGGGGTAGAGTCTTGATGTTTTGGGCGGTGCCGTTGTCCTGTGCGGATGCGGTGTATGCAGTCTTATCGGGAGCGTCCTGCGCCGCCCGCTGAGCCTGGGCAGCACGAATAGCAGACAGCGGCAGCGCGCCGGTGTACAGCTTAGACATACTCAACGATGATTTCGACCTCTACGGGCGAATCGAGGGGAAGGACGGGAACACCGACGGCGGAGCGGGCGTGCTGGCCTGCCTCGCCGAAGATTTCGCCGAGCAGTTCGGAGGCACCGTTAATGACGGCGGGCTGAGCAGTGAAGTTCACCTCGGATGCCACGAAGCCGACAACCTTCACGACGCGCTGCACGCGGTCCAGGTCGCCAATGACGGACTTGACCGCTGCCAGGGCGTTGAGCAGGCAGATACCCGCGTACTTCTTCGCATCCTCGGGGGTCACGAAGCCTTCAGCGCCGGAGTCGGATACCTTACCGGTTTCGGGCAGCGCACCCTCAACGAAGGGCAGCTGACCGGAGGTGTACACGTAGGAACCGGACGTAACAGCCGGAACGTAGGCTGCAACGGGGGCGGGTGCTACGGGCAGTTCGTAACCGAGTTCGCGGATACGTGCTTCAATACGGGATTCAGTCATGATTACTCCAGAAGGATGGCGGGTGCTGGCACCCAAACGGTGATAGGGGAAATGCTGTAAATCTAAACGCTACTGATATTCAGGCAGCTGTTAAACGGCTAACCGGCGGTCTGCCTCATCTATTCCCGCACTCCCCTAGTTATAGGAGAGTCGGGATAGCGAGGTGACCGCCGGGTACGCTGCTCTTAGTCAGCCTTCTCGCGCTTAAAGTAGGCGATGGGGTTGCCCTGAGTCGGAGCGACCATGTTCGACGCGGGGGTTGCGCCAGCAGGTGCGGATGCGCCGGGGAGAACAGTTACGAGCTCCCAGCCATCTTCACCCCAGTTGTCGAGGATTGCCTTGGTCGTGTGGATCATCAGCGGTACAGTTGCGTATTCCCATTTCTTCATACCCTCTAGCCTATCGCCCGGTGTTCAATAAGTAAAAGGGATTCACTATGGTTTTGGTCAATGTCCGGCGCTTTTGGGGGCTTTATTCTCAGGGCTGAGGCGCCCACCTCCCTATGGGGTGGCGAGACGGGCCTTCTCTCACAGCTTCATGGGATAAACTGAGTGAATGGCTTCATCTAAGAAAACCCGTGCGCGTCGCCGCCCGGGAGATTTTTTGCAGTTCCTCGCGTTCAGCGTGATTGCCGGTTTCCTCGCGGCAATTATTGTCGTACCCCCTGCCGTGAGCTTGGGTATGGTCACGAACGCGTCGATGTCATGGTTCCAGGACCTTCCTGACGACATTGCCGATGGCATCTCCTCCCGTCCTTCTACTATTTACGCTGCTGACGGCAAGACCGAAATTGCGACCTTCTTCGAAGAGAACCGTGAACCGGTCAAGCTGGATCAGATTTCTCAGCACATGAAGAACGCTATCGTCTCGGTGGAGGACCGTGACTTCTACAACCACGGTGCTGTCTCCGCTATCGGTATCGGTCGTGCGTTCCTGAACAACATCATTAACTCCAACAGCGGCCGCCGTCAGGGTGCATCCACCCTGACCCAGCAGTACGTTAACAACCTCATTGTTGACTCCGCTGTGGCTCGTGGTGAGGACGCTACCGCAACCCTGAACGGTAACAAGACCTACGCTGCAAAGATTCGCGAGATGAAGCTTGCGATCTCTATGGAGCAGAACAAGTCCAAGGACGAAATCCTTGAAGGCTACCTGAACATCGTGAACCTCGGTGGTTCGAACTACGGTGTTGAGGCTGCTGCACAGTACTACTGGGGTATTTCCGCTAAGGACCTGAACGTGGCGCAGTCTGCGCTTCTTGCCGGTCTGGTGCAGGCACCGAACGTGTACGATCCGACCGTGAACCCCGAGCTCGCCCGTGAACGCCGCGACATCGTTCTGGGCACTATGCTCCGCGACGGCAAGATTACCGATAAGGAATACAGCGACGCTATCGCCAGCGACATTAAGCTCAACGTCCACCCCAAGTCCCAGGGTTGCTCCCTGGCAGGTGATAAGGCGTTCTTCTGCCGTTACGTGGTCAACTACCTGCTGCAGGATGAGTCCCTCGGCGCAACCGCTGAGCTGCGTAACACCGCTATCAAGCGTGGCGGCCTGAAGGTGATCACCACTCTGAACCCCGAGGCTCAGACCGCGGCAAAGCAGGCAGTGGACTCCACCCAGCCCGCAGCAACCAACTGGAACGACGTGAACTCCGCTCTGACCAGTGTTGAGCCCGGCACCGGTCGCGTCATCGCGATGGCACAGAACACCGAGCTCGGTAGCCCCGCAGACGCAAACGACCACTCCAAGACCGAGTACAACTACAACGTTGATAGCGCCTACGGTGGTACCCGCGGCTTCCAGCCCGGTTCGACGTTCAAACCGATTATTCTGGCTCAGTGGCTCATCAGCGGCCGCGGCGCTAACGCTACCGTGAACGGTACCCAGCTGTTCTGGCCCACCAGCTTCGGTTGGAACGCCAAGTGCTACGAGGGCGGTAAGTACTACTACACCGGTCAGCCGAACGGCTGGTCCTACAAGAACGCGTTCAACGGTGGCCTAGGCTACAACACCGCGGCGTACGGTATTCGCCAGTCGTTGAACTCGTACCTGTACGGCATGCTCTCCCAGCTTGACCTGTGCGATGTGCACGACCTGTCCATCAAGATGCACGCCCTGGATGGTACCGGCGAACCGCTGCACAGCATCCCCGACCTGGGTACCAACATTGGTGGTACCAAGTACGGTATCTCCCCGCTGACCAGCGCATCCATGTACGCTATCTTCGCTTCCGAGGGTAAGTACTGCACCCCGCGCCCCATCGAGAAGATCACCAAGACCAACGGTGAAACCATGAAGGAATACCAGAACCAGTGTGAGCAGGTTATGGACCCTGACATCGCGAACGGTGTCAGCTGGGTTCTGAAGGGCGTTATCCAGCCCGGCGGTTCCGCTTCTCAGCGCGGTATTGGTCTGCCGAACGGTTCGGCTGCGAAGACCGGTACGAACGATAACTCCTCCCAGACCTGGCAGGTTGGCTACACTCGTGGCCTGTCCACCGCGTCTTGGGTTGGTTCTAACAACCTCGGCTTCCGCTCCCTGAACGGTGTGGGTATTAACGGTCGAGTCCTCGAGTACGTCGATGGTGCAACCTACGCGGGTGCACAGTGGCAGTCGTTCATGAAGACGATCGCACCGAAGTACAACACGAAGGACTTCACCACCCCCAGCGATAAGATTCTGTCGTACAGCTAGAATCACAGCTCACCAGCTGAAGCCTGAAAGGCGATTGATAATGTGTGAAAACGCTGTCAACGCCCGCGTCCCCGTGGCGGTCCCCGGCGCACGCGGCTCCTCCCCGCTCCTGAAGAAGGTAGCGGGGGCGGTAGCCGCCACTGCAGCCTTGGGGGCCGCCACGGCGGCGTATGGGCACTTTATTGAGCTGAATAATTTTCAGCTCCGCACCGAGTCCCTGCCGGTGTTGCCCGCCGGGAGCCCCGACTTTAGGATTCTGCATATTTCGGATATGCACATGATTCCGGGCCAGCAGAAGAAGATTGACTTCATGCACTCGCTGGCTGCCCTGGAGCCGGATTTGGTGATGAACACGGGTGATAACCTCTCCCACGTGGACGGTATGGGCCCACTGCTGGAGGCGCTCGACCCGCTCATGGACTTCCCCGGCGTGTTTGTGCCCGGCTCGAATTGCTATTTCGCGCCAGTGTTCAAGAACCCGGCGCGTTACCTGTGGCAGCCGCGCACCCCGCAGATGATTGAGGAAGGCTCGCGTGTAGCCCTGCCCATTGAGCGGATGCACGACGCCTTTGAGTCGCGCGGCTGGACGGGCCTGATTAACCGCTACGACACGCTGAACCTCAAGGGTCTGCGCCTGGAGTTCTCCGGTGTGGATGACCCGCACCTGCGTTACGATGAGCACCCCGGATTCGCTCCCGGCGCCTTCGATGAGGGGAACGAGCCGAGCATCCGTATCGGCGTGGCGCACGCCCCCTATATGCGTACCCTGCACCGCTTCGTGCAGGACGGTGCGCAGGCCATTTTTGCCGGTCATACGCACGGCGGTCAGGTCTGTCTGCCCGGCGGTCATGCCCTGGTCAGCAACTGCGATTTGCCGCCTTCGCGTGCGAAGGGTGTCAGTGAGCAGTCCGGTATTCCGGTTCAGGTTTCTGCCGGTTTGGGCACCTCTCGTTTTGCGCCGGTGCGTCTGTTCTGCCCGCCGGAGGCAATCCTGGTGACCCTCACGGCTCGCGATAAGGGTGAAGCCGACGCTTCGAAAGGTGGCCGCCGCTAATGTCTGAGGCTTCTACAGCACGCACGACTAAGCGCCGCCGTAACCCTTTCTTAGAGACGGCGAGCGCACCGACCCCCGACCCGATCGACTACGCGCACGGTCAGCGTGCCCCGCACACTCTCGCCGCGTATGCGCGTCCGATTCGTGTGCGCTGGGGCGTGGGTCTGCTCGTGGCGTTCGGTGCCGGTGCCCTTGAGATTTCCATCCCGCAGGTACTGCAGATTATTGTGGATCATCTCTCGCAGAGCACCACCGAGAGCGCCATCTGGATTGCCGGCGGCCTGGTGCTTCTGCTGGGTATTGCGCATGCCTCCTTCATGTATTGGAGGCGCTGGCTGATTGTGGACCCGACCTCCACGATTGAGCTGTCCATGCGCATGAATTTCTTTGACCGCCTGCTCAGCGCCCCGCTTTCTCTGCTGGATCGTTGGCCCTCCGGTCAGTTGCTGACCCGCTCCATGAGCGATCTGGGGACGATTCGCCGTTGGTTGTCTTTCGGTATCGTTCAGATACTGACTGTTGCGGTGATGTTCCTGGTCGGTGGCTTCTTCATGCTGCGTTCTTCGCCGTCTCTGGCGCTGGTGTTCGTGGTGACCGTGCCTATTCTGGTGCTGTCGCTGGTGAACTTCACCCGCAAGTACTACCGCGCTTCACATGAGATTCAGCAGATGACGGGCGACCTCTCCACCCGTATTGAGGAGTCGGTGCGCGGCATCCGCGTGATTAAGGCGCTGGGCCGCTCCCCCGAGCAGATTCAGGAATATTCCGAGTCGGTGGACGCCCTACAGGTGCGCGAGTACGGCAGGTCGATGCTGGTGGCTCGTGTTGCCCTGTACCAGGGCATGATTGTGGGTGTCTCTACGGCGGTGGCGCTGGCTGTGGGCGCTTCGCAGGTTGCGGCGGGCACCTTGAGCCTGGGCGCGATGACCGCCTACTTTGCGGTGCAGACGACCGTGCTCAGCCACGTGACGCGCTCGACCGCGCTGATGTCTGCCTATTTGAGCTATAAGGTGGCGTTGGAACGCCACAACGAGGTTATGGACGAGCCCGGTTTTGAGGCGGTGCCGCTGGTTCGTGGCTCCGCGGCTGTGTCTGTGCCCGGGCATCCGCAGGGTGCTTCTGATTCGTCAACAGTAGCTGGAGTGTCCGCTCAGGGCGGCTCCGGGAAGGAAACTATGCAGTACCCCAGCGGTGGCGCAGTATCTGTCACTTTCGATCACGTTCAGTTCAGCTACGATGCTGCCAAGGCGCCGGCTGAGTCTACCACTGAGGCGAATTCTGAAGTTGCTTCTGAGACGAAGGCACCCGAGGTGTCCGTGCTGAAGGACGTAAACTTCAAGGTCTTCCCGGGCGAGATTCTGGCGCTGGTGGGTGCAACAGGTAGCGGCAAGTCGACCGTACTGTCGCTGGTGCCGCGTTTCTACGAGCCGACCTCCGGCTCCCTGCGTTTTGGCACCCGAGATACCGCCGACATGTCTATTGAGGAGGTGCGCGCCCAGACCGCGTTCGTCTTTGAGGAGGCGGTGCTCTTCTCCGGCACGGTCCGCGAGAACGTGCTGATGGGCGTTGCTGAACAGTACGAGCGCGGCACCGAGGATGAGGACTACCCCGCCGCAGAAGAGCTGGAGGCGACCCTCCAGACCGCGCTACAGCTGGCTGCGTGCGATTTCGTGGCGGAGCTTCCGCAGGGTCTGGATACCGTCATTGGTGAGGAGGGTCTGAGCCTTTCGGGTGGTCAGCGTCAGCGTCTGTCGTTGGCACGTGCCCTGGCGAAGCGCCCCTCCGTGCTGCTGCTGGATGACCCGTTCTCGGCGCTGGACGTGAACACAGAGGAGCGTATTATTACCGGTCTGCGTGAGGGTCTGGAGGGCCTGGGCGGCGCTACGACCCTGTTGACGGCGCACCGCCCCTCCACCGTGGCGTTGGCGGACCGTGTGCTACTGATGGTTGATGGTGCCGTGGTCGCCGAAGGCACTCACGCTGAGCTGATGGACTCTTCGGAGCAGTACCGTCAGCTGATGACGATGGAGGAGGGCTAATGGCCCATCATCGTCCGGCGGAGCCGCGGGAGCAGATGAGCCCGCAGGAGCGCGCGGAGACCCGTGAACGCTCGATGGCTCTACTGCGCCAGATGTTGCGCCCGCACCGTGGGGCGTTGGCTCTGTCGATTATTTCGGTGCTTTTGGTCTCGGGTTCCTCGGCGATTGCGCCGATTCTGATTGCCCGCGTCCTGGATAGTTCCATTGAGCCGCTCAAGCAGGGTGACGTTTCTCCCCTGCTGACCCTGCTGGTATTTTTTGTGGCGGCTACCGCGGTGACCGCGATTTTTTCGTGGGTCAACGTGGCGTACACGGTGCGTGTGTCGCTGGGCGTGGTGGTGTACCTGCGTAAGCGGGTGTTCCGCCACGCGCAGTCGCTGAGCGTGTCGTTCCATGAGCGGTACACCTCGGGCAAGGTCATTTCGCGTTTGACCAGCGATATTGATACGGTCCGCAGCTTCTTGGACAGCGGCATCAGCCAGTTGGCGATTACCTTGCTGTCCATGGTGATTTCTGCGGTCGCTATTTTCCTTCTGGATTGGCGTATTGGTCTGTTCATGCTGGTCATGGGCGTACCGATTTACTTCTTGACGCGCTGGTTCCAGAAGACCGCGGTGCCGGTTTTCCGTACGATGCGTACCGAGTCTGCGCATTTGACGAGCCGTTTTGTGGAGACTTTTACGGGTATCCGTGCGGTGAAGGCGTTTGGTGCGGAGGCGCAGATGCGTTATGAGTACGCTCAGGCGTCGGAGCGTTACCGCCTTGCGGTGATGGATTCCATTAAGATTTTCGGCGTCTACTCACCCGTGCTGATGCTTTTGGGCAATGTGTTTATTGCCGGTGCGCTAGTGCTGGGTGGTTATGCGGTGCTGGGCGGCACCATGCAGATCGGTACCCTGCTGGCGCTGGTGATTTACGCGAACCGTGTGTTTGAGCCGGTCATGCAGCTCTCTGAGTTCTACAACATGTTCCAGTCGGCGATGTCAGCGCTGGAGAAGCTGTCGTCGTTCTTGGCTGAGGAGCCGGAGGTTGCTGAGCCGGAGCATCCGCATGAGCGGGCTGTAGAGTCTGTAGCTGAATCTGCTACTGGCGTTACTGAGGGCGCGTCCGGCACGGTTCAGGGCGCTCTGGTGGAGCTGGATTCGGCGGTCTTTGGGTACACTTCGGATCGTCACGCGTTGAAGGAGACGAGCCTGCGCATTGAGCCGGGTACGACCGTGGCGCTGGTGGGTGCTACGGGTGCTGGCAAGTCGACTATCGCTAAGCTGGTAGCTCGTTTCTACGATGTTTCAGCCGGTCAGGTGCGTATTGACGGCGTGGACGTTCGCCAACTGGCGGATGTGCAGCTACGCCGTGAGGTGCTCATGCTCACCCAGGAGGTGTTCCTGTTCTCCGCGTCGATTCTGGAGAATATCCGCATGGGTAACCCCCAGGCATCCGATGAGCAGGTGAAGGCTGCCGCGAAGGCGGTGGGTGCTGATGCATTCATTGAGCGTCTGCGTGACGGCTACGAGTCGCAGCTGGGCCGCGGCGGTATTACCCTGTCGGCGGGTCAGCGTCAGCTGGTGTCCTTTGCTCGCGTGTTCTTGGCGAATCCGCGGGTGCTGATTCTGGATGAGGCGACGGCTTCGCTGGACATTCCGAGTGAGCGTGCGGTGCAGGCGGCGCTGCGAACCGTGTTGGCGGGGCGTACGGCGCTGGTGATCGCGCATCGCCTCTCGACGGTTCTGAGCGCTGATCGTGTGCTGGTGATTCATGAGGGCTCCGTGGTGGAGGATGGCTCCCCGCAGCAGCTGATTGCCTCCGGCGGTCGTTTTGCGGCGATGTACGCCTCGTGGGATGAGCTGAATCAGGTTCAGGAGGCTGAAGCCTAGAACCTTTATTTGCCACTCCTCGACCGGTGGCGTGCCGCTGTGTTGCGTTCTGAATTTTTTTGGGCTATCCTAGGTGAGTTGCCTACGGTATTCGCTGATAGGTCAACATCGGGATGTGGCGCAGCTTGGTAGCGCGCGTCGTTCGGGACGACGAGGTCGCAGGTTCAAATCCTGTCATCCCGACAGCTAGCCCCGGTCCTCTGGACCGGGGCTTTGTCGTACCCGCAGTATTTCTGTTGCAGATGTTGAGCACATAGAGGCGACCCCCTACCCGCGCAGGAACTCGGGCGAGGGGGTCGCTTTCGTATCGAGCTCAGTTCCGTTTAGCCGCGCCCGGAGATGAGGGCGAGAATCGCCTCCAGAGGGCCGCGTCCGGCAATGGAGCGCGCCATACGCGCCCAGAGGGTGCAGAAGCCCAGGGCGATTGCGGTACCGAGCAGCAGGAAGGCGCTCCAGTACACGGCGGTTCCCCAGCCTCCGGTGGCGACGTAGTGCTCGCCGACGGTGAATGCCTTGATGGTGGGTCCGGCGTAGATGATGATTCCGCTCAGCACAATGGAGGCGCTCAGCGACATCTGGCCCAGGCGGGCGATGGGGGTGAGCATTCCCGCCTGTGCGGAGAGCAGGCGCGCGCATTCGGCCCAGAAGTAGAGGGTTGCCGCGAGGTTTAGGGTTAGCAGCACCTGCGGGCTGTTGAGGAAGCCGAGCTCGGTGTAGGGGTTGAAGGTGCGGTAGACGGCGAGCGCCAGCACGGCGAGTACTACGGGGATTGCGAGCTTTGCCTGCAGGTTGTCGTAGAGGCGCACGAGCACGATGCCCAGGCACATGACCCAGATGAGCTGGGCGCTCTGCGCGTGGTTGACGCCGTGGTTTGCCAGGAACGGCAGCTGGGTAGCGGTCCACTGGTCGGCCCGAGCGGCTACGTCCATGAGGAGGGTGTAGGTCCAGGTAATGAAGGGGCTGGTGACTACCGCTAGCACTGCGATTGCCCACAGGGGCAGGTGCACGACGAATAGGGTTAGCAGGGTGAGTAGCGCCAGGTGCACGAGCATGTCGAAGGGCAGGGAGTAGGAGAAGCCCTGCGCGGGTACGGTCACGTCAGCTTGCGGCAGGTAGGTGATGCCCTGCATGAGTGCCACGCCCAGCAGGAGTAGCGCGAGGAATCGCACGATGGTTCCGGCGAAGAGCTGCGGAAAGTTTGCGGTGCGGGCGTAGCGCCAGGCGGCGGCACCCAGGATTGCGGCGAAGAGCGGTTCTGCAGGTACGAGGGTCTGAGGGATCCAGAACTTCCAGGACACCGGGATCAGTTGCAGCCAGTATCCGAAGGGGATGAGCAGGCTGAGCACGGCGAAGGCGCGGGCAAGGTCGAGCCCGAGGTCGCGTCGGGTGCCTCCGAGGGAGGCGGCGCGTGCCCCGCTGCTGACGGTGGGGATGGGTTGAGTGCGCCCTGCTGCCATGTCCTCGCTCCTTGTAGTGCCGTGTTTGAGAGTCTGCGCGCCCTACCAGGGGTGTGTGCCCGTGCCAGGGGATGTGCGCTGCCAGGGTATCTGCCGCATCCGGTGGTGTGTGCCGGATGCTCTGGCATAGGTGTTAAGTGTAACGGTGGAAGCTGTGTCTGGTCCGGCGGTGGCGCGGAGGTTTTGCTCTCATGCCGCCTCTCGGTCGGCTGCTGGCTGGAGCTTCTTGCCCTATTGGTGAGTGCTGTTCAAGTGTTGTTGCACGAGGTTGGGTGTGTACCATTGGTACGTTCTTAAAGGTGGGGCAATCCCGCGGGAGCATGATTTCGCTCCTTTTACTGTCCCAAACGCGCCCCACCTGCACACACCACGTTGAGGTTTTATGTTTTCGACTTTTTCCCCGCTTTTCTTGACGGATTTGGGGGCGTCTGGTGCTCTTCTTGCTTCGGGTACGACTCTGTCGGATGGATCGAGCCACGATAGCGGCCAGTTTGTGTCCATTTTCTGGATTACGTTGGTTGCGTTGCTTTCCCCGATTCTTTCCCGCGTGACGGGTAAGAAGATTCCGGATGTGGTTTTCCTGCTCATTTTTGGTCTGCTCATTGGCCCGAATATGTTCAATCTTGCCAGCAGTGAGGGCGGCATCCCGCTGCTGAAGGAGCTTGGTCTGGGCATGCTCTTTTTGATTGCGGGCTTTGAGATTAACGTGTCCTCGCTGCGTAGCCGCCAGGGTTATAGCGCTATTGCCACGTGGTTTGTGTGTTTTGCCTTGGGTATGGCGGGTGCGGCGGTGATTACGTCGTTCTCGCGTGAGCTGAATACGTATGTTGCGGTGGGTGTGGCGCTGAGTTCTACGGCTCTGGGTACGCTGCTGCCGATGTTGAAGTCTCATGGTGCCGCCGGTACGCCGGTGGGTAATGCGGTGCTGGTGCACGGCGCTGTGGGTGAGCTGCTGCCGATTTTCGCTATTTCGCTGTTGTTGTCGTCGCGTTCGCCGGGTATGGCGTTTGTGGTGCTGCTGGCGTTTATGGTGGTTGCGGTGATTACGGCGTTGATTCCGCACCGCCTGTTTGCGCATGTGCCGGGTCTGCGTCAGATTATGGCTGCGGAGGCGAACACTACCGGTCAGACGGTTCTGCGTCTTGCGATGTTCCTGCTGGCGACCCTGATCATGTGCACCGCACTCTTCGATTTGGATGCGGTGCTGGGCGCGTTCGCGGCGGGCCTGATTCTGCGTACCCTGACCCCTCCGGCGGCTCTGCACATGATGACTCGCCGCCTTGAGGTGGTTGGTTTTACGTTCATGATTCCGCTGTTCTTTGTGGTCAGCGGTATGGGCATTGATGTCTCTGCCGTGGTGGCTAAGCCTTTGGGTCTGCTTGCCGTGGTGGTGGGTATTCTGCTGTGCCGTGGTGTTCCGGTGCTTTTGGCGGAGCATTTCTTCGATACCCGTTCGGGGTTGACCGCTCGCGCGCAGAAGGCGCAGTTGGCGTTGTATTCGGCTGCGGGTCTGCCGATTATTGTGGCGGTGACGGAGGTTGCGACCAGTTCGGGTCTTCTGGAGGAGTCCACGGCGTCGCTGCTGGTTGCTGGCGGTGCGCTGACGGTTCTGCTGTTCCCGCTGTGGGCGTTGGGTATTCGTCAGGCGTTTGGTTCTGGTCAGCCGATTCAGCAGGAGCCGAGCCGTAAGGAGCAGATGAATGCGTTGAAGGCTCAGCGTAATGCGCAGGCGAAGCTTGCCACGGGCATGATTCCGGTGGTTCGTTTGAAGTCGCAGGCTGATTCCGAAACCCAGCCTGATTCTGAGTCCCAGCCCGATTCTGAGTCCCCGGCTGATGCTCAGCCCGGCTCTGCCGAGGCTACGGGCGCTTCCGCTGGTTCTAGCGTTGCGTCCCGAGCAGCCTCTCGGGCTGGGGCAAAGAAGCGTAAGGGTTCTGCGGAAAATACGGGTTCTGCAGAAATCTAGCAGCGGCTACGGTACGGTTGCCTTCGGCGTTTCAAGGTCGGTTACAAACCGGTTTAAGTGAGAATCTCGCTTACAGTCGCCGCAACCTTATGTGGGATTGAATTTATAAAACCACACAATACCAGGCAGTTAAAGCCCTGCAAACCAACATGCATCCCACATATAGAATCAAAACCCACCGCATCCCCTCTTGAGGCTGCGGTGGGTTTTTTGCACCCGAAAGACCCTATAAACCGCGGAAAGATGAGAATCTTCCTTAAATTCGGATTTTTTATGCAAATATTACAGAACATGACGTGTCTTAGCTTTCACGACTGACACTTTGTCCTATAAAATTGAAAGCGGACAGGGAATTTCCCTAAAACACACATAAACCAACATACATACACAGAGTCGCTTCCGCCCCAGCGGGAGCTGGCGCACCTCCCATCTCACACACGGGAGGCGCCCCTTTCGGGAGTATCCGCGACGATACCCCCGGCGGCTCCCAACCATGGAGGAGGATCATATGGTTCAGAAAGGTAACTATTTCTAACCTCGCATCTCAAGGCCTCGCACTGAATCCTAACGATTGTCTGCACACACAGTCATTTCCGAAGGAAATATCATGCACCAACTACTCCTCACCGCGAGCACTGGTGGCGTAGAGCTGGACTTCCCGGCCTGGCTCCGAATTACGCACTTCATCAATTTCATTATGATGGGCTTCCTGATTCGTTCAGGTTGGGAAGTTCTCGCCTCTCACCCCCGCCTGTACTGGAACAACCATTGCACCCCGGGTTCTGAGTGGATTAAGTTCACCAAGGACAAGGTCCCTACCACCCCCGGCGCATTTACTGCGCGCGATGACCAGCGCACCCTGTCTCCCCTGATTTCTCTGCCCGGTAAGGCTCAGATTGGTCTGGGCCGCGCATGGCACGCGCTGGTGACCGTCATCTGGATTGTTAACGGTCTGGTATATGTCTCCCTGCTGTTCCTGACCGGTCAGTGGCGCCGCATCGTCCCGACCAGCTGGGACATCATCCCGCAGGCGTGGGAATCCATCCAGATTTACGCTGGCTTCCAGATTCCCTCGATTGAGCACTTCCAGCCGTACGACGCTCTGCAGCAAATCATGTACTTCACTGTGGTGTTTATCGTGGCACCGCTGATGATTGCAACCGGCCCGATTATGAGCCCGGCATTCTGCGGCCGCTTCCCCGGCTACGTGCGCCTCTTCCGTAACCGCCAGACCGCACGTTCCATCCACTTCCTGGGTATGGCCTTCTACTGCGTCTTCACCGTCATTCACGTGGCGCTGGTGTTCGTGGTTCACCCCCAGTACAACATCGCCCACATGATGCTGAACAAGCCCTACAACGAGGTGGACGCAGCACAGTTCGCTCAGGCAGTCACCATGCTCATTGGCGGCATTGTCTTCGCTGTGGCTCTGTGGATTTTCGCTTCGTACTGGTCCCTGCGCGACCTGCGATTCACCCAGACCTTCATTTGGGGTCTGACCCAGCCGATTCGTAACGTCCTGCTGGACCGTATCACCTCCCGTCAGGTGCAGAAGAAGACCTTCACCGATGCCGATATTTCGCCCTTCCACTGGGTCAACACTCGCCCGCCGACCGAGCGTGAGAGCACCGAGTGGAACCGTCTGAAGGAGCACGAGTTCGTTGACTACCGCCTCGAGCTGGGCGGCCTGGTGAAGGAATCCAAGTCCCTGAGCATTGACGAGCTCAAGCAGCTGGGCAAGGAAGTCAACATCACCATGCACACCTGCATGCAGGGTTGGACCGGCATTGCCAAGTGGGAGGGTGTACGCCTGCGCGACGTTCTCGCACTGGTCGAGAAGACCGACGAGGCACGCTACGTTATGGTGACCTCCTTCGGCCACGTGGGCCACACCTACGACGGCCGCCCGACCGAACCCTACTACGAGTGCCTGGACATCTCCATGGCAATGGAAGATGAGACCATCCTGGCGTGGGGCATGAACGACAAGCCCCTGCCGGATGTGTACGGTGGCCCGCTCCGTCTGCGTGCGGACTCCATGCACGGCTACAAGATGGTCAAGTGGGTTCAGAAGATCGAGTGGATCAAGGACTACCACGATGTTGGCGATGGCCAGGGCGGTAGCCGTGAGGACTCCGGTCTGCAGCACTTCGACGCACGCGCCTAAGCACCCTCACGGGGCGCTACGACGCTAACCGTCGATACACCACCCTATAAAGCACAGAACGGTGGCGGGTACATGGGCCCGCCACCGTTTTTGCATCCTCATGACTGGTGCATATGCTTCTGAAGACTAGGAGCCTCGAGGGCATAAAGAAACCGCCCGGGAGCCTTAGCTCTCGGGCGGTTTCTTTAGAGGTTTGCCTTCTGGCGCTGCACCTTAAGCGTCGTAGATGATGACGTCCAGGGTACGGGGGCCGTGCACGCCCTCCACGCGGATCAGCTCGATATCACTGGTTGCCGACGGACCGGAAATCATGGTCACAGGGCGGGTGTAGGTGATACGCTCGATCGACTCGGGAACCAGCTCCACCACGGTGGAACGGGGAACCACGCAGATGTGGTGGTCGGGCACCAGGGTGATGGCGCGGCGACCCTCATCGGGGTTGGTGTTCAAGAAGATCGTGCCGGTCTCTGCGCAGGAGACGGTCGAACCGGTCACCACAGCGTCAACTGCGTCCAGTTCCTTCAGGCTCAGGCAGCCGGGTTTGAGGGTGCTACCGGAGTCGGTGACGCGCTTACGGTCAGCGGTGTCAGCCGGTAGCCACTCCATGTTCAGGCCCTCGGGAACCACGTAGGTGGACTTTTCACCCAGTCGCTCTGCGATGACCTTGGAGATGTTCTCCTTGTTCGCGTGGAACACGTTTGCCTTGTAGTCAATGAGGCGGTCGACGAGCATCTCAATGGTCTGCTCTTCGTTCAGCTCGCTGACGCGGCGGTAGTTACGTACGGGCTCGGGGGCGACGGGTGCGTCAGCCAGGGACGAGCGGATACGTGCGAGGATATCTTCCTTAGCAGAGGACATTAGTTGTTCTCCTTAGCTTCACGGGCTGCCTGGGCGTCCATAGCTGCCTTGGCGTTTGCTGCCGCCTCAGCGACCTTACCCTTGTTTGCCTCGATGAGGGCCTGAATGTCAACGCGCTCAGCGTTATCGCGTGCCGGAGCCTGACCCTTCTCCTTCTTCCACCAGTTGCGGAAAGATTCCTTGGGGGGCTCGGGGATGTCGCGGTAAGCGGTCCAGCCGCTGACGATACCGGGAACAGCGGTGATCTTGTGCTTGCGGCCGCTGATAAGGCGGGACATGGGCAGACCACGCTCTGCAATCGACATCATCTTGCCGGAGGTGAAGAGCTTCTTCGCACCAAGCATCATGCCGTCCATCTGCGAGAAGGGAGCCTTCTTGTTGCCCTCGAACTCGCGGACAGCGTGCTGGGACTCAACATCCTTAGCGCGCAGATGCACGAGGACCTCAGGGAAGTTAATCTTCACGGGGCAAACTTCGTAGCAAGCGCCACAGAGAGAGGATGCGTACGGCAGGGAGTTGTTCTCTGCAGCCTCGATACCGGAGAGCTGCGGGGACAGAATCGCGCCGATGGGGCCCGGGTAGGTGGAGCCGTAGGCGTGACCGCCTGCGCGCTCGTACACGGGGCACACGTTCATGCAAGCGGAGCAGCGGATGCAACGCAGTGCCTGGCGACCCAGCTCGTCGGACAGAACGGCGGTACGGCCGTTGTCGATGAGGATGACGTGCATGTTCTGCGGGCCGTCACCGGGGGTCACACCGGTCCACATGGAGGTGTAGGGGTTCATGCGCTCACCGGTGGAGGAACGGGGCAGCAGCTGCAGGAATGCCTCGTAGTCCTGGAAGGTGGGCAGAATCTTCTCAATACCCATGAAGGTAATGAGGGTGTCGGGCAGGGTCAGGCACATACGGCCGTTACCTTCGGACTCCACGATGGTCAGGGTACCGGTCTCAGCAATACCGAAGTTGGTGCCGGAGACTGCCACGGTGGTGTTCAGGAACTTGTTACGCAGACGGTTACGCGATGCCTCTGCCAGTTCTGCCGGCTCATCGGTGATGTCCGGGTTAATACCCTCAATTTCGCGCAGGAAGATGTCGCGGATTTCGCGGCGGTTGCGGTGAATTGCGGGCACCAGAATGTGGGAGGGGCGGTCGTGGCCGAGCTGGACGATTTCTTCCGCGAGGTCGGTCTCAATAGCGTTGATGCCGTTTTCCTCGAGGAATTCGTTCAGGCCGGTCTCTGCGGTTGCCATGGACTTAATCTTGATGATTTCGTCCACGCCCTGCTCGCGGATCAGGTCCAAAGCAATCTGGTTTGCCTCGGTGGCGTTGCGTGCCCAGTGCACGTGGCCGCCTGCGGCGGTGAAGTTACGCTCGAACTGTTCGAGCAGCTCGGGCAGGTTCGCCAGAACGTAGTTCTTGACGGACTCACCGGTGTTACGCAGGTCCTGCCAGTCGGGCACCTCTGCGGTGACGCGTGCGCGCTTGTTACGGATCGCGTGGGTCACGAAGCGCAGGTTGGCGCGTAGCTGCTCGTTCTTGAGCTCTTCCTTCGCGTACTTGGGGAAGGGGGTTTCTTCGAAAATGTTGCCCTCGCCGTAGTGAACGACCTTGGGCATACCAAGCTGAATAGCGGTCATGAGGTCTTATCTTTCCTTAGCCGATCGAGAGCTCAACACGCTCGGAGTTGATCTTGAGCGGGTTTTCCTTGGTGGATGCGAGGATCTCAGCGAAGTGGATGGTCTGAACGTCCGAGCCGCGACGCATCAGCGCACCGCCGATGTTCATCAGGCAGGAGCAGTCGCCGCCGGTGCACACGGATGCACCGGTTGCTTCAACGTTGTCTGCCTTGTCGTTGACCATTGCGCCGGAGACGTCAGCGTTCTTGAAGGAGAAGGTACCACCGAAGCCGCAGCACTGGTCCATGCCCTCGAGCTGGGTGTACTTGATGCCTTCGACGGTGCGGACCAGGTCCTGCTGGCGGGTGCCCAGGCCGAGCATACGCATGCCGTGGCAGGAGCTGTGGTAGGTGACGTGCTCGGGGAAGTAGGAACCGAGCTGCTCGGCAGCGTTGGTGATGCCGAGGATGTCGATCAGCAGCTGGGAAAGTTCGAAGGTGCGAGCGGCAATCTGCTCTGCCTTCAGAGCCAGCGCTTCGTCGCCGCGGCTACGTGCGACCATTGCCTGCTGGTGGCGCAGGGAGGCAACGCAGGAGCCCGAGGGTGCGACAGCAACGTCCCAGTCCCAGGAGTCGAAAGCTTCAACGTGGTTCTTGATGACTTCGTAGCCGTCATCGTAGTAACCGGAGTTGACGTGCATCTGGGAGCAGCAGGTCTGGTTCGGGGGGAAGACAACCTCGTGACCCAGGCGCTCAAGAATTTCGACGGTGGCGCGTGCTACGCGGGGGTACATGCCGTCAACGATGCACGTGGAGAAGAGTGCAATGCGCATGACTTGTCCGTCCTTTCCTCTGTGTTCAGAGTTTCTCGGTCTCACCGCCTGCGTCTGGGGCAGGCGGGGCACAATCCGAACAAGTTCGGTCTTCCAAAGAAGCGACTCAGATGTATTGAGTCGGGGAAGCTGGGCCGGATGGTTCCGGCTAATGTGCGCGCCCCAAGTGGAGGTGGGATGCGGTGGGATCAGAAACCGTGGTGATGTCTTTTATCTTTCTAGCCATTTAACACCGTTGGGCGGCTTTTCTCTAGTTGGAATAGCACATACTTTCCTTGTTAAATAACCGGTTAGGTCGACCTGACCTTAAGGTATATTTCCCTACCTTCCGGTACATGTGACCTCATCTCCCATGCACCCCCCGTAAGACCCCTATATTCTTTTCGCAGATTGAACATTTATCAAACACACAGAAGTGGACCATAAACCCCCTAGAAATCCGCCGTTCTGAAGATTTTATGGTTGTTTTATGGGGCTTTTCCTTTTTAAAACAACATTCTTTTCGGGTATATGCGTCCAAATGAAGACTCTCCCCTGGGTAAACCAATGACCCATACACCCAACTCGTGATGTATCTGAAAATATTCGAGTTTCAGAACCTGGAATTAACTATCAGAACCGCAATATTTCGGCAGTTTCACTGGAAGCGAGCCCAGGTTCCGGTCGCCTTCCACAAAAATGAGTCAGGTCACTTTTGGTGAAACACCACATTATCCGGTACTCTTCTAAACATGCGATCAATGGTCTGACCACATCCCCATGCAGGGAACAATGACTCGTTCCCCACAGAATTATCTATGGTCTGACCACACACAAAACACACCCTGAACCAAAGGAGTTCCAGTGGAAACTTATACCGCTGTAACCAATGCAGTGGGAGGTAGCCTCGGCCTCAGCGCGCTCGTGGCAACCATTCCCCTCCTCACCTTCTTTGTGATGCTACTGGGCGTTAAGGCACGCGCCCACTGGTCCGCACTCGTGGCACTGGCAGCATCTATCCTCGTAGCAGCGCTGGGCTTCCACATGCCCGCTGACCTCGCCGGTCTGAGCGCCGTCCGCGGTGGCATCTACGGCCTGGTCATCTGCTGGGTTATCCTCGGTGCAATCTGGTTCTACCAGCTCACCGTTCTCTCCGGCCGCTTTGAAGACCTGCGCCGCGTCTTCGACCGCCTCGGCGGCGGCGACCTGCGCATCCAGGCTATCCTCATCGCATTCTGCTTCGGCGGTCTGCTCGAGGCACTGGCTGGCTTCGGCGCTCCCGTTGCAATTACCGCAACCATGATTCTCTCCCTGGGCGTTAAGCCCCTTAAGGCTGCTGTCACCGTTCTGATCGCTAACACCGCACCCGTGGCATTCGGCGCAGTTGCTGTCCCGATTACCACCGCAGCTGACGTTGGCGGCAAGGACGCACACGTTATCGCAACCATCGTTGGTCACCAGGCTCCGTTCCTGGCAATGCTCGTTCCGCTCATCCTGCTCGTCATCCTTGACGGTATGAAGGGTCTGAAGGACGCATGGCTGCCCGCACTGGTCATCGGTGTCTCCTTCGCAATTGCACAGTGGGTCACCGCTGCTACCCCCGCATACAACCTGACCGACGTTGTTGCTTGCATCGTCTCCATGGGTGTTGCTGTTGTCTTCCTGCAGTTCTGGAAGCCGCGCGGCGTCGCAGGCGTTCGTGAACGCTACGGTCTGCCCGCACAGGCTGAAGAGAAGGAAGCTCTGCCCGCCGTTCGCGTCTGGATGGCACTGCTGCCCTACGTCATCGTCGTTGCAATCTTCGGTGTTGCTAACCTGCACGCTGGCCTGAAGGCATGGCTGAAGAGCTTCGTCATCAAGATTGATATCCAGGCTCTGAGCTCCCGCCTCGTCACCGCTGACGGCAAGCCCGTCAAGGACGCTGTCTACAACTTCGCGTGGATGTCCAACCCCGGCACCCTGCTGATCATCTCCGGTCTGGTTGTTGCTGTCGTCTACTTCTTCTTCAACGAGAAGGGCCGCTACGCCTTCAAGTTCCCGGCAATCTTCACCGAGTTCGGTTCCGTTGTCTACCGCATGCGTTGGTCCATCCTGACCATTGCTTCGGTTCTGGCACTGGCATACGTCATGAACTTCTCCGGTCAGACCATTGCCATGGGTACCTTCCTGGCAGGCCTGGGCACCGTCTACGCGTTCCTCGCACCGGCTCTGGGCTGGATCGGTACCGCTGTGACCGGTTCGGACACCAGCGCCAACGCACTGTTCTCCAAGCTGCAGGTGTCTGCCGCTGAGAACCTGCAGCACGCAGGTATCCACGGAGCAACCCCCGAGCTCATGCTGGCTGCTAACACCACCGGTGGTGTGGTCGGTAAGATGATCTCCCCGCAGTCGCTGGCTATTGCTGCTACCTCCGTGGACATGGAAGGCAAGGAATCCGACATCCTCAAGGCTGTCCTCCCCTGGTCCTTCGCTATGCTCCTGTTCGTCTGCGTCCTGGTCTTCCTGCAGACCAACGTGCTGTCCTTCATGATTCCCTAATCTGAAGCTCAGGTTTTAGAGAGTTCCTGAAGCATCCGCTTCACGAACAGTAGGACATTCGCCCCGGTTTGACCGGAGGCCACAGCGGGGCGGCGTACCTTTCCGGTATCGCCGCCCCGCTTTTTATGCCCCTTATGACTCGATAGGTTGCCCCAATAGTTTGGGAGAACATGCTGAGTCGAGACTTCTTTTCGTTATCCGCCTCGTTATCAGGAGAGAGTATGCCTCGTTCTTTTGACGACACCCAGCCTGCAGAGGCGCCCCCTGTGGTTGAGCGCCAGCCGATTCTGGCGGACCGCAGCTACAGCATCATTCTGGAGACCTTTGAACGGCGCCTGCGCCTGGGTGAGTTGCGTGTGGGCGATAAGCTCCCCTCCGAGCGTGAGCTGGCGGCACGGCACGGCATTTCCCGCCCCTCGGTCCGTGAGGGGTTGAGGGTTCTGAACGCGCTGGGTCTGATTCGTTCCAGCACCGGTTCGGGGCCGAAGTCGGGCGCGATTATCATTTCGGAGCCGTCGGATGCGCTCAGCTGGGCGCTGCGCATGCACATTGCGACCCGTAGCCTGCCGGTGAAGGACGTTGTCTCAACCCGTCTGCTACTGGAGGGCCCTGCGGCGCGTGCGGCGGCTGCCGCGCCGGACACCCCGGAGCGTGCGGCGGCGCTGGAGCGGGCGCGCGTACATCTGGCGGAGATGGATGAGCAGATCAGCGATGAGCGCTTCCATTTCTGCGATACGCGTTTTCACTATGAGCTGTCGAAGCTCGGCGGCAATATTGTGCTTGATACAGTGATTGACTCTCTGCACATGGCGACGATGAGTTATGTGCAGGAGGCGGTTCCTTTCCTGAAGGATTGGGAGGCGGTCAAGCGCACGTTGCAGCAGCAGCATTACGGCATTATTGAGGCGATTGCCTCTCACGATGAGCAGGCAGCCTATGAGCGGGTGTGCGAGCACATTACGTGGTTTTATTCGCTGTCTGACCGTGCTGCGGAGGAGCGGGCGCGGCAGCATCCGGCGCGGGATATTCTGCACGAGGATTTGTGCCACGAGAACATTCACGCCGGCTAGGATGTGCCACTCAACCTCATAACCCCACATAGCTAAAGGGCGGTGCCCCGGAAGAATGACCTTCCGGGGCACCGCCCTTTAGCTATCTCAAAGACTTATTCGGTCCGAAATATTGAGTTTAGAACTTCGTGCCGGTCAGACGCTCATACGCCTCAACGTAACGGGCACGAGTCTTCTCCACAACCTCCTCAGGCAGGTGCGGCACATTATCCGAACCGTCCCAACCCGCCTCCGGCGAACGCAGCCAGTCACGCACATACTGCTTATCAAAGCTCGGCTGCGCACGACCCGGCTCATACTGCTGCGCGTCCCAGAAACGCGAAGAATCCGGGGTCAGAACCTCATCACCCAGGGTAATCTCGCCGCGGTACGAATCAGTACCGAACTCCATCTTGGTATCCGCCAGAATAATGCCCTGCTCGCGAGCGATCTTCTCCGCAGTGGTGTACAGGCTCAGGCTCAGCTCCTCCAGGCGTTCACCCACCGGCTGACCCACCTCAGCGTACAGCTCCTCACGGGTCACCAGCTCATCATGCTCACCCACCTCAGCCTTACCGGTCGGAGTGAAAATCGGGGTGTCCAGGCGGGAACCATCCACCAGACCCGCAGGCAGCTTCACACCAGCAATCTCACCAGTCTCGTTATACGCCGCCAAGCCAGAACCGGTCAGGTAACCGCGCACAATGCACTCCACCGGGAACATGTTCAGCGAACGGCAAATCATGGCTCGACCAGCCACAACATCCGGAACATCAGTGGACAGCACGTGGTTCGGAACCTGCTTAAGCTGCTCAAACCACCACAGGGACATCTGAGTCAGAATCTTGCCCTTATCCGGGATCTCGGTGGGCAGAATACGGTCAAAAGCGCTAATACGGTCCGAGGCAACAACCATGACCGAACCGGCACGCAGCTCAGCGTCATCATTGACGGTCAAGCCGGTAGCGTCAAAACGTTCCTCATTCGGAACGTACAGGTCGCGGACCTTGCCAGAATAAATGTGAGTCCAGCCCGGGATTTCCACGGGGTTAGAACGAGAAGTCATGAGAATTTCTCCTGATGAGGTGGTGTGATGTGGATGCAAAAAGTCTGTGTAATTACAATACCGCGCCAGGCACGGCTCCCGATAGTGCCATCAGTCATCAATACGGCACAATCTTGAGAGCCCAACCTGCCCCGGCCGCCGCCAGCACCCCCGAACCAAGGAAATGAACCGGGGAAAAGCTGAGGCGGCACAAAGCTACGAAGCGAGTGGCAAAGAAGCGACCGGCTCCCCCACCCTCAAGCGGGGAAGCCGGTCACCTTAGGTTTTAGCCGCGCGGGGCGGGAATCTGGATGCGGTTCTCCACAGCCTTCAGCGCGATGTCGGTGCGGTACTGCGCGCCAGCCCAAGAGATAGCGCGAACGCCCTTGTAGGCGGCATCGCGGGCAGCGCCCAGGTTCTCACCGAGCGCCACAACAGCCAGCACGCGGCCGCCAGCGGTGTGAATCTCCTCGCCGGAAACCACGGTGCCCGCGTGAATCACGTGCACGCCCTCCAGAGCGTTCGCCTCGTCCAGACCGGAGATGGCGTCACCCTTGCGGGGAGTGTCCGGGTAGTTCTCAGCAGCCATGACCACGTCCACTGCGGTGCGGGGATCCCACTCCAGCTCGGTACCCTCAGAAATTTCACCGCGAGCAGCCGCACGCAGCAGCTGGCCCAGCGGGGTGCGCAGACGCGCCAGAACCGCCTGGGTTTCGGGGTCGCCAAAGCGGGCGTTGAACTCGATAACGCGCACGCCGCGGCTGGTCACAGCCAGACCGCAGAAGAGCACGCCCACGAACGGGGTGCCGCGCTCAGCCATACGAGCCACGGTCGGTCGGGCAACCTTCTCCACGACCTCCTGTACGAAGCCCTCGGGCAGCCAGGGAAGCGGGGTGTAGGCGCCCATACCTCCGGTGTTCGGGCCCTCGTCGTTGTCGAAGATGCGCTTGAAGTCCTGAGCCGGGGACAGCGGCAGAACGTTCTTACCGTCAGAGATGACGAAGAGGGACACCTCGGGGCCGTCCAGGAACTCTTCGATGACCACGGTGCCGCCAGCGTTGAAGCAAGCCTGAGCGTGCTCCAGTGCCGCGGTGCGGTCCTCGGTCACCACAACGCCCTTACCCGCAGCCAGGCCGTCGTCCTTCACCACGTAGGGTGCACCGAACTCGTCCAGGGCAGCCTGCGCCTCAGCAGCATTCGTTGCCACGTAAGCGCGGGCAGTCGGCACGGAAGCCTCTTCCATGACCTGCTTAGCGAAAGCCTTAGAACCCTCCAGCTGAGCGGCAGCTGCGGAGGGGCCGAAAACATCAAAACCCGCCTCACGCAGTGCATCGGAGACACCTGCGACCAGGGGCGCCTCCGGGCCGATAACGACCAGGTCGGCGTTCAGTTCGCGTGCCAGGGCGGTTGCCTGGGCGGGGTCATTCGCATCAATTGCGTGGACGGGAACGTCCTGGGCAATGCCGGCATTGCCGGGGGCGCTGTGCACCTCGGTTACCTCAGGGTCGCGCAGAAGCGCTCGAATAATTGCGTGTTCGCGGCCGCCGGGGCCCAGTACCAAAACCTTCATGCTATTCAGGGTACCCGGTATCACTCTAAAAATGTGAGCTGGGCTCACTAAAAATGCGGCTCTTCTCATCTAGCGGCACGCTCAAAAGAATGCCTATCAGAGAAGAACCGCATCGGGTGAGTATTCACCACAACATAGGTGGCTTTGATTCGGGTTAAACCAATGCTGTCACAGCCGCAAGACCACCAAAAACAATGCCGGGGGCATTAGCGATGACAATTGGTATGTCCTTCTTGGGGCGCCACAGGCCGTACAGCAACCATAGAGTGCAGTTTATAGCGGCTACCAGGGGCTGAATCCAGTCGCCCTTGTGACCGTTCAGGTTACCGATAATCTGCGGGAAGTAGAAGACATACATGAGCACGGCAGTAATCGAAGCGACTCGCGCAAGAATGGGGAAAAACTTGGCGTGAAATTCAGATTCAGCGCTCATGCCGCTTTTTTCTGCGGTGTTCTTAGGGGTGGTGGAAGAAGAGTTGTTCTGCTCTGCCATAAAATTACCTATTTCTGATGATCTAGTGTGCGTATTATCTGGTGCTGTCGTTCTCGCAAACAGTGGAGACGTAGATGATGGGAGGATCTGTTCTAGGTGGCTCCAGGATAGGTGGCGCTAGGATACATGGCGCTAGGAAGGGGCCGCTCCCATTTTGAGAGGTATGCGCAGACCTCACGGGTATACTCCACGAATATTCTATTCCTCCCCATGCTAAAGACGTAACCCCTACCACCAATTAATATGAGAGGTATCACATATACAGCTCACTGTCAGCCCAAAAATATCACGTAAACATACAAAAATAAGGATGAATCCGCCCCACCCTTACAGGCAACGTTCTGCACGGAAATATTTGCGGGGGATACCATTCTGAGCCGCCCTATACACGTAAAACCGCGCACATAAGGCAGAACAATACACCCCTTAAACTAGAAGAATGACCAACAGCACCACCCCACAGGCAACCACTCACACCACCAACCCCAGTAGCGCCTTCGACGTAGAACTCGCGCAACTCACCCGCAACAACCTCATTGAGGCACGACACCGCGGCCGCCTCATCCTGCTCAACCCCGACGGCGATGTACAGCTTGCCCTCGGTGATATTCACGAGCCCTTCTACCTGCGCTCCGCCGCTAAGCCGTTGCAAGCCATCGGATCTATGAAGGCGGGCGCACCCCTGCGCGGTTCCCAGGTCGCCATCGCCTGCGGTTCGCACCGCGGCACCTTCGAGCAGATGCGCGCCGTACAGGACGTGCTCACCCAGGGCAGCACCGAAACCAACCCGCTCACCCCGGCAAACCTGGCGCTCAAGCCCACGCTCCCTGCCGATAAGCAGGCACGCCAGGCAATGACTCAGGCGAACCTCGCCGCTACTGCCCTGGCGCACCCCTGCTCCGGCAAGCACGCCGCATTCCTGTGGGCGTGCACCGCCAAGCTTGAGCGCGGCGACCTTGAAGAGGGCTCGCAGAACTGGACCCTGCACAACTACCTCGACCCCGCACACCCGCTGCAGCAGGTCATCACCGAAGAAATTGAGGCGTTCACCGGCGAGCCGGTAGTCGCCATCGGCGTTGACGGTTGCGGCGCACCCGTGCACGCCGTCTCCCTGGCCGGTGCCGCACGCGCCTACTCGACCCTCGGCTCGGCAATCCGCAACCTCGGGGCGGATGCGCGCGCCTCCACGGTCGCGACCGCCATGGTGGATTACCCCGAACTGATTCAGGCGCCCGGCTCCCCCGACACCGTGCTCAGCGAAGAACTGGACGCAATCGTCAAGGGCGGCGCGGAGGGTGTGCTCTGCATTGGTCTGCGTTCGGGCGCGTCCGTGGTGGTGAAGATGAGCGACGGTTCGCACCGCGCCATGTACGTCGTGGCTCTGCGTGCTCTTGTTGCTGGCGGCTACCTGAGCGCCGAGGAATGCGAGCGCCTACTCGCGCTGGTGGTTCGCCCGGTGACCGGCGGTTACGTGGACGGCAAGCCTGTTGTGGTGGGTGAGCTGCGCGTACATGAGGAGCTCTTCACTCGCGAGAATCTGACTCTCGGTACCCAGGAAGGGAACTAGTTGTGGCGATTCGACGTAAGACTAGCGAAGAAGCGGGCATGGCGGCGGTACGCGAAGTGCGTGCCTTCTTTGAGGCGCAGCGTGCGGCAGCCGGTGAACTTGCAGATTCGCATGCCCGAGGCGAGTACCTGCTGAACAGCCCCGAGGTGGAGCAGGCGTTTGCCGCGCTCCCCCGCCCGGTGCGCGCTACCTTTGTGCGCTTCACCCTGGAGGAGCTGGCAACCCTCGCCCCCGGCAATAGTGTGGAGGTGCGCGTACCCCCGCTGGGCGTGACCCAGTGCGTGGCGGGTCCTCGCCATACGCGCGGTACCCCGCCGTCCGTGGTGGAGGCGCGTCCACTCGTGTGGGCGGCGCTGGTTCTGGGTGCCTGTTCGTGGGCGCAGGCGGTGAGTGCCGGTGCGCTGGATGCGTCGGGTGAGCGTAGTGACCTTTCGGGTTTGTTGCCGCTCTTCTAGAATTCGCTACGAGCTCACAGGTCCACGCAGTTTTCGTGATTTGGCGTGTTTGGTGCCTGTTCTAGTGGTCCATCCTGAGGTATTTAGCGCATCTTTCACCGCATCGGCTCCGAAACCCGGTACACTTTTAAAGGTCTGGTGTATGCTACGGCACACACAGGCAGGTGTGAGTGCGGCAACACGCCCTAATCTTGCGCTTGCACAGACGCATCCGCAGTCCCATCGTCGAAAAGAAGTGAATTGATTCGCCCCGACGGAAAACTCACTCACGACCTCGATCCAATTGACCACGGCCCCAAGGACGCCTGCGGCGTCTTCGGTGTCTGGGCTCCCGGCGAGGACGTGGCAAAGCTAACCTACTACGGCCTGTACGCGCTCCAGCACCGCGGCCAGGAATCAGCAGGTATCGCAACCAGTAACGGCAAACGCATCCACGTGTACAAAGATATGGGACTGGTCTCCCAGGTCTTTGACGAAGCCACCCTCAGTTCCATGCCCGGCGACCACGCTATCGGCCACGCCCGATACTCCACCACCGGCGCATCCCACTGGGCTAACGCACAGCCGACTCTCGGTACCACCCCGCACGGTACGCTCTGCCTGGCGCACAACGGTAACCTCACCAACTCGGCAGACCTCTACGAGCGTCTGATTGAAAAGAACGGCGGCAAGCCCCCCAAGCACGGCGAACTCGCCCAGGGCAACACCACCGACACCGCACTCGTCACCGCCCTGCTGGCGGAGCACGACTTCGACTCCCTCGAAGAAGCAGCACTCGACCTATTGCCGACCCTTCGCGGTGCTTTCTGCCTCACCTTCATGGATGAGCACACCCTCTACGCTGCACGCGACCCGCAGGGTGTACGCCCCCTCGTGCTCGGTCGTCTGGAGCGTGGCTGGGTTGTCGCATCCGAAACCGCGGCACTTGATATTGTCGGTGCGTCCTTCGTGCGTGAAGTGGAGCCCGGCGAGCTCATCACCATTGATGAGAACGGTCTGCGTTCCCAGCGTTTCGCAAAAGCTAAGCCCGCCGGTTGCGTCTTCGAGTACGTTTACCTCGCTCGCCCGGACACCACCATCTCCGGCCGTAGCGTCTACGAATCCCGCGTAGAAATGGGCCGTCAGCTTGCCCGCGAACACGCTGTTGAAGCTGACCTGGTCATGCCCACTCCCGAATCCGGTGTTCCGGCTGCTATTGGTTACGCCGAAGAGTCCGGCATTCCCTACGGTAACGGCCTGGTCAAGAACGCCTACGTGGGCCGAACCTTCATTCAGCCCTCGCAGACTATCCGCCAGCTCGGTATCCGTCTGAAGCTGAACCCGCTCAAGTCCGTGGTTGCTGGCAAGCGCCTCGTCGTTATTGACGACTCCATCGTTCGCGGTAACACCCAGCGCGCGCTCGTGCGTATGCTCCGCGAAGCTGGCGCGAAGGAAGTGCACGTGCGCATCTCCTCCCCGCCCGTGAAGTGGCCTTGCTTCTACGGTATTGACTTCGCTTCCCGCGCGGAGCTGATCGCTAACGGCCTGTCCGTGGACGAAATCGCTTCCTCCCTGGGTGCCGATTCGCTCGGCTTCATCTCTCAGGACGGCATGATGGCAGCCACCGAGCAGCCCGCCGAAAACATGTGCACCGCATGCTTCACCGGCAAATACCCGATTGAGTTGCCGAGCGAGGAACGACGCGGCAAGTCCCTCTTCGACTCCTCGGAGAAGGGCAAGGGTGGACCCCTCGCCGGTAAGGCAGCTGAGGTGACCGTGGAGCGCCCCGTCCCCTCCAAGCCTGAGCATGCTGAGGCCGTCTCCATTGAGACCCGCGAAGGCACCGAAACTCTCGAAACGAAGTTCGATCTCTCCGCAGTACAGGTTGCCGCAGACGACGCCGGTATGGGCATGTGCAACCCCGGCCCCGACGCCGACCTCGAGGCATTGCTCACCGAGCAGGACCGCATCCCCGCAAACTCCTCCGCTACCGCTACCCCGAAGGAATCCTAATGAGCGAGAACACCACCACCGTAACCTACGCGAGCGCAGGTGTTGACGTAGAGGCTGGCGATCGCGCCGTTGAGCTGATGAAGGGCGCTATCAAGGCGACCCACAACTCCTCCGTCGTTGGTGGCGTGGGCGGCTTCGCGGGCCTGTACGACGTCTCCGAGCTCGTCAAGTACCGCAAGCCCTACCTGGCTACCTCCACCGACGGTGTGGGTACCAAGGTCGCTATCGCGCAGGCACTCGATATTCACGACACCATCGGTTACGACCTGGTCGGCATGGTCGTGGACGACATCGTCGTGTGCGGCGCTAAGCCCCTGTTCATGACCGACTACATTGCCACCGGCAAGGTCGTTCCTGAGCGCATCGCTGATATTGTGCGCGGTATCGCGGGCGCATGTGCACAGGCTGGCACCGCCCTGGTTGGCGGCGAGACCGCTGAGCACCCCGGTCTGCTCGCTGAGGACGAGTACGACGTTGCGGGCGCAGCAACCGGTCTGGTCGAGGCGGACGAACTGCTCGGCCCCGAGCGCGTGCGTGAGGGCGACGTGCTGATTGCTATGGCATCCTCCGGCATTCACTCCAACGGCTACTCCCTGGTCCGCAAGGTCCTGAACGTTGCCGGCTGGGGCCTGGAGCGTCAGGTGGACGAGCTGGGCCGCACCATCGGTGAAGAGCTGCTCGAACCCACCCGCGTGTACGCTGCAGACTGCCTGGACCTGGCGGCAGCATTCCCCGTCAACGGCGAAGACGGAACCACCGGCAGCGGTGTACGCGGCTTCTCCCACGTGACCGGCGGCGGCCTGGCTGCTAACCTGGCTCGCGTTCTGCCCCAGGGCCTGGAGGGTCGCGTGGACCGCTCCACCTGGCAGATTCCTGCAATCTTCTCCCTGATCGGTTCGCTGGGCAACGTGCCCCTGGCCGATCTGGAGCGCACCCTGAACCTGGGCGTGGGCATGATTGCTATCGTTGATCCCTCCGTGGCTGAGGCCGCTACCAAGCGCCTGAACGACCGCGGCATCCCCTCCTGGATTATGGGTGACGTTGTTGCCGCCGGCGAGCCCGAGGCTAACAACCCCGATTACGTTCAGGGAGCTAAGGGCGTGGACGGCGGAGCGGTTCGCCTGCTGGGCTCCTACGCTTCCTAAGGACGCTTTCTCCAGTAGGTAGCGAGCGCCAGCTTGCTGGTGCTGATGATTCTATAGACCGGGGCGGTCACCCATGCGGTGGCCGCCCCGGTCTGTGTGTGTCTACCGGCGGTGCGCGTTGTCCCGTGTGTTTGATGCCAGCTTTTTATTTATTTTCACGCGTATTTTGGGCTATTTTTATTTTTTGCTATCAATTGCATTTTTAATGCATTCTAGTGCTTACACCATAGTGTTAAAACATTTATTTTTCTCCCCTATCAGCAAGAGGTACCGCATATCCTGCCTCGCATATTCCAACCCTCAAGCTTTACTTATATAAACTCTCATTCATTGGGTGCTATTCAGCCTCCAGAGGTTGATTTTCTGTACATTAACCCGTGAAAAGCACCTCAAAAATCCCTCAAGTTCACCTTGAAGTGATACCTTAGAAATGTACGTTGCACACCGTCCAAAAAGAGTTCTTCCGGTACGCAAAAAGGGTCAAAGAAACGCTATTCCCTCACCCCATTCATTACTTCAGCGCGCCCAAAAAGGCCTCTTTTACTGCCCCGTAAAAACCCTATACGCACCTCGCGCACCTACAGACGGAAACACCAGTACACATCACACAGTCCGCATACCACCTACATCAGGAGAACCAGATGAGGCTTCCATACTTCGGCGCGCAGCGCACCGAAACACCTCCTCGCCGCTACCCCGATAACTGCCGCACCGATAACCGCCGCCGCAAGCACCCCGCACACGCAGCCCTGAGCCTGCTCGCCGCAGGTGCGCTCCTCTTCGGAGGCGACCTACCCGCCGTCCTCGCGCAGACACCCAGCGACGAAGCCATCCTGGCAGCAGCTCAGGCAGCGCCCCAGATTGAAGGGCCCGTCAGCCCCCTCACCCTCACACGCAACGGCGTAGCACGCCCCACCACCCCCACCGCGGCAGCCCCCGGCACGCTTCCCCAGCAGAACTTCGACCGATTCATCGTCACCTACACCGACGAAGCCAAGCAGCGCAAAATGCTGCGCGACGGCGAGTGGGACGCAGTCCGCGGCATCGTTGACGACATCATGGACACCGTCGACGTCGTCAGCGAAGCACTGAACGTCGACACCAAGTTCCTGCACAACACCTCCACCGATGACGCCGTCATCCAGACCTCCAAAACCCTCAACAAAAACGAGGCGAAGGAGTTCATGGCGAAGGTCGCCTCCGACCCGGACGTAGCCTCCGTCGAGCCCGACTACATCAACTACCCCGCCGCAGAGGGCGACATCACCTTCCAGTTCAACGACCCGCAGTACAGCAAGCAGTGGAACCTCACCAACCCCACCACCGGCGTTCAGAACACCGGTAACGCACGCCTGCGCCGCGGCGCATACGTGAAGGTCGCCGTACTCGACACCGGCTATGTGCCGCACCCCGACCTGGTCACCGGCATGGCGAACGGCTACGATTTCGTCAGCGACCCGCTCAGCGCCCGCGACGGCGACGGCCGCGACCCCAACCCCAGGGATGAAGGCGACTACGCGCCCTACAACCTCTGCAAGGACCAGGCGAACGCCCACACCTCCACCTGGCACGGCACCAGCGTTGCCGGCATTATCGGTGCCCGAGGCAATAACCGCATGGGCATCGTCGGCGTTGCCGACCTCGCCCGCGTGCAGCCTGTGCGCGTACTGGGCCGATGCGGTGGCCGCACCTCAGACATTGCCGACGCCATCATCTGGGCTGCCGGCGGACACGTTGACGGAGTACCGGACAACGCCTACCCCGCCAAGATCATCAATATGTCCATCGGCACCGTAACCACGTGCCCCGCCGCTTACCAGCGCGCCATCAACATTGCACGCTCCAAGGGCGCAATCGTGGTCGCTGCGGCAGGTAACGGCAACACGGAGGCGTCCAAGTACGCGCCCGCCAACTGCATGGGCGTCATCACGGTTGGTGCAACCACCAAGGCTGGCACGCGAGCATCATTCTCGAACTACGGCACGAGGGTTAACATCTCGGCACCGGGTGAAAACATCCTCACCCTGTCCATGAACAGCCTCGACCGCCCTGATAACACTAAGTTCAGCTACGACTATGAGAGCGGCACCTCCATGTCGGCACCGCACGTCTCCGCTCTGCTGGCGCAGCAGCTGGTCAACGGCACCTCCATGACCACTAAGCAGGTCGAGGAGGCGTTCACCCTCGCGGGGGGAAACCGCATCAAGTGCGATAAGTATTTCTGCAGCCGAGGTATTATCAACAGCTTCAACCTGGCTAAAAAGGCTGGAAACCTGGACGCGAACGGTAGGGTGACCTACCTGCGACCGCGCAAGATTATTTCTAAGGGCCTGAGCGCCGGAGCGTCCAACACCAAGATTGCAGACAGGGCCGCCACCGACGAGGCAGCCGAAGCAACCGCAGAAGCTCTCACGGCAGGAGCCAACGGCGGGAGCCTCACCGGTGACTACGACCAGATTCCCGGCGCGCCCGCCATGGAAATCCCCGAAGATGCCCAGGTCTACGACCTGAACGGTGACGCCGAACCCATCACCCAGGACGAACCGCTGGTCACCAACCCCGCGCAGAAGCCCCGCGAGGCAGACGAGCAGCACTAAGCTACCCATAGCGTAGCCAGACCCGGTTCACGGGCAGAGCGAAGCCCCCGATGAAAGAACTCATCGGGGGCTTTTCGCGTCTAAAAAGAGTTTCGGCTAGTAACAGTGACTAGCGGTGGGTACCGGTCGCGAAGCCCAGGTAACCCTTGTTCGGGTAGCCGCTGCTCGGGTAGGTGTTCGCAGATGCACCGTACCAGGAGCGGTAACGCGGGGTGTGGCCGTGACGCGGACGCGACGGGTAGGAGGGGCGAGTCACCGGGCGGGACGGGCGGGTCCTGGCCTTCGGAGCCGGGGTCACCTTCGGTGCAGGGGTTACCTTCGGTGCGGGGGCCTGCTGACGCTTAGCGTCCTCCTCAGCCTTCTTGCGTGCCGCCTCTTCAGCCGCCTTCTTACGTGCGGCTTCCTCCTCAGCCTTCTTGCGTGCCGCGGCAGCATCCGCAGCCTCACGGTCGGAGCGGACCTGCTGAACCGCGCGTGCCGCATTCACAATGCCGGAACCGCACGCGGACTGGTCGCACTCAACGCCCTGAGAGGTGGACTGCAGGGCCTTCTTCGCCTGAGCGTACGTCAGCTTCGGGTCGACCGACTTCATGAGCGCCACAATACCGGCAACATGCGGTGCCGCCATGGAAGTGCCCTGGTACTCGGCGTAATCAGCCTTACCGGGAGCAGTCTTACCGGCGTTCAGGGTGGAGAGAATACCGCCACCCCAGTAGCGGCGGTCGCCACCGGGCGCGCTCACGTCCACGCGGGAGCCGTAGTTGGAGAAGTAGGAGCGCTTGCCGTTCTTATCGGTTGCGCCCACGTTAATGACGTCCTCGCAGTTGCCGGGGCTGGACTTCGAGGCATCAAAGTTGTTGTTACCCGCTGCGACGACCACGATGGAGCCGCGCTTATTCGCCTGAGCAATCGCCTGGCGGTACGGGGTGGTGCAAGTGCCCTCGCTACCGATGGACATGTTAATGACCTGGGCGGGGTTCTGGTTTGCGGGGACACCGCGCACACTACCACCGGCAGCCCAAATAATGCCGTCGGTGATGTCCGAGTCGAAGCCGCCGCAGGCGCCCAGAACGCGCACGGGCACGATCTTCGCCTCGGGTGCCACGCCGGCAATGCCCTCGTTATTGTTCGCGATAGCGGCAATGGTGCCCGCCACGTGGGTGCCGTGCCAGTCGGAGGCGGTCGCCTTCGAACCGGTGAAGCACTGGTTATCTACGGTCCAGTTGCCGGCATCGGTCGGGTCGGAGTCGCGGCCGTTACCGTCGTTGGAGAACGCCGACTCGGCAATAAAGTCGTAGCCGGGCAGCACGTTAGCGTCCAGGTCCGGGTGGGCGGTAATGCCGGAATCCAGCACCGCCACGGTCACGCCCTTGCCGCGGGTGGTGCCCCATGCCTCCAGCGCGGAGACGCCCTTTTCACCGGTGAGGGACCACATACGGTTCATCTTCGGGTCGTTAATCTTGACGGGCTCCGCGGTGTTATCCACGGTAGCATAGCGGCGCATATCGGGCGACACGGAGGCGACCTTGGAGTTCGCGCTCAGGGCGTTCATATACTGCTGCGCCTGAGCCGGGGTGAGCTCCGCGGAGGTGGTGACCACGCTGGCATCCAGCGCGGTGGAGCGGACATAGCTGGTCTTAATGTTCAGCAGCTCGTCAATGCTCTGCACATCGGAGGTGATGCCCGCGTAGAGTGCGTCGGTCCAGGTCGCCTGCTGGGTGCCGGCGGCTGCGGACCAGTCAATCTGGTCTGCGGTGGCGTCGGTGGAGGCGGCATTCTTCGCCTCATCGGTGTAGGTGATGATGAAGCGGTTGTATGCCACGGGCGCGGACTGGGTGACCTGCGCATTATTGGAAATCTGGGCGGCGGTAGAAGCCTGTGCCGCCGCAGATGCCTTGGCCTGGTTAGCCTGCACGGTGGGTACTGCCACGGCGGGGATAACACTTGCCGAAAGCAGGCAGGTTGCGGTGACGAAGCTCAGCAGGGAACGCTGGGGGCTGCGTGCCTGTGAGGGGCGAGCAATGCGAAGCATGGACATCCTTGAGGTGAGTGGTACCGAGTGCGCACGATGCGGCGTAACGTTGCCGACTCGCGTTGAGGGCGCAGAGTGAGGTGTGTGTACTCGGTACGAGTGAATACGGAAGAGTGAGGTGTTAGCGCTGTGCGGTGTTTTCATCGCACGTATCTGCCGGGCAGATGTCTCTGTGGGCAGATGTCGTTGTGCGGGGTGGTTGATGCATGGCGCTGTGGTGCGTGGTGTCTGCGTTGTTGCTTGTGGGGCTGTTGAGGGTAGCTCCACAATGTGCGTGCACGGGTACGCACCGTGAGATACTCTAGCACCCTTTTTCAGTTACTTTATGAATAAAATAACCTTTGTGATGCAGGTCATTTTATGCATAGATGAGTAAAACTTAAATCACTACTTTAAGTCGCGAGAATATTCCGACTAGGCATTTCTTTATCTGCATTTATATGAAAGAAAAATCTCATTATTTACGCCACACTATCGAGTTTTAGCCGCTTCACACATAGGAAAAGGTGCTAGGATATCGATATCTCACCACATAAACCACTTCCGAAGAGCTCCCGCACGGGGGTTTAGAGAAAAATACACATCAATGCAGTGATGTGCATTTTCTTTTTCTATTCGCTCCTCACAAGCAAATACACAAAAGAATGCAGATATTTTCTCAAAGGTGCATTTATGTGAGTGGATGACCAACCCGCTTGCCGCTTCCGGCACTCACATACGCAAAGGACCCCGATGTCTTTTACCACTCACCCCTCAGCGCGCGGTGTCGCACGCACCGCACTGAGCCTGGGTACTGCAGCAACACTCGTCGCAACCCTGGGCGCCCCCGCATCCTTTGCGGCACCCGCACAGGCCAACAGCGCCGAACGCGCAAAAGCCCACACCACCATCTCCTCCCTCAGCTCCGCACAGCAGAAGGCAGGCTTCAACCGCTTCGTTATCACCTACACCGATAGCGCACTGAACGCAGGCGGCATCAACTGGGCAAGCCCCGCAGGCACCCAGGTTGCCACCTGGAACGACGCCCTCTACCGGGGCCTCACCTCCGAGGTGAAGAGCGTCGACGACCTCTTCAAAATCAAAACCAACTACGTACGCACCACCGCCCAGAAGGCAACCGTGGTGACCCTCTCCTCCAAGCTCACCGCAGAGCAGGCGGAGAAGTACATGGCAACCCTGAGCTCCAACCCCTCCGTCGCATCGGTAGAACCCGACCTACTGCGCCGCTCCACTGCACGCGCTCGTGGTGCTGCCACCTCCAAGGTCGCTCAGGTAGCTCAGGCATCGAACCAGGCTGTAGCACCGAACGACACCCTCTACCCGCAGCAGTGGAACCTGCACGGCACCAAGGGTCTGGCTGCACCCGAGGCGTGGAAGACCACTCAGGGCGCTGGCGTGACCGTTGCTGTGATTGACTCCGGCATCGTCAAGCACCCCGACCTGGACGCTAACGTCCTGCCCGGCTACGACTTCATCACCGAGCCCTCCATTGCTCGTGACGGCAACGGCCGCGACTCCGACCCGACCGACCAGGGCAACTGGGAAGAAGCGGGCGTCTGCGGTGCTGATGCAGAGGCAAGCGAGTCGAACTGGCACGGCACCCACGTTGCCGGCTCCATCGCGGCGATTATGAACAATAAGCGCGGTATCGTCGGCGTGGCACCCTCCACCAAGATCCTGCCCGTGCGTGCCCTGGGCATGTGCGGCGGCTACGACTCCGACATTGCGGATGCAATGGTTTGGGCGGCCGGCGGCACCGTTGAAGGCGTTCCTGCGAACTCCAACCCCGCCAAGATCATTAACCTCTCCCTCGGCGGCGAAGGCACCTGCCCCGCAACCTACTCCAAGGCTATTGCTGAAGTGAACAAGCGCGGCGCGATTCTCGTTGTCGCTGCTGGTAACGATGGTCAGGACACTTCCAAGGTCGCTCCGGCTAACTGCGGCGGTTCGATCGTGGTGGGCGCTACCGACCAGAACGGTAAGCGTAGCGACTTCTCCAACTACGGCAAGATTGTTGATGTGAGCGCTCCCGGCAGCAACATCATGTCCACCGTGGATCTGGGTACCACCGTGTCCACCGGCGCAGGCTACACCGAGTACGACGGCACCTCCATGGCAGCACCCCAGGTTGCTGGCGTGATTGCTCTGATGAAGTCCGTGGATCCCTCGCTGAACGCTGAGCGTGCAAAGCAGATTCTGAAGCAGAGCTCCAAGCCGCTCACCTGCGATGTGAACGGTTGCGGTTCCGGCATTGTGAACGCCGCGAGCGCACTGGCTATGGTGCAGGGCAAGAAGGACCCGAACCCGCAGGCAAAGCCCTGGCCGAAGCGTGCACCCAAGCACCCGACCCGTGCGGCTCGTGTTGGTTACGTGACTAACCCGGCTGTTAACCACAACCCGCCGTTCCTGATTACTGCTCACGGCCTGATTCCCGGTCAGTAATCGGCATGTTGCCAGCTCGGAAGCCGGTGAGCCAATAGGCTTCTGAAGGATGCCACATACAAAAAGCCCCCGTTGAGTTTTTTCTCAGCGGGGGCTTTTTGTGAACAGAACGCTGCGGCTTTTGGTGCTGCAGCATGCTTCTCCCACCCACCCTCACGACTGACAGGTGGGAGAAATCTTGGGGTACGCCCCTAGCGAGCTGGACGCTAGGGTAGACGAGCTAGGGGCGTACCTGGGAGGCGCGCACACCGGTACGGATACCGGCAGCCTCCATGCGAGTGGACTCGTAGCTCACCGCGCGCAAGCCGGAAGAGGCGGCGATTGCCTGAGTCTTTTCTCGCGTATTTTCCTGACGCTGGGTGGGTAGAAAAACCCAGCGGCGCTGGACCGCGAAGCTGATCGGGATCAGAATCAGTTCGGTCAGGATCTTGGCGACCAGCAGGGACGCGCCCAGGCCGGTCAAAGCTTCCATCAGAGCCGCGTTGGCTGCGAGGATGCCCACCGCCAGCACGGTGTACCGTACCAGCGAGGAGGATACCGAGGGGCGTGCGCCTCCGTCGTGCATGAGCATTCGGTTGACGGTGAAGTTCGTCAGCGCCGAGATGATGCGGGCACCGACCACGGCTGCCAGTAGCGGAGCACCCATGCCCACCAGGACGAAGAGGGCGATAGCATCCACGAGGAAGCCGGTCAGGAAAGACGATGCCAGGAAGGCAAGCAACGGTGCGTAAATGAGCGCCGAATCCTGCAGAGGCCTAAAGTGGCTGGTCGGGTTGCCGGGCTCGTAGACCTTCACGATGGGCACCTGCACCAGTTCCACGTCTGCGCGGGTTGCGCGTAGCAGCATGGAGAACTCGTACTCGTACTTATCGCCGGGAATCTGCAGCAGCCAGTCCAGAATCTGCGGGGTGAAGCCGCGCAGACCGGTCTGGGTGTCTGCCACGCGAGCACCGGTCGCCAGGGCGAAGAAGCCTACGGTTGCGCTGTTGCCAATTTTGGAGCGCAGCGGCACCTTCGTGCCTTCTTCACCGGCGTTCGGGTCGGGCTTGGTACGCACGCCGAGGATGATGCTCCTCTGCCCTGCCGCCGCGGCGGTTTCGGTGCGCACACCCACGCGGAAGATGTCCTGGGGTAGGTGCTGGCCGTCCGCGTCGGCGGTGACGATGACCTCGCCGGGGCGGTTTGCTTTCGCCCAGGCGATGCCGGTGCGCAGTGCCGCACCCTTGCCCCTGTTGGCGGGGTGGGTCTGCACGGTCACGCCGTCGATGCGCAGTTCGGTAAAGATGGGTGCGTAGGCGCTGCCGGATCCGTCGTCAATCACGAGGATTTCGACGGCAGGGTCCTGTGCGCGCAGGGCCCGGGCAAGGCGGACCAGTGATTGGTCCGGCTTATAGGCGGGTATCAGGATAATCACGATGCGCTCCCTGCAATGTAGAGGATGTCGCTGGTGCCGCGTTCCTTGGTGCCACCCTGCGGGCGGTTGACCAGCTTGTTGTTGAAGACCATGGCGGAGGAGCCACCACCGTCCAGGTTGTAGGCGCTCACGCAGCCGAGGTCCTTGAACATTTGGGAGAACTCGGGCATGGTCACGCCACGCGAGTAGTTGGTGGAGCGGCCATCGACCACGATGAAGACCAGGTGGTTGGTGCCGAGCACGCCCACACCGGTTCGCGGCTGGTTGCCCTGGATGGAGTGGTTACCGAAGTTGGTGTCCACTTCGACGCTGTCGATGCCGTCGACGATTGCGGAGTCCTTGACCAGTGCGGGGCCGAAGGAGAGGGTGTTCCACACACCCTCGTTGACGAGGGTTTGGGCGTTGGTTGCGGTTTCGTCGTAGAGCTTGACGGAGCCGTCGCGGTAGAAGGCGAGGCCTTCACGTGCACCGGAGTCACGGTAGACAACACCGTTTCGGATCACGATGCCGGTGGTACGGAAGCCGTAGTAGTCGCCGTTGATCGCCCAGATGCCGTTGTGTTCGGACGCCATGTTCGAGGGGGTGTCGATGATGTTCTGGCCGAACTTGTTGTTGGCGAAGGCGCTTCGCAGCAGGGTTGCGTTGTCGAGCTTGATGTCTGCTACGAAGGAGACGACCGCGTCCGAGCCGCTGCCGGTGGTGGTGGAGGTGATGGTAATCGAGCCTTCGTTAGCGGTGAGGCTCTGGCCGTTGACCTTCACGCCGGTCAGTTCGGTGGGGTCTGCAGTGGCGGAGCCGGAGGCGCTTGCGTTTGCCTGAGCTGCTGCCGCCTCGTAGGCGGTGGTGTCTTCGATTTCGGTGTGCTCTGCCAGGTAGCGGTTGTACGCCCAGCCTGCGCCGCCGCCAACTACTGCGAGTGCGCCGAGGCCGCCGCCGATGAAGATTCGACGGGTGAGCTTCTTCTTGGCTAGCTTCTGCTCTGCGGCGGTTTGTGCTGCGTTAGCTTGTTCTGCCGCGGTCTGGGTGGTCTGGTCAATGTTCTGAGTCATGTTCTGTTCGTTGTTCATGTCTCTAGAATGCCGGCCTATTCTCTGTGCCAGGCATGACTAAGCTGTGCAGAAGCTATGTATGCTTATTCATTTCAAGCTTTTTTATTACCAACTACGCTCTATTACCAGATGGCTCTATGCATATCTATGTATAAACATGTGCATTGGCTTTGTGCTCCACATAGTTAAGACCCCCGCCGGCAGCCCACCCTTGCGCTCACATCCGGGTGCATCCGCACAAACTGCAGGCATGAACAAATTGGGGGGGGGCACGAAACAAACTGCGGGCACGAAAAAACCGGCTGAGTACCCCGTGCGGGGCCTCAAGCCGGTTCATCATCTATGAAATACGCTCGGTCGATATGCACCGAATCATTCCGCGTATTCTTTATGCCTCATCCTCGTAGGACGCGTACTTTTCTGCGTATGCCGAGTAGTCGTCCTCGTCGTCATAGCGACGGCGGGACGAATCGGAGGACTTCGTTTTCTTCGCACTGCTGAGCTCGCGCTCGAGTGCGCTGTAGTCGGTCTCGGGGCTGAAGTACTTCATCTCCCGAGCCTGCCTTGTTGCTTTAGCCTTCTGACGGCCGCGCCCCATGGCGTGACCCCCTCTTTCATCCTGTCCGAGGCGAACAGCACGCGCGGCGCATCGCTCTCGGATCGTTCAACAGTCTTTACTACACTATAGAGTACCCTGTTTCAGCCCTGAATGTCTCGCTGGACGGCACCTATTTTGCGTATCATGACACTTCTTCGCACCGGAACAACCGTTTTATTTTGCACCCGCAGCTTTTTTACCCCAGACGCCACACACCCTATATAACACGTAGCCCCGCACCGGACGTATCGCTACATCCGATGCGGGGCGAGTGTCTCTGCCTCCGGCTCACTCACAAGACCGGGTTCAGAGAGGGTACCGTGCCGGTCATGACATCCAGCACGGGGCTTGAGGGGCACTCCTGCCGCTTAGCTTGCGGTGAAGGAGCCCAGCGAGGTGGCGTTAGAAGCCAGGGTGGTGCTGGAGGCATCCACGCTATCGGTGGTGGTGTACACGGTGTAGCTCTGGCCCTTGGTGATCTTGGAGCTGGAGACCAGGATCAACGCGGTGCTGGAGTTAGTCACCTTGTAGTTCGCCACCACGGTACCGGAGGAGTCGGTCACCTGTACGGTGGTGCCAGCGCTCAGGTTCGATACGTTGCTGATCTTCACGTAGCCGCTGGTGGAGTTGGTCGCGGGCGCCTCGAACATGTCACCGGAGTTACCCGCGGCCACGGTCGTGCCGTTGAGCAGCAGGTTGCCGTTGGTGTCCAGGGATGCGTTACCGCCGGTGAAGGGACCGTTCACGATCAGCGTGCCACCGGAGAGGGTTGCCGTACCGTTGGAGTCGATGCCGTCGCCGTTCGCGTTCACGGTGACGGTACCGCCGGAGATGTTGATGGTTGCGTCAACCACCTCGAAGGTGCCGCCGCCACCGCCCATGCCGCCGCCTGCACCACCGCCAGCCGGGGGCTGACCCATGTTACCGGAGGGTGCCTGGCCGCCTGCCGGAGCCTGGCCTGCGCTACCACTGGGCGCCTGGGGTGCAGAGTTCTGGCCGTTCTGCGCGCTCTGCTTAGTCGAGGTTGCAGTAGTCGACTCAGTACCGGTCGAGCTAGTGCTGGTCGAGTCGGTGGTAGTCGTAGTGCTGTACGAGGCGTTGATACCGTCATCAGAGCTGGTTACGTTCACGGTGCCGTCCAGGATGTTGATGTACTGCGCCTCGATGCCCTCGTTCGACTCGGTGATATTCAGGGTACCGCCGGAGATTTCCAGCACGCGCTCGGCCTTGAAACCGTCGTCACCTGCGGAGATGTTTACGGTACCGCCGCTCAGGCGTACCCAGCCGCGGTTGCCGTCGGTGTCGTTGGTTGCCTTGATGCCGTCCTTGGTTGCGGTCACGGTGATGGTACCGTCCAGGATATCGACGTAGTCCTTGCCCTTGATGCCGGTGTTTGCCGCGTTCACCTCCAGGGTGCCGGAGGCAATGACCAGGCCGTCAGTAGTGTGGATACCCTCTTCGTACTTGCCTTCAACCTTCAGGGTGCCTTCGCCCGCCAGGGTCAGGTCACTCTTGGAGTAGATGGCGGCGTCGGGGCTGCCGCTTGCGGTATCGGAGTAGGAGGAGCCGTCAGAGACGGTGTTGGTGGTACCCGAGGCGGTGTAGATGACGACCTCATCCGCCTCAACCACGTTGATTGCCGCGCCGGTGGAGTTAGTAATGGTCGCGTTGTTCAGAATCAGGCGGACCATGTCGCTGTCACCTGCCTCAACCTTAATCTGGCCCTCGTAGGTGCCGGTGAGCTTGTAGTTGCCCGCCTTGGTGATGGTGATGACGCCGTCGCTGACGGTCACGCCGTCGGTCGCGGTCGGGTTCGAAAGATCAATAGTAACTTCGCTGGAGGAATCCCAGGTCAGATCCTTCGCGGAGTAGTGGGTATCCTCGGCGAGCTTCGCGCCGCTCTTCACGTCGGTGGAGAAGGAGTCCGCCACCTTCGACGTGGTGTCCGAGGTGCTCGACGCGGAGGTGCTGGTTGCGCTCGAAGCGCTGGTATTCGAGGTCGAGGTTGCCGAGCAGCCGGTCAACGCCAGGGCTGCCAGGAGGGTAATGGAGGTTGCGCTCTTAATCATATTGCTCTTTTTCACGGGTTTTCCTTTGTGATTGGGTGACTACTCGCGGAGAGCTAGCGCCACAGGTTTGGGGAGTACAGGTTGTATGTGAAATGTGAATATGTGTGAGAGCGGTTATTGCCTGTGTGGGACGAATAAAGCCAGTGTTGTGTTTGGTTCGGGGGGGGTATAGGTTAGGGGGCTGGGGGTGCGGGTAAGGTAGGTGCACTACCCTACCCGCGCATCCCAGGTTGCCGTTTAGGCGGGTTGCCGTTTAGGCGGGTTGCCTTTTAGGCGGCTGCGAAACGCTCGGTCAGCAGCTTCTGGTAGTCCTCTTCGGTCATGTCATCCACGTTGAGGCGGGTGCCGTTGACCGGTTCCAGGTGCATCCAGTTCTTGATGGTTTCTTCCCACTTGTTGCTTGCCAGCTGCGGGTTCAGCGCCGCCATACCGGTTGCAAACTTGGAAATCTTCGCGGGGGTGATGCCCGCATCCCAGAGGTGCTGGTCTGCCACGGAGGGCTCCACGCCGGACTTGGTTTCGATGATGACCGCGTTCGGCAGGCCGTAGGTGGTGCCGACCAGGTTGCCGTGGTAGTTGCGGTAGTTCACGCCCGCCATGAGGATGTTCTCGGACAGAGGGGTCCAGGTCAGGGCGTTATCTACGGTCATACGGGAGGCGACCGGGTTCTTCTCGCTCTGCGGCAGGAAGACCGTGGTACGGCGGTAGCCGGTGGTCAAAACCGCCTCCAGCTTGTGCACGGGGCCCGCGAGGATATCGCCGAGTGCTTCGGTGATGTACTCGTGGCCTTCCGCGGTGAGCGTATCGCGCATCTCGAAGGTGTACGGGATACGCTTCTTGACGGTCATATCCTGCTCGCCGTCGGTCTTGACCTCCAGGAAGGTCAGCTCCGAGTCCAGGTAGCTACGGGTACGGATCTTGAAGGTGTCCGGGCGGCTGTAGGCTGCCGAGTGGTAGCTCTGCATCTGCGGGGTGTCGAAGTAGACCGAATCGTAGGCGAAGTCGCGCTGGCCATCGATTTCCATGACGGAGGCGTCTGCGTCGAGCGTGGAGAGTACCTTGGCGGCGGTTTCTGCGTCGACAATGTACTTGCGGTCCACACGAATCTGCATGGCTGCCTTCTCGTTCATGGCTTCCAGGCTGATGCTCTTCCACTCTGCGGGGATGATGTTTGCGGCTGCGTTAGTCATGGGTCTTCGTCCTTCTGGGATGCCGCCCCTGCGTGCTGGGCTGCGTGGTGGGCTGTGCGCTGGGGCGGCGTGTCGTGGGTATCGGAGATGTTTGTGCAGTTGGAGTGAATCGGAGGCTTTTATACCGGCTGGTCTTACTTACCCACCAGAGTGCGCTGGAGCGGAACCATCCGGGTGTCCAGGGTGGTGTGCGCCTCGGCGGTGGGTGCTACCGGCTGGCGGGTTGCGGTCATCTGCGGTGCTACCGTCTAAGCGGCTACAGGCTGTGCCGCCTCCACTGCCGCGGGGGTGCCGCCCTCGGGGGTTTCCTTGGGCTGGTAGGTGACGGTGGCGCGGGTCAGGTTGTTCACCATGTCCAGCTCGGTGATCTTCGCCGAGGTGACGGTGTAACCCAGGCGAGCGCTCAGGTATGCCTTGAGCTCTTCCTCGTCGCTGATCGCACGGTCGGCGGTGACGGTCTGAGTCTTTTCAGTAGAGACCGGGGTGCTGCGCGAGTCGAGGACCGCGATCAGGGCGACCAGGGTAGCCATGAGGCCGAAGGCGATGTACGCCGGGCTAATGTTCACACCTGCAATCATGCCGACCGAGAGGGCTACGAAGTAGTAACCCACCTCGCGCTGGCTCAGGGCGGTGGAACGCAATCGGATAATCGACAAGACACCGAAGAGGCCCATACCCATAGCGGATGCGTTCGATCCGGCGGATACCAGCGCCACCGAGACGGTGAAGATGCCGGCGTTGATGACCGCGTAGGAAATCATCAGTTCGCGGTTGCGATGCCGCACCATGTAGAGGGTGCAGAGAGCTGCGATGGCTATGGCATCGGCAATCGCCATGGTCAGAATAGTCATTGGGTGCTCCAGATATCGTGTCGTGATGTTCGCTTAGCTCTAGCTGTCTGTTCTTCAGCTCCAAGCTGTGCGTTGTTGCCTTGTCTGCTTGGTATCTAGAATCTCGTGCGATGCTGTGTTTACCCTGTGTTGCCCTTAACTTAGAGATAAGTGTTATGTGTCTCTGATAAATAGCCTTGTCAGTAGCGCTATTTGTCCGTAATTTTGTGCTTTTTCGCGTCTCCCTCAGCATCCCCCACAGCCTCAAAAAGCACAAAAAATGGGCTCCCTCCGATATGGAGGGAGCCCATAAAAGCAGCTAAAAACTTAGCGACTAGGCGTTATTATGCCTTCTTGCGCATGCGGGTTGCCACGATGGTCGCGCCACCAGCACCCAGAGCAATCAGACCCAGACCAGCAGCGGTCATCGCATCGGATGCACCGGTCTTAGCCAGGGAAGAAGAACCCTTGGAAGATGCGTTAGAGGAACCGGAGCCCAGGTTGTCATTCGAGCCGGAGCTCAGTGAAACACTGTCAGACTTCTTGGAGTTCTCGTAGTTCGGCTGCTCTTCGCAACCTTCATCGTCACCGTCAGCGTCGAACTTATCGCGGAAGTCCGGGTCACCCCTGTGAATAGAGGTGCCGCGGTCTGCCCACACGTCAGCACAGTTCTGGTACTTGTAGGTCTTCTCGTCCTTTGCGGAGGAGTCGGAAGCCTGGTCAGACTTCTGGTCTTCAGACTTCTGCTCTTCGGCAGGCTTCTGGTCCTCAGCGGGCTTGGTTTCCTTAGCGTCCTCAACTGCGGGTGCGGAGGTCTCTTCAGCAGGCTTGGGAGCCTCGGTGGTCGGGTCCTGAGTGGGAGCCGGGGTCGAGTCCTCGGAGGGGGCCGGGGTCGGATCCTCGGAGGGAGCGGGGGTCGGATCCTCGGTGGGAGCCGGGGTGGGCTCTTCGCTAGGTGCCGGAGCGGGCTGCTCTGCAACCTTAATGGTCACGGTAGCTGCCTTACCGCCGCGGGGAACGTCGCCGTCCTTCAGGGAGCCGGACAGCAGGTAAATGTCAACGGAAACGCTGCCGTGCAGCTCTTCCTGCCAGGGGATGGTAACGGAGAAGTTGCCAGCCGCGTCAGCGTGGATTTCCAGGTAGTCCTGGCCATTAATCTTGACAGCACCCTTGTTCAGCTTCAGTGCCAGGACGGAACCGGAGGTGCCGTCAGCGGTCTTGAATCCCTCGCCGCCAATGTTCAGACCCTGACCCTCAACCCATACGTCGGGGGCGATGAACTGTGCAGAGTCTGCGTAGGTGTGGACAACCTGAGGCGCACCTTCAACAGCGAAGGTCGCGGGGACGGAAGTAGCAACGAGGCCACAGCCGATGAGGGCGGTGGCACCAATGCGTGCGATGTTGTTTCGAATATTCATGCCACCCATTCTAACGAGCGAAGCTTGGGATACCGGCTCCCAAGACGCTAATTTGCCATGACCTGACTCACAAATCGGGGTTATCTTGAGGGTTTATTGAAGGCATGGTTGAACTATATAAGCCTTTTGCACCGCCGTGCACACCTAAACTCTCAACCCGACGTTGAAGAAACTAACAGGTACATACCCCATCCCATCAGCACAACCCAGCAGCAAAAACCACCCCGTTAAACACGAAAATCCCCTCCGCCCGAACGCTCGAAAGCATTCAGGAGGGGGGACTCTCACGCACCGCACCGGGCGGCGGCAATAGTTTTAGGAGTTCTTGCGGTTGCGCACAGCGGTCACGCCAGCAACACCCAGACCCAGAGCTACCAGACCCATACCAGCAATAGTGAAGGCATTCGAAGCACCGGTGTTAGCCAGGGAAGAGCGCTGAGCGCGGCTCGAAGTGTAGCTGCTCGAAGAGGAGGAGCCGCCGCCCAGGTTATCCAGACCACCAGAGTTGCGGGACGAAGAACCCGAGGAGCTGTTGGAGGAGGAACCGTCAGTCACCTCGCTGTTAATGACCTCGCAACCCAGGCCGTTACCGTCGTTATCAAACTTCTGGCGGAAGTCCGGGTGGCTCTTATGCATGGGCGCCAGGCCAGCAGCCGCAACCTCTGCGCAGTTCGCAAAGCGAGTGCTCTCAGCCGAAGCGGTCACCTGCTCGGTAGCGGAGGTGGAATCACCCAGCTGATCCTTCGCCTCGTTCGCAACGGCTACATTCTGATCAGCCGAAGCAGAAGCCGAAGCCGATGCGCTCGCAGAAGCAGTTGCCGAAGCGGAGGGGGTCGCCACCACAGAAGCAGAAGCCGATGCGGTAGCCGAGGGGCTCACCGAAGCGGTAGCGGACGCCTTCTCATCGGCGCGGTCCTTGATCTTTGCATCCACGGAGGCAACAACCTCATCAGCTGCGGTAGCCGAAGCAGTCGCGGAAGCCGAGGGGGTTACAGATGCGGAGGGGGTAGCCACCACGGAAGCGGTTGCCGAAGCGCTCGCAGATGCGGTAGCGGAGGGGGTTGCTTCCTGAACGGAACGAGCCTCAATCTTCACGGTCGCAGCCTTACCGCCGCGGGAGGTGTCGTTATCCTTCAGGGAGCCGGAGAGCAGGTACACGTCCACGGAGATGCGGTTCTCCAGGTCGTCCTGCCAGGGAATAGAAACGGAGAAGTTGCCCTTCTCGTCAGCCTTAACTTCCAGGTAGTCCTGGCCGTCAATCTTGACGGTGCCCTTGTTCAGCTTAATAGCGATAACGGAGCCGGAGGTGCCGTCCTGAGTCAGGAAGCCCTCGCCGGTAACCTTCAGGGTTTCGCCCTTGTACCAAACCTCAGAAATGTGGGAAGTAGCCTTGTCGGAGTAGACGTGAGTGACGGACTCTTCGCCGTTCTGAGCGAACGTTGCGGGGATTGCGGTAACCACCAGGCCGCAACCAATCAGGGCGGTGGCACCGAAGCGAGTGATAGTGTGTCGAATGTCCATCCCATCATTCTATCCCCGCACGGTGGGTGTATCCGCCTGTCCAGGGGCTATTTGCAATGACTTGCAACACAAAATAGCACTTTCGTGCAGTTAACAGCGGGTCATCTACAGGTCAGTGCACGCGCGGCAAAATTCGCTGGAGAAACAGCATTCACTGGAAAAACAGCGCCGCCTAGACCTGTGTAACGAACCCGGCAACCTTAAACGTCAATCTCGTCGAGCATGAGTTCCAGCGCCTCACCCACGCCGCTGCGCCACAGGTAGGTTGCCTTCGCATCGGCACGACCCGGACCGCCATTGATGACAGCGACCGGCTTGCCGGCACGCAGAGCCTCCAGCACAATCTTGTAGCTGCTCATAACCGCCACCGAGGAACCGACCACCAGCAGCGCCGAACATTCAGCGAGCATGGCATCCTTGAGTGCCTTACGTTCGGCGGGCACGGATTCACCAAAGTACACCACATCCGGCTTGAGGCGGGTCGAACCGCAGGCGATACAGGGCACCATCTGAAAATCGCGGATATAGCGCTCATCCAGCTCCACGTCACCGTCAGGGTTCACGCGCAGGTCTTCGTCTTCAAGGCGCGCCAGGTAGCCGGGGTTCGCCGCGTCCAGGCGCGCATCCAGGCTTTCGCGGCCCTCATCCTGCCCGCAGTCCAGGCACACAATACGGGAGAGGTCACCGTGCAGTGCCAGCAGGCGGTAGCTTCCAGCGCGGGCGTGCAGCCCATCCACGTTCTGCGTAATCACTCCGCTCACGGCACCCAGCTGCTCCAGCTCGGCGAGCGCATAGTGGGCGCGGTTCGGTTCGGCGCGGCGCATGCGGCGCCAACCCACGTAGGAGCGCGCCCAGTAGCGTTGGCGGGCGGCGTCATCGTAGCGGAATTCCTGGTAGGTCATGGGGCGGTGATCGTGCAGGGAACCGCCGGGTCCGCGGTAGTCGGGGATGCCGGATTCGGTGCTTACTCCCGCGCCGGTGAGCACGAGAACCTTACCCGCCTTGAGTAGCTCGGCAATACCCGCGGAGGCGTATTCTTCGTCGTGCGGGGTGGCGTTCTCAGAGACAACGCGCTGAATCGAGCGGATTGCGGCACGGTGCACGGAGGCGATTTCTTCGCGCTGCTCACCTGCGGCGGCGAAGTTCTGGTGGTCAGCCCAGCGGTCCATTCTTCTCCTCAATGCTCTGTGTACTAGTGCGGTTCAGCGCGGTTCTAGCGCGTTAAACGGCTGTGGGGCGCCCCCTTTCGAGGGTACCCCACAGCCTATTTCTTATGGTTTCGAATGTGCAAACTCAGCCACAGGCTAAGTCCGCCCAGCCAACCGGTTGAGCTTAGTTCTCAGCCTTCTGCTCACGCTCGGAGGTCACCGACAGGCCGTCGCTGGCAACGTCCGGGTTCACGTCCACGGTCACGGTGTCGCCGTCGTGGATTGCACCGGAGAGGATGCCTCGAGCCAGGCGGTCGCCAATCTCGCGCTGTACCAGGCGGCGCAGCGGGCGGGCACCGAATGCCGGGTCGTAGCCGGTCTTACCCAGCCACTCCAGAGCGGCGGGGGTGACGTTCAGGGTGAGGCGGCGGTCCTCCAGACGCTTAGCCATGCTCTTGATCTGCAGGCCCACAATCTGGCCCAGGTTCTCAGCCGACAGGGGCTGGAACATGATGATGTCGTCCAGTCGGTTGAGGAACTCGGGGCGGAATGCCTGGTGCACAACCTCCAGCGCCTTCTCGGAGCGCTCGTCGAAGGGCAGGTCCTGGTTGACCAGGTACTGCGAACCGAGGTTCGAGGTCAGGATCAGGATGACGTTGCGGAAGTCCACGGTGCGGCCCTGGCCGTCGGTCAGGCGGCCGTCATCGAGTACCTGCAGCAGGATGTCGAAGACCTCGGGGTGTGCCTTCTCGACCTCGTCGAGCAGGACCACCGAGTAGGGGCGACGGCGTACAGCCTCGGTCAGCTGACCGCCCTCTTCGTGGCCAACGTATCCGGGAGGGGCACCGACCAGGCGAGAAACGGTGTGCTTCTCGGAGTACTCGCTCATGTCGATACGCACCAGGGCGCGCTCGTCATCGAACTGGAACTCAGCCAGTGCCTTAGCCAGCTCGGTCTTACCGACACCGGTCGGGCCCAGGAACAGGAAGGAACCAATCGGGCGGTTCGGGTCGGAGATGCCTGCGCGGGCACGGCGCACAGCATCAGCGACAGCTACCACTGCGTCTTCCTGACCAATCAGGCGGGCACCGATGCGCTTCTCCATTTCGAGCAGCTTCTCGGACTCACCCTGCATCATGCGACCTGCGGGAATGCCGGTCCAGGAGGAAATCACCTCGGCGATATCATCTGCGGTGACCTCTTCAGAGACCATGGACTCGCTCTTGGCGCGGTCCTCGGCGCGCTGTGCTTCTTCCAGCTCAGCCTGCTTTGCGGGAATCTCGCCGTACAGCAGGCGGGATGCCTCAGCGAGGTTACCCTCGCGCTGTGCAACCTCTGCACGGGAACGCAGCTCGTCGATCTGAGTCTTGATGTCGCCCACGCGGTTCAGGCTTGCCTTCTCAGCCTCCCAACGAGCGTTGAGGGCGTCGAGCTCTTCCTTCTTATCCGCCATATCCTTGCGCAGGGCCTCCAGGCGCTCAACCGATGCGGGATCGGTCTCGTCGGCAAGTGCCAGTTCCTCCATGGTGAGGCGGTCCACAGCGCGGCGCAGCTGGTCAATTTCCTCCGGTGCAGAGTCAATTTCCATGCGCAGGCGGGATGCTGCCTCGTCAATCAGGTCAATTGCCTTGTCAGGCAGCTGACGGGAGGGAATGTAACGGTTGGACAGGGTTGCTGCGGCAACCAGCGCGGAGTCAGCGATCTGCACCTTGTGGTGTGCCTCGTAGCGTTCCTTCAAGCCACGCAGAATACCGATGGTGTCATCTACGCTGGGCTCGCCCACGTACACCTGCTGGAAGCGGCGCTCCAGTGCGGGGTCCTTCTCGATGTTCTCGCGGTACTCGTCCAGGGTGGTTGCACCGATCAGGCGCAGCTCACCACGGGCAAGCATGGGCTTGAGCATGTTGCCTGCGTCCATGGAGCCTTCGGATGCGCCGGCACCGACGACGGTGTGAATCTCATCGATGAAGGTCACGATCTGACCTTCGGACTTCTTGATTTCCTCGAGGACTGCCTTCAGGCGCTCCTCGAACTCACCGCGGTACTTTGCGCCTGCGACCATGGAGCCCAGGTCCAGGCTGATGAGGGTCTTGCCGCGCAGGGATTCGGGCACGTCGCCAGAAACCATGCGCTGTGCCAGGCCTTCCACGACGGCGGTCTTACCGACGCCGGGCTCACCAATCAGGACGGGGTTGTTCTTGGTTCGGCGGGAAAGCACCTGCACGACGCGGCGAATCTCAGAGTCACGGCCGATGACCGGGTCGAGCTTGCCCGCGCGGGCAATGGCGGTCAGGTCGGTGCCGTACTTTTCGAGCGCCTGGAAGGTGCCTTCGGGGTCGGGGGTGTCCACGGTGCGGTCTCCTCGGACGTTGGGGATGGTCTGTGCGATGAGCTCTGCGGTAGCGCCGAGCTTGTGCATTGCTTCAGCGGTGCTATCGGTTCCGCTGGCAATGCCGAGCAGAATCATTTCGGTAGAAACGTAGGTATCTCCGAAGCCCTGGGCACGGGTCTGTGCCGCCTGCAGAGCAGAGAGCGCTGCACGGCTAAGGGAAGCATTCTGCACGGAGGCACCGGATGCCTTCGGCAGCTTCTTGATTTCAGCGGATGCCGCCTCGGAGATAGCGTCCACATCCAGGCCTGCGGCCTTGAGCACCGAGACTGCGATGCCTTCGCGCTGATCCATCAGGGCCTTGAGGATGTGCGCGGTTTCAATAGTGGGGTTACCCGCCGTTTGCGCGTTGGTGTTAGCGGCGGAGATAACTTCTTGACTCTTGGTCGTGAACTTGTTGTCCATGATGTTCCTTTCGCATTTCGAGGGGCTTATCCTATGCGCCCCTGCATTACATAGCTTGAGTCTACTCCACTCAATTATGTTTCGCAAGCCTCCTGCAAAAAAATTTTCATATTTTTCACCCCACCTCACCCCACCTCACACCCCTGACCCCCAAACAAAAGCCCCGGACAAAAGCCCCAGTCAAAACCGCATTGTTATACTGACCGGACTGGGTACTTGCGAGGCTGGGTGCTTGCGGGCTCCCACAACAATCACAGTCACGAATGGGGACCCACATGAAAATACTGGTTCTAGGTGCAACCGGCCGCACCGGCTACCTCTTCACCCGCAAAGCCCTAGAGGAGGGGCACACCGTCACCGCCTACGTGCGCAACCCCGATAGGGCACAAGCACTTTTGGGGGCGCACCAAAATCTCACTATCATTCCGGGGACCCTGAACGATGCCGAACAGCTCGCCGCAGCATCCTCCGGGCAGGACGTCATGGTGAGCGTCCTGGGGCAGAAAGCCACGGTGCGAGAGTTTCTCTCCTCCACGTTCATGCAGGAGCGTCTGCCCCTCATCATGGAGGCGGTCACGGGCGCAGGCGTAAAGCATTGCGTTCTGATGAGTGCCTACGGTGTCGGCAATACGGTACGGACCGCGTCCCTCCCCATGCGCCTGGTGTGCAAGGTCATCATGCGCGGCATTTTCACCGACAAGGTTAAGGCGGACGCCCTGGTTGCCGAATATCAGCCATATATTTCGCGTGCTCATCCGGGCAGGCTGACCGATAAGCCCGGTAAGGGCGGGGTGAAGGTATTTGACATGGCGAGCGTCGAGCGAACTCCGGGCATCCCCACGATTGCCCGTGAAGACGTTGCCGATGCACTGCTCACTATCGCCAAGAACCCTCAGAATGCGGGCACAGATTTTTTGGTGACGATTGGGGACGTTGCCCTACACTCGCCCCAGAAATAAACCGGTAGGCTTAATGACATGACGACTACGAACACCTTCCCCGCCGCCATTCTCTTCGACCACGACGGAACCCTCGTCGATACTGAACCCGTATGGGCTGCCGCAAAGGTTGCTCTCACCGCAGAATTTGGCGGCACCTGGACCGAGCAGGACACCCTCGATTGCCTGGGCCTGTCGATGCAGTTCACCCTGGATCGTCTGCGCGAGCGCGGCGTGAACCTGCCGGACGAGGAGATTAACGATCGACTGGTGGCGAAGGTGCGCGAGGCCCTGGCGCAGCAGCCGGTCGAGTTCCTTCCTGGCATTGAGCGTTTCCTCTCGGAGGTTCACGATGCACAGATTCCGGCCGCCATCGTCACAAACGCAACCACCTCCGTGGCTCGCCGCACCGCAAACGCGGCACCCGAGGGCACGTTCTCGGTGGTTATTGGCAACGATGAGACCACCAACCCCAAGCCGGACCCGCAGCCCTATCTTTTGGCGGCGGAGCGTCTTGGTGTTGATCCGACTCAGTGCGTGGCTCTTGAGGACTCCCCGTCGGGCGTGCGCAGTGCGACCGCGGCGGGTATGCGTGTCATTGTTGTGCCGGGCGAGCTGGAGGTTCCGGCGGAGCTGGGCACCGCGCGCCTCAAGCATGAGGAGCTGACTCTGGAGGCGGTTCGCGCGCTGGCGTAACCGCCCGATTCGCACGCGGGAAGCCCTACAGAAAGGCCGGAAGCTCTGTAGAAAACTGAATACGCTTCACCATAAAGGGTGGGATGCACAAGATGAGATATCGCGCATCCCACCCTTTGTGCGCGCCTGGGCGGTGAGCCGTGGGGGGTGAGCAGGGGCTTTTGGGCGGGGGCTTTTAAGGTTGGTGCGACACATAGATGACAATTTATTACGAATTACTCAAAATAACCTTGACAGCAGTTCCTTAAAATGATTTACTCATAATAACGATTCGGTGGGGCGACAAATCCTACCGAACCACAAACATCACAGCATCATGAAGGAGACCATCATGGCATTCGCAAACTACACCGCACCCGGCCTGACCCTCGAAGAAGGCAAGGGCATTTCCGAGGTTCTCCAGGCACGTCTGCACGACCTGAACGACCTGCACCTGCTGCTGAAGCACGCTCACTGGAACGTGACCGGCCCCGGCTTCATCGCCGTTCACGAAATGATTGACCCCCAGGTCGACACCGTCCGCGAGTTCGTCGACGCCATCGCAGAGCGTATGGCAACCCTGGGCGCAACCCCCAACGGCCTGGCTGGCGCACTGGTCGCACAGCGCACCGTTGAAGACTACCCCGTCGGCCGCGCACGCGTTGCTGACCACCTGCACGCTCTGAACGACGTGTACACCCGCGTGATTGAGGCTCACCGCAAGGCGATTGCATTCGCTGGCGAGTCCGACCCCATCACCGAGGACCTGCTGATTGGCCAGACCGCTGAGCTGGAGAAGTTCCAGTGGTTCATCCGCGCGTTCCTGGAAAACGGCGAAGGCAACATCTAAGCCATCGTTCTAAAGACACGAATTTTTAGAATCACGAAACCGGGCGGATGCGCTCTCCTTTATGGAGGGTGCACCCGCCCGGTTTCTGTGCTGTTTCGGTGCTTTTTCCCGACGTTTCGTCTCGCCCGCGGGGTACTCTAGAGTACGTTGAGGCGAACATTATTATCGGGTTAGGCCGTCCTAGATTTTCTGTTCAGAGTGTTCTAGAGTGGTTCACTGTTCATGACAGAGCACACAGACATGAACGCATCATCAGGCGCAGGGATCCAGCCCTGCACGCACGGCACCCGTGGAAAGGGAACTATGAGCACGCACGCCCAGCACGAGCACGGCGAAGAAACTGAGAAACTTCAGCCGGAAAACACCGCTACCGAGGCTCCGCAGGCCACCCGCCATAGCGCCGTTACCTCCCCCTCCCCCACGCAGATTAAGCGTTGGCGCCGCTACCTTGCCGATGAGGAGTCGGAGGCGCGCATCTACCGCTACCTGGCTCGCCGTGCCGAGGGTACCGACCGTGAGATTTTGCTGCAGGTTGCTGAGGCGGAGAAGCGTCACCAGCAGCATTGGCGTGACATGCTCGGCGAGCACGCGGATGTACACGTGCGCCCGTCCCTGCAATCGCAGCTACTGCAGTTCTTGGCGAAGAACTTCGGTTCGGTGTTTATTCTTGCGATGGCTCAGCGCGCCGAGTCCCGCTCCCCCTACGCTGAGGACCCGGACGCCACCGAGGAAATGGCGGCTGACGAGGCGATTCACGAGGAGATTATTCGCGCCCTGGCGACTAACGGTCGCGAGAAGCTTTCGGGTAATTTCCGTGCGGCGGTCTTTGGCGCTAACGACGGTTTGGTGTCGAATCTGGCGCTGACTATGGGTATTACCGCGTCGGGCGCGTCCAGTTCGATGGTTCTGCTGTCGGGTATTGCGGGTCTGCTGGCGGGTGCGCTGTCGATGGCGGCGGGTGAGTTCGTGTCGGTGCGTTCTCAGCGTGAGCTGCTGGATGCCTCCCAGCCGACCCGGGTGACCCTGCGTGTTGCGCACGATTTGGATTTGGATTCGAACGAGCTGGAGCTGATTTACCGTGCCCGCGGTATGGAGCCGGAGGCGGCGCATCACCGTGCGATGGAGCGTTTCGGCTACATGGATTGTGACTGTGATCCGTCGCTGTCTCACCGCGAGGATGAGGATCGTGAGGAGAATGTGGCTTTGGGTACCGATATTGGTGCTGCCGCTGCGTCCTTTGCGTTCTTTGCTTCGGGTGCGTTGGTTCCGATTCTGCCGTATATCTTTGGCTTGTCGGGTGTGTTCGCGATGGTGCTGTCTCTGCTGTTTGTGGGTGCGGCGCTGGGCTTCACCGGCGGCGTGGTGGGTCTGCTTTCGGGTGCTTCCCCCCTCAAGCGCGGTATTCGCCAGATTCTAATTGGCTTTGGTGCGGCGTTCGTGACCTATCTGCTGGGTCTGGCGTTCGGCACGACGGTCGGCTAATTCCAATTCCTGAATACGCTTTAGACAAGTCTATATAGCCATTACGGCATGCTCTTCGCTCTCCCGTGAGGCCTGCATCCTGGGCACAGAAAACCCCGGCGGGTGAATCATCCGCCGGGGTTTTCTATATGTTCTTACCCTGCATGAGGGGTTGATCTATTACAGGTGAATCTCCGCGGTGGTGGCCTGACCGGAAACGCTCTCCGAACCGGTCGCGCCGTTGCCGGAGTAGGTCAGGTTAGCGACCTGCACGCTGGAGGTCTGCTTGTACGAAACCCAGCCGTCGTTTGCCGGGAAGCGCAGCTGCGCCGGCATGAAGTTAGTCTGGCTGTAGTACTTGGTGCCGGACTGCTTCATGGTGTACGCCTTGCTGGTGGTGTAGACGATACGACCCTTGAAGGTGTAGGTGCCGTCGGAGTTCTTGGTGACGGTCGGTACTTCTGCGGTCCAGGTGCCGGCGGTCTGCGCGACGGACAGGTACTTTGCCTGGCCTGCGGAGGCTACCAGTTCGGTGGTTTTACCGGTCAGCTTGCGGCCAGAGGGGCTCCAGGACTGGCCGTTGATCTTACCGAGCTTGGTGAGCGACTGTGCGCTGGCGGCGACGGTGTACTCAACCTCGGTCACGAAGGTCGCACCCGCCGCGAGGGTAACGCTGCTGCCGGGGATATAGCCGGTGCCGGTTGCGGTGTCCTTGGTCGGTACGGACCACCAGAAGCCGCTGGAGGACATGTAGGCGCCGTTTGCGCCGGTCTGGGAGTTGGTGACGGGGGTGAACTTACCTTCACCGTTGACGTAGGTTGCGCTCTTGGGCTTGGAGGTTGCGTCGTCCCAGTTGATGTCGGAGTCGGGGGTGCCGGAGGCGGTGAAGTGTGCCTCGGGGGTTGCCGGGTTGATGGTGCCGGTGTTGTTGGAGGATGCGTAGCCGACGTAGCCGCCGTTGTTCTGCACGCTGACGTACACGCCGTACTGTACGCCGGGGGTTTCCTTGGATGCTGCGTAGGCGGGCACTGCTGCGGAGGCTGCGACGACGGGTGCAGACCAGACGCCTGCCTTGGCGATGGTGCGGCGAGAGATGGGCTGGGTCATGAGTGTGGTGATCTCCTGTGAGTGGTGGTGTTTCTTGGAGCCGTCAAGAATGGTTCTGACTAGGCTCAATGCACTCCAGTATACAAAGGTTGAGGTTATATCTGCACCTTATGAGGGCAGATGTGCACAATCTTACTTTCTGTCGCAAGTTCTACCGCTCTGGTTCAAACACCTCAAAAGCACCCTCAAATCCCAGCACTATTCGGCAGCTGGAGCGGCTCTATCCCTCCTCTTTTCCCCAGCGCACTCCCCCAGCGCCTTCGAGCATTAGTCGATGCTGTCTCTGTTGAGCTCCGGGTTAAAGCACAGATGCCGGTAGCCTCATGGACTACCGGCATCTGCCGCAATACTATGCTGTTTACTTAGCTGCGAAGATTTCGCGCATCAGGTTTGCAGCCTCGGAGGGGGTCTTACCGACCTTCACGCCTGCTGCTTCCAGAGCTTCCTTCTTCGCCTGAGCGGTACCGGAGGAACCGGAGACAATAGCGCCTGCGTGGCCCATGGTCTTACCCTCAGGAGCGGTGAAGCCTGCGATGTAACCGACGACGGGCTTGGTCACGTTTGCCTTGATGTACTCTGCAGCACGCTCCTCAGCGTCACCACCAATCTCACCAATCATGACGATTGCTTCGGTCTCGGGGTCAGCTTCGAAAGCTTCCAGAGCGTCGATGTGGGTGGTGCCGATGATGGGGTCGCCACCAATACCGATAGCGGTGGTGAAACCAATGTCGGACAGTTCGTACATCAGCTGGTAGGTCAGGGTACCGGACTTGGAAACCAGACCGATCTTGCCCTTGCCGGTGATGTTCGCCGGGATAATGCCGACCAGGCACTCCTCGGGGGAGATGATGCCGGGGCAGTTGGGGCCGATGATGCGGGTGATCTGCTTGCCGTTCTCGTCCACGGATGCCTTAGCGGCTGCCCAGAACTCTGCGGAGTCCTGAACCGGAACGCCCTCGGTGATGACGACGACGAGACCGATCTTAGCCTCGATAGCCTCGAGAACTGCTGCCTTGGTGAAGGCCGGGGGAACGAAGACGATGGAGACGTTCGCGCCGGTCTTCTCCATAGCCTCAGCTACGGAACCGAACACGTTCAGCTCGATGTCGGAGCCGTCCTTCGCCTTGTGGGTGACGGTGGTGCCAGCCTTGCGAGCGTTCACGCCGCCCACAATGTTGGTGCCTGCTGCGAGCATGCGTGCGGTGTGCTTGGTACCCTCGCCACCGGTGATGCCCTGAACGATGACCTTGGAGTCCTTGTTCACAAAGATAGACATATTACTTCCTTGAAATCCTTTGCTGGCGATTACGCCTTGTGAGCGAGCTCTGCTGCCTTGTCAGCGCCGGAGTCCATGGTCTCAGCCAGAACAACCAGCGGGTGGTTCGCCTCGGAGAGGATGCGGCGACCCTCAGCAACGTTGTTGCCGTCCAGGCGCACAACCAGGGGCTTGGTTGCTGCGTCGCCCAGAATCTCCAGAGCCTTCACAATGCCGTCTGCCACTGCGTCACATGCGGTGATGCCGCCGAAGACGTTCACGAAAACGCTCTTGACCTGCTCGTCGCCCAGAATGATTTCCAGACCAGCAGCCATAACCTCAGCGGACGCGCCGCCACCAATATCAAGGAAGTTTGCGGGCTTGACGTTGCCGTGGTTCTCACCAGCGTATGCAACGACGTCCAGGGTGGACATAACCAGACCTGCACCGTTACCAACGATGCCGACCTCGCCGTCCAGCTTCACGTAGTTCAGGTCGAACTGCTTTGCCTTAGCTTCCAGCGGGTTCTCAGCGGACTTGTCCACGAGAGCCTCGTGCTCGGGCTGGCGGAATTCTGCGTTGTCGTCCAGGGAGACCTTGCCGTCCAGGGCGAGGATGGTGCCCTCGGGGGTCAGAACGAGGGGGTTAACCTCAACCAGGGTTGCGTCTTCCTTGGTGTAGACTTCGCCCAGCTTAACGAGAACGGGAACAACCTTCTCCTGCAGTTCTGCGGAGAAACCTGCTGCCTTAGCAATTTCCTCAGCCTTAGCCTGGTCCAGGCCAACCAGCGGGTCAACCTCGATCTTTGCCAGTGCCTCGGGGCGCTCAGCAGCGAGCTGCTCAATTTCCATACCGCCTTCTACCGAGCACATTGCCAGGTAGGAGCGGTTTGCACGGTCCAGCAGGAGGGAGAAGTAGTATTCTTCGGCGATGTCCGCGCCGTCAGCGACCAGCACGCGGTGAACGGTGTGGCCCTTGATGTCCATGCCGAGAATTGCCTTAGCGTGCTCGTAAGCTTCTTCGGGGGACTTTGCGAGCTTAACGCCGCCAGCCTTACCGCGGCCGCCGGTCTTAACCTGAGCCTTAATGACGGTCAGGCCGCCAATTTCCTCAGCTGCTGCCTTTGCTTCTTCAGGGGTGGTCGCAACAATGCCCTTGAGCACGGGTACACCGTGCTTTGCGAAGAGCTCGCGCGCCTGGTATTCGAAAAGGTCCACAGGTGTCCTTCTTCTTCGAAGTGGTGCCGAGTACTGGTGCACTCGGCCTGGTCATTAGAGGAGGTTCCCCCGTGTGGTCAGTACGGTGCGATAGGGGTCTCTCGCACCCGGCGCACACGCATCATTGACGCGGGGAATTTCTCTCGTCTCTACTCTATCGGATTCGGCGTGAGCTCGCACTCACGGAGCCCCAAATCTGAGATTTTAGCGACTCAGCTCACAAATATTTTGGGTACATTCCACCCAAAGGCTGTGCACCGGGTAACTAACCCGAACTAGCACTCCCCCATCCGCCGCGAAATACCGGCGAACACGCCACCTTGACCACCCGGTGCCTAAGAGCCGCCACACCCTTCTCAGCAGGCGGACAACACGCCCGGTACAGCGCACAAAAGAGGGGCGGGCACCCTCAAGTACCCGCCCCTCCATAGGCGTTGTGAGGTTCGCACGCCTGACGCGTTAGCTCACCTTCTCCAGCGGCGCGTAACGCAGCAGCAGACGCTTCTCTTCCGAACCGAACCGGACCTTTGCCACGGTCTTATCGCCGCTACCCTCAACGGCGAGCACGCGACCCTCACCAAACTTGGTGTGGCGCACGGTATCGCCGACCGTCAGAGTCGGGATTTCCTTGCTCTGGTGCACGCGGGAACGGTTCGTCACCTTCGAGGTGGCCGCCGCCAGCCCGTAGCTTGCCGAGCCATTAATATCCGCGGTGGACGGCTCGGAACGGCGTACGGGGCGGGACTCGTAGGGGTCGTATGAGCCGCGCGAGCCACCGGAACTGTACCCGCCCGAGCCGTAACCGCCCGAGTAGCCGCCGGAACCATAGCCGGAACGGGAACCACCCGAATAGCCGCCACCGTACGAGTTGCCGTAGGAGCTGCCGCCATAGGAACCGCCGCCGCGAGCGCCATACGCACCCATACCGGAGGCGCCAAAACCCAAAAAACCGGCGGTGCGCTTCCACTCGATGAGCTCCTCCGGGATTTCCTCCAGGAAGGGCGAGGGCGGGTTGAACTGGCTCTTACCCCACATGGTGCGGGTTTCCGAGCGGGTCAGGTACAGGCGCTCCATGGCGCGGGTCAGACCCACGTACGCCAGGCGGCGTTCCTCGCTCATTTCCTTCTCGTCGGTCAGGGCACGCTGATGCGGGAACAGGCCGTGCTCCATGCCGGTCAGGAACACCACGGGGAACTCCAGGCCCTTGGCGGTGTGCAGGGTCATGAGGGTGACCATGCCCTGCGCCTTCGCCTCGGCGGCTTCGGCGGCAATCTGTGCGGCGGAGGCGTTCTCACCCTCCGCGCTGGCGGGACGGTTCGGGATCGAGTCGGCGTCGGCGACCAGAGCCACGTGTTCGAGGAACTGCTCCAGGTCGGCGCCGGGGTTCTCGGTCTCGAACTCGACCATGGCGTCAAGCAGCTCGGAGAGGTTCTCCACGCGCGATTCGTCCTGAATGTCCTTGGAGGCGCGCAGAGTCGCCAGGTACCCGGTCTGCTCCAGGACTGCTTCCAGGCAGGTTGCGGCGGGTTCGGTGCGGGCAATCTGCGCCAGGTCGTCCATGAGGCGCACGAACTCGGCGTACTTCTTGACCGCGGCGGCCCCCAGGCCGGGGATGTCGGCTACCTGGCGTGCGGCGGCGTAGAAGGAGATGCGGTTCGCACTCGCGTACTCCGCCACCACGGACTCAGATTTGGCACCGATACCGCGCTTGGGTTCGTTGAGGATGCGGCGCACGTTCACGTCGTCATCGGGGTTGCTCAGGGCGCGCAGGTACGCCAGCGCGTCCTTGATTTCCTTACGCTCGTAGAAGCGGGTACCACCGACCACGCGGTAGGGCAGGCCGGCACGCATGAGCATGTCCTCGAGGGTTCGGGACTGCGCGTTGGTGCGGTAGAAGATTGCGACGTCACCGGGCTGCACGCCGTGCTCATCGGCAAGGCGGTCAATTTCGCGGGTGATGTAGCGCGCCTCGGCGTGTTCGGATTCGGCGACGTAACCGATGATTTTCGCACCCGCGCCGGAGGCGGTCCACAGCTTCTTGGGGCGACGGTCGGGGTTGCGTTCAATGACCGCGTTCGCCGCCGAGAGGATGTTCTGCGTGGAACGGTAGTTCTGTTCCAGCAGGATCGTGTGGGCGTTCGGGTAGTCCTTCTCGAAGTCCGTAATATTGCGGATATCCGCGCCACGGAAGGCGTAGATGGACTGGTCGGAGTCACCCACCACAGTCAGCTCGGCAGGGGGCACGGCGTCCGGGTAGGGGCCGCGGTCAGCCGGTGCCTTCGTGTGGGCGCCGACCAGTTCACGCACCAGCTGGTACTGGGCGTGGTTGGTGTCCTGGTACTCGTCCACGAGGATGTGGCGGAACTTGCGGCGGTAGTAGTTCGCGATTTCGGGGAACTTCTCGAGCAAGAAGACGGTGCGGCCAATCAGGTCGTCAAAGTCGAGGGAGTTGGCGGCGCGCAGACGCTGCGTGTAGACGGTGTAAATCTGCGAGATGGTCTTCTCGTACGGGTTATCGCTCGCCACGCGGGATGCGTACGCTTCGGCGCTGACCAGCTCGTTCTTCAGCGCGGAGATACGGTTGCCCACGGCTTTGGCGGTGAACTTCTTGGTGTCCAGGTTGAGCTCTTTAATGATGAGGCTCAGCAGGCGCTGCGAGTCGGTCGAATCGTAGATGGTGAAGGTGGACTTCAAACCCAGGGCGGCGGCCTCACGGCGCAGCACGCGCACGCAGAAGCTGTGGAAAGTAGAAATCCACATGTGCTTGGCGCGCGGGCCAACCAGTGCCTCAATACGTTCACGCATTTCGGCGGCAGCCTTGTTGGTGAAGGTGATGGCGAGAATCTGGCCGGGGGTCGCGCGGTGGGTTGCGAGCAGGTAGGCGATGCGGTGGGTGAGCACGCGGGTCTTGCCGGAGCCGGCGCCCGCGACAATGAGCAAGGGCGAGCCGGAGTGCAGCACGGCTTCTTCCTGGCGTTCGTTGAGCCCTGCGGTGAGTGAGGTAGGGTCCACGGCGTTGAGGCTGTGGGCGCGTTCGCCGTAGGGGTCGGCGGGGTCGAAGTCATCGCCGTAGCCACCGACGCGGTAGGCGGGCGGCATGAAGTCGCCGAGCGGGTCTGCGGCGGTGAAGGCTGCGGGTGCGCCGGGTTCAGGAACGGGCGCGCTGGTAGCAGGGGTACCGTAGGCGGGCATGCCGGTGGGCAGGGCGGCGGGTACGTCCTGTGCGGGTTCCTCCATCACCGGAGCATTCATCACTGCGGCGTCCATGGGAGGGGCGTAGTAGTCGTCCTCGGCAGGGGGCACGTCGTAGTAGGGGTCGAAGGGCGGCTCGTCATCCGCTACCGGTGCTGCGGGGGTGACGAGTTCGGCGGCGAACAGGCCGTCCTGTTCGGTGAAGGGCTGCTTCTGCTGTTCGGGCTTGTCGCTCATCATCTACCTCGCTGCCTAGAATACACGTTCGATATTCCATGCTACCGCATTTGCTCCGCGGCTCCCACCCGCTCGGTCATCCGCCGCACGTCCTATATCGGCAACGGCACACCGGTGGCGCAGAATAGTCATGCTAGGATGACCGCATGACCCAGACCTTACCTCCGAGCCTCTCAATAGCCCTATGGTGCAATGGCTCAGCCGACGAAGCCGCACAATTCTATACCAGGGTTTTTCGCGATGCTTCCATCATGGAACAGGTGCCCGGACTCACGACTCTAAGCATCCATGGCTTCCAGCTCTCGCTCATTAACGGTGATGACCGGTACGTCCCGAACCAGTCCATCAGTTGCATCCTAAACTTTGACCCGCTCCTCTTCGGTGGTGAGGCGCAAGCGCGAGCATACCTCGATGAACTCTACGAAGAGCTAAGTACCGGCGGTGTGCTGATGGAACTGGGTGAGTATCCTTTCTCCCCACGCTACGCCTGGGTGCGTGATCGTTTCGGCATGACCTGGCAGCTGATGCTTACCAATCCTGCAGGCGACCCGCGACCCTTCGTCGTGCCTTCTTTCATGTTTGGCGGCACGAATCACGGCAATGCAGAGGAAGCCACCAACGGCTGGATTTCCATGTTTGATGATGCCCGCCGCGGCACCCTGTACCACTATCCGGAAGGTAGCCCCTTTGAGGCAGATGCGGTCATGTTTACCGACTTCAACCTGCATGGCACCTGGATGGCGGCTACTGATTCCGGTACTTTCCACGATTTCACATTCACGCCGGGGGTTTCGGTAGTTCTTTCGTGCCGTACTCAGGAGGAGATTGATTACTATTGGGAGCAGCTCTCGGCTATACCTGAGGCGGAGCGTTGCGGCTGGTGTGTAGATCGCTGGGGTATTTCTTGGCAGGTTGTCCCGCACAATATTGCTGAGCTGATGGCGGATAAGGCCGCTCGCGAGAAGATCCTGCTGATGGGCAAGATTGACCTGTCTCAGCTATAACAACGTGTTTTCTTGAGTGCTCGTTACGTGCCGAAACAGAGAAACCGCCCGCGCCTGCCAATGCAAGCGACGGGCGGTTTTCTCGTACCGGCGTGACTACCGATTCTGTGTGCCCCCGAGACGATTCGAACGTCCGACACCTTCTTTAGGAGAGAAGTGCTCTATCCCCTGAGCTACGAGGGCGTACCTATCCAGTATAAGGCACCCCGCACCGCGAGTCCGCACAGCCTGTGTTCACCGCCCTGTGTTCACCGCCTGAGGACACCCGCACCCGGCGGCAGAACCGCTCCTACAATGTACGAATGAGCATCTACATTGACCCGCCCATCTGGCCCGCGCACAGCACCGTCTTCTCGCACCTCATTTCGGATGTGTCCCTGACGGAACTGCACGAGTTCGCCGCAGCGGCGGGCATCAGTGAGCGTGCCTTCGACCGCGACCACTACGACGTTCCGGCGCACCTCTACGAGGATCTAGTACGGGCGGGCGCGAAGGAGCTCAGCGGCGCGCAGCTGACTCGCACGCTCATTGCGAGCGGTCTGCGGATTCCCCTGAAGGAGCGCCCCGAGAAGATTCGCCCGCGTCTGCTTCGCGCCTGGGAGGCAGCGTTTACACCCCGCCTCAAGCGCATGGAGGTTCCTGCCGAGCTGCGGGCTCAACTCACGGCGCAGGTAGCGGAACTGGGTGAGAGCCTGCTACAGGCGTGGGAGCAGCCGCACCGCGCCTACCACCACAGCGGGCACCTTTCGCAGATGCTCACCGATCTGGACCGCCTCTACGCACACCGCACGCAGGGTTCTACTCCCCTGGCGTTGGTTCTGGCGGCGTGGTTCCACGACGCGGTCTATGAGGGTGCACCGGGTGAGGATGAGCGCCGTAGCGAGCAGCTGGCGAGCACCTCCCTGGAGCCGCTGGTTACCGCGGGTCTGCTCACCGGGCACGAGCTACAGATGGTGAGCCTTCTGGTGCGTGCCACGGCAACCCACGAGTTGCCCGAGTCTGTCGACCTACCGGCGGGCTATGAGCCGGCGGATATTCAGTTTTTCCTCGATGCCGATATGGCTATCCTGGCGGCTGATTCGGCACGCTACCACCGCTACCTGCGCGGGGTGCGTAGCGAGTACTCCCATTTTGACGATGAGGCGTTCCGCACCGGTCGTACGACCTTCCTGCGTTCGACCCTGGGGCGTAAGCGTATCTTCCTCTCCGAACAGGCTCTGCAGCTCTGGGAGGAGCCCGCGAGGGCTAATCTGAGTGCTGAGCTCAGCGAGTGGGCTCAGGACCCGCAGGGGCTTCTGCAGGCTCTCGCGTCCTAGCCGCATACACCTAAAACACATACCGCCGAGAATGCGCCCATACTAAGGTGCGTTCTCGGCGGTATTTTCACGGAATCTCTCGGGTACGCAAAAAGCGCCCACCCCGTGCGGGGTAGGCGCCTTTTGAGAAGTATGTTGGGCTAGGCCCAGCTCTTATGCGCTAAGGCTTAGAGAGCGGTGTAGTAGCCGTCAACGGACATCCAGGAAGTGGGGTGCACCAGGGTACCGTTGGTGGGGTTCAGAGCGGAGATCATCTTGCCGTCGCCCAGGTAGATACCAACGTGGCTGTAGCCGTTCTGGAAGACGATGTCGCCGGGCTGGGGGTTAGAGGTCGGGCGCAGCTCGTTCTTCATTGCGTAGGTGAAAGCGGTCAGCTTGATGCCGTGCTGAGCGAAAACCCAAGAGGTGAAGCCGGAGCAGTCCCATGCACCGAAGGTCTTGCCGCCCCAAACGTATGCGCCGCCCAGGCCGCTCATTGCGGTTGCAACGATTGCGTCGCGGGATGCGTTACCGGTGGAAGCTGCGGGAGCAGCGGGTGCCGGAGCTGCAACGGGTGCAACGTAAGCCTGCTGTGCCTCAGCCTGGGGTGCTACGTAGGAGGTCTCAACTGCGGGAGCAGCGGGTGCCTCGGTTGCTGCGGGAGCAACGTAGGTCTGCTGTGCCTGAGCCTGGGGTGCAACGTAGGTGGTTGCGGGGGTGTTGTAGCTGGTGTAGTCGAACTCGTAGTTGGTGTAGTCGTAGGACAGATCAGCAGCAGCGGGGATCTGTGCAAATGCGTTCGCGGGAACGGTCGAGCCGAGCAGGATTGCGCCTGCTGCGAGGGTTGCACCTGCGGTACGTACGATCTTCTTAACCATTGATAATTCCTCCATTGCCTGACGAGGTGAGCTGTCGGACTCGAGCATGGATTCGCTCGGCCACCGAAGTGACTTAGCCCCGAGGCCTCTCGATTGAGAAGCCGTATCCCAGCTTGGGGATTGGGTCCCCCGCTTCTGCCATATTGGGTAGACGTTCATCGAAGCGTTGGCAGAACTCAGCGGAACCGCTTCGACGGTGCCCTCTTACGATTAGGATTTAGGCACAAATCGAGAATACACAGAAAACTCCCAGTTGTCACTTCATTCGGACTTAAATTTTGAGCTTTCACCCCCGGCGGAACGGAGCGGGTTTGGGCAACTAGAACCCCGTTTATTTATGGGAGCTTAAGCAGATTAAGGCGTTTGACTAGGCATTTCACAAGGATGCACATTCGCTTTTAATACACTACCACCCCTTAAGGGCATGGTTCAAAACTCTTAAAAATGACCCTCGTCTCTTAAGCTTTTGCTCCCATATACTCACTCAGAAACCGGCGTGTCTCTTAGCTTCAACCTCAGATTTAAGCGAAAAACGCGAAAAATGCACTCAAGCGCAGTTGCCAAAAAGTTAAGAGAGGAGTATATGCTCGCTCACGTGAGGGTAGCCTGGGCCACTGATCTACGCCACTTAGTCCACCTTTTGCAGCCCGAATACGCCTCGTTCCTCCGCTTTCCCCGATTCTTCCCTTATATGCGGCGTTTTACTCCGATTATTGAGCTAAATCGTCCATTATCTAAGACAAAGCCGGTTCTCAGGGAGCTAACGGCACAAAAAACGGTGGTACCGCCTCCTCAAGTGAGGAGGCGATACCACCGTTTAGCGTGAACTGGGTTAGCGGACTCTCAGAATTAGAGCTTAGAGGTTGCCGCCGCGCTTGACCACAATTGCGTTTGCCACGTCCATATCCAGGGAGAGGGTGTCCTCTTCACCGTCGGCGTGAACAATCACGTCATCGTCCTGACCGGCGACCACGGACACCGAAGCGCCGTAAACAATACCTGCGTCAGCCAGCAGCTTCAGCAACTCAACGTCAGTCTGAATGGACTCGGGGAAGCGAGAAATAGTGAAACGGTCCTCGGGACCGGAGTCGCGTGCCGCCAGGGACATGGGCACGGTGCGCTCGTCGTTCTTCTCGCTAGCGTGGCCCAGGTCCTCCAGGCCGGGAATAGCGTTACCGTACGGGGAGAACTTGGGGTCCTTGAGCATCTCCAGGATGCGCTTCTCCACCTTGTCACTCATGACGTGCTCCCAGCGGCATGCCTCTTCGTGCACGTACTCAAGTTCCAGACCAATAATGTCGGAGAGTAGCCGCTCAGCCAGGCGGTGCTTACGCATCACCTCGACCGCCTTGTGGCGGCCTTCCTCGGTCAGTTCGAGGTGGCGGTCCGGCTCAACGGTGAGCAGGCCGTGCTTCTCCATGCGTGCCACAGTTTGGGAAACGGTCGGGCCGGAGTGCTCGAGTCGTTCAGCGATGCGCGCACGCATGGGGACGATGCCCTCTTCCTCCAGTTCGAGGATGGTGCGCAAATACATCTCTGTGGTATCGATGAGGTCTGTCATATATCTCTCCCAGCTATCACCGCAACAGTACTTAGATAGCACTGCCTAAGTCGTTACTTAATTCAATAATCTATTATGTACTTTTTCAGCGGCTTTTGCCACGGCTTAAGTCATTGAGTCGCCCAATGAAAACTCATTGGACGACTCAAGACACCTTATATATACGCTTTTGCTAACCCACCCCTTATTAAGAGGAGTAGACGGTAGGCTTACTCTGCGGACTCAGCCTCAGCGGTTTCTTCCACGGCAGATTCGTTCTCTTCCGCTTTGTTCTCTGCGGGCTCAGCAGATTCCTCTGCCTCAGCGGTTTCGGCAGACTCTGCGTTCTCCTGCTCGGCGTTCTCCTCCAGGTCTTCCGGGCGAACGCGGTCAGCCCACGGCACCCAATCCGGCGCAATGAGCGCGTCGTCGCCGGGCAGCAGGCCCACCTCGCAGATCGTTGCCACGCGGGAACGAGGCGCACGCGAGAGGGTCGCGAACCAGAACCAGCCGCGGTAACCGGGCAGGGTGCACTCGAAAAGGTGAGTGCTCAGACGCTCTTCCTCGGCGCGCACGTGGTGCACCAGGCCGATAGCGTGTGCCGGAGCGATTTCCTGAACGCCCTGCAACGCCACATCCTTTGCGGCGGCAAGAATCTCATCCACCTTGGAGGTGCGGCGCAGCTTGTGCGGAACACCCAGGGAGGGGGCACCCACCTCTTCATCCAGCGGGGTGAAGGGGTCGGGGGTGGAGTCTTCGTTCTGTGCGGTTTCTTCGGCAGCGGATTCCCCGGAGGCAGATTCCTCAGCGGTAGATTCCTCAGCGGAAGCGTCAGCCGCCTCAGTCTCCTCAGCGTTCACGGAGGGCTGAGTCTCAGCAGGTACAGCGCTACCCTCGTCAGCGCTCTCAGGCGCGGCAGAAGGCACAACGGACTCTGCAGGCGCGTCAGTAGCGGGCGTAGTTTCGGGGAGCAGTTCAATAACCTGTTCAGACATACCCCTATTAAAGCATCTCGCGTGCGCAAACATTGCGGCGCCCGCCCCAAGCTTCACATACGCTGTGAATTTGGGTCTCAAACCGCTAAATCTGGGGCTTCACCCATTAACAGCTGTGTGTGAGCTGATACGGTTAAATTTATGAGTAATGAACCCGTACAGGACACGCGCAGTATCGCAGACCAGGCGCCCGCACCCCTTCCCTACGCCGGAGCTATCCGCTGGCTCGGTGCAGGCGGCGCGATTCTCGCCCTGCTTTGTCTGCTCACCGGAGTTGCCATGCTCGTGATGAAGTGGGTTGGGGCAACGCCGCCCGCCCTCATGAGCCAGATTCCGCTGGTCCTCCTACCCGTCGCCTTTATTGCACTCATGGCCGCACTCATCCTGTCGGTCATGCGCCGCAACAAGGCATAAAGATTTGAGCCGCAAGCTCACACACATCATTCACTTATCAAATACAGCCTGCCATTCAGAGAGAAAGATAGAGTATGTCTGCTGAAGCAAAACTCCTAGTCGTCGATGACGAGTTCAACATTCTTGAATTGCTCGCCACCTCCCTGCGTTTCGCCGGTTTTGAAGTAGTTACCGCCGGCAACGGCCGCGAAGCCCTCGAAAAGGCGCACGCCGAAAACCCCGACCTCATTGTCCTGGACGTCATGATGCCCGGCATGGACGGCTTCGAGGTGACCCGCCGCCTGCGCGAAAACGGCACCACCACCCCCGTGCTCTTCCTGACCGCAAAAGACGCCACCGAAGATAAGGTCACCGGCCTGGGTGCCGGCGGTGACGACTATGTCACCAAGCCCTTCTCCCTCGACGAGGTGATCGCCCGCATCCGCGCTATTCTGCGCCGTAGCCGCAGCGTCCAGGAAGAGGACGACGCCGTACTGCGCGTTGACGCCCTCACCCTGAACGTGGACACCCACGAAGTGTTCCTCGGTGACGAGGAGATTGACCTCTCCCCCACCGAGTTCAACCTGCTGCACTACCTGATGCTCAACGCCAACCGCGTGCTGTCCAAGGCGCAGATTCTTGACCACGTGTGGGAGTACGACTTCAACGGTGACTCCTCCATCGTTGAGTCCTACATTTCCTACCTGCGCCGCAAGATCGACAACAACCGTGAAAACCACGAGCCGCTCATCCACACCAAGCGCGGTGTGGGCTACATGATTCGCGGTTCTCGAGGCTAACGTGGCGCTCAAACCCCTCGACCGGATCCCCCAGTCTCTTTCCCTTCGCACCCAGCTGGTGCTCATCACCTCCATGCTCATCGCCCTCTCCATTGCGGTGACGAGCCTGGTGGCGATTTCCGCTCTGCGCGCCCAGATGGTGCACCAGCTGGATGAAGAGATGAAAAGCAACGCCTCCTCACTCGTGCAGTTGGCGACCGTGCGCCCCTCCGGCAATCAGGAACGATCCCTGAGCACCTACCGCCTGTACCTGCTCGATAAGGACGGCAACGTACTGTACTCGCTCAAGTCCGAGGACAGCGAGCAGTTCAGCGAGCCGGCGTTGCAGGGCTGGACCGAAGAGAAGGTTCGCAAGCAAAATGAGGAGGCGGTCACCGTCAACTCGGTGGGCAGCTCCTCCGATTGGCGTGTGCTCGCCGTGCCCATTGAAACCAACGACACGTCAGGTTTGCCGGAGGCGGCCTCCCTCATCATTGCCATGCCGCTGAAGCAAACAAACCAGGTGGTCGCCCTCGTGGGTGTGCTGACCTTCGCGTTTGGTTTGGCGACTCTTGCCTCCGCGATTGCGATGACCTGGGTGATTGTGACCCGCACCTTCGAGCCGCTGGCCCGCGTGGAGCAGACCGCCGCCAAGATTGCTGCCGGTGACCTCTCTCAGCGTATTGAGGACTACAACCCGAGCAATGAGATTGGTAACCTCGCGGTTTCGCTGAACACGATGCTCACCCAGATTGAAATGCTCTTCAAAGCCCGCGAGAAGAGCGAGGCGAAAATGCGCCGATTCGTGGGTGACGCTTCACATGAGCTACGCACCCCGCTGGTCAGTATTCGAGGCTACTCGGAGCTGTACCGTCAGGGCGCTCTGCCCACCGACGAGGCCGTTGCTACCGCGATGAGCCGCATCGAATCGGAGTCCAAGCGTATGGGTCAGCTCGTGGAAGACCTGCTGACCCTGGCGCGTATTGATGAGCGCCGCGAATCCAAGCTGGCGCCCTTCGACCTGTTCAACCTGGCAGTGGACGCTAGTAACGACGCCTACGCTACGGCACCCGACCGTGCAGTGTCCCTGGTGGGTCTGAACGAAGAGGTGGCACCGACCTCCGCAACCGTGCTCGGCGACGAGTCCCGTCTGCGTCAGGTCGTGGCTAACCTGCTGACCAACGCCATGCGCTACACCCCCGACGGCTCTCCCCTGGAGATTGCGGTGGGCGTACGCGAAGAGGTTCACGGCTTCCCGCTGTCCGTGTTGGAGGTGCGCGACCACGGCCCCGGCATTCACGGCGAGGACCGCGAGCGCGTCTTCGAGCGTTTCTACCGTACCGATGCTTCACGTTCGCGTGAGACTGGTGGTACGGGTCTGGGTCTGTCCATTGTGGCTGCGATTATCGAGCAGCACGAGGGCAGGATTCACATTGAAGAGACCGATGGTGGCGGCGCTACCTTCGTGATTTCTTTGCCGTTCTATCCGCCGCCCGTCTCGGATGATCAGCTAATGAAGTAGCACTGATGCATAAACCCCCGGATTGTGGAACTTGAGTGTTCTACAGTTCGGGGATTTTGCTGTGCGCCGGAGGCGGGACTATGGCTCGCGGCGGTACAAGTGAGGAGAGTGCGAGTAGCGGCACGGCTAAAGAACGCGGGAGCAACCTAGCGCGCGTCATGGCGGCGTCATTTTCGGGAGGGCTTTCGATTTTTTCGAGATGTGGAGTGAATCTGGCGGGTTTATCCACAGATTTATTTAATAATCACTTTTTAGCTCATTTGATGCATTTTGAAAGATATAGTGATAACAAGCTTCCGGTCAGGAACTCAACCCTTCCAGAGATCCACACCCCAAGCGCCACCACGGGGCAACCGCCCCACCTATCTCACATATCTCAAAGGAGAAAAACCATGGCACAGTTCAATGTCGATTCCGAAGTCATCGCAGCCAAGAGCGCACAGGCACGATCCTACGTCGCATCCATCACCGCAGACGTCAACGGTATGACCGCATCCCTGCACGATTTGCAGAGCTCCTGGACCGGCTCCGCATCCGCCAACTTCCAGGGCGTACTGGACCAGTGGCACGCAACCCAGCGCCAGGTCGAAGCATCCATCACCCAGATCAACGAGGCACTCACCCGCGCAGGCGTGAACTACGCAGACACCGAGCAGGCTAACGCCTCCATGTTCGTCGGCTAAGGGGTCAGGGCGGCAAGCCCAAAACCCCACCCGCAGCCAGGCAGCAGGCCGGGTGGTTTAAAGGTCCCGGACGCACGGCACACCGCCCGCCAGATTTGCCAGAAGGCGGCGAACATCTATTGAGAAAACCCCGCCGCATCCTCGAGAATGAGGATGCGGCGGGGTTTTATTGCACGGAAATCTTTGCGCCCAAGAGCCCATTCCTTAGGAGCTGAGCTTTAGGAGCTGAGCTTTAGGAAGCAGGGGTCTCCTGGCGGAAACGCAGACGCCACAGGCCGCGCTCAGCATCGTAATGCCAAATGCTCGAACGGCTCACGCGACCACGCGCGGTCGCAACCGCCGCCATAACCAGCACGCTGGAAGAATCCAGCACCTGCATACCCTGCTTGAGTGGGGCACCCTGCTGGGTGAAGGCGCGTTCGCGGTACTGCAGCACCGAGGAGCGGGACACCGACTTACCGGTGGCGGTCACCCACACCAGACGCTCGTGCAGCATGGACTCCAGCTGCGGTGCCTCCATGACGGAGCCGCGGCTTTCGAGTAGCTGTTCTGCGGCGGCGGCTTCCTCGGGGTTCAGAGCGGGTGCCGCGGGTGCCGCAGGGGCAGAAGCGGGTGCGTCCTTCACGGGTGCCTCAACCTGAGCGGGCTCTACGGTCTGTGCGGGCGCCGCGGCGGGCTCTACCGCCTGCTCTTCTGCGTGCGCTTCCGTCTCGCCCAGCAGTTCCGCCGGGTCAACATCGTTCGGGTCCAGACCTGCGAACTCTTCCAGACCGGTCAGGTCATCCTCTTCTTCCGCCTGCGCGGCACTCGATGCCTGCTGAGCGGTCTCCTCCTGCTGGCGTGCCAGTGCCTTTGCGTCACGCTCAGCGGCACGCTCTGCCGCGAGCGCCAGCTGTTCCTTGCGGGTGCGGACCGCCTCCGGGTCGGGGGCGTTCACCGCGGAGGCGGGGCGCAGCAGACCGGACAGGCGCAGGCTCTCCACGCCGCGCTGGGCGTTCTCAATCTCGGCTGCGGTGAATTCCTGCACGGGCAGGTGGGCGTCCGCAGAAGACTCGGAGGGCGCTGCCCCAGAGAGCGCAACCTCAGAGAGGGCAGGTTCTGCAGCCGGAGCGTTCACAATCGGCGCTTCAACAGCCGGAGCCTCCACAGGCTCCACAGCCGCAGTAGCGGGTTCAGCAGACGCGCCGAAGCCGGGGCCGTGCGCGGGTTCGCGTCCCTCCTGATAGGCACGCGCAGCACCATTCGCCAGGGAGTCCGCCTTCTCGTTGAGCTCGTGACCCGCGTGGCCCTTGACCCAAATAAACTCGTAGTCGCGGCCGGTCAGCGCCTGATCCAGCGCCTCCAGAAGATCGCGGTTGAGCACGGGCTTGCCGTCGGATTTCTTCCAGCCCTTCTTCTTCCAGCCGGGCATCCACTTGGTCAGCGAGTTAATGACGTACTGGCTATCGCAGTACACGCGCAGCTTCGCCTCCGGGCGGGATGCGGTCGCCTCGAACAGGTCCAGGACAGCTTTGAGCTCACCCATATTGTTGGTGCCGTGCGCCCAGCCTCCGCTCGCCCAGTGGTCGTCGTCGATATACCATGCCCAGCCCGCCGGTCCGGGGTTGCCCAGCGCCGAGCCGTCTGCGGCGGCAATGATCTCTTGCGTGCTGTTCACGGTACCTTCTTTCTGTGCCGCCACTCTATTGTGCGGGCGGCTGTCCGTAATGATGTCTGTGATGACTTTACCGCACCGGCGGCGAGGGTGTGTAGCGCACGGTCGCAGCTGTGGACAACCTCAAGCAGCCTCGGACACGCTCATTGCCGTAATGCCGGGCGGGTACACTAAACCTATGAGCTATTCTGCCCCCGAAACACCCAGCGCACAGCGCCCGGAGCGCCCTACCGCCCGTCCGAGCGAGTGCGTGCAGATTTTCGCTCTTCCCACCCGCACGATGTACGGTTCCCTGCGTTTTAGCTGGTTGAGCTACCTGGGGCTTGCTGAGCAGCAGCATGCGGCGCAGTTGCCGACCTCCACGGCGGCGGTCAGCTACCTGAGCACTCAGGCGCTCATGCGCGCCATGGCGGCGGCGCGTCTGGATGTGCCCTCCAGTGCCGCTTCTGAGATTGAGGTGGATCGTTCCTGCGCCCTGTGCACCAGCGGTAAGAAGCACGGCAAGCCGCGTATTGCGGGCGTGAATTTCAATATGTCGCAGGTGAATCCGCTGGTGGTGGGTGCGTTTAGCCGTAATTCTTCGGCGGTGCTCGGCGTGGATGTTGAGACCCTGGATGCGCGCTTGTTCTCCGGTTTTGCGCGTCTGGCCCTCTCCAATGAAGAACGTGCATTCTATGAGCGGGTCGCGCAGGAACGCCCCGCGCCCGTACTGCACCTGCTCTCTGTGGCGCTGTGGACCGCTAAGGAGGCGGTACTCAAGGCGACCGGCCACGGCCTGAGTGTGGTGCCGTCCCTGGTTCGGGTGCAGCTCACCGATGCACTGCTGGATGCGCTCGAACTTGCCATGAACGAGGAGGTCCCGGGGGACCTTCTGGGCAGCGGCACTCCCGAGCCGACCGCCCTACGCGTACTGACTCAGGACAGCTTGACCGCGCGTGCTACCTTTAGCGCGCCCCAGAGCAGTGACAAGGGCGACAATCAGGGTAGCGAAGCTATCGAGCGAAGCTTTAGCCTGCAGTGGATACCCGTGGCACTGCCCGACGCGGAGAACCCCGAGCACGCGCAGAAGATGCTCATCGCCCTGGCTGTGGAGAACCCGGCCGGGGGTGAGCCAGCGCAGGTTGAGGCTCAGCTTCTGCCGGTGGCTACTCCCCTGGAACTCAAGCGCCTGCTCACCGATTAGCCGCGCTCAATCCCTCAACAACTCATACAACAGCTCATAAAACGGCTGAACGCGCCCGCCATGGCAGCGAGCGCGTTCAGTCGTTTTATTCTGCTGTTTTATTCAGCCGTTGCATTCCGCCTTGTCAAGGCGTTCAAGACAGTACCTACACAGAGCCTAAGGGGTATCTTCGCCCGGGGTATCTTCACCCAGGGTGTCCACACCCAGTGCACGGCCAAAGCTGCCGAGCTTCGTACCGGTCTCGGTGTGCTCCAGCTCTGGATCAGACTCAGCCACAATACCCGCGCCAGCGTACAGGACCGCCTCGTCCGGGCTGACCTGGGCGCAACGCAGCACCAGCGCCCATTCGCCGTTACCCTCGGCGTCCATGTAGCCGACCAGGCCGCCAAAGTAGCGGCGCTCGAAAGACTCCAGCTGGCGAATCAGATCGAGTGCTTTCTCGGTGGGGGCACCGCAAATCGCGGGGGTCGGGTGAATCGCGCGGGCACCGTCCAGGCAAGTCAGCCCCTCCTTCAGCACGCCGTCGATGGGGGTCGCCAGGTGCCACAGCTGCGGGGTCTGCAGCAGCGAGGGCACCTGCGGTACGTTCAGCTCCTCGGCAATGGGTGCCAGGCGCTTGGCAATATCGTTGATGACGTAGGCGTGCTCGTGGCGGTCCTTCGGCGAGGCGAACAGGCGGTCACGAATCGCCTCGTCCTCGGCGCTACCGGGCTCGGCAATGCGCGGGGCGCTACCGGCAAGCGGGTGGGTCTTGAAGGCGCGGCCCTCGGTGCGGAACACCAGCTCCGGGGAGGCACCCATCAGGTAGCTTCCGTTCATGCCGCGCTCACCGTCGGGCAGGCGCACCGCAAAGTTGAATGCGGAACGCTGCTGGGCGCGCAGGTTGTTGTACAGCGCCTCCAGGTTGAGAGCGCCGGGTGCGTAGCGGGCGGTGAGCACACGCGAAAGCACGATCTTGCTCAGCTCACCCGCCTTCATGCGCTCCACGGCGGTCGCAACGGCGGCACGGAACCGGTCGTTCTGCCGGCCGGTGACCGATACCGGCTCGGCAAGCGCCACGGTCTGCTCGGGGACCGGCACCTGCTGCTCCTCCAGGCGTTCGGGCACGAAGAGGTAGGCGGGCATATCGGGGTCAAAAGGAATCAGACCCACGACGGCGCTACCGGTACGTTTCGCCTCGTCCAGGGCATTATCGAAGGTTACAGGGGTCATCGCACCGGATGCGCGCAGAACGCGGGTGCCGGTGGCAAAGATAAAGTCGGGAAGGTTCGTCATCGTACTTCTATCAGTGGTGTGTGGGTTCGCGCCGGGCATCTAAACGCCGGACGCGGGGTGCCGTTAGAGGGTCGCGCCGCCGTCAGCGACAATCTCCTGCATGGTGATGTGGCGTGCTGCCTCCGAAATGAGGAAAGCGTTGACCGCTGCAATATCTGCCGGGTCGGCAATACGACGCAGCGGAATGCCCAGGCGGAACGTTTCCGGGTTACCGGCAACCGGCAGGGCGGAGCGGTCCTCACCCTCCCAGGCGTCAGTCACCATGGGGGTTCGGGTGGTGCCGGGGCAGACCGAGTTCACGCGAATACCGTGCGCGGCAAGCTGCAGACCGAAGCTGGAACTCACGCGCGCCGCCGAGGCCTTCGATGCACCGTAGGCACCAAACTCCGCGCGGGGCACACGTGCCGCGTTGGAGGCGACCGTCACCAGGGAGCGGCTGTTCGCCGGGTCGGTCTCCTGCTGGTCAATCATGATGCGCGCGAATTCGCGCAGACACAGGAACACGCCGTCGGAGTTGACCGCGTGCAGACGCTTCCATGTGGCGAAACTGGTTTCCAGTAGCGGCTGGCTGTGGGCGATGCCCGCGGCGAGCACCGCGCCGGTGATGGGTTCGTCGAGTGCCGCTACAGCGTTGGCGAGGGCGGTGACGGACTCTTCGCTCGTAACGTCTACGGCGCGGTAGCGGAAGATCGCGTCCCCGTAGGTACCGAAGGAGGCAATGGGCTGCTCCGCGAGGTCAGCCGCAAACACCGAATAACCGTTCTTGATGAGCTGGTGGACGGTTGCCTCACCAATACCGCCGTTCGCGCCGGTCACAATGACCCAGCTCATGCGCGCGCCTCCTCAGCAGTCTCAGCCTTCTCAGCAGTCTCAGCCTTCTCAGCACCTTCTGCAGCATGCAGGTCGGCAAGTACATCGGCGGTGTTCAGCACGCGGGCGCAACGACCCGAAGCGTACTCGCACGCCGTGCGGTGCTCACCTTCCGAGAAGTCGGCGAGCGCATCCGCGACCATGAACGGCTGAATGTCACGCATGAACGCCTCCAGGGCGGTGGTCAGGCAGCCAATATGCGCGTACACGCCGCCGATAATGAGCTGGTCGCGACCGGACTCCTTGAGCAGGTCCTCGAAGGGGCTGCGCACGAACGCGGAGTAGCGCCACTTGGTCAGCACGGTGTCGCGGTCGGTGGGTGCAAGTGCGTCGAGCACGCGGGCAGACTCGTCATTCTGCAGACCGTCGCCCCAGAAGTCGATGAGCAGGCGGCGGTCTTCGGGGTTCTGGCGCGGCGGCTGCGCGGTGTAGTAGACCGGGATTCCGGCGGCGTGGGCGGCATCAATGAGGCGGCGCAGGTTCCGAATGGCGATGTTAATCTGGGCGTCCGGATTGTCGTTGCTCTCACCCAGGTTGGCCCCTTCGAAAGCCTGGACGAAGTGTACCTGCATGTCGTGCACGAGCAGTACAGCGCGGGAGGGGTCCACGGGCCAGCTCACGCGGTTGCTGTGTTCACGGTCGACGTAGGTGTAGGGCTTGATTTTGGGCAGTGCCATGATTCTCCCGGTTCGTGCCTTTGGTTTTCGGTTGTATGCGCGGCGCAGGCGGTGCGCTGTGGTGGGTGTAGCAGCGAGTGGGTGCCTCCTCCGAGCCCTCTCGCGCTGACCACCCAATCGGTGAGCTTGCGCTTATCTCATAACCATCTTAGGGCATGCTTAGCTACTAGGTATATATGAGCCTTAACAAAAATGCTTCCCCACCCGTACCTCCGTTGACAGCACAACGGGCGGAACGGGCAGGGAAGCACTCAGACAAGCAGAAACGCTATACGAACCGCGAATCCAGACGCGATTCTAGTTCAACTAGTTCACGGGCGCCGCGACAGCAAGAACCTCATTCAGACCCTCAGTGATCGAGGGGTGAGTGTAAATCTCATCGCGCAGCTGCGAAGCAGTAATGCCGTGGCGCATCGCCAGAGCCACCAGGTTAATAACCTCCATGGACTCGATTACCAGCAGCTGGGCACCCAGAATCTGGTCGGTCTGCGCGTCAATCACGAACTTCATGATGCCGCGCGGGTTCTCCTGGGTCTTCGCGCGCGGCATCGCGGCAACCGCGGCAACAGGCTTCGAAGCGACCTTCACCTTGTGGCCAGCCTCAATTGCCTCACGCTCGGTCAGGCCTACGGAAGACAGCGGCGGGTTCATGTAAATGGTCGAAGCCACTGCCTTGCGGTCCTTGGTGGAGCGGGAACCGTCACCGACCAGCTGGGAGAGCACCACGCGGTAGTCATCCATGGAGATGTAGGTGAACTGCGGGCCGCCGTTCACGTCACCGAGCGCGAAAATGTTCGGCACGGTGCTGCGCAGGTGCTCATCCACGACAATTGCGCCGCGGTCGTTGGTTTCGATGCTGGTGTTCTCCAGGCCCAGACCCTCGGTGGCGGGCTTGCGGCCGGTTGCAACCATCACGTAGTCCACCTCCAGCTCCCGGGTAGCGCCCTCGGAGTCGAGGTAGGTCACGGTCACCGAGTCAGCGCCGTCCTTGAAGGACTGCACGCGCACGCCGGTATGAGCGGTAATGTCCTGGTCTGCGATAATCTCGCGGGCAACCTGGGCAACGTCCTCGTCATAGCGGCCGAAGAGGGCGGGTGCACCGTCCAGAATGGTCACCTCGGTACCGTAGGAGGAGAAAATACCGGCGAACTCAACACCGATGGGGCCGCCACCGATAATGCCCAGGCGCTTGGGGCGCGGGGTGAGCTTCTGCAGCTCGGTGGAGGTGAGCACACGCTCAGATTCGCGGATACCCTCAATCGGCGGGATAACAGAAACGGCACCGGTGTTGACGATGAAGTAGTCGGCGGTAACGCGCAGGGTGTCCTCGCCCGCGGTGACCTCAACCTCGGTGTCAGAGATGAAACGTGCGTGACCGTCAATGAGCTTAGCGGTCTCGTTGGACAGCAGGATCTCGCGGTTCTTGGCGCGCATCATGCCGGTCAGCTTGTCACGGAAAACCACGGCGGATTCGTAGGCGGCATTTGCTTCTTCAAGGGTGCGCTCGCCGCTGGCGCGGAACTCATCGGCGCGGTGCACGAGCGCCTTGGTGGGTACACAACCGATGTTGATGCAGGTGCCGCCGTACATGCCGGTGGACTGTTCGATGAGGGCAACGTTCTTACCGGTCTTGGCGTATGCGCCGGCGAGGGTCTTGCCGCCCTTGCCGAAGCCGATGACGACCATGTCAAAGTGCAGCTGAGCGGGGGTGGTCATACTATTCTCCTGTGAAATTTAGATGATGATGTCTTCACAGAGTTCAACGGGAAGAAATGAGTATTATTCCCGTGCACCACATTTTTTCTTCTCCCCCAACCACCGCTAGGACATGAGCAAAGCCCCCACCCCTCTTCTACAACCACCCCTCACCCCGTGCGGGCGTAGACTGAAACTAACCGGCTCCCTACGAGTAGCCGGCCTACGAACAGCCAATATTTTCAGGAGGATTCCATGAAAACCCACGATATTCTGCGCGACGCCGCCAGCCGCCCCGGCATCGAAGCCGCCGTAGCCGTCAAGGGGCTATCAGCTGAGGCACTCAACGCCCACCCGGGCGGGCATCCGAACTCTATCGCCTGGCTCCTCTGGCACGCCGGACGACAGATGGACATGCAGCTCTCTGCCCTGAACGGTCAGCCGCAGGTCTGGGAGGCTCAGGGTTTCAGGGAACGCTTCAACCTGGGCGAGCTGGGCGACACCATGGGCTACGGCCACACCGCCGAGCAGGCACGCTCCATCGTGGTTGAAGATTCTGCCCTGCTGGTGGAGTACCTTGTGGCGACCGACGAGGCGCTCGCGACCTACGCGCAGACGCTGAGCGAGGCTGATTTGAGTGAGATTATTGACCGTTCGTGGACTCCGCCGGTGACTCGCGGTGTGCGTCTGGTCAGCATGATTGACGACGCAGCGCAGCACGTGGGTCAGGCGGCGTACGCGGCGGGTATTCTCGCCGCGCAGGATTTCGCGGCGTAGGATTAGGATTTCACGCCCGCTAGAGGGGAACGAAAAAGCGGTGGCGCCTCGGACACAACCAGCCCGAGACGCCACCGCCCGGTTGCGGGCAACCCCGATAACACCGCGAGCAGATAATATTTCGGCGAGAAGATAACGGACTGTTATCTGCTCGCGCATCTTGTGTCTTGTTTCGCCTCGGTTACAGCGTTCTTACCCGTGATAGAATCCACAGTATTATGAGACGCACCACAGACCCTTCGCCTGAGCACCCTGAATCACCTGCGTCGCGCATTCCAACAAACACACCAGACGCGACCGCAAAACCCACATCAGCAACGCCGCTGAACGCACGCGGGCAGCTCACGCTCCTGACCGCGCAGGTTTCTGATGCTCTTGCGTCCAGTATCCAAGCTATCGCCATGCCCCTGCTGACCTACGGCGCCACCGGCGACCTCGCCCACTCCGCTATCGTCATGGTCGTCGAGGCAGTCCCCGTCATCCTCTTCGCACCATTCGCAGGCGCTATCGCCGACAAATTCAACCGCAAAACCCTCACCGTCAGCTTCAGGCTCGCCAGCGCCGCCCTACTCATCGCATCCCCAGCCCTCTACGCCGCCGCAGGACTACCCGCCTTCCTCACCATCGCATTCCTCGTCTCAACCTTCGGCACCTTCTCATCCCCCGCAGCCTCCGCCGCCATGCCCTCCCTGCTCGGCGACGACTACCAAAAATACATGGCACGCCGCGGCAGCCTCATCTTCCTCGCCCAAACCCTCGGCCCCACCATCGCAGCCGCCGTCGCATCCTTCACCACCCCAGCCCTCGCCGTCGGATTCGCAGGCACCCTCAACCTGCTCGCTGCCCTCACCGTCGCCACCATACGCAACTACGACCTCACCCACGCCGAACGCACCGCCACCGTGCAGGAACACCACACCGGCAGACTCCTGCGCGAAGGCGCCGCCTACACCGCACACAACCCCATCGTGCGCGGTATGCTCACCTTCTGGTTCCTCTCCATCGCCGCCGTACCCATCACCACCCTGCCCATGCTCGAATACCTCACCCGCGGCCTCGGGCACGACTACACCGCCTTCGGAATCGCAACTTCCGTCTACGCCGCCGGATGCGTGATCAGCTCCTGGCTTTCAGCCAAACTCGGCGTCGGTACAGGCGCCGGGCGGGTGCGTATGACCAAACGCGGGTGGATGTGCATCTCCGGACTCGGCTACGGCGCCGTTTGTCTGAGTATGGGACTACACCCGGCGCTGTGGGCGGTACTCGTGCTCTGGTTCATCTGGGGCATGTTCTACGGACCCGAAGAAGTGCTCGGGCAAGTCCTCTTCGCAGACGCTATCGACGAACACATGCGCGGGCGCGTCTACAGCTTCATGGGTGTGGTTTTCTCCCTAGCGGGTATGGTCGGGTACCTCATCACCGGATGGGCGGTACCAGCGTTCGGCGCGATCAACACCATTGTTACCGGAGGGGCACTCTTCATCATCGCCACCGTATTCACGTTCATTCTCGGCCCGACTGCGCGAGCGATACGGGCGCAGGAATCGCGGAATGAGGCAAAGAGCCGTGCGGGTGCATGACTGTGCTCTGTATATCGCCTCGGGGCATCATCGCCTCACCTCCGCCACGTTGCGGGCAACCCTGATAACACCGCGAGCAGGTGATTTTTGGCCGAGCATGCAGGAAAAATACTACCTGCTCGGCCAAAAATCACCTGCTCGCGCCCTAGTGTTATGTATCTGCTCGCGGACTTGGGATAGGAATGAGCGCTTGACCCGAGAAACCTACCCGCGCTTCAGCAACGTCATAACCTCATAGTGGTCCGTATGCGGGAACATGTCCAGCACACGGCCCTGCACCGGCACATACGAGGGCATGCGCCCCAGATCCTTCGCCAAAGTCACCGCGTTACAGCTCGAATACACCACACGGTCAATACCCGAACCCTCAATCCACGCGCACAAGCTCTCACCAATACCGCGGCGCGGCGGGTTCACCACCAGCATCTGCGGCACCGCGCCCGAAGACACCGCGAACTCCGGCGCATCCTGAGCCGAAAAGTCCACGCCCTCCAGACCGTACTCAGCGACCGTGCGCTGTGCCGAAGCAACCGCCTCCGCACTAATCTCAATGCCCGTCACCGAGCCGCCATCCATCACCGAAGCGGCATGCAGGGCAAAACCGCCCACACCGCAGTACAGATCCCACAGCGAGCGCGGAGCCACCTCACGCACCCACTCACGGCCCTGCGCGTACATCGCCTCAGCGACCTTCGTGTTCGTCTGGAAGAAGCTCTGCGGACGCAAATGCAGGGTCAGGTCATTCACCTGCATCGGCAGGGTCTGACGCTCCGAGAGAATAATCTCCTCATCACCCTCAACGCGCGCCACCGGCTCACGCAGCAGGTTCACCGACAGCACTGCCAGGTTCGGCAGCCGCTCCTGTAGCCAGCCCATCTGGCGGCGAATCGGCACCAGAAGCTTCTTCGAACGCAGCACGAAACGCACCATCAGCTCACCCGCCGCCGAAGCAGTCACCAGAATATTCTTCAGCTCACCGCGACGGTTCGGAATGTCATAAGGGGTCAGGTCTGCACGCTGAATCAGCTCACGCAGCACCGGTATAGCCGCCTGAATCGGCTCCATATAGAGCGGGCATTCGCCAAGATCAGTGGAGGCACCCGTGCGGTAATCCACGATGCCGAGGGTCGGGTTCTTCGCCGAACCGCCCGCCACGAGCTTCGCCTTGTTGCGGAAGCCCGCCTCCGCACTGGTCACCGGGTCCAGCCACTGTAGCTGCGGGTAGTTAGCGAGCAGGGCGCGGGCATGCTCCTGCTTCGCCTGCACCTGCGCGGTGTAGGCGGTCTCAATGCTGGGGCAGGAGGAGCAGAGGTCATCACGAAAATAGGCGCATTCCATAAGGAGCCATTCTACCGCCTCCACCGCCGGGACAGGACGCACGGGCACACAAAAGCGGGGGCGGCCACCCTTCATGGGTAGCCGCCCCCGCCTCATACGGATGCGGTGTGATTATGCCGGGTTAGTTTCCAGCGGCATCTCACCACCGAAGGTCACTTCGTGCCCTTCGGATTCCATAACTTTTTGCCCCATCAGGGACAAAAAGTTATTACATCATTCCGCCCATTGCGTCCGCACCGGGAGCAGCCGCGCCAGCGGGCTCCGGCTTGTTCGCAACAACAGCCTCAGTGGTCAGGAACAGACCAGCAATAGACGCAGCGTTCTGCAGAGCCGAACGGGTCACCTTCACCGGGTCAGCAATACCAGCAGCCATCAGGTCCTCGTACTCGCCGGTCGCAGCGTTCAGGCCGGTACCAGCAGGCAGGGAACGAACGCGATCAACCACAACGCCCGGCTCCAGGCCAGCGTTAGCAGCGATCTGCTTCAGCGGTGCGTCAATAGCCACGCGCACAATGTTCGCGCCGGTAGCCTCGTCGCCGGTCAGTTCCAGCTTGTCGAAGACCTTCACGCCAGCCTGAATCAGAGCAACGCCACCACCGGGGACGATACCCTCCTCAACAGCAGCCTTAGCGTTACGCACAGCATCCTCGATGCGGTGCTTGCGTTCCTTCAGCTCAACCTCAGTTGCGGCACCAGCCTTCAGCACAGCAACACCGCCGGCGAGCTTAGCCAGGCGCTCCTGCAGCTTCTCACGGTCGTAGTCGGAGTCAGAGTTAGCGATCTCTGCGCGAATCTGAGCCACGCGACCCTCGATAGCCGCTGCGTCGCCTGCGCCCTCAATGATGGTGGTCTCGTCCTTGGTCACAACGACCTTGCGAGCGGAACCGAGCATGTCCAGGGTTGCTGCGTCCAGGGACAGGCCAACCTCTTCGGTAATGACCTGGCCACCGGTCAGGATAGCGATATCAGCCATCTGAGCCTTACGGCGGTCACCGAAGCCCGGAGCCTTCACAGCAACGGACTTGATGGAGCCGCGCATCTTGTTCAGCACCAGCAGAGCCAGAGCCTCACCCTCAACGTCCTCAGCAACGATCAGCAGCGGCTTGCCGGACTGCATGACCTTCTCCAGGACGGGGACGAGGTCCTTCACGTTCGAAATCTTCTGGTTCACAACCAGGATGTAGGGGTCCTCCAGGACTGCTTCCTGACGCTCCGGGTCGGTCACGAAGTAACCGGACAGGAAGCCCTTGTCGAAGCGCATACCCTCAGTCAGTTCCAGGTGCAGACCGAAAGTGTTGGAGTCCTCAACGGTGATGACGCCTTCCTTGCCGACCTTCTCCATTGCCTCAGCAATGAGCTTGCCGATCTCGGCGTCGCCAGCGGAAATAGATGCGGTTGCGGCAATCTCTTCCTCGGTCTCAACTTCCTTCGCGGAGGAGAGCAGAGCCTCGGTCACAGCCTCAACAGCCTTCTCAATGCCGCGCTTGAGGCTCAGCGGGTCAGCGCCAGCAGCCACGTTGCGCAGGCCCTCGCGAACCAGTGCCTGAGCCAGAACGGTAGCGGTGGTGGTACCGTCACCTGCGATGTCGTCAGTCTTCTTAGCAACTTCCTTGACGAGCTCCGCACCAATCTTCTCGTACGGATCCTCCAGCTCGATTTCCTTCGCGATCGAGACACCGTCGTTGGTGATGGTGGGGGCGCCCCACGCCTTCTCCAGCACAACGTTGCGGCCGCGGGGGCCGAGGGTCACCTTCACTGCATCGGCGAGGGTGTTCAAACCGCGCTCAAGGCCGCGGCGTGCCTCTTCGTCAAAAGCAATGAGCTTTGCCATAAGTGTCCTCCTGGACGATCGGATTTCTTCCTTCACCCTTGCGGGTGCGGTACATCTAAAATCGGGTGGCTGCCCCTCCACAACACCCCGGTTACGGAGGCGCGGGCAGAGTAGGGCATAAAGCACCCGAACGCTACATCAATTGTGGCACCCGCACCGGCATGGAGCAAACGTTTAAGCCCAAGGTTGAAGGGTTAATCGCCCAGTGCTTAATCTGCACTCATTAAGCCCGCCAAAAGGGGCGTTACCGGTGTGCCTACCGGGGGCGCGTGAGGGGTGTTAAAAGCATCAACCCCACCCGGCGCATCAGTGGAATTGCGCGGATGGGGTTGAGCAGAAGTCGTTATGGCAGAAACAGTGGGCACGGGCTTAGATTCGCGGACTTAGATTCACTGGGGCAACCGCCCGAACCTATTCCGCTGCAGTAGCGGAGCCGGTGTAATCCGAGGACAGAATCACGATGACCTCGTGGTTGCCCATCCGCACGTCGGAGGTTGCCTGACGCACCTGAGCAATACCCAGCTTCGAGGCGATACTCTGCGCCTGCGACTGGTAGCCCTCAGCGTAGTAGACCACGCTGGTTGCCGGTGCCACACCCGTGTAGTTTGCCGTCTCGCTGATGGTGTAACCGGTCAGCTGCGCCGCCGCACCGGATGCGCTACCCGCCGGAGCCGCCGCATTGTAGACCGCCACAGAGATGGACTCAGCCAGACCGGTCTTCGTGGCGCTTGCCGACGCAGAAGCCTTAGCCGGCGCAGAGGACGCCGACGCACTTGCGGGGGCGGAGCTGCTCTTCGCGGTGGACGCCGAGTACTGCGGGGAGGCGGTGCGCGGCGCGTACACGTACATTGCGCCGCCGATGAGCAGACCAACTACGCCTGCAGCTACCAGGGGGATAGCGCCCTTGGGGCTCTTTGCCGGGTCAGCATTGACCGCGCGGTAGGTTCCGCGGCGGGCGGTATTTTCGTCTACCTCATCAAATTCGTCGCGGGGGTAGCTCATTTATCCTCATTTCACGGGTCTCTGTTTACCGGCTGGTACCGTGCCTCCCTGCCTGGCACGCGGGCGCGGCTGCAGAAGGTGCGGTCTTGGTGTTCTAGTACCTAGAGTACCGGCTCAATTAGCGAGAACCAATGTGAACGCCCCGCAACCGGCTGTGAAAGAGACGGACACCGCACAGTGTTCAATCTCTGGTTGAACCTAAGGTGTGCGGGGTTGGATGCAGGAGTTGGAAGGCTCGCACGGCTCCCGCAATTCGAGCCCCTAGTCAGCGTCTCGGCGGGCGCGCAGAACGTCGATCATCTGCGGCGCTGCGGCGCGTACCCGCTCATCATCGAGCATCACATTCAGGCGCTGATAGTAGGCAATCGGGGTGAAACCGGCGGCGATAATCGCCTTCTCCTTGGAACCCTGGTGCTTGAAGCGGCGGCGCTCCACCTCAAGGATGCGGCGCTCCACCGGGGTCAGCCCGCCGGGTTGGCTCTGGGCTTCCGGCTGGTTTTCTATTTCCGCCTGGCTCTGCGCTTCTAATTGGCTCTGTGCTTCTGGCTGGCTCTGTGCGGTTTCAGCGCGTTCCTGTTCTGACACGTTCCCTCCTGTCTGTAGCTCGCCCGCTGCGGCTGGCGTCTCCTAGCGTGTGTATTCGTCATCCCCTAGTCTAGAAGAGAAACCCAGCCTAGAAGAGAACCCTAGCCTAGAGGAGAGCCTCAGTCTAGAAGAGAACCTCAGTCTAGAGGAGAAGTATTCATCCCGCACCCGGCCCCGTCACCGTCCGGGTCGCATCAGCCCCAGGAGATTCATGAACCAGCCCCTCAGCAACATTATGAGCGAGGATTGGGCGGCAGCACTCGCCCCGGTCGAAGAGCAGATTCACGCCATGGGCGCTTTTCTGCGTGAGGAGCACGCGGCGGGGTACCGTACTTTCCCGCCTGCTGCCGATACTTTCAATGCGTTCCGCCGCCCGATGAGCGGGGTGAAGGTCCTCATTATTGGTCAGGACCCCTACCCTACTCCGGGCAATGCGATGGGTCTGTCGTTCTCGGTGCACCGCGGTATGCCGTTGCCTCGTTCGCTGAACAATATTTACAAGGAACTTGAGGACGATTTGGGTATCGCCCCGGCTGATCACGGCGACCTGTCCTGTTGGGCTGATGAGGGTGTCATGCTGCTCAACAGGGTTTTGACGGTGCGCGAGTCTGATGCGGGTTCGCACCGCGGCAAGGGTTGGGAGGAGATTACCGAGTGTGCTATTCGCGCTCTAGTGGCGCGTAACCAGCCGCTGGTGGGTCTGCTGTGGGGTGCGGATGCGCGCAAGTGCGCACCCATGCTGCAGCCGTACCCGAGTGTGGAGTCGGCGCATCCTTCGCCGCTGTCTGCTCGTCGTGGTTTCTTTGGTTCGCGCCCGTTTTCGACCGTGAATTCTTTGCTGGTGCAGCAGGGTGCGGAGCCGGTGGATTGGACGGTCCGCTAGGCGCAGCGTAAGAACCGGTGTAAAAGCTGGCGCAATGGGTGTAGCGAAGGGGCGGTAGCTTGTGAGTTGAACTCGCAAGCTGCCGCCCCTTCCCGCATCCAATATATGCAATATTGGCTATATACCCTTGAAAATAGGGTTAGGAATCTGCCGGTTCCACATTCCGCGGAGTCGTAAAATGCTGTAGCGCGTACTGCATCGTGTAATTACCCAACGCAACACCCGAAGCCATCGCCACCACAATCGAAACCGCCGTAATCATATTCTGCATACCCAGAATCACATCCGTCTCAACCGTCAACAAATACATGCCGCGGAAGAACGACAGACCCGGCAGCAAGAACGTAATCGCAGGAATTGAGAAAATCGCCTGAGGCACATGCAGACGGTACGCAAAATACGTGCTCAACGCACCAATCACAACCGCCGCACACGCCGTCGGACCGCGACCAGTACTTGGGCCAGCCAGTAGCTCATAACTGTAATACGCCGCCAGACCGCAGCCCGTAATGACCATCAGCCACCCGACCTTCACCAGCTTCGTCTGCAAGGTAATCGCAAAGGTCGCAATCGCCACCAGGAAGAAGAACGACGCCACCAGCGGGGTCGTCGGCTCAAAACGCAACTGCTCAATATCCAGGGTCGGGCCGTTGAAAATATTGATCGCACTCACCGCGGTCGCAATGCCAACCACCAGGCCCAAGAAGCTCATGCCCGTAGACACGAAACGACCAGCAGCCGTCACAGGGAAGCCGTTAATAGCATCCTGCACAGCACCCACCAGACGCGGAGTCGGCAAGAACATAATCATACCCGCAGCAACCACCAGAGGCGCCGAAATCGCCTCTCCTTGACGCTGAAGCACCGAAAGAATGGACCCTTCACCGCCCAGCCAAATCGCCAAGAAAGTCATCAGACCTGCACTAGCAGCCATGCGGAAGAACGCCGGAATACCAACCGAACTCAACCACTGAATCAGCAGGTACACGGGAATAAAGATAATCGCCGCGCTCAACGCCGTCGCAAAACTCGCCCCCAGCGCCGCTGTCAGGGTTCCAGCGCACGCCAGATTCGCCAGCCACACCACCAGAGGCGGGAACGGCTTGGGTCGGTGCGTAATCTGGTTCAGCTTCAAATCAGCCATTTCCAGGGTCATACCGCCGCGAGTGATCTTGTAGATCAGGCCGTACACCTCGGAGAGTGCCTCGTAGTTCTCAGTGGAGGAACGCACCACACGCACCAGGGTGTGGGTGAAGCGCTCCTCAGCGTTCGCATTGCGCTTGGCGATGCGGGACTCCATGTAAATATCGGGGTCCGACGTGTAGTTGATGGTCACCGACTGGTTCGTAATGTCGACTTCCACCGAGTCCAGCCCGTACGCCGAAGACACCGCAATAATCGCCGAGTCAACGTCCATGGCGTCCGCGCCGTAGTGGAACATCGCCTCCGCCAGGCGCAGGGTGAAGTTCAGGGTATCGCGTGCGTACTCCTTCTCACGGCGGAACGCCTCACGGCGCTCATGCTCCTCAGAGCGGATCGTCGGCACGAACTGGCGCTGCGCGATGCGCTGGGCACCGCGCGGGGCGGCGGGTGCCGCCTCCTCAGTGCGCACGAAGGAGCGGAAGCGACGCGAACCCCAGCGACCACCGCTACCGCGCCCAAACAGGCCGCGAGAGCCGCCCTCAACCAGCGGTACGGAGGTGGTGGGCATCGAGACAGGCCCGGTCTTCGGCATTGCGGTAGGTTCCGCACCGTAGCGTCGGGCTGCGTGAGAGTTGGGCACCTGCGGAATCATGCCGGTCATGGGCACCGGCTGGGAGGGGCGGGTCAGCGCCGCCTCAGTTACCAGGTTGCTGGATGTGACGGGGTTAGAGTCCTCACGGTACGCATCCAGGTCGTCATCAGGCACGAGGGAGGGGTCAATGACGGTGCGCGCCCCATGATCGTGCTCGTGGGGGCACAGTTCCGGGTCACAGTCGGGCTCTGCGGTCTCCTGCGGGGTAATGCCCATGTCGGCAGCAGCTTCCTGGAGCACCTCACTCACTGCTTCTGCCTTAACGGTGCCCTCGGGGTTCTTCGAGGAGGCGGCATGCTGAGCCAGCACGCGGCGCAATTTCTTGTCGGTGACCTGGTCTAGTGAAACCAGGGGAAAACCGCGTTTACCGGCGATGTAGCCCGCGGTGGTGTTCTGCTCGCTTCCTTCCATTGCGGCAGTGTTCGCTTCGTCTGCATGCGAAGCTTCCCGCGATGTGGGGGTCGCGGGGGTGTTCCTCGATTCTGCCAATGTCCCTCCCAGATAGACAGTGCCTATTTAGTCTAACAAGGGCACGATTCTGCGGTAGCACTGGAGAGCAGAAATATCACTTTTCTGCCCGGTGATTTTGTGAGCAAAAAGCGCTCTGCGGCACTTACGGCAGAAGGCTTCATTGTTATGAAGAGAAATCCAGGTCATTACTGCACAGAAGATATTTTGGGAGATATTTCTAGAGCTATTTTCGAGGAAAAATAAAGGTTATATATACATTAAGATTTGCAGAGAAATATCCCCTATCTCCCCCCACTCACGCCTCAATAAAAAATGAATTATTCATAACAAAAAATATCCCGCCACCGAAGTGACGGGATATTCACGCTTTAAGGCTGTAGCCTTCACAGCATCCGAAGCGCACCGCTCAGGGTCACTTCAGAGGCGAAAGTCAATTACTCAGCGTCGTGGTCGGTCTCGAGGATCTTAACCAGCGAGTCCAGAGCCTCTTCAGCACCTTCGCCCTCAGCGCGCAGGACAACAACGTCGCCGTGCTTTGCACCCAGGGACATCAGGGACAGAATCGATGCAGCGTCCATAGCCTCATCTGCGGGCTCACCCTTAGCAGCGATGGTCACCTCAACGGGGAGGTCGCCAGCTGCCTCAGCGAAGATAGCTGCCGGACGTGCGTGCAGGCCAACACGGCTTGCAATAGTGGCTTCGCGCTCTGCCATTATGTTTCTCCTTTGATCAAGGAACCGAAATATATCAGTACCTATTCTAAATGAACGGGGCGCTTCAGGACCCGCCCTTACTCTATAAATTGTACCGTTCAGCCATACGCTAACAAGTACCAAAAATGCCGGATGCAGAAATAAAACTCTACACCCGGCATTTTTATGGACCCGGGCACCGCCCAGCACACCCCATCAAGGCGCGGCAGGCAGCCCCGAAATCGTTTTAAGGCTTAGAGGCCCAGCTCGTCCAGAATCGGCAGAGCCTTGCGTGCGCTCTCCTTCGCCTCAGCAGAAGAAATCTGCTGCAGAGCGATAGCCGCAATCTGCTGTGCCTTCTCCTTGGTCACAGACTTCAGAACCGCAGCCACAGCGGGAATAGCGCCAGCGTTCATGGACAGGGTGTCAACACCCAGACCAATCAGAACAACAGCCAGAGCCGGGTCAGCCGCAGCCTCACCACAGACGCTCACGTACTTCTTCTTACCCGCGGTGACCGATGCACGCTGAGCACCCTCAACGGTCATCTTAATCATCTTCAGCACTGCAGGCTGCCAGGGGTTGTTCAGGTGCGCCAGGTCGCCCAGCAGACGGTCAGCCGCCATGGTGTACTGGGTCAGGTCGTTGGTGCCGATGGACACGAAGTCGACCTCGCCCAGGATAGCCTCAGCGTTCATCACAGCTGCGGGGGTCTCAACCATCACACCGTGAACGGGCAGGCCGATCTCCTTGAGCATGTTCGCGAAGTTGCGTGCCTCAGAGGTGGTCGAAATCATCGGAGCCATAACCCAGATGTCCGCGTCGGAATCCTCAGACGCAAGCTTAATAGCCTCCAGCTGGCGGGTCAGAACGCCCGGAACGGTCCAGTCAGTACGGAAACCGCGAACACCCAGTGCGGGGTTCTCTTCGGGGTTCACGTTCAGGAACGGCAGGGGCTTGTCAGCGCCAGCGTCCAGGGTACGAACTACGATGTGCTTGCCGGGGAATGCGTCAAACACGGACTTGTAGGTCTTAGCCTGAGTCTCGATGGAAGGCTCAGCGTCGTGGCCCAGGAAGCCGAACTCGGTGCGCAACAGGCCAACGCCCTCAGCCTTCAGGCTTGCAGCCTTCTCAGCGGACTTGCCGTCACCAACGTTTGCGTACAGCGGAACGCGGGTGCCGTCAGCCAGCACACCCTGACCGTCGAAGTCAGCGACAGGCTTGCGGTTTGCATACTTGATAGCCGCCTCGCGGTCAGCGTCGGTGGGCTCAGTGTCAACGATGCCCTCGTTGGAGTCAATGTACACGATGGTGCCGTCAGCAATGTCGGTCACGCCCTTAGCCGCCACAATAGCGGGCAGGCCCAGGCCGCGAGCCAGAATAGCGGTGTGTGCCTGGGGGCCACCGTCAGAGGTAATCAGGGCGATAACCTTCTCGGGGTCCAGGGTCGCGGTATCAGCCGGTGCCAGGTCAATAGCAGCCAGGATGAACGGCTCATCAGAAACCGGGATGCCGGGAGCCTGCTGACCGGTCAGCTCAGCAACGATGCGGGCACGCACGTCGTGGATGTCGGTCACACGCTCAGCCATGTAGCCGCCCAGAGCAGCCATCTGGTCAGCGAAGGAGGTTGCAGCCTCCCAGATTGCGCGCTCGGGAGCCATCTCCTGAGTCTCAACCAGCTTGATAGCGCTCTTGATGAGTGCACGGTCGGTAGCCATCTGAGAGGTGGACTTCAGAACAGCCTTGCCGTCGCGGCCTGCGTTCTCTGCGCGAGCGAGCAGGTCTTCCTTGACGCGGACCGATGCGTCCTTGATGCGCTGTGCTGCAGCCTCAGCGGTCTCGCCGTTCAGACGCAGACCGTCCTTGGGTTCCTCGATGGGCTTAGGCATCTGAAGAACGGGGCCAATAACGCGGCCGGCGTATACGCCGACGCCCTTGTAGGTAGTCATAAATTCATGTCCTATCTGTGGTTTGTCTACAGTGTAACGTGTTTTTTCACGCTCACGCCTGCAAACAGACGATCAAATGAAGGTGAGGTTATACGGCCTTTATGCGGATGCCTTAGAGCGGGCACCCACAGACTTCAGCACCACGTACACGAGTGCCGAAACAACGGTACCGGCAACAACAGCCGCCAGGAACATCAACGGGTTCTGCGCCAGACCAATAATCCAAATACCACCGTGCGGAGCCGGGGAAGCCACGTGCGCACCCATGGAGATTGCACCGGCAATAGCGCCACCAACAATGGTCGAAGGAATCACGCGAGCCGGGTCAGCCGAAGCGAAGGGAATAGCACCCTCAGAGATGAAGGATGCACCCAGCAGCCACGCAGCCTTACCGTTCTCACGCTCGTTCTCGTTGAACAGCTTGGGACGCAGGGTGGTTGCCAGAGCCATAGCCAGCGGCGGAACCATACCGGAAATAATGACGGCAGCCATGATTTCCTGGTTCACGGTCGCACCCGAGGACAGGCCAGCAGTTGCGAAGAGGTAAGCAGCCTTGTTGATGGGGCCACCCAGGTCAGAAGCCATCATGGCGCCCAGGATCAGACCCAGCAGCAGAGCGGAACCGCCAGACATGGAGGTCAGCCAATCCTGCAGGGTGGTCATAACCCAAGCCAGGGGCGCACCGAGCAGCAGGTACATTGCCAGGCCGGCAACCAGAGAAGTCACCAGCGGGGTGATGACCACGGGCATCATCGAGCCAAGCCAGCGGGGCAGCTTCAGGGTACCCAGAGCGTACGCAATCAGACCGGCGAGAATACCGCCAACAATACCGCCAAGGAAGCCCGCGTTTACCGCAAGAGCCACCGAACCGGCGATGAAGCCCGGAGCAATACCGGGACGCTGAGCCAAACCGTACGCAATGTACGCGGCAAGAGCCGGAACCATCAGGCTCAGACCGAAACCACCGATGGTCTGCAGAACAGCACCCAGGTACAGGGTCCAGTGCACGTCACCGAGATTGAACAGGGTTGCCGAGTCGAGAATCGCCTTGGTGTTCACATCGCCAAGGTTCGGCACCGTAATTGCCTCGAAAACGAAGCCCAGGGCGACCAGAATACCGCCGGCGGCAACGAACGGAATCATGTAGGAGATACCGGTCATCACAGCCTTGTAGATGCGCGAGCCCCAAGCGCCTTCGGTAGCGCCTGCGCTGTCCTCACCGCTGGATGCGGCAGCGGCAACGCGTGCACCGTTGGGGTTCTCGGCCTCAGCCAGAGCCTCCGCAATCATTTCCTTAGGCTCGTCAATACCGCGCTTGACGGGAGACTCAATAAAGGGCTTACCTGCGAAGCGGTTACGCTCACGCACGTTCACGGACACCGCGAAAATCACGGCGTCTGCGGCGTCAATATCAGCCTGAGTCAGCTTCTCGTTACCCGAGGAGCCCTGGGTTTCAACCTTCAGGTCGTAGCCGAGCTCTTCAGCAGCGTACTTGAGGGCGTCCGCAGCCATGTAGGTGTGAGCGATACCGGTGGGGCATGCGGTCACAGCAACAATCTTCTTCACCGGAACCGAAGCGGCGGGTGCTTCCTTCTCAGCGGCAGGTGCGGCGGGCGCAGCCTCGGCGGGCTTGGCCTCTGCCTTCTTCTCGCCCACGCCGAGCGCACCGTTGACCAGCTCAACGATCTCTTCAGCCGAGGAGGCTTCGCGCAGGGACGCGGTGAAGCTCTTCTTCATCAGGGAGCGTGCCAGAGTGGACAGCAGCTTCAGGTGAGCCTGGTCAGCACCATCGGGTGCAGCGATGAAGAAAATCAGGTCGGCGGGGCCGTCCTTTGCACCGAAGGAAACTGCCGGGTTGGGGCGTGCCATTGCCAGGGTCGGCTCGGTGACGGCGGCGCTACGGCAGTGCGGAATCGCAATACCGCCGGGGATACCGGTGTCGGTCTTGGATTCGCGTGCCTCGGCAGCCGCGTAGAGCTGCTCGAAGTCGGTAGCGCGTCCAGCATTTACGACTGTCTGGGCGAGCTTGGCAATTACGTCGAATCGGGTCTCGCCGAGGTTCTCGTCCAGCAGGACGAGATCTGCGGTGATCAGATCAGACATATTCCCTCCTCGGGTATGTGTTGGGGCGGGGATTCGCTCAGCGGTGCCGGGCTTCTCCCCTATATGAGTTCAAAGTGTGCGCAGTGTGTGTTTGTATGTGCAGCGTGCGTATATGTGTGACATATGCGCACAGCACCCCAGCTTATATTCCCTTCTGAGAATAAAAGCTGGAGGTGCGAAAACAGCCCGAATTAGAGCTGCAGCTGACGAACAGTGACCTTCTCAGGAGTGGTCTGCTCCAGCGAAGGCATGCGGGTACCGGGCAGAGCAGCAGCAGCCGAACCGTGAGCTACCGCCTGAACCAGGCAACCGGGGGCATCCTCACCACGAGTGTGAGCAATCAAAAAACCGGACAGCGACGAGTCACCGGCACCCACAGTGCTACGAACCTGAATCGGCTCGTGCACAGCATGCCAGATACCCTGCTCAGTGACCAGCACTGCGCCGCCGCCGCCGAGGGTGGCAAGCACGTACTCAATGCCGTCACCGAGCAGCTTCTGGGCGGTGCGGGCGGTCAGCTCGGGGCTAGCCTCCAGCTCCTCCCAGTTATCGCTACCGGTCAGCTGAGCCAGCTCCTCCGAGTTGGGCTTAATCAGGGTGGGCTTGTGCTCACCGGCGACGGTCGCAATCAGCGGTGCCTCAGAGGTATCAATAGCAATCTTGCCCTCGTAGCCGGAGGCGCGCAGTGCCGCCACCAGCTCGGAGTAGTAGGTCGGCTCCAGACCTGGAGGCAGCGAACCAGCCAGAACCACCCAGTCGGCACCCTTGGAACGCTCAACCACCAGCTCGTCCAGCTTCTGACGCAGTTCGGCATCAAAAACGGTGCCGGGGGCGTTCAGCTTGGTGGTGGTGCCATCCGGATCAACCACGGTGATGTTCGAGCGAATCGGCTCGCCGGTCGGCAGGTTAGCGAACTCGACGTCCACCGCCTGCAGTGCGGTCAGCACCGGGTCGGTGGCTTCACCGGGCACAATGGCGAGGGTCGGCACACCGGAAACCTGCAGGGCACGCGAAATATTCACGCCCTTGCCGCCGGGATCCTGTACGGCACCGACAGCACGCTGCACGGCACCGTGAGCCAAAGGCGCACCCAGTTCAATGGTGCGGTCCAGGCTGGGGTTTGCAGTCAGAGTAATAATCATTAGGCAATCACAATCTCAACGTTTGCGGCCTCAAGTGCCTGACGGAGGGCACCTTCGGGCTCGCGATCGGTAATGAGGGTGTCAATATCCTCGAATCCAGCGAAGCGGACCAGAGATTCCTGACCGAACTTCGCAGAGTCACAGAGCAAGACCACGCGACGAGCAGACTTGCAGATCGCGGTCTTGACAATGGCTTCGTTCATGCCGGGGGTGGAGATGCCGAAATGCGCTTCAATGCCATTGGCACCGATGAACGCAATGTCGGGGCGCATGGTGCCGAAGTGCTCTGCGGCGCGTGCACCAACAGCAGCCCAGGTCATCTTGCGCAGCTGGCCGCCAACCAGTTCAAGGGTGACACCCTCGGCTTCGGCGAGCTTGACTGCAATGTGCAGTGCGTGGGTGATGATGATGCGGTCGTTGCCGGTCTTGAGGCTGAAGTTCTCGGCGCCGATGTGGTCGGCGAGAATCTCGATGGTGGAGCCTGCGTCCAGGACGATGGAGCCTGCCTCGGAGTCGCGCAGCATCTGGTATGCCTTGGTGGCGATACGGCGCTTCTCGGGGGTGTTCATGCCCTGTCGGGAGGAGATGGAGGACTCCAGGGAGGTGGACTGCTCAATGGTGACAGCACCACCGTGAACACGGCGGAGCTTACCTGCCTCTTCCAGTGCGGCGAGGTCACGACGCACGGTCTCCATGGTCACATCGTAACGACGTGCAAGGTCAGCGCCGTTGACACGACGTGCGGAGGCAACAAGCTTTGCAATTTCGGCACGGCGTTCTTCTGCGAACATAAATCTGGTGTTCCTTTGGGCTAGTGGGAGGAAATCTGTGCGTTCTTTTCTGCGTTCTGCTCGGCTTTCAGGACCGTGAGAGACATGGTTTCAGCGAACCGACAGAACGCTTTAGGGTAATACTTGATTTTATGTGGGTTTTTGTGGGCAAGTCAATATAAAACGCTGTATTTGCCGGAATATTACCCGAATGTTCCCTACCGAAACCACACCATATCGGAGGTCACTGCCTGTTTATGTCTGTTTGACCTAATGAACTGTTGGGTTTTCCCACTCCCCCACCATCCGCACAGTGTCAAACACCTACACAGCGCCCTAACACGGCAAAAAGTGGAGGCGCCGGCCCCGAGAACCCTCGCCGAGAACCCTCGAAACCAGCGCCTCCACCGGGCACAGAACCTTATTTACCTTGACGTTCACGACGCACGCGACGCCAACGATGTACACCCAAAGCACCCGCCGCACCCAGCAGTGCACCCGAACCGTTCATCAGCACATCCACCGGATCGCCGGTACGATCAGGCATGAAACTCTGGATTGTCTCAATGCAGGCGCTGACCAAAAATCCCGAGTACAGCACGTGCGGGCGAGCCTTCGGTTTGAGTAGCAGGGCGAAAAGAAAACCGCCCGGAATGAACATGATGACGTTCGAAAGCTGCTCAATGCTCGAATAGGTGATGAACGCAGGCAGCCACCCCTCGGCGTGGCCGGTATCCAGTAGCTGCGCCAGGCGGCCGCCCATCTCGTTATCGTCCACGTGCACGGGGGCGAACACGATACTCGCCACCACCGCGCAGTACAGCGCCGTGACGGGCCAGAGAATCAGCCGCCACACGCGAGCGCCAGACCATTCTTTACCAGACAAGGCGACCCACCTCGTCGAACTGCTTGGTCGAATCCCACGCGAACAGGCCCGGTACGTCAATCGTGAGCGGTTCGGCGTTCGGCACGGTCACGGTCCATTCTTCACCAGCTGCGGCGGAGAGGGCGCGGCGGATAAAGCTGCCGTGGCTGACAGCAATAATCTTCTGGTCGCCCGAGGCTTCAGAGAGTTCACGCACGATATTGCGCAGGGTACGCACCGCACGAATGTACACGTCACGTTCGGATTCCACATTCGGGTAGTAGCGTTCGGGGGCGCGGCGTTCGGGGGCGGGAATGTCCAGGCCCTCACCGGCACCGTAGGCGCGTTCCACCAGCTCGGGGTAGGTCTTGTGCACCTGCAGGTCGAAGTGCTCACCGACCAGCTGCGCGGTCTCGTGGGCGCGGGAGAGCGGCGAGGACACTAGCATGGTGAATTCCAGGCCCATGTCGGCGAGCTTCTTGCCGGTGGTGCGTGCCTGCTCGCGGCCGGTGTCGTTGAGCGGAATGTCGGTGATGCCCTGCATCAGGTTCGCCTTGTTCCAGTCGGTCTGGCCGTGACGAATCAGGGTGAGGGTCGTGTTCTGGGCGCCCGCCGGAATCTGCTCGGGGCCCAGCTCGGGCTCGAGGTGCTGTACAACCAGGCGGTCGATCGCGTCGTCCAGGTACTGCAGGGGCACCTCGGTCAGGGAGGCGTTCACGGGGATCGGGTAGATACCGTCCTCGTTGAGCAGTTCGGGGTGGCGGTCAGCCAGCAGGGCGGTCATGGTCATCGCGATCAGCATGCCGTGCGCGGCAACCACAACAGTCTGACCCTCATATTCGCGGCGGACGCGGTTCAGCGCCGCGAGGGAGCGGGCGAGGAAGTCCTTCTTCGGTTCCACGTTGAAAGCATTGTTGGACTGGCGGGAGGCGAGAATCAGCTCGCGGGTAGCGATCTGGCCTTCCAGGTCACCAAAGGAACGTTCCTGGAAGCCGTCAATGGCACCGCGGTAGGGTACGCCCAGGCCTTCGGCTACGATTTCGGCGCTTTCTACGGCGCGGGAAAGGGGCGAGGAGACGATAGCGTCCACCCTGGTGCCCTCAGCTGCTGCCTGTTGCAGGGCGCCGATAGCGGTGCGGACCTGCTCTCTGCCGGTGTCGTTGAGGGGGATGTCGGTGCCGCCCTGGAAGCGGTGGTCGATGTTCCAGTCGGTCTGGCCGTGGCGCAGGAAGATGATGCGGGTTCCTGCCTCGGGGTCGGCTACCGGAGTGATGATGGGGGTGTTCTGTGCGTCGGTCATCCTTCTAGTATGGCATTGCCCCCGCGCAGTTCAAGGGGGCAAGAGGCGTATTCTCTCATGAAGCGCATTCATACCGCGGTATGAGCTGCGGGGTGGTTGAGCGCCCGGTCGGGCGAATTTTTTCAGGGTATTCCCATATTTTTCAGCCCCCAGACGGAGGGGTGAGCCGCCAAGAAGCTGAGATGATAGAAGTGTACTTCCGTTAGTTCATACCCAATGAAGGTTGTCATGACGCAGAATCCTCAATCCCAGAACCATCCTCAAACCCAGAACCCGCAGTTCCAGGCTCAGAACCCGTACTCAATGACCCCTCCGCAGGCGGCGCAGCCTGCCGGTCAGTATTCCGCTCAGCAAGGTCATCCCCAGCAGGGTCAGCCCGGCCAGCCCGGCCAGCAGGGCTACTACCAGAGTCAGCCGCAGGGCTACCCGGCTCAGGCACCTCAGCAGATGCAGCAGGCGCCCTTCGCGCGCGGCGCGATTATTTCTGCCCGTAACCTGCACAAGTCGTACGGCAATAACCCGGTGCTGCGTAACGTGAGCCTCGATATTTTCCCCGGCGAGTCCGTGGCGATTATGGGTCCTTCCGGTTCGGGTAAGACCACCCTGTTGCACGCGCTCTCGGGCATTATCAAGCTCGATGCCGGTTCCGTGCTGTTCAATGGCCCCACCGGTCAGGTGGCGGTGGAGTCCCTCAGCGAGCGTGAGCGCACCTCCCTGCGCGCTAACTCGTTTGGTTTCGTGTTCCAGCAGGGTCTGCTGGTGCCCGAGCTGACTGCGGAGGAGAACGTCTCCCTCGCCGCGATGATTGCCGGTGTGCCGCGCCAGCAGGCACGCTCCGTTTCGATTGATTTGCTGAACCGCCTGGGTCTGGGGCAGATGCTGGACCGCCGTATGGGTGAGATGTCCGGTGGTCAGGCGCAGCGTGTGGCGATTGCCCGCTCCCAGGTGAACGGTGCCCCCGTGACTTTCGCGGATGAGCCGACCGGTGCGCTGGATTCGAAGACCGCCCGTGAGGTGATGGCTCTGCTGCTGACCATGATTCCGCAGCAGGGTAAGACTCTGCTGGTGGTTACTCACGACCCGAACGTGGCGGCGGCGTGCTCCCGCGTGGTGTACCTGCAGGACGGTCAGATCGTGAGCGACCAGCGCAATAGCCAGGGCGGTGTTCCCGCTTCCCAGAACCACGCTCAGAGCTTCGGCGCTCAGTCTCAGGCAGGTGCATAATGCAAATCTATGCTCTACTCGCCAAGCGAACCCTATGGAGTTCGCAGGCGATTCTTCCCGTACTGGCTTTTGCCGCCTCCTCGGCACTGTTTTTGACGGTTGCCGGTGGTGTTCAGGCGCTGAGCACGTGGCTTGAGCACGCCAACGTTGACCACGAAATGATCAACCTGATGGGCATTCAGAAGCTCTACATGGGTTTGGCGTGGGTTGCCGCTCTGGTGCTGATTGTTCCGCTCTTTACCCTGGGCGCTTCGGCTGCTCGTTTGAGTGCCCGCCGCCGTGATGAGCGTCTGGCGTCCCTGCGCCTGATTGGTGCCTCCACAACCCTGATTGTGGGTCTGTCCGTTGCGGACGCGCTGGTGTACTCTCTTGTGGGTTTCGTCATCGGTCTGCTGCTTTACCTGGTGCTGATTTTCCCCTTTGGCGCTTTGCACTTCATGAACGTTCCGCTGGGTGCTGAGAATATGCTCCTGCCGGTGAGCGTGATTTTCTACTGCTTCCTGGGCTGTATGGTTCTGGCGGCTCTTAGCTCCCTCTTCGGTCTGGCGAAGGTCAGCATCAGCCCGCTGGGTGTGCGTACCCGCGCGAAGGCTGGTTCCGCCGGCTACATTGCTCTGGGTATCGGTGTTGTTCTGGTCATTGCCGTGATGATTCTGGCTTCGACCTCGAAGGGTTTTAGCATGTTCTCCCCCTTCCAGGACGGCGGTGCCGATAGCGCGATCAAGAACCTAGCGATTTTCATTGCTCTGCCGGGTCTGCTGATGATGGTTGCTATCGACCTGATTGGTACCTTCCTGGTGTGGGCATACGCAAAGATTCGTGTGCGCATGACCCAGAAGGCGTCGGTTCTGCTGGGTTACCGTGCGGTGCTGGAGTCCCCGCGCGGGGCGTGGCGTCAGGTTTCGGGTGTGGCACTGTCGACCTTCTTGGTGACCTTCTTCGGCCCCATCCTGATTCTGGCGGGTGAGATGAACAAAACGGCGAAGGAGGTAGGCCCCGCCGCCGGCCCCTTCATGACCATCATGTCGGACATGTTCCAGGGCATGCTGCTCATGCTGTTCTTCTCGTACCTGCTGGTCACCCTCTCCGCAGTGTTGAACCAGAGCGCCGCCATTTACGAGCGTGGTTCGCTGTACTCTTCGCTGAATATGATGGGTACCCCCACGAGGATGTTGCAGGCTTCGCGCCTTACCGTGGTTTTCGGTCCGCTGGTGCTCATTAGCGTGGTTTCTGCGCTGCTGGGTCTGCCGCTGACGGCGTTGATTGCGGCGCAGGGTCTTTCGGGTGAGATTCTGACGAAGATGTTCGGTATGACCTTCGGCGCTATTGCGCTGGGTCTGGCGCTGGTCTATGTGGGCCTGTTGGCGACCATTCCGTTTATGCGTCAGGTGACTCATAAGCCGGTGTCCGCTCTCTAAACTGTTTTAGCTTCTGCCCTCCCGTTGCATCCGTTCTGGATGCGGCGGGAGGGTTTCTTTATGCCTACTTATGTGCCGCGTGCTTTTGTGCCCTCACCCGGCGTGTGCCCCGCATGTTTTCTCACGCATCGTGCCACCGCTTCCATAGCCTCAAGCCCTGTGAGAGACTGACATTATGTTTGAACACACAGTACCCTCCGATTGGTTTCCCCGCTGCGCAATCTTCGACTGCGACGGCATCCTCCTCGACTCCGAGACCGTCTGGAACGATGTGCAGCGTGAGCTTTTCGCACGCTGGTCTGTTCCCTTCACCGAGGAGGTCGAGCACCGCCTCACCGGCCTGGCGGCAGCCGACGTCGCCGAGGAGCTTGCCCTGCTCTCCTACGAGGCGCAGAACGGCCAGAAGCCGGACACCGCCTCCGCAGAGTACGCCGAGCACCATGAACGTGTGATGAAGGACCTGCTCGCTACCGAGCACGAGGTCATCAGCTCCGGCGTGGACCTGATCGAGGGCGCGCAGGAGTTCCTGAGCTTCCTGAGCGAGCACATGCCCGTTGCGGTGGCGTCGAACTCCACCGCGAACATTCTGACCCTGAAAATGGAAAGCTACGGTTACGCCCCGCTGGTGCGCACCTGGGTCAGCAGCAACGACGTTCCGACCGGTAAGCCCGCCCCGGACATGTACATGGAGGCGGCACGTCGCCTCGGCTTTGAAGGTCACGAGGCGCTGGCGTTCGAGGACTCCCCCGCGGGCGCGCAGGCGGCACGTGACGCCGGTACGAAGGTCATGATTTACGTTCCGGAAGGCACCGACCCGGCAAAGGCACCGGCCGGTTTTGGGCGCTTCGATTCGTTCAATGACCCGCAGCTCTGGGAGGCGGCACGCACCTGGATCGCCAAGCTTGAGGCAGCTCAGCAGTCTGAAGCAACGCAGGGCTAAGCACGTACCGCAGACGCCTCACCGCGCCACCGCCTCACCTGATAGGCAGCATCAAGAAAGACCCCCGGCCCGCTCCTCAAGGAGCAGACCGGGGGTCTTCTATGCTTATCAGCTGCCTCTCTAGCACCCGCTCTTGTAGCCCTTTGACCTCATCAGCACTTTCGCGGAGCGCTACTTTTCCAAAGTCTCACTAAACGGTACCAATACAAAACATCACGAGAACCTGAACATTGGCAGGTTCTCGTGATGCTAGGTGTTTTAGAACTCCAAGGATGCTTATTTCGGCTGTTGCTTATAGAAAACAAAAGCGTACTGGATACTCATAAGTAGAACTACAACCTGAGCCAAAGGGTCAAGCCAATACACTTGTAAAATTACCACAGCCAACATAAAAAATACGGATTTTATGAAGGATGCCGCAGGTTGTACGTAGTTCTTATTTGCACGATATGCAGAGTACCCAACAAATCCACAAAGAATTAAAATACCGGCAACATTATAAAACATTGAATCATGCGAAGATGTAAAATAATAGAAAGAATAACCTGCGAAACATAATTCAGGTACCGGTATGTATCTAGTGTCGACCACTTTAATCACCTATCGCTACAGTTACAGAAATACAACTTGCAATTGACTTACTAACATTTTTCATTGACTGTCCCTCTCTAGCTGTTGATAATATCTCTAGTTTGATGTGAAACAGAACACTTTTATGATATCAATCAGCAAAATGGGAGTCAAAATTATTTTAGTAATGATTCAATAACAATTTGCGCCACTGCACACTATAGTATTTAGCTGCTAAAGCTCCCAGCCCGTTCTCTCTCCTCAGCAAACTTACATCCTAAGTCGTCTTATTGCGCTTCGGATGCTCCTCTGCCTTACACATTTCTAGGTTCTTATCGCAGATACAGCGGTAAACAGTCTTCACTTCCCCTGCTGCTTTCACCCACCTCTCTTCTTCTTTCCTACGTGCGTATGCTTTTCTTCTCTTACGAGCAGGAGATAACTCTGGTCTTGTCCTCACAACTCTCTCACTTCAGTTCTACGGTCTAGGAACTTTTATTTTACGTCCGCTTAAGCGGACTTCGCTAACGCTCAGGCTCTTTTTCTCTCTGGCTTCTCTCCTTCTGTTCCAAGACTCAACCTCACAGCTCAGGCTGAGAGAGGTGAGGGGAGAGAGAAGCGAATGCCCTTGTACTTTCCAAACAAAATACACAAAGGTATTTGAATGAAAAGCACAAGGGGCATCACAACAAACAACACAGGCCAGTCGGTCGGCTCGGTCGGTCGATTGGCGAAGCATAAGAAGCACAAACGGCTCGCTCTTCGCATAGATGGCGGAAGGCTCTAATCTTCCGCGCGGAGGGCATTCGCCCTGTGATCTGGCGGTGTTGTTGATGTGTAGGTCATAGACATGCCGGTTGCGGTGGCGTCGAACTCCACCGCGAACATTCTGACCCTAAAGATGAAAAGCTACGGCTACGCCCCGCTGGTGCGCACCTGGGTCAGCAGCAACGACGTTCCCACCGGTAAGCCCGCCCCGGATATGTACCTGGAGGCGGCGCAGGGCTAAGCTGCACCCGCCGCCCTCGTAGCAGCATCAAGAAAGACCCGGTACGAGGAAAGACCCCCGGCCCGCTCCTCAAGGAGCAGACCGGGGGTCTTCTATGCTGTATCAGCCGTACCTACAGTACCTACAAGGCCTACAAGGGGCACGAGCTTATCGGCGCATAACCTTCTTCGCCAGGAAGTTACCGATGAACTGAACCAGCTGAACCAGGACGATAATAATCGCCACAACAGCCCAGGTGATCTCATCGTTGAAGCGCTGGTAGCCGTCCACAATCGCGATCTTACCCAGACCGCCAGCACCCACGTAACCGGCCATAGCGGACATATCCACCACGCCAATGACGAGGAAGGTGTAACCCAGGATCAGCGGGCCAAGCGCCTCCGGAATCATCACGGTGAACAGGATGGTCAGCTTCGAAGCGCCCATCGCACGCGCCGCCTCAATCACGCCCGGGTCAATGGAGACCATGTTCTGCTCCACGATACGGGCAATAGCGAACGCAGCACCGAAGCTCATCGCGAAGACCGCAGCGTTCACGCCCAGGCGGGTACCCACCACAGCACTAGTCAGCGGGCCCAAAGCCGCAATCAAAATAATGAACGGAATCGGGCGAATCACGTTCACCAGAATGTTCAGGATCGTGTACACGAAGCGGTTCTGGAAGATGTTACCTTCACGGGTGGTGTACAGCAGAGCACCCACAATCAGGCCGACCAGACCGGCGCACAGCATGGTGATAGACACCATGTAGAACGTATCGCCGATAGCCGGGAGCAGCTTCTCGGGCAGGAACTCGGACCAGTCCGTCTTAGACGCAGCCAGCGGAAGAGTAGTAGCAAACATTTAGCGCACCTCCTGCACGCGGGCAACGGTCTTCAGTTCGGCAACGGCGGCATCAATGCTGGTGATTTCGCCAAGGAGTTCCAGGGTGAGGGTACCGTACGCCTTACCCTGCAGGGTCTCAATACCGCCGCCCACAATGTTGAAGCGGACGTTACGGGCGCCCAGGTAGGACAGCACCTTACCGAGCTCCTGGTTACCCTCCACGATTTCAACGTTGATGAGGTAACCCTTGTGGTTTGCGCGCAGCTCAGCCGCTTCCTTGCCGGTGGGGGCGAGCTTGACGGTGGTTGCCACAAACAGCTTTGCCACGTCGGTCTGCGGGTTGGAGAAGACGTCGTAGACGTTGCCCTGCTCGACCACGCGGCCGGACTCCATGACCGCCACACGGTCAGCGATGCTGGAGACCACGTCCATCTCGTGGGTAATGACCACGACGGTCACACCCAGTTCGCGGTTCACACGCTTGAGCAGAGCGAGCACTTCATGAGTGGTTTCCGGGTCCAGCGCGCTGGTGGACTCATCCGCCAGCAGCAGGGCGGGGCTGGTCGCGAGCGCACGGGCAATACCCACACGCTGCTTCTGACCGCCCGAAAGCTGGTTCGGGTAGTGGCCTGCACGGTCGGCAAGACCCACAAACTCGAGCATTTCCAGGGCGCGGGCGCGGCGGTCCTTCTTAGACCAGCCGGCAATCTTCAGGGGGAACTCGACGTTACCGAGCACGGTGCGGGAGTTCATCAGGTTGAACTGCTGGAAGATCATACCGATGTTGGTGCGTGCTTCGCGCAGTTCGGAGTCGCGCTTGCCGGAAATTTCGAAGCCGCCGACGGTCAGGGTGCCGCTGGTGGTGGTTTCCAGGCCGTTAATGAGGCGGACCAGGGTGGACTTACCGGCGCCGGAGTAGCCGATAATTGCAAAGATTTCACCGCGGTTAATGGTGAGGGAGACGTTGTCGACAGCAACTACTGCCTTGGGGCCGTTGCCGAAGACCTTGGAGACTCCGTCCAGAACCACCATGGGCGAGGTGCTGTCGCCGAAGCTCTGTGCCAGTTCACTCATAAATATGTATCCGTAAATGTCGTGGTTGGGGCGCTAAAGGGCCTTAACGCCGTTACGCAAAGGACGGTAAGCCTTCACCCGCATCGGGTTCTTAGACTTACCGCCTTTGCGTATGCCTAGAAGAGGCGTGTATTCAGAAGATTACTTCTTGGCGCGCAGCTTGGCTTCTTCGTTAGCCAGGGACTGACGCAGCTCGTCGGTGCTCACGTTGACCTCAACAGCGGTGCCGCGGGTCTCTTCCTGAACGACGTCCATGACGGCCTTCGAGTGGAAGAGTTCGACGATCTTCTTGTAGGTCTCGTCGTCAGCCTTGTCCTTCTGAGCAACGAAGAGGTTCACATACTTGATGGCCGAGGGGTCGGTCTTGGGGTCGTCCTGAGCCAGTGCGTCTGCGGGCTTCAGGCCTGCATCCTTGAGGAAGTCGTTGTTGACGACTGCGCCGTCAGCGGACTCCATGCCAACCACGGTCTGGGTTGCGTCGACGGGGGTGACCTTCACCTTGGAGTTAGCGGTGTCCACGTCGTCGATGGTGGGTGCGTCAACGTCAGCGTTCTTGAAGGTGACCAGACCGTTGGTCTTCAGCAGCTTCAGTGCGCGTGCCTCGTTCACGGTGTCGTTCGGGATAACGATCTCGCCGCCCTGGGGGATGTCAGCCAACTTGGAGTGCTTCTTGGAGAACAGAGCCATCGGGTAGATGACGGTCGGACCGACAATCTGCAGGTCCTTGTTAGCGCTCACGTTGTAGTTAGACAGGTACGCGATGTGCTGGAAGCGGTTCATGTCGATGTCACCGGCGTCCAGTGCGGGGTTCGGCTCGGTGTAAGCGCTGAACTCCTTGTACTCAATGTCGATACCCTGCTTCTTAGCTTCTTCCTTCAGGGTCTTGTTGAACTTCTCAGAGCCAACCACACCGATGGTGACCTTCTTGGATTCGGAAGAGGAGGAAGAGGAGGAGTTGGTGGAACCGCAGGCTGCCAGGCCAAAGACCATGGGGACAACTGCGAGTGCAGCAGCAAACTTCTTCACGGCTATGAATCTTTCTGTTGAATGATGATGCGTTCCACCGGGTGCTGACGTTGGTACTAGCACGTCCGATGGGAATGATGATGGGACAATTACAGCACGGGCGGGGGCGGGTGTGGAAGTTAAGAGCTATTCATGAGACACAGAACGTCAAGGTCGTCATATTTTGTCATATTTCGTCATGCGGTGATTATTTCCAGGTTATAAAGCGTCATTGACGGTGTCATTGCCGGTGTATTCAGGCGCACACAAAACGCCGGCAAGGGTACAAAAACCCAAGCCAGCGTCCATCTAACCCACTCATTACGAGCAGGCGGCGAATCAACCAGTACTACTGATCGAACTCGCCCGAAGCAATCAGCTGCTCACGCACCTTACGGCGTAGAACCTTACCCAGCATCGAACGGGGCAGATCATCCACCACCACGATGCGGCGCGGAACCTTATAACGAGTCACCTTCGAGTAGCAGTGCTCGCGCAGAGTATGCTCCTGGACCACTCGGCCCGGGGCGGCAACCACAGCGGCAACGACCATCTCGCCACCGGCGGGCAGCGGAATACCGACGACCGCCGCATCCGCGACCATGTCGTGCTGCTTGAGGGCGACCTCAACCTCCGTCGGGGAGACGTTGAAACCGCCGGTAATAATGACTTCCTTAATACGGTCGACAATCTGAATGAAGTAGTCCTCATCCAGGCGCACAATATCGCCGGTACGCAGCCAACCCTCGGGAGTGATGGTCTTCGCCGTCTCGTCCTCACGCTTCCAGTAACCAGCAAAACGCTGAGGGCCCTTCACCCACAGCTCGCCCTCTTCACCATCAGGCACGTCCTCGCCGGTCTCCGGGTCCACCACACGAATATCGGTGGAGGGGAACGGAACACCAATAAAACCGGCGCGACGAGTGTCATTGAGCGGGTTGCAGGACACCAGCGGCGCACACTCGGTCAGGCCGTAGCCTTCCACCATGAAACCGCCGGACGCTTCCTCCCACTCGGCAACCAGCTCAGGCGGCAGGTTCATCGCACCGGAGACCGAGTAACGGATACCCTCCAGGGACACGCCGCGCTTCTTCGCCTCATCCATCAGGCGGCGATACACCGGCGGAACCGCAGGAAGAATGGTCGGGCGGGTCTTCTTCATCGCCTTCAAAATCAGGTCCATGTCCACGGTCGGGAACAGCACCAGGCGGGCACGGCACAGCGACGCAATTGTCACGCCCAGGGTCATACCGTAGGCGTGGAACAGCGGCAGAACCGAGTAAATCACCTCGTCATCGCCCGGGTTAATCCATGCCTCACCCATGCGGCCGTTAGACTCCAGGTTGCGGTGCGTGAGCATCACGCCCTTCGGCAGGCCGGTCGTACCCGAGGTGTACTGTAGCAGCGCAATATCGTGCGCGGTCGGGCGGCGATGCGACGGGTCAATACGCTCGCTCTTCACCAGCTGAGCCCACGGCACCGTACCCGGCGCAGGACCGGTCAGCTTCTCACGCGAAGCACGCGCGCTCTTCAACGGCAGCTTCAGCGCGGTACGCATCAGCGCGGGCATCGCCGAAATCATGTTCACCGAATAAATATGGTTCGGGCGGATATCCGCCGGAAGACCCGTAATATGCGAGGCAATCTTATCCCACACAATCGCGACCTTCGCGCCGTGGTCCTCAAACATGTGGCGCAACTCCGCGCCCGTATACAGCGGGTTATGCTCCACCACAATCGCACCCAGACGCAGAATCGCGTAAAACGCCGCAATATGCTGAGGACAGTTCGGCAAAATCAGCGCCACACGGTCACCCGGCTGCACGCCCGCCACACGCAGACCCTCCGCCGCACGCTCAATCTGATCCCCCAACTCAGCGTAGGTCGTGGTCGCGCCAAAAAACTCCAGCGCCACCTTGTGGGGTACGGTGCGGACCGCCTCATCAATGAGGTGACTCAACGACGTCTCCGGGAGCTCAATATCGCGTGCAGTCCACGTAGCATAGTTCTTCAACCAGGGACGATGCGCCAACGGATGCGCGCCAGCCGACGCGCCAGCGGGGGATGCAGGAGCCGCCGCATCCTGCAGGTTCGTGTTCTTCTGAGCCTCAGTCATGCAATGATTGTGCCTTCCCGCCCCCGCAGGCTTCAACTCTGCAGCGCTTCTTCCCACGCTGAAAATCACACGGTACGCCCGCCCCAGATACCGCAATAAACACCGAAACACTAAGGTAAACCCAAGCAACTCTGGGATACTTAAAGCATGAGTAAACGACAGCAAGAGATCACTGACGAACAGTTCAAGAAGCTCCTCCGCGAAATTTCCAAACGATTCGCTATCGCCGGAGGAGTCGTCATCCTGTTCGGAATGGCCATCATCGCACTTGCTTACCTTCTGGGAGGAGCCCACTAATGCACACCCCGCAGCGCCCCAACGGCGACATCTTCAACCGCATGGTCTCCGGCGCCGCCTACATGCCCGACGCCGAATGCGCCGCACAGTTCAAGCGCATTTACGCCGCCACCATCCTCGCCGAAGAACACTACGCACGCGGCGAGCAGGCACAGGCAATGCACGTCTACCGTGAACACCTCGGCCACCTGGGCGAGCACTCGCACATCCGCCCCGGCGCACGCTTCGACTACGGCGTGAACACCTATATTGGTGACGGCTCCTTCTTCAACTTTGGCTGCGTCTTCCTGGACGTCTGCCCGATCCGCATCGGCTCCACCGTGCTCGTCGGCAACAACGTACAGTTCCTCACCCCCACCCACCCGCTCAACCCGATCGACCGCGCCGCATACTGGGAAGGTGGCGAGCCCATCACCGTTGAAGACAACGTCTGGATCGGTGGCGGCGCCATCATCCTGGGCGGTGTGACCATCGGCAAGAACTCCGTGATTGGCGCGGGCACCGTCGTCACCAAGGACGTCCCGGCTAACTCCCTCGTGGTGAGCAACCCCGGCCGCGTGGTCCGTACCCTGGACGAGAACGAACGCCCGGCATACCCGCACACCTACTCCGCAGAAGCCCTGGAAGAAGCACGCGCCTTCTACGCTGACCGCAACCGCTAAATCAGCACCCAGGACTAGAATCCAAAGGATTTAATGAACGCACAGAACAACACCCCGCAGCAGCATCCGGCCGCCGCGGCGTCCTCCCCCACCGAAAGTGACCTGTGGGAGGCGGCATTCTCCTCCGACGACCCCACCGTGGTTCTGACCGATGAGGAGCTGAACGCGGCACGCCGCGCCCACGAAAAGGCGCGCGAGGCGGCCTCTTCGGCTCAGTCCTCCGCGCAGTCCTCGCAGGATGCGACCCGCCCCCTCACCGAAGCGGCTACCGCAACGCAGCCGCTCCTCTCCGCAAACAGCACCGCTCAAAGTGCAGACTCCGGCGCTGACTTGGGCGAACCCGCTACCGACAACCTCAGCTGGCTCGACAAGCCTGCAGCCCCCAGCACGGACAACGTGCGCGGCGGCGTAGCTAGCGCACCCCCTACCGCACCGACCGCAGCGGCAAGCTACGAGGTGCCCGCACCCGGCAACGCCCATGCGGCACCCAGCGCCCCGCAGGCTGCCCCCGCGGCAGATGACCACTTCGTCATCCCCACCCCCGCAGGTGATGCCGCTGGCTCGGAACCCATCCTCACCGCCGCAACCGCACTGTCCATGCAGAAGAGCCGCTACTCCCGCATGCACCTACTGCCCGGCCTGCTCGGCTGGCTGATCACCATCTCCCTCATGGACGGTGGCCTGTGGGCTATCCAGTCGTGGCTGACCCTGACCGGTCAGAGCGAGTCCATCGAATACGCCTCGGTGGTCTCCCGACTCTTCAGCGGCGCGTCGAACGCCGTGCCGGTCGCGGTGGCGTTGAGTGTGCTCATTTTCTTCGCTTACCTGGTGGGCGGTTACGCGGCGGGACGCATGGCACGATTCGCCGGCGCGAAGCAGGGCATTGCCGTGTGGCTCTGGCAGATTATGGCGCTCATCCTCGGATCCCTGGCGACCTTCCTCATGCCTCAGCTGTTCCAGAATAGTGTTGCGTCCCTGTCGTTGCAGAAGCTGATTGCGGGCGATTTCGCGAACGGCCTGCTCGCGGTTCTGCTGGTTCTGGCGTTGAGCTTCCTCGGCGCTATCCTCGGCGGCCTATTGGGACGCCTGTACCACCGCCGCGTGGACAAGTACCCGAGCGACCAGGTGGCACGCGAGGACGCCTAGTCTTCTAAGCACCCGCGCCTCGTTGCGATAGGGATAAAACGTGCAGAAAACCTCCGGTACCTTACGAAAGGTACCGGAGGTTTTCTGTATCTAAGTATCTGTATCCTAAACGGCCTTAGCTACCCAGCAATACGGCGCTGACTAGCCAAAATGTTCCGCTTAGTGGTCCAGCAGCAGTGCAGGCTCCTCAAGAATCGCAGCCACATCAGCCATGAAACGAGCTGACAGGTCGCCATCCACCACACGGTGATCGAAGGAGCCACCCAGGGTCGTCACCCAGCGAGGAATGACCTCACCATCAACCACCCACGGCTTCTGCTTGATCGTACCGAAGGCAACAATCGCCACCTCACCGGGGTTAATAATCGGGGTACCCGTATCAATACCCAGCGAACCGATGTTCGTAATGGTCAGGGTGCCGTTCGCCATCTCAGCGGGCTGAGTCTTACCCTCACGGGCGCGAGTGGTCAGGTTGTTCAGCGCGATAGCCAGCTCACGCAGGGACAGCTCCTGAGCGTCCTTAATGTTCGGAACCATCAGGCCGCGCGGGGTCGCCGCAGCAATACCCAGGTTCATGAAGTGCTTAATCTGGATTTCGCTATCGGTCCAGGTCGCGTTGACCTGCGGGTTACGCTCAGCAGCCCAAATGACCGCGGCGGCAAGTACCAGCAGCGGGGTGACCTTCACGCCCTCAAAGTGGCGGGACTTCTTCAGGCGCTTCACGAACTCCATGGTGCGGGAGGCATCAACATCCACGAAGATGGACACGTGCGGGGCGCTAAACGCCGAAGCAACCATAGCCTTCGCGGTAGCCTTACGCACGCCACGCACCGGGATGCGCTCAATGCGGTCACCGGGGGTGGCTGCGGGCTGCCAGAACGGCTGGCGGGCGCCGCTATGCTGCACATCGCTCAGGTGCGCCACATAGTTCATGAGGTCCTGCTTGGTCACCTGGCCGCGCGCACCGGTAGCGGTCACGTTCGCCAGGTCAACACCCAGCTCCTTTGCGGCAAGACGCACCGGAGGCGGCGCGAGGGTCGGGCGGTGCGGAACCTGCTCAGGAGCCAAAGTCGGCGCGGGAGCCGCTGCGGGCTCGGGTGCCAGACGCTGCACCACCGAGTTCAGCGGGGTGTTCTCCACAAAGCGGGAGGCGCGCTCAGCCAGCTCGCTCAGCAGGCCCTGGTTGCGGTTCGCCGAGTCGGCGGGGGTGTGCGCCACGGGTGCCTGAACAGCCGGTGCGACCGGTGCCGCAACAGCCTGTGCGGGCTGGGCCGCGGAGGCGGGGCGCTTGCGGGCGCGGCGCTTCACAGCGTCCGCCTTGGGGCCGGAGCCGACCAGTGCGGTGCCGGACTCAGCCTCTGCCGCGGCGGGTGCCGCCGGGGTTGCGGGTGCGTTGTCGCCGCCGGAGATGCTGATGATCGGGGTGCCCACCTCAACGGTTTCGCCTTCGGCAACGAGCAGCGCCTCGACGGTGCCGGCGAAGGGCGAGGGTAGTTCCACGACGCTCTTCGCGGTTTCAATTTCGACGAGGACGTCGTTGATGGCGACCTCGGTGCCGACTGCCACCTTCCAGCTGAGGATTTCTGCTTCGGTCAGGCCTTCGCCCACGTCAGGGAGCGGGAAAATCTGGGACATTTTTACCTCTCACTAGGGCATATGCCCTATACGGAATATTCTGTGCGGGCTTGCAACCCGCCATAGCGCAACACGCTGATACGTCAGATCAGGGAATGCCTAGTAGTCAAAAGCGCGGTCAACCGCCTCAAGAATACGGTCAATATCGGGCACGTACTCTTCCTCAACGCGGGAAATCGGGTACGGCATGTAGTAGCCGCCCACACGAATCACCGGCGCCTGCAGGCTGTAGAAGCAACGCTCCGTAATCGCCGCAGCCAACTCACCGCCCATGCCACCGAAGGTCGGCGCCTCGTGCGCAACAATCAGGCGGCCAGTCTTCGCCACCGAAGCGGCAACGGTCGGCACGTCCAGCGGCGAAATCGAGCGCAGGTCAATGACCTCAATCGAGCGGCCATCCTCCACGGCAGCCTCCGCAGCAGCCAGAGCAACCGGCACCAGCGGACCGTACGCAACGATGGTCGCGTCCGTACCCTCACGCACCACCTGGGCGCTAAACGGATCAAAGGAAGTGTCGCTAAAGTCCACTTCACCCTTGAGCCAGTAGCGGCGCTTCGGCTCAAAAATAATGACCGGGTCGGGGCACTCAATCGCCTTGCGGGTCATCCAGTACGCCTCGTGCGGGGTCGAGGGGGTCACAATACGCAGACCCGCAGTGTGGGCGAACAGCGCCTCCGGGGACTCGGAGTGGTGCTCCACCGAACCAATCACGCCACCGTACGGAATGCGGATAGTCACCGGCACCGTGTACTGCTTATCGGTGCGGTTGTGAATCTTCCCCAGCTGGCTCGTGATCTGGTTGTAGGCGGGGAACACGAAGCCGTCGAACTGAATCTCCGGCACGGGACGGTAGCCACGCAGGGCCATACCGATGGAGGTGCCGATAATGCCGGACTCACCCAGGGGCGCATCCATGACGCGGCGGTTGCCGAAGCGCGCCTGCAGGCCCTCGGTCACACGGTACACGCCGCCGAGCTTGCCGATATCCTCACCGAGCATGACGACGGTGCGGTCGGCTTCCATGGCGTCTTCCAGGCCGCGGGTAATCGCCTTGGCGAGGGTCAAACGTTCAATTTTCTCGCTCATGCTTACTCCTCTTCAAAGCCTGCAACGTAGTTACGATAGAACTCGCGGTCGTCTTCCACCTGCTGGTGTTCCTGCACGTAGACGCGGTCGAAGAAATACTCAAAGTCGGCAACCTCAGAGTTCAGCACTGCCTCACGCACGCCGTTCGCGACCTGCTGCGCAGATTCTGCAACCTCTTCGAAGAAGGCATCATCGGCGTAGCCCTGCTCGCGCAGGTGCTTCTCAAGGCGCAACATGGGGTCGCGGCGCAGGGGACCTTCTAGGTCGGCATCGGTGCGGTACTTGGTGGGGTCATCCGCGGTGGTGTGCGGGCCGAGGCGGTAGGTCTCGGCCTCAATCAGTACGGGGCCTTCACCGGCACGGATCTTCTCCATGGCGTAGCGGGTTGCGGCGAGCACGGCGAGAACGTCGTTGCCGTCCACGCGAATACCCTCGAAGCCGTAGCCTGCGGCGCGGGTGGACACCGGCACGCGGGACTGCACCTCGAAGGGCACGGAGATAGCCCAGCGGTTGTTCTGCACGAAGAAGAGCACCGGCGCGTTGTAGGAGGCAGCAAAAACCATGGACTCGTGCGCGTCACCCTCGGTGGAGGAGCCGTCACCGAAGTAGACCGCCACGGCAGGCTTCTGGGTGTCCTCGGCAGGGTCGGTTGCCTGGCCCTGACCGGTGCGGCGGATGCCGGTTTCAGCCTCGATGTCGGCGTCGAAGTTCAGACCCATGGCGTAGCCGACTGCATGCAGGGTCTGGGCGGCAAGCACCTTGGTGTAGGTGTGGAAGTTGTGTGCCTTCATGTCCCAGCCGTGGGTGGTGGTGCCACGGAAGATGGTAATCAGGTCGCGGAAATCCACACCGCGCGCCAGGGCAACGGCGTGCTCACGATAGGAGGGGAAGATGTAGTCGTTGGGTGCGTAGGCGAGTGCGGAACCGACCTGCGCGGCCTCCTGGCCTCGGCTAGGAACCCACAGGGCGAGCTGACCCTGGCGCTGCAGGGCGGTCGCCTCATCGTCGAAGCGGCGGGTGGTGTACATGAGGCGGTAGGCCTCGCGCAGGATATCACCATCGACGTCTTTGACGTATCGGCTGAAGGTGGGGTGTTCGTGGACGGTGCCGCTCTCATCCATGAGCTGGATGCGCTCGGGCACTCCCGGGTACTTGTCGTTCTCGTGCATCTAACCTCCACACGTGACGAGGGCTTGGCCCTCAGCGGCTTGGGTTTTAGTCTCAACGTTCACCTGATGGTGCAGGGTTTGAGGTGTTCCGGCAGGCCTGTGAGGGTCTGGGCATATATAGTTACCAGTCTACTCTTTCCGGCTTTATCTCGCGGCAGTTACGCTGATAACACAGCGTATTATGCCCTGTCATTCACTATTTGAACATCATTAAATTAAACCTCCTATATATTCTTTTTCGGGAATATATAGGAGGTTTAATTTAACTATTGAGAGCTTTTTGGGGCCATCATTTTTCCCGCGCGAGAACCATTTGAAAAGCCCAAACAAACCTCGACAAGGGAAAATAGTACATTGTTCAATTAGGGCTCAAACAGGGCAGGGTGGGCACTCCCGCCCCTTCACAAGACGCTCTAGAGCCCCTTCGCGAAGACCTCACATAGCGAGAGGAAACGGTCATTCGCCTCCACCTCGCCAATACTCACGCGCACGCCCTCGGTGCCAAACGCACGCACCGACAGCGCATGCTCAGCCATCAACTGCACGAACTCACCCGTGCGCTCCCCCAGGGGCAGCCACACAAAGTTCGCGTAGGTGCTCGGGAAATCGTAGCCCAGCTCGCGCAGTCGAGCGGTCACGCGCTCACGCTCAGCGACCAGGTGGCTCACACGCTCCATCACCGCATCCTCATGCTCGATGGAGGCGATAGCCGCCGCCTCCGCCAGCGCCGTCACGGCGAACGGGGTCGCCGCCACGCGCAGGTGCTGCGTAATCTGCGGGTGCGAAATCGAATAGCCCACGCGCAGACCCGCCAGGCCCTGCGCCTTGGAGAAGGTGCGCAGAATGATGACGTTCTCGTAGTCGCGGTAGATGTCCATGCCGTTCAGCGGGGCTTCTTCACTGTCCGGCACGGTGGAGGCAGCGCAGAACTCGAAGTACGCCTCATCAATGACCACGGGGATGTGGGCGGGCACCTTCGCCAGGAACGCACGAATCTGGCTCTCGGTGACGGCGGGGCCGGTCGGGTTGTTGGGGGTGCAGACCAGGATCAGGCGGGTGCGATTGGTGATGGCTGCCGCCATGGCGTCCAGGTCGTGTGAGCCGTCGGGCAGGTTCGGCACCTGCACGCTGCGAGCGCCCATAATGCCGACGAGGATCGGGTATGCCTCGAAGGAGCGCCAGGCGTAGATGACTTCGTCCTGCACGCCGTCGGCGTTTACGCCGGCGAAGGTTTTGAGGATTTGGTTGAGCGCACCGAGGCTTCCGGCACCGGTGACGATGTCGTCAGCGTCCACGCCGAGCCGTGCGGAGAGCTTGTGGCGCAGGGCGGTGGAGAGCGGGTCGGGGTAGCGGTGCACGGTCACAAATTCTGCGAGGAGGCGCGCCACCTCGGGTACGGGGCCCAGCGGGTTCTCGTTCGAGGAGAGCTTGTACTGGGTGAGGCCTTCAACGGGTGCGGGCGGCTTGCCTGCCGCGTAGCTGGGCAGGGTGTTGAAGACGGGGCGGACCGGGATGTTGGCGTGTTCAGCTGACTGGCTCATGGTTCCAGTATGTGCCTGCGGGCGGCTCGGAGGCTAACGCTTCTCACCTGGAGAGCAGGTCGCAAGCAAACTGTAGCTGTGCAGGCAGCAGATGCTAGCCGCGAGCGCTGTGCGCAAAGAAGCACACACTGTACGCAAAGGCTGTACGAAAAGATGGAGGGGTGCCGCCGGGGTTGTTCCCGGTGGCGCCCCTCCTTTTCTCTTCTCTACTCTACTCGTCCCCTCCACCCTCCACCGAGCCGTTGAGATAGGGCTTTTAGACCATCAGGGGTTCACGCTCCTCGATGGGAGTCAGGTCCTCGGGAGGGCCTGGGGCGCGGAACCCGGGGTCGATGTTCTCGGGCGGAGTTGATGCGAGGAACCCGGGGTCAATGCTCTTGGGCGGGAGCATGGGTGCAGGCTTCAGATTCGGTAGGGCGGGGATGAGCGACTCGCTACTGTCGTAGTCTCCGCCTTGCCCGACTCCGAAGATTGGAGGATTCTTGAGCGCGGAACCAACTGTAGGGAGCTGTAGCTGATCGATGATTGGCTGAGTAACAGCCTTTTCGATGTGCGTATGCAGATCTGCAGGTTTGGGCAGAATGTCCGGCGGGATCAGACTTGCAGGGGGCAGCTGCCCCTCTGCCTCGATTCGAGCGGGCATCTTGATGGGCGCAGGCTCCGGACGACTCAGGTCCGCGGGCATCTTGATGGCGGGCGGAATATTCTGCGGGTTGTATCCCTGCAGGAGGGGCACCTTGGGCATCGGCGGCACGGGGGTTTCGGGCCATGCAGGCTCCGGGGCCTGAGGCTTCTCCTGCGGAGTCGGCTCGGGGCGAGGGAGGGTCTTTTTGACGCCCTCGATGACGGCGGGGACGGTATCTTCGATACCACGCTTTGCCCGCCCCAGACGCTCGCCTGGCTTCTCATCAGCCAGCTCAGCTATACCCAAGGGGCCAGGCACAGTTCCTGATGCAAGGGCTGCCCCGCCGTAGACCTCGGTACGTTTGATAGTTATACCCACTCGTAGAGCGGGAGGCAGACCGTCCGGCAGGCTTGAGGCTGAGGTTACCTTCTGTTCCCCCAGCGCGTACTCTTTACCCTCCATTGCAGCGCGCATGCCGCCAGGCACCTTGCCACTATGCCCTTCACGTTTTAGTGCTTCGTGGTAATTCTCGCCATGATGTTCAGGGTTATTGACGGTGATTACTGTATCGCGTTCATCAGGACTCCATGTTCCCCCGAAAATTTGGGCAAGAGGATTCACCGCTGAGTCAGGAACCCAGTCACCGTCTCCTTCCACGTAGTCCACAGCAAAATCACGGCGTTTAGCCGGCAGGCCTCGTAGCGGAGCACCTTGGGCATAAACACCCACAATATTGATTTCTTGAGCGACTTCAGTACTATTCGCCATGTTGTAGGCAATCATGGCGCCCTGGCTGAAGCCCTCCATGTACACACGAGCACCCTGATGCGCTCCGGCATCACGTAGAGCCTGCAAAACCATCTGATATGCGGGGTTCTCCATAGTATCTTTGCCCAATGCTTCGCGTTCGGCACCAGGGACATCTATGATGGATCCGCCCCAGGAGTTAAAGTTGGTACCTGGAACGCTCACCACATACAGGGCATGGGCTGGGTCGCCTTCGTGCCCTGCTTCGTACATAACGGTAACGAGCACGGCACTACGTTCAGCGGTCGAGGGGTTCTGGCGGGAACGCTCAAATTCCTGATCCTGTGCCTTAGCCGCTGCCATAAGACGCTCCGAGCTGGTGCCTATGGAGAGCTGGCTTTTCTCGCCGCGGTGCGCAGCGATACCGTATTCGTCGGCAGAAGCGGTCCGAATATTATGAGCCTTAGCGCCAAGAAAGGTATCGATTCCAGATTTGGCGATACTGAATAGGCCACCGTCCAGTGCCTTTCGAGCAAGTCCTCGCGGAATGCCAAACATGCTTGCAAGGCGGTCAAATGCTCGCTGACGGGCAATTTCAGGATTCCATTTGGCATCCATGTAGGCGGTGAAGCCGAAAAGAATACCCGCCACGAGAGGCGAATACGGTAGCGTCCGAGATGCCGAGAAGTACCCAAGCTCGGGAATGGTGAGCTTCAAGAGGTAGGTAGCTTCGCCGGGTTCTCCAGCGATGAGGCCGCGGAAGTGACCTCGGGTGCTGCGTCCGTCGGGTAGCTTGCCGTCCTTTGCGATGCCCATGGATTCGAACCAGCCTGCGACGGTGTTTTCAACCTGCAGGTAGGAGCTGTGGGCGGCTCGGACGGTGGCTGCGGTGACGCCGAACTTTGCGGCACTCATACCGAGGTCTGCAGCAAGGACGGCGCAAATAGCGGCAGCCTGCTGGGCACGTCCGTTAATGCCGAGGAAGAGCCGAGTCTCGGTGGCGATGCCAAGAATCGGCATGGTGCGGTCGGCGCAGGTGCGGCTGACGGCGTCGAGGCCGTCGGCAATGGCGGGCATTTCTTCAAGCTCAACGCTGATGGTGCCTGCGGTGGGCCCTGCGGAGTTGCTGAGGTCACCGATGGGCGCAACGGTGGGTCCGGTAATCATGGTGTCTCCTAGGGTGGGGTTAGTGGGTTCGGATGAGCGAGCTCAGCCCGTCGGGCAGGTTCACGTGCATGAGCGAATCGAGCGTTGACTGGGCTTTTTGCACGCCTGAGCGGGCGATGATTTCGCCGGGGTTGAGCTTTTCGAGTGCGTCCGCAGCGCCGTCGGCAATTTTGCCGAGTAGGTTATCTACGGCGGAGGCGGCGGCTTTGATTGCCTGCGCTTTGCCGGTGAGGTCGTTGGCGAGTTCTTCTCCGGCTGCGGCAATCATGGCGGCGGTGCCTTCGGCTTGTTCGGCCTGGTTGCGGATTTTTTCGCGGTGTTCTTCGAGTTGTCGCCGGTAGGCGCGTCCGGCTTCGGATGCCCAGCGGTCGCCGTTGAGTTCGTTGGCGCGTTGGTGTGCGGTGCGGATTTCTTGGGCTTCGGTGCGCATCCTGTGGGAGAGTTCTGCGCCTTTGGCACGGGCGAGGGCGGCGGCGGCCATGAGCTGTTCGGCGAGGGCGTGGCCGGCGGCGGTGCCGATGCCCATGTGTCCTGCTGCGCGGAGGATATCGGTTGGTTCGATGCGGGGCAGCTGGGGTGCGGGAGGCGGTGCGGTGTCGACGATTGTGTTCATGGGGCGTCCTTTCGGTGGTTGGACTGGTTGTTTGTGCGCCTGTTTCTGTCCTGTGTTTGGGTTTGTTTTAGGCTAAATCTGCCGCGGTGACCGTGCAGGCGGAGTACGCCAACCTGTGGATAACTCAGGCTTGTTTCGAAGAATTCGCACGTTTTTGCCCCTCAAAACCCAAAAAATGCCCCCTCCGCACCCCCTCGTTTTGTCATATTTCTGCAACTAACCCAGCCACCCATCACGTCCATATGCTCTGCCCGCCTCTTTTTTTCGGCGAATTCATGCAAAAATAGAGTTATGTCTCACACCAATAACACCTTCTTGCCTTCTGGCCGTATTGACCTGGGCACCGGCGAACTTGCGCTGGGCCCCCTCGACGGACGCTACGCATCCGTGACCGCCCCCCTGACCAACTACCTTTCTGAGGCGGCGCTGAACCGCGACCGCATCCACGTTGAGGTTGAGTGGTTCATCTACCTGTGCGAGCATTCGATTCTTCCGGGCCTGTCCCCGCTCACCGGTGAGCAGAAGAACGGTCTGCGCGCCATCGTGACCGATTTCAACGCTGATTCTGTGGCGGAGCTGGCTGAGATTGAGGCAGTCACCGTTCACGATGTGAAGGCGGTCGAGTACTACATTGGCCGCCGCCTGGAGGGCCTGGGCCTGGGTCACCTGGTGCCGCTGGTTCACTTCGGCTGCACTTCTGAGGACATTAACAACCTCGCCTACGCGTTGGGCATCAAGGATGCTGTTGAGAACGTGTGGGTTCCGGCTGCTGAGAACCTGATTGAGGTTCTGCTGAAGCTGGCTGAGGAAGGCCGCGACGTGCCGATGCTGTGCCGCACTCACGGTCAGCCTGCAACTCCCTCCACCCTGGGTAAGGAGTTGGGTGTTCTCGCCTACCGTCTGAAGCGTCAGGTGAAGCACGCTGCTGCTACCGAGTTCCTCGGCAAGATTAATGGTGCGACCGGCACTTACGCTGCTCACTATGCGTCGGTTCCTGACGCTGATTGGCAGGCTGTTTCTCGTGGTTTTGTGGAGCACCTGGGCCTGACCTGGAACCCGCTGACCACCCAGATTGAGTCGCACGACTGGCAGGCCGAGCTGTACTCGGATATCGCGCACTTCAACCGTGTGCTGCACAACCTCTGCACCGATGTGTGGAGCTACATTTCGATTGGTTTCTTCCGTCAGATTCCGGTGGCTGGTGCGACCGGTTCGTCGACTATGCCGCACAAGGTGAACCCGATTCGCTTTGAGAATGCGGAGGCTAACCTGGAGCTGTCCAACGCTCTGCTGGATTCGCTGGGTTCGACCCTGGTGACTTCTCGTTGGCAGCGTGACCTGACTGACTCGTCGGCGCAGCGCAATATCGGTGTGGCGTTTGGTCACTCGGTGCTGGCTATCTCCAATGTGGTGAAGGGTCTGCAGCGTCTGGATATTGCGACCGACGTTATTTCTGCTGATCTGGATTCCAACTGGGAGGTTCTGGCTGAGGCGATTCAGATGGTGATGCGCGCTGAGGCTATTGCAGGTGTTCCCGGCATGGAGAACCCGTATGAGCGCCTGAAGGAGCTGACTCGCGGTCACCGCGTGGATGCTGCTCGTCTGAAGGAGTTTGTGGCTACTCTGGGCCTCTCCCCCGAGGCTGAGGCACGTCTGTCGGCTCTGACTCCGCACACCTATAACGGTATTGCGGCTCAGCTGCTGGATCACGCGAAGAACGCTTAGTCCGTAGCGCCCACTACCGGTTTATACGCTAAAGACCCCGGGTCCCTGTGTTCAGGGATCCGGGGTCTTTAGCGTGTTGGGTCTTTGCTTTGTTCTGTTAGCCAGCGGGTTTAGCGGCCGAGCATGCGGTGGTGACCGGTTTCGGTGTCGTTGCCCTTGTCGCGGGTGAAGACCTTGCCTACAGCCTTACCTGCGTCCTTGACGCCCTTGAGCAGGGAGCCAGCCACGCCGGAGGAGCCGTCCGAACCTTCGCCGCCCTGTACGCGCGGTGCACGCGGGGTAATCATGAGCTCTGCGGGGAAGTAGGCGGGCGCGTCGCCGAAGGCTCGGCGGGTGTTGCGCACGACGTCCTTGCCGAGGGTCAGGTTCGCGCCACCGCCAACGACTGCGCCCACGCCGAAGGGCAGGGCACGGCCGAGCAGTGCACCGGTCTGGCGGGTGAGGAATCGGCGGATGAACATGTTTCGGATGGTACGTTCGACGCTGAACATCTTGCCGCTGGAGGAGTTGCCGAGCAGCATGCCCCACTTGTTGGAGACACCGCCTGCCTTGCCGGTCTGCAGCAGCACGGTGTTCATGAGCTGGGAGCCTTCTTCGCCGAGCATGATTGCCATGACCATGGAGCGGGCGGTTTCGGGGTCGTGTACGTGCACGCCGTGCAGTTCTGCGACTGCCTGGGCGTAGAGTGCGGTGCGTTCGAGGTAGCCGCCGACTGCGAGCGCGGACAGGCTCATGGAGGTGACGGTGCCGACGCCGGGCACGAATGCGGATGCGCCGGTGACGCCGCCGATGGCGGTGATGTCACGCAGGTAGGTGCGGTCGAGGCGCTTGTGGATTTGTTCGGGGGTTTCGTCGGGGTGTGCTTCACGCAGTTTTTTGACGATGGACAGCGCGAGCGGTCGTTGCATGCGCAGTACGTTGTCGAGGGTGGTGGTCAGTGCGGGACGGGGGTTGCCGTCTTCATCGAATAGAGACTTCTTCGGGTCAAGCATGCTCTCAGTAAATCACGGCTTGGTGAATTTTTCCTGAATATGGGGCCTGTGGTGGGGTTTGGGGGGTGAAATTTCACCGAGGGCGTGGAGGTTTTTGATCGCTTGTTAGGGTGTTTTGGTCTTTATTTGCGCCCAATTTTAAAGCGCGTAAAATTGTCGTAGATTACACACTATTCATTGTTTGCATAGTGCGTGACCTGCTTCACGGAGATTCGGGTTGCGCCTGATGACAGATAGCGGCTAATACCTCTTCTGAATCCTAAGGAATACTATGACTTCTTCCACCCATACGCCCAATGCTGCGCGTTCTCCCCTGGCGACTCAGGGGCTGGGTGTTGCGTACGCGACCGGCGCGATTATTTCGGCGCAGTTCGGTGCGGCTCTTGCCAAGCAGCTCATGGGCGATTTGGGCCCCTGGGGCGTGGTCGCTCTGCGCCTGCTGACATCTTCTATCCTGCTGTGGGTGTTCTTCCGCCCGCAGATTCGTTCGTGGACCCGTCAGCAGTGGATGGCGGTCATTGTCCTCGGTGTCGCCCTGACCGGTGCGAATGCCTTCTTCTATGTGGCTATTGAGCAGGTTCCGCTAGCAATTGCGGTGGCTATTGAGTTTATGGGTCCGCTGGTGCTGGCGACGGTTATGTCGCGCCGTAAGCTGGACCTGGTGTGGATTGCTCTGTCATTTACGGGCATGGCGATTCTGACTGCTGAGTCCCAGGCGAAGCCTGAAGATTTCGCGTTGATGGGTGTGGTTTTCGCAATCCTGACCGCTATTTCTCGTGCCGCCTATATTCTGGCGACTGAGAAGGTTGGCGCTCTGATTCCGGGTATGGGCGGCATGGTCGTGGGTAACGTTGTCTCTACCCTGCTGGTTCTGCCGTTCCCGTTCCTGATAAGCGGCAATAACCTGTTGAAGGTCACCCAGGATGTGCACCTGCTGGCTATTGGCTGCCTGATGGGTCTGCTGGCTTCTGCCCTGCCGGCGCTGGGTGAGGTTTCTTCGCTGCGTCTGCTGCCCGCGCACATTTATAGCGTGGTGCTGTCCCTGGAGCCTGCGATTGCGGCGGCTGTGGGTATTGTGATGCTTGGTGAGGCTACCGGCCTGGTTCGTTGGGTTGCTATTGCTCTGCTGGTGGCGGCGAGTATCGGTATTTCGATTTCTCACGCTCGTGCGCAGAAGAAGGCGCAGGAGGACGGCACGCTGGAGGATGCGGACCATTACCTGCCGGGTGCGGTGGATGCGCACGCGGTGGATATTGCGCAGATGGCGACTAACTCTATTACGATTCCGTCGGCTGAACAGATTAAGGCTGACCGTGAGGCGAAGGGCCTCTAATCTACTGAACTGTAGCCGTGTCAACGGCTTCTAGCCCCCCCCCCGGGTAACGAGTAGGATAGTATCTCGTGTTGCCCGGGGGGGGCGCGCTCTTTAAACGGCGCTATTGGAGCGTTCGTTCTGCCCCGTAGCGGCACAGCATGCACACGTGGAGAAGTACCGCCTTGTGAGGCGCAGGAAGGAGAATCATGCCGCATACTTCATCTCAACGCCCCGCACTGGGCATTATGTTTGTGCTGATGTCCTGCTCATCGCTGCAGTTCGGTGCCGCGTTCGCGGTGACGCTCTTCCCGCTGTTTGGTGCTCTGGCTATTAGTGTCAGCCGTCTGGCGATTGCTTCCATGGTGGTGGGTAGCGCCGTGTGGTTGGCGGCGCGTTGGCGTACCCGTCGCAGGGGCACGATGCCGCCGGGGGCGCTGTCTTGGTCGAAGGAGCAGTGGCGTGCCGTCATCATTTTCGGTATGACTTTCGGTCTGATGAACGGCTTCTTCTATTGCGCGATTGACCGCATCCCGATTGGTTTGGCGGTTGCGGTGGAGTTCTTGGGCCCGCTGGCGTTGGCGTCCATGCTGACGCGCAGGCTCCGCGACGCGGTGTGGGTGCTCTGCGCCCTGGCGGGCATGCTGGTGCTCGGCTACGAGGCGGCGGTCGGCAAGGATACCGACTACCTGGGTCTGACGTTCGCGCTGATTGCTGGCGTGTTCTGGGCGCTGTACATTCGCTCTAGCGCGAAGGTGGGTGCCCTGGTTCCGGGTGCGAGCGGCCTGGCGGTGGCGATGCTTGTTGGTGCTACGTTTATTGCCCCGGTGGCGGCGGTTGTTCCGGCGCCTCAGCCGATTTGGAACGCGGCGCAGGATCCGATGCTGCTCCTCATGATTTTTGGTACCGCCATGTTCGCTTCGGTGATTCCCTATAGCGCGGAGCTGATGGCTCTGCGTAACCTGCCGCAGCAGGTGTTTAGTGTGCTGATGAGCATGGAACCGGCGATTGCGGCGATTGCCGGTTGGGCGTTGCTGGATCAGGAGACCGGCCCGATTCGTTGGGTGGCAATCTGTCTGCTGATGACGGCGAGTGTGGGTATTACGCTCACCACCACGAAGGGCGATTCCCCCAAACAGAAGGATGACGGTGAGGACCCCGTTCCCGTGCCGCTACCCGAATAAAACCAAGATTCTGCCGGCGCGCGGCATAGAGAAAACCCATATACAAAACCGTTGAGGCGGGTACCTGGTTGATACCCGCCTCAACGGTTTTATGTTTCAGTTTTAGCTCTCGGCCAGCTCGTCCAGCAGGTCGCGGAGCTCATCGGTGGTGAGCACTTCCGCCGGATGCGGACCCATCGCGTACAGCCGGTCCTGGGTGTCCTCGTCCAGCTCGCGGGCGGTGCCAACCAGCACGAGGTTGCCTTCGTTCTGCCCGCTGAGCATGGAGCTCTCGCACAGGCACCACACGTGGTCAAAGACTTCCAGCATGGCGGTTGCCTGCAGCTGGAAGAAGGGCAGACCCGCGTCGTCGCCCACGTTGATGGCGACCATGCCGCGCTCGCTCAGGGCGTCCTTGAGTTCGCGGTAGAAGTCGCGGTTCGCCAGGTGGGCGGGTGCGTCCATGCCGGTGAAGATGTCGAGAATGATCGCATCAAAACCGGGCACGCCCAGCAGTTCGGGCAGGTGGGCCAGCTGCTCGCGGGCATCGCCCACCACCAGCCGGCAGTCGGTGCCGGCGGGTAGCGGCAACCGGTCGGTCACGAAGCCCATGAGCTCGGGCTCAATATCCACGGCAACCTGGCGGGAGCCGGGGCGGGTCGCCTGAATGTAACGCACGAGGGTGAGCGCACCGGCGCCCAGGTGTGCGGCGGTGATGGGTTCGCCGGCGGGTGCGAGCGCATCCACCGCGTTTGCGATGCGGCGCAGGTACTCGTAGAACACGTAGTCGGGGTTCTGCACGTCCACGTGGGACTGCTCGGCGCCACCGATTTCGAGGACGTAGCCGTGGTCGCTGAACCCGTCCGGGTGGATTTCGGCGCGCTGACCGCCGGAGAGCTGAATGTGCGCCACTACTTCACGCCAGCTTCACGCTTGAAGGTGCTGACCAGGTCGTCCACCGAGGAGGAAGAATCCAGACCCTCAACGACCTTGTCGTTCACGGCGAAGGTGGGGGTGCCCTTCACACCAATCTTCACGGCGTGCTCGTAGTCGCGCTGAACGGGCTTGACGGTGTCGGAGGCAAGCAGGACCTTGTCGAATTCTTCGGTGTTCAGGCCCAGTTCCTTGGCGTAGTCGTTGAAGAGGGTGCGCAGTTTGTCGCGCTCTTTGATGTTCTTCCAGTCGTTCTGGGTGTTGAAGAGCTTGTTCGCCATTTCGACGTGCTTACCCTGAGCTGTTGCGGCTTCTACGGCGAGCGCGGCGGGTACGGCGTTGGCGTGCATGTTCAGCGGCATGTGACGCACGGTCACGTTCATGATGCCGTCAAGCTTCTTGGCGGCTTCTTCAAACTTAGGTTCTGCCTTAGCGCAGTAGGGGCACTGGTAGTCGGTGTACAGGGTTGCGGTGCCTGCACCGGGTACTTCGCGGTTGAGGCGGTAACCGACGTAGCCGTCATCGGCGGTTGCCGAAGCAGTACCCGAAGGGTCAGCGGATGCCGAAGCGCTCGCGGATGCACTTGCCGAGGTAGCGGCGGTGCTTGCAGATGCGCTCGCCGAACCGCTCGCAGACGCCGATGCGGAAGGCTGGGAGGAGCTGGAACCGCATGCGCTCAGCCCCAGGGCGGCGGCGGGCACTACGCCCAGTAGCAGGGTGCGGCGGTTGAGGGGTGAAGTCATGGTGGTTCCTCTCTCTACGGGTGGCGGGCTGGCCTGTTTGCTACATCTGTGGTTGATTAATCTGTGGTTGATGTGCACTCTGAGGTGCTGTCAGCCGCCGTGGGTATAGGGTTTATTGTATGCCTCTGCCCTGAACTTTCCCTATCTTCGGGCGGGTTTGCGGGGTGAATGCAGTGCACACCATAGCCGCCCTGTCGCCTGCTCCCAGCTGCGGGGCCGGTGTTGAAAGTAATTAGCCTCTCCCCCGCCTTTTTGGTACTATTGCGGGGTATGCACTGTTCACCGGTTGCTTTCGGGCAGTTGAGAACGGCAGCATATGCGCCTCTATAGCTCAGGGGTAGAGCATTTCCCTCGTAAAGAAAAGGTCGTGGGTTCGAATCCCACTGGGGGCTCCACATCCGCCGTAACGCGTGCCGGTTTCCGGTGTGTTGCGGCGGTTTTTAGCATCTGAGAGTTGTCGTTTTCTCGAAGATGTCACCGTCGAACTTTAGGAGATTCTCATGTCTTCTCGATCCGCATCCGCTAAGCGCCAGAGTGGCCGTGCGCAGGCAGGTCGCGCCGCTGCGGGCTCTGCACGCCCGATGAGCCCCACGATGCGTTTTGCTCTGGTGTACGTGCTGGCGCTGGTGGTTTCCCTGGCGGTGTGGTTCTTCTACCGTTCCGTGTATGAGGATGACACCTCGTTCCTGGTGCCGATTGTGATTTCCTTGGTGACTTCGTACGTGTGCGCTCATGCGCTGACGGGCGGCAAATCGCCCCGCAACTAGACCGCCGACCAGCAGCCCGCCAGGCTGTAGCCTCGTGAGGTTTCAGGCAGACAAAAGCCGCGCATCCGGTTCCCCGCTCGGGGGTCGGATGCGCGGCTTTTTACGTGTGTACTTTAGACCAGCGCCTTACTTGGATGCGCGCTGGAAGTCGCTGTCGGTCTTGCCCCACAGGCCGTAGACCTTGGCGAGTTCCTTGACCTTCTTTGCACGCAGGTAGCGCGGCAGGTAGGAGCCGTCGCGGGGGCCGTCGAGGGGCACGTCGAGCATCTGGTGTGCTTCTTCGATTTCGAGCTCGCTCGGGGAGAATGCCGCGTTGATGGTCTCAGCCTGGCGAATGTCGAGGGTGATCTTACCGGTCATGCCGTGGTCGTTCGCGTAGCCGCATGCCTTGGAGAGGTCAGCGCCGTATGCGCCGAGGGTCGGGCCGTCGATGGGGCCGGGCAGACCGCCCAGGGTGGAGGCAATCACCAGTTGCGAACGCACGTAGGCGAGCGCCATGGGGGTTGCGGAGGAGCCGGTGTCGCGGCGGTAGTCGCCTGCGCCGAATGCGAGGCGGAAAGTGCCGATTGCGCGCGCAATTTCGATGGAGTGGTGCACGCCGAGTGCGGACTCGATCAGCGCGATGATGGGGGTTCCGGGGGGCAGCTCGGCTGCGGTGCGGTCAATGTCGGTGGCGTGCTCTGCGGTAGCGAGCATGACGCCTCGCAGGCCCTTCACGTTCTTGAGGGCCTTGACGTCCTTCCACCAGTGTTCGGTGGTGATGGCGTTGATTCGCACCCATGCGACGACGCCGGAGTTGAGCATACGGACGACCTGTTCGCGAGCGGCGTCCTTCTCTTCGGCGGGGCAGCCGTCTTCGAGGTCGATAATGATGGAGTCGGCCTCGGATTCGAAGGCCTCTTCAAAGACTTCTTCGGAGGAGTTGGCGCGCACGAGGAGCCAGGAGCGTGAGAGGCTGGGGCGCAGCTGACGCGCACGCTCATTGCGGTGGAATTCAAACATGGTGTGTGACTTCTTCCGTGAATTGTATATGCATTGGGTTGTGCCGTAGAGGGGCAGGAAAAAGCCTGCGGTTCTTCCGCGCGTACCATCGCATTGTGTCGTCACCTCCATTGTGACGGAACCGCATAAGAAGTGTCCTACACCTCTTCTTTAAGCGTATCGCCTGTTGAGGTGCACATCAAACTAGCTCGCCTATTGACCGCGATTTATGCCCCTGTGTTATGCCTCAACCAGTTGGGTGCGGCCCACGGGGATTCCGTCGTCGAAGATCAGCTCGCCGGCGGCTTCCTTCTGGGCGCGCTGAATCAGACGTTCGGCATCCTCAATGTGCTGGATGACGGTTTCCACGCGACGGTGCACGCTCACCTGGCGGTCGCATCCGGTGGCACAGTTGCCGAAGCAGCGTGCCATGGCGAGCGCTTCGGCGCAGAGTGCCACGGCGTTACCCGCTTTGGAGAGGGCGCGGTTCAGGTCGGAGTAGGTGCCGAATGGGGAGGCGGGAATATCGCCGTCGCTGGGGGCGAGGCGGTGCGCTTCCATAGCGACTGCACGCACGCGCGGGATGAGGTCGGCGAGCGCGTTTGCGTCCGGCACGATGAGCTCAATCATGGAGGTGGACGAATCGGTTGCCGCTAGGCGTTCGAGGACCTGGTGGAAGCGGTCGATACCGCGAATGAACCGGTCGTGGGATCGGCGCCAGATGCCTTTGCCGAGCTCGGCGTCGTCGCGGCGCGATTGCAGGTAGCTTTTAAGTCCCATGTGCCCTCCTCTGCGTGGTGTGTGTGCCGTGTTGGTTGGTCGGTGGAGGCTGCCGGCGATGGGCTCTGCGGCGACCCGCAAACCTCCCTATACTTAGGTTACCCTAAATCTCTTTTGGTGACGAGATGTCAGCAGTCAACTGTTTATTTCAAACCCAGATTTTCTTCACGCCGCTCACGCGACGCTCCCCGCAGCGCCAGTCTAAAATGGCACCGGCCTAAAATAGCACCGCAGGGGCGCAGCGATTTCTAGACCATGCGCAGCACAATCTTGCCGCGATGCTGACCGGAGTCGAAGTATTCGTGGGCGGCAGCCGCCTCCTCCATGTCGAAGATACGGTCCAGACCCACGCCAATCCTGCCGGATTCAATCAGCGGCAGCACGTGTTCGCGTACACCTCGCAGAATCTCAGCCTTCTGATGATCCGAACGGGTACGCAGGCTCGTAGCGTGCACCGACAGGCGGCGGGAGAGCATATACCCCAGGTTCACTTCTGCTTTGGCGCCGCCCATCAGACCGATAATGCACAGGTGCCCGCCGTCGGCGAGGGTGTGCAGATTGTCGTCCAGGTACTTTCCGCCCACGACGTCGAGGATGTAGTCAGCGCCGCGTCCGCCAGTTTCAGCCAGCAGAACTTCACGGAACGAATGTTCTGTATAAATAATGGGTTCCGCACCTAGTAAGCGCACATATTCTGCTTTTTCCTCGGTTCCCACGGTTGCAAACACGCGGGTACCTACGGCGAGCGCCAGCTGAATAGCGTGCACACCGATACCGCCGGTACCACCGTGCACGAGCACCACCGCGGGTTCACCGTCTTCCTTGAGGTTTTCGGCGGGGTTCATGCTCATACCACAGGTGAGAACCAGGTTCGAGTAGACGGTTGCCGCGACTTCGGGAATACCGGCGGCTTCGGCAAAACTCAGCTGTTCGGGTACGGGCAGCACGTGGTCGACCGGTACGGTCACGTAGTCGGCGTAGCCGCCTCCAGCGAGGAGCGCCATGACGGGGGTGCCGCAGTTCTCCACGGAGGCGCCTTCACCGACCGCTTCAATGACGCCGGCTACTTCGAGGCCGTAGATGGCGCTCGCGCCGGCGGGCGGCGGGTAGAATCCGCGGCGCTGCAGGGCGTCGGCGCGGTTGATTCCGGCGGCGTGAACACGGACGAGAACTTCGTGGGATCGGGGTACGGGGGCGGGGACTTCGCTGATTGTCAGAGCCTCAGGTCCGCCGTGACTGTTCTCAATAATTGCTCTCATGAGTCCTCCTCATTGCCGGAAGCACCATCGTTGGTGCGCGATTTACAGAAAGCTTATCGCATGAGATAATCTCGTAGTGCCCTGCGGCACGGTATTGCCATAAAATGCCGGTCTCTGGTGCGTATGGATGGTTGTCCGAGCGGCCGAAGGAGCTGGTCTTGAAAACCAGTAGGCGGTAACCCCGTCTCAAGGGTTCAAATCCCTTACCATCCGCGTTTTAGCTTCTGCTCCACGTGTGGAGCGCAAAGAGCCCCGTTCCTCGTATTGAGGAGCGGGGCTCTTTGCATACGCCGTTTTGAGTTACCGGAGGGCGTCGTCAGTTGATTTGTGACAAGGCATTCGCAATATACATGAAGAGGGCGGCGATACCGATGAAAAAGCATAGCCCCAGCCAGTTGAGAATACGACCCGCTAGGGCAGGTACACCGTGCCTCTGCGCTACCCACCCCTGCCAGATACCCAGGATGTTCAGCACCGGCGCGGCGAGAGCTACCTGCAGACCACTTTCTCCAAGACCCTGGACAAGCAACCAAAACCCTAGAACGAAAGACAGCGGGCTGAGGAAGCCGAAAAGCAGGGAGAAGTTCGCAGCCCTTTTACCGTCTTGTGTTCCTTGCACAGCGGGAGGTTGCTCGCTCGCAGGTTGCTCCCAGTCGTCCGTGCCGTCAGTCTCCGGCTGTTGGCTGTCATCCGCTTGGTAGAGCTTGGCGTCTTCAGGGTTGTTATCAAAATCTTCGTTATTTTGGGGTAGCTGCGACATCGCATCCACAACCTTTCACATTCAACATTAGAGAAGTATTACCCCCTAGCCCCTCCCCTAATCCACTAGAACAAGAGGACACGCAGGCTCCCTGTGGAGTCGACATAGTTATATTCCGCCGGTCAGGACAATCAAGAACAATGCGACGATGATGGCGAAGGGAAGGGCAAAAATTACACCCGCCCAGCTGAGAATACGACCCGCTAGGGCAGGTACACCGTGCTGTTTCGCTACTCGCCCCTGCCAAATACCCAGGACGTTCAGCAACGGTGCAACAACAACTATCTGCAGACCACCACTGTCAAAATCGTGGACAAACAACCAGCACCCTAGAAAGAAAAATAGGAGGCCGAGGGCGCCGAAAAGCAGGGATACGTTCGCTGCCTTTTTACCGTCTTGTGCCCTTTGCTCGTCGGAAGGTTGCTTGCTCGCATGTTGCGTCCAATCGTCCGTGTTGTCAGCGTCAGACTGCGGGCTGCCATTTCCCTGGTAGAGCTTGGCATATTCGGGATTGTAATCAAAAACTTCATTATTTTGGGGCATCATAACCTTTCAATACCGGGCGTTATGCCCACCCTAGACTTTCCCCCACCAAGGGAACAAGTATGTCGAGCCGATTTCACCAAACATACGGCATACATACAGAAAAGCCCCGCACCTCAACGTTGAACTGCCTCCCGTTTCTTGGACAACAAAAATAAAGTCCAAGAAACAGGAGGCTTTTCATGTCTATAAATCTAGGAATAAGACACGATCGTTTGCTTCGGAAACAGGCAGCGCAAATGTTTGAGAAGGGATGTGGCTATGATTTGACCGCCAAAAGGCTTGGTGTGTCTGCCGCGACTGTGAGAGAGTGGCAGAAAATGTACCGCGTCATCGGGAGGGACGGACTTCTTGCCATGGGAGTAAAGCACACCAAATACGACTATGAGACCAAGGTCGCCGCAGCGAAGGCTGTGGTTGATGGTGGGATGAGCAAGCCTGAGGCGATGGTGCGTTTCGGTATTGCAAGTGCGACACCGTTGAAGCAGTGGTGCAGGCTGTACCGGCAAGGCGGCGCGCAGGCGCTTAAGCCTAAGCCTAAGGGCAGGCCGAAGGGGTCGGTGCGGGCGGTGCCGCCAACGCGTGAGGAGGAACTCGAGAAGCGTGTGCGCAAGCTTGAGGCACAGGTGGCATACCTAAAAAAATCGATTGCCCTGAAGGCGCAGAAGCGCTCCCAAACCGGGACAAAGCCCTAGTGGTCGCTGAGCTTTCAGGGCGCGGACACGCGGTGCGTGATCTGCTCGAAGCTGCTGGCCTTGCCAGGTCGAGCTACTACTACGCGCTGGCTCATCCCCAGCAGCCAACCAGAGTGCAGCTACGTCCCAAGGTCGCGCAGATCTTTTCGCGAACCCCCAACGGGTGCGGTCACAGGCAGGTGGCCATGTGCCTGCGCGCTGAGGAAGGGGTGCGCATTGCCGATAAGACGGTCTTGAAGATGATGCGTCAGATGGGGTTGCGCTGCGGTATACGCCGCCAGAGGGCTTACCGCAGGTACAACTCTTACAAGGGGGACGTGGGGCAAAGTTTCGCCAACATCATCGGTCGCAACTTCACGGCGACTGGTCCCTGGCAGAAGTTGGGTACCGACGTCACCGAGTTCAAGCTCTCCTTCGGTAAGGCCTACCTCGCTCCGGTTTATGACTTTGCCAGCAAGGAGATTGTCGCCCATTCCATCTCGATGTGCCCTAATCTTGCCCAGCAGCAAGAGATGCTTCAGGTACTCATGGATGCCAAACCCGAGGGAGCTGAACCGATTTTGCACTCGGATATGGGGTGGCAGTATCAGCACGAGACCTACATTAGTACGCTCGCTGAGAATGGTTTTATCCAGAGCATGTCACGCAAGGGAAACTGCATCGACAATGGCGCCACTGAGCAAGTCTTCGGACACCTGAAGGACGAGTTTTTTCGTGGCCAGGACTGGCAGAGCTTTGAGAGTTTCAAGGTTGACCTTGATGCCTATATCACGCACTGGAATACGGTAAGGCGTCAGGTGAAGCTTAGGGGCCTGACTCCGGTTGAGTACCGGGATCAGGCCCTGAGGGAAGCCGTATAGCGGCTATTATTTAATGCGTCCAAGTTTCGGGGCGCAGTTCACGTGAGGAGCGGGGCTTTTGCGTACCCTCCAATGAGGGTGAAAGTGTTTAGAAGAATGCCAGTATCTGCACAGTCTCCACGAGACTAGAATTTGCGGCAGAATCAGAAAGAGCCAGCATAATTGCTAGCAGAAGACCTCCGCCGAAAAGCACCAGGAACATGCCACCAATGGCTACGCTAATCCAGTTCAAGATACGCCCAGCCGAAGCAGCCGCGCCAAAACGTTCTGCCTCGTTCGCCTTGAAAATACCGATAACACCCAGAATCAGGGAAGGCAGACCAAACAGCCACCAGCTGAGAGTCACTATACACGCCAAGCTGATAATACCCAGCACCGTGGAAGTCTGAGCAGCCTTCTCACCGGCAAGCTGCTCGGGGGTCTTCTGAACAATGCCAATAGGAACCATCATGGGCTGACCGTACTGGCCGGGCTGCTGGTACTGCTGACCGTACGGGTCGTACTGATTCTGACCATACGAGTCTTGGCCGTACGAATTCTGACCGTACTGGTCATAAGAATACTGATCGTAGGAGCTCTGCCCGTACTGACCGTATTGGCCATACTGACCGTACTGAGTGTTCTGCCCGTACTGGCCGTTCTGGTTGTACTGCTCGTTCAGACGGTTGTAGTCCGGGTTGTAGTCGTAGGGGTCTGAACCCCGAGGATTCTGAGACATGGCATCTCACTTTCGTACGGCTGGTGTGTGTTAAACAGTATTCACCCTAACCTATCACCGAAACGGGTACAACTACATCTGTCGCACAAACCCGCGCAATACATTTTAAGAGGGCAGTAGAGTGCCAGCTGGTACGCGAAAGCCCCGCTCCTCAATACGAGAAACGGGGCTTTTATGTACCCTCTAGGAGGGCGAGACCTTTTAGAAGAGTGCCAGGGTGCTGACCAGCTCAGTAAAGTGGTTGGAAGAGGAAGAAGCAGCACCTGCCGCGCCGATAAGACCCAGCAGCAGGAAACCACCGATTACAACCAAGAATAGGCCACCAAAAGCTGCGTTAATCCAGCCCATGATGCGACCACCCGAAGCTGCAGTGCCAAAACGCTCAGCCTCATTAGCCTTCATAATGCCGATAACACCCATGATCAGCGAGGGCAGACCGAACAGCCACCAGCTAACAAAGAAGTTGCAGATCAGACCAATAATGCCGAGCACCATGGAGGTCTGACCAGCCTTCTCGCCAGCAAGCTGCTCGGGGGTCTTCTGAACAATGCCGACGGGCACCATCATGGGCTGACCGTACTGACCAGGCTGCTGGTACTGCTGCTGACCGTTCTGAGCGTTCTGCTCGTTCAGGTTGCCGTATTCCGGGTTGTAGTCGTAGGAGTTAGAGTCCTGCGGGTTCTGAGACATGTGGTCCCTCTTTCGTGTGAATGGTGTGTATTGAACCTTACTCACCCTAACCTATCGCTGAGGTGGGCACAAACGGATTCGTCATTCTGGAGCTATCCGCAGCATATATGCACTGACCAGAAAACTGATGAGGCGCACAGAAGCCCGCGAACACACGGGGCGCTCGCGGGCTTCTTCAAATCATGAGGCTACTGCAGGTAGCTTCAATCTTACTGCTTTACAAAAATCTTCAGAGCGACCAGCAAAATAATACTGACGACACCCAGAACAGTACCGGCAATAGCCATACCGCGGTTCTTCAGCTCGGGGTTATTCATAGCCAGGCGGCCGGTCGCAATAGCTACAGCACCAAGGATGAAACCGAGGACAAAGAAGCTCACAATACCGCTCACCAGAGAGACAATCGACAGGGTCTTTGCCTTCTTCGCCTGAGCCTGCTGCTCAGGGGTCTGAACGGGCACACCGTAAGGAACCTGCTGATTGAACTGGGGTGCCTGCTGGCTAAACTGGGGGTCCTGGTTGAACTGGGGCTGGGGGTTGTTGGGGTTTTCAGACATGATTTCTCATTTCGTTGAGTAAATAAGACGACTCTGGCAACGCTGCATGGAAAAATCACACGCCAGAGACGCCCTCTATTTATCGGTTGGACAGTAGCAGTCTATCGAAAATGTATATGAGCCTCAAAGCGCACAATCCATAATCCGCCCTATAAAGCAACACATACTCAGAGATATCTCCAAAGCACGGGCCGAATTGACCAAGCGCAAAACAGCCTATATTCTTATAGGGATGCGCTCACGAGCGCACCGTGGAGACGTGCCAGAGCGGCCGAATGGACTTCACTGCTAATGAAGGGTCGGGGTTAAACTCGACCGGGGGTTCAAATCCCCCCGTCTCCGCCACAAAAAGCCCCGTACCGGCTGGTACGGGGCTTTTGCTTTACCCATTTCTTCCAGGTACAAAGCCTAGAAAATCCTGGTCTAGAAACTCCTGGTCTAGAAGCTCTTGAAGTCCACGAGGCGCGCATCCGCACCATCAAGCAGAGCCCACTCCCCCGGCACCTCAAATACCGCAATGGAAGAGGGCGGGAAACCGTAATACACATCCATGGACGCGTTCGGGTCAGAATCCGGGCTCATCAGGCGCTGCGCGGCATCCTGCACGCCGGGCAGATGCGACACCACCATCAAAGAATGAACATTCTCCGAAACACTGTTGATGCGCGCAATAATGCGGGACGCAGACACCTCATACAGCCCCTCATCCAGATGAGCAGTAGGCGCCTTCGCCCCCAAACCATCCGAAACCCAAGTCGTCGTCTGACGAGTACGCAAAGCCGACGACGACATAATCTGCTCCGGAATATAACCGCGAGCCGCCAGCCAGGCGCCAGCAGCGGCAGCCTGCTCATGGCCACGCTTCGTCAGCGGACGATCAAAATCGTTCAGACCCCAATCAGCCTCCGCATGGCGCATAATAATCAGACGCTTGACCCCGCTGCGGTGCGAGCCAGATGCAGTGTTGGAAGAATTTTCAGCCATACACCCATTCTATCTAGAGGGCGCCGGAACGTGCCGCACGCCGCCACAGCACGCACACTAACACCCCTAGGGGGCACAAGTAAACCCCGGCGCACCGGCATGACGCCAGCACACCGAGGTGCACTCTAAAAACTAGATTGAGTATTCCGGAGCAGCCCAGACAACAACCTCGGGGTGCTCAAAGAAGCGGTAACCCTGACCGCGCACCGTACGCACGGTACCCGACAGGCGGCCCAGCTTCGAACGCAGACGACGAATATGCACGTCAATCGTACGCTCATGCGGATGCTCGTCACCGGAGCTCCACAGCGCCTTCAGCAGCTCCTCACGACCCACGGTGCGGGAAGAATTCTCCACCAGGTGTGCCAGCAGCTCGAATTCCTTGAAGGTCAGCATGAGCGGCTCACCATCCAGGAACACCTCGCGGCGCGCCAGGTCAATCAGAACACCCGAAGAGTGGCTGTTCGTGGTCTCTGCTTCGCGGGCGACATGCGCCTCCGGGTGCATATACATTGCGGTCGGATCACCGAGCGCATTACGCACCACCTCAAGGTCACTACCCTCAGCGTTCACTGGAGCCAACGCGACAGCAGCGTATGACTCCGACTCGGGAGCCAGGTGGTGCGCATAAGTGCGCAAATCCTGAACGATACGCACCAGGGAGGTGCCATTTGCGGCAGCAAGTTCTTCGTTCAGACCCACATAGAGCACGAAGCCGCGTGCCTCATTTTCCTGAGCCTGCTTATGGGCAGAGTCACCGGCTGAGAAAGTCATCGGACGCAACGTTGCGGCCTGCGCAGCGGGACGCTGAGGCTGCACGACCTGACGCTTAGCGGCGCGGCCGCGCTGGGAGATGTGCACATATCCAGGTACAGCGCCTGACATGATTCAACCTTCTCTCAAAGTCTGTGTACGGGATCCCTGTCGTACGTGGTGTGGGGTGCGCCGGAAGTGACGCAGAGTCAAACAGTCCCCAATACCTGTTCGAGTCTCAATCCTCTTACTTAATATTTCTCCTATTTGACGGATAAATCAAGCGGATTCAGCATAGTGGATTCATCTTTATGGGCGAGAGGAGTACAATGCCCCCTCTCATGTTTTAGGGTTTCGGGGACTACCTGAAGCTTTCAGTATTTTTTCCCTTATAAATATTCATAGCTTCTTTTATTTACTGGTTTCACCCTGTATTTTCATGTGAAGCTGTGAATATGCTTGAAGTTTTGAAGCGCCCTCAAATGTTTTAATATGTTCCTAGTCACACACAGGAAGGGTGATGCAAAAGCCTACACCAACACCCAGCAGCACCATCGCCGCCCAAGCCCCGGACGCATTAGACACGCACCGCCACGCCGCGGCACGCAACCCACCGAACACTCACAAGACGTAGCGAAGCGCCTCCACACATACATATGCAGAGGCGCCCCACTCACAACAAGCAAATAAGCTCGCTCAGCCAGACTATTACTCAGCCAGACCGTACAGGCGGTCACCAGCATCGCCCAGACCCGGAATAATGTACGCCTTCTCATTCAGGCGCTCATCACGAGCAGCCAAGAACAGGTCCACATTCTCCATGCCCTCAACGCCCTTCTCCAGAGCAGCAATGCCCTCAGGAGCAGCGATTAGGCACACGCAAGTCACAGACTCAGCGCCGCGCTTACGCAGGAACTTAATAGCCTCAATCAGAGTGCCACCGGTGGCCAGCATCGGATCCAGCAGGTACACCTGACGACCAGTCAGGTCCTCAGGCAGACGCTCCGCATAGGTCACAATATCCAGGGTCTCCTCATTACGAGCCATACCCAGGAAGCCCACCTCAGCGGTCGGAACCATGCGGGTCATGCCCTCCAGCATGCCCAGACCAGCACGCAGAATCGGAACAACCAGCGGCTTAGGATCAGCAATGCGAACACCGGTAGTGGTTGCTACCGGGGTCACAACCTCAACCTCTTCCACGCGAATCTCGCGAGTCGCCTCATAGGCAAGAAGGGTCACCAGCTCATCAACCAGCTGACGGAAAATCGGGGACGGGGTGTTCTTATCACGCAGAACACTAATCTTGTGAGAGACCAGCGGGTGGTCAAGAATCTTAATACGCATAATACGATTTTACCCACCCCCGAATCAGCAAGCACCGGCAAAGCCCCGGAAGTGGCACACACCCTATAAAACGAGGCGAAGTACCCCCGCACAAACACCCACCAACACACCCGCCAGCAGCACCCCAGAACAATCCGGGCATGCAAAAACCCGCCGAGACGAATCTCGACGGGTTTTCGTTGGTGCGGTGGTGGAGGGATTTGAACCCCCGTTGGCTTTTACACCAAACATCATTTCGAGTGATGCACCTTCGGCCGCTCGGACACACCACCAACAGTGGAAAACTATAGCACACCCCCAACAGGAGGGCAAGAATGAGCCTACATATCGTGCGCGTACGGCAGCCGGGTGTCGCCTCTTTCACGGCCCCTTTAACCGTGCCCTTTTCGACACCCGACACCGAAGTCCCGGCTACGTCTACAGACCCCAACAGGCCCGCCTAATGACGGATATACCCATCTACAACCAGCATGACAGCACGCGTTGCATCCTCAGCATTGCGCTCCGCCTGATGCACTTCACGATCCATAGCAAGCATATAAATCGCTCCGAACATAGAGATCGCAATCGCACGCGGATTCTGAGCGGTATCAACCGTATAGCGGCGAGCCACAGCCTCCGTCATCTCCTGCAAATAATCCAGAAGATTCAGACGGTTATCGCTCATCGCCTCGGTCCAACCATCCGCGCCCTTCCACGTCTCCGCAAGCCACATCCGAGTAAAACCCGGACGGTCCTCAAGATACTGGAACGCGGCGCGAACAGCGCTCCGCAACGCCTCACGCGGATCAGAATGAACCGACGCCGCGCGACGCGCATCGCTCAGCAGCAACTGCGTGCCGTACTGAACCAGCTGATCCACCATGGTCTTCTTAGAACCGAAGTTGTAATACACGGTTCCCTTAGAAACACCCGCCCGGGCAGCCACCTCTTCAACAGTGGCGTACTCAAGCCCCTTTTGGGTCATGATTTCCATAGCAGCGTTGAACAACTTCAACTGAGTTCTACCTGTACGGCCGGGACGACGACTTGAAGCTTCAGCGACTGGGCGCTGCAACATCAGCAGTCCTCCCTCCCTTTTTGCAGATATATCTCTATTTTATTAGACAGTTTTCCCCCGGTGCGACCAAATAGGGTTCGTTACACAGTAATCTCCGGCGCAAGCTTCTTCAGGGACCACGTACGATCACGACGCGTGCCAATGTAACCCAACACCAGACCAGCCAGACCCCACAGAGTCAAAACCAGCATGATGCCCCACAGGCTCGACTCATTAATGCCATACGCCAAACGACGCGTACCCGCCACCGCATAGCCCATCGGGAAGAAATCATGCATCCAACGAATCGACTCAGGCAAAGTCTCATACGGCATCGTGCCGCCCGCAGTAATCAACTGCAGAATCAGAATGACCAAAGCAACAAGCTTGCCCGGCGCACCCAAAATCACCGTCAAACCATGAATGAAACCGGTAAAGACCAAAGCCACATAGCAGAGGAACAGCCACACCAGCCACGGATGAGCCATCTCAAAGCCCAAACCAAACTTAATCGCGGCAAACATCAGAGTCGCCTGAGCAATACCCACCAGGCCGAACGGCATCCAGCTACCGAGCATCACACGAATCGACGGAGCATGCGACGCCAACGCACGGTTATTCATCACGCGCAGCGTCTGAACCAGCATCAAGCCGCCAATCCACAACGCCAAGCACATGAAGAACGGACCCATGCCCTCACCATAGTTACGAGCCGACGCCAAGGAATCATGCGACAAAGTCACCGGGTTCGACATCGTATCCGCAACCTTCGCCTGATCAGTCGGCGCAAGACTCGGAACCTGCTTAACACCAGAAGCCAGGCCGCTCTCCAGCGACGAAGTACCATCCTTCAACTCGGAAGCACCATCATTCAGCTGAGCAGAACCATCAGACAGCTTCGCCGTACCGTCAGAAAGCTGCGACGCACCATCCTTCAGCTCATTCGCGCCATCAGCCAACTTCTGCTGACCCTCAACCGCAGACTGCTCCTTCTGCGCCAAAGTACCGCTACCATCCTTCAGCTCGGCAGTACCGCTCTTCAAAGAATCAGTACCCTCCTTCAGCTCAGAAGCACCACCAGACAAAGTCGCAGAACCACTCGCAAGGCTCGAAGCACCCGAAGCAATCTTAGAATTACCATCAGCCAGGCTCGCCGAACCTGACGCCAACGAGGACGCGCCAGCATCCACACGAGCGGCGCCATCAGCTACCGACGAAGCGCCCTTGGCAAGCGAAGACGCACCGGAATCCAGCGAATCCACGCCAGCAACCAAAGTCTGAATCTTCACCGCAGTCGACGACGAACCATCAGAAATACAATGGCTCGACTTCAATGCGCTCAGCTTCGACAGGGCATCAGCAGCGGCAGCATCACGAGTAGCCAGGTGCGACTGCAGAGCCTTCTGATTCAGCTCAGCAACCTCATTCTTCGTCTCCTCAGAATCAACAGCAGCCACCAGCTGATCAGCCTGCTCCTGAGTCAACGTACCCGCCTCAACCAGAGGAGTCACCTGAGCACGCACCTTCTGCGCAGTCGCAGACACCACGGTATTCGACAGATCACGACCAAAATCGCCACTACCGGCAGACGTATCCGTCTCATGCAGGCGCATGCACATCGCGTTCAACTCGGCCGGCAACTCACGAATACCCGCCTGATCCATACCTTCACGCAACTGATGGATACCAGACGCCAAATCATTAGCACCCTTCGCCACCGAAGCCGAACCACTCTTCAAGCTCGCAGTACCCTCAGCCAGAGTCGCCGAACCATCCTTCAGCTTCGACGCACCATCAGAAGCAGACGCCGCAGCCGAAGCCAAAGTCGACGAACCATCCTTCAAACTCGAAGCACCATCGGCAAGCTTCGCAGCACCAGAATCCAGCTTCTCGGCACCAGAATCCAAAGTCGAAACGCCATCAGCAAGCTTCGCGGCGCCCTCCGCCAACTGCTTCTGACCATCCAACAACTGGGACTGACCATCAGCCAGAGAAGAAGTACCATCCTTCAGCTTCACGGCACCATCATTCACCGTGGCAGTGCCGTCCTTCAGCTGAGTGATAGCGTCCGCCAGCTTCACCGTGCCGTTATTCACCTTCGACGCACCATCAGCAGCCTCACCCATCTTCGAATGAATCGTCGTGAAGCTAGCCAACAGCGAATTCGCCGTAGAATTACCGACCTTCTCCGCCACCGAATCACGCACCGCAGTGCCCGCCTTCGTGACAATATTCGTCAGCACATAGTTATTGGCATCATTCGTAATGACCTCAATGCCCGCCGAACGCGCATCAATAGTGCCCGTCTTACCGTCAGCATCAGGCTTGAACGAACCGGCACTCTGCAAATTACGGGAGAAGTCCTTCGGAATCACCATCGCAAAGTCATAGGTGCCGTTCTCCACGCCCTCAACAGCCTCAGTGCGAGTCTGCACCTGACGCCAATCAAACGTGCCAGCGTCTAGAAGGTTCTTCTTCACGTCCGCACCGGTATTCACCTGCTGACCCTCAGAATCCGTCGCGCCTTCATCCTCAACCACCAGGGCACCCACAATGCCATTCACATGGCCGTAAGCATCCCAGTTGCCGTACAGGTACAGGGCGCCGTACAGCAGCGGAATACAGGACATCGCGATGAGCACCAGAACCGGCAAAACACCGCTGGTCAGGCGCTTAAGCTCAACAAGAGCCACACGCAGAACAGTCATTCTTACTCCTTCTCAGCGTTTTCGCCATGTTCGGGGGAATCATTGGAGGGTTCAATCTCGCCCTCAACAGGAGCCGGCACGTTTTCCTCAGGGACACGACCGACCACAGCACGCGCACCATGCCACGATTCAGAAATATGCGGAACAACAGCCACAACCGTGCGAGGGTGGTCCTCATCGGCGGCAAGCTCCTCCAGGTACGGAAGCCACATGTACGTGTGGTTCAGGTGTCGGGAAGGAGTATCGAAAACCAGCAGGTCAGAGGGGCTATGCTGAGCCAAAGCAGCCATCAGCTCAATATTCATCTCGCCACTAATCTCATCCATCCACAGGCTGTCCAGCTCCTCAAGACCGCGCTCGGCCAACCAGCGGCTCGCACGGGAACGACCAAAAATTGGCAGGTTATAGGAGAGCATCTCCGACACATAATCGTGCACGCGCATATGCTGCTCAGGAGCAGTCACATCAGGAGAGTCCACCACGCTGCTGAGAGCACGCAGACGCTTCATCGAAATACGGCGAGGCTCATCATCGCCCTTGCTCCAGCTAATCGTTCCGCCGGACAGGGGAAGGCGACCAGTCAGCGCCAACGCGAGAGAGGTACGCTCCAACTGGCTATCCGCCTGAACGATAATGACTTCACCCTCGCCCACTGAGAAGGTGGTGCGGTCAAAAAGCGGAGTGTGGCGCCCTTTTGCCCAAATATTGTCAACGCTTAACACGGTTAGATCCCCTCAGAGAATGGATGGTTCGGGTGAGTTTCTGGGAGTCATCCGCGGGCACCACGCGGGGTGTAGAACGTCAGGCGCAGGCAGGCGGAGGCTCCAATGCCTATATATGGTAGACCCGGTTATGTGTGATGTGGTGGGCTTTTCATGAAAAAACATGGGTCATTTTTGAAATTTCTGAAGTATTTTTCAAATAAATGGGGTTTTTCGTACAAATAACGCGAAAAGCCACGCAATCTCTGCGTGGTTTTTCGCGTTATACAAACCATCTTTAGGGGTGAGGCCTAGGGCAGGTCAGGGGCGGCGTTCCTTAAAGAAGTCCACCATCAGCTGCGCACACTCATCAGCACACACACCCGCATACACCTCGGGAGCCGGAGCAACCCTGCCGTCACGCAGTACATCGTAACGACTGCCAGCAGCCCCCGTCTTCTCCTCCCAAGCTCCAAAAACCACCGTCGAAACGCGCGACGCCAAAATCGTGCCGGCACACATCAGGCACGGCTCCACGGTCACGACCAGGGTGCAACCGTCCAGGCGCCACTGCCCACGATGCGCCGCCGCCTGACGAATCGCATTCACCTCCGCATGGGCGCTGGGGTCATGCTCCTGCTCGCGGGTATTGCCCGCTGAACCAATAATGATGCCCTGCTCATCCACTACCACGGCGCCGATAGGAATCTCGCCACGCTCACCAGCGGCGGCACCCTCAACGAGGGCGTGCGCCATCCACTCACTGTGTTCAGAGCGAGAGGGAATATCGCTGAGCACAGCGGAGGAACCATCAGTGACCGTTAATTTTGAATATTCCGAATATGACATAAATCCTCGTCAGGGGAATAAATGAAGCATTATCGAGCGCGACTAGTGAGTAGCAGCCAAAGAGAAAGGATACACCGCAGAAGCGCCCGCCAACCTCAGCTCGCGAGCCACCGCAGTAAACGCCCACCGCGAATCCACCACATCAGAAACCAGTAGAACCGGGCACTGATGCTCACGCACATAGTCCAGAACCTCAGCAGGAACCCGGTACGAGCGCACCACGTCCGCGCAACGGAACGCACTATTACCGCCAAAGAAACGGGGCTCATCCACCAGAGAAACCTGACCCAAATCCACCAGGCGCCCCACCGACGCAAGCCCCCGACCCAGGGACTGAGCCAAACGAGGACGCACCGGCGAAGGCAGAGTCAACACCGCCACCGGACGACCTGCCTCAGACCACTCCCAAGCGGCAAGCACCTTCACACAAGCGCGACCCAGCTCGGCAGGGACCTCAGAATCAACCGGCTCACCCAGCTCATTCGTCGCCAGAAGCTCACGCAGACGTGTACCGTACCCCATGTCGCTCAGACGTGCCAAAGCGTAACCGGATTCAGCCTGCTCGTCCTTAGACAAACGACCGCGCGGCGCATCCGCACCCATCAGCTGATCCAACCCGCTCGGCCACATACGACGCGGCTGCAACGGCACACCGACCGTGTTGAAGCTGCTCTGTGCCGCCTGCAGTGCCTCAGTGGGGACCTCCACCGGGTACCAGGGGCCCGCGCACACATCGCAACGACCGCACGCAACAGCGGAAGCATCATCAAGCTGCTGAGCCAGGAAAAGCATGCGGCACTGACTAGTACATTCATACTCGAGCATGGCGTTCTGCTCCAGCACACGTGCCTGCGCCACCGCCGCATAGCGAGCGTTATCGTACCGCCACGGCGAAGAGGTTCGACGCCAATAGTTGCCTTCCTTCACGACGGCGCCCTCAACATCCAGCACCTTCAGCAGAAGCTCCAGGGTTGAGCGGCGCAGTTGAACGCGCGCCTCCAAAGCGGTAATGCTCAACCCCTCCGGGGCCTGAGCCAGCGCATCAAGAACAGCCAGCGCCTGCTCCTCGTTAGGCATGGAGGCGGTCGCAAAATACTCCCAAATGGCGCGGTCTTCACGACCGGGCAGGAGCAGAACATCAGCGTTGACGGCACCTCGTCCGGCGCGGCCAATCTGCTGGTAGTAGCTCACCGCAGACGACGGCGCACCCAGGTGCACAACAAAACCCAAATCAGGCTTATCAAAACCCATACCGAGGGCACTCGTCGCAACAAGGGCCTTCACCCTGTTTTCCTTGAGTGCCTGCTCTGCAACCAGCCGCTCATCCGGGTCAGTTTTACCGGTGTAGGCGAGCACCTCGTAGCCGCTGGCACGCAGAGCATTTGCGGTATCTTCTGCCGCAGAGACAGTCAACGTGTAGATAATGCCCGAACCGGGCAGGCTGTTCAGGTGCGTGAGCAGCCAACCGATGCGTTGCGCCTCATGGGGCAGGGTCAGAACACCCAGGCGCAGGGACTTGCGGGACAGCGGACCACGCAGCACATGTACAGGTGCGGTGGTATCAGTGCTGAGCTGTTCGGCGATATCGCGGCTAACGCGGTCATTCGCGGTTGCGGTAGTCGCCAGCACCGGCACGCCCACCGGCAGAGATCTAATGAGCGAACCAATACGGCGGTAGTCGGGGCGGAAGTCATGGCCCCAGTCAGAAATACAGTGCGCCTCATCAATAACGAGTAGCCCCAGGCGCGGCAGCAGGTACGGTAGCCACTGCTCGCGGAACGCCGCGTTATTGAGGCGTTCGGGGCCCACCAGGAGTACGTCGAGCTCGTTAGCTTCGAGGCGGGTGCGGATTTCATCCCATTCGGTGACGTTCGCGGAGTTCACCATGGCGGCGCGCACTCCCGCGCGGGATGCCGCCTCGACCTGATCACGCATGAGGGAAAGCAACGGGGAGACAATAAGAGCCGGGCCCATACCGCGGGCACGCAACAGCAGGGAGGAGATGAAGTAGACGGCGGACTTACCCCAGCCGGTACGCTGCACCACCACAGTGCGGGCTCGGTCGGCGACGAGGGCGCGAATCGCCTCGTACTGGCCATCGTGGAACTCAGCATCAGCGACACCGGTGAGGCGGCGCAACACTTCGCGGGCTTCAGCGTGCAGAGGGTCAGCCTGCAGGGAATCGGTGCGCAGGGAGTCCGCGGGGCTGGAAGCTGACTGCTGGGGGTTCATGGTTCTCTCCAACGGTGGGTGGTTGGGTCAATCGCTACGCCGCGACGCGCCGTGCTCTCTTTCCATCATGTCACACCCGGTATCGCCCGGCTCTGCGGATGGTCATTTCTTGGGGAGGCACGCGAGCGCCGCGTCACCTCCGGCTGTTTAGCCGCGATGGTGGGGAGATTTACGCCTCGCTCACCCGTGCGTCCGGCGTAAATGCCGGTAGAATTGTGCCAGTAATACACAGCCTCTGCATAGTTTTGCACAATGTTCACCATAGGTACGCTTTCTATGCTGGTGTTACTCCGCCGCCGATCCGTGTGTGCGGTCCACTCACAGTTCAGGATTTTTCATGACTTTTCTTGCCACCGCTTTGGCGCATCTTCCGGTTGCGCTCTTGGGCCTCGACCTTGAGCAGTTCCTGCTCGATACCGGCCCCTGGGTTCTGGTTGTTTCGGCAATTATCGTATTTATTGAGTCCGGTGTTCTTTTCCCGGTTCTTCCGGGTGACTCCCTGATTTTTGCTCTGGGTATGTTGCATGAGCAGATGGGCCTGTCCCTGTGGGTTGCGTTCCCGGTCCTGGTGCTGGTTGCTATTGCTGGCGCTGAGGTTGGCTACCAGATTGGTGCCCGTTACGGCCGTAAGATCTTCAAGGATGACGCGAAGATTCTGAGCACTAAGAACCTGCACACTACCGAGGAGTTCTTCCAGAAGCGCGGTAGTTTGGCTCTGGTTCTGGGTCGTTTCGTGCCGATTGTTCGTACTTTTGTGTCTCTTGCGGCTGGTATTTCTTCGTACGACCGTAAGAAGTTCCACCTGTGGAATGTTGTTGGCGCGGTTGCGTGGATTGGTTTGATTGGTCTGGCGGGTGTGCTGCTGGGCGGTATCCCGTTCGTGCATAACAACATTGAGTACATTGCTGTGATTATTGTGGCGGTTTCAGTGGTGCCGGTTATTATCGAGTACCTGCGTGGCCGTTCGAAGGCGAAGCAGGAATCTGCTGAGTAATACGTGAGTCCTTCTCGGCTGCTGAGCCGGGGATGAGAAAGGGTGGGGATACCGTTTGGTATCCCCACCCTTTTCACGCTCTGAGCCTTTTGGTGATAGTGGCGCCGTTTGAGGCAAACATCCTAGTTGAGGCGGTTCCCGCCTTCATTGAAGTTCGTGTTAGGTGCCTGTGGATTCTGATCAACCACCTGACTATGCGACGTTCTGCCGGTAGCCGTGTACGCCCACACAGATGGACGGGTCAGCAACACAATATTCCGGATGTAGAGGACAGTAATGAAGACACCAATCGCAGTATCTATGAGAAGAGTGACCGCAAAATCTGCAGAGTCGCGGGACTGCAACTCGTCCATCAACAAGGCGAGATAGCTGGAGTCTATGAGGAAATCTTCCACATACACAAACATGCGGCTCAAGACCTCGTAGGCGCTGTACATGAGGGTAAGTATGTGCGCCCATCTGTGTCCTTTCCAGGTCATCCAGAAGAGGAAAATCTGGATAAGAACAAAGATGAGAGGGTACCCCAGCATACGCACGATAAGCTCAGGTAGCGTCACCACACCGGCGATTGGTTTACCGTAGAGCAGGAAGAATTGGATAGTACTGAAAAGCGACAGAATAATAATCGCGGCGGTGCACCACTTAGCACTGTGCAGAGCCTTCGGGCGTACCCGCCCCGCATGTTCGGAGGCGGCAACGTAACCGGCGGTCGCGTCCCGGTAGCCGGTAGTGGCATGCTCGGGAGCGCCGTTGCTGGGTGCGTTATCCTCTGCCGCGTTATTGTCTACCGCACCGGTGGGGGCGGCGTTGTTGGTGGCGGTGTTGTTGGATGTGCCGTCACCCTCTACCGTGCTACTTTCAGGCTCATTGGACGGTAGCAAAACACTGTACTCGGGAACCGTGTACTCCGGATTATTCAAGGGCTGCTTCGGGGTACGTTCTGACATCGTCGTTCCTTTCTCCCCTGGCACCCACCCCGCGCTACAGTGCACGGAGCGGGCGTTAAAGAGTCTTACCCCAAGGATATAAGGAGGCGCGCCTCGCCCCAGGAAGGCGGTACCCTTTCTCAGCGTATTCAGAGGTATCCGAGTAACCACGTGCACCATTCCGAGGGCTAGCCTCGGAACTCCTGACGTTGTTGCGCCTTTCTACGTTCCCCATCCCGCACTACGGTGCGGGGGTCGAGGGGTGTTTCCCCCTGATGAGGTGCGTTCGTCATCCTCATCATCAGCGAAAATCTCTCGAAGTTCCGCCGGCACCTGACCGGCAGCCTGTCTCGTCTCAGACATCATCTGCTGGCGTTCTAGCGCACGTGCCCCGCTAACGATTTGTGTGTACACCCTAATAGGAGCACGAGTCAGCAGCACAATCATCAGGAGGTAAAGAACAAGAGTAAAAATGCCGCTCGCGACACGCCCCAGGCTGGACGCCGCAGCCGCTCTAGAGCTTAACTCCGAGAAATTATCCGCAAGAATAAGCACACCGCTAGCAGCCGCGAGAGCGCAGTAGATGATGGTAAGTACGCGCGCCCACTCGCGGCCATCCCAGATCTTCCAGAGAATAAAAATCGGGATGGCGGAGAGGATGAGGGTAACCACCAGGGCAGAGAAGAGAACACTCACCACTGTCTCAAAATCGATATATGACCAGCTTAGAATCGGCAGCAGAAAATTACTCAGGGGCCCCAGCACGATAATGGCGGCAGCGCACCACATGACGCTACGCATAGCCTTCGGGCGCTCCGGAATTACCTGCTCGGAAGCGGCAGTGTAGCCGGCGGTCGCCTTCCGGTAGCCAGTAGTGGTTTGCTCGGGGGTGCTGGCGTGCTCGGAGGTGCTGCCGCCGGGCGCGTTATCCTCCGCCGCGCTAGTGTCTGCGACATTACCGGAAATTACGTTGCTGGAGACGGCATCGCCCTCTGCCGTGCTATTTTCTGCCTCGTTAGAGGGCAGTAGCACGCTGTACTCGGGAACCGTGTACTCCGGGTCGTTGAGCGGTTGCTTTGGGGTACGTTCTGACATCATTGTTCCTTTCTTCTCTTCGCACCCCGCCCCGCGCGCCGTAGCACGGGGCAGGGGGCAGAAGAGTCTTTCAAAGAGTAAGCAACCGCCCTAGTTGAGGCGGTAACCTTCCTCGGTGTACACGGAAGTATCCTTGTAGCCGCGCTGTTCGTTGCGGGAGTTCTTCCGCGCATTCGTACGGCGGGTCCTCTTGTACTGCTGAGCGACTGCTTCTTCAGCCCGTCGGTTAGCTTCCTTCTCTTCCCGACGTGTCTGCTCTTCTTCCAGGTGAGCACGCATTTCTGCGTCCTGATGCCTAACGACCCGAGTCTCACCGGCGTTCACCTGTTCGCGCGCCTTCAACCGCGCCAACCTCGCGGTAGCCATATAAACCCTGGTGGAACGGCTCAAGAGCAACACAACAATCAGGGTGGAGAGGATCGTAATCAAGGTGTCGGCAACATTCCTAGACAGCACAGCTGCCGCGTAGTACTGAGAACTCCACGTCTGCGTGCCATTCAGCAACTGGGAAAGATAACCAGTCGTCAGGAAGGTGTTCACAAAATCTATCAAGCCCCTGATAGCTATATAAGCGAAGCTAATAAAGATGACGACATACGCCCAGAATCGACCTCTCCATAATCGCCAGAGAACAAACATCGGTATGGCGTGCTCAACGAGGAGGAGCACTACACCGGGGATAATGAAACCCACCCATAATTCGATGCCACCGGCTGAACGCCCGTCAATCATATGTAGGAAGATTTTGTGGGTTGCTTCCACCGCCATAATGGCGACAAAGCATCGCATGACGCTGCGTAGTGCCTTTGGCCGCGGCGGGAGCACCACCTTAGGCGCGGCAGGCGCGGTAGAGCCAGCAGTAGCCTTCTCGCCCCCGTGTGCTTGCTCGTGGGGCTTACCCGCCTCACCAGTGGAGGCGCCACCAACATTAGGCTTTACACCCGCCTTCTGGGCGCGCTGAACCTGCTGTATCTCATCCAGCAGGCGGTTCTTCTCCACCGGATCATTCGAGAGCGCATAATCGGCAGAAAGCTCACGCAACAGATGCTCGGTAGAGTCCTTGACCGGGCCTTCTTCCTTCTCAAGCTGACGAAGAACATCCTCACGAGTCAGCTCTTCTTCATCCTCAGCACCCGAGGTGCTTTCCTCGATAGCCCTCATCTGTTTCCGAATCACCGCAAAGCTCGGAACCGCGCCCACAGCCGGGCGGATCAGCAGAAACATCAGAACAGCGCTACCCGCCGTAATGACCGCGACCAGAGCCTGCGTCACGATAGACGAAGCGGCGGCAGGATGCGAAGCCGGATCCAGAGCAGTAAACGCAGGGAAAAGTACCTGCGCCATACCAAAAACACCGGCGAAAGAAAGCACACCGCTCACACAGCACAGCAGCAGGTACAGCATCATCAGGCGGCGCGGATTGATGTACCCGTCTTTGACCCACCCCAGAACAATCCAGAGGAACGGCACCACCAAGATGACGTCAGACAGAACCTTCGGCAAGCCATAACTAAGGAACGAGCCGATGTTCACACTACGACCCGCAGTAACAAGAATCTGGTACGCATCCAGGAGGAAATACACCAGGATGAGCGTCATACCGATGGAATAGGCTTTACCAAGAATCGCCAGTCCCCGGTTAAATTCCTGTTCCCTATCGCCAACTATGCCAAGGTTTCTTTTCGCCTCTTCAAACGCCGCCCGCTCATCATATGTGCGCTTAGCAGCGCCGGGGGTAGTCTGCGATGTGGATTCGTGCGCAGGTTCGGAAGTAGGGTGCACGAGTCATCCTAACTGTGGTTGGGTGAATAAAGTTATCGGTGAGCCGCAGGTCCGGGACCCGCAGCCAGAATCTGCAAGGCTAAATCAGGTAGTCCTCGCTGCGGCGCACACGCCAATCACGGCGCGCCTCCATGTAAGAACGCGACTGACGCGACCACACCAACGCCAACGCCACCACGCATACCAGCATGTACGGACCCGCAATATACACCGGCGTGTACAGCGGCGAAGCGCTACTGAGCAGCAGCTCAACATCCTGGCTCGGCGCACCATTCAACGTGCCCAGAAGAGCCGCCACAGTCAGCATAATCAGCAAAGAAGCCAACACACCCAACGCCAAGGCCACCGACAGCACCAACGCCGCCCACCGGTAACCACGCAGATAAGCCACCGTGCAGAAACCGTGCAGGGTCACGTTACCGAACGCGCTGACCATCAGGAAAAGCACCGGATAGTACGCCTGCGCATCCACCAGCGACTGGGCGCGCCAGGTCGAAAAATGTGACAAATGGGTAGTCGCATAGGAGACGCCGGTGTACGCAATCAGCGCCAGCCAGCCCACAGCAATAACAAGCAGAACCCAACCCGCCACAGACACGAGAGTGGGGGTGGCGGGCTTCGTAGGATGCGTGGTGTTCGGAGCGGATGGCGGAGAGGACTCGACGGCGGACATAGCTGAATCTTTCGGATATCGGCTGATAGTGTGCGGAAAACGTATGAGCGAGTGTGTGATGTGAGTGTGGGCGCGGCGTTTGTCTACCGCGCCGCCTCAAAACTTTAGGCAGAAGTGGACGGATCAACCGTCGCAGAAATACTTTCAGGTAGCAACGGAGAATCTGCCCGATTCGCCATCGCAATTCGCAAGTTGTTGAAGCGGTAAATGGTCAGCAACGATAAACCGACCTCGCTCAACCAGACCAAGCCCAAGACAACAAGTATCAGCAGGGGGTCAAGCCCCATCGAAACCCCAGCCCAGTCGAGCATCAGCAGCAGGAACGTAATCGGTGAAAGCACCAGCCCCACGGCAACATACCCAATCAGGGAGCAGATAGCCCAAACGCTATACACGGAAGCGTCCGCTGAATCACGCGGAGGACGCATCAGCGGCCACATCTGAACCACCAGGTAAAGCGCCGCAACAAACCCAAAGCAAATCGCCAACGGCTGCGTGTACTGGGAGATAATGAGGCCTTCAACCAGGGTCAAAATGCACAGAATAACGGCGCGGACTAGTAGGTTCTTCCTGAGCTTCTGCTTGCGCTCCTTCACCTCATCAGCGGTGTAGGTGCGCAGAAAAGCGGGCACCTGCCCCTGCCCCGGGAACGGCGGTAGAGGACCCGTCGGATGCGTACGCACCACAATCGGCGGGTTCGTACCATCCTGAATGACAACGGTAGAAGTCGCCGAGATAACCGGATGCGAACCAGTCACCACCGGCGGCACGTTCAGCGGAACGGATACCTCCGGCGTAGCAGGAGTCACGTGACGGATAGGCGCCTGAAAGCGGGTCTGCATACTGATATCTTCATCCGGGTGTTCTGCGGATGAAGCGGCATCTGTGTTCAGGTGTGTAGCGCCCATGAGTGGCCTCCTGGCAGGTGCGGGTCGTGTTTCTGTCTCTACCGTATCACGCGTACTTTAAGGGAATCTGAGCAGTGGCTGGGCATCGTTGAGAGCGTGTCACACCGCCACTTATCACCCCATCAACACCCCTCAGGCATCACCCAGCAGAGGCGCGGATGCGCTGGGATTCCCTCGCCCGTCGGTGCTCGTTAGCTCTGCTCCGCAGTACGCGAAGCCTCAGTGTTCAACTCCTCAGCGTTCGGCGCCTCGGTATTCGGCTCTGCCGGATTCGGTTCCTCAGCCTTCTGCTCTTCTGCCTTCTGCTCTTCTGCGCCCTGTTGCTCCGATTGTTGCTTCTGCCGCGTCAAACGCAAGCTCCTACGAACCGCCAAACTATAGAACAGCGAGAACAGAAGCTCCAACGCGAAGGACGCCATGACCGTCAGCAGGCTCACCGTATAGACCACGCCCACACGATCCAGCAGCGTCTGCGGGCCCTGCACCGTCACAAGCGCATAGGCAAAGAACGCCGTCATAATCGCCGCCGCGACCCCGGATGCCACATTCGCCAGCAACACCAACTTCACCGAACGGTTCGCCCGGTAAATCATGGCAACCCACATGTGCATCACCAGGTAGACCAGCGGCACCGCACCAATCGGAAAAAGCGTGACGCGGATGAAGTAATAAACAACAATCAGCGAGGGTACGACCAGCAGCAGCACACGCACCAGGTACAGGTTCTTAGCCGGCAGCGGGTAATCACTGGTGACATTCCAGAACTCATCAGCCTGCTGCTCCAGCTCATCCATAGCCTGCAGCTGCATAAGCTGCGCCTGCGACATATGCTCCTGCGGCACAAGATCCGAGGAGCCCTCCACCGGCGCAAGCTCAGCGGCAGAAACCGGTTCACCCCGCAGCATACGAGCAGAAGAATCAGCCATCTTAGCCCTCAAAAATGCCGCGAGAACGATCCTTACGCACGCTCTCAGCAGGGAAAATACGACCGCTCATGCTGATGTACACGCCCGGCTCCAGCAGGTTCAGAGCGGCAATAGCGGCACCCAGGTTGAAACCGGCATCCGAACGAGCCATCACGGCGGGCTGCATCGCACCGGTCAGCACCACAACCTTATCGCCCAGGTCGGCGTGCTCCACCAGGTAGCGGGCAGTCTCCGGCATGGTGTCGGTACCGTGAGTGATGAGCACTTGGTCGTTAGTGACCGCGTTCAGCGCCTCGGTCAGCTCGGCACGATCCTCATCGGTCATGTCCAGGCTGTCCTTGCCAATCAGCGGGCGAATACCAAAACGGATATCGGTAATCACGCGGTCCAGCAGGTCCTTAGCGGCAGGCTCACCAATATCCATGGTGCCCGCCACCGAATAGAACTTATCGATCGTGCCGCCAGTGGCAAGAATCGTGATTTCTTCGGGGTTCTTAATGGTGACGCTCACGGGTTTCCTCATCTTTTCGGGTCAACGTACACGAATCAAAAACTGCCAGGCCAACCCGGCAGGACACGCCCCACCACACGGAATCAACACGGGGTAAAACCCCGCACACGAGGGTGAAGACGCAAAAACCCGCCGACCCCCGCAAAGCGGGAGGCGACGGGTCGGCTAGTGCGCCCTGTGGGGCTCGAACCCACGACCTGCGGATTAAAAGTCCGTAGCTCTACCGACTGAGCTAAAGGCGCTCCTATCCACACAAAACTGAAAGTGTGCAGATAGAAATACTATACACTACCGGCCCCCAGCTAATGAACGGTACACTGGGAAATCCTATGTCTACACCCGCATCATCAACCGGCGCCTCCGGGCGCACCCGACACCGCACCCACCACCGCCCCGTCCTCTACTCCGCCGAGAAATTTGAACGCCACGAAGGCGGCATGGACCCCGCCGCACGCGAAGAGGCGGCGCACGCCTCCGCACGAATCCTGCTGATGCGCGGACGCGGCACCGACGAGCAGATGACCGAACGGCTCGTCAGCTTCACCGACGACTACGGTATTGAGACGCTCGCCGAACTCTGGTCGCACGCGAGCGCCCACTCCCTGCCGGGTGCGCTGTGGCGCATGTACTGGCTGCGGGACGTGGTGCATCGTTCGCCGCGCGGGGTGAGCCGCGCTTTTGAGCTGGGCATGGCGGAGGATTACCGTTCGCACGTGGTGGCGGGTGTTCCCGACCCGCCGAGTGCCGATGAGGTGGTCCGCACGATTGATGAGATTCTGGCGGGCCTGTACACCGGCGATATGGACATTGCGATGGAACGTTGCGCCGCGTTTGCGCACGTGGTGGCGTTGGGTATTCGCACCGATTATGCGCGCTCTGCCGGGCAGGATGGTGCGGTTCCGGGCAGCCACGAGGTGAAGCGTGAGGCGGTGGAGCGTCGTGCTCGTCTGCCGCGTCAGGCTCAGCAGATGGAGCAGATTGCGCACGATTTGGAGGCGGTCGCCGCCCAGCTGCGCGCCGTTGAGGCTGGTCAGCAGGCTAACGGGGGTTCCGGGGCTGATTCTGCGCAGGAAAAATCGCAGACCAACCTCGAAGCATTCTAGTCTTATGCAACGTTTGGGCGCCTAAAAATGCGGGTTCGTGCCGCGAATTGGCACAGGTTCCACATTGGGCCGCAAAGGCCTGAAAAGCCTGTTTCTAATTGACTCTGCGCCGGGTGCGGGTGGATAATAATTACAAGATGTCGGGTTGCTAATAGGTAGCCCCGGGCTCCAAATCTTTAGCCGCTTCGAGCGGCCTTCCGCCGAGAGGCGCTCCCAACCCGACATCCCTAAACGTTCCGGTGGGGGTCGAGAAATCGACCCCCACCGTTTTTTGCTTAAAACCCCGTCTAGAAGCCGCCGTCAGCCCGACGCAGTTGTGTCTGAAGCTCGAGCGCTCGTGAGATGCGCGCGGGCTATGCGCACCCGCAGCCCCCAATACTGGTTAGACTGGGAACTATGCTGCACCGACTTTTCCCCCACGCCAACGAATCCCTCGCCTCCCTCGCTGAAATTTCAGCGCAGGTCGGTGAGGCGGCGGCATTGCTCTCTGAAATGGTCGGCTCCCCCGTCGCGGAGTACCCCGAACTCTTCGAACGCATGCTCACCCACGAGGCGGACTCCACGAACCTGCTGTTCCGCACCCTCACCGAGGTGCGCAGCTCCTTCTCCCCACCGATTCCGCGTGAAGACCTGTACACGCTGGCACGCAAGCTCACCAACGCCGTTGAGAAGCTCACCAGCGCCGCGCACGTGCTGTCCCTGCACAGCATTGACGGCTTCGCCACGCACATCACCTCGATTCTGGACATTATTCAGCGTCAGGCGGTGCTGACCGCCGCCGTCATCCCCAAGCTTGCCGATATTCGCGGCCTCGACAACTACTGGATGGACATGCTGCGCATCTCCCGCCAGGCGCTACGCACCGCCGAAGAGTACGACGCATACATTGCCGAACGCTACACCCCCGAACGGTACCGCCGCTACGCCACCTTCCTGGCACAGCTGACCGCCGCCTCCAACGCTATGCGTGATGTGTCTGCCGAAATCGGCCGCATTATCGTTCAGGAATCCTAATGTTCCTGGGTCTTCTAGCCTGCTGCGCCTTCATTGCCGCGGTCTACGTTACCGGTGTGCACGACGCCTCAAACGCCGTCGCTGTTCCGGTGCGTACCCGCGCCCTCGGCGAGCGCTCCGCCCTGTACCTTGCCGCGCTCTTCAACGTGCTCGGCGTGGTCGGTGCGTTCCTGCTGCTCGGTGAGTATTCCGCCTCGTGGGTGAGCGCCCCGGACGGCGTCACCGGCCTGAACGGTATTGTTGCGGCGCTGCTGGTCTGCGCTATTTGGGGTGTGCTCACCTGGTTCCTGCGGTTGCCGTCTTCCTCAACCCACGCGCTGGTTGGCGCCCTCGCCGGCGTGAGCTGGTGGACCCAGACGAAACTCGAGGACGGTGCTGAAGCCTTCGGTTCACTCGCCTTCCTGCCGCATATTTTTGGGGCGACCCTGCTACCGCTCTTCTACCTGCCGCCGCTCATTTTTCTGCTGTCCTGGCTGATGGTGGTGCCGTTCTACCGGCTCGTGGTGGGGCATAACCCGCGCCTGGTGAATCAGCACGCCCGCGAGGTGCTGGCGGTGTCCGCCTCCGCAATTTCGCTGTTGCACGGCCTGCAGACCGGCTACCTGTACCTGTTGCTGTGGGCGCTGCTGAGCGAACGCATCATAGACCCGGATTTGCTTCAATCTCTCACCCGAGGCGGGATGCTGCTGGGCACCCTCATCATTGCCCTCAGCCTGGGTGCCGGTACGCTGACCGGCGGCCGCCGCATCGGCTACACCTTCGCCTACAAGATGGTGCGCCTAGACCCGTTCCGTGGTGCGGTCGCTCAGGGTACCACCGCTGTGGTGCAGGTAATCGGCTACTTCCTGCTGCAGGTGCCGTTCTCCTCCTCGCACCTGGCAACGGCATCGGCGCTCGGCGCGGGCGTGAATCAGCGTTTTAACGCGTTGAAGTCCAGGATTGTTCTGCAGATTCTTCTGGTGTGGCTGGTGACCATCCCGGCGTGCTTTGTGCTCGGAGTGCTGGCGATGGTGGCTCTACAATCCATCCACTAGATTTTAGGGGCGGTGCATGCCCCTGCATGCTCACTGCCGCGGGATAGCCGGGCGGCGGGTTGAGTCTGAACGGTGCACACCCTCATAATGGTTGAGTTCTTGGGCTGGCACGCGCCCACTCACCCTCGACTGATTGTGGTTATGTCTTCTCCTACCGTAGCTATTCTGGTCCGTACAAAGGACCGCCCCCGCTTCTTGAGCCGCACCCTGGAGAACATTGCGCAGCAAACCTTCACCGACTACACGGTCTGCGTGATTAACGACGGAGGCGACGAGCAGGCAACCCGCGCCGTCATTGAGGCTTCTCCACTGGGTTTGCTGGGTTCTAACGCGCACGATTCCAGCCGCGTGCAGCTGCTGACCACCGCCGGCGGCAACATGGAGGCGGCATCCAACGCCGGTTTGGCGGCGACCACCTCCGAATACGTGGCGATTCACGATGACGACGACTTATGGGCACCCGAGTTCCTGGAGCGCACCGTCGCGGCGCTGGAAGAGAGCGGCGCGCTCATGTGCACCACCCGCGTTGTGGAGCGGTACGAACGTGAGAACGCCGACGGCGAGTTCGAGGTGTACGAGGAGCGTATTTTCCACGACGGCCTGCCCGGCATGGGTTTGCAGTTCCTCTTCCGCACGAACCGTGCCGTGCCAATCGGTATTCTCTACCGCCGCAGCCTACACGAGCTGGTCGGTTTCTACGACGAGTCCCTGCCGGTGGTCGGCGACTGGGAGTTCAACATGCGTGCCGCCTCCGTTGCGGATATTCTGCTGGTGGATGAGCCGCTGGCGTACTGGTCGCTACGCCCCGATGCAGAAGGTGCTGAGGCAAATAGCGTGAAGCGTCAGGCTGATCATGCCCGCTTCGATTCGTTGGTGCGCGCCCGCGCTATCCGCGAGGATCTGCAGGCGGGTGCCCGACCGGGTGCGTACCTGTATCAGGCGCATTTGGCGGCTGACCTGGAGCGCCGCGTGATTGACGGGCACGATCTGACCCGCGAATCCCTGGACATTCTGCGCTCTATTGAGAGCCGCCTGGAACGTATCGAGGCCCGTCAGCAGTCTATTGAGAGCCGCCAGCAGTCTATTGAGGAGCGTCTGCGGGTTCTCAAGCACCTGCGCACCCCGGGCCGCGCGCTGCGTTCCTTGGCGAAGCGTTCCCTCAGCCAGCGTTCCCTGGTTCGTCGCGGTGCTGAGGCTGAGTCGGCAGATCAGAAGGGCGCATAGCCATGACAGAGAACAATCATTCTTCTACAGCACTGCCCGTTACTGAAGCACCGCGCGTGCTCGTCATTGGCGATATCGGCCAACACACCTACCACGTAGGCGACGAAGCCATGACCATTGCGAGCGCTCAGGCGCTTTCCGAAGGCGGCGCGGCGGTCACCCTCATGACCCGCGACGTGGGCCATTCGGCGCGCTATATCGGCGCGGCGGTAAATCATGAAGCAGTGATTCATGAGGCGGCACATCATGAGGCGGGCGCACCCTACGAGTACCTGCCGTTTCTCCTTTTCCCCTGGGCACCGGCTGAACGCGAGCTGACCCTTGCGGCGCTCGAGTGCATCCTGGTGGAGCTGCACGCCGACCGGGAACGCCCCTCCGTCACCGAGCTGGTGGCGCTACCGCAGGTGCAGGCGCTGCCCGAGGTGCTGCATCCGCTGGAGCAGACCGTTGAGCGCATGGTGGAATTCGCGGACGCTATCGCCGCCATGGACGCGGTCGTGGTCTCCGGCGGCGGCAACCTCAACTCCCGCTACGGCTGGCTGCTCTACGAACGCGCCGCCGCGGTGCGTGCCGCCGAGCATGCGGGCGTGCCCGTGTACGTGACCGGCCAGTCCCTGGGCCCGGTCCTCAACCCCGAGGATGCACAGGTTCTCGAGCGCATGCTGCGCACCGCCCGTTCGGTGACGGTGCGTGAACGTTCTTCGCTCGCTTGGTGCCGTGAGCGGGGTATTGACGCGCGCCTGAGCGTGGATGACGCCACCGACTACTCGGTGGCTTCCCCGGCGCGTACCCTGCACTATGCGGAGGGTATTTCCGCAGGTCAGGCATTGGATGAACTGCCGGAGCACTACGTCTGCGTGACCGTCAACGAGTGCACCGACCAGCAGGCGCAGCAGATTGCGCACCTGCTCGACGGCATGTGGCGCGAGCACGGCTACGCACCCGTTTTCCTGAGCCACTACGGTGACCCACAGGACCCGGCAAGCGGCGATATTCAGGCGCACCAGCGCATCGCCGAGCAGCTCAGCGCCTCCACCCCGGCGACCCTGCTGCCGATTCTGCACGCCGATCAGAGCGTCACCGTGCACCGTGGCGCGGCGTTCACGCTGACCAGCCGCTACCACCCGGCGGTGTTCTCTGCGGCGGCGGGTATTCCCGTGCTCGCCCTCGTGCCAGATGCCTTCACGCAGATGCGCGTGGGCGGCGCCCTGAACCTGTACGGGCTGGGCGAGTTCACCCTGCCGTTGGGCATGCTCGCCGGTGGCGTTCCCGAGCTGATGGTCACCGCTGCCCTGCGGCATGCGGCGGTGGCATCGGATGCACGCCGCACCGAGCTGCTGGAGGCTCTGCGAGCCGAGCGTGCCTACCTGCTCGCGCAGATTCTTGGCTCTGGGAAATGTGCGGCCCCCGCGCCTTTCCCTGCCGCAGAGCAAACCCCGGCTCTCCCCGAGCCGCTGGGTGCGACCGTCCGTGCCGCCCGCGAGCTCTTCACCGAAACCTCCCTCACCGCTGGGTTTGAGTGGGCAATGTCCGACCGGGCGCACTCCTGGGATGCCGAGCACCGCCGGCAGCTTGAATGTGCCCGCGCAATCGGCGGCGGGTACAGCGCGCGCGGTGTTCACGGGGCACACGGCGCCGAAGAAACGCATCCTGTCACCGTCGAGCCTGAGTCATCTTCTGAAGCGCCCGCCGAGACGAAGCCGGGCCTGCTGGCGAGGGTGGCGCGCCGCCTCCGCGGCTAGGTTGCATAACGGGGGCCAGGCTGCGTAACGGAGCTAGAGCAGCGGTTTTGGAGCTAGGTTTCCGCGAAAAACGCGGCTTCGGAGCGGGTATAGGGCGGGTACGGGGCGCGGGGTCTCTCACACTTGCACCCAACACTCCCCTACCCCCTTGTACAGAGCACACGCGCCGGTATGATGGTGCCCATGGCACGATTCGCAGACATTCTACGCACTACTGAACAGAACACCCGACAGTTCATTCATGAGGGTATTCACCGAGTCCGAGCAGACTTCTTTCAGTCTGTGCAGATTGTTGCGGCGTCTATGGGCGCTTGGCTTTTCGCTGAGCGCGTCCTGGGCCACCACGAGCCCATTTTCGCGCCGGTGGCTGCCCTCGTATCCCTCGGCTATGTAAGCGGTGCTAAGCATTCCCGCCGAATCCTTGAGGTCTCCTTCGGCGTGACCCTCGGCATTCTCATTGGCGACCTTCTGCTGATCCTGCTCGGTCACGGTACCTGGCAGGCGGCAGTGGTGCTTTTCTTGACCGTGATTATTGCCCGATTTATTGATAAGGGCATTATTTTTACGATTCAGCTCAGCTTCCAGGCCTGTTTCACGTTGCTGCTGCCCGTACCTGACGATGCGTTCACCCGCAGTTTTGACGGTATCGTCGGTGGCGCGTTCGCGTTCCTCGCGATGTATCTGATGCCGCGCGACCCGCGTAAGAACCCGCGTGCCCGCGCGCAGGCTCTCATGGATGCGTTCGCGAAGGTTTTCCAGCTCTCCTCCGAGGCAATCCGCTACTACGATTACAACAAGGCGTACCAGAGCCTGCTCGATGCGCGCGCCCTGCAGCCGCTCTACGATGCATGCCGCGGTGACCTGATTACCGCGCAGGGCATGAGCGAGCTGTCCTGGAATAGCCGCAAGAGCAAGGGCGAGCTGGCGCGCATGGCGAAGACCCTCGCCGCGGTGGATTTGGCGATTCGTAACGACCGCGTGCTCAACCGCCGCATGGCGTCCACGATTCACCACGTGCAGCTACGAACTGCCGCGCAGCTTTCACTCAGTGACGCGCTGACCGAGCTGTCGTTGGCAGCGCAGAGCCTCGGCCTGGGCATGTCTGCACCGACGGAAGGCGAACGCGAGCACTACATGATGGAGGCACGCGAACGCATGATCAAGCTTGCCGGCACCCTCGAGCCGCGCACCATGGGTGTGGCGACCTTTGAGGGCGAGTCGCTGGTGCTGATGCTCCGCCTGATTGTGGTCGACTTTTTGGAGGCGACCGGCATGTCCCACAAGGACGCCGTGGCGGTTCTGGTGCCCCTGGGCGAGGCGGTCACGAAGCATGCACCACGCACCTCGGCAATCCCGATTGTTGACGCTGACATGGACGACTCCACGGTGGTTGATGACGTGACCGATAGCGCGGTGAACACCCACCACACGAACAAGCTCAACACCCGCTCGATCAACATCATGTTGCACGAGAACGAGGAGGAGAGCCGCTCCTCCTAGCGGGTTTCTGGAGGGTTTCTAGCGGGGTCAGCGGCAACCCATCAAGACGCAACGGAGGGGGCTCCCGGCCGGTATTCACGCCAGCCGGGAGCCCCCTCCTCCGCTATCTCTATGCTGTTGATGCGCGGGCGGCTACTTCTGTGGGAAGAGCAGCGCGAGCGCCTCGCCCAGGGTGGTTACCTCACGCACGGTCACGCCCTCGGGCACGTCCCCCACGCCGGTCGGGGAGGCGGGCACCAGCACGTGCGTGAAGCCCAGGCGGCCCACCTCCGCAATGCGCTGGCGGATGCCCGGCACGGCGCGCACTTCACCCGCCAGGCCCACCTCGCCGAAGACTGCGAGTTTGCGCGGTAGCGGCTTATTTTGCGCCGCCGAGGCAAGCGCCATGACGCACGCCAGGTCGGCGGCGGGCTCGGCAATTTTTGCGCCGCCCACCGTGGATACATAGCAGTCGAGCTTGCCCACGTTCAGCCCGGCGCGGCGCTGCAGCACCGCCAGCAGCATCTGAATACGCGCCGAATCCAGGCCCGAAACGGTACGGCGCGGGGCGGGTGCCACCGCCTGATCCAGTAGCGCCTGTACCTCCGCGAGCAGGGGTCGGCGGCCCTCCATCGTGACGGTCACGCAGGTGCCCGCCACCGGGTGCGGGGTACTGGAGACGAACATGCCGGAGGGGTCCAGCACCGGTGCGATGCCGTCCTCGTGCATGTCGAAGCAGCCCACCTCGTCGGTGGGTCCGAAGCGGTTCTTAATCGCGCGTAGCATGCGGATATTCGAGTGCTTATCGCCCTCGAACTGGCAGACCACGTCCACCAGGTGCTCAAGCAGGCGCGGGCCCGCGATGGTGCCTTCCTTAGTCACGTGACCCACGAGCAGGGTGCACATATTGCGTTCCTTAGCCGCGGCAATCACGGAGGCGGCAACCTCACGCACCTGGGTCACACCGCCGGCGCTACCCTCAACTTCCGCGGAGGCGAGGGTCTGCACCGAGTCGATGACCAGCAGGGAGGGGTTGACCTGCTCAATATGCGCTAGGGCGGTGCCGAGGTCAGTTTCGCTGGTCAGGTAGAGGGTGTCCGCGATGGCGCCGATGCGGTCGGCGCGGAGTTTGACCTGCGCGGCGGATTCCTCGCCGGTGATGTACAGGACCGGGCGCGGCGGCTGGGGTGCGATATTCTGCGCCCCCTGCTGTCCCGCAATCCCGGCGGTGCCGCGCGCGAAGGTGGCGGCGACATCCAGCAGCAGGGTGGATTTGCCCACGCCGGGTTCGCCCGCCATGAGGATGACCGCGCCGGGTACGAGTCCACCACCGAGCACGCGATCAAATTCGGGGTTTCCGGTGCTCATGTAGGCGGCTACGCGCGAGTCGACTTCTGCAATGGGCTGGGCGGGTTTCTGCACGCTGGATGCGGCGCGGGTGCGCGCACGGGTGCCCCCGGCGGCTTCTTCGACGGTGCCCCAGGTTTGGCATTCGCCGCAGCGGCCTACCCATTTGGCGGTGGTCCAGCCGCATTCGGTGCAGCGGTAGGCGGGTGCGGTTTTGGTGTTTTTCGTGCGCGCGGTCATGGGTCTATTTTAGGGTCTGGGGCGATATGGTGCGCGGTGTTTAGTCACGGCGAAAAGGGGTACCGCAGAACACACTTTTACCCTTAAATGCAGATAGTTTCACCTCGTGCACTCCCGTATAAATATCGAGAATATCCGTTCGCTTTTGAGGCACTTTAGCCCGCCGTTCCGCCCCTGACCTGGCTCAATAACCACCCTTACAGGTACAATGTTTTTTGTGCAGATGAATTATAGTGACCTATTGCTTAAAACTATCGCCCGAATCGCCCCCGGCACCGAGCTCCGCGAGGGCCTGGAACGCATCATGCGTGGCCGTACGGGCGCGCTCATCGTACTCGGATCCGACCGCACCGTATCCTCCCTGTCTTCGGGCGGTTTCAACATCGACACCGAGTTCTCGGCAACGCGCCTGCGCGAGCTGGCGAAGATGGACGGCGCTATCATCTGCGACCGTGACGCCACCCGCCTGTTGCACGCCGGCGTGCAGCTCATGCCGGACGCCTCCATTGACACGAACGAGTCCGGTACCCGCCACCGCACCGCCGAACGCACCGCGATTCAGACCGGTTTCCCGGTGATTTCGGTGAGCGCGTCGATGTCTATGATTTCGGTGTACGTTGACGGCACCCGCTACACGGTCGAGGACAGCCAGTACCTCATGGCCCGCGCGAACCAGGCGATTCAGACCCTTGAAAGCTATAAGAAGCGCCTGCGTTCGGTGCTTTCCTCACTCTCGGCCCTGGAGATTGAGTCCAACGTGTCCCTGGCGGATGTGGCGATGACCCTTCAGCGTATGGAGATGGTGAACCGCATTATCCGCGAGGTCAGCCACTACGTGCTGGAGCTCGGCGTGCACGGCCGCCTGATTGCCCTGCAGCTGGAGGAGCTGCGCGCCCCCGAGATGACCGCCAGCGATCTGATTCTGCGCGACTATCTGCCCGAGACGAATGACGAGCTGATCGCCGCCGGCGTTGAGGCGCTTCAGAACCTGGACGATATGGCTATCGTGGATCTGCGCACGATTGCCCGCACTGTCGGCTTTGGCGAGAACCCCGACCTGGAGTTCCCCCTGCAGCCTCGCGGTTTCCGTCTGCTCGCCGGTATTCCGAGCATCCCGAACGCTATTTCTGAGCGTCTGGTGGAGCGCTTCGGCAGCCTGCAGGCTCTGATGGCGGCGTCCCTTGAGGATTTGCGCGCCGTGGACGGTGTGGGTGAGGCTCGTGCCCGCACGGTGCGCGAGCAGCTCTCCCGCATGGCGGAGAGCAGCCTGGAGAAGTACCTCTAACAAAAGCTCATACGAGAAGCCCCCGCGCCGGAGACTATCTGGCACGGCGGCCTTTTCCTGCCTCACAAGAACCTTTTGCATTATGATGTAGTGAAAGCGGAGTTTTCTTCGCGCTCTGACGCCTCAAGCACCATGACACCCCCTGGAGGTCACAATGTCGTACTCACGAGCTAAGTATCCGTCGGCTAAGCGCCCCGTCCCGTTCTTCGTGTGGGCGTCCCCCATTCTTTTCCTAATTTACCTGCCGCTGCTGTGGTTCAAGGTCATCCCCAATTCTTTTGAGGTGACCGACCTGTCAACCCTGTTGTTGGCGGCACTGCAGTGGACCGCTTTCGGTAGCCTGCTCGGGTACCTGGGCGAGCGCCGCTTCGCCAAGCCTCGCGCCTCCAAGTAATAGCCAGACAAAAGCTCATACGAGAAGCCCCCGTGCCGGAAGAACATCCAGCACGGGGGCTTATCACGCCCACACAGGGGCGAAAACTATAGAAGTGAACTACTGAATCACGAAGTTCACCGGAGCCGAGCTCACACCATTGACGGTAACCGCAGCCCAGTAGGAACCCTTCTGAGCGGTCGAAGCGGAGGAGCAACCCAGGACGTTGATCTTACGATCCCACGCCAGGTCGGCTGCACCCTCAGCACCTGCGGCTACCTCAGACTTCTGAACGGCGGTCGCCGCGCACAGGCTACGGGTGTACACCTGAGCTGCACCGGAAGTAATGTTCAGGTCCACGCCGGTGTTTGCACCCTCGCCACCCACAGCGCAGGGGGTCTTCGAGGAATTCGTGTAGGTCACGTGGAAGGACACCTGCTCACCGGCTGCGAAGGTACGCTTCGCGGGGGTGACGGTCACCTTCAGGTCGTTCGCGGTGCACGCCGCAACAACAGCCGCAGTGGTCACGCTCGGAGTCGGCGCGGGCGTGGTCGGGGTTGCTACGGGGGTGGTAGCCGCAGGGGTTGCCGCGGCGGTGGTCACGCTTGCAGTGGGTGCCGCAGAAGCGGTCACCGAGGGGGTTGCCGAAGCAGTAGCCGACGCGGTTGCAGAGGCAGTCGCGCTAGCGGACGGGGTTGCCGAAGCAGTTTCGGAGGGGCGAGCACTGAAGCTCTGGAAGGGCGCGCCGGAAGCCGTCGCGGTGGAGGCTACAGTGGCGTCCTTCTTGCCGTTAATCATGCCGACCATGGAGGTCACGCCGGCGACCAGCAGCAGAATAATAGCGAGCAGAGCAATAACCGCCACGATGCGACGGCGGCGGTAGACTTCGGGAGGCAGAACGGGACCATTTTCAGACATACCTCAAGGATACCGGGTTTAACCCTGAGATTCACAGTGAACTCTATTCATGCGGTTTTGGGAATATATGCCCCGTGGCGTAGGCTTTTCGGATGACCTCAGAGCCCAAACGCACCGCACGCACACGCCCGGAACCTACCCTGCCCGAAGGCACGAATACCGAGGCGCTCCACCACCGAATCAACCGGTGGTTCCTCGACCAGGCACGCGACCTTCCGTGGCGCCGCGACGAGTGCACCCCCTGGGGTGTGATGGTCAGCGAGTTCATGCTACAGCAGACCCCCGTCAAGCGCGTGCTGCCCGTGTGGGAGGAGTGGATGCGCCGCTGGCCCGCCCCCGCTGACCTTGCCGCCGAGCCCACCTCGGAGGCGGTGCGCGCCTGGGGCCGCCTGGGTTACCCGCGCCGCGCGCAGCGTCTGCACGGTGCCGCTGTAGCGATTGTGGAGCAGCACGGCGGCGAGGTTCCCGCCGACTACGATGCGCTACTGGCGCTGCCGGGCGTGGGTTCCTACACGGCGGCGGCGATTAGCGTGTTCGCGTTTGGTCTGCGCGCGACGGTGATTGATACGAATATCCGCCGCGTGCATGCGCGCGCTGTCTCCGGCAAGGCGTTGCCCTCGCGTTCGTTGACGGCTGCTGAGACTCGCCTGGCGGAGGCGCTCATGCCCGCCGACACCCCCACCTCCTGCCTGTGGAATGCGGCAACCATGGAGCTTGGTGCGCTGGTCTGCACGGCAAAGTCCCCGACCTGTCAGCTGTGCCCGGTGGAGGATCTGTGTGCCTGGGTTGCGGCAGGCAAGCCGGAGGCGGACTACACCCCCAAGGGTCAGAGCTGGCACGGCACGGACCGCCAGGTGCGCGGCGCAGTCATGGCGGTGTTGCGTGCGGCGCATGAGCCGGTGGAACGCGACCTCATCCTGGGTGCAGGCACCACTGCGGCCACTGGTGCATCAGCTTCGCCTGACTTGGCCTTCCCGGCGGATGCACCCGCCGCGGTGCATCGCCCGCTCAAGGCGCTGTATGCGCTCTCCCCCGCCGCCGAGCAGCTGCAGCGCTGCTACGCGGGGCTTCTGGCGGACTCTCTCGCCCGCGAAGTCACGCAGGGCGGTACTGTGCTCGTCTCGCTCTAGTACCCGCCGCAGACAGGCTCCTAGAGGCTCCTGGGGCTTATAATAGAAATGCCTGAGGGGCGGTACCGAATAATTCCGGTACCGCCCCTCAGGCGTTTAGTGCGCTAAGCCTAGCTACCTAGGACTTATTGCAGAGCCTAGTCGTTGCCCTGACCCTCAGCGGCAGGTGCCTCGGCTGCGGGAGCCTCGGAGGACTCGCCCTCGTTCAGCTCCTGCACCGAGTCCAGAGCCAGCTCCTTCATCGGCTGAGAAGAGAAGACGAACTTCGCGGAGTCGCCCTCACCCTCAACGTCCACGGTGATCTTCTCACCGGGCTTGATGTCGCCGAAGAGAATCTTCTCAGACAGGGCGTCCTCAATGTTGCGCTGCATCTCGCGGCGCAGCGGACGAGCACCCATGGACGGGTCGTAACCCTTAGCCGCCATGAGAACCTTCGCAGCGTTGGTCAGCTCAATGGACATATCCTGCTCCGCCAGGCGCTTAGCCAGGCGACCCACGAACAGGTCCACAATCTGCAGAATCTCAGACTCGGAGAGCTGCGGGAAGACGATAATGTCGTCCACACGGTTCAGGAACTCGGGGCGGAAGTGCTCCTTGAGGTTCTCCATCACGCGTGCCTGCATGCGCTCGTAGTCGGCTGCGGTGTCGTCCATCGCCTGGAAACCAACCGGGATGCGGCGGTTCACGTCGCGCGAGCCCAGGTTGGTGGTCATGATGATGACGGTGTTCTTGAAGTCCACCACGCGACCCTGCGAGTCGGTCAGGCGACCGTCTTCCAGAATCTGCAGCAGCGAGTTGAACAGGTCGGCGTGGGCCTTCTCAACCTCGTCGAACAGGACCACGGAGAACGGCTTGCGGCGGACCTTCTCGGTCAGCTGGCCGCCCTCATCGTAGCCAACGTAGCCGGGAGGCGCACCGAACAGACGGGAGACGGTGTGCTTCTCCTGGTACTCGGACATATCCAGGGTGATGAGCGAATCCTCATCGCCAAACAGGAACTCGGCAAGAGCCTTGGCAAGCTCGGTCTTACCCACACCGGTCGGACCGGCGAAGATGAACGAACCACCGGGACGGCGCGGGTCCTTCAGACCTGCGCGGGTACGGCGGATAGCGCGGGACAGTGCCGCAATAGCGTGCTCCTGACCGATAACGCGCTTGTGGAGCTCCTGCTCCATGGTCAGCAGGCGGCTGGACTCTTCCTCGGTGATCTTGTAGACGGGAACACCGGTGGAAGCGGCCAGAACCTCAGAAATAACCTCGGGGGTCACGGTGCCGAATGCGTCGCCGCCTTCGCGCCATGCCTTCTCGGCTTCTTCCTTCTCAGCCAGGACCTTCTGCTCCTGATCACGCAGGCCTGCGGCCTTCTCGTAATCCTGGGAGTTGATGGCGTCTTCCTTCTGCTGGCGCAGCTTGGCGGCCTTCTCGTCGAGCAGCTTGATTTCCGGGGGTGCGGTCATGCGCTTGATGCGCAGACGTGCGCCCGCCTCGTCAATCAGGTCGACAGCCTTATCCGGCAGGAAGCGGTCAGAGATGTAGCGTGCCGCAAGGTTCACGGCAGTCTCAATGGCCTCGTCGGTAATGGTGACGCGGTGGTGCGCCTCGTACTTATCGCGCACACCCTTGAGGATTTGCACGGCAAGCTCCTGAGAGGGCTCCTCAACCTGAATCGGCTGGAAGCGGCGCTCCAGAGCGGCGTCCTTCTCAATGTGCTTGCGGTACTCGTCCAGGGTGGTTGCACCGATGGTCTGCAGTTCGCCTCGAGCCAGCATGGGCTTGAGGATGGAGGCAGCGTCAATCGCGCCCTCTGCGGCACCTGCACCAACGAGGGTGTGAATCTCGTCAATGAACAGGATGATGTCGCCGCGGGAGCGGATTTCCTTCAGGACCTTCTTCAGGCGCTCTTCGAAGTCACCGCGGTAGCGCGAACCTGCGACCAGGGAGCCCAGGTCCAGGGTGTACAGGTGCTTGTCCTTGAGGGTTTCGGGAACGTCACCGTGCACGATAGCCTGTGCCAGGCCCTCCACGACGGCGGTCTTACCGACGCCGGGCTCACCAATCAGCACGGGGTTGTTCTTAGTACGGCGGGAGAGGACCTGCATGACGCGTTCCATCTCCTTGTGGCGGCCGATGACCGGGTCCAGCTCGCCCTCACGCGCTGCTGCGGTGAGGTTGCGGCCGAACTGATCCAGGATGGTCGAACCCGCGGGAGTGCCTTCGCGAGAGTTACCTGCACCCACGCCGGCGGTTTCCTTATCGCCAGAGTTGTTACCGGGGTAGCCGGAAATCAGGTCCATAACAGCCTGGCGCACGGCAGCGGGCTCAGCGCCCAGCTTGACCAGCACCTGGTTTGCCACGCCCTCGTTTGCACGAACCATGCCCAGCAGGATGTGTTCGGTGCCGATGTAGCCGTGGTTCAGCTGAATAGCCTCGCGCATGGACAGTTCGAGAACCTTCTTCGCACGCGGGGTGAAGGGGATATGGCCGTTAGGCGCCTGGGGGCCGGGGCCGACGATGTCCTGAACCTGCTCACGTACTGCGTTCAGGGTAACGCCCAATGATTCCAGGGCGCGGGCACCGATGCCTTCGCCCTCGTGAATCAGACCGAGCAGAAGGTGTTCGGTACCGATATAGTTGTGGTTGAGCATGCGTGCCTCTTCCTGGGCAAGCACCACAACACGCCGAGCTCGATCGGTAAAGCGTTCAAACATTTACGCACTCCTTGCATTTTCCTATTGATACAAGAGTACGTTGAGCGCGGCTGAAAGGGCGGGCTGATGGGCGTCTGTTCGCCATCAAGAGAACAGATGAGCTGTTCGGGGCGTTTTAGGCGCGGTTTCGGGGCTTCTGGCGGGGTGCAGGGGTAGTTTTGAGGGGTCTAGCTCACGCAGGTGAGCCTACCTGAAGGTGGATGGGTGCCGCCAGGTCGGTGCTAGCTGTTTTTGTCGGTGCTGACTGCTTCTCCCGAGGCCAGCTGTTTTTGCCGGGGCTAGCTACTTTTGCCGGTCCTAGCTGCTTTTCCCGGGGTTGGCTGCTTTTCCCGGGGTTTCCTGTGCAGAGTGTGCGCATATTGCCGTCGGATGTACCGCGGACAGGTGCTACAAGTGGGTTCCGAGGGTCTACGGTGCCGATACGAGGGTTTGCGGGAGGGGCGAACACACAAGAACCCACATAGACCAACACCTAAACCGCTTGTTTCCTGCACGTGCATGAATATATTGCAGAAATTTTTAAAAATTTATATGTTTAAGTGAGAAATTTCAATAATTCGCAAAAAATATTTGCCGGATAACGCGGCGCTTATTTTCCGGATAATTCCCGCATCATTTCGGCGCCCCATCAAGAGATAATCCGTAAGTTCTGAAAGCCCCACCGAAGATGCAGGGCTCCCAATTATTCGAAAATTTCAGTCAGTACATTCCAGCCCCTTCGATGGAATACCCAACGCAACGATCGCATGAATATCACAGTGCATATCCCCCGCTTTGAAGAGATTAATGCACCATTACCTTTAGTGTTCCTGCCGATGCATGAAATCTAAATGGGGAGCCTGAACTCGACACCATATTGCGCATCCGATTCTCGGATCTTCCTCCTAATAATTCAGAAGCGGGCATCAGCAAAGGATCAATATATTTTACATGTAAATAGTTAATTGGGGTGGGTGATATAAAAACACCCCACCACCCCCAGCAGATATGCAACTCATATCAAGAAATACCGGGGCAAAACTAAAGGCGGACAGTGAGAACACCATCCGCCTTTAGCGCCCGGAGGATTAGAACCCTAAAGCACTAAACCCTCCGACAACGTGAATACTGAGAGCCTTTAGCCCTGAGCCTTCATTGCTTCGTAGTATGCGTCCTGAACATCCTGGTGGATGCGGCCACGGTCAGAAACCTTGTGGCCGTTAGCCTTAGCCCATTCGCGGATTGCTGCGGTCTCGGGGTTGCGCTTAACCGGAGCAGCGGTGCCACGGGGAGCACGGGTGCGCTGGGCAGCGGTGCCCTGCACGCGGCGGGACTTCGCTACGAAGGGGCGGATAGCGTCACGCAGGCGAGCTGCGTTTGCGGAGGACAGATCGATTTCGTAGTGAGCGCCGTCCAGGCCAAAACGGATAGTTTCGTCTGCGGGGCCGCCGTCGAGATCGTCTTCAAGGATGATGCGAACCTTCTGTGCCATTGAGGCACCTCCTCATCTGTTGCATATATCCTGTGGAGTAAACTCAAAAGCCTCTATCGGGATTGAGAAAATAATGTGCCGGATATATTTATGTACTAATTTTCTTTCATATAGTAACAGAACTGTATTAAAAATTCCGAAAATATTCTGAGCATTGAAACAATGCACCAATCACCCGCAGCGATATATCGCTTCTGTGCATCCCCGCTAAATCTGCACTCGCTACAAGAACATTAAAGTGAAGTTTAGAGTGCAAATACTTTGGATTCTTCCAGACAGCAGACACAGCCCCCAGAGACAAAGACACCTAATAATGCGCCCCGGCGTCCCCGACAATCTGAGCGCAATATAGCGCCCGCACGAGCCTGCACATTAGACCATTCACACCATACATTTCAGCCCTATTCAAAAGCGAAATTCTGCCACCTCTCAACCCCTCATTATTTTCTATGTAACGCGTTCATGCATAAGAGCAGAAACCCCCGCCAGAGTGAATAGAGCAGCATAAATCAGCACCAGAATAGAGTAAAAACGCCCCTGACCTGTGTAAATAAACAGAAACCCCACCCCAGAAGCTATACACCGTGCAAAAGAGTACACAGAAAACGGCGGGTACCGCAGATACAACCGTATCCGCGGCACCCGCCGCATTAACACCCTCACAGGTGAAGGGGAAGCTTAGGCCTCCGGCTTCATCAGGGGGAAGAGAATAGTCTCACGAATACCGGGCTGACGCACCACAGTACCCGGACGCTCCGGATCCTGATCGCCCGCCAGCAACATAATCAGACGGTCAATGCCCAGACCCAGGCCACCCATCGGGGGTGCACCGTGCTCCAGGGCGCGCAGGAAGTCCTCATCCAGCTCCATCGCCTCATCGTCACCGGCAGCAGCCAGCAGCGACTGAGCGGTCAGGCGCTCACGCTGAATGACCGGGTCAATCAGCTCGGAGAACGCGGTACCGCGCTCCATACCGCCAATAATCAGGTCCCACGCCTCAATCAGGGGCTCACCGGAACGGTGCGGGCGAGCCAGCGGCTGAGCGCTCGGCGGGTAATCGTACACGAAGGTCGGGTTCACCAGGGTCGGCTCAACGATCTCTCCGAAGAGCTCGGTCACCAGCTTCTCAGCGTCCCACTTCGGGTCGATGTCCACCTCGTGCTTCTCAGCAATTTCGCGCAGAACGGACGCGTCGGTCTCCGGGGTAATCTCGACGCCCACGGCCTCGGACAGGCCCGGGTACACGCCAACCCACTTCCACTCACCAAACAGGTCAATGGTGCCGTTCTCAGTCTCAATACGCTCAGTGCCGACAGCCTTCGCGCAGCTCTGGATAATCTCCTTCATGCGCTCGGCCATTACGAACTGGTCGGCGTACGCCTCGTAGCACTCCAGGGTGGTGAACTCGGGGCTGTGGGTCGAGTCGACGCCCTCGTTGCGGAACACGCGACCAATCTCGTACACGCGGTCAATGCCACCAACCACTGCGCGCTTGAGCGGCAGCTCGGTCGCAATACGCATGGTCATCGGCTGATCGAAGGCGTTCAGGTGGGTGCGGAACGGGCGAGCAGTCGCGCCACCGTGCACCAGCTGCAGAACGGGGGTCTCAACCTCAATGTAGCCGTGATCCTCCAGCACGCGGCGGACGGTGCGGGTAATCAGGGCGCGCTTCTTCACCAGCTCCCGAGCCTCCTCGCGAACCATCAGGTCCAGGTAACGCTGGCGAACGCGGGTTTCCTCGTTCAGGTCCTTGTGCAGAACCGGCATGGGGCGAAGAGCCTTCGACGCCATCTTCCAATCGGTCACCATAATGGACAGCTCGCCACGGCGAGAAACAATCACGCGGCCGGTCACGAACACGTGGTCACCCAGGTCAACCAGGGACTTCCACTCCGCCAGGGACTCCTCGCCCACCTCAGCCAGCGAAAGCATCGCCTGGATGCGCTTACCCTCGGTACCACCCTGCAGGGTCGCAAAGCACAGCTTACCGGTGTTACGGACGAACACCACGCGGCCACCAACATGCACCACACGGTCAGTCTCGTCGCCAGCCTTCAGCTCCTCAGCAGCCAGCTTCGGATCGTACTCGGCGCGCAAATCCTCAATGTGGTTGGGCTCCACGCGGTTACCCTCAGAATCCAGCAGACCCACCGGGTATGCCTCGCGACCCGACTCGATTAGCTTCGCACGCTTTTCCAGGCGAATCTGCATCTGCTCAGACATATCAGCAATCGCCGGTGCGGCAGTGTGCTCAGTGCTCACAGTGATACCTATCTGTGTAGTGTGTTGGGGACTCTTCTAAACGAACGAACGCTTAGCGCAGGTCCATGTTGTCAATCAGGCGGGTCGGGCCAACGAACGCAGCAACCAGTGCCAGCACTCGCTCCGACTCCTCAGTCGGCTCACCGAAAGTCATCGGGTCGACCAGCTCCAGGTAGTCAAGGCGTACACCCGGAGTGGAGTTGATACGCTCACGCGCACCGTCCAAATCAATCTCGTGGAAGCCACGGTTCAGCGAATTCTCACGCAACATAGCCAGGGTGCGGGACAGCACCAGGGCAGACTCGCGCTCCTCATCCGACAGGTAGCTATTACGCGAAGACAGCGCCAGGCCGTTATCTTCGCGAACAATCGCCACAGGGCGCATGGTCACGTCGTGGTTGAAATCGCGCACCATACGCTGAATCAGGATGTACTGCTGAGCGTCCTTCTGACCGAAGTACGCATTCACCGGGTGGTTACCGGCTGCGGGGCGAATAATGTTGAAGAACTTATTGACCACAGCCAGCACGCCATCAAAGTGGCCCGGGCGGGTCGCACCCTCAAACTTGGTGCCCAGCTCGCCGCTCGAAATGCGGATGAGCGGGTCACCGTCGGGGTACATCTCTTCAACCTCGGGGGCAAAAATAATGTCAACACCGGCGGCACCAGCCAGGGCAGCGTCTGCCTCCAGGGTGCGCGGGTATGCTTCGTAATCCTCGCCGGGGCCAAACTGCAGCGGGTTCACAAAAATGGAGGCGACCACTACATCATTCTGTTCAGCGGCGCGACGCAACAGGGTTGCGTGGCCGTCGTGCAGGGCGCCCATGGTGGGCACGTAGCCCAGGGATGCGTTCGTGTACTGAACTGCGGTGCCGTTCTGCTCCGCCTCCTGGCGGGCGGCCCGGTCCAGTTCCTCCTGCGCTGCGGCAAGGGATTCGGTGATTGCCGTGCGGAAATCCGCAATGGTGGTCACGACTCGGGGCATCGAAGTCTCAGTCATGACGAGAACTCCTTGTTTTCGGGGGCTGAATCATCAATATCGCCGGGGTGGTTGCGGTCCGAAGACTCACCCAGCAGATTCTCAATTCGTCCCAGTTGTTCATCGTTTAACAAACCTCTATTATGCGCTCTTTTTGCGGTTGCGTGTGCCAGAGCGGCATAAGAGTCTGTAATATCACCTGTTTTCTCATGCTCTGAGTACTCATTCAGAGCCTGAAGGTGAGCCTTCACGGTGCCTGCGTCTCCACGTGCCACGGGCCCGGTGAGAGCACCCTCACCGCTGGCGAGCGCATTGTCCACGGCGGCTCGAACGAGCGGCCCCATGTAGCGTGCAGGGTCCTCAATACCGATGGAGGCGAGCATCTGCTGGGACTGACCCAGGATGGTCACGAGGTGGTTCGCGGCGTGCGCTAAGGCTGCGTGGTAGAGCGCTCGGTCGGCCTCGGCAACGTGCACGGGTTCGCCGCCCATCTCCACCACGAGTGCCTGAGCAATCGGGATGAACGGTGCAGGCCCGGTCACTGCGAAGCAGGTGCCGTTCAGGCGCTGCAGGTCCACGGACATGCCGGTAAACGTCATAGCGGGGTGAATCGCCAAACCGATAGCGCCCAGCGCGGTCGCCGGTGCGAGAACCTCGGTGCCGTGACGGCCGGAGGTGTGCACCAGAATCTGACCGGCGGTAATACTTCCCGAGGACGCCAGGTAGGTGACAAGACCCGGTAGCTCGTCATCGGGAACCGCAAGAATCAGCAATTCGCTACGCTCAGCAATCTGCTCCACCGGCAGCAACGGCACATCGGGAAGCAGCATCGCGGCGCGCTCCTGGGAAGCCTCAGACACCGCGTGAACACCCACAATCCTGTGCTCACAGGCGCGCAAAGCCGCACCTAGGACGGATCCGACCCTCCCGGCTGAAATAATTCCAATGCCTAAACGCGCAGGTTTTGAATGCTGTATCACGGCTTTAAGTATATTCTCCCTTTCACGCCGACCCTGCCGCCGGTGTCACGAAGAACACTGGCGGCAGGGCGCAATCTGTAGTTTTGCTGCCCGCTTAGCTGGTGGGTTAGCTTAGCTAGCTGGCTGACTTAGGGGCGCCCGCTCAGTACCGGCTCAGGTACGCGATAGTAGGGCTCAATACCCTCCAACCGAACCGTCATCAACCACACCAAATCCTCGCAAACACGCGGCGGCAAGTGCATCATGAGCGTGCGCACCGGGCCGGGCACCGTACCGAAATGCACGCTCGCGCATCCGAAGGCACGCTGCAGCGGGCCCTGGCCTCGGCTCACGCTCAGCACACGGCTGACCGGAACAATCGACAGCGTGCGGATAAAGTAGCCGCCACGAATCAGTAGCAGGTCGCCCTGGGTATGCTCGCCGACGCTCGAACGTGCCGCATCAGAATCAATGCGGGTGCTCGCCTGCACCGAACCGGCGGTGTAACCGACCGTGGTCACGCCGTTACGCTTCCAGGTGAGCAGGTCCATCCAGCGCGCCGAAGAGGGCGTCACAATCATTGCCGGAACCTGCGGCTTCTGACTCTTCAGCGAACCGTCGGCGGTATCCAGTAGCACCTGCGCCTGTGCCTCATCCAGGGCGGGCAACAGCAGACGCAACACCATCAGCGTCTCCTGTTTGTTGCCGACCGGCAGGGCAACGTTGCGGGTCACCAGCTTCTGGTTGTCGTTCTGCTCAATACCAATACCGGCAATGGTCATCTTGATGCGGTACCAGCCGAATGCACGCCACAGGATGGACTGCTCCACGGCGAGCGCCTGAATACGCTCAACCATCACGTTCTGAGTGTGCGTGCCGGTGAAACCGTAGCGCAGGGTCACGCCGCCCTGACCGCTGGGGGTGATTTTGAAGTTCGCGGCACCGTCAAAACGTGCCCACAACGTACCCAAGTAACCAAGCAGCGGGACGAAGGTGCCGGGTAGCAACGCCATGAAAATCAGGAACGGACTCTCGCCATCCATGATCGCGGCAATGACCGCGGCACCGACCATGAGGGCCACGGCGGGCACCAGCCACACCAGGTGCTCCAGCATGATGGAGGCAATCAGACGCACATTCGAGATGCGGAAAATCGGCGGCTGCGAGGGGTCGGCCGCGACCGGCATCGGCATACGACCGCGAGCGCCGCGGCGGGATACAGCGGGCTGCTGAGTACCGGGGCGCTGGGGTGCGGGCTGCTCGGGTGCGGGCTGCTGGGCGCCCTGCTGAGGCGCTACCTGCTGGGTGCCGTCCTGCAGGGTCGCACCATAGGACGCCTCGTAAGATGCCTCAAACGGCTGGTGCAGCTGATTCGCATCCGGCATGCGCTCCGCCGAAATCTGCATGCTCTCGGGCAGCACGTCGACCGGGCGGCCCGCCGCCTCCGAACGCAACAGGTTGATGCTCGCCATCGCGGTACGGCGCAGAACCTCCGCCTTGCGGGCGGAAACGTACTTGATGTGCAGCGCCTCCGAAGAGCCGTCAGCCACCTCAAAACGAAGCTCCGACACACCCAGCAGGCGCGCCACCAGAGGACGCGAAATGTCCACGCTCTGCACGCTCTCCAGGCGAATCGTGCGGTTCTTCTTGAACAGAAAACCGCTACGGCGGTGAATCGCCAAATCGTCCAGGCTGTAGCGGGTAAACCACCAATCAATCGAGCCGCCAACCAGAATCAGCATGAGCACACCGAAGCCGATGAGCTGCGAGTACGTCGCACTGAAATAGCTGCTGTTCTCGTCGAATGCCTGCGTCAGGCGCGCGCCCCACTCGTTCGGCGGGGTCGTCAGAATATTCAGGATGATGCTCTGGAAGAAGCCAAACGCCAGCAGAATAACGAACCAGAGGTTCATGATGAACGTGCGAATATCGGCACGCCACCACTTCTGCTCCTGCGGCACCTGAGACGCAGGAGGCTGCGGCGCGGGGTTAACCGGAACCGGGATACTCATTAGAGTGCCGCCATTCGCTCATCGGCGCGGCGCACCAGATCCGCGCGCAACTCCTCCGCCACATTCAGCGGAATACCGAACAGCACCATCGTGCCGGTGGTCGTGCCCGCGGTGCGCACCGTCAGGCGGGCAACACCGCACATGCGCTCCAGAGGGCCCGAATCCACATCAACATACTGGATGCGGCCGTACGGCATGGAGCTCATCGAACGGAACACGATACCGCGGCGAGCCATCAGGTGATTCGACTCCAGCGCGTAGCCGAGCGCGCGAGTACGGCGCGGAGTGGTCAGAATCCACCACAGACCCCACAGACCAAACACCGCGACCACCACCAGGCCGACGATGCGTAGCGCCTCCGGGCCGCCGAAGAACGTGCCCGCACAATACATGGCAACACCCGCAAGGATCGGGAGCGCCAAGGCAGAAATAGTGTGAACAAAACGAACCGTCAGGTAGCCGGAGGCGGCGGGCACCCACTGCGGCTCCGGCACGGGCTGAGAGGCTACCGGCTGGGAGCTTACCGGCTGAGAAGGTGCCGGCTGCGCGGGAACCTGCTGAGGCGCGTTCGGGTACGCGGCAGCGGGCGGAACCTGCTGTCCATACTGCGTCTGCTGGTTATTCTGGGTCTGCTGTCCATACGGGGCACCAGGCTGACCGTAAGCCGCCTGCTGGTACTGCCCGTACTGGTTCTGCTGAACAGGCTGGCTCTGACCATACTGACCATACTGACCCTGTTGGGCGTCCTGCCCGTACTGGCCATTCGGCGAATAACTATTCTGGTTAGGAGCCGACATAGGTTCCTCCCTCTCGCGGCTTTACAGCACCGGAAGAGGAGGCCGCATCCTCATCATCCTCCGGCGGAATACGACAACAATGCTGAGCCCACAGCCCAGCAATCAGCAGGGCAACACTGCCCACACAATTAACAAGAACCTCCCAAAAGACCACCGAAAAACCGCGCACAGACACCATCGCCACATGGTAGCCAAGAATCGCAGCGCACCAGCCCGTCAACAGGGCACCGGTCATGATGGAACCCTGCGCATACGCCACCGCACGCGCCGCAAGAATCGGGCCCATATGGGGTGCCTTCTCACGCGTCTGAATACGACGATAACGAGCCACCTGCACACCCAGCCACACGGCACCCGCCGCAACCAGCAGGCACACCGCGCCGAGCATCCACGAAAAATTCAGCTCACCAAAACCGGCGCCAATCATCACGGAATTCACCATAAGAGCGGCAGCGGCACCGCACACAGCCGCCACAATAATCGCCCGATAACTCAGGGGCTTCATGGTGTTTCCTTTCGGTAGGTTCCTCTACCTTCCAGAGTGCCACATTTAAGGCTGATCAGGTACCTGCATCTCACGCATATAGCTAATAGCGTCTTCATCCGCCCCAAGCAGCGTGCGGGACAGCTCCGCAACGTTCACGACCTCGCGACTCAGCGGTGTGGGAACCTCATCCGGCCGCTCCCCCGAAGGCTCCGCACGCCGGGTCACCGTCAGGTACGCCTGCGGGTCCATCTGCGCCCACGGCACCAGCACAAAAGCACGCTCCTGCGCCCGCGGATGCGGCAAAGTCAGCACCGGATCTTCAGAGATCACGCCGTCATAGTCAATCACGTCAATATCGAGGGTGCGCGGACCCCAACGCACCAGGCGCTCACGGTGATGCGCCGCCTCCACCGCATTACACAGCTTCAGCAGCTCGTAGGCGCCCAGGTCAGTGGTCACCTCAATGACCGCGTTCACGAAATCCGGCTGACCCGCCGGGCCACCCACCGGGGCGGTACGGTACAGCCCGGAGGCGCGCACCAGCTGCACGCCGCCCGCCACCAGGTCGGCGACGGCACGCTCCAGGGTGTCTTCGCTTTCGCCCAGGTTCGAGCCCAACGCCAACACCGCGCGGTGTGTATATTCTGCTGCGCCCGCCACTAGCGGCCACCCTCAGCCGCACGCTCACGGAACACACTCACCGCAACGTTACCGAACGGCAACTCAATCGGCGCCTGCGGCTTCGATACGGTAATCTCCACCGCCTCCACAAGCTCAAACATCGCGAGAATACCCTCGGCAATGTTCACCGCAAGGGTCTCAATCAGGTCCAGCGAACCATTCGTCACATGGCGGTGAATCAGGTCAACCACGAGCGCGTAGTTCGTGGTCTTCGTCAGGTCATCGGTAGCAGCTGCGGCGGAAAAATCGCTGTACAGGGTTGCATCCACGACGAAGGGCTGGCCGTCGCGCTTCTCAAAGTCGAGCACGCCGTGGTAGCCCTTGGCGGTAATACCGGTGAGGGTGATTCGGTCGTGGCGTGCGTAATCTGCCTGGGTCATTGGGGGTCTCCTAGAGGGTATTCGGATGGTGGCGATTGGGGGGTTAGCTGACGGCGTTAGCTGACAGAACGCAACGCAGAGGCGACCGTCACCGCATCCACGCTGGCGGGCACGTCATGCACGCGCACCGCCCACACGCCGCGCGCCGCCACCAGGGCGGTCACCGCCGCAGAGGCTGCCGCACGGTGCTGAGCCGGGCGCGGTTCCGACAGCGGCTGCCACAGTTCGCGTTCAGCCTCACCCGCATCGGTTGCGGTGAAGCCGCTCGCGTTCAGGCGCTCGGCCAGCGCCATATCCGCCGCGGTCAGAGCGTTGGCGATAAAACGCTTGCGGGAACCGGCAATGAGCAGGCGGTGGCCCAGGCCCTGTAGCTCGTCAATGGCGGCGAGCAGCTCCCAATCCTGCATGCCGCCCTTCGCGAAGCCCAGACCCGGGTCAAGAATCAGGTTCTGGGGCAGCACACCGGCGGCAAGGAAACGCTCACGCAGGCCGGTCAGCTCCTCCACAACCTCGGTGACCACGCCGCGCGGGTACTCCGCCAGGCTGTTCATGGTCTGGGAGGTGCCGCGGGCGTGCATGAGGATGTACGGCACCTGCAGTTCAGCGGCGGTTTCAATCATTTCATTGCTCACGTTCAGACCGGACACATCGTTGATGATGTGTGCACCGGCGGCGATGGCGGCGCGGGCGGTCTGCGGGTTCATGGTGTCAACGCTGATGGTGGTGCCCAGCTGCGCGACCGCCTCGATGACGGACAGGATGCGGCGCTGCTCCTCCTCCACGCTGATGCGCACGGCACCGGGGCGGGTGGATTCGCCGCCAATGTCGATAATGGAGGCGCCCTCGGCAATCATGCGGGCGGCGCGGGCGATGGCGTCGGTGGCGGCGTAGTGCTGGCCGCCGTCGCTGAAGGAGTCGGGGGTGACGTTGAGGATGCCCATCACGAGGGTGCGTTCGGCGGCGAGCGCGTCGCAGGGCAGGGGGGCTACACGGGTGGTGTGTGTGGATTCAGTCATGGGTTTATCGTACCGAATCTGTGGTGCTCCCATGTTTGCCGCTGTGATTGGAAGGGGGATTGAGGCGGGGGTTGGGACAGCGACGGGACGATTTTGGGGACACAACATGCAATATTTGCATTACAGATACTTATTTAAGGGTATGCTGGGAGGGCACGCATACCGTGCCTGGCGCGTTCCCGGTCGGTGGCGCGCACCCACACATACATACTCTAGGAAGTGACTCGTTGTGAATATGAAGACTGGAGCTTGGATCCTCTCCCTGGTAGCTCTTGCCGCGCTGGTGACTATTGTGCTCGCTGAAGGTGCTCCTGCCGTGCGTTGGATTGCTTTCGGCACCGCGACCGGTTGCGGTTTCATTGCCGTGGGCTTGATCGTGACTCTTGCCCTGGGTTGGGATAATCCGAGCGAGGCGAAGGGTAACTTGCAGCGTTAGCGGCGGGCTCTTCTAGCTTCTGCGGTGCGGCATGATCGGCGCCGCCAAGGCCGCAGAAGGTACCGGCTCAGAACACATTCTCAGAGCACTTTGGCGATGCGAAAAAGGGGCGGAGGTTTTCACCTCCGCCCCTTTCAGCGTGTCTGCCCCCAAATGAGGAATGAGCGTCAATCACTTAAAAAGAAGACCGGTCCTGTACTCCCGAAGGAGTGGTGCCGGTACTAGTGGTACTACTCTACAGCTGATGATGCTCTTCACGCAAGGGCTCTCGTCATACAGCCCAACAAATGCGACCGCATAGCGCAGGGGGCAGGATTCCTTAGAATCCTGCCCCTGTCGTATAGCTATGAGATCATCCCGAACGCTTAGCGCTGCGAGAAGATCAGGCTCATCGCCTCCGCACGGGTTGCGCCGTTCATCAGCGCACCGCGCACCGCGCTGGTCACGGTCTTCGCGCCCGGCTTACGCACACCGCGCATCGACATGCACATGTGCTCAGCCTCAATCACCACAATCGCGCCGCGCGGGTTCAGGTGCTCCTCCAGAGCCTCCACCACCTGCGTGGTCAGACGCTCCTGCACCTGCGGGCGGCGAGCGTACATATCCACCACGCGGGCGAGCTTGCTCAGGCCGGTCACCTTACCATCCGGGCCGGGAATGTAACCCACATGCGCCACACCGTGGAAAGGCACCAGGTGGTGCTCACAGGTGGAGTAGAACGGAATGTCCTTCACCAGCACCATCTCAGAGTGGGCAATGTCGAAGGTCGTACCCAGAATCTCGCCGGCATCCTGGTGCAGACCCGAGAAGAATTCCGCGTAGGCACGCGCCACACGAGCCGGAGTCTGCTGCAGACCGTCACGGTCCGGGTCCTCACCAATCGCGAGCAGAATCTCGCGGACGGCAGCCTCAATACGCGGCTGGTCAACGGCGTTCTTAACCTCGCTCATTCTCTGCTCCATTCTGGTTCGGGGTGCCGTTCTCCGGGCGCTGCGCCGGAGGGGCGGGGTAGTTCGGGTACTGCTGGGTGGGCATTGCGACGGTCGGGTCGGCGTCCGGGTCGGTGAGGGGCGCCTGAGGCGGCAACGGCTGCGTAGGTGCTATCGGAACCTGCTGCGCGGGTGCAGCCGGTGCTACCGGAACAGTAGGTGCCGTAGCAGGAGCTGCCGGCGCCTCGGCAGGTGCTTCCTCAGCCTTCTGCGCCTCCTGAGCCAGCTCGCTCGGTGCCTTTACCGGCGGGATGTCGGTACGCTCGCGGGTCGGCTTGGAGTACCAGTGCTCACGCTCGGGGCGCTTGCGAACATCCTTGAAGATTTCGGCAATCTCGTTTTCGAGCAGGGTTTCCTTCTCGAGCAGGGCGAACGCCAGGCGGTCCAGAATATCGCGGTTTTCCAGCAGAATCTGGAACGCCTCATCGTGTGCCTGCTCCAGCAGGGCGCGGATCTCAGCGTCAACCTTTGCCGCGGTCGCGTCGGAGTAGTTGCGTGCCGAAGCGCCGCCGCCACCGAGGAACGGTTCGGTGTCTTCGCCGCCGAGCTTCACGGAACCAATCACAGCGCTCATGCCGTAGTCGGTAACCATCTTGCGGGCGGTGTCGGTTGCCTTCTGAATGTCGTTAGACGCACCGGTGGACGGGTCGTGGAAGACGATTTCCTCAGCCGCACGGCCACCCATCGCGTACGCCATCTGGTCGAGCAGTTCGTGGCGGGTCGTGGAGTACTTGTCGTCCTGCGGCATGACCATGGTGTAACCCAGGGCGCGACCGCGCGGAAGAATCGTAATCTTGGTGACCGGCGCGGAGTTACGCAGTGCCGCCGCGACCAGGGCGTGACCGCCCTCGTGGTATGCGGTGACCTTACGCTCGTGCTCGTTCATGATGCGCGAGGAACGCTGCGGACCAGCCATGACGCGGTCAATCGCCTCGTCGATAGCGCGGTCGTCAATCACGTTGCCGTTATCGCGGGCGGTCAGCAGAGCCGCCTCATTCATGACGTTCGCCAGGTCAGCACCGGTGAAGCCGGGGGTGCGCTTAGCGACCTGAGCCAGGTCAACGGTGTTAGCGATTGGCTTGCCTGCGGCGTGCACGCGCAGGATGTGTTCGCGGCCCTGCATGTCGGGGGCGTCCACACCAATCTGACGGTCAAAACGGCCGGGACGCAGCAGTGCCGGGTCCAGAACGTCGGGTCGGTTCGTTGCCGCAATGACGATGACGTTCGAGTTGCCGTCGAAGCCGTCCATCTCAACCAGCAACTGGTTCAGGGTCTGCTCACGCTCATCATTACCGCCGCCCATGCCGACGCCGCGGCGGCGGCCAACAGCGTCAATCTCGTCGACGAAGACGATGGCGGCGGGGTCGCTCTTCGCTTCCTTGAACAGGTCGCGCACGCGGGAGGCGCCCACACCCACGAACATTTCAACGAAGTCAGAGCCAGAAATCGAGTAGAACGGCACGCCAGCCTCGCCCGCCACAGCCTTGGCGAGCAGGGTCTTACCGGTGCCGGGAGGGCCGTACAGCAGAACACCCTTGGGGATCTTTGCACCCAGGCGGGTGAACTTTTCGGGTTCAGCCAGGAACTCGCGGACTTCTTCCAGTTCGGCGAGCGCCTCGTCCACGCCGGCGACGTCGCTGAAGCGAACCTCCGGCTTGTCCTTGGTGAACTTCTTCGCGCGGGACTTGGAGAAGCTCATGACGGAGGAGCCGCCTCCGACTCGTCCCATCAGGAACCAGAAGAGCACACCAAAGAGCAGAATCGGCAGCAGCAGGGACACCAGGGAGCCCAGGAAGCTGTGCTCAACCGGCTGGTCCGTGTAGCTTTCCAGCTCGGCGGATTCCATTGCCTTAGCAACTTCGTCGCCGCGGGGCTGCACGTAGTAGAAGCGCACCGACTTACCGTAGTTGTCGTTGCCCTTCTTGTAGTCGTCCTTAAGCTGCAGCTCGACGCGCTGGTCGCCGTCGTAAATCTTTGCGCTCTTGACCTGGTGGTCGTTGAGCAGCTGAAGACCGACGTTGGTGTCCACCTGACGCGAGGGCTGAGTGAAGAAGGAGGCCATGAGGAAACCCAGCATGACTACGATAGCTGCGCCCGGGAAGAACCAGGAGCTATGAATCAGCTTCTTCAGGAAGGCCTCCGAGCCTTTCTGCGGAGTATTGGGGTTTTGCGCCAATGCTTTGTCCTTACGTTGCGGCTGTAACCCGTTGGGGTGCGGCATGCCTGCCGGAACACCCAACGGTGCAACCTTAAATGTACCCTACCCCGGCGGGCGGCTAGGTACCGGGCTTCTCTATTTCACCTGCGGGCTAAAGGGTTGTAGCACTCGGCGGGGGTGAAAGTGCATCTTCTGCGGCGGGTACATCCGCCCCCGAGTACATTCGCCGCCGGGTACAGCAACGCCCCGCTCCCCCACAAGCGTGAGGAGGCGGGGCGTAACCACCTACAGCAGGGTTGCTGAGGTGAAGGCTTAGGAGTAAACGTGCGGGTGCAGGGTTGCGACGCAGTCCAGGTTGCGGTACTTCTCAGCGAAGTCCAGGCCGTAACCAACAACGAACTCGGGCTCGATGTCCCAGCCGACGTACTTGACCTCAACGTCAGCCTTGACGACCTTGGGCTTGCGCAGCAGGGTGCAAATCTCAACGGAAGCTGCGCCGCGAGAAATCAGGTTCTGCTGCAGCCATGCGAGGGTCAGGCCGGAGTCAATGATGTCTTCAACGATTAGGACGTTGCGGCCCACCAGGTCGGTGTCCAGGTCCTTGAGGATACGCACAACGCCGGAGGACTTGGTGCCGGAACCGTACGAGGAAACAGCCATCCAGTCCATGGTGTAGTGGCCCTTGAGAGCGCGGGAAAGGTCAGCCATAATCATGATGGCGCCCTTGAGAACACCCACCAACAGCACGTCCTTACCGGCGTAGTCCTCGTCGATGCGCGCCGCCAGTTCGGCGACCTTCGCGTTAATCTCTTCCTTGCTGAAGAGAACGTTCTTGATATCGTCCTGCACGTCGATAGCCTGCACGATGTATTCCTTCGTATTCTTTTAGACGCTCTGCGCCTCCGCCGGGGGCCCCGGGTGCGGGGGTTTCATGCCTTCCCACAGCGGACAATGTGGATGGTGTTCGCCTTAAGTATGGCTTAAAACGGCGCCGCGGCGCACCTCACCACGCAGATAGTGTGTGCTGAGGATGCTCCGCGGGCATCTAGCTGGGCACCTAGTTAGGGTCGAGTTGGCACTAATACGAGCACGTCCAGGCGTTCACCGGTTGCCGGATGCACAATTTTGCGGCGGCGGTACGCGCTCACGTGACCGGGCATCTGAACGGGCCCAGCTACCGCGTATTCGGCGGTGAAAGAGTCCAGCGCCTGCAGTCGCTCGAAGCCGGGGTTCTCTCCCCCGGCGGTCTTGCAGGCGGTCGCAAGCACACGCAATCGAAGCGCCGGGTGTAGCGCCGCCACCTGCGCACGGTCCAGTAGCACGGCGTCCTCACGTTCGATGCCACGCACGGTGGTTCCGGCGGGTAGGAGCGCCTGCTCGTAGACTACCTGTGCCTGCTCGTCGAGGTATTCGGCATCGGGGCCGGCCACCGCGGCGGTGCGCGCCAGGGAGCGGGCGACGTCCCCGCCGAGGTGCTCCTCCAGGTAGGGCAGCACACTGTGGCGGATACGGGCACGCATGAGGGTTTCGTCGGTGTTGGTCGGGTCGATCCAGGGGGTGAGGGTTTCGGCATCGCAGATGTCGAGCATGTCGGTGCGGCGCAGACCGAGGAAGGGACGCAGGTAGGTGACACCCTCTTCGATGCGTACGGGCGGCATACCGGCAAGGGAGCGTGTGCCGGAGCCGCGGCTCAGGCCGAGCAGCACGGTTTCTGCCTGGTCGTCGAGGGTGTGGCCGAGCAGTACGGCGCGGGCGCCGGTGGCTTCAACAGCTTTCGTGAAAGCGGCGTAGCGGGCGGTGCGCGCCGCCATTTCGGGGCCCATGTTGCCGACGGGAACCTGCACTTTTTCGGTGATGACGGGGTGAAGCCCCAGGTCGGTGAGGGTCTGCGCGGTCTGCGCGGCGACCGCGGCGGAGTCTTCTTGCAGGCCGTGGTCGACGATGATGGCGCCTACGCGTACGTCGCTGCGGCGTGTGAAGTGCGCGGCAATGGCTGCCAGCGCGAGGGAGTCGGGGCCGCCGCTGCAGGCGACCAGGAGCAGGGGCAGGTCGGCGGCATCCGCGGTGGAGGCGGTGCGGGAGCGCCCGGTAGCTTTGATGCTTCCAGCGCCGAGGAGCTTTTCAAGGGCGGCGGCGAGGTGGCGGCGAGCAGTGCCGACGGCGGGGTGCAGGCGTCCTGCGCGTCCATTCTGCATGGTGGTTCCTTTGTAGAAAGTTCCTCTGTAGAAATTGCGAAGTGTCTATGTCAACAGATACTTCACGAGGAGAATTTAGAAATAACGAAGGCTCAAGAAGTCAGGAGCCTTAGGAACGCGGATGAAGGTACTCTTCAAACTCGTCCTGGCGGCGTTCCAACTCTTTCTGCATGGCCTTAAACGGTGAGGCATTCGAGTTGAAAATATACCCCGGGGCGGCTCGGTCTGTGGGCCAGCGAACTGCTCGAGCCGCTTTGAGAGCACGCGTTAGAGCGTCTTTCTGCACCTTAGTCGGAAGACCGATAGTCTCTGCGAGAGCAAGCCAATCGTCAACAGTAATCTTCCAATCTTCGGGCGGCGAACCGTCACCGGGATTCGAATTATCTTTTCCGTTGACGCTAAGCGCCATGGATAGAGATTTAATGTGCACGAGCGAACAGGGGATGTCGTAGATAGGAGCTACTTCCCATCCACGGCGTCCCTTGAGGAGCGAGATATTTTTTGCGTGTAGGTCACCGTTGCCAGTCAGCCAAGCGTAGAGAAAGTGCATGTAAAGATTCCTGCGGGCAATAGCCGGGGAAGCAGCGATTTTCACCATTGCTTGAATGACACTTTCTGTTGTCACAGCAGGGTTATCTTCCGTGTATTTCTCACCCGAAGGAACACCCAAAATCTGTGCACCATCCTCCATGGCGATGCGCCCCCCGGAGGGTGTTCGGTCGAAACGGGAGACCATCAAACCTGATACGCCGTCTCGATCATAGACAAGCTCATGCTGAGCTACAGGAATCCCCATGAGTGCGGCCGCCGTGAGGTGGGCAGCTTCGTTTTCTACGAGCCCGGGCATGCGTTGCGGGCTGATTTTCAGAAGCGCATCGTATCCAGCGCCCGTCCAATGCACGGGCAGGGTTTTCATGACGGCACTCAGCTTTTCTTGAACGCCAGGCAGTCCTCGGCGGTCAACCGTGCCCATAAGTTCTGCAAAGGAAACAACCTCAGGGTTGTTCACCAATGCGGCAGGAGCGGTGTACAGTTCCCGCCCGTGCTCAATAATTTGCACATCGCCTGGAACGTCAGAACCAATCACCAGCAATAAGCCCAGGGTGTTATTTTTGCTGATTTTTTTCTCGGAACTGACAACGTCGAGCCTATAGCCTTCGGGCAAAAGATTCTGGAAGAAAGGGGGAATTGATTCTGCGGTATATTCCGCCTCTAAAGGCAGGCTCGTGGCAATTGCCGGGCCTTTATAATCTGCCCGGTAGGTGAAATGAATCATCCCGTTGGCGTCTCGCCTCAAATATGCGGCGAGAACACCATCTTTATAGACATCTGCCATAAGTTCATCTGTCATGGCTTTTCTCCAGGTTCTGTTTTCTATCGCAGTGTGCGGGAGGGGTTAGGTGAGAGGGTTAGTAATGGCCAGCTCAATGCCGAGCTCTTGGGCGACCTTGAGGACCGCACCAATTGACGGGCCGGGTAGCCCACGCTCAATATCGCGGATTGTTTTATCACTGAGTCCAACCATCCACGCCAACTCCATTTGGGTGATTTTTTCGTACTTGCGGACGGCACGAACCTGCGCACCAAATTCTTGCGCGAACCCTGTTGCGTCGAATGCCATAGGGGTTCCCTCCTCACCGCTACAGAACCTCAGGTTATACGAACTATTCTTCGCAATATGCCCATATTAGCACCCCAAGAAGCTCTCTGAGGCTATTTTCCGAAGAATAGTTCGGTTACGCACCCTTCCACGGAACCTCCGAACACAATCAAGGAGCACAACAAAAGGGGGCGTGCCCACCGCCTCCAGCACGCACGAAAACTCGCACGAACCAGACGCAGGGAACACGCCCCCAGCAAGCCCTCCGCTCACCTGCCGCTAGGACAGCGACTGCAGACGAGCCACAATGGGCGCCAACTCCTCGTGGTAATCAAGAACCATGAGAGGGGTGAAAATAGTGGAGTACGAAACGTAATAGAAATCCGGTGTTTCGTTGAAATCCCACGGCCTGTATCCGTTAGTGGAGAAGCTAGTGTCATACGCCCTGCTATCTTCCCCCTTCGCCAGCGCATGCTGGTACACCCAGCTCATTGCTCGATGCAACTCGCTCCCCTCCTTAATGGGAGCAGCACCCTTCTCCACACGCACAGCATTCGCCTTATCCAGGGGCTCCAGGGTCACCTTGGGGCTACCCGCAGCACGATAAAGGAAGGTAAAGTAGGCGCCGCGGCTCGCCGGAGTGTCATAGTGGAAGGAACCATCAGACCAACCGGTGGTCAAACCCACGCGGGTCGCCCAAATAGCAACCTTATAGCGCGCATCGTCCGGGGTCAGGTCGGTGTACGGGGACTTCTCCGGCAGGTTCTTCACCTCGGGTGAACCTGCCAGATGGTACAGGTGCTCCAGCAAGCGGCCACGCGAGATAGTCATGACCCCGTTCGGCAACTTATCTTCATCGGTTGTAGCCAGCCCGACAACCTGCTTCTTCGTAATCAGGCCGGTACACTCTGCCCAGTGCAAACTGGTTATAACGTTCTTGCCGTAAAAGAAGTGCATGTCAAAACAATTAACATCAAATTCCAGCTCTTCAATAGGCTGTGCAGATTTCGGCTGAATGTATGCCGCCTGGGCTACACCCTGACCCATGAAGCCCATAGTCAGTGTCAACAGTGCCGCCGCGCCACGGGTCGAAAGGTTTTTCTTCATTTTCTATCCTCGGTGAAAGGTGTGAGAGTAGAAGAAGAGTGAATCCCTTTGAAGATACTCAGGATTCACTCTCCGCGCAATTATTTCAGAATGATTAAACTCTTATGTCATCTTTTTTCTTCTCACCAATATCATGACTTGTTGAGGTCTTATTGACCACAAAATTAATATCAATATAGAACTTGCCCCAGGGGGCACTGGGATCGTACTTAAAGAAAAGGTGCCGGCCGTCATTCGAATCCAATTTATTACCGTCACGAGCATTACGCGATGAACCAGCCACAATACTAATATCATCCAGCTTATTCTCCAGATAAAATCCATAACGTGACGCCTTCCTATCGGATTTAGGATTAGCAGAACGCGGCGCAACAAGACGAGCTCCGGAAGCATTTCTGCTGATGTACCAATTAGCCGCCTGATCCGCCTGAGCTGCACCCATTAAAGTGATTTTATTTTCATAGCTTGATGACTCACCCAAACAGTTCATAAATTGATTATCTTTAAATCCAACAATCCATCCGTGCCCGCCATTCTCCTGAGCGGTACATCCGATGAACATATTCCGTTCGCCAAAAACCGCCCAACCAGCGCCAGACTTCCTAAGATATTGGTTACTTTGATGATAGAGGTCAGACTCAGGCTTATTTCGAACAGCAAACCAGGCGGTACATGCCACAAATTTACATTGAGCCCCATATACCTCAATCGCCCCATGATATCCGCCACCAAGATTGGCATCAGAGACCTCGACCATCACAAACTTATTATCCGCAGCTCCAGAATTCCAGCTCTCTTTTTTACGCTGAGCATGACCCACCGGCTTTCCCACCAAGAGCCCTTGTCTGCGAGTTTTACGAATGCGTACCTTATCAACCTTCATAGCACGGTCATGTTCACCCAGGATGGCAATTCCGACTGCCGTATCCCAGATTTCAACATTTGAAATAATGGGGGCAGCTTCAGGTTCATTAAAAATATCAAATCTTGTATGGACAATGATGCCCGCAATATTATCCGGTATATAATTATCAGCAACATGCTTACCCTTCTCAATCTGATGTTCAAAAAATCCTTTACGAATATTAGGATTCAAAAGATTAAGATTGGCACCACGAATGAACATATCTCGCACACCAAATCGCATTGGTGTATTTGCGCCCATATCACCCATATATGTATTGTACGACCCCATATGAAATACCCCTTGGCACTCCATATCGTCACCATCAATATCTCTTACATTCTTCGGGTTTTTATTAAACCCAATAATTTGTGTGGAGAATCCATGCCCATACACTTCGACTCTATCCCTGAGCTCAATAAAATCATTACTCACAAGATAGATTCCCGAGGGAATCTCGACAGAACCCCCACCGGGGACAGCAGCCACCGATTTAATGGCATTTTGAATTGCCGTCGCGGAGTCACTTGTTCCGGTTGGGTCCGCCCCAAAATCCAAAACATTAACATGCTTTGATTTTTTATAATCAACCATATCGCTTTCCTTTCTTAATCTGCATAGTACGAATACATTCAAATAATTTGAACACTAACACACTAATTCTTCTCTGAATGGATATACATCAAAATACTTTGATGTATTCTTCTGATATATCTGTGACAGCCTCCTATCAATCGCCTCTTTTTACCGAGCAAGGCTTCTCCCGAATCTACATCTCTATAATTGCTCCATACTGACTTTATGAAGCAGGCATTGTGACACAGGTCAGCACCCCTCCCGGCGTTCTAACACTAATCCGATAGGAAGCCGACACAGTAGACCCGCCATATTCACTACGGCCCGGGAAATACATGCCAAAGTACCCTCGTTGCAGTAACTCTTCCGGCTGAGAAATATCCTCGCTGACTTCAAACCCCCATTCCCAGCGGTGAACTCGAACAAACGCATCACCATCTGCACCTAAAGATGCGTTTTCCTTCTTCTCCCCTTGGGAAACACCACAAAAATACTCGGCACTCTCCAATGAGGCACCACGCGAACGAATCACTCTCAGGCCCGATTCCCTACGCACCACCAGCGATGGTGCTGCTGGGTACCCTTCAGGAGAATGACTTGTCAGCCCCATGGAACCCGGCTGCCAGCGATTCATCTGCACTATGTATTCTTGCGATCCACTCAGCTGTTCAAGCTCAACCACAATCTGCTGACCCGAGGGAATTTTGGACAGCCACTGCCCCGTATCATGGTGAATATGAGGACGAATTACCTCATACAAGGCTGACTCTTCTTGATTCCCCATCAGTTCTATCGAGGGAAGCGCATGCACCCCAGCATAGGGGCCCGAAAAGGGAAGGAGCTGAAACCACAGAATGGCATTATCTGCACCATTAGTCGGCAACCACGCTTCACGAAGCGGGGCAACAGTGCACCCATCTATTTGCTGGGGAGAACCAACAGGGTCCTGAACACCCCATGCATTGCTCTGAGGTGATACGAAGAAACTTACCAGGGCAAACGACGAGAGCCGGCACACTTGTCGGCGTGAAAGTTCAGACATCATAGTCCTTGAATTGAGTTGAGTGATGAAAATAGTGTGTGGCGTTTACGCTTCGTCGACGCTACTTACGCCCCACTCTTTCAACCCTACTCTGGAAATCTACGTTTTCAAGTATTCATAAGCCAATATTTCATTCTCATGAAAAATACATATCAATGTAAATCTAAAATTTATTATCCATTCACTTTAAACTTGAATATTTATGCAACTAGAACTTTAGAAATATCTTTAAAAATCTGAACTTTCAGAAATATTACAAACCCAACCGTGCAAAGTACTTGTTGAAATCGACCTCTACAAAGCCCTGGGCAACAACTCCGAGCACAACAAAAGGGGGCGTGTCCGCCGCCTCCAGCACGTACGAAAAATCGCACGAACCAGACGCAGGGAACACGCCCCCTACAAAAACCGGGTGCACCTAACGGTGCGGTAGCTTAGTGACCCTCAGCTGCGAAACGGTCGATAGCCTCCTGGACCATCTTCTCAGCAGCAGCCAGGTCTTCCCAGCCCTCGCCCTTAACCCACTTGCCGGGCTCCAGGTCCTTGTAACGCTCGAAGAAGTGCTGAATCTCAGCCTTCAGCTGCTCAGGAACATCAGCCAGGGACTTGATGTGGTCGTAGCGCTTGTCGGTGGGAACGCACAGAACCTTAGCGTCGCCGCCAGCCTCATCGGTCATGTTGAACACTGCGACCGGGCGGGACTCAACCAGCACGCCGGGAACAACGTCAACGTCCAGGATCAGCATTGCGTCCAGCGGGTCGCCGTCCTCACCGAGGGTGTTCTCGAAGTAGCCGTAAGCGGTGGGGTACTGCATGGAGGTGAACAGCACACGGTCCAGGCGCAGGCGGCCGGTCTCGTGGTCCACTTCGTACTTCACGCGGGAGCCGCGGGGAATTTCAATAGTGACGTCGAGTTCCATCGGAACCTTCTTTCTCGTGAGTTAGAGTCACTTTCGCGGCGACTTCGGCGCGCAAGGTGCGAAAGTTAGGTGTTGAACTCACCCATTGTAACCCGTTCACGCACACCGAAACCGCGTATTCGGCGCCAAAACCAGCGTAATTTACCACGCTCACACCACAGTTAACGTTCCGCCTAGTCCCGCGCCCGCCAGCGCACCCCGCCGCCACACCCGGCCGCCGTGCCGGGCGCCCCAGATAGGGTTTGTGAAGGGCAGCAGGAGCGTTGCATGAGCATCCCAGCACCGGCGCGTAAATTCGATAGGCACCCCATCTGCCCGCTATGCTCAAAAGATGCCTTCCAACAAGCACAACGCCCAGACCACCACCCTCACCCGCCGCGCCGCGCTCACCCTCGGCGGCATGCTCCTCCTCACCGCCTGCGGATCCGCCGCAACCGAACAGAAACGCCCCGAAGGTTCCGCAAGCCCCACCGGCAGCGCAACCGGCAGCCCCACCGCCACCGCCGAGGCGACCGCCTCCGCAACCCCGAGCACCACCCCGACCCTCGCCCCCGCACTGCCCGAAGCAGAGCAGGAACAGCTACGTGCCGCCCTCACCGCGCTCTTCGCGGACGGCACCTACCCGCAGTACAGCCTGCTCGTCACCGGCATGGACGGCAACCTGCCCAGCATTAAGGCAACCACCGCGCCCGCCGACCTGTACGCCGCCAACGCCGACACCGCGCGCGTGCCCGCCTCCACTTTTAAGGTGCTGACCCTGTTCGCACTCAACCACTACGCGAACCTGCAGGCGCGCCTGCGCACCCGCGTCACCCGCGACTCCGCCGGACTGTACCTCATGGCAGGCGGCGACACCCTGCTCGGTGCGGGCGCTTCCAACCCGAAGCAGATTGTCGGACGCGCAGGCCTGACCACCCTCGCCGAGCTGACCGTGAAGGCGCTTCTTCAGGGCGAGAAGCCGACCGCGGCGCTGCCCGTCTACCTTGACGGCACCTTCTTCAGCGGCCCCGGCGTGAACCCCGGCTGGGATGCCGCCGATGTGGCGTCCGGCCAGATCACGCCCATTCACCCCATTGCGCTCGAATCGCACACGGTGCCGGGCAAGTCCACCGCAAGCAACCCGGTACGCCCGGATGATGCGGCGGTTGCCGCCCAGCAGGCGTTCGTGGATGCACTCAACACCGCCGGCAAGGAGTCCGGCATGAGCTTCACCCTCGCGGAGCGCCGCACCGCCCCCGCGGAAGCAGCCGAAATCGCCGCGGTCGAGTCGGCAACCCTGCTGGAGCAGGCACAGCACATGATGCTCGAATCCGACAACGCTCTCGCCGAGGTGCTCGGCCGTTGCGCCGCCGTTGCCGCAGGTAAGGAAGGCAGCGGCGAGGCGGCACAGCAGACCGTGCGCCAGGCGCTCGTGGATGCCGGCGTGAACATTGAAAACCTGGTGCAGGCGGACGTGTGCGGCATGTCCCTGACGGACCGCGTGACCGCCCGAACCCTCGTGCAGGTTGTGGCTCTGCTGAATGCTGATGAGCATGCGGAGCAGCTGATGAGCACGTTCCCGGTCGCGGGCGTGAGCGGCACCCTGTCCGGTCGTTTTGGTGCGGCGAACGCCGTGCACGCACGCACTTTTGTGCAGGCGAAGACCGGCACCTTGTACACGGTGTCTTCGCTGTGCGGTGTGGCGACCCGACCCAACGGCACCCGCCTGATTTTCGCGATTATTCTGAACGATCTGGGCGGTGCGGATGCGCTGCCCGCCGCGAAGGAACGCGTGGACGCGGCGGCGGCGGCGATTGCGAACCGTTCGACTGCGCCGAGTGCTTCTGCCAGCCCCTCTGCGGTAGCGGCGAGCGCTTCGGCGGCGCCCGCGGCGGCAGTTTCTACCGCGGCCGCGGCGAGTGCAGTCTCCTAGTGTGTTCACCCGGATAGCCCCGAAATCCCCCCTAAATCATCCCACTTAGGTTGATTTTCTGTAATGTTTCACGTGAAACCTGAAAATCAACCTCTCGGGGTGAGAGGGGCACGGGGTGCCGACAGACTCCTCAACCGGGACTCGCGCCCGCTCACCCGGCAGGGTTTCACGCCCGCTTTGTTTCTCTCCTCCAGCAGAAAAGTCACCATGGACCTTACCTTCACCCTCGCTGATCTGACCGCTACCTCCGCCTGCGAGCTGCGGCTCTACACCGAGCTTCGGGAGCGTGCGCAGAAGCAGTCTGCCCACCCGACCCACGAGAAGTTGGAGCGCGCCCGCGAAGCGTACCGCGAGTGCCTGCGGGTGCTAACCGAGGGCGGAATGGTCGGCAGTGCAGTAGTCGGCAGTGGAGTAGTTAGCAGTGAGCATGCGGGCGGCACAGCGCACCCGGTGCCCCTGGTGGCGATCTCCGCGGCGGGGCTGACCTACACGGTGGAGCTCGACCGCCTCGACTGCCCGGCTACGGACAGCACCGCCGAGAGCAATACCGCCCGAATCGTCTGCACCCCGCACCTGGGTGAGGCGGCGCATCGGGCACTGTTGCGCGGTGCCCTGGCGGCACACCTACTGACCGCTAGTGCAACCGAGAGCGCCGAGAATGCCGAGAGTGCCGAGAATGCCGCGCGCCTCGACCTTCATCTGGGGCACGGCGCGGATAAGTACGGCGCGGAGTCCGAATCGGAGCCCACTGAGCACCACTCCCCCGTTCCTCAACCTCACCGGGTTGATTCGGCGCGTATTCTGCCGCTAATTCGCCTGCAAGAGCAACGTCTCCTGCTGCTCACCCAGGCACTGAACGAGGGTGTAGAACCGGCGGAACTTGCCGAGCGCATCCCCTATTTTCTGACCTGCGACGAGTGCCCGGCGTGCCTGAACGCGACGGCATCTCTTGCCCTCGCGACCGACGCCCCGGAGCTCGTCACCGAAGACATTGCCGAAGATACCGCCGAGAATCCGGAAACTGAGGAGCACCCGGTCATGTACCGGGTGCCCGCCGCGGTGGAGAACGACAGCGAACAGTACCACCTGCAGTGCCTGCTGGATGCCCAGCTCGCCTCCCTGGAGGAGCACGCGGCGGAGCATGGCTGGGGTGCCGGTGAGCTTGAGGCGGCAATGCTGCTGTCCATGACGAATTATCATCGCCGCGAGCGTGCCCCGTTCTGGCGTGAGCACATTCGCCGTCTGGAGGACGGTCCGACGGCGTGGGTGGCGAGCCGCGATTATGCGTACCTTGATCGGGTGCAGGTGCTTTCGGTGGAGCATGCGCATGCTCTTCTGAGAACCCCCGCAGACCTGGAGGCGCTTGCCGCCACAATGAAAGAGCCCACCAAGGTTGAAGACGCCCCCGGCTGGTATCGTGTGCGCGGCGCGCAGGTGCGCCTGTTGCGTGCGCGAATTGAGGCTGATCCGAGCCTGGTGATTGCACCCTCTGACCGTGCGGTTTTTTGTACGTATGAGGCGGGGTTGAGCCCGCAGATTGCGCTGGACCGCATGGAGTCGCAGCTGAATTATTTCCGTGCGTCGAATCCGGGTGAGCGTGTGCCCGCCGAGTTGGCGGCGACCGGTTTCTTTGGCATGCGTGTGCTGGCTGTGGCGCAGGGTGGTTTCCGTGCCGGTTCCGAGGATTCTACGGACCCTGAAGAGGCTGGCGCAGAGTCGGCTGGCGAGTTCTTGGAGGTGCTTCTGCAGGAGCGCATCCGCGTGAAGGATGAGCCGCCCGGTGCCCTGCCTTCGGGTATTGGTCCTGGCGATCCGGTGTCTACGGCGACGATTGAGGCGGCTCTGCAGGCTGATGTGCACGGGCTGCTGTTCAACGGCACCCTCATGCCGAGCGACCCCGTGCTTAATGGCCCCGTGCCCGGCGAGGATTCCAAGCCCTCCAATACCCCCTCCTCCCCCAGCACCCTGCCGAGCGTGCTCGATGCGGCGGCTTCGCTGACGGGGGTGGAGAGTGCCTCCACGGATTTGTTGTTCCGCCGCGCGCCGCGCCTGAAGAAGGGCGCCTCGAACGCCAAGAATGCAGAAAATCTACCCCTTGAGGTTGATTTTTCCGCCTCTGACCTGCCCACGGTGGATGCCGTGCACGCGGCGGTTCGCGCTCTCGACCATTCCTATGTGGCGGTTCAGGGCCCTCCGGGTGCGGGTAAGACCTTCCTCGCCTCGCATGTGATTGCGCGTCTGGTGGCTGAGGGTGCGAAGGTGGGCGTGGTGGCTCAGTCGCATGCGGTGATTGAGAATCTCATGTTGGCGTGCTGTGCCCGTGATGGTTTTGATGTTTCGCGTGCGGTGCGTCTGCGCGGTAAGTCGGTGACTCCGGACGCCCCGTGGTCTGAGGTGTCTGATTCTGAGCTGGTGGAGCTGATTTCTGGTGCGGGCGGCCTGCTGTTTGGCGGTACGGTGTGGGATTACGTGAGTGAGCGTCGCGTGCCTGCCGGGTCGCTAGATGTTCTGGTGGTTGATGAGGCGGGCCAGTTCTCGCTCACGAATACGGTGGCGGCGGCTCGTGCGGCTCGTTCGGTGCTGCTGTTGGGCGATCCGCAGCAGTTGCCGCAGGTGTCGACGGGTGTGCACCCGTACCCGGTGGATGTTTCGGCGCTGGGTTGGTTGTCTGATGGTGCGGCGGCGCTGGATCCTCGTTTTGGCTATTTCTTGGGTGAGTCGTGGCGTATGGATTCGGCGTTGTGCGAGCGGGTTTCGTGGCTGTCGTATGATGGCGCGTTGGCGAGCGCGGCGGCGACGGCTGGTCGCGCCCTGCGGGGTGTTGCGCCGGGTGTGGTGTCGTATCCGGTGGAGCATGCGGGTTGTTCGGTGCGTTCTGTGCAGGAGGCGCAGGCGGTGGTGGATTGCGTGCGCGAGTTGTTGGGTCGTGAGTGGGTTCCGGCGGCTGGTGCTGAGCCGCGCCCGTTGGCGGCGGAGGATTGCATTGTGGTGGCGGCGTATAACGCGCAGGTTGATTGTGTGCGTGAGGCGCTGATTGCTGCTGGTTTGGCGGATTCTTCGGGTGCTGGCGTGCGTGTGGGTACGGTGGATAAGTTCCAGGGTCAGGAGGCTGCGGTGGTGTTGGTGTCGTTGGCGTCGTCGCGGGTTGATTCTGGGCGCGGTGCCGGGTTTGTGCTGTCGCCGAATCGTTTGAATGTGGCGGTGTCGCGCGGTCAGTGGCAGGCGGTGTTGGTGCATTCGCCGTGGGTGGCGCGTTCGGTGCCGCAGGATGTTGAGGAGGTGCTGGCTCTGTCGGGCTTCGCGGGCCTGGTGGAGTAGCACCCCTAGTGCGGCCCTTATTCTGCGCTCTTCTACACTCCCCCGCCAGCTACGTTGCGGGGCTGCCTAGTGGGGGCGTTTTTGGCGTGCCCGGAATCGGGTTTAGCTGAGGTTCGGCCGGGGTTTAGTCAGGGTTTAGCCGGGTGGAACCACCAAAAATGAATTATAGTCAAACTAACCCTAATGTCAATACTCAAAATGAGGAAAGTTTTTCAACTAGCGTTCATGTATATGATTCACATCTCTTATAGAATCTAAAGTACCGCGCGACACACTATTTGTGCGGGGGCTCCCGATGAGCCGCCCCGTGCATCCTCAACCACCCCGTGATGACCGGCGGGCCCGTGATGACCGGCGGACTCAGGCAAAAACAAGCGAAAACAGACGAATACAGGCAAATACAGACAGGCACAGCCGACTGTCGGGGTATTCACTCATACGATTGCGCGCTACGAATTGCGCACAATGAACTACGTACGACGGATTGCACGCCGCGCGACACCATAAACCCCATAGTGGAGGTCCCCCATGAGTGTCAACACCGAACTACTCAAGAATAGAGATTTTCGAAATACTCTCTTCGCCATTGGAGCCAACCAGCTCTCAGACTCGATGAGCTATATCACCACGCCCATCATTATCCTGGCGCTGACCGGTTCCCCCGAAGCTGCGAGTATCACCCTCTTCGTCGCAGGTGTTCTCGCCACCTGCGCCGGAGCAGTATCTGGAACATGGGTCGACAGAATCGGCCCCTCAAAGTGCCTGGCGCTGTCCTGTATCGGTCAGTCACTGTCCTGGATAGCGATTCTTCTCTACCTCGTTTTCAACGTCACCAACATTTACGTTTTGGTGATCACGATTTCTCTCGCCGCCATCATTTCCACCTTCGACTACCCGAGTGAACAGTCCATCATCACCCGCGTAGTCCCCAAGGAACATCTGGGGTACGCCTCCGGTATGGGTGAGACGCGCGAGTCCACCGCTAACCTGTTGGGCGGCCCGGTCGCGGGCATCATTATCGGCTTTTCGACCGTGCTTATGACCGCCGTTCACGCGGTCGTTAACCTGCTGGCGTTCATCGTCGCACCCAAAACCTACGGTGCTAGTCGGCAGCCCGCGGAAGAGGAGGAAGGCGAGAAAACCAGCTTCTGGCAGGACTCAAAAGCCGGTTTCGAGTACATCCTGAAAAACAAGGTGCTGGTGTCCATCGCGTTCGTTTCAACGCTTGCGAACTTTGGAACGGTCGGTATTCCGCTCACCTTCATCTACTACTACACACTGGAGGGCGCACACCCGCTCTTCATCGGTATCTTTGCGAGCGCCTTCGGCGTGGGCGTGCTGCTCGGTTCGTTCCTGGTCGGCCCGCTGACCGAGAAGTTTGCGCTCGGCCCGCTCGGTATCACCTCCCTGGCCATCATGTCGGCCTGCTACCTGTTGTTGCCGGTGGTTCATTCGATGCTGTGGGCGGTGTGCCTGCTGATTGTGCTGGCGGGTATTGTGCTTCCCTCCTTCAACTCGAGCATCATTGCGTACATTAACGCATCCACCCCGGAGCACATGATCGGTCGCGTGCACTCGGTGCAGGGCATCCCGAACATGGCGCTCACCCCGCTGGCTGTTCTGCTGGCAGGGTTCCTCATTGTTGATTGGGGTATTACGTACACGGCGCTGTTCTACGCGGTGTTCATTTTCCTGTCGCTGGTGGTGATGGTATTCCAGAAGCCGCTGCGTCAGCTGCCCCATATCTCGCAGGTAACGAACGCACAGTAGTTCCGCGGTAGCCCCGTCTATCAACCCCACTCAACGCCCCCGAAAGCGAATAATTCAACGTGCACTTGCATGAAAATTATTTTCCTTTCGGGGGTGTTCTACGTCCTTTCGAGGATTTCTGCACACAGTGCACGCTCACGATAATTCCCCTTATCAATGCGCATTTTTAGGGGTTTAAATGTTGCCGGTATTACGGCGAACCTTACGCCGCTTGTTGAAGGTTTTACGGCATAATAGGAAGGTGTTCGTTCTAACCTTTATTCAACGTTCCGCACAGCACTCACTCACTGCACTGTCGGACGAACTCGCAAAGCTCAACCCGCGTGTTGCCTTCGCCCAGACATACCCTGACGAAATTCAGGGCGCCTTCGACCGCGCCAGCGACGCACTCCACGCGGCGCTCATTGCCGCGCGCGATAACGGCTTCTGGGTCGGCATCGGAATCGGCGAGCTCAACATCCCCCGATTCGCAGGCGCACTCGGCGCCGTCAGCACCACCGACTGCACCGGCGACGCCCTCGAATTCTCACGTCTCGCCGTCGAAGAAGCACAAGGAGGCGCACCCGTACGCTGCATCAGCGTCAGCGCCGACAACCGCCACCTCGCCGACCTCGCCGCAGGCTCCGCACGCCTGCTCTACCGCGTATGCGCCGACCGCACCGACGCCGAATGGCGCGTAGTAAACCTGCTCGTACCCGGCGTACGCGGCCAGCAGAAGGCCGCCGCAACCGCACTCGGCATCACCACCCAGGCGGTCAGCCGCACCCTCGTCCGCTCCCTCTGGCATGAGGAGCAGGCGGCACGCGGTGCGCTCATCGAGCTGCTGACCCGTATTGACCGTTCGCGCCGCCGCGCCACCTAACCGCCGCCGCGCCCCCCTCATTCTTTCGCGCCTGTCAGCCTTCGTACCTGGTACCTGCCAGCCTTTAGTGCCTGCCAGCGCGGAACCGAACACCTGATCCCGCCCGTGATGGTCGCCCCCTGCCAGGGGTGAACTATCCGGGCGGGACGCTTTTTAAACCCGCGCTGAATACCCTGCAGCTCGACGGGCAAAACCAGAGAAAAGGTAGACTTATCTTTATGCCTCTCTCAGAACTTTCCGTCAGCACCCAGAACTACCTCAAGGAAATCTGGAGCCTCGAAGAATGGACCAAAACCCCTGCCACCGCATCCGCCCTGGCAGAACGCATGGGCCTGCGCATTTCTTCGGTATCTGACGGCCTCAAGCGCCTCGCCGCCGCCGACCTGATCGAGCATCAGCCCTACGGCGCTATTGAGCTCACTGAAACCGGCCGCTCCTACGCGCTGGCAATGATCCGCCGCCACCGCCTCATTGAGACGTTCCTCGTGGAAACCCTCGGCTACACCTGGGACCGTGTGCACGACGAGGCGGAGGTTCTGGAGCACGCGGTATCCGACTTCATGGTGGACCGCATCGACACCCTGCTGGGGCACCCGACCCGCGACCCGCACGGCGACCCGATCCCGGACTCTTCGGGGCATATTAGTTTTCCGCAGACCGTGCCGCTGAGCCAGTGCGAACCCGGCGAAACAGTCGTGCTCGAACGCATTAACGATGACGACCCGCACCTGCTGCGTTACCTGCAGGGCCACGGTTTTGTACCCGGCGTGCGCCTGCACATTGAGGAAGGTGCGCCCTTCTCGGAGGCGGTAAACGTGAGCGTGGTCGGCGCCGGTTCCGGCAACCTGCACGAGACGGACGCGGCCGGTGCGGTAAAGCCCGGCGGCACCATTATTCCGTTGGGGGCGGAGGCGACCGCCTTCCTGTTCGTCTCCCGCACGGTGCGCTAGATACAGGGCGCTAGATACAGGGCGGTAGAGGCGGACTTCTAGCCCGGCAATCCGGGCGGGTACGCGCCCCTAACCTTCAAAAGATAGCAATAGGCGGAAAGCCCCTCGGTGGGACTTTCCGCCTATTGCTGTCTGTGGTGAGTGTACTCAGTAAGCTTTCCCAAAGGGAGCTTTCACAGGGTGAGCTTTCTTAGGAAGCTACCGGCTCAGTTTTCGTTGCATCAGTGCTGAGTCGGCGGGCGCGCATCCTGCCCAGCAGACCGTAGCGCGGGGCGAACACGTACGCCAGGGCGAACAGTATGCCCTGCGTGACGACCACGGCACCACCGGGGGATACGTCCGCGTAGTAGCTGGCGTACAAGCCGGTCAGCGTGCCCACCAGGGAGACTCCCACGCTCACCGCGAGCATCGGCACAAACCGGTCCGTGATCAGGCGCGCGGTGGAGCCGGGGATGACGAGCATCGCCACGACCAGCACCACACCCACGATCTGCAGCGCCACCACGGAAGTCAGCGCCAGCATAATGAGCAGCAGCGCGCCGAGCAGACGCGGACGCAACCCCACCGCCTGCGCGAAGCCCGGGTCGAAGGCGTACAGCACGAAGTCGCGGCGCTTGACCAGCAGCACGGCGGCAACAATCACCGCGAGGATGGCGACCTGCCAGACGTCCGACCAGGACACGCCCAGCACGTTACCGAAGAGAATATGGTTCAGGTCGGTATTCGACGGCGTAACCGAAATCAGCACCAGACCGAACGCAAACATGGTCGTGAACACGATGCCGATCGCGGCGTCCTCGCGCACGCGGCCGCTGCGCCGCACCCCGCCGATAAGAGTTACCGCCACGAGGGCGGCAACCACCGCACCCACTGCGAAGGGCGCACCAAAAATATAGGCGAGCACCACACCGGGTAGCACCGCGTGCGAAATGGCATCCCCCATAAGTGACCAGCCGAGCAGCACGAGCCAGCAGGAGAGCAGAGCGCAGACGGCGGCGGCAAGCACGGTGACCACGAATGCGCGGAGCATGAAGGGCAGGGTCAGCGGCTCCACCAGAAAGTTGAGGATGTCCATTTAGTTCTTCCCTTCCGCAGAGCTGTTTGCAGTAGTGCCGGTAGCAGCGACCGGCGCGCCGGCGTCCACTTCCATGCCGAAGGCACGCACCAGGTTCTCGGGGGCGAGCACCTTCTCGGGGGTGTCGTGCATCAGAATATCGCCGCGTAGCAGTAGCGCCTCGTCGGCGAACTGGCGCAGGCTCGCCAAGTCGTGCGTGGAAACCAGCACGGTCGCGCCCTCGTCACGCAGCTGTTCGATGACCTGAATGAGCATCGCTTCGCTACGCTTGTCCACGCCGGCGAAAGGCTCATCCAGCAGCAGCAGCTGGGCGCCCTGAGCGATAGCGCGTGCCACGAAGGCGCGCTTACGCTGACCGCCCGAAAGCGCCCCAATCTGACGGTCGGCAAGGTCGGTCAGTTCCACGCGGGCGAGCGCCTCATCCACGGCGGCACGGTCTGCGGCACGCAGGCGGCGGGTGATGCCGAGGTTGCGGTAGCGTCCCATGCTGACCACCTCGCGCACGGAGATGGGGAAGGTCCAGTCGATTTCTTCGCTCTGCGGCACGTAGCTGACGAGCCCGGCGCGGTGATGGTGCGCGTTCTTGCCGCGGCTGCCACGGTTACCGCCGACGGGCTGCCCGTCGAGGGTGATGCTGCCGGCGTGCATGGGTACGACCCCCATGATGGCTTTGAAAAGGGTGGATTTGCCGGAGCCGTTCATGCCGATCAGGCCGCAGATACGCCCGGTGTCCAGGGTGAAGGATGCGCCAGTGAGGGCGCGGACTGGCCCGTAGTTCACGTGCACATTTTCGCAGCTGAGAAGAGTGCTCATTCCTTGTGTTCTTTCTGGTGGTCACCGTATGCGTGGGGCGGGTGTACTTGCTTGCGTGTTGCTGAGTGGGTGCTGTGTGAGCGAGTGTTAACGGCGTGGGAGGAGCGGAGCCAAGAAGGCGACGCCCCTCCTATCCTATCGGGGGTTTGGGGTTTACCCAGGGTTTTCGATGCCGGGGTTGGCCCGGGTTTATGCCGGGTTTATTCGGGGTTTATGCCGGGTTTAGGAGTTGCCCTTGAGGCCCGCAACGATGGTACGTGCGTCGTAGCGGATCATGTCCAGGTAGGTGGGCACGGGGCCGTTCGCCTCGGAGAGCGAGTCCACGTAGAGCACGCCGCCGAATCGTGCGCCGGTGGCGTCTGCGACCTGGCGCATCGGGTTGTCAGAGACGGTGGATTCGCAGAACACGGCGGGAACCTGGTTCTCGCGCACGTAATCGATCGCGGAGGAAATCTGCGAGGGGGTCGCCTGCTGTTCGGAGTTGACCGCCCAAATGTACTTTTCCTTCAGGCCCGCGTCTGCCGCCAGGTAGGAGAAGGCGCCTTCGCAGGTGACCAGTGCGCGCTGGTTCTCGGGCAGGGTAGAGATTTCCTTGACGAGCTCGTCACGCACGCCCTGCAGCTGCTTCTTGTAGGCTTCACCGCGGGACTTGTAGTCGGCGGCGTGGCTCGGGTCGAGGGCGCTAAATTCGCGAATCATCACGTCCACGTACTTCTGTACGTTGCTGGGGCTCATCCAGGCGTGGGGGTTGGGCTTGCCCTCGTAGGCATCCTCGGTAATGGAGATGGGCGTGACCCCCTCGGAGACGGTCACGTGCTTAGCATGGGATTCTTCAACGAACTTCGCGAACCAGGATTCGAGGTTCAGGCCGTTGTCGAGCACCAGGTCAGCGGCGTGCGCCTTCTTCAGGTCGGAGGGAGTGGGCTCGTACTCGTGGATCTCTGCGCCGGGCTTGGTGAGGGATTCGACGTTCAGGTCGTCGCCTGCCACGTTGCGGGCGATGTCTGCGAGCACGGTGAAGGTGGTGAGCACGGTCTTCTTACCGCTGCTGCTCTTAGCGCCTTCGGTGGTGCTGGAGGTGCTACCGCAGCCGGTGAGCACGAGTAGCAGGGTGAGTGCGAGGGCGGCGCAGAGCGCCTGGACGAGGCGGCGTGCGTTGCTGCCTGCGGGGGTGAAAGCGTTCATGAGGAATCCTTCATTGGAAGTCACGGTTTGAGTATGTGGTTGATGTGTGGAATTTGCCGCGCCGGGACGCTAGGGACACGGTGTGTCTGCGCAGGCATCATAATGCGCTTTTGCCTGTCGTCCCGGGCGGAATTTAACAATAGTTCGGCTAGCCGAACTTTTCAACTAAGCCACACAGAAAACCTTGAAATATTGGCAGAAGCCCAGAGACAGAAGCACCGGCAGACACAGTAAGGAGGCGAGGGATCCCTCCCCCGCCTCCTTACTACACGCGGTTCTACGGCAAGCTATGCGCTCGGATTAGTCGGCAATCTCAACCACGACCGGCGTGTGGTCGCTTGCGCCTTCACCGGCGCGTTCCACCTTATCGATCCAGGCACGTTCCACACGTGCGGCAAGCGCGGGCGAGAACAGCTGGAAGTCAATGCGCATACCCTCATCCTTGGTGAAGCGGCCCGCCTGGTAGTCCCAGTAGGTGTACTCGCCCGGAGTGTGCGGGCGCACTACGTCCACCATGCCCTCTTCGAGCAGGGCGGCAAAGGCGCGGCGTTCGGGTTCGGAAACGTGGGTCATTTCGTTGCGCAGGAAGTAGTCGATATCCCACACGTCAGTATCTTCGGGGGCGACATTCCAGTCACCAACCAGGGCGAGCTGCGACTGCGGGTTGGCAGCCAGTTCGTTGTGCACGTTCTGGCGCAGCGCCTCCATCCAGCGGAGCTTGTAGTCCATATGCGGATCGGTCAGGCCGCGGCCGTTGGGCACGTAGAGGCTCCAAACGCGCACGCCGCCGCAGGTCGCACCGATAGCGCGCGCCTCCAGCACCTCGGGTTCGCCGGGCTTGCCGAAGTGCGGCTGGTTATCGAAGCCGCGCTGCACATCTTCGAGGCCAACTCGGGAGGCGATTGCCACGCCATTCCACTGATTCAGGCCGAAGTGCGCAACCTCGTAACCCATGAATTCGAAGAGGTCGAAGGGGAAGGTTTCGTCCTTGGTTTTGGTTTCTTGCAGGGCGAGCACGTCAACGTCGTGTTCATCGAGCCAGTCTTCGACGCGGTTCTCACGGGCGCGGATTGAGTTGATGTTCCAGGTGGCAATCTTCATGCCTTCTAGCTTAGCGGGTGCAGAGCAGGCGCCTTTCATTGCACAGATCATTGCATGGAGGCGATTGCGCGGCGGAGCGGGCGCTCGCAACCTGCCAGAGCAGCGCAGCACCTGGAACAGCGCACCGCCCGCCTGCGCAACCTTCGGGTCGCACCGGCGGGCGGTGAATATATGCGCTAGTCAGCACTGAAGCTGGTCGGTATTATTCCTAGTCAACGGCGGGAGTGCCCACAACCTTCAGGCCCTTATCGCCGTACGCCTTGAGCATGTACAGGGCGTCGGAGAAGTACAGGGGGCTGGCGGGGTCCACCACGTCTGCTACACCATCGCCATTGCGGTCAACCTCAGGGTATGCACCCAGGGTGCGGGCTGCCCAGCGGTTTTCGGTCTTGAACTGTTCAGTCTTCTTGACTTCGGCACGTAGCGGACGGCGGATCTGGCGCAGGCGCGCGGCACCGTCGGGGCTACCTGCGGCACGGTAGAGGAACGCGGCGAGGGTGTGGCGGGTGGCGTACTCGTCCGGGTGGAAGAGCCCGTCATCCCAGCCGGAGGTGATGCCCGCGTCCGCCGCCCAGATGTAGGCGGGATAGTCCGGGTTAGTGGTTGCCACATCCTTGTAGGGCGAGGTTTTCGGGAGATCCTTGACGGTCGGGGATCCCGCCATGCGGTAGAGCATGCGTACGAGCTGGCCGCGGGTGACGGTTGCGCTGCTGTGGCGGCGGGTGACGGTGTATTCTTCGCTGTCGAGGTAGCCGTGGCAGACCGCCCACACGCCGGGGGTGGCGCTCATGGTGCCGAGGAAGTTGGCGACGCATTCGACGTAGCTGGGGTCATCCTTGGGCTGCTCTGCCTTGATGACGAACTGCAGGTTCACTGCGGGTTTTGCGGCATGGGTTTCTACAGCATGGGCGGCAGGCTGTGCGCTCACCGCGGAGGTGACGGGTACGGCACCGAGGGCGAGCGCGAGGCTGAGAGCAAGGGTGCGGCGTGCGCGGGGAGCGGGTGTGAGGACTCGGGAAATAACCGGAAACATGAATTTGTCCTTATGTAATTGTGGTTGGGAACCGGCCGGAAGGAACCGATTTTTTGGGTCGACCGCGGGGTCGCCAAATGGAGCGAATAAGAAAAGGGGAAGGGTAGTGGTCGTTGAGGAATAGTGAGAAGCGGCAATGAATAGGGTCTGACGTGCGGCGATACGCGGTTTTGGTGTGTGCCAATGATGTGCGTGTTCCGCATGCTGTCGCACGGCTATGGTGGTGCACAGTGAATGGACTGTTTTACACCGCCATAGAAAGTTTAAAGTACATATTGATATTTTATTCAATATTTAATTGAGACTTTTATCAACTAAAAATTAAACATTGTTCTAAACGACAAAGCAGCTGCGAATGGTATGTATTCCATTCGCAGCTGCTTTGATTTTTAGCTGATATATAGCGGTATAACGCACCCACTAGGGCACACGCACCTCCCTCACGATTCACAGGAAAGTCCCGAACCTGTTCGGGCGTGTCTAATAGCGACCGTCAGCCTCTACTAACCGCGCATCACGTTATAGGCTTCCTTCGTGAGCTGACCGGCGGGCGAGGTGGAGTGGCGTAGCTCTTCAATTTCAATAACCACGTTCGCACCAATCTCACCGGTAATGTACACGCGGCGGCCGAGCATATTGCCCTCACCGATGCGATCATCCTTGGCGGTACCTTCAGTGATGCGCAGGTCGTAAATCTTGTTTTCAATGTAGAAGCCGTACAGGGAGGCCGCCTTCTCCGGCGGATTGTAGGAGACGGGCGCGACCATGCGGGTACCGCGCGCGTTGCGGCTGATGTACCAGTTGGCGGCCTCGTCAGCACCTGCGGCACCGCTGACGGTGCCAGCCCAGCTGGAGCCTTCCGCTTCGCATCCGATGAAGACGTTGTGCGCCCACTCAACGATCCAGCCGTGGCCCGCGTTGGAGCGTGCGGTGCAACCGATGAACATGTTGCGTTCACCCTGCACGATCCAGCCTGCACCGGCGTGGCGGGTGGCGGGCTCGTAGAGGGCGTACTTGTTGCTGGTGCGGTGGTTGCTGTTGCTGGAGCAGTTCTCGAATTTTGCCTGCGCCGCGTACACCTCGATACCGGCGTAGGAGCCGCCGCTGAGATTCGCCTCGGCAACGTCGATACCGCGCAGCTTATTGTCTGCCGCGCCGGAGTTCTGGCCTTCGTTGGGGCGGCGGGGGTGGCCGGCGGGCTTGCCGAGCAGCAGGCCCTGGTTGAGGGTGCGGCGGATGGTCACGTCGTCAATTTTCATGCCCTGGTCGTCCAGGCCGAGCACGGCGACGCCGATGGCGGTGTCCCAGACTTCCACGCCTGCGATAACGGGCACGATGTCCGGTTCGTTGAGCAGGTCGCCGGTCAGGTGGGTGTGGAAGATGACGCCGGCGACGTTGTTCAGCGGGGCGGTGTGTGCATCGAGCGGGTAGCTGCTGATGGGGGTGTTGGCGGCGTTGGTGCGGATGTGCAGGTTGCGCACGCCCATGCGCATGGGCTTGTTGGCGTTGTAGTTGCCGTAGACGGGGGTGGTGTAGCTTCCGACGTGGAACACGCCGGTGTATTCGATGTGACCGTTGGCGGTGGTGGGGATGGCGCGGTCGGAGTGCGCGATGACGACGGTTGAGGAGCCGTAGCCGAAGATTTCGACGCGGTGTTTGATGTCGATGAAGGGGTAGGAGACGCGGTAGATGCCGCGGGGTAGTTCTACGGATCCGCCGCCGCGTGCGGCGACAGCGTCAACTGCGCGCTGGATGGCTGCGGTGGAGTCTTTGGCACCGGTGGGGTCTGCGCCGTAGTTGATGGCGTTGATGCTCATGGGCGTATCGGGCATGAGGGGCTCAATTCTTTCGATGGGTACCGCGTTCGGTGCTGAAGGCGGCGTGGCGAGTGAATTGAGTGAATACGGCTGTAAGTGAATACGGTGCAGCGTTGAGTATGTGTGGTGCGGTGTGTTGGGCGCATTTCTGCGGATGTGTTGGCGTGTGCGGGCCTGTGCACCGGCAGACCTGCCCCTGCTCAAGGGTACCGCATTGAGCGTGTGGAGGCGATGACCGGGCACTGTGATGCCTGCTCCCCTACCCCGTTTTTCTACGGTTTTTCGGCTGTTTTGGGTGCGGGTTAAACGCCGAGGGGCGGGGATTACTCCCCGCCCCTCAGGCGTATGCGTTTTAAGATTTTGTGGTCACGAGCCTCAGCTCGTAGAGCCTAACCCGCGAGGGTTAGCCCATGAACACGCCGTTGCCGCGCTTCTCCAGCTGCTTCGGCGCGAAAGTCGCGTGGCGAATGTGGTCCACCTCGATGAGCACGTTATCGCCCATAGCACCGGTCACGTGAACACGGCGGCCGATCATGTTATTCTCACCAATACGGTCATCCTTCGCAGAAGCGGTAGTGATGTGCATATCGCGAATGTTGTTCTCAATGTAGAAGCCGTACAGGGAAGCCTTCGCCCAGCTGTAAGGGTTGTGCGAGCGAGGAGCCACGAAGCGGCTACCGCGTGCGTTACGGCCAATGTACCAGTTCGCTGCCTCGTCGCCTCGAGCAGCGCCGGTAACAGCATCCTGGAAGCTGGAGGACTCGCCCAGGCAGCCAATGAACTGGTTGTTGCCCCACTCCACGAGCCAGCCGTGACCGGCGTTCTCCTGGGCGGTGCAGCCAATGAACATGTTGCGGGTGCCCTGAATGAACCAGCCTGCACCCACGTGGCGGGTCTTCACTTCGTACAGGGCGTTCTTACCCTGGTTACGCTTGTTGAACCAGCTGGTGGACGCCTCGAACTTGGACTGAGAAGTGTAAATCTCGATGCCCGCGTAGGTGCCGAAGCTCATGTTTGCGTCAGAAACGTCAATCATGGAGAACTTGTTATCTGCCGCACCGGGGGTGTCACCCTCACGGGGGCGCAGCGGGTGGCCGACGGGCTTACCGACCAGCAGGCCCTGACGCAGGGTCTGACGGATGCGCAGCTTGTCAATCTTCATGCCCTGGTCGTCCAGGCCCAGGATCGCAACGCCAATGGCGGTGTCCCAGATTTCGATGTTGGACAGGGTGGGCACTGCGTCCGGCTCACCGGGGTTAGCGTCCGCAATGCGGGTGTGGAAGATGACGCCTGCAACGTTGTCGACGGGCTGGGTGTGCTTCTCCAGGAAAATCTGGTTGCTCTTGGAGTCCAGCGGCAGGTTGTACTTGTTGGTGCGGATGAACAGGTCACGCACGCCCATACGCATGGGCTTGTTCTGGTTGGTGCCACCGCTCATGGGGGTGGTGTAGCTACCGGTGTGGAAAACGCCGGTGCATTCGTAGCTACCGTTCTTGGTGGAGGGAATACCCTTGTCGGTGAAAGCGACGATTCGGGTTGCCTGACCGTGGCCGAAGATCTCGACGCGGTGCTTCATTTCGATGAAGGGGTAGGAGACGCGGTACATGCCGCCGGGAATCTCCACAGAGCCGCCGCCCTGCGCAGCAACATCATCGATAGCCTTCTGGATAGCACTAGTGGAGTCTCGTACGCCGGTGGGGTCAGCGTTGTACTTGGAATCGCATACGTTCACGCTCATGATGGTAGCCATGGAGTGTCCTCTTTCTTGGCGGATACAGACAGCGATTAGCGCATAGATAGAATCTAAGCGCGTCATTAAGCTGAGTGTATCCAGTTGTGTTTGAGTGAATAAATGGTTTTGAGCTTCCTTCCGGTTGAGGGAGTGAGTCTCTTCCGGTGTGGGATGCGGGCGGGGAGTGAATCCGCTGCATCAATGCTCGTGGGCGGTGTGAGGGAGTGAATCTCAACCATTCCCACATGAGTCATAAATTCTTGCATACAGGATGCAAATCTGTCTAACCCATCGACAAAATATTCTAGGGCAAAATTGGGGCTTTTTCGCCGCTCAACACCCGATAGTGTTGATTGTCTCGCCGGTCACTTTGATGCAATAGAGTGCACATAACCCACAGAAAACCAACTGACCAGTACAAATACCATATTTTGCACACAAATGCACTAGTCAGAGAGTTTTTCGATGAATGCGCGCTATATCACTTCATAGACAGGTCATCCAGTCCCAAAGAACCCATTAAAACCCCTCATCAGAGGCTTATCTCACAGGCTCAGAGGCCCCCAATAGCACCCGCCGAGCACCCCGGCAGATAGGGTTCAAGCCCCTACTGAACTTCCTTCGCGGAGGCGGCACCCACCACATCCAAGCGCGCATAGCGGCCCGCAAGCCAGGTACAAATCATCAACTGAACCTGATGGAAAATCATGATTGGCAGCATCATCAGACCCAGCGAGCCCGCACCAAAAATAATGATCGCCATCGGCAGGCCAGCCGCCAGCGACTTCTTCGAACCGCAGAACTGAATCGTAATGCGGTCGGCACGGTTGAACCCCAGGCGCTTAGCCAGCTGGTCGGTCAGCCACAGCATGAACACCACAATAATCGCCATGAGCACAACCAGCAGCACAATCTGCCACCACGCCACGCGCGTCCACACACCCTGCACCACCGAGGCAGAGAACGCCGAATACACAATCATCATGACCGAGAACTTATCCAACCACTTGGTGGTCGGCTTCTTGGCGAACTCCCCCACCCAGCGGCGCGTCAGCTGACCGAGCACAAACGGCAGGAACAGCTGAATGGCAATGTCCAGGAAGACCGTTCCGGAGAACTCAATATGGCCCGTGTTCATCAGCATCATGGCGAGCAGCGGGGTCGCCACCACACCCACAATCGAAGAGAGCGAGGCGCTCACAATCGCCGCCGCCACGTTACCGCCGGCAATCGAGGTGAACGCAATCGACGCCTGCACGGTCGAGGGCACAAAGGTCAAGAACAGAATGCCCATGTACAACCCATCACCGAGCACAAGACGTAGCGGTGAAAGCGCCAAACCGACCAGGGGGAACAGCACGAACGTGCAGCTCAGAATCATCAGGTGCAGACGCCAGTGGGTCAGGCCGCGAATAGCCTCCGCGGTGGAGAGGCGAGCGCCGTACAGGTAGAACAGCAGGGCGACCGCGAACTTCGTTCCGGTGCTGAACCATTCGGCGAAGTCGCCGCGCGCCGGCACAATAATTGCGAGGATGACCGCGCTAATGAGCATGGTCAGCAGCGGGTCGAGTTTGATGGAGCGAAGTGATGAAAGCATGCTGTCCATTCTAGACCTGCGCCTATGTGAAGGTGCCGGGGTGCCGGGTACATCTCAGCTACAGGGCGGGGCGGAGGTGAAGGTTACGGGCGGCTGTAGCAACCTACTGCGAGCCTGTGAGGAGGCGGTTAACAACCGAACCCACCGGAGCGCCTAGGCACCCCGACGGGTTCGTGAAGGTTATTGAGCTGTGCGGCCCAGATGAGGCGCTTAGAGAGCGCCCGGGCGGCTACTAGCTACTTCTTATCGCCGTCGAAGCCATAACCGTACGAGCCACCCTCAGAGGAGCCGCTACCGTACTGGCCGTAACCGTACTGCTCAGGAGCAGACTGGCCATTAGAAGACTGTCCGTTAGGCTGACCATTAGAGGACTGCTCAGGGGCGGGCTGGCCTGCACCGTTCTGGGCCGCACCATTCTGACCTGCGGCAGGCTGACCGAAGCCGGGCTGCTGACCGTAGGCAGGCTGATTAGGTGCGGGCTGACCCGGTGCGGGCATCTGCGGGCCACCGGGAGCACCCGGTGCCGGCACGCCACCGGCGGCAGCGTACGCATCCCAACGCTGACCGTGGAAGGCACGAGCCTGCTCGGTGAGCCAGCCAGCAAACAGCGTAGAGTTCGCATCAAACTCGGGGGCGTTCTCGGGCTTGGAGTACACATCCACGGTTTCCAGGGTGTGGTCAGCCCAAACATCCTGGTGTTCACGCATGAACTCGGTGGACTGAATCGGGTCGGGCCACATGTGCACCGGCTCCGCCGCCGGAATCAGGACAGGAACGCGCGGTGCGGCGTCCTTGACCGGGTTCTCAGTCGGGCGCCAGAACAGGCGGCCGGGCTGGGTGCGGTCACGCAGCGCATGCGCACGCCAGGTGAGGATGGGGTGGCTTGCCAGGAGGTTCACGTACCAGACGGCAAGGCCGCGGTCGGTGACGGCACGGTCGGCAAGCTCATCGAAGTTGACCTGCTTGTTCAGGTACTTACCTGCCGCAAGCACCTTGACAGCACCCTCAGCACCCTCGGGGCAGAAGCGGTAGCCGAAGTTGTCGGCGGTGTACTCCTGCGAGCGGGACAGCGCACTCGACAGCACCGGAATCTGGTTGAACAGCGTGGTGAAAATCAGACGGAAATAACCGACGTGACCTGCGGCGATGTGGCCCACCTCGTGGCCAATGATGAAGCGCAGCGCCTGCGGGTCACGGGACTTACCGCCGATCTCGAACAGGTCAGAGTACAGGCAGATGTAGCGGCGGAAGCCGTGACCTGCCGCGAAAGCGTTCATCACGCCGTTACCGAGGATGACGTACGCATCCGGCACGCGGCGCAGGCCTGCCGCCTCAGCTGCTTCGGCGAGCATCTGGTACGCCTCAGGGAACTGGGTCGGGGTGATGCGCACACCGCGAACACGCTGCTGCGCGTAGTAGATTGCACGAACAATGAAGATGGCAATCGGGCCCAGGATGAGCAGACCAACCGTCTGGAAAATCAGGTCTTCCAGGCTTGCGGAGGTGCTACCGGAAGGTACTCGAACCGAGCCTTCACCGGTTGAGCTGAAGACGTAACGCATCATCGAGCTGAACAGGTCAGCCAGCGCCATGAACAGCACAATGTAGCCGACCGCGGTGACCGCGTAGGCGGCGACCAGCCACGGAATTTCGGAGGGGTGACGCAGCGCGTGCAGCACCTTCGGCGGCAGCATCGACTGGTAGGCGAAGAGCTTCGGCTGGGGCAGGGGACTGACCGGCTTCTGGCGCTCGTCTTCGGGGAGCCAGCCGGCGGAGAGGTCCTGCGGGAGGGGCTCACCGGGGGCGTGGAATGCCTGCTGGCCGGGCTGGGCGTTGAACTGCCCGCCGGGCTGCTGGTGGTTTTCAGGGGGTTGAGTCATGTCTCGTCCGCTTCGTATCGAGTGTTATCTGATTCCACTCTATCGTTTTTGGGCACTTACTAGTGAATGTGAATGCGCTTTTTCTCATAGAATGCCCATTCGCGACGCTACAGCACGCCCCAGCACCGGAATACACAGTATCGGAATACACAGCGCCGGGGCGCACAGTGCAGAGACTCCGGGACACACAGTGCAGGGGGCGCACCGCCTTGCGGGCATAAGAAATCCGCCGCAGCACCCATATGACGGGACGCTACGGCGGATTACTTTACGCTGAGCCGCCTACACGGCGGGGTGCGTGGGGCTTAGAGGCTCTTGACGAGTTCCTCGGTAGCCTCAGCGATAGCCTTCTCCTCGTTGGTGGGGATGACCAGCACCTTGATAGCGGAATCCTCGGTGGAAATCACGCGCGGCTCGGGGGAACGCTTAGCGTTCTCTTCCTCGTTGTACTTGATGCCGAGAGCGCCGAGGCGGTCCAGGACCAGCTTGCGGAAGTCGCCGGAGTTCTCACCGATACCTGCGGTGAAGATCAGTGCCTGCGCGCCGCCAACAACCAGGTTGTAGCCGCCAATGTACTTCATCAGGCGGTAGGAGGTCATGTCCAGTGCGAGCTGTGCACGCTCGTCGCCGGACTGTGCAGCCTCAACGACCTTACGCATGTCGTTGGAGCCAGCCAGTGCGAGCAGACCGGACTCCTTGTTCAGGATGGTGTCCAGGCGTTCACCGTCGATGCCTTCACGGGACAGGATGGTGGTCAGTGCCGAGGGGTCGATATCGCCGGAGCGGGTACCCATGATCAGGCCAGCCAGCGGGGTGTAGCCCATGGAGGTGTCGACGGACTTGCCGCCCTTCACAGCGGTCACGGACGCGCCGTTACCGAGGTGAGCAACGATGCCGTTGAACTCGTCGCGTGCAATGCCGAGCATGTCAGCTGCAACGTGGGAGACGTACTCGTGGCTGGTGCCGTGGAAGCCGTAGCGGCGGATGCTGTACTTGTCAGCCAGGTCGTAGGGGATCGCGTAGCGCCATGCTTCTTCGGGCATGGTGGAGTGGAACGCGGTGTCGAAGATAGCAACCTGCGGCAGGGAGGGCCACTTGTGCATTGCTGCGCGCATGCCCTGAGCGTGTGCGGGGTTGTGCAGCGGTGCCAGCGGGGAGAGGTCGTCGATCTGCTGGACAACTTCCTCGGTGAGCAGGGCGGGGTGGGTGAACTTCTCTGCACCCTGCACCACGCGGTGGCCGACTGCCTGCAGCTCACGGCCTGCCAGGACGGGCTCGAGCTTCTCGGACATGATGTCGAATGCGACTTCGTGGTTGGGCACGTCGGTGCCGATGTTTTCGACGAGGCCGGAGGTCAGCATCTGCTCTGCCTCGGGCAGGGAGGTGTCACGCACCTGGTACTTCAGGGAGGAAGAACCGGCGTTCACAACGAGAATAAGCATGAAAGTATCTTCTTTCGTAGTTTTCTTTTCTGCTCCATTCTCGCACTTTTCGAGCCTGCGTGCGAGACGGCCCCGGCTGTGTTTTTAACGGGGGTTTTTACTGGGGGCAGCGTCAGGGGTAGGAGGCGCGGGGTTGGTGGAGTAGAGAGAACGCCTGGAGGATAGGTTTAAGGTATGACCTAATCACTGGTCGTGTTTTCAGAGCTTAGGTATAGTTAGAACCAGCAAGGTAAACCAAGAACTCTGAGGTAACTGCCACTTCGTGGCAGGGAAGTATACTGGGTGAGCCGTAGCGGGGTGTACTGGTGGATTCTGGTCGAAGCTCGGACCTTGCGCATAAGGCACCCGTTCAGGGTGCCTTTTTTGTGCGCCGAACCTAGACCCCACCCGCGCATGACTGAAACGGTTGCGGGGATAGGTATAACCTCCGTATAGTGGGAGTTGTCAGGATAAAACGATGGATTACCGCCTCCGGGCCGAGGGATGAAGGCGTCAAGGTATGAAAGCTGGAGGACTCTGGCCGTTCTTGGCGATCCTGACACATAAAGGCACCTTACGAGGTGCCTTTTCTGTTTAACCGCAACTCAGGGGAGGGGATGCATTCCGGTGCGACCCCTCCCCTGTTTCTTATGCTCGTGAACTAGTCTTCGTCATCATCAACGGCAGGCAGGCCCAGCAGGGCGGTACCCGCCTCGGTGAGCGACCAGCGCCTCGTGCGGCCAACCTTCACACCCTCAACAAACCCAAGCCCCTGCAACAGCTTGAGCCTATCGCGCAGAGTCGGCGCCGTAACGTCCAGCGCATCCTCCAGATTACTTGAGGTGGGGGCGACCGGCGCACGAAAAATACACGTTTGGCCCAGCAGATGCAGAAGCTTAAGCATATCGGTTACTTGTTTCTGAGTTTTCGGGTCTTCACCTTGCAACCATTCACGGTCCTGCTCTAGCTCACGAACTCGTTCTCGTAGAGATTTTAATGCTTCATAGCGGGTCTTCAGTTCCTTTTCCAGATACTCCTGCGCTTTCTCAGTCATTTGTAAAAAGGTATGCAAGAAACTGGTTGCTTCACCGTAGTTGTAAGGCTCCTCCACAACAGAAAATGCCTTATAGTATTGCTTCTTATGAAGGTTAAGCGTACTTGGCAAAGTGAGCGCTGTCAGATGACTCAGAACCTGGGCCATATGGTTAGCAAGAAGGTAGCGGCCAAATCGCCCATTACCGTCGTAGAAGGGATGTGTGTACTCCACCATAAAATGTGCAATGATTGCTGAGAAGAGCGCTGAAGCTTGCGGATCAAGGGCATGAGCAAGCGCTACCTCGATGTTAGCAATGATGTTCTTCTCACCAACCGGGGGGATATGTACATCCTTAGTTCCGTTAGTGATACGAACCGGACCAGTACGGAAAAGCTCTCCATCCAGATGATCTTTATCATCCAAATATCCCTCAAGTAGGGTGTCATATAGTTTTCGTACTTCCTCAACCGTAGCAGGTGGCTGACGATCTCCTAGAGTCGTCAACAGACTCGTAAATTCCACCGCACGTTTTGCTCGTGGGTCTTCGCTATCACCAGTAGCAAGCGCGTCGGAGATGATTTGTCGGGTTGTATGTACACCCTCGATACGATCGGTAGCCACAATACTACGCACCGTTAAATCAAGCAGATAGCTTGTCATAGCTGCGCGAGGCAAGCGAGAGCTCAGCTGCCCAATGCGGCGTTCACGTTTCATAATACGCTCGAAGGAAGCAAGTGCAGCGCGATCAACCAGATAAAACAGAGGATGGTTTCCGACTTTAAAAGTATCGATAAGGTATGTGGAATAGCCATTACGACGTGCCTGCAATTCCGCCTGAGCCGTAGCCTCACCGCGTTCATGAAAAATACTTTTGAGAGTCCGGTACCCGTTACCAGCGCCGCTCATCGGGGCCTCCTTGATGGTGCAGAATTGGCGATGTTTCCTTGTATCCCAAATTTACAGGAGATAGCGTAAAAAATCCCAGTTTTTTTCACCGCAACCCCTTCCCCAGGTGGAACAAAGCAAAAAATCCCAGTTTTTTTCACCGCAACCCCTTCCCCAGGTGGAACAAAGCAAAAAATCCCAGTTTTTTTCACCGCAACCCCTTCCCCAGGTGGAACAAAGCAAAAAATCCCAGTTTTTTCACTATCCCGCTCAATTTAGGAGGGCGGGAAGTTCCACCTGCCCACTTTCACGAACGTAGAAGACCCCGACGAGTTCATTACCTGGGGCTCCTGAAACCTAACAGCCTGCACAGGCAAAAATACGCGGTGGGGCACGACCTTTCAACAGGTCGTGCCCCACCGCGTTTATACGTTTAAGACGGCTAGAGCACCTCGGGGTGAACCGCCACCTCCACGGCGGCAGGCAGCACACGTGCGCTAATGCGGTACGCCGACGGTGCCGGGTCGCCATCCACCTCAACCGGCTGCGCACCATCCGGGAACTCCAGCACCACCTCGGACCCCACCAGGTGGCGAATCACCGGTAGCTCAATGCGCGGCGAACCCAGAATCGTGCGGCGCGTAACCTTCGCCATCAGCAGGCCCCACTCCACCAGGTCACGCGGGGACGCCACAATCACCTCAAGCTTGCCGTCGTGCACATCCGTCATATCCGCCAGGCGAATACCGCCCTGCAGGCGACCGCAATTCGCAACCAGCACCGACCGCATCGGCAGAGTACGAGGCTCCCCACCGTCCACGCTAATACTCACCGGATGCGACCTGCCCAGCATATGCTTCATGCCGGACTGCACGTACGCAACCCAACCAAACTTCGCCTTAATCTCCTCGTTCGTATCATTCATAACGAGCGCATCAAAGCCGGCACCACTCATCACAAAGAACGTGTGTTCGGTTTCTTCGCCGGTGGTGCCCGTAGTCGTCATCTCAATCGCATCAACACTCTGACCTGCACCATTGAGCGCAATATTCACGCACGCCGCCACGTCACTCACCGGGATGTACAGGTTGCGCGCCAGCAGGTTGCCGGTGCCCATCGGCAGAATACCCAGGCGCGGCTTACGCCCCTCATGATGCGCCAGCGCCGCCGCCACGGCACGCACCGTGCCGTCACCACCTGCGGCAATCAGCAGGTCAACGCCCTCGGCAATCAGCTCGCGGGCGGCCTCTGAGCCGGGCTCGTCCACGCGGGTGGTGCGCACCAGCGCCTTCGGGTGGCCGTTCGCCGCGAGGATACGTTCCAGAATCTCAATAGCCACCGCAACGCCGGGCTTGCTCGGGTTGTACACCACGCCCACGCGACGACTGGGGCCGGTAGGCAGGGTCGGCAGAACGCCGAAGGGCGCACCCAGTTCGATAGCGCGTCGGCGCGCCTTCTTGCGGGCACCAGTGGCGGAGGCGGTCAGCGCCGCCGCCGCAGAAACACCAAGGAGTTTACGGTAAAGAGGCATAGTTCTTAGACTACCAGGATACGCAAAAACCCGCCCACCGTTTACGCGGTGAGCGGGTTTTTCAGCTGGTTGTGAGATTACTCAGCAGCTACTGCCGGGATAACCTCGGCGCCGCCCATGTACGGGCGGAGTGCCTCGGGGATACGTACGGAGCCGTCTGCCTGCTGGTGAGTCTCCAGGATGGCAACCAACCAGCGAGTCGTCGCCAGGGTGCCGTTCAGGGTCGCTACGGAGCGGGTGCGGCCCTTACGCACGTTGCCTGCCTCGTCCACGGTGTCCGGGGTGCGCTCGCGGATGTTCAGGCGGCGCGCCTGGTAGGTGGTGCAGTTCGAGGTGGAGGTCAGCTCGCGGTAGGTGCCCTGGGTGGGGACCCACGCCTCGCAGTCGAACTTGCGGGCCGCGGAGGTGCCCAGGTCGCCTGCGGCGGTGTCAATCACGCGGTATGCGAGGCCGCAGCGCTGTAGCATTTCCTCTTCGAGGGACAGCAGCTTCTCGTGCATCTCTTCTGCCTGCTCGACGGGGCAGTAGACGAACATTTCAGCCTTGTTGAACTGGTGCACGCGAATGATGCCGCGGGTGTCCTTACCTGCGGAGCCTGCCTCGCGGCGGTAGCAGGAGGACCAGCCCAGGTACTTCTTCGCGCCCTTCTCAAAGTCGAGAATTTCGTCGGTGTGGTAGCCGGCGAGCGCCACCTCGGAGGTGCCGACCAGGTACAGGTCGTCGCGTTCGAGGCGGTAGATTTCGTCGTCGTGCTTGACGTTGAAGCCGGTGCCGTTCATGATTTCGGGGCGTACCAGGGTGGGGGTGGTCATCATGGTGAAGCCGTGCTGGGTGGCCAGGTCGAGCGCCATCCACATGAGTGCCTGCTCCAGGCGTGCTACCTGGCCCTTGAGGAAGTAGAAGCGTGCGCCGGAGACCTTCGCGCCGCGTGCCATGTCGATGCCGTCGACGAGTTCGCCGATTTCGAGGTGGTCGCGCGGTTCGAAGCCTTCGGTGGTGAAGTCGCGGGGGGTGCCGACTTCCTTGACGACTACGTAGTCGTCTTCGCCGCCGACGGGTACGCCGTCGATGATGAGGTTTTCGATGCTGCTGATCAGTTCCTCGTATTCGGCGGTTTTCGCTTCGGAGGCTGCCTTTGCTTCGTTGACGCGGGCTGCGAGTTCCTTCGCCTGTGCGACGAGGGCGGGCTTTTCTTCCTTGGGTGCCTTTGCGACGGTCTTGCCGAAGGCGTTCTGTTCGGCGCGCAGGGTCTCGTATTCGCCGATGAGTGCGCGGCGTGCGGTGTCGGCTTCGAGGATGCGGTCGACGTGGGTTTCGTCCTTGCCGCGTGCTCGCTGGGAGGCGCGGAAGACGTCGGGGTTTTCGCGGAGGAGGTTAATATCAATCACTGTTTTATCCTACCTAATCTTGCGGTGGGTTGCGTGCGGGGTTTGCGCTGGTGGGGCGCGGGTAGGTGCGGGGGTATCTAGCGCCGGGCGGCTAGTGGTGCCGCTAGTGGCGCTGCAGCTGTGCGGGGCGGCCGTTCGGGAAGAGGGACTCGACCCACTCGTGCGCGGCGTCGAAGGAGGCGTCGGAGTGGATGCTGTCGACCTCGGTGTTTTCGTGGTCGGCGCGCGGGTAGGAGCCGAGGAACTTCAGCGTCGGGGAGACGCGGTGCAGGCCGCGCAGGGCGTCGCGCATGCGTGCCTCGTAGATGTGGCCGTCGGCGTCGATGCTGAACGAGTAGGAGCCCATGCCTTCGCCGGTGGGGCGCGATTCGATGCGGGAGAGGTTCACACCGCGCACGGAGAACTGTTCGAGCAGTTCGAGCAGGGCGCCGGCGCGGTTAGCGGGCAGCGGCACGGTCAGGGTGGTCTTGTCGGAGCCGGTCGGTTCGGGGATGTCGGCGGTACGGGAGAGCAGCACGAAGCGGGTCACGGCGTTCTTGTTGTCGCCAATATTGTCCTGCAGCACGTGCAGTTCCGGGTGGTAGTTCAGCAGCGCCGGAGAGCAGATTGCCGCATCGTAGGTGCAGCCTTCTTCGAGCAGGCCGACAGCCGCCGCGGCGGTGGAGGAGCCGGGCAGGTAGGCGGCGGTGGGCACGTTCTCCTGCGCCCAGCCGCGCACCTGCGCCCAGGCGTGCGAGTGGGTGGAGATGGTCTTAACATCGTCAATACTGATGGGCTTCGCGGCGACCAGCACGAAGCGGATCGGTACGAGCACCTCGCGGATAATGCGTACACCCTCGCTGGCTGCGATAGCGTCCAGGGTGGCGCTCACGCCGCCCTCCACGGAGTTTTCAATGGGCACCATGGCGGCGTCCACCTCGCCCGCGTTCAGGCGTGCGAGCGCGTCGGGCACGCTGGTGGCGGGGATCCGTTCGGCGTCGGATGCGCCGGGGACGCTCAGCAGGGCGGATTCGGTGAAGGTGCCGGAGGGGCCAAGGTAGGTGTATCGCATGCCACTATAGTAGCGTCTGCTGTGGAGGGGGCACCGAATTTGGCGATAGGTTAGTGACTTTGGCGGTAGTTAAAAGCCCCCACCAAAGTCACTAACCTATGGTCGAAAAACTTAAGTCATTACTGAAAACCCAGGCAACAGCTGGAACCGCTACCTCACGAACTGGCGCACCCGCGCGGTGTCCCAGTACTGGGCGGGCACGCCTCCACCCATGAGCTCACGGGCGATAGCGGCAGCCTGCACGGAACCAGCCTCCGGCAGGGGCGCGTGCGAACCGGCAATAATGACGTTGCCGCGGCGGCGGCCCTTCAACATTGCCGAATCCGCCACAATACACACGTACTCAAACACCTCAAGCAGGGCGGATGCCTCCGCGCGGGCACCGGTCAGCGCCGGCCCGTCACCGCAGTTCAGGATGTACAGGCCACCGGGTGCCAGCGACTCGGCGACGGTGCGGGTGAACTCGACGGTGGTGAGCGCCTCGGGCGTGGTGTCCCCGGCGAATACGTCACGAATCAGCACGTCGCGGGAAGCGGGTGCGAAGGTTGCGGTGACGGCACCCGCCTCGCCCACGCGAATCTTCACGCGCGGCGCCTTGGGGATGTCAAACCAGGAGCGCACATACTCGGCGAGCTTGGCATCCAGCTCAACGACCGTGTTGCGGCTAGTCGGGTACAGGTCAGCGAAATAGCGCGCCATCGAGCACGCGCCGCCACCCAGGTGGGTGATGCGCAGCTTCGCGGCGTCCAGGTGCTCTGCCACGTGGGAGGAGACGACCGCCGCGATCCAGCGCATGTACTCAAAATCCAGCTGGCGGGGCTCACCCACAATCACGTGGGAAGACTGCACACCATTAATGAGTAGCAGCCAGCCGTCGGCATGGTAGCCGTCAGGGACCAGCTCCGCCTCACCCGTGGAGATGGGGTACACGCCTGCCGCCGCACCCTGCACGGGGGTGCTCTCGGTATCGTCGATGCGGTTCTTCTGCTGCTTCTGGGCTTTCTGTGCCTTTTGGGTCTTCTTGGGTGCCCTGCTCTTTTTCGCCATACCCACTAGCCTAGCCGACAGCCCTCACGCCCCTAGCGTACGCACCCGCAAGGAACCGCCTCCACAGCGGCTGGCTGAGTAGACTAGAACCCATGGGATTTGTATGTCAGGGCCGCTACGCGCTCGCACCAATTGAACCGACCGACGCCGAAAAATACGTCAACCTGCAGCTGGACTGCATGGAGCAAACCTACGACCCGATCTACTTCGACACGCTCGGGGAAAGCTTCACCGCCCGCCACCGCGCCGAACGCAACGAATACCTCGAAGACTTCCACCGCCACCTCTCCTCCCCCACCGTGCGCGGCTTCTTTGCCTATGAGGTGCCCGGCTGGACCCCCGACGGCGGGCTCTCCTGCTCTATCGGCGCACGCATCGACTGGGATAAGCCGGTCGGCCTGGCGCTCTCCCTGTGTGAGCCCTCCTCCTGGGAACTCGAACGTGCCGAGTCCCTCCCCGAACTGCCCGCAGGCACCCGTAAACTCGTGCACCTGTACACCCTCAACCACACGCACGGCACCGGGCTCGGTCAGGCACTCTACGAATCCGTCATCTACCCGGACGAAAACTCCTACCTGTGGGTCATGGCAGAAAACGAACGAGCACTCTCCTTCTACGAGCGGCTCGGCTACCAGCGCAACAGCATCGAATTTGAGGCACGCGGCATCTGGGCGCCCGGCCACAGCGTACGGTACGCGCGCATCCTCAACCCCTAAACGGCACACCACAACAGGGAAACAGCCCGCCCACATGACGCAGCGCACCGCACACCCTGTTAGGCGCCACCCCCACAACGCCTTAAGATAGAAGAGACCTATAAGCTCGACGCACCCGCGCACAGGAGCACATACACCCCTGCGCAACCGCGGGACCCAGCGCCGAACATCGCATAGAAGGACAGTAAAACAATGACCACCGGTCTTTACCTCTCCGCTATGTCCCAGAACTCGGGCAAGTCCCTCGTAGCCCTGGGTCTAGCAGACTCCCTCATCAAGCGCGCAGACCGCGTCGGCTTCTTCCGCCCCGTATTCGACGGCGCAACCATCTCCGACGACCCCATGGCACGCCTCATCCGTGAACACTTCGGCCTGACCGAAGAGCAGGTCGGCGGCGCAGTCTCCATGACCGACGCACTCGCACTCATCGCAGAAGGCGACACCGAAGAGATCTCCGCACGCGCAGTCTCCGCATACGAGAAGGTCGCAGCACACAGCGACGTCGTAATCGTCGACGGCGTCTACCTGCCCGCCAACGCGCTCTCAGTCGAATTCGACCTGAACGTCCAGATTGCACGTGACCTTGGCCTGCCCGTCGTCGCAATCGTCGGCGCACAGGAAGAAACCGTCGAAGAAGCAGTCACCGCAGTCGACGTGGCACGCACCGAACTGCTCGCCTCCAAGGTAGACCTGCTCGCAATCATCGTCGGCCGTGCAGAACCCGAACTGCGCGACGAAATCGAAAAGTCCGTCAAGCGCGGCGACGCAAACCTGCCCGTCTACGTACTGCCCGAAATCCCCGAACTGAACGCACCCACCGTCGGTGAAGTTGCCGAAGCCCTCAAGCTCGACACCGAAGGCATCAAGGCAGAAGACCTCAGCCGCGACATCCACGGCATCAAGGTCGCAGCAATGAACGTCTCCAACTTCCTCAACCAGTTCGTCGACGGCGACTTCGTCATCGTCCCCGGCGACCGTGCAGACATCGTCGCAGCAACCCTCGCATCCGCACTGGCACCGACCTTCCCCGCACCCTCCGGCGTGCTGCTCACCGGCGGCCTGGACGCACTGCCCGGCAAGAACACCGCAGTCGGCTCCCTCATCGACAACGCACCGTTCCCCGTGCTGTCCACCACCAAGGACACCTTCAAGTCTGCACGCGCAGTCTCCCGCGTCCGCGGCACCCTCGAAAGCGGCCACCAGCGCAAGCTCGCAGCGGCAATGGGCGGTTGGGACGAGCACGTCAACAAGGACGAACTGCTGGCACGCCTCGAAATTGAGCGCCCCGCATCCATGACCCCGCTGCGCTTCCTGCACAACCTCATCGAGACCGCACGCGCAAACCGCCGCTCCGTAGTCCTGCCCGAGGGTTACGACGTGCGAATCCTGCGTGCAGCCGAAATCATTGCACGCCGCGACTTCTGCGACCTGATCCTGCTCGGCAACCCCGCCAAGATCGCAGAGATCTGCCGGGCCGAAGGTATCGAACTGCCCAGCACCATTCGTATCATCGACATCGAAAACAACGAGTACACCGAGGACTTCGCAGCAACCTACGCTGAGCTGCGTGCACACAAGGGCGTCACCATCGAGGCCGCTCGCGAGCGCATGACCGACCCCTCGTACTTCGGCACCATGCTGGTTTACAAGGGCATCGCCGACGGCATGGTTTCCGGTGCAGTGAACACCACCGCGAACACCATCCGCCCCTCGCTCGAGTTCATCAAGACCCGCCCCGGCACCAAGATCGTCTCCTCCGTCTTCCTCATGCTGATGGAAGACCGCGTTCTGGTCTACGGCGACTGCGCAGTGAACCCGAACCCCAACGCAGAGCAGCTCGCCGACATTGCGAAGGCATCCGCGGAGACTGCACGCCAGTTCGGCGTCACCCCCAAGGTTGCTATGCTGTCCTACTCGACCGGCACCTCCGGCGCTGGCGCAGATGTGGACGTTGTGCGTGAGGCAACCGAGCTCGTGCGCGCATCGAACCCCGACTTCGCGGTTGAGGGCCCGATCCAGTACGACGCTGCATCGAACATGTCCATTGCGTCGACCAAGCTGCCCGGCAGCGAGGTTGCCGGTCAGGCTACCGTGTTCGTCTTCCCCGACCTGAACACCGGTAACAACACATACAAGGCTGTTCAGCAGTCTTCGGGTGCTGCCGCTGTGGGCCCGGTTCTGCAGGGTCTGCGTAAGCCCGTGAACGACCTGTCGCGCGGTACCACCGTTGAGGACATCATCAACACCGTTGCGATCACCGCAATTCAGGCGCAGAGCCTGTAAGCCGGTTTTTGACCGCTGAATGAGGCCGCCCCGGCCACTGCACCCCCGTGTGGGTGCGGTGGACGGGGCGGTTTTTTAATGCGCCGAGAAGCCACATGTGTTTCGAAAAGCAACATATTACGTGGCTTCTCGAAACACATGTGGCTTCTCAAGGAGGGGTTTTGGTGCAGCTCCCCCCCCCGGTTAGTCTTTGCGGCGGTCGGGATATGCTCGGTCGAGGCGCACATAGTTAATCACGCCAAGACCAGCCATGCCCACGGCGGTCAGAACCGGGCCGAGGGCGGGCGGGAAGAGCCAGGTGAGCCCCGCCTCCACGGTGTAGGCGATGAGGCGGCAGATAAGGTAGGTGCACACCGCCACGAAAAGCGCGTAGGCGACGATGATGCCGACCGGGCGGGGCTCGTAGCCTTCTCGCCGGGCGCGTAGAGCGGCACCCAGGGCGTTACCCAGGTACAGGGCGAGAGCGCCGACGACGAGCGCGACGGTGAGGGCACCGTCAAGGAGCGTGCGCGGGGTCAACGGTGCGGTGCCTGCCTCATAGAAGAGGTTGAGGATGCGCACCGCGGCGTAGGCGTAGCAGAAGATGACTGCCGCGCGGATGGTGAGGGGTAGGTTAGTCCAGAAGGTTTTCATGCGGCCCCTTTCGAGGTGGAGGGCGGGCTTCTGTCTGGGTGTTACCCCAAGGATACCTAAGAACGCCGGTGTGTGATGCGAATCAATAGCGTTTTGACTGGTGCGTTCTGCGTGCGGGGCGGGTGTTTGGTGCGCCGAGTTTAATCGCCGAGAAGCCACATGTGTTTCGAAAAGCAACATATTACGTGGCTTCTCGAAACACATGTGGCTTTTCGAGGAAGATGCAGGGCAGAATTTTTGTAATTACAGGATTCCACCACCCCTACCCCGTGAGCCGATGACCACCCAAGCAGCAGCAAACCGCCCGGGCTGCTAGGCTGCTGCTATGGACAACAACTCAACACCCTCACTGCCGGACCTCGTTCTCCCGTCCGTGGTGACGACCCTCAGCCTCCCGAGCAAACACGCCGCAACCGATATGCGACTCCCTCAGGCATGGCTACTACGCTCCGTTCCCGATGAAGAGAACCGAAGCGCCGCCAGCGGAAAAGTCTACGATGACGCCCTGGAGTTCCGTTACGTTTACGACTCGAAAGTTCGGAACTACACAAACGTTCGAGAGGGTGACTTCGTGCTAATTCGAGATAATTCGATTCTTCTCGGGTCGGCTGTTATTCGAAAAATTGAGTCATACGAGGCCGATAAGGTCATGACGTTTTGCCCCCGCTGCGGGAGTAGCCGCATCACCTTCAAGTCCGATGGGCTGTGGCGTTGCGATGGAAATTGCTTGAGGAGAGATAAGCTCAAGCCCGAGAAGCGCCTGTATAAGAATCCTCCGCAGAGGACTGAGAGAGTTCAGCGTTTCATTGCCTACTATGGCGATACCTGGACTGAACTTATCGGTGCGTTGGACAAAGATTCTTTTGAAGGGCTTTGCGCACCGGGCAAATATAACCGACAGAACAGCATTGTTGCCCTCGATACCGCGAAGGTCCTCACCTGGCTTGAAAGCCTGAACACTTCGGGTATTTACCAGCTTCCCCTGAGCGATGCTCACGGGGTGCCAGTGAATCCTCGGGGTGGTTTTACGGAGCGCACGGTTTGGTCTCGCAACGGCCAGGGACAGTTCCGACAGGAGCTGTTGAACCGTTTCGGAAGCATGTGTGCGTTTACGGGTGCTTGCCATACGGCGGCGCTGGATGCGGCGCACCTGTACAGCTATGCACGCGAGGGTGAGCACCGAGTGGATGAGGGTCTTCTGTTGCGCAAGGATCTGCATAAGCTTTTTGATAGCGAGTTGGTGGGGTTGAGTTCTTCGCGGACTCTTCTTCTGCACCCCGGTTTGGGGAATACTCAGTATCAGTCGTTGGCGGGCGCCCGCCTGAAGGTTGAGTTGCCTAACCGAGCTCTTGAGTTGTTGGATGAGCACCGCTCAAGTCTGAGCTGGCTTGATGAGGCGCTGGTCTAGGCCTGCTCTGGTTTAGGCCGCCGGGCGCGCAAAAGGAGGTGCGGTAGCTTTCGGGCTACTGCACCTCCTGTGCGTTTACTGGTTGTGTCTTACTGGTTGTGTCGGCGGGCGATAGCCTTACCAATTTCGTGCGGGATACCCACCACGAGAGCGTTACCCATGCAGAAGGCACGGTTACCGTCACTCATGCCGGTGTCAGTCCAGCCGCGGGGGAAGCCCTGCAGCTGATCCAGTTCATCGGGAACGAGGCGGCGGTACGCACCGGAATCACCAATCACAACATGCTTGAAGCGGGAGGCTCCTGAGCCTCCTTCGCCGGTCAGGATGGTACGCGCCGGACGGTCGAGCGGGTCAGGGAAAGACATTGAGCCTTCGGTGTAGAAGTATTCAAAGCCGCTCGCCTTATTGATGCGCTTTTCCTTCTTCGCACCCTTGAGGTACTCCCAAGAAGGCACCTTGTCAGGGGCAATAAAGAACTGTTCCGGCACCTCAGAGTCGGGAAGAACCACGTCACCGAGCGTCTTAAATTCACCGCGATAGTCAGGCTCTACCTTGCTGGTGAGCACGGTGCCGTTCTGCATAACACCGGCAATCTGGAAGGGCGAGGTTTTAGCGCCAATTCCGAAGTGTTCCGTCTCGTTGTAGGGGTCATCGGAGATGGTGAACTCATCGGCCTCATTGAGCTCTTCGAAGACGGAGAGAAGACCCTCAGATTCTGCAGTTTTGACCGGGAACGCTTCTGCCAAAACACCGGTGTGGGTGATACGGCGCGACAAATCCCATTCAGGGGCGTTGTGTTCGGCGTAAATGTAAACGCGCTTACGCTTCTGCGGGTGACCGTACTCTGCCGCGTTGATAACGCGCCATTCGACGCTGTAACCGAGCGCGTAGAAGCAGGAGAGCATAATGGCGAAGTCGCGGCCTCGCTGCTTAGCGGGCGACTTCAGCAGGCGGTCAACGTTCTCCAGAACAACATATTTGGGGGTCTTAAGTTCGAGCGCACGGTGAATATCCCACCAGAGCACGCCCTTCTTACCTTCAATGCCGTGCGACTGCGAGAGGGGCTTGGTGACCGAGTAATCCTGGCAGGGGAAACCGCCGCAGAGCAGGTCAGCGTCGGGAATTTCGTAGAGGCCCGCCTCCACGTCATCAAGTACGGCGTGGATGTCACGGTTTTCGAGGTTTGCTTCTTCACCGAAACGTTCCTGGTAGCAGCGTGCCGCGAACTGGCGGCCAACCGTTCCCGGGGGCTCCCACTGGTTCGCCCAGACAGTCGTGAAGGGGCCCGCAGAGGGCAGGGTCATGCCATTGGCGTTATAGCCTTCAAATCCTAAGCGGAAGCCACCTACACCGGCGAAAAGCTCGATAACTCGGATAGGCTGGCTACTGCTGGTGGTTTTCTGATCCATGAGTCAGTAGTCCTTATAGTCCTCTGTAAATATATTCGAATACTAATACTATAACATAGAACAGCTATTCAGATCAAGTGGGTTCGGGAAAAGCCAGTGACGCGCCAAAGAGCGCAGCTGCGCTATCTGACGTAGCATGAGAGCAAGAAACAGCACCGCCGCCACCCCTCTACTTCCGGAAGGAACACCGACCATGGGCCTTTTCGACTACGACAATTCGAGCATTGATAGCATCCTCAAATACACAGCGGAGAATCTCGTTGGTCGCTCACTCTATGACCTCTTGGAGGAGTACCAGAACTCCGAGTACAAGACCTATGAGGATAAGAAAAAGGGCACTCCCTCAACGACTACTCACAAGGAAATTAGCAAGCTCTCCAAGGGAATCTACGGCAGCCTCGTTGAAAAGCTGTCCTATGGGATTGACCCCAATAATTCCCCGGACCCCGATATTCCCGCGGCAAAGGTCGAAATCAAAACAACCCCTTACCGAGTAAACGCGAACGGCACTATTTCCGCCAAAGAACGTCTAGTCCTCAGCATGTTTAATTTTCATGAGGAAAATCTAGACGATTTTTATCAGACGCACCTTTGGCATAAGTGCCAAAATATTTTGCTTCTGTTTTATAAATATCAAAAGACTCGCGATATTTTGGATATTATCACCGATAAGTCTTTCCTTTTCGACTGGCCCGAAGAGGATATGCCGACCATTCTCGAGGACTATAAACGTATTACCCAGAAAGTCCTGGAGGGACGCGCGCACGAGCTTTCCGAATCCGACGGCATGTACCTTTCAACCTGCCGCAAGGGTGCCGGCAAAGACAAGGATCGCACTACTCAACCCTATGGCCCTGAGCTGGCCAATAGGCGCGCCTGGTCGCTAAAGAGTAGCTACATGACCACTCTCCTCCGCACCAAGGTTTTCAGCCAGGAGGAACAGGAGAGTATCGCTCGCGCAGCACAAGACACTTCTAAACCTTTTACTCAGATCATTGAAGAAAAGCTTCTGCAGTACCGGGGCCAGAGCGAGAAAGAACTCTGTAAGAAGTTTGACGTTAACTTTAACGCCAAGGGCCGCAACAGCACTCTTGTGAGGAAAATTCTAGGCCTTTCCTCGGATATTGACAGTACTGCCGAATTTAAAAAGGCAAACATGAATATTCGCTCTATTCGTGTTGATAAAAACGGGCTCCCTAAAGAGGATTCTCCCTTTAAGAACTACCGTTTTATTGAACTGGCGCAGGAAGAGGAGTGGGAAGAGTCCCATATTTACGCCGAGATTTTCTCAAGGAAATTCATGTTCGTTGTTTTCCGCGAGAATGAATCCGGTGATTTCTGCTTGGATCAGGTCAAGTTCTGGGGTTTCTCCGATTCCCTCGAGCCTGAACTGATGAAGGTATGGCAAGAGACGAAGGAAATCATTAATCGAGGTGTTGAGCTAACGGTCAAGCCGAATGGTGAGGATGGCTTTAAGGTTTCCACTAACTTCCCGCAGAGCAAGGTGAATGAATACCTTTTTACGAAGGTTCACGCCTCCCAGACCTACTACGAAGTTAAGCCTGGCGAGTTTGTTGGAAAAGGCAAGCTCAAGGACACCGACGAGCTGCCGGACGGCCGCCGCATCACGAAGCACTCCTTCTGGCTGCCCAAGAAATTCGTTCAGCAGATTTTGCGCGGTGAATGGGACTAATAACCGAATACAATAACCGCAGCAGGCGGCCCCGGATACGGAAGTATTCGGGGCCGCCTGCTTTTTAGACCGAGGTTTTCGATAGGTTAGTGTCTTCTCCGTGGGTCTTTAACCCGCAGTGAAGACACTAACCTATCGACGAAAAGGCTAAGGCATAACCCATAACCAGCTCTCACCTACCTGGCGCAGCCGGAGATTCGGTCATGGGTTACGGATTTGTGCCATAGGTTAGTGTCTTTGGTCGTAGTTAAAAGCCATGGTCGAAGACGCTAAACCATGGCACAAATTTTGCAGGGGCTGCACCTCCGCGGGAGCAGAGATATTTGATGCATAAAACATTGAGAAGCCTAAATAATGACCAACCACCGCCACCACCCTCAAAAGAATGCAAACGACCGTAAACATACGGTAGGGTGGTAACTGTAGTGTTCCATGACGCATTGATGCGTTTGTTGGGTGCGCTACGGGGCTGTTTTCCTTCCGGTGGTCAGCTTGACCTACCAATAATGGCCTGACATGCACATATATCACACCGTCACCGATGATAGGAGCGTATCTTCTATGGATTCGACCATCTTTAATCGCCGTACCCTGCTGGGCAGCGGCGCACTTGTGGGCCTGGGTGCCCTGCTTGCGGCGTGCGGCCAGCAGGCAAATAACGAGGCGGCAGCCACCGCCTCCGCCGCGCCGAGCGAGACCGCTTCGGCGTCTGCGGCAGCACCTGAGTCGCCTTCGGCTAGCGCGACCCCGTCTACTGTCCGCGGCTACTCGGGCGGATCAAAGGCACCCGACGGCGAGTACCGCCCGGCGGATAAGTACGGTCCGGCACAGAATGTGCCGAAGCCTAACGCTCCTGAAGACGGATATCGCGAAAAATCTTTGGAGGGTCTTCGCAAAACAATGGATGCGTGGATTAAATGGGGTAATTATGGCGTGCAGACTGGTGACTATTCAATGGCTCGTCAGTTCATTTCACCGACTTTTGAAATTGAACTAAAAGAATACGATGATATTGAAAATCTCTACCGACGCGGAGGTTGGGTAATTGACGGAATAGAAAACCTGCGTGCTGATGGTGCGCCGTGGTCCGAAGATGGAGAGACTTATTTCTGGAAGGCATACCGAGAGTGGAATCGCGAGATGTATGTTGAATATGATGGTAGCTGGCGTGGATGGAATAACGACGATAAGACCAATGACACTTTCAAATACGAATTGAAGCATAACGGAAAAAAGTGGGAAATTATGGGCTACGAAGGAGTTGATGACTAGTAATGTCTCAATTTCGAAAATACCTCGCAGTCTCTATCGCAGGTCTTCAGATTCTATCTTCAACGTCGACTTACGCATTTGCAGATTCAAACACTGTAGAATGCTCATCAGGAAATAAAGCCGCAATATGTCAAAATAAAACTTCTAGGCAGAAAATCAGAGATAAAAGTAGTGAAACATCTGGAAATAATACTGAAAATGTTAATTCTGGAAACGAGAATACCAACCAATCAGGTCAATCACAATATACCTATACCACAGTAAATCAAGGAAACGGCATAAAAGTTACCTACGCCAATGAAAATCACAATATTATGTCATGCGAAACTGTAGATGGAAGAAGAGGAACATTCAAGTTCACAAATATGTCACTTGAATCTGGCATTCCTATAGACCGCGGAAGTCCTCGAAGCCCTTCCTCTGCTAGTTGCATTCCTGACGATACCCGCACCTTCACCAGTGCCGACAGCCCGGGTCCCACCGGCCCGACCTACGAAGAAGTCATGGAGGAAATCCTCCACGCTGCAGAGTCGCTAGAACCAGGTAAGCCGACCCTGCATCAGTCCTATAACAACCCCGCAGGCACTGGCAGGGCAGAAGGCGACCCCAACGTCTACAAGGGTGATCAGGTCAACTTCTATGTCGATGACGGCGGACCCTACCGCCTTGAAGCAGACATGCTCGCCGGACACGTCGAAATTGAGCTCATGCCCTCCTCCTATGTCATCGAGTACGGCAACGGCGATACAGATACCAACTACACTGCGGGCAAACCGGTCACCACCTACCCTCGTGAGCGTCCGCGTCAAACGGATACCAGCTACGCCTACCAGCGCTCTGGCAACTTCCACGCCTACGCGACCGTGCACTACACGGCTCGCTTCCGCGTGGATGGTGGCCCATGGCAGATGATGGAGGTGACTCCGCAGGCGACCAGTGACCCGTTGCTGGTGCGTGTCTGGTGGGTTGATGTGGGCCGCGTGGCAGGTGACTGCAGCTACGACGACACTCGTTGGGGCTGCAAGAACGACCCCACCATGGGCAAGAAGGACAACCCGAACCCCAGGTTGCGCAAGGCCGATATTCGTACCGGTCAGCGTTGGCACCTGAACGATAACGGTGACGGGGACACGGAGTATTCGCTACACCGCGATTGGCCCGACATGTAAGGTCGTTCTCCTGCCGTGGGTCTTACGCTGAGAAGCCACATGTGTTTCGAAAAGCCACTTCTTTGGTGGCTTCTCGAAACACATGTGGCTTTTCGCCGTTCATAGGGGAGGGTCGGGAGAACTTTCGATAGGTTAGTGTCTTCGCCGTGGGTCTTTAACCCGCAGTGAAGACACTAACCTATCGAAAGGGCCGTAACCTATCGAAGAATCCCCCTATCGACGAGCCCCCGCACCCTCACCGCGTAACAACTCGTAACACCCCCTTGCGGTATACCCCCCTAGGGTATAGACTGGAGTCATGGAAACCACCAGCAACCAGTGCTGCCACAGCACATCCGACCAGGTCAGCACCGCATCCGGCACACCCGCCGAAAAACCCACTGAGGCGCACACTGGCGCATGCTGCAGTGGCGAGGCGCCCGAAACCCAGTACGGTTACACCTCCAACAAAGAGGCGCACCTCAAGCGCCTGCGCCGCATCGAAGGGCAGGTTCGCGGCATCGCCCGCATGGTCGATGAAGACAAGTACTGCATCGACATCCTCACCCAGGTTGCCGCGGTCTCCAAAGCGCTCCACGCCGTCTCCCTGAACCTGCTCGAAGAGCACATCGGCCACTGCGTGACCGGCGCCGCCGTCGAATCCGAACGCACCGGCGACCCGACCATCGCAGAGGCCAAGGTCAAAGAGGCAACCGCCGCGATCTCGCGCCTCATGCGCAGCTAAACACGCTGCCCCTAAACACCGGGCGGACCCAAGTTTTCAACCCATTACCGAAAGGAAATCATCATGAGCACCACCACCGTTAAGGCAACCGGCCTGACCTGCAACCACTGCGCTATGAGCGTCAGCGAAGAGGTCAGCGAAGTTCCCGGCGTGACCGGCGTGACCGTGGACGTCGTCAAGGACGGCGTCTCCACCGTGACCATTGAGCACGAGGGCACCCTCAACACTCAGGCTGTCGCAGACGCCATCGTCGAGGCTGGCTTCACCCCCGCCGTCTAGCACGGCAGCCGGCTCGATTAGGAGTCATCATGGCTTACCCTCCGCAGTACATTGCGATGGTTGTTGGCGCGGTCCGCACCCTTGTCGGCGCCGAAAACATGCACCTGCGCGACGCGATTGCCCGCGTTGCCAGGCAGATGAATCTGGATGCGGCGCTGGTCGATTCGTGGGTGAAGCAGAGCCCCGAATATACGGCGCGTGAAGATGCGTCCGGCGCCGCGCGACGTAGCGGCACGAGCGCGAATAAGCGTTCCGCCGAGCACGAGCAGGGCGTGAAGGCGCGCGAGAAGGCGAACGCTTCGCCGTTCCCGCGGGCTACCGTGAAACGTGCCTACGGTGTGTCTGATCGTGGCGCGAAGGTGACCGGTATTCGCCCGCATACGAGCAGGCCGGATGGGCTGCCCGGCGACCACTAAGCCGCCGCTTTCACAGCCGCAACCCTACGCTCGCCGCCGCGTTTACCGCCTCGCGGTTTTACCCGTGGCTTCACCCTCGCGCGCTCTCGACGCTGCACCCCTGATACTGCACCAAACACCGCCCGGGGCGGGGTCCTTCGAGGCCCCTCCCCCGGCTTGGTGTGTACCTTTTTCTACCCTCCCGTTTTTGAGTTTTGAGGAAGTATTGTGTCTTCTACACTCCAGAAGCCCTCATTACAGAGTGAGCGCTCTCTTTTTAATTCCGCCGGAACGACCGTAAAATCAACGGAGTCAACCCGAATCATCCACGTGGATATTCAGGGTATGACCTGCGCATCCTGCGTGGGTCGCGTGGAGCGTAAGCTCCGCAAAATCCCCGGCGTTGACCCGGCGGTGAACCTGCCACTGGAGTCGGCGCGCGTCATCGTACCCGAGGGTGTGAGCGACGAGCAGATCGTTGAGACCATCAACAATGCCGGCTACACGGCGCACCTCAAGAACGGGCCACGCGCGGGCGCTGGAACGAACGCGAGCGCATCCGGCGGCGGCAACCAGCACAGCACCCCGAGCATGAACGGCGGCTTCACTGACCGCATTATTTATGCGGCGATTTTGGGTGTGCCCATCTTCCTGATTTCCATGTTCCCGGCGTTCCAGTTCCCGAACTGGGGCTGGGTCGTGGCGATTCTGACCGCGCCGGTCGCGTTCTGGTGCGCCGCGCCGTTCCACCGCGCCGCGCTCATCAATGCCCGTCACGGCTCCTCCACGATGGATACGCTCGTGTCCCTCGGCGTGGTCGTGGCGTACTTCTATTCGCTGGCGCAGCTGCTCATGAACCCGGCGTTGACGGCGCACGTGCACCATGCGGGCGGCAGCTTCTGGTCGATGTTTACCGGCCACCATGCGCCGCTGTACTTCGATTCGGCGTCCATGGTGACGCTGTTCCTGCTGATTGGCCGCGCAATTGAGCACCGCACCCGCCACCGCTCCTCGGATGCGCTGCGCACCCTGCTGAGCATGGGCGCGAAGGAGGCGACTCTGCTGCGCACCGATAAGCAGGGCGTGACGAAGCAGGTGCAGGTTCCGGTGGAGGACCTCATGCCGGATGACCTGTTCCTGGTGCGCCCGGGCGAGAAGATTGCCACGGACGGCGTGGTGGTCGAGGGTACCTCCGCGGTGGATGCGTCCCTGCTGACCGGCGAGTCTGTGCCGGTGGAGGTACGTCCGGGTGATGCGGTCACGGGTGCCACGGTGAATACGTCTGGTTCGTTGACGGTGCGTGCGACCCGCGTGGGCGCTGAGACGACTCTGGCGAAGATGGGTGAGCTGGTGGCGAGCGCGCAGGAGACGAAGGCTCCTATTGCTCGCCTGGCGGACCGTGTTTCTGCGGTGTTTGTGCCGGTGATTTTGGTGATTTCGGCGCTGACTCTGGTCGGCTGGTGGCTGGTGTCCGGTGACGGTGCGGCGGCGTTCAACGCGGCGGTGTCGGTGCTGGTGGTGGCGTGCCCGTGCGCCCTGGGCTTGGCGACTCCGACGGCTCTGTTGGCGGGTACGGGTCGCGGCTGGCAGTTGGGCATTTTGATTCGTAATGCGCAGGTGCTGGAGGCGACGAGCACGGTTGATCGTGTGGTTCTGGATAAGACCGGTACCGTGACGACTGGTGAGATGTCTGTGGCGTTCTACGGCACTTTTGACGACTATGAGTCGGCGGGTGACTTTGCCGGTATTTCGCCGGAATCCGCAGATTCCAAGAATGAGCGTTCCCTGTCTGTTCTGCGTGATGCCGCCGCCGTGGAGGCGCTGAGTGAGCACCCGATTGCCCGCGCGATTGCCGGTTTTGCCCGTGAGCAGGGTGTGCTGGCTGAGGGTGCTTCGGCGCCGAGTGTGAGCGGCTTTGAGGGTGTTCCCGGAGGCGTGCGCGGCGTGCTGAGCGGCGCGGGTGACGGTGCCGAGAGCGGCGCCCCCCAGCTGGTTGTGGTGGGTACTCCCGAGTACCTGCAGGCGGCCGGTGCGCAGCTGAGCGAGGCCCAGTTGGCCCTGCTGGATCAGGCCCGCCGGGCGGGTCTGACGACCGTGGTTGTCGCCCGCGGCGAGGCTCCGAATAACGAAGCCGCAGAAGACGCTCCCGCCCCGCAGCCGGTCGGCATGATTTCGGTTGCCGACACCCCCAAGCCGGAGGCGGCAGAAACCATGGCGCAGTTGCGTGAGCTCGGCCTGGAACCCATCCTGCTGACCGGTGACGCCCCGCAGGTTGCGCAGGCGGTCGCCTCGCAGGTCGGCATTTCGGCGGAGAACGTGTACGCCGGCGTGACCCCCGAGGGTAAGTCGCAGGTGGTGCGCCAGCTGCAGGAGGACGGTCACCGCGTGGCGATGGTCGGCGACGGCGTGAATGACGCCCCGGCGCTGGCTCTTGCCGAGCTGGGCATTGCGATGGGCTCGGGCACGGACGTTGCCGCGGAGGCCGCCGATATCGTGCTGACCCGCTCGGATGTCGCCTCGGTGGTGACGGCGCTACGCCTCTCCCGCGCTACGCTGCGCACCATCAAGTCGAACCTGTTCTGGGCGTTCGCCTACAATTCGGTGGCTGTTCCGGTCGCTGTGGCGGGCCTGCTGAACCCGATGATTGCGGGTGCGGCAATGGCGTTCAGCTCGGTGTTTGTGGTGCTGAATTCTATGCGTCTGACGGCGTTTAGGAAGTAGCGCTCCGCCGCTATACGGGCCGGTCACACAGGCCGGCGCCGTTATACGGGTCGAATCGCCCCGCGCAATTTCAAACGAAAATTTCAAAAGCATATCTCACCGTGCTTTTTGCACGGTAAAAGATATAAAGAAATGCACCGCCCGTGTAAAGGCGGTGCATTTCTTTATATTTAGTTTTCACGGGCGTCGGCTTGAACACCTAGCTCAAACGCCCCTCCCGAAAACCCGAGCTCAACAGTCCGAGCTCCAAAACCCGGCAAGAAAACCTCACCGAGAACCGGGCAGAACCTTAGGCCCAGGTCACCAGGTCCTCGATGGAGCGGCGGCTCTTCGGGGCAATCTCGCGGGCACGGTAACCGAAGGTCACAGCCACGGACACGCCGTACTCCTCCGGGTCGAACAGGCCGGCAGAGACGAGCAGCTCGTTCACTGCTTCGTAGTTCATACCCTCAATGGGGCAGGAGTCGATGCCGAGCATTGCGGCGCCGGTCATCATGTTGCCCAGGGCGATGTAGGTCTGCTTGGATGCCCAGTCGAAGAGCGCGCGGTCGCTTTCCAGGACCTTCATGTCGTTCTTCTGGAAGTTGCCGTAGCGTTCGAGTGCGGCCTCCATCTGCTCCTCGGTGAGATTGCGGCTTTCGAGGGTGCGGCGCATCCACGGGGTGTCGTAGCGCAGGCCCTTCTTCGCCAGCAGTACGACCAGGTGGCTTGCGTCGTCGAGGGCGCCCGCCATGCCCCAGGCGATCGGCTTGAGCTTTTCGCGCAGTTCGGGGTCCTGGATGACCAGGAACTTCCACGGCTCGGTGCCGACGGAGCTGGGCGACAGGCGCGCAAATTCGAGGATTGCGGCGAAGTCTTCGTCGCTGATGCGGCGGTTGGGGTCGTAGGCGCGGGTTGCGCGGCGGCGGGCGAAAATTTCGAGAGCTTCTTCGCGGGTTACGGTCACGGTTTCATCCTTTGCATGAGGGTTTCATTACCCTGTCATGCTACACCCGCGGAGGGTGCGGGCGGCGGAAAATGTGATTAGTTACGCCTGCAGGAAATACGCCCGCGAGCGGCGGGACCGTATTGCCGGTGTCGTATTACAGGGTGTACGAAGCCGGTGGGCTGGTACCCAAGGCGCCCAGAGCGCACCTGCCCAGCACCTCCTATGATGCCCCTACTCGGCACCGGCTTTCATCCACACATCCGAGGAGGCGCGGCGACCAAAAATGACCGCGCGGATTCCCTGGAAATACAGAATATACGCCGCCCACAAGCCGCAATACCCGGCGAGCGCATCCATGGTGCCGTTGCCGACCGCCCAGTGCAGGCCGAGCATGACCGGCACGTACATGACGAGCATGATGAAGCAGCCAATCGCCAGGTATTTCACGTCCTGCGCGCCCATGAGGATGCCGTCCAGGGTGAACACGTACGCGGCGATGGGCTGGCCGAGGGCGATGATGACGGTGGCGATGGTGAAGAGGAACGCCACCTGCGCATCCTTAGTGAACAGCCAGGAACCGAAGAAGCCGATGAGAGGGCAGATCAGGCCGGTAATAACGCCGTAGATGAGGCTCATGCGCAGCAGCCGGTTTTTCAGCTGACGCACCTTCACGCGCTCGGATTCTACGTTCAGGTCGCGTTCGCCGAGTTCTTTGCCGAGTAGCGCCTGGGCGGCGATGGCGAGGGAGTCCAGGGCGTAGAGGAAGAGGTTAAACACGCCCATGCCGAGCTGGTAGGCGGCGGTGTGTTCGGTGCCGAATCGCGCCACAACGAACACGGTCAGCAGGGAGGCGATGCGCATGGATAGGGTGCGCAGCATGAGCCAGGAGCCGAGCGAGAGCACCGAGCGCATGCCGGCTACGTCGGGTGCCCAGCGGACGGCGTGCTCGCGGGTGCCGCGCATCATGACCACGCCGAGGGCGGCAGCCATGCCCCACTGGGTGAGGGAGGTGCCGGTCGCCGAACCGGCAACGCCCCAGCCGACCGGGTAGATGAGCAGCCAGTTCAGCACAATGTTCACGAGCGTGCCGACCGTGGCGACTTTGAGCGGGGTGACGGTGTCTTGCAGCCCGCGGAGCGTGCCGACCTGCGCGAGGATAATCATCATCGGCGGGATGCCCCAGAGCGAGTGGTGCAGGTAGTCGAGGGCGTAGCTGATGGTTTCGTCGGTCGCGCCGAGGCCGCGTAGCAGCGGGTCGGCGAAGGCGTATCCAGCGATCATGAGGAGCATGCCGAGGCCGAAGGCGACCCACACGCCGTCCACACCGATCTGCCAGGCGCGGCGCAGGTTCTTCTCGCCGAAGGCGCGCGCCACGGCGGGCGTAACGGAGTAGGCTAGAAAGTTCATGAGACCCACGACCGTGGTGACGAGCGTGGCGGCGATGCTCATGCCCGCGAGTTCTGCTTTGCCGAGTTGGCCGATGAGGGCGGAGTCGGTGAGCACGAAGATGGGTTCGGCGATGAGCGCGCCGAAAGCGGGCACGGCGAGCGCGAGGATGCGCCGGTTCAGCGAAGGCTCGGCAGTATTCTTCACGGGCGCGCCGGGCGCAGTGCTACCGGGTTCGGTGCCGCCGGGTTCGGTACTACTGGATTCAGCCATAAGGTGCTTCTGTGTGCTCATCCTTCTAGGCTACTCCCCGCCGCGGCGGCGGGTGCCTGCGCGCGGGGCGGGGTGCACTCTGCGAGATGGGCGCGGCTAGGCGCCTCGGCCGCGTAGTTCGTCGAGGGCGCGGCGTTCCTTCTTGGTGGGGCGGCCGCTGCCTCGTTCGCGTTTGGCGACCGGCGGCATGGAGAGGTAGGCGGGGCGCGGGCCGGAAAGGTCTTCGTAGCAGGTGACGGCGATGGGCGCGCCTACGCGTTTGACGAGGAGTTTTTCGACTTTGAAGACGCGTTCCCAGCCGGGGTAGCGGACCTTGACAATGTCGCCTTTTTTGAGTTTTTGGGAGGGTTTGGCGGGGGCGTCGTTGACGCGCACGTGGCCGCCTTTGCATTCGTCGGCGGCGAGGGAGCGGGTTTTAAAGATGCGCACCGACCAGAGCCAGAGGTCGAGCCTGGCGCTGGTTAGTGCGTTGGTGTCTTCTGCGGTCATGTGTTCATTGTGGCGCGAGGCGGGCGGGGCACCAAATCAGGTGCGCCCGCCTGCGATTCCTACCCCTCCGCCGTTTTCACAGTGATTCCGCCGTATTTTTGCCGTGGTTTCGACAGGATTTCGGCGGGGTTCCATCATGGCTTCGCCGAACCGCGCCGCAACCGGCACCGAACCCGCCACGCGGCAGAAAATTTTCTATTGCACGCACCAGCCTATTGAGCGCAAACCCGCATCCACTAGGGGTATTGTTAAGTCACCTTCTCAAGAAGTGTTCTCAAGGCCACATAGTTCGCGTGGTCTACGGGGGGGTTGTGGCCGCGACGCCACGGGCTCCCCGTAACAGATTGGATATACACCATGTCAGCTTTGAAAAAGCTCCTGGCGGCTACCCTCATCAGCACTGTGCTGTCCTCTTGCTCTTTTGGTCCCACATTGGAGAAGGACGAAAGCGCCCGCGCAATCTTCGACACAGAAAATGACCAGGTGATCCTACCCCTGGACGCATACAACACCGACGGCAAGGACGAATACTTTACCAAAGCCCTTGAGCTCGCCCGCAAAAAGTGCTTTGCCGAACACGGGCAACACTACGAGATGTTTGTCCGCACCGAGGGGGCCGGCAGGAACCTCGGCAGAACCTACGGAATCTGGAACGTTGAGTACGCCCAAAAGTACGGCCTCCACAAGAGCGACGAATCGAATACGCTGGATCTGTCCTCCCCTGCAGCCTCCTCCGACCCTGGGAAGGATGTCAGCACCGAATGTTATCAGCGCGCCAGCGAAGAGATGGCAAAAATTGGAGAGATACCTCGCGGATCCGCCACGTATAGGCGTTTGGAAACCGACGCTCGAAACGCCGCTGGGGATAGGCAACTCAAAAAATCTCTTGACGACGAATGGAAGCGATGCGTCAAAGACAAGGGCCTCACCCCCGATAGTGAGATGACCGTCAAAGAATCGAAGAATATTCCTCATAGCACCGTCGCCTCCGAGGAAGAAATTCGAATCGCTACTATCGAGGCGCAGTGCAATCAGGATGTAGGCCGTTCGCAGAAACTCTACGACCTGGAGGCGCAGTACCAGAAGCCGCTCGTCGACAAAAACCAGGCAGCCCTGGAGAATGAGCTCAAAGAGTTCAAACGCCGGGACGAGCAGTTCAAGCAGTACGTGCTCGACAACCAGTAACAGCGAATAGCAGTCGGTAACAGCCAGTATGCCGACAGAAAAGGGTGTGTGTCGTGTTCAGTGAACACGGCACACACCCTTCTTAAGCTGTACCGGCTATATTGTGCCGGCTACGTTGCGCCGGTTATCCAACCCGCGGTGGTTATGCCTCCACCGTTGCGGTGCGGCGCTCCTTGAGAGCCCAGCCAATCACGCCGGTCAGCAGACCGAACGCAATCCAGGAACCAAGCACCAGCCACTGGTCACTCGTTGCAACCTCCGGGAAGTACGCAATCGAACGCAGCAGAGTCGAGGAGGCACCCGGCACCAACATCTGACCAATCTGCCCCCACACACCGGGCAGGAACACGCTCGGCATACTTGCGCCCGAAATCGGGTTACCAATGAACATGGTGATGACCGCGCCTACTGCGAGACCAATCAGCGGCGAAGACAGTGCACCCACACCCACAATGAAGAAGGCGGTCGCCAGGTAGGTAGCGCCGAACGCAGCCCACAGGGTTGCGAAGTCGCCGGGGATGATGCCGAACCAGACGTTCAGAATCAGGGCGGTCAGTGCACCACCGATGACGGAGTACAGGGTTGCGGTGGCGAAGCGGCGCCAGGTGCCGTTCACGCGCAGTACGGAGAAGGAACCGCCGAGAATACCGCCAATGACCAGCGGAAATGCGGAGATAGCGATACCGGAACCGGAGGAGTCATTCTCACTCAGGGGTACCACGACGGTGGTCTTCACCGCCATTGCGGATGCCTGCTCGGCCTGCACCTTCATCTGCTCCAGCTGGGCGGCGGCCTGCGCACCCTGTTCACCGCCCGTCTGCACCGCCTGGGTGAGGGCTTCCGTCTTAGCGGCGAGTGCCTTCTGCTGAATCTGCGCGTTCAGCTGGGTGGCAACACCGTTGAGCATCTGGGTTGCTGCGGCGTTTGCGGCTGGTGCGGTCAGCACTTCGGGGGCGGCGCCTTCGGTGAAGATGATTGCGCCGTAGGTTTCGCGCTGCTTGATTTGCTGTTCAGCCTCTTTGCGGGAGGATGCCTGCTTCAAGTCGAAGGTTTCAATACCTTGGTCTTTGAGGGACTGTTCAAACTGACTGACGGTCACCTCGGGGCCTGCGATAGAGACGGGCAGATTCTTTGCTTCCATGGTCTTGGTGGGCCAGGTGAAAGCTAGGACGATGAGTGCTACCACCAAGGATGATAGTACGGAGGTGGTGATGACCTTGAGCCAGGAGGAACGGTCGGTGGTTTCTTGCGTGCTTGTTTCTGCAATGCTCTTTGCCGCGATCTTCTGGGATGCGGCAGCTTGGGTGGCTGCGGCGGTCACTGCTTCTGCGGTGACTGCGGTGGCGGTTTCGTTGTTCATGACAATCTCCAAACAAAATGCTTATTTCGTTTACGAGTCAGAACTCTACTCTCGATTTTTACCGAGTGCAAACAAAATAGCTATTTTGTTTGTAAAGTCACAAAAAGAACTTCCATTGTGTTTGTAAGTTTTGTGCCCACTCCCTAAACTGGAACCATGCCCCGACTAACAGACGCCACCAAAGCCGCACGCCGAGCCCAAATCATCGAAGCCGCCGTTAGCTGCTTCCTCGAAAAGGGCTACACCAACACCTCCATGAGCGACATCATCAAAGCCTCCGGGCTGTCCTCCGGATCCATCTACTCGCACTTCTCCGGCAAAGAAGACATCCTCACCACCGCCATCAACGAACGCCTCGAAAACATCAAAAAGCTCTACGAAACACTCCCCGAAGGCGCCGGACCCCAGGACATTCTCGAAATCATCTACACCAACCAGATGGTTAACGAGAACTTCTCCGCCATGCTGCGCATCCGCCTTGAATCGCTCCACGCGCCCGAAATCGCCAGGGCAACCGCGAACATCATGCCCCTATTGCAGGGCATCATCGTAAAGACCCTCACCCCCTGGGCGGCCGAACAGCTACGCGTTCTGCACGAAATCAACCCCGACCCGGCGCAGCGCACCCCCGAGCAGGAGGCGCTCATCACCGACTACGCCCGCGATACTGCGGACGCCTTCATGATGATTTTCCAGGGCTACATGCTCCGCTCCTTCTTCGGTAACCCCAAGGAAAAGGACCACCTCTACCGCGTCGCTTTAGCGCTTCTTCCTGAGTAGTTGACCGACCGATAGTCCCCAAAAATCACCCTTAGACGGTTGTTTTTCAGCATTTAGACCGCGCAGGGGCAACATAAGTCATTCACATCCTGCAGGCGTAGAATCGAGGAACTATGACTGAATCCTGCACCCCCGCAACCCCTGAGCCGCGCGCCGACAACCCCGCAGAGCTGAAGAATCTGCGTGCCGCGCACGCGGACGAGCTCTCCTCCCGCACCCACGCCACGAGGATCCCGGCGGACTCCTGCTCCCTCTATGACGACGAGGCTCTCGGTGGCACTGCCGGACGCGCCACCGCCTGGCTGGCGCTCGAACACGTGGGCCAGTGGGGCCGCGATGTACTGGACGGATCCGCCCTCGGCGAGGAACTCTCTGCCGCACTGGGCGAGGCAGTCTCGCAGGCGGGGCTGAAGTTCCTGCTCATTCGCCAGGTGGGCAGGGAGGGGCGCGTACTGCACGGCGCGCCGGATGCATCCGGCAACCCGACCCACCGGGTACTCTACGCACTCTGCACCCCGGGTGAGGAGAAGCTCTACTCGTTCAGCGTGAGCGCCCCCGAGCAGCTGCTCGAACTGCCGTTGGACAACCCACAGGAGTTGATTCAGGCGACCGGAGCCGAGCTCATGGACTCCCCCGCTATTCTCGTGTGCACCCACTCTAAGCGTGACCGTTGCTGTGCTCTGCGCGGCCGACCCATTGCGGCACACCTGGCGGATATCCTACCCGCGAACGCGGTCTGGGAGTGCTCGCATACGGGCGGTCACCGCTTTGCCCCGGTCGGCATTATGCTGCCCACCGGCTACACCTACGGTCGCCTCTCGGAGCCTTCGGCGCTGGCGGCGTACCTGTCGCTGGCGGGTCGCGATATTCCGTCGCTGCACGGTCTGCGTGGGCGCAGTACGGATACTCCGGTGGAGCAGGCGGCGGAGGTTGCCGTACGCCTCGAACTGGAGAAAAAGGGTGAAGAAGTAACCTCTGGAGGTTTGGTTTCACGTGAAACATCGGTAGCGGAGGCACTGAGTACACTCCGTGAGGCAGGCATCGACCCCGCGGTAGATACCGCCGAACACCCCACCATAGAGGCGGCACTCACCTCCCACACCGACGGACGCACCTGGGTCACCTTCTTCGAGCGGGTCACCCTTGAGCCGCGCCCCAACTCCTGCGGCAAGGGTCCCGCAGATGCTTTCAGCCGCGAGCTGCTCGCGCTGCGTCAGCTCTAATCTCTGCACCAACTCTAGGTAGTGCCAGATCTAACCACTGCATCAGCTCTAGCACCCGCGCATGATTAGACAGCGCAAAGCCCCAGCGGGCACCTTCTCGGGTACCCGCCGGGGCTTCACTGCATCCAGGGTTCACTGCATCCAGAGTTCGCTGTAGCCGGGACCTCAGACTTATCCGGCGAACGGGTTCGGCGCCCCGATGTACTGCAGCTCGGTGTACTCCTCCAGTCCCTCGGGGCCGCCCTCGCGGCCCATGCCGGACTGCTTCACGCCACCGAAGGGTGCCGCCGCGTTCGAGATCACGCCGGAGTTGTAACCGATCAGGCCGAATTCCAGCCCAGCAGCCATGCGCGTAAAGCGCGGGTGGTTGCTCGTGTACACGTACGCCGCCAGGCCGTACTCAGTGTCGTTGGCGAGCTTCAGGGCGGTGCGTTCGCCTTCCTCGCCGTAGCCGCCGAACGTGGCAATCGGGGCGACGGGGCCGAAGATTTCTTCACGCCACACGCGCATCGAATCGGTCACGCCGGTCAGCACGGTGGGTGTCACGAAGTTGCCCTTGTTCAGGTTCTTGGGCATGCCGCCGGTATCGCTCGGAACGTTCTCCTCCAGCTCGGGAATGTCTCCGCCGCAGGCGAGGAGCGCGCCCTTGCCCAGGGCGTCTTCCACCATAAAAAGCATGGATTCAACCGCTGAAGGTTGAATTAGCGGCCCACATTCGGTTCCGTCGATAGCTCCGTCACCCACGACGGTCGCCTCCATACGTTCCACGAAGGCGCGCGTGAACTCTTCTGCCACGTCCTCGTGCACAATGAATCGGTTGGCGGCGGTGCAGGCCTCGCCCATATTCCTCATCTTCGCCGCGTAGGCACCCTCCACAGCGGCGGGGATGTCCGCGTCCTCAAAGACGATGAACGGGGCGTTGCCACCCAGCTCCATGGAGGTGCGCAGAACGTTCTGCGAGGCCTGCGCGAGCAGGGTGCGGCCCACGGCGGTGGAGCCGGTGAACGAGACCTTCCGCAGGCGCTCATCAGCCATCAGCGCGGAGACAACCTCACCGGTGCGGGAGGTGGTCACCACGTTCAGCACGCCGTCCGGCAGGCCCGCCTCACGCATCAGGGACGCGAAGTACAGGGAGCTGAGCGGAGTCAGGGAGGCAGGCTTGAGCACCGCGGTGCAACCCGCCGCGAGCGCCGGGGCGACCTTGCGTGCCGCCATGGCGAGCGGGAAGTTCCAGGGGGTGATGAGCAGGCAGGGGCCCACCGGGCGGCGCACGGTGGTGATCTGCAGCCCGGATTCGGGGGCGACCGCGGTGCGGCCGAAGCTGCGGGCGGCTTCTTCAGCGTACCAGCGCAGGTAGTTCGCGGCGTAGGCGACCTCGCCGCGGGACTGGTCGAGGGGCTTGCCCATTTCGAGGGTCATGAGCCGGGCGATGACTTCGGTGCGCTGCGTCATGAGCGTGTAGGCGCGGTTGAGGATGTCGGCGCGTTCGCGGGCGCTGGTTGCCGCCCATGAGGTGCGGGCGTCGCAGGCGGCGTCGAGTGCTTCGATGCCCTGTTCGACGCTGGCGTCGGCGACGTGCGCGAGGATTTGGCCGCAGGAGGGGTTGTGTACGGGGAAGGAGCCGTTGTCGCCGGTGACCCAGGTGCCGCCGATGAGCAGGTCGGTGGGCACGTAGAAGAAGGGGTAGGAGGGCCTCTCGTAGGGGTCGATGGGTTCACGCTGCGGCATGTTGATGCTTTGCATGTGCGGTTCGGTGCGGCCTCGCAGCTGGGCGGATTTCGCAGCGGTCTTTGCGGCGGAGCTTTCGGGTGAGGTGGTCATGGCGTGCCTTTCGGGTTGGGGCGGCCGGTGCGGTCGACTCTGACGCTTTTAATTCTAGTCCTGCACGCTCCCCTCCCCCACGCACCCACACCCCCCTCGCTCGCCCTCTCCCCACCCTGAGAGGGCCGCGGGCACGCCGAAGGGGGCCGCATCCGCGTTGGATACGACCCCCTTCAGGTGGATTCTCGCTCAGCGCGCGAGAATCCTAGCTGGGGATTATGGAAGGCATTGCCCGGAAGGGATGCTCGGTGTTGCATCCGCTCTGCCCGATACCCGCACCTTCACCACTTAGCGGGCGGTGAGGCGGGCACCCAGGTGGACTAGGCCCACCTGTTCTCTCAAATCCAGGACTGACGTGCTTCGATTCGGGTCAGCTCCAGAGGACCGCCATCGTTGGTGCCGTGGAAGCGGCCGAAGTGTACGTACGGGCCGCGGTAGGCGCTGTGGTTGATGGGGCTGGAGTATTGGCCGTTGACCGTGTAGTAGAAGCTGTTCTTGTTCACCACAATCTTGCAGTTCAGTGCCTGGCCGGTGGTGACCTTCTGGCGCAGCTTCATGGTGTGCAGCACGCGCGGGCTGGTCTGCTTGGGTTCGAAGCAGAGAATCTGCGCTACGGAGTTGCCGCGGTAGTTGGGGCGGATGGCGAGCACGTAGGTGCCGTCTTCCTGGTTTGCGGCGAACTTCTTGCCGATGCCGAAGGGGCCGTCGTGTTCGCGACCGAAAGCGACGTAGCCGTAGTGGCCGTCCTGCTGCGGCAGTGCACCGGTCCACTTCATGGAGAAGTCGAGGGTGTACTTTTCGCGGGTGGTGTAGTTCGCCAGCGGGCCGAGCAGTACGGATTCGTCGTAGCGCTGGTTGTGCACGATGGCTACGCCGGTCAGGTCGGGCATGTCCGCTGCGACGGAGGGGTCGGCGGGCAGCATGCCGTGGGGACGCTTGCCGGTCTTGATCTTGACGCTGGAGTCGAAGGGGTCACCGATTACCCAGTAGGGGTCGGGGCACATGAAGCCCTTCACGCCCAGTGCCTTGTACTTTTCGTAGGCGGAGCGGCGGTGGATTTCCCAGACGATGACTGCCTTGCCGAGGCCGGTGAGGGCGCGTACGTTCTCTTCGCTCATGGAGCCCTGGGAAGCGCCGGTCGGCTTCTCGTAGTAGGGTACGCCGATGGCGTCCACGTTTTCGTGGCGTGCCATTGCGGAAATCTTATCGATGGGGTCGCCGCCGTCGAAGTAGCACCAGGTGGCACAGCCTGCGGAGTTGGCAAGCTTCAGGTAGCGGGAGGTGGGCTTGAAGCCGCCGCTGCCGTCACGGTACATCTTGATGACGGTGCGGCGCTGCAGGCCGCGTTCGGTGATGAACTTGACGAGGCCTGCCTGTGCGGGGCCGTCCTTCGCTTCGAGGAACAGTACGACCTTCTTGCCGCCGACGGAGGCATATTCGCCGCCTGCGGGTACGGCGTCAACGGCTGCGATGGCTTCTTCGAGGGTGGGGATGTTGTACAGGTCGGTCTTTTCGCCCAGGTTCTTGCGCATGTTGACCTTGTGCTGGCGCAGTTCGGCGAGGGTGTGGCCACGCACGTCCATGGACGCACCGGTGGTGCGCTTGATGTTGGTGTCGTGCATGCAGACGAACTGGCCGTCGCTGGTGGTGCGTACGGAAATTTCGACGGCGAGGGCGCCGCGGCGTACGGACTCTGCGTAAGCGTAGGCGGTGTGCTCGGGGCTGATGTTGCCGGCACCGCGGTGGGCGATGAAGAATTCATCGGTCTTGTAGAGCAGCTGATGTGCGGGGGAGCCGCTGTGTACTGCCGCGAGCTGTGCGCGGGTGCTGGCTGCGGCGTGGGCTTCGCCTGCCTGGAGCATGAGGGCGGCGGGCGCCAGAGTGGAGGCGCCAATGAAGCCGCGGCGGCTCAGATTCTTGGAGATCTTCGGGAATGCAGTCACCGTAGTGGTCCTTTTTTCGTTTATGAGTTGAGCGTAATGTGTGTGGTTGGTCATTGAAGTTTTGGTTTATAGCTGAGGGTCCGGATTCTCTCAACTCAAACTGCAACTTCTATGTAGGATAACGATTTTTTATCGGTGATTCACTGCGTTCACAAGCAAATAGGGTATTATGTGCGCCTCATTCTTACCCGCTGTGCAATGCGGGTGAATGTGTTCCTCCTTTTCCGCCGCTTTTAATAGCGGCATTTCATGCGGCGTTAAAAAATTTCTCGTGTAACGAAAAAAGCCGCGCCTGTAGCCCGATTGAGCCTGCAGGACGCGACCTTTTGCGTTAAGTATTTTCGCGGGTTTTCACCGCTGTTGAAGCTGAGCTATTTTCGCTGGTTCAGCTTACTTCTTGGATGCCTGAGCGACGCGGTCACCGGCTGCGACGGGGCGGCGGGACTCAGAGTCCTTGGAGATGTTGAACTTTGCGGTGTTGGTAATCATCACCATGGTTTCCTTGGAGGGGATGCGACCCTCGATAGCTGCCCAGTCGACCTCGATAATGGGTGCGCCTGCCTCAACCTTGTCACCTACGTTAGCGAGCTTGGTGAAGCCGTCGCCGCCGAGCTCAACGGTGTCGATACCGATGTGGACCAGTACCTCACCGCCGTTTTCGGTGCGGAGCATGAATGCGTGCAGGGTGTCCTGAATCAGTGCAATGGTGCCTGCAACGGGTGCGACGATGGTGCCTGCGGTGGGGTTCACTGCGTAGCCGTCGCCCATAACGCCCTGAGAGAAAACGGGGTCGGAGACTTCGCTCAGCGGCAGGTACTCGCCGGTAGCAGGTGCGACGTAGACGTCTGCGGACGATGCTTCCTGTGCGGCAGCTTCCTTCTTCTTCTTGCCGAAACCGAACATATATGCTCCTTCTGGTCGTGTGGCGCTATGAATAGCGTGTATTTGTAGCGCTGATGCGTCCGCGTCGGATGCGGGCGTCGTTGCCTTCTTGGTTTCACACCGGGCGGCGTCTGCCTGAATTGCAGGGTTCGCACACTCCGGTGCATATGCACTCAGAATACAACACCTGAACCCGTAGCTCACGAGCTAAGGGTCATTCGACTCGAATTCTGCAAATATTCCGCAAATCTGGAACTTCAACTCACACTTCTGCACTCTTGAGGTCGCGAGTACACTTAGTGAAGGACTGGCACCCCTCCCCCGAGCCGGTGCCCATAAGAGAGAAAAGGCTGAAACTGATGACTGAAGCGGCTGAAACCGTTCTTGAAGTATTTATTCCGGGCCCCGGCGAGAACCCGGAGGATCCGCAGGATATGGAGCGTTCCATCTTCCTGGGTGCCGCGCAGGAGGCGCTGGATTCGGGCGTGGACATTGAGGTGTACTCCACCGACTCCTACCCTTCCGCATTTGAAGAGTGCGCACCGGTCGCCGAGCAGATTGAGATGAACGGCATTGAGGTTCTGCCGCTCATGCTCGTCAACGGTGAGGTGAAGGTGTCCTTCGCGTACCCGACCGCCGAGCAGATTAAGCGCTTCTCCCGTGCCCACCTGGTCGCCCAGCCGAAGGCGAACGCGGCAGCGGCTGCGTGCGGCCCCTCCGGCTCCCCGGCGGCGTCGATGATCCCGAACCTGAGCCCTCTGGCGGAGCCCGCCGGTTTCGCGGCGACCCTGGCGGGTAAGGCACCTCAGCCGGTCGGCGGCCCCGAGATTGGTAACCGCGTGAACCTCATGGGTGGCGACACCGGCGACGGTATCCCCACCTCCGGTTCGGTGGCTGTGAAGTCCGGCGGCTGCGGATGCGGTGGTTGCGGCTGCGGCGGCAAGTAAACCCACCCCTGCCGGCAACGAGCGCCTGGCTCACCCGGTTCTAAACTACATAGCAAAGAGCGGTGCCCGTCTCCTCGTGATGAGGAAGCGGGCACCGCTTTCGCTTAACGAAGCTTAGGTTCACACCCGGCAGCACCTACGGGAGCTACGGCGGGCGAACAGCACCTTACTTGATGGAGGTACCGACGGAACCGAGCTGCTGGCAAGCCTCGACCACGCGTGCGGCCATGCCTGCCTCTGCAGCTGCACCCCAAACGCGGGGGTCATAGGTCTTCTTGTTGCCGACCTCGCCGTCAACCTTCAGCACACCGTCGTAGTTGCTGAACATGTGGCCAGCAACGGGGCGGGTGAATGCGTACTGGGTGTCGGTGTCGATGTTCATCTTGATAACACCGTAGGACACTGCGTCTGCAATCTCCTGCTCGGTGGAGCCGGAGCCACCGTGGAAGACCAGGTAGAAGGGCTTGTCGCCCTTGCCGTACTTAGCGCCGACCTCGGTCTGGATTTCCTTGAGCAGCTCGGGGCGCAGGTGAACGTTACCGGGCTTGTACACGCCGTGAACGTTACCGAAGGTCAGAGCAGCCATGTAGGTGCCCTTCTCGCCCAGGCCGATTGCCTCAACGGTCTTGATTGCGTCTGCAACGGTGGTGTACAGGGAGTCGTCGATAGCGCCTTCAACGCCGTCTTCCTCGCCACCAACGGCACCAATCTCAACCTCGAGAACGAGCTTTGCCTTGGAGGTACGCTCGATCAGCTCAGCAGCAATCTTCAGGTTCTCGTCCAGGTCGATTGCGGAGCCGTCCCACATGTGGGAGTTGAAGATGGGGTCTTCACCGCGAGCAACAGCCTTCTCGGACTCGGCCAGCAGGGGCAGGACGAAGCCTTCCAGCTTGTCCTTGGGGCAGTGGTCGGTGTGCAGTGCAATGTTCACGTCGTACTGCTTAGCAACTTCGCGTGCGTACGCTGCGAAGGCCAAGGAGCCAACGACCATGTCCTTCTTGGAAGCGCCGGACCAGTATGCTGCACCACCGGTGGATGCCTGGATGATGCCGTCCGAGCCAGCCTCTGCGAAGCCGCGGATTGCAGCGTTCAGGGTCTGGGAGGAGGTCACGTTCACTGCGGGGTACGCGAAGCCCTTTTCCTTCGCGGTCTGCAGCATTTCTGCGTAAACTTCGGGGGTTGCAATAGCCATATGCTGACTCCTTGGATAGATGCGACCGGTTACCGATGCTGGGCCGGTTCACCATATTTTGTTGGCGCGCGAGACGCCTCCTACTCGCACTATTTTACCAAGATACGACTTATTTATCGTTAATTTTTTGTGGGTTTTTTTGGGTTTACTGCAGCGAAATTTCCGCGAATTACCGCGGTAAAGTAGAGGTGTTAATGACTAAATGTCTTCTGTGCGTGCAGGCCAGCGTACACATCACCCGGACGCGACGAAAGGAACCTCCCATGAGCAAGGCGAGCGCTAAAAATAATCCGAAACAGCTCGACGCAAAACGTGAGAAGCGTGCCCGCCAGGCGCAGCGTCGTGCTGAGCGTGAGCATCCGAATGCGGCGGCTATTGCCCCGGTGCGCGCCCAGTTGGATGAGGTTCTGGAGCGTAAGAGTCGGCATGTTTTGGGGCATGGCGATATGGCGAAATCCCTTGAGTTGATGGAGAAAATGCGTGATGAGGGCGCGAGTGACCACGAGATTGATGTGGCGCTTGCGGAGGCGAAGCTACCCTCGGTCGTGCAGGTGGGCCGTAAGTCGTTGATGCGTTGGCCGAGCTGGTGGTGGTTGAATCGTCGTGAGCGCGCGTTGCGGGCGAAGATTGACCGCCTGATGGAGGGCTAAGTCCCCGTTTTGAATAGGTTGTGAGAGCACCCCGTTGTGGGTGCTCTTGTGCTGTGCGGTGGTGGGATAATTGATTTTTTGGACTCAGGGTTCAATTAATCTATTTCACAAAACAATGAAAACCACACAATACAACATGAACCAAATATATTTATAAGATATGCATTATATGTATATAAATTGTTACGTGATGCGAGTTATATTACCTAAATTACCGTGCTATAGTCATTACAACCCGCAGACGTGTTCCCAACCACATTTCGTGTAACACGTGCTTCAGACGTAACTATCCAAGGAGGTATAGCGTGAGCACCTCACCGAACAAGAACCCGCAGACTTCTGCAGCGGATCAGTACACTAAGCCCCCCACAGATGACCCGTTCGCACACGAACAGGAAGGCTTCCACAAGGGGCTTGGCGCACGTCAGCTCCAGATGATCGCCATCGGTTCCGCAATTGGTACCGGCCTGTTCCTGGGCACCGGTAGCCGCCTGCAGGACGCAGGCCCCATGCTCGCCGTTATCTACGCCGTCATCGGCTTCTTCGGCTACCTGATTCTTCGAGCCCTCGGCGAGCTGATCCTTCACCGCCCTTCCTCGGGCTCCTTCGTCTCTTACACCCGCGAATTCTACGGCGAAAAGGCCGCATTCGTATCCGGATGGCTGTACTGGCTGAACTGGGCAATGACCGCCGTTGCAGACGCCACCGCTATCGCTATCTACATCAGCTGGTTCGGTCGATACAACCAGTTCTTCGCAGATATTCCCCAGTGGCTCAGCGCATTCATCGTCGTTATCGTCACTGTGGCTCTGAACCTCATCTCCGTGAAGCTCTTCGGTGAGCTGGAATTCTGGTTCGCGCTCATTAAGATTCTTGCCCTGCTGTCCTTCATGGCGGTAGGTATCTGGTACCTGGTCTTCGGTGAACCCATCAACGGCGTCACCCCCGGCCTGAGCCTTATTGCAGCCAATGACGGCTTCTTCCCCAACGGTATTCTTCCCGCTCTTATCGTGGTTCAGGGCGTTGTGTTCGCCTACGCCGGTATTGAGCTGGTCGGCACCACCAGTGGTGAAACCAAGAACGTTGAGAAGGTTATCCCCCGCGCTATCAACACCGTGATTTGGCGTATTGCGATCTTCTACGTTGGTTCCGTGGTTCTGCTCTGCCTGCTCATGCCCTACACCGCATACAAGGATGCAGAGTCGCCGTTCGTGACCTTCTTCGACGCTATCGGCATTGACGGTACCGCACCGATTATGCAGCTGGTCGTTATTACCGCGGCTGCTTCCTCGCTGAACGCTGGCCTGTACTCCACCGGCCGTATCCTCCACTCGATGGGTGTTGCAGGTTCGGCACCGAAGTTCACCACCAAGGTATCCCGCTCCGGCGTTCCGGTGGCAGGTATTCTGCTGACCGGTGTGATTGGCCTCTTCGGTGTTGTGCTGAACTTCTTCGTTCCCGAGCAGGCGTTCGAGGTCGTGCTGAACATCGCATCCGTGGGCACCATGGCTAGCTGGGCGGCTATCGCAATGTCGCACCAGAAGTACCTGAAGCTGGTCGGCGAGGGCAAGTACAAGCGCCCCAACTACCGCGCACCCGGCGGTCGCTTCAGCGACTGGGCTGTGATGGTCTTCCTCGCTGTTGTGCTGGTGCTGATGGCACTGGATTACCCGGTCGGCACCTACACCCTGGCATCGCTACTGCTGGTTATCCCGCTGCTGATTATCGGCTGGTACACGGTTCGTGACCGCGTCAACGAGATTGCTCGCGTCCGTGAAGGCTACACCGGTTCCGTGCCTGTGATTGCTGCCCGCCCCGTGGTGAAGAAACTCGTTTCGGAGCCTCGCACCCACATTGACCTGGGTGAACTGGACGCTGAGGACGAGGACAAGCCGATGGGCAACTAACCCGACGGCAGCCTCCGATCCCGTGATATCCCAGTGAAATCCCGGTGAAGGCGATGAGGGGGTTTTAGACCCTAGCCCGTAGGTTCCAGGAGTTCTAGAACCCCCTCCCTGTACGTCTTTTCGTGTTCGTTCCGTATTACATCCGTGTAATACATAAAGCAAAGTACATATCTACAGCATTTCTAATACGGTGTGTCCTGCAATATATTTTGAGATAATAGATATCCGCAGTGACCACCAGATGCACAAAGAAGTTTTGTGCAGATATTCAAAGGAGAAAATCATGACTGAACGTCCTAGCGCACACGCGGTGGAATTTGTTGACGTCGCCTCGATGGCGAAGTGGATTCAGAAGGACGGCGTAGGCAACATCATTGCCGGCATGGTCGACTTCCTCGAAGAAGACTTCAAGAAGTGGCAGAGCTTCGACAAGATCCCGCGCGTCGCCTCCCACACCCCCTTCGGTGTGATTGAGCTGATGCCCACCTCCGACAACATCACCTACTCCTTCAAGTACGTGAACGGCCACCCGTCGAACCCGGCACGCGGCTTCCAGACTGTGACCGCGTTCGGTCTGCTCGCTGACGTTGACAACGGCTACCCCGTGTTCCTGGCTGAAATGACCCTGCTGACCGCGCTGCGTACCGCTGGCGTGTCCGCCATGGTTGCTAAGCACCTGGCACGCAAGGATTCGAAGAAGATGGCGATGATCGGTACCGGCTCGCAGTCTGAGTTCCAGGCGCTGGGTATGCGCGCGGTGCTCGGCATTGAGGACCTGTCCGTCTACGACGTTGACCCGCACGCGATGGAGAAGTTCCGCCGTAACCTGGAGCCGCTGGGCTTCCGCATCCACCTGGCTAAGGACGTGGACGAGGCTGTTGAGGGTGCCGACATTATTACCACCTGCACCGCCGATAAGCAGCAGGCGAAGGTTCTGCTGGACCGCCAGGTGAAGCCCGGCGTGCACCTGAACGCTATTGGTGGCGACTGCCCCGGCAAGACTGAGTTGGAAAGCGAAATTCTGGACCGCTCCACCGTGTTCGTTGAGTTCCCGCCGCAGACCCGCATTGAGGGCGAGATTCAGCAGAAGGACCCGGACTTCCCGGTGGTGGAGTTCTGGAAGGTTCTGACCGGTGAGGAGCCGGGCCGCGTGTCGGATGAGCAGATTACCCTGTTTGATTCGGTGGGCTTCGCGATTGCTGACTTCTCGGGTCTGCGTTATGCCCGTGCGGCTACGCAGGACACCGACCTGCAGCAGTTCATTGACCTGGTTGCTAGCCCGGATGATCCGAAGGATCTGTACTCGCTGGTGAACGTTAACGTTCCGGTGGGCTAAAGGGCTAAGCAGCCTGACGCTGAGTGGCCTTGAGCTGGCGAGCCTGTAGGTGCGCCAGCATGGGCTGCGAGGTTGAGAGTGAATAAAGTGAGGGCCGGGGAGTGTGACACTCCCCGGCTCCTTCTTGTGAAATTTTCGTATGCACGGATTTTCTTGGAGGCTATCCGCGGCTGGTTCGCCCGTTCTGCCCTTCAGCGGGTGTGGCTACTGGCGGGTGGCGATAATTTCGCGCGCCCTCGCCACACGCTTTTCTTTCTCTTCTTTCAGCTGGTTGAGCTTCGCCTGATTCTTTTCGATGAGAGGCCCCTGATAGGACGCCTCAACATCACCCAAACGCTGAGCCATACCCACCTTCTGGTTACATTCCGCTTCGATGGTTGCGAGGCGGATTTCCTCCGGCTTAGCTTCTTCGTTGCCTTGGGAAGAGGTCATGAGATGTGCGCTTTCTTCGGACATCCAGTCGCTCTCCCCTTCCCTGGGGGTTAGCCCGCGTTCACGCAGGCAGGTCCACCATTCTGAGCGGATATTTTTCCACTCATCGGTTTGGGAGGCGTAGGTGTATGCCTGTGAGTTTAGCTCTCCTACAAACCGGTATTCTTTTTCGTCCAGTTCGACGTCAGAGAATGCGGCTTTCACCTCTTCTTGGCACCGGGTGTTGATGTCGTCTGATGCTGAATCTTCTGGGCCTCGGGATTCCTTCTGGGAGTACCCGTACTTTTTGGCGTACTCAACGTTCCAGCTGCCGTATAGGCCTCCCGGTTGCGGGGTGTCTATTGAGGGCACAGCGTAGGACTGCCCGTGGTGCGCGTAGCATTCGGACATGAGCGTGTGCCACGCCGTGCTCACCGTACGGAGTGTTAGTTCATCCAAGGCGTACTCGTCCAGTGGAAGGTGTACGTAGTTCTTTGAATAATCAAGAACAGCTTTTCGTGAGGTGTCCCGCTCGGCACTGTTGGAGCAGGACACGCACGCCCCCAGCAGGCAGAATACTGCTACCGCAGAGAGAGCCTTACGCATAGGCTTTTCCTCCTCCATACCTCGTTGTAACGTTCAAACGGAGTTACCCCAATTATCCCAAGAGCTCCTATTTGCTTGTCGCTGATATCTACTGGTGGGTGGCGATAATTTCACGCGCCTTGGCTATCTTCGCGTCACGATCGGCCTTCAAATCATTCAGCAACGCCTGATTCTTCTCAATCAAAGGTCCCTGATAGGACGCCTCAATATCACCCAGACGCTGAGCCAACCTCACCTTCTCACTACATTGAGCTTCAATGGTTGCCAGGCGGATAACCTCCTCCAACACTTTGGGATCATCAGCATTCAGATTGGCCGTTTCTTTGCTCGTCCATTCACCGTCCCCGGTGCGAGGCGTCAACCCTTCCTGACGCTGGCAGTCCCACCAATCTGAGCGGGCTTTCTTCCATTCAGGGTCAGCCTGCGCGCGTTGGTACGCTTCGCCACGGATACGCTCGACGGGGTGGTACTTTTTCTCATCATCCTCATCAAAATAGAGCATATCCAGTTCTTCCCGATGCTCTTCGCGGCAGCTGGCCCTGACGTCTTCAGGGATGCTCTTATAAATCCTTTCCTGCTCATCTCTGACTTGGATGGACGTAAAATGATTCGCCGCATGCTTCACGTTCCAGGAGCCGTACTGGGAGGCGTTGCCAGAAACCAAGCCGTTTTCTAGAATTTCAAAATCGTATCCTTTTTTCGCATAGCACTCTTTAAGAATCAACAAATACGCCCTATATGTTATATCTTCGGCCTGGTCACTCATATCGTATTCGTCGAGGGGAAGAGTAATATAGTTATTTTCAAAATCCAGCTGGGCTTTGAGGCTAGTATCTTTAGGCGCAGCGGCGCAGGAACTTAAAGCTAAAGCAAAGCAGGCGAGTAGGGCAGCAGATTTCTTCATTGTTACCGACTCCTTTCAGGGGAATGACGCCGCGGTCATTCATATCCACAACCCGCAACCATTGGCGAGCCGAAGCCAGGAAATCCATCGCACACCCCAAACCGAAATTGAGAGTGCGATTCTCATATTCCCTGTGACTTGAATTAACACTAACACACCTAGGCAATTCCATGCGTGGTTTAAGCCACCCCAACCCCCAACAAAAAAGGTTCCGACGCGCACACAACACATCGGAACCTTTAAACACCTCATAAACAGCCGCCAAACTACGTTTCTAGAATTTCAAAATCGCATCCTTTTTCGCATAGCACTCTTTAAAAGCAAAGCAGGCGAACAGAGCAGCAGATTTCTTCATTGTTACCGACTCCTTTCAATCGGGAAAGTCAGGAGGAGCCCACAAACATTGAGCTCCTCCATCACAATTATTAGTTGTACTGTTCAGTTCAAACAGAATGTGTTATTGACTAGTGGCGATAATTTCACGCGCCTTCGCCACATGCTTTTCTTTCTCTTCTTTCAATTGGTTGAGCTTCGCCTGATTCTTCTCAATGAGAGGCCCCTGATAGGACGCCTCAATATCACCCAGACGCTGAGCCATACCAACCTTCTGGTTACATTCCGCTTCGATAGTTGCGAGGCGAATCACTTCTTGAGTTTTTTCCTCCTCACTCTTAGAACTTACGTCAATATTGGACGTCTCTTGACTACCCCACGCCTGGTCATCCTTACGTGGTGTTAACCCATTGCTCTCTAGGCAGCTCCACCATTCAGAGCGAACTTTATTCCATTCCGGATCACTTTTCGCACTCGCATAGGCTTCCTGTCTAAGCCGGTAAGCGAAAGAGTCATTGTCATTCTCGTATTCAATTTCTTTCAACTGATTGGCACTTTCCTTGCGACATTGCCGTCTAATATCTTCCGGTATTTTCTCTGCATTCATATAAGCCTCTCGAGCCTTTTCTTCATTGGCATATCCATACTTCTTGGCATATTCAACATTCCAGGCACCATATATATTGCTGTGCTGATCATCAGAGAACGCAGGGACAGCATCAGAGTATCCCTTAGCTACGTAACATACTTGCATGATACGGGCGGTCGCCTCATTAATTACAGCCCTTGACGCATCGTCATAGTCATACTCATCCAGGGGAAGAGTAATCAAATTATTCGCGTAATCGAGCCTGGCTTTATACTCAGAATTTGAAGCACCTCCCTGAGCGCATGAAGACAGCAAAAGCGCGCCTGCTAGGGCAGTGATTGTGAATGCACTACTTTTATGCAAAAGCACACCCTCCTTTCAGAATGGAAGAGAAACTTAAAGCAGGAAAGCATCTTGTCTCTCTACCACCATTCACTTAGCACCCCACATGCATAACTGAGCTAATCCGGTCATCCCAGGTCTCACCCCAATGGAGACCTGCATGGCTTAGACCCCGCAGATAGTTGAGGTCGGAAGAAGAATCAAACCTGCGACCCCTATAGTGGCTGTCTTCGTAATAGCGCCACCGACATCCATCAGAATGCAATGAAGATGCACGGTCATTCATCCAACCCAGATGAGGGTTAGTCCCGGTGTACATGCGGGACCCAAGGAAATTTGCATCCGAATAGAAAGTAACACCCGCATGTGCCGGAGGTGCTACCGCACCGAAAGTCACCGCAGCCACACAGGCCGCAACAGCAAGAGACTTATTAAAGATCCTCATCAGAATCTCCTTTCAAAAGAATGACGCCGCGGTCATTCATATCCACAACCCGCAACCATTGGCGAGCCGAAGTCAGGAAATCCATCGCATGTCCCAAACCGAATTTGAGAGTGCGATTCTCATATTCCCTGTGACTTGAATTAACACTAGCACACCTAGACTATTTATTTAGTGATTTAAATCACTTATATGATAATATGTGATTTACCCGCTTTAGATATATTTAAATATTATTTACTACATTTACAAGACAAAAAATCCAGATAACATCACGCAACCCCACCACAAACAACGCATCAAACCCCGTGGGTACCCACATTCATGTGAAAAACTCAACACCCCACCCAAACAAAAAATCACCCAATCCCCAATAAAAACCCCCAACAAAAAAGGTTCCGACGCGCACACAACGCATCGGAACCTTTAAACACCTCATAAACAGCCGCCAAACTACGACGGAATCTGGCCAAACACATGGCGGCGAACCCACGCATGCATCGCAATACCCGCAGCCGTCGCCGCATTCATCGAACGCGTCGACCCAAACTGCTCAATCGACAGAGTATCCCTAGCCGCCGCATGCAGCTCCTCCGACAAGCCCGGGCCCTCCTGACCAAAAACCAGCACACACCTCTTCGGCAGATCATAAGTCTCCAGGGGCACCGAATCCGGAAAAATATCAATACCAATAATCTCCAGACCCTCAGCCTGCGCCCACGCCACAAAATCCTCAATCGTCGGATGATGACGCACATGCTGATAACGATCCGTCACCATCGCACCACGACGATTCCAGCGGCGACGCCCAATAATATGGACCTCCTTCGCCAACATCGCATTCGCAGTACGCACCACCGTGCCAATATTCAGGTCATGCTGCCAATTCTCAATCGCCACATGAAAATCATGGCGGCGCGTATCCAGGTCAGCAATAATTGCGTCCATCGACCAGTAACGGTACTTATCCACCACGTTACGGCGGTCGCCCTCACGCAGCAGCTCCTCATCCCAATGGTCACCCTCGGGCCACGGGCCCTCCCACGGGCCCACACCCACCTCAAAACGGGCAGTACCCTGCTCAGTACCCTCAACAGCCTCAGCTACAGCCGCATCCGCAGGCACAGCCTCAGCAGGTACAGCCTCAGCCGCCTCACGATTCTCAACCATCACAACCACCTTCACGCCAACAACCAGCGCCACACCGGCGCCCACAGAGCCATCTTACAGACAAAAACCCGCACCACCAGCCACACACAGCAGCCAGCGGCACGGGTTCACCCGCCGCAACGGGAACGTCTTAAAAATTCACGAGGTCCTAGTCCAAACCAGTAGAGACTAGTCCAGGCCCAGCTCGTCCTTCGAGTACGCGTACAGGCACGGGACGCCCGCAACCTCTTCCACATGCTCCTTCGCGCCGGTCGCACGGTCAACAATCACAGCAACCGCCACAACCTCAGCGCCAGCCTTACGCAGCGCCTCAACAGCAGTCAGCGCAGAACCACCGGTCGTGGAGGTGTCCTCAACAGCAACCACGCGGCGACCCTCAACGCTGGGGCCCTCCACCTGACGGCCCATGCCGTAAGACTTCTGAGCCTTACGCACCACAAACGCGTCAATCGCACGGTCCTGATCGCCAGCGGCACGCATAATCGCGGTACCCACCGGGTCAGCACCCATGGTCAGGCCGCCAGCAGCCTCAAACTCGATGCCGTTCTTATCCAGCAGGTCCAGCATGACCTGACCCACCAGGCGAGAAGCCTCGTGGTGCAGGGTGATGCGGCGCAGGTCAACGTAGTAGTCGGCTTCCTTGCCGGAGGCGAGGACCACGTGCCCGCGCACCACAGCCAGCTCAGAAATCAGCTGGCGCAGGCGTTCGCGGGCTTCTTCAATGGGGAGGTTTTCAGAAAGCTTAGTCATAGTTCAAGTGTAGCGGCTCACGTGCAGGCGGCGCAGGCTATTCCCTGTGCTATTCCAGCGCTAGGTTATTCCACCACGCGGCCCACCGATGGCGGCAACGCGGCGCGCAGCTTCGTCAGCATCTCCTCATACTCGGCGGTCGGGTCGGAATCAGCTACGATAGCGCCACCGGCGGCAAGAGTCACCGTGCCCTCATCGTGCGCCACGAGCGTACGAATCACAATCGACAGGTTCGCCGAACCATCCGCAGACACAAAACCCAGGGCACCCGAATACACGCCGCGAGCGCGACCCTCCAGACCCTCAATAATCTGCATGGTCGAGGGCTTCGGAGCACCAGTCATCGAACCGCCCGGGAAGCACACCCGCGCGGCAGCCACCGCGCTCACGCCCTCACGCAGACGCGAACTGACCGTAGACACCAGCTGATGCACCGTCGAATAGCTCTCCACGCCCATAAGCACGGGCACGCGCACAGACGCCGGGTCAGACACTGTGGACAGGTCATTACGTAGCAAATCCACGATCATGAGGTTCTCAGCGCGGGTCTTCTCATCGGTACGCAACCATGCCGCTGCCGCGGCATCTTCTTCCGGGGTGGCGCCGCGCGGTACCGTGCCCTTAATCGGCTTGGTTTGCGCGTTGCGGTGCGTATCCACACTCAAAAAACGCTCCGGCGAAGAAGAAAGCACCGAAAAATCACCGCACCGCAAATACGCCGCATACGGCGCCGAATTGTGGGCGCGCTGGCGGCGGTACAGCTCAAAGAAAAGCTCCGGGCTCGGATTGGGGATGCGCGCGACCGTCTGCGCGGTCAGGCACACCTCGTAGCTGTTACCCTCGTAGATTTCGTGCTGACTAGCGCGGACGGCGTCCATGTAGGCTTCCGCGGCGGGTGCCGGGAAGAGCAGGAGCTCGGCGAGCTCAGGGGCATTGTCAGGGGTGTTGACGGGAGTATTTTCGGAGGCGCACTCCCCCGCCGCGCTCAGCAGCTGTTCCGCTGCCTCACACCACGACTCATCGCCCACCAGCCAGCTACGCGCCGCAGCCCCCGGGCGGGCATGCTCATGCACCAGGTAGCGGACCGCCGGCAACCACAGAGAATCCGGGGTCGGCGCCTCATACGCCGGCAGATAGCCCGGCACCGGGTGGCCGTGCTCCATGCCCATGGCGGCACGCGCCTCATAGCCGAAATAGCCCACGTAACCGCCACGCAAACCCGCGGGCAGACCGGTTGCCGCCGCGGTATCCGGGTGCACGCGCGGTGCGCGGGCGAGCGCCGCCTCCAACTGGGCGAAGGGGTCTTCCCCGCCAGACTCAGCCGCCGCACGCGCCGAATCCACGCGCAAGGGCGACAGCTGCGCCGGAACCACACCCACATACGAGGCAACCGACATGGGCGACTCCTCGCGCGCGGAATCCAGCCAGAAGGAATACTCAGCGCCACCGCTCAGCAGCGGGTACGCCTCCTCGCAGTTCACCGCGAAAGGAAGCGGGCGCACGACAAGCTCCCGCGTCTGCGCATCCCACGGGATGCTCTGCAGAGTACTCGGCAGGGCATTCGGGGAGGCAGATGCGGGAGCGTTCGGGGTAGAAAAAATACGGTCCGCGGAAGTTTCAGTCACGGACTCCATTGTATGGCGTGCAGGCGAACCGGTGGTTTAGTGAACGACTGCGGGTGCTTCGCCGTTTTCGCTGGTCATCGGCAGGCCGGCAGCAAACCACGCACTGGTGCCGCCTGCAATGTTGTGTGCGGCGTAGCCGTGCTCACGCAGGAAGGTTGCCGCGCGGTTCGAACGGCCGCCACCGTGGCAGATGACGTAGAAGTCCTCACCGGGTGCGGGCAGCTCAGCCAGACGCTCAGTAATGGTGCCGAGGGTGATGTGCTTGGCGCCGGTCGCGTGGCCACCCTCCCACTCGTAGTCTTCACGCACGTCGATGATGGTTGCGCCTGCGGGAACGTCGCGGGGGTCAACCTGGGGTACAGCGGTCATGGGGTTCTCCTTTGAATTGAACTAGAACAAGCCGGTCGGCACGGTGGGGTGCCGGGTGGGCATAGTTGTGATTCCACTCTATCGCTTTGGGGGTGCGTGGCGCATCTAGCCCGGTATTTGGGGGTTTGTGAGATTCAGAAGCAGTGCATACGAAAAAATCGAAATGGTTTTTCATGCACTGATTGATGGTTCAATCTTTGAAATACAGGCACACACCATGTATACATATGCACCCATAAGGGTATACACTTATACACATATTGTCCGGGTCACACAGAACCCGGGCTTGCACAGAAAAGAATTACCACCATGTCCAACACCATCACAGGTGCCGAACCCAAGGACACCAAGACCTTCTTCGGCCACCCGAGCATGCTCGCGAACCTGTTCACCGTAGAAATGTGGGAGCGCTTCTCCTTCTACGGCATGCAGGGCATCATGATCTACTACCTGTACTACACCGCCGACAAGGGCGGCCTGGGCCTCGACAAGGACCTCGCCACCGGCGTTATCGGCGCGTACGGTGCAGTCGTGTACCTCATGGCAATCCTCGGCGGTATCCTCGGTGACCGAATCCTCGGCCCCGAGCGTACCCTCTTCTACTCCGCCATCGGCATTATGGCGGGTCACATCTCCCTCTCCCTCATCCCCGGCATCCCCGGCGTGGTGATTGGTCTGCTGCTGGTCGCTATCGGCTCCGGCGGCCTGAAGAGTAACGCATCCGTGCTGGTCGGTTCGCTCTACAGCGACAACGACTCACGCCGTGACGCAGGCTTCACCATCTTCTACATCGGTGTGAACACCGGTGCACTGCTCGGCCCGATCCTGACCGGTTGGGGCTGGAGCACCTGGGGCTTCCACATGGGCTTCGGTTTTGCCGCAATCGGTATGGCTGCCGGCCTGATTCAGTACTCGCTGACCCGCAAGAACCTGCCCGCCTCCGTACACCACGTGGGCACCCCCTTCACCGGCGCCCAGAAGCGTAACTTCTTCCTGGCACTGGTCGGTATCGTCGTCGTTCTCGGCATCCTGCTGGCAACCGGCCTGATGACCGCAGACAACCTCAAGAACTGGGTCATGGGCTTCATCTTCATCGGCGCTATCGCCCTGTTCGCACAGATGCTGACCGCCAAGGACGTCACCTCCGATGAGCGTTCCCGCGTCACCGCATTCATCCCCCTGTGGATTGCAAACGCCGTGTTCTGGGCACTGTACCAGCAGCAGTTCACCGTCATGGCGGTGTACTCGGATGAGCGCCTCAACTGGAACATCCTGGGCATGGAGCTGAGCCCGAACCTGGTCAACTCCATCAACCCGATCTTCATCATCGTCTTCGGCATGATGTTCTCCGCCCTGTGGACCAAGTGGGGCGACCGCCAGCCGGTCACCACCCTGAAGTTCTCCGCAGCGCTGATTATTATCGGTCTGGCGTTCTGGATCTTCCTCACCCAGGCGGGCGTTCAGAGCGTGAACGTCGGCTGGATCGTGCTGATTCTGTTCGTCTGCACCATCGCCGAGCTGATCATTTCGCCGGTGGGTATTTCGCTGGCGACCAAGCTCGCACCGAAGGCGCACCGCGTGAACATGATGGCGCTGTATTTCACCTCCGTAGCAATGGGTACCGTGCTCTCCGGTTGGCTGGCTCCGTTCTACAGCATGGAAACTGAAGTTCCCTACTTCACCTGGATGGGCATTATCACCATCGCGACCGGTGTGCTGCTGTTCCTGGTGCACAAGCCGGTTCAGAAGCTCATGCGCGGCGTGAAGTAACCGCATTTGCCTGTACCGCTGACTCGCTGCTTTCGGGCGGCGTGATCGTGTAGGCGAACGCATATAGGCTAGGGCCCCGAATCCTTGAATTACCAAGGGTTCGGGGCCCCTACTGTACGCCCTGGTACATGCCCCGGCGTATACCCCGGCGCCGGAGCGCTGGAATGTTTGGGGAGGTTCAGGAGGGCGGGTTTAGGGGCGTTCGGGGCGTTTTCCTTAATGAGACAATCCGCGCAGATTTTCTTATTAAGCGCCTTAATAAGAAAATCGAAGTGTATTGTCTTATTAAGACCCCCACCCCACGACCAGCAACCAACACGCAGGAGGAGGAACCATGCCCTCAGCCATCACCTGGCCCGCCCTCACATGGGAGCCGCAAACCCCCTGGGTGCACCGGGACGCCCTCGCCTCCCGACGAGCAACGCGCCGCAACTCCGGCACCTTCTCCAGCGCCGTACCCGCCTCCATTGCCGCACTCAACGTTAAGCTTGACACCACATTGAGGGGAGCTCTCCAAGGAACCGCTTTCTATATGAACCTCTTCGATAAGCGGTTCCACCACATCGGCGGCATCCCCTTCTCCGCGGTTCTTCTGCGCGGCGAATCCGCCTCCAGCTCGCAAATTGAAAACCTCACCGTTAGCGCCCGCAAGCTCTCACTGGCTGTCCTGGGCGCGCGCGGATCAAAAGTAGGAATCAATGCTGAACTGGTAGCACGCAATGTATATGCCATGCGCGCTGCCTTGGACACGGCAGAAAATATCAGTGTCGACAGTATCCTAGCCATGCACCGCGAGCTGACCCGCGGCCTGCAGCAGGACTCCGGCATGCTTCGCACCGAATGGGTGTGGATTAAGGGTGATTCGCCGGTAACCGCCGACTATGTGGCACCGCACCATGAGAGAGTTCCTGCCGCTCTCGAAGACCTTGTAACCTTCATGAACCGCCGCGATATTGACCCCCTCGCGCAGGCGGCGATTGCTCACGCCCAATTTGAAACGATTCACCCCTTCACCGACGGCAACGGCAGAACCGGACGCGCCCTCATCTCCTCGCTCCTCCGAGCTCGAGGAGTTACTCAGCACGTCACTCTTCCCATCTCCTCAGGCCTGTTACACGATACCGAAGGGTACATTCAGGCGCTCACCGACTACCGTGCAGGTGACGCTGAACCCATTGTTAAGCTCTTCAGTAGAGCCATCAATCAAGCCCTCCTCAATGTAGAGTGGCTGGCTCAAGATATTGAGAATCTACAACAGCAGATACTAGCCACTGCCCAGCGTAAAACCCCTCTCCTGCGTTCCCTCACTGACCTATGCTGCACTGAGCCCGCCTTCACTGCGCACATGGTGGAGGAGCACACGCAGGGGTCCCGAGCTAGTGTGTATCGCCTCCTCAACCGCATGGTGGAGCTGCAGATTCTGCGTGAAGAACGCGTCAAAATTCAGGGGCAAAAAGTGTGGACTGTCCCTGCTCTCAACCGCGCCCTCGACGACTTCGCGGCACGAGCAGGACGACGCGGATAGATGCGCCATCGAGTTCGATAACCCGCGCGAAAATTCTGTAGCCGTAGGCGGGTTGCCGCGCGCGGAACTGTGACGATTTATGTCTCCGCGTGAACGCGCGTGACGGAAAACAGGGTCACAAAAGGACGCATTAAGCCACGAACAGAAATCTACTAGACAGCCCTCAAGCACAGGTCTAAGGTGAATCCAGAACGAGCCGGAAAACCTTCCGGCACGACCCTTCAACCCTTAGCCGAGGAGAAAATCATGGCACTTTACCTGGTAGAACTGACCCCCGCACAGCCGTCCAAGGACGAAGCAACCGCACTCATCGAGACCGTCAACTCGTCCCTGACCAACGGCGCCGAGCTCATCGAAACCCAGGTCTCCGCAGACCACAAGATCGTCTTCGTCATCGTCGAATCCGAGAACACCGCATTCGGCCCCGACCTCGCCGCAGCAATCGGTGAGCGCGCAACCGTCGCAGGCCCCGACGCAGTCCGCCTGGTCGGCGCAGAGCTCGAAGACATCAAGAAGCTCAAGAAGGACGCAGACTACCTGGTTGAGTGGGACATCCCCGCAGAGATCACCATGGAACAGTACCTGACCCGCAAGAAGGCAAACGCCCCCAAGTACGCTGAAGTACCCGAGGTTTCCTTCCTGCGCACCTATGTTCGCGAAGACACCGCAAAGTGCCTCTGCTTCTACGACGCACCCGACGAAGAAGCTGTTGTTCGCGCCCGCAAGGCCGTCAGCACCCCCATCGACCGACTGTTCAAGCTGCACGCATAGACGCGATGCTCCCCGCTTAGGAGAAACCCCATGTCCGAGTTCACTCTCGAACCCCTCTACGACTACCCCCAGCGCGAGCAGGTGCTCGCACTCGCCCGAACCCACGCTAGCGCGGTTGACCGTGGCGAGCGTTCCCCCTTCGAGAACCTGCGCGAAATCGCTAAGGACGGCCTGATTACCCTGGGCCGTGACGGCGGCTCCCTGGTCCCCCAGGTTTCGGTAGCGTTCGACCTTGCCACCGAGGATGCCTCCACGGCGTTCTCCCTGTGGGCTCACCGCTCCACCATCGCGTTCTTTGACGCTGTGGGCCGCGAGCTGCCCGAGGGTCTGGCGGATGCAACCGTCAGCGGCACCACCGCGATGGCGGCAGCGTACAAGGAGGCTTCGGGCCTGGCACCGATTAAGGTTGAGGGCACTCTCGTTGAGGGCGGTCTGAAGCTGAACGGTTCCGTGTCGTGGGCGTCGAACCTGTACCCGGGCGGCGTGATTGTTCTTCCGGTGGCTGTGCAGAACGCCCCGGAGAGCCACCCGAACCGCTACATCGTGACGGTTCGCCAGAACGTTGAGGGTCTGAGCGTTGACTACCACCGCAACCTGCTGGCACTGAACGGCACCGAGTCTGGCACTCTGAAGTTCGAGGACGTTTTCGTTCCGAGCGAGGACATTCTGAGCGACAATATTGAGGCGTTCCTGCACGATGTGACCGCGCCGTTCCTGCTGGTTCAGTCGTCGTTCTGCCTGGGTCTTGCCGCTGGCGCCCTGCAGGAGGCTGCTAAGCACCTGGACGTCTCTCAGGGCGTGTTCCGCCCTGAGTTCCCGCTGATTCTGACCGAGTACCAGAGCCTGCGTGAGGAACTGATTCGTCTGGCGTCTGAGCCGGAGCGTGCTGAGCGTCGTGACCTGCTGAGCTTGCGTTTGGGTGTTTCGCACTTTGCGACCATTGCTACTCACTTTGAGCTGCAGGTTGTTGGAGGCGCCGGTTACGTGGCTACTTCCCCGACTGCTCGTCGCCTGCGTGAGGCGTCGTTCCTGCCGGTTCAGTCGCCGACCGAAGGTCACCTGCGATATGAGTTGGCGCGTTACGATCACCTGGAGAACCTGCGTGACGCTCTCTAAGCTAATGAGCTACGTATAGCGAGTGTTTTTATTCGCTCTTTGCATCAATACCCCGTATATGCTTTGAATTGCATATACGGGGTATTGATGCATTCTGGGCTATATACGGGATATGGAGCCCACAATAAAAGAAGACTATGCCCTAATTAACGTATCTCTGCTCATATTTATAGGCGTTTAGCTGTGACCTACACCCATATGCGCGTAGAATTATGTGGAATTTTATACACCACCACATTCACCTCAGGAGCTCCCTTTGAGCATCTCTAAACTTCTCGGCTTTGACTGGTCGATTCACGGCGACGGTCGAAGCATTCAGCCCGGTTCCTTCGTCGCCCCGAACGAGCGCCTCGCCTGGCCGATTACTATCGGCATTGGCGCGCAGCACGTGGTTGCAATGTTCGGCGCAACCTTCCTCGTGCCGATTATTACCGGCTTCCCGCCGGCAACCACCCTGTTCTTCTCGGGTCTCGGCACGGTCCTGTTCCTGCTCATTACTCGCGGACGCGTCCCCTCCTACTTGGGTTCTTCGTTTGCGTTCATTGCGCCCCTCGCGGCTGCCAAGAGCTCGCACGGCCCGGCGGGTGCCCTCGGCGGTATCGTCATGGCGGGTGTGGCACTGTTCCTGGTCGGTCTGATTGTTCAGTTCGCTGGCACCGGCTGGCTCACCAAGCTCATGCCCCCGGTCGTGACCGGTTCGATTGTGGCACTCATTGGCTTCAACCTGGCGCCCAGCGCTAAGGACAACTTCATGGTGGCACCGGTGACCGCGCTGGTGACCCTGTGCTCCATCATCCTGATTTCGGTCCTGTTCAAGGGCATCATTGGCCGCCTGTCCATCCTGCTGGGTGTGGGCATTGGCTACATCACCGCTGTGATTCGCGGCGAGGTGGACTTCTCGAAGATTGACAAGGCTGTGCAGACCCAGGGCATCATTGGCCTGCCGCAGTTCCAGACCCCCGAGTTCCATTGGGAGCTCGCCGGCCTGTTCATCCCCGTGATTCTGGTGCTCGTGGCTGAGAACATCGGTCACGTGAAGTCTGTTGCTCTGATGAGCGGCAAGAACCTCGACGACTACTCGGGCCGCGCCCTCATGGCAGACGGCCTGGCAACCACCATCGCCGGTATGGGCGGCGGTTCCGGTACCACCACCTACGCTGAGAACATCGGCGTGATGGCTGCAACCAAGGTGTACTCCACCGCAGCGTACTGGGTGGCGGCTATCTTCGCGATTGCGCTGTCCATGTTCCCCGCATTCGGTGCGGCAATTGCAACCGTTCCCGCGGGTGTTCTGGGTGGTGCCGCAACCGTTCTGTACGGCATGATCGGTATGCTCGGTGTTCGTATTTGGAGCGAGAACCGCGTTGATTTCTCGAACCAGATCAACCTGACCACCGCCGCTGTGGCGCTGATCGTGGGTATTGCGGACTACACCTGGACCTTCGGTGAGCTGTCCTTCGCCGGTATTGCACTGGGTACCGCTGCGACCCTGATTATCTTCCACCTGATGACCTTCATCGCGAAGTACACGAAGGCTGCTGGCGACCCGCTGGAGCCCTTCGATCCTGAGAAGAGCACTGAGGTGCACTAGGCGCCTGACCGCCCGTTGGAGTAATACTCCTGAGGCGTAGGCTGCAGAAAAGCGGCCCGGATGGAAACCAATCCATCCGGGCCGCTTTTGTTGTTAGCCCGATGTTCGATTAGGCCAGGCGGTATGTCGTATTGCGGTTGCCTCGACCACCTTCACGCACAATCACACCCTCCTGAAGAAGCTTCGTCAGAACGTACCGGACCTGCGGCTTCCGCAGCTCAGCAAAAGGCCCGGGAAGAGCACCCATGATGTCGTCGATACCGGCGGGGTGACGTAGCGAGCGCAGGGAGAGAAGCACCGCCTCCTGACGGTTACCAGGAACCGTAGATGACGATTGGCGCGGGTCTACTTCCGACTTCTGCTGCGGTGAACCAACATCGGCGGCACGAGCACCATCCAGAGGCTCCCTGCTGATAATCGCGGTAAAACGAATGACCCCATCAACGAATTGGATGGGTTTCAGCCCTGCCTGACGCACCGCCTCCTGAGCAGTATAGATGCCACTACCCTCACCTTCGATGACTCGGTATCCGTCGTCGGGGGTTGTTACGTGCGTGCAGACGTCATACAGGCGGTCGTTCACGCGGGAACGTTCTCCATACTCTTGCAGGCGCTGGAGAGTGATTCCGTATAGACCACCAGGGTTCTCTACAGAGATTCGGTCGGGGAAAATCCTGACGCGCACCTCTTCGGTATCTGCTTTGGGGTTGAGGCTGCGGTGTACGAGTGCATTCGACAGAATCTCACGAAGGGCAATATCGGGTACTTCCTGCCCGTTGATGAGATGCCCATTGGACAGCTCGACAACCGGGTGTGCCAGGTTCCGATTGATCCATGCCAGAGTCTCTTCGAGCATGGCGGGGATGGGGCCGTCCGCCTCGAATTTGTCGAGGTTGCGAGCTTTACCGTTTGGGTCGATGACGACTCCAGTGACTTTGAGCGAGGGCCTGAACTCTTGGGGGTAAGAACCCAAGGCGTACAGGCCGGCGAGGGAAAGGTTGTCGGTTCCGAGGGCAATAATTCCCTTGCGGCGGAGCACTTCTTCATCGGAGCTTCCAGCAAGGCGGCGTGATTTAGCGCGTACGTCTCGCAGATAAGCAGTTTTGAGGCCTTCGTCTAGGTCAGCTATGGAGGTGTATTCCACCGGCTCCTCATCGAATCCGGTGCGTGTCCGCTGAGCCACCATCAGGTCGGTTTCGTGGCGGCTCATTTCGTGGTCACCGTCGCCGGAACGCACGTACGCTTTACCGCCAATGTAGGCGGGTCGTTCGTAGGGAGGCAGCGGAGGAATTGTGGCAACAAAGATTTTGGTGCCTTCATAGAGGATAGTGCCAGATTCCATGGTGTTCGGCGGCTTGAGGCCCCTGCGGAGCTTGTTGCCGAGGGTTTTTTCTAGGTCTGCAGGGTCGTATACGCCTACAGGTGCAAAGTCATTATTCTCATCGAGTCCACAGATAATGATTCCGCCCGTGGAACTATTGGAGAAGCTACTAAGGGTTGCGTCCAGGCTTCCGGGGTAGCCTCCGTGGGCTTTTTTAACCTCAATAAACTGCGTATCGCTGCCGTGAGTACGCAGTAGTTTGATGGTTTCAGTAAGCCATTCGGGGGTCCATTCCACGTTGTTCATACAAAAAATTTTAGTCTAGACACAAATCAGATGTAAATCAGACACAAAAATTTGAGTCTAGACATAAAAGTTTATGTCTGAGTTATGTCTGCGGAGGCTCACCTAGCCGCTCGTGCTGGATAGCTAGTGTCGGCTGGCTAGTGCTAGGCGGCTAGGACCGTTCGGCGAGCATCGCCTCAATCGTCTGCGCCACACCGTCCTCGTGGAAGGGCGGGCAGGTGCGCCCCACCTTCGCAATGAGCGCCGGCTGACCCGACGCCATGGCGAAGCCCTCCCCCGCCCAGCAGAGCATCTCCGCATCATTCGGCATGTCACCAAACGCCATCACCTCGTGCGCCTCAATGCCGTGGCGTGCCGCGAACTTCTCCAAAATCCGCCCCTTATTCACGGTCTTAGAGCCCATCTCGATGAGCGGCTCACCGACCACGCCGCGGGTCACCGACACCAGCGAACCCACCGCCTGATGCACGCGTGCCTGCAGAATATCCGGGTCCATGCCGGGCACACGAATCAGGTACTTAATGACCGGGGTTGAACCAATACGTTCGAGCGCCTCGGCGATTTTCGCCTCCACCACGCGGGCGCCCTCAAGCACCTCACCGCCCTCGTGCGGGCCCTGAATGTAGACGGTATCCACGGTTTCGAGGGTGTAGGTGGCGTCGGGGAACATGGGCTCCAGCAGCTCGTGAGTACGGGCAATCACCGCAGGGTCAGCGCCGTTGACTTCTTCCACCTCGTTCGCGCCCAGGTGGTACACCACGGCACCGTTGGAACAGATGGCGTAGGAGTCGAAGTCGGTCTGCTCGCGCAGGGGCGTGAGCCAGCGGCTCGGGCGACCGGTGACGAAGACGATGTCAATCCCGGCGGCGCGGGCGGCCTCAAGGGCGCGCAAGGTCCGTGGACGGAATCGGAAATCGTGCCCGATGAGGGTGCCGTCCAGGTCGCTGGCGATGAGTTTAATCATGCAGTGTTTGCCTTCAGTGGTGGGGTGTATCGGTGCTGGATAAAGCGCGGGGCTCGTTAGACTGTGCCAGCGAGCCGGTGTGCCGCTATGCCGCCGGTTCCGCGTAGGTGACGGTCAGGAACGCGCGACCCAGACCGTGGCCGAGCAGGTTAAAGTTCACGACGGCGGGGCTGGCGTTCTCGTCAATATCGAGCTTCTCCACGTCCACGGCGGTGACGCAGAAGATGTAGCGATGCGGGCCGTGACCAGCCGGAGGGGCAGCACCCAGGAAGCCCGCCACACCGGCGTCGTTGCGGTGCGTCAGAGCGCCGGCGGGTGCATCCGCGCCAGTGTCAATGCTGGTCACGTTGGCGGGAATGTTGGAGACAGTCCAGTGCCAGAAGCCGCTAGGGACCGGTGCGTCCGGGTCGAAGCAGGTCAGCACGAAGGACTTGGTGCCCTCGGGGAAGCCGCTCCAGGACAGCTGCGGGGAGCGGTCCTGACCGCCCGCCACGCCGAAAAGGGCGGAGAGCATCCATTCGGGGGCGGTGCCGCCGTCCTGAATGTCGGTGGAGGTCAGGGTGAATTCGGGCAGGTCGGGCAGGCCCGCATAGGGTTCGCGGGGCAGGGGTGCGGTGCCGAGGTTGCTCATTATGCTCCTCAATGGTGGGGTTCGGGTGGATATGGCGACGCCGGCGGACAGAGTGAGCTATCCGCCGGCGAGGCGTAGATTATTTAGCCGTTGAGTACGGCGTCGAGTTCCTCGCGGGTGGGCGGGTTAGCGCCCGCGCGGGAGACGGTGATGCCGGCTGCGGTTGCGGAGAAACGCAGCAGGTCGGTGATGTCTTCGGCGGTCAGTACGGCGACCTTGGCGCGCGCCTCAGCACCGGCGATACCGCGGTCTAGCAGGCCCGCAACGAGTGCCGCCATGAGGGAGTCGCCGGCACCAACAGTGTCCGCAACCTCAACGCGGTGTGCGGGCTGGCTGATGCCCTCGGGGTACTTCTTGGTGAAGGCGATGGGGCCGTCCTCGCCACGGGTGATGACCATCAGCTCGGCGCCGAGGTCAAGCCACGCGCGTGCGGTGTCGTCGAGGGAGCGGTCGGGGTAGAGCCACTGCAGGTCCTCGTCGGATGCCTTCACTACGGTGGAGAGGGACACGAACTTTTCAGCCCATGCGCGGCCCTCGTCGACGTTGTGGATGAGGGTGGGGCGGCAGTTCGGGTCGTAGCTGAGCAGGGCGCTGTCGCGGGCTGCTTCGAAGGCTGCTGCGACCACGTGCGCGCCGGGTTCGAGCATGGCTGCGATGGAGCCGGTGTGCACTGCGTCGGAGCTGCGTGCCAGTTCGGTGAGCTTCTCTGCGACGGAGTCGAGGGACCAGGTGATGTCGAATTCGTACTCTGCCGCGCCGTCGGCACCGATGGTTGCCTGGGCGACGGAGGTGCGCTCAGCACTGTGCTCGAAGGGCAGAGTTACCTGGGATGCTTCCAGGTGTGCGTCAATGCTCTTGCCGTAGGCGTCGGGGCCGTAGTGGCCGACGAAGTTGGTGGGGTGGCCGAGGCGGCGTGCGCCCACGGCTACGTTCATGGGCGATCCGCCGGGGTAGGCGCGGGTTTCTCCGTCGTGCTGGTGGACGACGTCTACGAGTGCTTCACCGATTACAGTCAACATGGTTTCAATTCTACTCATGTTTTCCGGGCCGTGGAGTGTGTTTTTGTGGGTATTTAAAGTGGTTTTACTTTTCCTTTTGAGGGCTTATGTTGGCTTGTCGTGTGGGTTCACAAACTGCCTTCTGTCTCTTCTGACTTTTAGCCCCAATATCACTAATTTTGAGGCTCCGGAGGGGTTCGCACGGGTTAGACTTAAACCGACGCCGGGTCTTAACGCCCGGCACGGTATTGACGCGACAGCATCGTCGCGCCTACCCTCCAACGACGAAGTTAGGAAGAAGGTCATACGTGACGACTGCAACCGCTACCTGGGTTAACCGTGAGGCTACCGCAGAGGAGCTGATCCCCCTCATCGGTAAGCTGCACCGCGAGAACGGCGTGGTGCTGAGCATTCACGGCCGCAGCCTGGTCAACAAGTCTGTCATTGAGCTGCTGAAGCTGCACGATTTCGTATCCCACATCGACGGTGCGCCCCTGAACCCCGCGCACTCCCTCGAGCTGGTTCGCGCCCTGGTTGAGCTGAACCTGGGCGCGTGCTCGATTAACATTGCTGCTCTGCACAAGGCACACCGTGAGGCTGGCTCCCCCGAGCTGTCCATGTGGCTGCCCGAGCAGCTGGGTTCCTCCGTGAACCACCAGGGCGACCAGCCTAAGGAGCAGGACGTTGTGCTGTACGGCTTCGGTCGTATTGGTCGCCTGCTGGCCCGCATCCTGCTGGAGCGTTCCTCCTCGCCGCTGGGTTCCGGCCTGAACCTGCGCGCCGTGGTGGTGCGTAAGAACGGTGATAAGGACCTGGTTAAGCGCGCCTCCCTGCTGGAGCGCGACTCGGTTCACGGCCCCTTCAAGGGCGTTATTGAGGTGGATGAGGAGAACAGCACCATCATCGCTAACGGTGTTCCGGTTCGCTTCATTTACTCCTCAGACCCGACCACCGTCGACTACACCGAGTACGGCATCAAGGACGCTCTGCTGGTGGACAACACCGGCCGCTGGCGCGACGTTCCGGGCCTCGAGCAGCACCTGAACCGCCCCGGTATTTCTCGTGTTCTGCTGACCGCTCCCGGTAAGGGCGACATGAAGAACATCGTGTTCGGCGTGAACGATGACGTCATCACCGATGAGGACAAGATTCTCTCCGCAGCATCCTGCACCACCAACGCGATTACTCCGGCACTGAAGGTTCTGGATGACGCATACGGTGTTGAGCGCGGCCACGTTGAGACCGTTCACGCATTCACCAACGATCAGAACCTGATTGACAACTTCCACAAGGGTGACCGCCGCGGTCGCTCCGCTGTGCTGAACATGGTCATCACCGAGACCGGTGCTGCAAAGGCTGTTTCTAAGGCTCTGCCGCAGCTGGAAGGCAAGCTGACCGGTAACGCTATCCGCGTTCCCACCCCGGACGTCTCCATGGCAATCCTGAACGTGAAGCTGACCAAGCCCGCAGGTTCCGCTGAGGAGCTGAATGAGCTGTTCCGCCGCGAGTCCATCGACGGCGAGCTGCGCCGCCAGGTGGGCTACTCGGATTCCCCCGAGGCTGTTTCCACCGACTTCGTGGGTTCCCGCACCGCAGGTGTTGTGGACTCGCTGGCTACCGTAGTGACCGATGACTCCGCAATTGTCTACGTCTGGTACGACAACGAGTTCGGTTACTCCTGCCAGGTGATTCGCGTTCTGGAGCGTATGGGCGGCTACGACGTCCCCTCCTACCCTGCTAAGTAAGCTACCCCAGCTCATCTAGCACACATATAACAAACCCACCGGTACATATAGCCAATTGGTTATATTGCCGGTGGGTTTGTTTATGAGGTTATATACGCAAATAAGCGGTGCCGCACAGAGGCTCCGAAGAACTACGTGAGCGGTAAATTACGCCTTACGGCGGTACACCACACCCTGATGCGCCCGTAGCATGAAGCTCGAGGGCACCGGGCGGTTTGCCGCATCCACCTCAGACATGCTTATGAAGGCATGCAGGCTTAAAACCCTTACGCCTGACCGAAGACCTCGTTGAGGTGGGCAGTATAGTCAGCGAGATACTGTTCGACCTGCGGATTTTTAATCACGTCATAGCAAATAAAGGTGGGCAACTGGGTAGTCCCCATGAACTCATGGGCCTTATGAAAGTGCATATAGAGGGCATCTACCCCGAGTCCCTCAAAGAAGTCGCCCTCCCGGGTAAAAGCTTCGCGAGGCGCGTTCCACGTCAGCGACAGCATATGACGCCGCCCCTGAAGAAGACCGCCCGTGCCGTATCCTTCAGTGGGGCTGACCCTGTGGCGACCATCATTAGCGTACAGGGTACCCGCACCGGCGGTAAACACCTCGTCCATATATTTTTTCACGGTCCACGGCTCGTGCATCCACCAACCGGGCATCTGCCAGATGACCGCATCCATCCACTGGAATTTTTCTACTTCCTGGTGAATATCGTACCCGTCGTCAATCACAGTTTCTCGCACATGATGACCGAGCGCCGATAACGTATCACGGGCTACTTGATGCAGGGTGTGGTTCAGACGACCCGCCGAGTGGGCGAATGCTTTACCGCCGTCAATCAAAAGAATATTCACTGTAGTTCACTCCTTAAACTCAACACCGCGAGAACGGTTGGCTGTATTCCAGCCGCTTGTTCCACAGTACAGGGCTGCTACGCTGTGAAACAGCCCTTAAAATTACCGCTTACGGTAAATTACGCCTTACGGCGGTACACCACACCCTGATGTGCCCGCAGCGTGAAGCTCAAGGGCACTGGGCGGTTTGCCGCATCCACCAGGCCGGAAGGAACCTTCACGGTCACATCCTTCGAGCCGGTGTTCAGGGCAGCCCAACCGCACGTAAAGGCACGAGTCTGAGCGGTCTTCTGAGCGATAATGCCGCCGACCGGATCGCCCAGGTCGTAGGAAAGCTCCGGGGCGTGCGGGATCTCGTCGTAGGCGTCGTGGTGGGTTGCGCTGATGCCGGTGAAGGCGCCTCCACCAAACACCCAGAAGCCCGCCAAACCGTACAGGAAGTTCTCATCCGTACCGGTAATAGCAGCCTTGCGGTCGCTGAGCGGGGTACGCAGAATCGTCACCTTCTTCTGCGAGGCGGCGCTACGGCCACCCAGACCCGCAAAAGTAGTACCCAGGTTCACGTCGCCCGCCGAGCCGTTCGCAATCTCACGACCCTGCATCACGGCGTACGGCGAAGACAGGTAGTCGTTCGGACCCCAGCCGAGCCACACCTCCTCAAAGCCGCCACCGTAGGCGCTGTGACGCTCCCACTTGCCGTAACGCAGACGAGACTCAGCAATATTGGGCACCAGAATCTTGCCGATTTTATTCAGCTCAATACCGGCGTACGCGACCAGAAAATCCAGGTGCTCACGGATCTTCGTCATAGACTCCACACCCTGGATGGGCAGGTCCAGACCGTAGTAATCGTTCTCCACGTCGTTATCAGCCATGACCCCGTCAAAGGGTGAGTCGCGCATTTCGCGCACCACAGCGTCCACCCAGTGCCAACGATAGTCGGCGTTCCACACCTGCATCTGGAAGTGCTTGGGGTAGCCCTTCCACTCGATACGGTCACCGTTGAGGCGGTGCGCGAAGAAATCCTTACCGGAGTTCGCCATCGACTGCGCCAGCGGGTAAGAGACACCCGAAGAATAGATCGGGCCGGGCTCATAAGAGCGGGTGGAAGACAGGCACTTATACGCCAGCACCACCATTTGAGGTGCACGCTTCTTCAGGTAGCGTGCCGCGTCCAGTTCCCAGGGCTGCAGGATTGCGACAGAGTAGTTCTTGACCGCAAAATCAAGCTGCTGCTGGGTAATGGGCTTACCGCCGTAGCGGACCCAGGCACCAAATTTGCCGGGTCCGCCCAAGCGGGTGAGTTTATTCGCCATCGTACTCCGGGTCGAATTCGGGGGCGCGAGGGGGCAGCTTGCCCAGCTCGCGGTAGATCGTGTTGTAGCGGTCCATGACCAGTCGCAGCTGGAAGAAGCTGACGATACGGTCGTAGGCGTTCACACAGTAGCGTTCGTAGATGCTGGGCTCCTCCATGAGGGTGCGCAGCGCCGCCGCGAAGCCGTGAATATCGCCGGGGATGGTCAAGATACCGCAGTTACCAATTTCGTGGCCGTCGGGGGCGACCAGCACATCGTCGATGAGCTGGGACATACCGCCCACGTCGGTGCTGACCAGCGGGATGGACGCAGCCATCGCCTCGAGCGCCACAATCGGCTGACCCTCATTGTAGCTGGGCATGAGCAGCAGGTCGAAGCGGTCGAGCATCGCACGCACGTTCACGGTGCCGTGGAAGGTGATGTACTCGCCCATGTTGAGCTCTTCGATGGTGCGCAGGCACAGTTCGTAGTACTCGGGCAGGTGATCCTTGGGGCCGAGCACGTCCAGGTGGAAGTTCATCAGACCCTGATCGCGCAGCACCGCGAGGGAACGAATCAGGTCGGTCAGGCCCTTAATGGGCACCACGCGGGCGATGAACACGAAGCGCCACACGTGGCCGCGGCCCTCAGCGAGGATGCGGGCACGCGCCGCCTGGCGGGCGTAGTAGGCTTCCGCCACGGACTCGATGAGCATACCGTTGGGCAGAATGATTGCGCGGTCCTTCTCACCCTCGTTCATCTGGTCGATGGGCGCGCCAATACCGCGTGCCTCTTCCAGAGCCTTGGGGTACAGGTAGGTTGCCATGTCAGCGCTGGGGTAGCAGAAGCGTCCCATTTCGACGAACCAGACGGACCAGGCACGCTCGTCGAGGGTGACCGGGCCCAGGCCGGGGTGCTCACGCTCCTCGTTGAGGAAGGCGTAGTCGGTGGTGACGGGCTTCGCCATGTTGCGTTCGAGCTTGGTGTTCACGGTGTCGCGAATGTACAGGTTATGCTCGGTCAGCAGGAAGCTGGTGCCGTGGTCACGTGCGGCTGCGGCGGCGATGAGTGCCGCGTAGCCGGTGGTGTGGGCGTGGTAGACGCGGGCGTGCGGCATCCGCTCGTGCAGGATCGCAAAGAGGATGGAGACGAAGTCGCGCACCTTCCAGAAGAGCTCACCGAAGGGCACCTCGGAGAAGAAGCCCAGACCCGCAATCGCCTGCATGAACTCACGGGTTCCGAAGAGACCGAAGAGGTTATAGCTGCGGGTTGCGGGGTTGATGCCCTCGTCGTAGAGCTTCCAGAGGGGGTTCACGTCGCCGGCGATGAGGGCGCTGAATCCGTCCATGAGGCGCTGGGTGAGCGCCTGACGCTCCGCAAAGTTCATGCGCAGTGCGGAGGGGTCGCAGGCTTCCGCGAAGGCGTCGCGGTTGACTTCCAGGCTCAGGTACAGCACCTTGACCCACTTGACGTTCTCGGGCATGCCGTAGAGGTCTTCGTGGGGGGAGTTCTTATCCCAGGCGATGTGAATAATGCCGTAGGTCAGATCCGGGTTTTCGCAGACGATATCGTGCACCACCGCGGACACCCCACCCTTGAGGTAGGGGTAGGTGGATTCCATGATGATGGCGACGTCAACGTCCGGGTATTCGGGGTCGCTGTAGTGGGGGCCGGGAGCCGGAAGCTGCAGCGGCGCGTAGTGGTTTCGGTACATCTGTTCAGTCATTGTCGTGTGTATCTTTCGCGGACCGTGCGGTTCTTACCAGGCGAGGGCTCGACGCCAGAAGAGGGAGTACTCGGGTGCAGCCCACGCCTGACGGTAGACGCGGTAGCATGCGAAGGCGAGCACTGTCTCGCCCACGATGATGGGCAGGTAGCCGGTCTCGTTGGGCAGGATCATGAAGGAGATGAAGAGCAGCACCAGGTGCGCTGCGGAGAGCAGCTGCACGGTGACGTACATGGTCATGTACTCGATCTGGTAAATCAGCAGTGCCACTGCAACGAAGAGGAACGCCACGACCAGGCCGGAGAGCGCCAGCGGGTAGGACTGCGGCAGGAAGATGAACATCAGGATGCCGGTGACAATAGCGCTGGCGATGTAAATCAGCAGGGAGTTACGGATAGCGTGGTTGGAGGTGCGCAGAGCCTTCGAGGACTCCTCCTGAACACCCTTGTAGGGCAGGCGGTCGAAGATGGTCCACAGGTGCTGGATGCTTGCGTTGACGCGGTCTGCCTCCACCACGAAGAAGTAGTTGTAGGCGATAACGCAGGGGATCAGGCTCAGGTAGATTGCCACGACGTTGATTTCACCGCCGGTGACCAGGAAGAGCATGTACTTATCAGCCCAGATGATGGAGCCGGTGAAGAAGCCGCGCAGGGCGTCGAGCGCAATGTCCTTGAGCGGGATGCGCGCGAAGTGCAGCAGGTGCACCAGGTCCTTACCGAGGCTCACAAGCAGGATGAGCGAACCAACCAGCGGCGGCAGGAACCAGATGACGGGATAGCAGTACAAGGCAAGAGTGTAGCCAAGCCACGCGATGAACCAGATGATGCGGTTCTTCGCGAGGTTCGGGATGACCAGCAGCTGCGCGAACGCAATGTTGAGAACGCCCAGGACGAAGAACGCACCGAATGCAGTCGGGCTCCAGTGAAGAACGAGGGCGACCGGAATTGCGAAGAGCAGCACCAGCGGCATGGTCATGAAGAAGAGATAGAGCCAGTTGCGGGTGAACGCGGTCAGGTCGGTAATGTCCTGGAACTGCGGCTCGGACATACGTGCGCGTACGGCTCGTGCTTCGGCACGCTTGAGCTGGTGCTCAAGGGTTTCAGCGTGAATACGCAGGCCTTCGCGGGCATCCGCAATCTTCTTGTGCTCCATCTGGATAGCACGGTAAAGGGGCAGGCAGGCTGCCTGGCTGAGCCAAGGAACGGTAATGGACGCCGCCAGAATCACCTGGATCAGGGGTACACCATCAAGGTTGTACCGGTTAATGGTCGGGGTGACCATGGGGAAGACGGTGGTCAGCAGGGCGACCGGAGAGACGTAAAGCAGAAAGTTAATGAGGAGGCGCCATGCGCTGTTGCTTTTTTCCTCAGTACCGTGGTTGGTAGACAATCTTGCAGACTTTCAGTCGATAATCGTAAAGATTAGGGGCAGTGTGTTTGAACAGCACCGTGTGACGCGCCAGGGGAAAGAGTCGTCGTACCGAGAAGTGCCGGGTCCCCATGGCTTGCGCTGATGCCGCCGTGAATCAATATACGGCATATATCAACTAAAACCTTTGGTTTCCTTAACCCTCTACTTGATATTTGGAGGGATTTAGGACACACCCACATAATGCGCATCACACAAGAATGCAAAACATCTAGTGAGAGCAATATTCTATGCAATATACGCGGGGTACAACAACCTTGATTTGGGTGCTCCACGCGAGGTGCTGACGCGCTGGCACACCGGCACAAGGTTCACCCAACCAAGGATCCCCCGCACTACCTGCGCACGCACCATGTGTCCCTGCGCAAAAGCATCCCGGCCCCTCCCACAGGGAGGGAACCGGGATGCTCTAAGCGACCCTAACGGGCCTTAGCTATTTAGGATGCGCTCGAGAGAGTACGCAGTGCCACAGACACTACAGCCAAGCGCGGGTGACCGGATGCGTCGGGAGCAGCTTCGCGAATCTCCTGCAGGACGCGGTCGATGTTGCCGACGCGGGTCGGGTGCTCCTCAACCCAGGTGTCCAGAGCCTGCTGTGCACCTTCCACAGTGGAGAAGTCGCCCTTGGCGCCCTCTGCCACGGACAGTGCCAGCTCTGCTGCAGTCTCGTAGAGGCTGCCGCGCAGTGCCTGACGTGCCAGGATCTCCCAGCGGTCGTTGCGGGGCAGATCGGAGATGAGGCCGAGCAGCTCGTCCACGGTGAAGCGGTTGTAGGTTGCGAAGTAGACCGGTGCCAGCGAGGTTGCCTCGAAGTCGTGGTCGCGTGCCGCACGGATAACGTCCAGCAGGGCGTAGCCCTCGAAGCCGCGAATCCAGATGACGATGAGGTCCTCGGGCAGACCCCATGCCTCGCCTGCGTCGCGCTTTGCACGAACACGGTCGCGGGAGCTGCCGGAGAGGTACTCGGGCAGGTTACGGCGCATCTCGACGACGGAACCGAAGATCTCCAGCAGCTCAGAGATGCTGGTGCCAGCGACCACGCCACGCTCGGTGATGAACCAGCGGACTGCACGGTCCAGAACGCGCTGGTTGTCGCGCAGAACGGTGAACCATGCATCCAGCGGGGTCTTCGGGGGCAGTTCGCGGTGCAGCTTAGCTGCGGTGCCCAGCTCGAAGAGCTCGCGAGCGACGATGAAGGCGCGTGCGACGGAATCGATACCGACGTTGAACTCCTCCATCACGCGGTATGCGAAGGTGATACCGCCGATGTTGACCAGCTCGTTAGCGACGCGGGTGCAGATGATTTCCTTACGCAGCGGGTGCGAGTCCAGGTGCTGACCGAAACGCTCAACCAGTGCTGCCGGGAAGTAGCTGCGCAGAACGCCTTCCAGGTAGGGGTCCTCCGCGAAGTCGGTCTGCTCCAGTGCGTGGGTGAGGTAAATCTTCACGTACGCAGCCAGAACGGACAGCTCGGGGCGGGTCAGGCGGTCACCAGTGTTCTCCAGGCGTGCATCCAGCTCCTCGTCGGTGGGCAGGAACTCGACGGCGCGGTTCAGGCCGGCGTGCTCTTCCAGGTCGTGCATGAGGCGCTTGTACAGGTTGAGGCCCAGGAAGGAACCGTGGAACTCACCCTGCAGCAGCACGTTCTGCTCAACGTTGGTCTCGAGGACCTTGCCGCCGACCTCATCCTGCAGGGACTCGATGAAGGAAGCACGCTCTTCAACGGGCAGTTCGCCGTGTGCAACGAGGCGGTCCACCAGAATCTTGATGTTGACCTCGCGGTCACTGGTTTCCACACCTGCGGAGTTGTCGATTGCGTCGGTGTTGAGGATGACGCCGTTGAGCGCAGCCTCAATACGACCCAGCTGGGTGAAGCCGAGGTTACCACCCTCGCCAACAATCTTGGCGCGCAGGTCCTTGCCGTTGACGCGCAGTGCGTCGTTAGCCTTGTCGCCAACCTGTGCGTTGGTCTCGGTGGAGGCCTTCACGTAGGTACCGATACCACCGTTGTAAATCAGGTCAACCGGCGCCTTCAGGATTGCGGAAATCAGCTCGGTCGGTGCCAGCTCGGTGACGGACTCGTCCAGGCCCAGAACCTCGCGCACCTCGGGGGTGATCTCGATGGACTTCAGACCGCGAGAGTACACGCCACCACCGGCGGAAATCAGGTCGCGGTTGTAGTCCTGCCAGGAGGAACGGGGCAGGTTGTACAGGCGCTGACGCTCGTCGAAGGAGACAGCCGCGTCGGGGTTCGGGTCCAAGAAGATGTCGCGGTGGTCGAATGCTGCAACCAGGCGGGTTGCCTTGGAGCGGAGCAGACCGTTACCGAACACGTCACCGGACATGTCGCCAATGCCGACTGCGGTGAACTCTTCGGTCTGAGCGTCGTGGCCGAGCTCAGCGAAGTGACGCTTGACGGACTCCCATGCACCACGTGCGGTGATGCCCATAGCCTTGTGGTCGTAGCCGACGGAGCCGCCGGATGCGAAGGCGTCGCCCAGCCAGAAGCCGCGCTCCAGGCTGATTGCGTTTGCGGTGTCGGAGAATGCTGCGGTGCCCTTATCCGCTGCAACCACCAGGTAGTAGTCGTCAGCGTCGCGTGCTACAACACCTTCGGGGCGGACAACGGTCTCGGAGCCGTCGGTGCCCACTGCGAGGTTGTCGGTGACATCCAGCAGGGAGCCGATGAAGACCTTGTAGGACTCGCGGCCCTCGGTGATCCATGCGTCACGATCCACTGCGGGGTCGGGCAGCTGCTTGGGGTAGAAACCACCCTTCGCACCGGTGGGGATAATGACAGCGTTCTTCACCATCTGTGCCTTGACCAGGCCCAGAACCTCGGTGCGGAAGTCGTCACGGCGGTCCGACCAGCGCAGGCCACCACGTGCGACGCTACCGAAGCGCAGGTGAACACCCTCAACGCGCGGGGAGTAGACGAAAATCTCGAACTTGGGGCGGGGCAGGGGTGCGAAGTCGATCTCCTGCGGTGCCACCTTGAATGCGAGTGCGGGGCGGTCAGCCAGGTATGCGTTGGTGCGCAGGATAGCGCGGATGACCTTGCCGAGGGAACGCAGGTAGCGGTCAGCGTCCAGGGTGGGGATCTGGTTCAGTTCCTCAACCAGGGCTGCTTCGATTTCCTCACGGCGTGCGTTGCGCTGCTCATCGTTGAGGCCGTTGTTCGGGTCGAAGCTGACCTCGAAGAACTCGACCAGGTGCTTGGTGATGGCCGGGTTTGCGAGCAGGGTGTTCGACATGAAGGACGGGGTGTAGCCCAGGCCCAGCTGAATCAGGTAGTGGTTCAGGGCACGGAACAGACGTACTTCCTGCCAGGTCAGGCCCTCAGCCAGGATCAGGCGGTCCAGGGTATCGGACTCGCGCTCACCGAGCAGGTAGGCGTTCAGGGCGTCCTCGTAAAGGGAAGCCACAGCGTTTGCGTCCACGCCCTCGGGGAATTCAACTCCGAAGTCGTAGAGGTAGCCGTAGTCTTCGCCATCCTCAGGCTTGAACTCGTAGGGCTTCTGATCAACAACGACCAGGCCCATATTCTGCATAACCGGCAGAAGCTCGGTGAGGGTGTGAGGTGCGGACAGATAGGTCTTCAGTCGGGTGGTGTTGGCTTCGCCGGCTTCAACCTTGATTGCGGCGGGCTTCTGGCCCGAGAGAGATTCAAGAATCACGATATCCTCGATTGCTTGTTCTACTGTGTAATCGGCTCGGTAGGCTGCGCTAGTCGCATCTGCCCAGGCTGATGCGAGTCGGCGGCCTGCCGCTCCGGGTTTCCATGCCTCAATAGCAGCTGCGGTTGCTTCCACCCAGGAGCGGGCGGCTTCTTGCAGTCGCTTTTCGAGAGCTTGATGATCCGTCTTCGGCACATCATTGGGGTTGGTGAGCCGAATGCGGAAAAATAGGCGCGCCAACGATGAGGAGGACAGGTACACCTCATGGTCGATGGCACTAAAATCAAATTCCTGTTGGAACACCCGCTGAATACGGGAGCACACGTTCGTGTTGTAACGATCCCGAGGCAGGTACACCACGGCGGAAATAAACCGGTTGAACCGGTCTGCGCGCAGGAACAGGCGGGTCTTGCGGCGCTCCTCCAGGCCCATGATGCCGCCGAACGTATCGGTCAGGTCATTAGCGGAAGCGTGCAGCAGCTCCAGGCGCGGGTAATCCTCCAAGGCACCCAGAAGCGCCTTGTCAGAGTAAGAACCGGGGTGGTAGCCGAGGCGGCGGCGCACCATCGCGATACGCTCACGCACCAGCGGAGTCTCAATAGCGGGCAGTGCGTACGACTGACGGGTGAACAGACCCAGAATGACGTACTCACCAATCACGCGGCCGTTCAGGTCGAAGCGGCGCACACCAATGTAGTCCAGGTAGTCGTTCCGTGCGACGGTGGAGCGAGAGTTCGCCTTCGTGATGTACAGCGGGCGCGGGAACAGGGCGCGCTCCAGAGTCTCGCCTGAGAGCGGGATGCGGCTCTTACCCTCCGTGGTGCGCAGAATACCGAGCGCCGAACCGGGGCGGTCCACCAGCGAAATAGCGCCGGAGGTGCCATCCAGCACGCGCTCCTTAACACCCATAAACACGAAGTTGCCGCGGGTCAGCCAGCGCAGGAAGTCCTGTGCCACCTCCACACGGGAGGCAGGCTCCACACCGCGCGGGTTGGCGGCGTAGGATTCCTCGCCGTGACCCAGGGTTGCGCCGCGCAGGTCGTACATGGACTGCGCCAGGTCGAAAACGCGGGCGACCATAGCATCCAGGTCGGTGTGGCAGGCACGAACGTCAGCGAGGACGCGTTCAACTTCCTTCTCGCAGCGGCGCTGCTCTTCCTCAGTGAGGTAGCGGGTCAGGCGAACCGCAATCCAGGATTCAATAGCGACAGTGGTACCCGCCGGGGCGTTCTCGCTGAGCTTGAGGGAGGGCACGCCAAGAGTGGCGGTATCACCGCTGGCAAGGTTGCCGCGCATGCCGGTGCCACGCAGGCTCAGAAGGGTACCGTCCGGGCCGCGTTCAGCGAGGAAGGTGGGGTGAAGAATGGTGACGAAACCACCAAAGTGTGCGGCAAGGCATGCGGTCAGGGAGCTGACGATGTGCGGCATGTCGTCGGTCGCGACGTATAGGGTGGTGTTGTACTCGTCGTTGCGTGCGGCAACGACAGCGGTCTTAGGCAGGCGGATTTGAGCCAGCGCACGGTGGGTGCGAGCCAAATCCTCTAACTCTGCCGGGGTGAACTCTTCACGCTCATCTTCGGGGCTGTTCAGGAAATACTGCTCGACCCATGCATCGGCGCCAGCGAAGTGTGCCATAGCCTTGTCAGTCATTGACAATCTATCCTCCGAATATCGGTATCACTTCACTGTGACGGTGTCTGTGTGGTCTCATGTGCGCGCCGTGGCGCGCGAGCACTTATACCAAGCTTATACCTTCGAGGTGTTTCTGTCAGACATATCGCTCTTGTGGGCGTAGAAATTATTTTTATCTTCTTCCCAACTCCAGCGCGCATTTGGTACGGGTTCAAGAAAGTAGGTGCATCTTACGAGGCGGACACGTACAGTGAAACTATGAGTTTGCGTACTGAATCTTTCCTAGTGGGCCTCATTGGTGACGGCATCACCTCCTCCCTGACCCCTCCCATGCACGAGGCAGAGGCGGACGCGCACGGGGTGCGCTACCTGTACCGCCCCGTCGACCTGGACGCCCTGAACCTGGATGGCGCCTCCGCACCGGCGCTTCTGGATGCGGCGGCACTGCTCGGCTTTAACGCTTTCAACATCACGCACCCGTGCAAGCAGTCGGTCATGGAGCACCTGCACGAGCTTTCGGATGCGGCACGCGCCCTGGGCGCGGTCAATTGCGTGGTGATTGGCGAGGACGGCAGCTTCTACGGCGATAACACGGACTACTCCGGGTTCATTGCGGGCCTCAAGCGCGGCCTGCCGCAGGTTGCGGAGAATCCGGCGCGCCTGGAGCACGTGGTGCAGCTGGGTGCTGGCGGTGCCGGTAGCGCCACGGCGTACGCCCTGTGCCGCCTGGGGGTGCGCCGCCTGAGTCTCTTTGAGCGTGACGCGGCGAAGGCGCAGGGGCTTGCGGAGCAGCTGGGTGGGCTCTTCCCGCAGACCCGAATCGAGGTGCTGAGCGACAATGAGCGCTTGATTGAAGCTCTACTGGAGGCTCAGGGTTTGGTGAACGCAACCCCGGTGGGCATGCACGTGCATCCGGGTATGCCGTTGAGCGAGTCGGCACTGAGTGCCGGGGTGTTGCGCGAGGGCCTGTGGGTTGCGGATGTCATCTACCTGCCGCAACAGACGCAGCTGGTGCGCGCGGCGCGTGCCGCCGGATGCGAGGTGCTGACGGGCGGCTACATGGCGGTGGGTCAGGCGGTGGATGCGTTCCGTCTCTTCACTGGGTTGGAACCGAACGCTGAGCGTATGGCGGCGCATTTTGAGGTGCTGATTGCGGCTCAGCAGGGGGCTTAGAAGGTTAAACATACAGGTGGGGTTGGATAGATATCTATCCAACCCCACCTGTATTTATTCTATATACAGAATATATTGTTCGGGTTATGCATCCAGCTCAGCGAGGGACTTCTTGTACCCTTCACGAGCCGTCAGCGCACCCAACGCCACGAGCGCGCACATGGCGACCGTGAACACGGCGGGCAGCACCGCATTATGCAGGTCGGCACCGGCGAGGCTCGTCGCCACGGCGGGCGCCACGCCTCCAGAAATTGCGAAGCCAATCTGGGTGCCCAGCGCCAGGCCGGTCACGCGCACGCGGGTCGGGAACATCTCCGCATAGAAGGCGGGCCACACGCCGTTCGCCATGGAGTAGAGCGCGCCGTGCATGAGCACGCCGTAGGCGAAGATACCCACCCAGTTACCCTCGGTAATCGCGCCGAGGTACGGGAACATCACCAGGGACGAAGCAACCGCACCGGTAATGAACACGGGCTTACGACCAATCCGGTCGGCAAGCATGGCGGCGAGCGGAATCGCAATCAGACCGAGGGTGTTGGAGGCGACCGGCACCAGCAGCATGGTGCTGCGGTCAAGGCCGTAACCCTTGGTGGCGAAGGAAAGCGCGAAGGTCGTGAAGACCATGTTCACGGTGTTGACCATGGCACACACGGCGATGGTGAGTACGGCACGCTTGTGGTGCTTGAAGACCAGCATGAGCGGGGACTCGGTGAGCTTTTCGCGCTGCAGGTAGGCGGGCGGTTCAGAGAGGGTGCGGCGAATCAGCCAGGCGGTCACCACCACGAAGGCGGAGAGCCAGAAGGGTACGCGCCAGCCCCAGGTGAGCAGGTGCTCGTCCGGCAGGGCAGCGAAGGGAATGAACACGGCGGTCGCCAGTAGCGAGCCGAACTGGGTGCCCTGCAGGGTCCAGCTGGTCGTGAAGGCGCGCTGGTGTTCGTGGGCGTGCTCCAGGGAGATGGAGATGGAGCTTGCCTGCTCACCGGCGGCGGAGAGGCCCTGAATCATGCGGCAGATGACCAGCAGGGTGGGGGCGAGGATACCCGCCTCGCTGTAGGTCGGCAGGCAACCGATTGCGAAGGTTGCAAAGCCCATCAGGAAGAGCGTGAGCATCAGGACGAATCGGCGGCCGTAGCGGTCACCGAGGGGTCCAACGATCATGGCGCCGAAGGGGCGCACAACGTAGGCGACGCCCACAACCACCATGGATTTGAGGATGCCGATGGCGGCGGTGTCTTCGGGGAAGAAGATGCGGTTGAGCACGATTGCGGCGGCGGTGCCGTAGACGGCGAAGTCGTAGTATTCGAGGGCGGAGCCTATCCAGCTGGCGAGGGCGGCTCGTCGTGGTGATCGGGCGGGCGCGTCGGTGCGTCGGCTCATGGGTGGCTCCTTCGGTGCTATACCCGTTGGGAGGGTCGGGGCCGTGGTGTGGGCGGCCCGTGCGGTTTGTCAATGTGCCCTTCCAGTGTAGGGAGCACCCCACCCATTTTCCATAGGGTTACCTAAGTTCCCAGGGTTTGAAGTAGCAATAGCGGACGGACACCTCCAGCTCCAACCCCAGTCAGTTCATAAGCGATAAAGAAATTTGTAATTTCAAAAATGCGCAACAGGACTTTCGCACTCCAACCCACGTAAAGTGAATATCACCTCGGCAGGAGTGTGCCTACCGAGCAGTCACGCCGACCAAGATAAAGCTGGTCGGCGTTTTTAGTGTCCAATTCATTTGCGGTAGCCCCGAACTATGGACTTCCCGGGAGGTTCATAGTGCGGGGCTACTGCCTTTCCGAAAGGATTTTATTATGGCCAAGATTGATCAGGCGATTGCATGGATGGAGCAGCGTAAGGGCAAGGTGACCTATTCGATGAATTATCGAACTGGCCCGCATTCTTACGATTGCTCTTCGGCTGTCTATTCGGCTCTGCATGAGGCGGGACTTCTCCCGAAGAGTACGGGACTTGGTAGTACAGAGTCTCTGTTTAACGATTTGGAGAAGTACGGTTGGACTCAGGTTCGACCGGATGCATCGGGTAATTACCCGGCACGACGTGGCGACGTGTTTATTTGGGGTAAGCGTGGACAGAGTTATGGTGCTGCCGGTCATACTGGCATTTTCTATGATGACCACGACACGATTATTCATTGCAATGCTGGCCACAATGGTATTTCCATCAATCCGCACGACACGATTTGGTCATACAACGGTGGTCCGGCGATTACGATTTATCGTCCCCCGGCAGAAGTAAATGAAGAAGAGGTTATCTATCGCGCAACGAAGAATGCGATGAATGCAATTTTTGATGAGCCTTTTGTTCGCCAGGGCGACCTCGCTAAAGCGCGATACGGCAATTCAACCATTGGCCTACGTGCCGTAGTTCACTGGTTTGATACTTCTATGATTCGCCTGGAGACCAGCCTGAAGGAGCTGGAGAATGCAATCCGAGCTCTCTAATGCATAGAGCCTCATAGATATATAACTATCAAAACTTGTTTTGGGTAGGGTCCATAGACCCTGCCCAAAACAAGTTAAATTCCCATATATAACACACTCAAATATCAACATATTTTCACTTAGTGAATCATTTGAGTAAAAATAAACTTCTATGAGTTGACTTTTAATTAAATGCAAAAAAAATATTTATTAAATGTTACCCCCCCCCATGAAGAATATTAAAGGCTAATTTACGTCTTTTATAAACATCGGATTAATCTTCTGATAGGTTTTGATTCCAAGGAGGACTCATGAAGTACCCATCCCGGCTATGCAAAGGATGCCACGAGCCGACAGACACATATCGCACTGGTTGCCGCACATGCCAAGCGCGGCATAGGGCGATACGCCTCCACAAGAATCCCCGTATATCATCAGGGCAACCTATTTGTCCTAGATGTTGGAGAACCGCTGGCATCTCTCTTCCAGCCTGTAGTATCCAACCTGAAAATTACGGACAACGCATCGCAATAGAGAATCAGTGGAATCCCATCTATTCCATCTGCCGTGCATGTATCCACGCGCCAGAAGGTACCGTTCCTCTTGATTCACCGCGGGTCTATCTTCCTGTCAATCCTAGAGCTCGACGAACTTCAAAGCAGCGAATTTACCCTTCGCGAGCAAATCCGGTTCTTTTTCTTCCGCTTTCTCATTGCACGCGTTGCGAGAAACCAATAGATCAGGATTCTCGACATTCCGGGCACCCCTTATGCCGCAAGCACTACCGGCAAATGAAGCGACAGAATGCGCACCAGGATACTGAAGCTCCAATCGGCAAGAAGAACGGACAGGATGAATGGGCCGTTCATGATGCTGGTTTAGCATCATTCCTACACGCACGGAGAAAGCGTCTGTCCCGTGCTTCAACTTCGCTGCCAAGAAGCAGAAGCAGGGCAACTCTTTGTAGGGCCAACACTATGGTTCACACACCTTCCGCACTGTAGCGGATATCAATAATTCACTCATTTAGCAGAGAGGCTACATCATATGGCTACCATTTCGTCTGGCGAGCAACTGCAGCAGCATCTAATCGCTCTAACTGTGGGCACGCCAGTGAAGGATGCAGACCGTCAATGTCTGCACCGCGCAAAGTTCCGTATTCCACGCCACCAGGCATTATTGGACGAGTTGGCAGATTATGTCGCCGGTGGTTCACGTACCGGAGGAGCATCTAGCGCCAGCCGCTTTGGATGTCGCATACCTATTTCTGCTAATGCGTTAGAAGTTCAAGAGTCTATTCGTTCCGTTGTTATGCCCTCATTCCCAGGTGCGCCGCTGAAAAATCAGGTTTCTGCGTGGATTCGCAATCACCTACATCAGGAGCTTCATGATGAGGCGTTAGCAACGACGACCAGTTGGATTCGGGCCATTGTTGCGTTGCGCCATCCCAGTCATGATTTGCAGGGATTTTGTCCTAACTGCGGGGAGCAGGAAGTCATGAAAACAAGCTGCGACGGCTCAACATCAATACGCCGATCTGCACTGTATTACACCGCTGAAAGGGCGTCTTGTCGTTCTTGCTCTGCTGTGTGGGAAGGGTTGGAAGGTATGAAGGCCTTAGCCCTATTACTTCATAGCCAGGACTGATACCGTCCGTATTAAACTTCTGCCTGTGAAAATAGGTAACCGTTCCAGTAGGATTACATCATTTTCCCAGGCAGATAAAGCTACCGCAGGAAGCTGTTATTTCACTGCTGTAGTTCACCCCGTCAGGTTTATCCTGGCGGGGTTTTCTGATAAACCGCAGCTATCATAGCTGCCCAACCGCCAAGGAGATTATCATGGCACCTATTTCTGAAAATACTGCATACCAGGCAGCTCATCGAGCTCTGACTGATGTGTATGATGCGCCTTTTGTGCGTGAAGGCGACCCTGCCGTACAGCGCTTCGGTCAGGCAAAAGTCAGCACTCGAGCTATCGTGGAATGGTTCGATGAGAATATGCTACGTCTTCACAAGCAAATTGCGGATTTGGAGAACCTCGTGAAGTCGAAGCGTCGTGCTTAGGCATCGTCCGGGGTGGCGTAAGCAACTCTATGCAGTGATTCCAGCAGCCACTGCTGTTCTACAAACCTACGGCATTCTATCGCAGGAGCAGGCTAGTGTGTGGGCTGGTCTCGCGATAGCCCTTTGGGGGTTGTGGATGGCATGGGTGAATACTGACCACAGTAGATGCCCTCCTACGCGACGGATGAAGCATCCAGCCGATTCACCACAGCATAAGGTTACTTTGTATAACCCGGAGACCTAGAGGTTCTTCACTCTACTAGAAATGAGGGGTTGAGCATAACTATTTGTTTGCTCAACCCCTCATCATTTATTTATCAATATTCTCCATCTCAGCGTTGCCGCTACTCGACACAGAACGCGCACGCCACACCATCGCAACCACATGTACTAGCAGGCCAAGCGTCGGCCCCGCATACAGGGCAAGAAGAGTGCGAGTCAGAAGAGGCAACGGCGACACCGCCACCACACAAGCAACCGCAGCCGCCAGCACCCAACCGGCCACATACGAACGGTGCATATTCAATGCAATCACCAGCGACCCTGACAGCACCAGAAGCGCCAGGAAAGCAGAAGCAAACACCAGAAGTGCAAGCACCGGAGAAGTCACCACCTGAGCGTATGCTTCAACCTCTGAAGGCTTCGGCGGATAAAGCAGACCAAACAGCCACGGCCCCAGCACGTAAGCCGCCGCAGCGCCCACAAGACCCACACCCAACAGTGCACCAGCAGGCTTCGCAAAAGCACGCAACGGATGATTCTGTTGCTTCAAGAAAGCAGACACCGCCACGCCCTGAAAAGCCTGCAAAGGAATCATAATCGGCGAGCGCGTAATCGAAATCGCCAGAATCAGAACCGCCAAAATAACCTGTTGTAGCGGGTCGTTTGAATCGATGCTAACGTTCAGCAGAAGCGGCAAGCCCATCATAAGAACCGCATTAGCAGTCGACGACCCCATCGACAGCGTGTAGTTATACAGCAGACGGCCCGAGGAAACATCCGCACGAGAGCTAAAAACTCGCCGAGCTTCTGGAAGCAGAAGCACCATCAGCAGCCACAGAAGTACCGGAGAAACCGCTGCGGCTTCAAGACCGATGAGATGTGCAGAGACCAGACCGACCGCACAGATAGCTACGATACGCCAAATAGCGTCGAACCCCGACACACTCGCGAAGAGGTACCAGCTTTCCTGGCCAGCAGACGCACCATAGAGAGTCATGTGCATGGCGTAGAGGGCCACACCGGCACTCAGGAGCAGCACACCGCTAAACCCACTCAAAGGAATCTGGGCAGGAGCCCACAGAGGGCTCGTCGCTAAGGTCAACCCGCCCACAACAAGACCCACTAGAGCACCCACGGGTGCAATACGTGCACCAGTTTTACCGTCGCGGCGTGCAGTACCCACAGCGCGGGTAGCTTCCTGCTGGATACCTACCACCACACCGTAGAGGGCAAAAAGAAGCGACCAGAAGAGAAGGAACTCCGTCAGGCTTTCGCCCTCCAGAAACCGTTTCACCACAACGGTAATTCCTAGAGAAGATAGTGCAGCTAAACCGGACGATCCCAAAATTGCCATCGAATGACCACGAGTCATTTTCTTCGGCTGGGACTCTGCCGATGATTCCACGCTATCTCCGTTCTCTACTGGTCGCACCTATAGAATTGAAGTCTTTACTTTACGACGTGCTCGGCAAGGTTCTTAACACCCTGCCACTTCTTCGCCAGAGCCGCCTTCGGTAGCAGAGTCAGCGCGTGAGCACGCGAAGAGAAGCGAATACGAGCCACGCGGGCAGCCTTCGTCCAACCCAGGGCAGTCATCTCTTCAACCATGGTGTTGTAGTAGCGGCGCTCCTCCTCAAAGCGGGTACCCTCAAGGGCCCGCCAAGACGAGTCAGAACCACCGTGACGGCGGTACATGAACGCAATCTGCGGGTCGTAGTACAGGGAGCCGCCGCGCATCGTAATGTCGAGAATCAGCGCCATGTCCTGGATAACGTTCAGGCCCTCACGGAAGCCGGTGCCCACGATAGCGTCCTTACGCCAACCCAGGGACGGGAAGTAGAACCACGCGCCGCGTAGCAGGGAGGTAGCCAGCTCCTCACCCTGCAGAACAGCCTCACCCTTGGGACGGTAGAACGCCTTAGTCTGCTCCACCAGAGTGTTCGACAGGCCGTTGTTCTCATCAATCACGACCACGCCGGGCTGGAAAATGGACGCCTCGGGGTGCTTAGCCGCTGCATCCACGAGCCACTGCACGTAGTTGGGGAGCATGACGTCGTCAGCACCCATGACGGTGACCAGTTCGTTCTCCACGAAGGTCAGGCACTTGCGGTAGTTCGCGTTCGCACCCAGGTTGGTTTCATTACGCATGTAGGTGATGCGCTCGTCCTTCAGCGACTCGAACCAGCCAGGAATCGAGTCGTCCGGGTAGCCATCATCGACAACAATCAGGCGCCAGTCCGGGTTGGTCTGACCGACCACAGACAGTACAGCCTGCTTCATCATGGCGACGTCGCCGTAGTAGGGGAACAGAATATCAACGGTCATAAGGTATTACTCCAGGTCAAAGGGGTAAAAAATACTAAAAGAAAATTATGGTTCCTACTGCTCGCCCCGTGCAGAGGATTTACGGCCTAAGCCAGATGCACCCTCCGGCTGCTCCTGAAGCGCCTTCAAAATGGCGACTTCCTCAGCCAGGATACGGGTCTTCTCCGACAGGCGCGACAGCTCCAGGGTCAGGTGAATACTGACGCCCATGAGCAAAAGAATCGACAGCAGGAACAACAGGTTCACCGGCAGGGCAACACCCACAAAGTCCGCCACACCGTTTAGCAGACTCGGGAAAGCGCCCAGCACGATAATGACCGCGCCGATAATCAGCCACAGGGCGGCGTACCGCTCCTTCATGCGCTGGTGACGCACCTGCACAATCACAAAGGCACACACCAGTACGGACAGAATGAGGAAAAAAACACTCGCGCTCATGATTACTTCTCCTCGGGGCGGCGGCTCACCGAAATGCCGTAGGCAAACAGTGAACGAACCAGATAGACAGCAGACTTCAGCGGACCGGAGGAGGGGGTACCTCCCTGACGTTCACGCATATTCACCGGCACCTGACGCACCTTCAAGCCATTGTTAATAGCCATGGCGGTGATGTCGATTGTGTCGCCCAAATATTCGGCGGGCAGGTTGCGGCAGTAGAAGTCGATGCCGCGGCGGTTAGCAATCTTAAAGCCGCTGGTCACGTCCGTGAACGGGGTGCCCGCCGAGCGGGTGAACAGGAACGATAGCAGGCCCATCGCCCACTTGCGTGGACCTGACACCTCATAGTCGGCAGCCCCCTCCGCAAAGCGGGAACCAATTACAATATCGTAGTCCTTGATTGCCTCAATCAGCGTGGGGATACTTTCGGGGTGGTGCTGACCATCCGAATCCACCTGCATGGCGTAGTCGTAACCCATGCGCTGCGCGTACTTGTAGCCGGTGCGCATGGCGGCACCCACGCCCATGTTGTAGGGCAGGTCAATCACAAAAGCACCCGCCTCACGAGCCACAGCGGAGGTGTTGTCGGTGGAGCCGTCATTGACCACCACCAGGTCCACGAAGGGCACCGTCTCCTGCAGCTCAGTAATAGTGCCGGGCAGTGCTTCTTCCTCGTTCCAGGCGGGCATAATCACCAGCGTACGAGGATACGTGTGGGGGGTAAGAGGCGATGTGGGAGAACCCATAGGGCAGCTACCCCTCCTAACGAATGTGTCTTACCGTGCGTGTGAAAGCCGGCATGCCCTAGTAGACATACCGACTTTCATCATATCAGTGGTTCCGCAGTATCTCAGATTTAGCGCCAGAATGCAGACCACTGCACGAATTTCTGCAGATGCGTGCACCCCCGTAGGAGCGCTGAGGCACCGTTTAGTTATCGCATTAGTTATCGCACGCGCTAATACGGTACAGAGTCATCGGACCCGAGGAGTACACCGGAGTCAGAACATCCGTATCGATAGCAGCCACGAGGTCGTCGTAGTTTTTCTGGGCGTCCGGGCCGAAGTTCAGCTGGTTCTCCAGGTGAACGTACCAGTGGGCCTTGTACTCGTTCACTTCGCGGCACACCTCCGGGTTTGTACGAGCGTCCTTGAGGTTGTGCATAATCGCCGAGTACTTGGGTGAGGTCTCAAACTCGAAGTGGTATCCCGTCAGGTGACGATCCGCCAGCGCGTAAATATAGGCGCTACCGTCCCAGGGGTTATTCACGATCACATCGTCCTTCGGTACGATCTTCGGGATTTCATTAATGACGTTCATCTCGTCCTGATTCAACACCACAGAGGTCGGGGTCAGGCGGTATTCACGAGAGACCGCCTGGGTCGTCTCCTGCACCGAAGGAACACGCGAAGAAAGACCAGCAACTACCAGTACCAGGATCATCGCGACACCCATGCCGATGGTCGCAACCTTCAAGCGTGCCGGGCGTGGTGCTCGGCGCGCAACCCAGGTAAGCAGACCTTCTACGAAGCCACCCAAGCCGATACCAGCTAGGATCACTGAGGGGAATACCACCAGAGCCGCCAGGCGGAAGTGGTCGGTGTACCAGGGGCCCACCATCAGCAGGCGGAACTCACCGCGCGGCACCGAGGCGGATACAATCCACAGGTAACCAATCAGCCCCCAGCTGGCAATCAGCCACAGGTTACGGCGCTTGTACAGCAGGTACCCCACACCCCACAGAACCAGGAAACCCGCCAAGTAGGAGGGATTAAACTTATCACCCAGCTGATTACCATTCTCCAGGCCCAGGAAGAGGAACTGATAGAGGGCCTCACCCTCGGTCAGAATCGGCGACCAAGTATTACTTGCAAACTCAGCGGGACGTAATACACGCCAGGCCCCTACACAACCAGCCAGGAAAGCCAGTAGCAGGATGGAACCCACCCATTTCTGTCGAGCAATCAACTCATGCGAACGCAGGACCTGCGCCACACCAGCCAGTAGCAGGGGTACAGCAAAGGCTGCGGCAGAAACCACCGCATTCGGATGCACCAGCGCCAGACCCGCAAGACCCACCAGGGAGGCTAAACCCAGCGATAGGGATGCCGAATACTCGCGGCGTACCATCACCTGTACCAGGTACACCATGAGTGCCACAAATGAAGGTAGCAGGGCATAGCCCAGCAGGTTCGGGAAAAGCACACCCCAGCGCAGTAGCAGGCCCGGGAAAGCCGCAAAACCGCAAATCATCGCCGGAATAGCTAGGGCCTGCAGGCGGCGCAGCTTCGGGATGCTCAGGCTCAGCGCCACCAGCGAGCAGGGCCACAAAATGCCGGAAGCCAGTAGCACGGTCACAATGGTGGCGGTCGCAATACTCGTACCCGTGGTGCTATAAATCAGGGACACAAAATCGTGCCAACCCGCCGGGTAAAACGTCGGCTCCTGGTTCGCAGCAGCGACTGCTCCAAGGGTCAGGCTGGAGGCATCGCCGTGCTCCTGAATCCAGCGAATCGCATTCATATGGAAGGAATTATCCAGGCTCTGCGAGAACGCCTCCGGACCATACACCATGTCCTCGGTCATATGCGTCACCAGGAACCCGCCCAGCACCGCACCCATCACGGGCCAGGTCACCGGAACATCGTTACCCGGCCAAGCCGCAGAGGTCAGGGCAGGCCAGCGGCGGCCCACCAGCCACATGAGACCAGCAGCCACAGCCACCATCACGGCAGCGACCGGCACAAAAGAAATCAGGCTCCACGGAATGCCGGTCTTACCCAGCACAATCGCAGAGACAGCCACCAGGGCAAAAGTCAGCAGCGGCGCATAAAAAACACGCAGACGCACAGGAACACGCAACGCCCAGCCCATCGCATAGCCGGGACCAAAAGCCAACACGACCGCAAAAAGTAGCAGCGGAATAGTTGCCAACCAGCTCATTAACCCTCTTCTCCCCACAGTTCACGCACCGAAAAACCCCTCAAATACGGGGCGCGGTGCGCTTTCGCGTACCAAGCAAGGATACCCTAGAGCCCTCTTCACCCCCGCAAAACCCCCAGAAGAGAGAGGGATAGCACCTCAATCATGTGTTGCAGGGCGCTGGTTGGGCTGTCTGTGTGAAGCTCCCATATGACGAAGAATATGACGTAATATTTCACGCCCTACGTCATGAAAGGTGCACCTAAGAAACATAGGGCAATAAATAAGGTGTTCAGCACCCATTAGCTTTACTCTGAAACATATCTCCCCTTAACAAAGGGTCGCCCAACGCATACACATCTGGACGACCCCTCAAACGCAGCCGCAGAAGAAAGGGTCGATCATGACCGAAACCATTGCAGCACAGGCACCCATCGCCGACACCTCCGAGCAGTTCAAGCTCGCCTTCGGCCACCAGCCCGCCGGCGTTGCCATCATCACCGCCACCGACGAAAACGGCGAACCCGCAGGCTTCACCGCCTCCTCGCTGACCTCCGTCGCCGCAGAACCGCCCATCATCGCCTTCTCCCTCAAGGCAAACAGCGGCTCCGCAGCAAAGATCGCGGCTGCTTCCTCCTTCCTCGTGCACATGCTCGACGCTGAGAATGTCACCCTCGCGAAGAACTTCGCAACCCACGACTACCCCCGCTTTGAGGACCCCAGCACCTGGGAATTCGTCCACACCGGTGAGCCCCTCGTCCACGGCGTGCGCCGCGTACTGCGCGCAACCCCGCTCAGCCGCGTTGAGGCAGGCCCCGCACTCGTCTTCACCGCGCAGGTTGAAGAGTTCATCCGCAACGACTGCGAAGGCACCCCGCTGGTCTACCACTCGCGCAACTTCCACGCGCTGGGCGACCACTCCAACGTGAACAACTACAGCATCTAACCCCGCGCAGGGGTCACGGGGCGGTATTCGACGACCATGAGGCGACGAATGCCGCCCCGCGGCGTACCCTGAACATAACAGCGCACGCGGCACATGACAGCGCACAGCATTACATTGCAGAAGGAATAGTTATGACGGCTCAGACCACCCAGCCCGCTTCCCTCCCCTGGCTCGAAAAGCTCATCGCGATTCCCACCATCTCCGGCAGCTCCAACCTGGAACTCATTGAGCTCATCGAAGCCGAGTTCGCCCGCTACGGTTACAGCGGCGTGCGCACCTACAACGAGGACGGCACCCGCGCCAACCTGCTGGTCACCGTCCCCGCAGCGGACGGCACCACCCGCGGCGGTGTTATTCTCTCCGGCCACACGGACGTCGTGCCCGTCGCCGGTCAGGACTGGGACGCCGACCCGTTCACCCTGCGCGTGGAGGGTACCCGCGCCTACGGCCGCGGTGTCTGCGATATGAAGGGCTTCCTCGCAGTCGCCCTCTGGCTGCTGCCGCGCGTTGCCGAGGCGAAGCTGCGCACTCCCCTGCACTTCGCGTTCTCCTACGACGAGGAAATCGGCTGCGTCGGTGCACCCTCCCTCATCGAGGAGTTCGTGGCGCGCGACCTCGCCCCCGACTACGCGATTGTGGGTGAGCCCTCCAGCATGCGCATCATCGACGCGCACAAGGGCGCGCACCGCGGCCGCGTCACCTTCACCGGCGTGCCCAAGCACGGTTCCCTCGCCACCCACGGCGTGAACGCGGTTGCTGCCGCTGGCGAGTTCATCACCTTCTTCACCGATATGGCGGACCAGTGGGAAGAAGAAGGTCCCTACGACGAGTCGTTCATCATCCCCCACTCCACCGGTAGCGTGAACCTGGCAAACGGCGGCCTGCAGTACAACATCGTCGCCGAGCAGGCGGTCGTGGAGTACGATGTGCGCACCCTGCCGCAGGTGACTACCGAGTCCTTCGTGGAGCGCATTGACCGCGAGATTTCCGAGGTGATTCTGCCCGATCTGCAGGCACGCGCCGCACGCGCGGAGAAGCTGACCGGCGCGGAGCCCGGTAGCCTCACCTCCCGCGTGGGTGTGAAGCATGAACTGCTCGCCGCCGTGCCGGGTTTGGGTACCGAAGACGACGCACCCATCGTGCGCCTCGCCCACGAGTGGCTCGGCACCAACGACGCACCGCAGAAGGTCACCTACGGCACCGAAGCGGGCCAGTTCCAGCGCGCCGGCGTGCAGAGCATCATCTGCGGCCCCGGCGACATCGCGCAGGCGCACACGCCGAACGAGTGGATTGAGCTGGAACAGCTGAGCGAATGCGAGCGCTTCTTCGAGGCGATTCTCGGCTGGGCGAGCGCCAAGTAGCAGCCACATAGCAGCCGTGTAGCGGCGTAGAACCCAGACCACGGCGGTTCATAAGAGCCGCACGAAAATTACAGAAAATGCCCGGGTACCTCAAGAAGGTGCCCGGGCATTTTTGCGCTGATGGCGGGTGGTGTTGGCGGGGTTCAAGTGTTGGTTGAGCCATGGATTTAACGATCGGTTGAACTGTGGGTTTAAGTATGGGTTTATGGAATGAGTCCAAGGTGTGGACTATGCCTGTTTTTCCCCTCATCCACCACATTTATTTTTAAACGAAAAACCCGAAAAACCGCTTATGTCTAAGGGTGAAATAACACAAAAGTATTGTCTTCCAGGGGTATTCAAGGTTCCATAGATGCCAAAGGGTAAACACGCCACTCGGGCGGCATAACCCCACACAAAACCACACCTCCCTCACGCTCGGCACTGCACACCCGGTCAAACCCCGGTTTACCACCCGCAGTTCACTACCTGAAGGACACCCCGTGTACACCATCAGCCCCTACCTCGCCGAATTCCTCGGCACGCTCATTATGTGCACCATCGGCTGCGGCGTCATCGCCAACGTCGAACTTCGCCGATCCAAAGGCCACGGCGACAACTTCTTCACCATCGCCTTCGGCTGGGGCTTCGCCGTCACCTTCGGCGTCTACGCCTCCCACGCCTACTCCGGCGGCCACCTAAACCCCGCCGTGTCCATCGGTCTGGCAGCCTACGGCGAATTCCCCTGGGAGAAGGTCCCCGGCTACATCATCGCCCAGGTCCTCGGCGCAATGGTCGGTGCCGGACTGGTCTACCTCAACTACCTGCCGCACTGGAAGGCAACCGCCGACAAGAAGATTAAGCTCGGTATCTTCGGTACCGTCCCTGCCATTCACAACTATTTCACCAATGCCCTCTCCGAAATGATTGGCACGTTCATGCTGGTCTTCTCGGCGCTGTACACCGGTGTGAACTTCAAGCCGTCCATCAGCGGCGGTGTGGAACTCTCCCTCAACCTCAACGACGTGCTCAAGCCCCTCGCCTTCGGCTTCATGGTCGCCGTGCTCGTCATCGGTCTGGGGGGTCAGACCGGCTACGCGTTGAACCCCGCCCGTGACTTCGGTCCGCGCCTCATGCACGCCCTGCTGCCCATCCACGATAAGGGCTCCTCGCGCTGGTTCTACGCGTGGGTTCCGATCTGCGGCCCGATTGCCGGTGGTTTCATGGGTGGCGCGTTCTTCAAGCTCTACTACGAGGGTCAGGTCAGCCCGTGGCTGTTCGTTTCCAGCGCGCTGGCAGTTGTGGTTCTGCTCTTCGCGTGGTGGGCTAATAGCCACCTGTACCGCGCACCCAGCTCCGAGGTCGTCCCCGAATTTGAGGACACCCACGCTACCGCGGCGGCACGCGCAGCAACCTACACCCCGACCGGTTCCATGCCGATTCTGCTCCCCGAAGAGGTGAAGGGCAACCGTAGCACCCGCGTCGTGAACCGGCTGACCGAGGACGAGTAGTCTTCCCGCCCGAGAACTTCCCTGTCTAGGGTTTCATCGAGCCGGGTTTATCTGAATAGATTTATCCGGCGAGGTTTCATCTAAAAACAGCGAACCCCTCATTTTCATAACCTGCACAACATGAGTCAGGTTATGAAAATGAGGGGTTCACTGCGTCTACCTCACGGCAGGGACATGGGGACTTTCAGAAGCTCCTATGCAGCGGCGGTAGCCATTGCCAGCGCCCGGTCATGCTTAGCCGCGCGGCGCTTCTGAATCGCGCGTACCACCCAGATGCAGACCGCACCCAGGACCGCGCCAGCAGTATTATTCACAATGTCATCCACATCAAAGGTGCGGTAGGTGAAGCCCGCCAGACCCCAGTTGCCGGTCAGCTGGCTCAACTCAATGAAGCTCGACAGCGCGAAGCCACTCAGCGCCGTGGCGCGCAGACCCCAGCGCAGGCAGCCCGCAGTAAAGAAGCCCAAGGGGATGAACATGGCGACATTGAAGAAAAGCTGCGCATACACGGTCGTTGCGAAGCGGCGCAGACCCATACCGGCAGTCAAATCCCATGCCTGCTGCCAGCTCCAGCCCACGTAGAAACGCGGGTAGTACAGCTCGGGGTTCGTGACGCTATTGGAAGAGCCAATCGGGGTCAGCGTCAGAGAAAGAATAGAAGCAAGGAACAGTGCAAAGGACGCGGTTAACAAGTACTGGTGGATGCTGTGCGCTCGACCGGTCTTCTTGGCGCGCAGGCGCATACCAATAAATCCGATGATGGAGAGCGCGACAGTAAGCGCCGCAATCTCGATGGCGAAGGTGCCAATCATGTGTTTACTGAGCAGTTCCTGCATGCCGTGTGTTCCTTAGGTCGTGAGAGTGAGTTATATGAACCCCACCTGTATATATGCCTGTTCTAACATATATTCTTGGTGGTATATAGCGGATTACCGTTCATACCCGCCGCATATCGTTCACCACCAGTGTAAAAGACCGCTCTATGGCTCACCCTAGGCGAAACTGTGAAAAAGCTGTACACGTACCCAAACATGGCATGAGAACCACCACAGCCGGCGCCGTCAGTACAGAACATCCGGCGGGAACACCGGCGCAATATACCGACCAAACAGCAACACAAACAAGAGCGCACCCGCCAGAGCTGCCACCATCGCGCCCACAACCTGCACCAGCCACAGCATCAGGAACTTCACCATCTTGCCCTCAGAGCGGGCGGTCAGCGCCTCCACCATGGCGGTCGAAAACGTCGTAAACCCACCCAGCAGACCGGTCGTAATCACCGTGCACCAGAACGCCACCTGATCCGTGGCGTTATAGTGAACGCCCAGCGCGCGAGGATTAGACACCGGCATAATCAGCAGGCCGTACAGGAACGAGCCCACCAGGTTAATCACGAACACCGGGCTAATAATCGACGACTCCGTACGCAGGCGAGGCGACATCGCCTTATCCAAGAAGAAGCGAGTCATCGCACCCAAACCGCCGCACAGGAAAACCATCAGAGCAAAAAACATTAGCGGCCCTCCTCAACATCACGAGCGGGCACCAGGCGGGACGCCACAAAACGACCCGTCAGCATGCCAGCCGCGGCGGCAACCAAACCACCCACCAACAGCACTGCCACAGCCAGCATCATGTACGTGTAGTTGATGGTGTACGGCAGAAAAATCGTCTGTGCCAAAACCGCCGCAATCGACGAATACGTCGTATAGCCGCCCATCATGCCAGCACCAAAAAGCAGACGGAACGAATGAATCCGCTCCTCACCGTCACGGCGCGCGTAGGCGTTCCACACCATCGTCAGCAGGCCCAGCGTGAACGAACCCAGCAGGTTCGCCACCAGCACGCCGCCGGGAGTGTACACGCGGCACAGCGCCCCCGTACCGCCTCCCAAAAAGACAAGAAAAGGGGCAGGCACACGGCTCAGAACGCCTCCTATCCACTGTCGGATACTCGCGCGGTTCCTCATCGCCGTGCACCTGCCCTTTCATCTCGTATTAGTCTTCAGAGTGCGCCGTGGCGCACAAACGCACACTAATACTTTACTCTGACCCGAGCTTGCCACCCGAGTCGGCGGCAGCAGACTCACGCTCGTGCTGAATATTCTCGCTCATCTTCTCGCTCAGAGCGGCGCCCTCAACATCCATATTCGGAGTGAGGCGATCCAGCCACTTAGGCATCCACCACGCCTTATCGCCCAGCAGAGCCATAATCGCCGGGGTCAGCGTCATGCGCACAATGAACGCATCCACGAGCACACCGAACGCCAAACCAAAGCCCATCGGGCGGATCATCGTCGAATCAGCAAAGATGAAGCCGCCAAACACCGAAATCATGATGATCGCGGCAGCCACCACCACACGCACCGCATGGTTGTAGCCGCTCACAATGGCGGTCGCCGCATCCTTGCCGTGCACGTACGCTTCACGCATGCCGGTCACCAAGAACATCTGGTAATCCATCGCAAGACCGAAAAGAATACCGATGAGCAGGGTCGGCAAGAAGGACAACACCGGACCCGGATGGTCCACGCCAAAGAGGGAACTCATGAAGCCCAACTGGTAAATCGACACCACGGCACCGAAGCTCGCCAGCACCGAGAAGAGGAAGCCCACTGAGGCAACCAGCGGAACCATAATCGAACGAAACACCAGGATCAGCACCAGGAAGGACAGGCCCATCACCACGCCCAGGTACAGGGGCAGCTTCTGCGCGAGCACCTCGGAGACGTCAATATTGCCGCTGGTCTGACCCGCAATACCGAGAGACACCTCAGAGCCCTGAACCGGAACGGTCACGGCGCGCAGCTCGTGGACGAGCTCTTCAGTCTCCACGGAGCTTGCACTGTGGGCAGGAATCACCTGGAAAATCATCAGGGTACGGTCATCAGTCATACCGCCGGGAACCACAGCCTGCACGTTCGCGCCGCCGCGTTCCTTGACCGCAGAGGCGATATCAATCTGCGCCTGCTGAGCCTGCTCCTCACTCATGTTCGCGGGGGTGTGCGCGACCGCGACCAGCGGGGCGCTCATACCCTCACCGAACTTGTCCTTGACCAGCGCGTACGACTTGTACGCGGCGCTATCGGAGGGGTAGTTCGAGGCGTCCGGCAGGCCCAGGCGCATCTGAGACATAGGGGCGGCAACCGCCAGCAGCGCCAGCGTACCGGCCACCAGGGTCAGTAGCGGACGCGCCAGCACGAGGCGCAACCAACCGTTCGGCTTCTCGGTGCGGGCGGCATCCTGCGCGCGGCGCTCCGCAATCTTCTGCGGGGTATCGATGGAAGCCCACAGCTTCTTCGACATGATTTTGGTACCTGCCAGGGACAGCACCGCCGGGGTGAGCGTCACCGCGATCAGGGCGGCAACAACCACGCAGAACGCGGCGGCATTACCCATCACGCCCAGGAAGGGAATACCGGTCACGTTCAGCGCCACGAGCGCAATAATCACGGTGCTCGCCGCAAAAATCACGGCGTTACCGCTCGTGCCGTTCGCCAGGGCAATCGACTGGACCTTCGGCATGCCGTTCAGCAGGTTCGTGCGGTAGCGGTTCAGAATGAACAGCGAATAGTCGATACCGACTGCCAGGCCGAGCATCAGGCCCAGGGTGTAGGCGGTAGAGCTCATCTGGATAACAGAAGACAGCGAGAGCGTGCCGAGCACACCCACCACCACGCCTACCAGAGACATCAGGATCGGCAGGCCTGCAGCCACGAGGGTGCCGAGCATAACCATCAGCACGATGAAGGCGATGACCATACCCGCCACCTCACCGGTGTGCGAGCCGCCGCCAAGCGCAGATTCGCTCAGGTTCGCGTCGAACTGGACAGTTGCCCCGTGCAGGTTCGCCGACTCGAGATCGGACATAACCTTCTGCAATTCAGCGGAAGGCACCTCGTAAATCTTCTTCTTAAACGAGACAGTCGCAATCGCCGTGGACTGATCCTCAGAGACCATACGGTAGCCGGAGGTAAAGTCGTAGAGCTTCTGCTGACGCTCAAGCTGCTCACGCTGTGCCGGTAACTCACTCTCGGTCTTCTGCAGCTGGTTGCGCTGCTCGTCCAACTTCTTCTTGCCCTCAGCCAGCTCATCCTTCTTGGAGGCGATTTCTGCGCGACCCGCGTCAACCTGCTTCTGGCTCTCGGTCAGGGTATCGCGCTGCTGATTGAGCACGTTCTGTTGCTCGGTCAGCTGCGCCTGCTGGGCATTGAGCTGCTCCATCATGGCGGCGGGTGAGCCTGCCGCCTCCGCCTGGGCGTAGCCGTCCTTCAGCTGTGCCTGCGCGTCGTCCAACTGCTTCTGCGCGGAGGCGAGCTGCTCCTGACCTGCACTAATCTGTGCCTGTGAGTCGTCGAGCTTCTTCTCGTTGTCGGCAATCTGCTTCATGCCGTCCTCAAGCTGCGAGGCGGCGGCATTCAGCTGCTTTTTGCCGTCCTCCATCTGGGAGGGGGCGGCGTCAATCTTAGCGTGCGCCTCGTCGAGCTGAGTTTTTGCTTCTGCAAGCTTGGAGGTGGTGGTGAACGGGTCGGTGACCGCATCCACGGAAGGTACCTCACTGGGCAGTGCGCTCAGCGCGGCGGAAAATGCTTGCTTCTGCTCTTCGGTGAGGGCGGTGCCGTCACCGGTGGTGAGAATGATCTGGCCGGAGCCGCGGTTGGCGCTCGGGAAGCGCTGTGCGAGCTCGTCGGAGAGCTGCTGGGTCTGCGTTCCGGGCATGGTGAAGGTGTTGCTGAGCTTGCCGTGGAACGCGGTGTAGGCACCCGCTACACCGGCAATGATGAGTACCCAGGCAAGGATGACAGCCCAGGCACGGCGGGCGGCGGCTTCACCGATGCGGTAGAGCCATGTAGCCATGAATTATTCCTTTGAAGTTGAGTGAGTGAAGAGTTTGGTGCGTTGGGTGCGTGTGAATACGGTGGTTGCCCTGTACTGCGATTGCTGTGCCCTGTTTTTGGGCAAAAAACACCCCGCTTCGGGCACCTGCAGGTGAGGTGCCCGAAGCGAGAGTTTTTGAGCGTGAACGCTTTGGGGCTTAGCTTGCGAATTCGCCCTGGACCAGACGGCCCAGGTAGTCGAGTGCCTCGAGTACGCACTGGCGCATCGCTTCGATGGCGAGTGCTTCGGGGTGGGTGCCTTCGGGGGCTTCCGCTGCGACCTTGGCGGTTACTTCTTCGGCGCGGGTGAGGTAGTAGTAGACGCCTTCACCGATGGTTTCGGAGAGGTTGGAGGCGAAGACTGCCACGCGCAGGTAGGGCAGGTCGGGGTATGCCTCGAGGTACTGTTCGAGGAAGATGTCGTAGGTGCGCTCGAGGATGACATGCGAGTATTCCTCGAACTTTGCGGGGCTGTCCATTTCGAGGGCGTAGAGCAGGTGTGCGAAGGGTGCGATGTACTCTTCGAGGGTGTTGCTCATGAAGACGTTGCGGGCGATGGAGAGCATTTCGGCTTCCATGCTTGCGTTTTCGCCGGAGATGCTGAAGTCGCATTCTTCGAAGATGCGGTTGAAGTACTGGTTCATGCGGGTGACCAGCACGTCGTCTACGGAGGCGAAGTGGTTGAAGATGGTGCGGCGGGAGACGCCGGCGCGTTCTGCGAGTGCTTCTGCGTTGAGGGCGCCGTAGCCGCCCTCGAGGATGAGGGATTCTGCTGCCTCAACGATTGCGATGCGGTTCTCTGCCTTGCGGGCGGAACGCTTGTCCGTGATGTTTGCGGGGGATTCAACAAGATTAGCCATGTTTTTTACAATACGCGCATTGTTTCACCGAGGGTAACTATTTTGGGGTTAGATTGACCACATATTTGCACTCCAGGTAATAAACTTGAAGTGCAGATTTAATGTTTACTCAACAAGCAATTTAGCGTTTTGGCATGTCAAACCAATATAAAACCGCAAAAGCACAACAAAAGGGGAGCAGAGTGCACACACAACACACCCCGCTCCCCCTCAAGCAGCCATTCACAGAGTGGACACACAGACCAGCTAGCAGGCCAGACGGCTAATTAGACACCGGACTAGGCAACCGACTGAAGACGCGCATCCAGCGGCAGACGCACTGTAAAGACCGTATGGCCCGGCTGGCTCTGCACCTGAATCGAACCGCCGTGCGCCTGCACGATTGCCTGCACAATCGCCAAGCCCAGGCCGGTGGTTCCATCCGAGCCGGAGCGCGCCTTATCGGCACGAGTGAAGCGGTCAAAAATCTTCGGCAGGAACTCGGGCGCAATACCCGGACCGTTATCGGTCACGGTAACTACGGTCTCGCGACGTGCCGCATCCACCGACAGACCCGCGGTCACGCGCGTACCCTCATCGGTATGCTTGCGGGCGTTCGAGAGCAGGTTCAGAATCACGCGCTGAATCTGGGAGCGATCCGCCACCACTTCGACGGGCTCATCGGGCAGGTTCAGGTGCCACTCGTGGGTGCGGGCTGCCGCCTGCATATCCGAGGTGCATTCGAGTACCAGCTCGGTCAGGTCAACCTGCTCTAGCTTGGGTTCGCGGCCTTCATCGAGGCGGGCGAGGGTCAGCAGGTCTTCCACGAGGCGGGACATACGCTCAGTCTGCGAGTCGATGCGCGCCAGGGAGGACTGGCCGGACTCACTGAGTGGTTCGGTCCAGCGGAGCATATCGGAGTAGCCCTTAATGGCGGCAAGGGGCGTGCGCAGCTCGTGGGATGCGTCCGCAATGAAGGCGCGAATCTGGTGCTCGGTGCGTTCGCGCACTTCAAGGGCGGAATTTACGTTATCGAGCAGCTGGTTGAGGGCGTAGCCCACGGCACCCACTTCGGTACGCGGGTCGGAGTCTCTCGGTTCCACGCGCACCGCCGAGGAGATGGTGTGTTCTTCCAGATCCAGGTGCGCCACATCGGTTGCCACCGCGGAGACTCGCTCCAGGGGCTTCATGGTGCCACGAATAATGTAGGAGCCCGCCACGCCGGCGCCGACCATCACGGCAATGGAACCGAGGGCTACCACAATCACGAAGATGGTGAGGGTCTGCTGTACATTGGCGAGCGGAATACCAACCACCTGGGCGTCAGCGCTGCTATTAGCCTTCGGGGTGATTTTGATGAGGTACAGGCCGGATTCCAGTTTGACCTCTCGGACTTCTTCTTTGGTGGCGTTCAGCGCCATGGTTCCGAGGGTTACCTGGTCGTTGGCGGAGAGGGTTTGTACGGTGCCGTCCTTACCGAGCTTGCTGGCGACTTCCACAGCACCTTCGGACTCGACACAGGTAATGATGGTTCCGGACGCCTGACCGGGTGCGAAAAGGGAGCTACTCTTCTGCAGGTCGCTGCAGTCCACTTCTTCTCGCTTGCCGTCTCGAGAAGTTGGCTGCACTACACGGTGGCTGGTTTCTTTGAGGTCGCTTTGTGCCTGCTGGTAGAGGGAGTTCTGCAGGGTCACGTAGGTGGACAGGCCAATAATGAGGCAGGCGATGCCGAGGGCTGCCACGAGGATTGCGATAAGACGTGAACGAAGGTGGGGTACGTACCCGAGTTCTTCCGGGGATGCTTCGGGATTCCTCATGCTCTTCCAGGCGGCGCGTAGGCGCACGAAGAAGTTCCCCGGCGAGCGCGTGGCGCCGTCTCGTGCGGGGGTACCCGCGCGCAGGGGGCGGGTTGCTTCGTTATCCAGGGAGGCGGGGTCACCGGGTGAGTAGGAGCCCACGAGCATCCTTTCTTTCTATATTCGAAATACGGAATATAACTGATATGGCGCGGTATAACCGGGTGTTATACCGCGCCATATGAAGAGCAGAGAATAAACTTAGACAGCGGGACGCAGCACGTAACCGGCACCGCGCACGGTGTGAATCATCGGTTCGCGACCCACGTCAATCTTCTTACGCAGATAGGAGATGTACAGCTCCACAATATTTGCCTGACCACCGAAATCGTAGTTCCAGACATTATCAAGAATCTGACTCTTGGAGACCACGCGCTTCGCGTTCTCCATGAGGTAGCGCAGCAGGTCGAACTGAGTCGCGGTGAGGTTAATCTGCTCGCCACCGCGGGTGACCTCACGGGTATCCTGGTTCAACACCAGGTCGCCAACGACCAACTCAGCATCGTCAATGGCGGCAACACCGGAACGCTGCACCAGGCGGTGCAGGCGAATCATGACCTCTTCCATGGAGAAGGGCTTAGTCACGTAGTCATCCGCACCTGCGGCAAGGCCCTCAATACGGTTATCCACCGAGTCCTTAGCGGTCAGGAAGAGGCAGGGAACCTCGGGGTAGAACTTACGGATACGGGAGAGCAGCTCCAGTCCGTCGAAGCCGGGCATCATAATATCCAGCACGAGCACATCGGGGCGCCAATCGCGGGCAATCGCGAGTGCGGAGGGACCGTCACCTGCGGACTGCACATCCCAGCCGATCATTTTCAGACCCATGCTGACGAGTTCTTTGAGCATCTCCTCATCGTCAACGACGAGGGCGCGGATGGGACTACCGTCCGGGTGCTCTAGCGCGGGAAGGTTCTTTGCGATTTCGGTTGCTTTGCTGCTCATGTGGTTAAGAGTATCGCGATTTAGGGTTCACGGTGGGTCGGGAGCCAGTTTTCAGCCGCAAACTTATGGAATGCTTGCCCGCGTCACAGCTGGGGCACAGCTTTACCCCGCATTTGCGCGTCAACCCTTCATGACAGCTTCAAACTTTCGGTAGAATTTGTACTAGCTTAGGTAACGCTCAATCACCTTTGCGTATCTTTTGAATTTGCCGTTTCTGTTCCGGCGACCAACACCCGTGAAGGAGGACGACGCATGCGCATTAGCCGTATTTATAACAATAATGTTGTCCTCACGGTGGATCATTACGGCAAGGAGTCCGTGATGATTGGTCGCGGCATTGCTTTTGGTAAGCGTAAGGGTCAGCTGATTGACCCGTCTGCGGTGGAGCAGACGTTTGTGCCGGAGCAGGGCATGTCGGGTGAGCGCTTGAGCATGACTCTGTCTGAGATTCCGGCGGAGATTCTGTCGATTGCCACACTTTTGGAGTCGAAGGTGCGCGCCGAGGGTGCATTGGAGCTGTCGAACTCGTTTATTCTTCCGCTGGCTGATCACCTGCACTATGCGGTGGTTCGTGCGCGTGACGGGGTGCGGGTGCAGTATCCGCTCGCCCCGGAGGTGACCGTTCTCTACCCGCGCGAGGTGGAGTACGGCCGCACGGTTTTGGAAATGGTTCGCGAGCGCCTGCAGGTTGAACTGGACCCGAACGAGGCTATCCCCCTGGCGTTGCACCTGGTCAACGCGCAATTTGCGACGGCGGATATGTCTCAGGCATTCCGCATGACCGAGGTTTTCGCGCAGGTTTTTGAAATTATTGAGGCAAGCTACGAGCGGAAGATCGACCCGGATTCGATGAGTGCGGCACGTTTTGTGACGCACCTGCGGTACCTGTTTGTGCGGGCGAGCCGCGCCTCCGCGAATCGCGCGGAGGATGCAGATGAGGTGTCGCAGCCGAGTTTGTTGGCGGCTCTTCGTGAGGATGCACCGCGTGCCTACGCGTGTGCGCAGAAGGTTTTGTTGGTACTGCAGATGCAGCTGAAGCAGAGCCTGACTCGTGATGAGTTGACGTATTTGACGATTCATATTGCGCGTCTGGCGCGGGATATGTGGGGCATTAACGCGTAGCGCATGTTCGATAGAAAGCGACCGGGAGGGTTCCCGGTCGCTTTTTCTATGCCCCCGGATTTTCTATGCCCTGAAATATATACCCCGGAATCTATGCCCTGGAACCTATATCTCGAATTCTATACTTCGGAATCCCGGCGAGGGGTTCGGGTGGGGAATCTGGGACTGAGGGTTTTAGAGAGGTGCTACCGGGCGGAACGTGACGCTTAAAGGTGAGCTGCTATTTATATATACAACCTGTCACTAAAATGCTGTTTGCCGGGTTTTCTTTCGCGCGTTAGCGCGTCGATTTATTTTTTAAATGACGATTCATGGCGGCACATTCCAGAAATACCATTCCGTGGACGAACTGCAGGAAAATGTGGGTTTTTTATAAATCCCACATCTTTTGGTCCGTGTACCTATTTTTTATTCGGTATTTTCTTTGTAAATCTTTTTCTCGCACCCTCGCGGTCCAAATATTGTGCGTCAAGCGCCTCGTCAGCCCGCTTGCGAGATGCCAAGACTCCCGATTTTTCACGAAAATAACACTCTGCTTCTCTCGCCGGCAACCTTTTTTCGGTGTTCTGTTTAAATTTTTTACACCCTGGCAATAAATACGTGTTTTGACATCAAAAACCCATATTCCAACACCGATAAAAATGTCACAAGAACCTAAAGTGTGCATGCTCAGAAAAAACCCACAAAACACAAAAACAACGTGTTACTATCTGAGAATTATGAGGCCCTTCACGGGACCTATACACACCATGTCACGAAAACGAGAGGACCACTATGGTCACTATCATTGTGGCGGCACACGGCGAGTCGGCTCCGGCTCTGCTGAAGACCGCCGGCATGATCCTCGGTAACTTCGAAAACGTCCACCCGGTCACGTTCCTGCCGGGTCAGGGCCCCGAAGATCTCGTCGAAGAGTACACCCGCATCGTTGAGGCGTCTGAAGCAGAAGAAACCCTGCTGCTGGTCGACCTCTTCGGCGGTAGCCCCTACAACGCCGGTGCGCAGTTCGCAGCCACCCGCGAGGGCGTCGACGTCGTCTCCGGTGTCAACGTACCGATGCTTATTGAGGTCATCTCCGGCGCAGGCCGTAAGAACGCAACCCTCAAGTCCCTGGTCGCTAAGGCGCACAAGGCTAGCACTAAGGGTATTCGCTCCTTCCAGGAGGCGAACCAGCCCGTAGCCGCCAAGCCTGCCGACTCGAAGCCCGCAGAGACCAAGCCTGCAGAGACCAAGGCGGTCGAGGTTCCGGCTGCTCAGCAGGTTCCCGGCGGCACCATGGACGCTATCTTCACCCGCATCGACTCCCGCCTAATTCACGGTCAGGTGGCAGGCACCTGGGTTCCGCATATCGCGCCGCAGACCTTCATCGCGGCATCCGATAATGCGGCACACGATCAGCTGCGCAAGTCCCTGCTGCTGCAGGTCGCGCCGGCTGGTGTGAAGACCAACGTCCTGGACATCGCTAAGGCTGGTCGCGTGTACAACAACCCCAAGTACACCGGCATGAAGACCATGTTCGTCGTGGAATCCCCCGTTGACGTGGTGCGACTGCTCGACGAAGGCGTCAAGATCAACGAAGTGAACGTTGGTGGCGTCACCTTCAAGACCGGCATGGTTCAGCTTTCGGACGCAGTGTACGCCTCCGAGGAACACCTGGAAGCCTACCGCGAACTCATTAAGCGCGGTGTGAAGCTGACGGTGCAGCAGCTGCCCAACCACTCCCCGGTTGATTTGGAAAAGATCCTCAAGCAGAAAGGCCTGGACGCATGAGCGCCCTGACGTTTATTCTCGTTGTTCTCGTGGCGTTCATTGCGGGCGTCGCATCCGTGGTGGACGAGCGTCAGTTCCACCGCCCCCTGGTCGCTTGCACCCTGATGGGTTTTGCGCTGGGTGACCCGACTACCGGCATTATGCTCGGTGGCGCACTGGAGCTCATCGCACTGGGCTGGATGAACGTCGGTGCGGCTATGGCTCCCGACTCGGCTCTGGCTTCCACCATCTCCGCTGTTGTTGTGATTCAGGGTCACCAGGACATCACCACCGGTATTGCTATTGCTGTGCCGCTGGCTGCGGCAGGTCAGGTTCTGACCATTTTCGTTCGTACCATTACGGTGTTCTTCCAGCATCAGGCGGATAATTTCGCAAAGACGGCTAACTTCCGCGGTATTGAGTTGATGCACATTAGCGGTATGGCTCTGCAGGGTCTGCGCGTGGCTATCCCGACCGCTATTGTGGCGCTGATTAGCTCCGACGAGCTGACCCGCCTGCTGGGCATGATTCCGGAACAGGTGACCATCGGTCTGCGTATTGCCGGTGGCATGATTACCGTGGTCGGTTTCGCAATGGTCATCAACATGATGCGTTCGAAGGCCCTCATGCCCTTCTTCTTCCTCGGCTTCATCGCCGCCGCCGCTATCCCGGCAACCCAGTCGATTGTGCCGCTACCCGGCGGAAGCTCAAAGGACGTCCTCGTGGCACTGTCCACCCCGGCACAGTTCAACCTGGTTGCTATCGGCCTGGTCGGCGCCTGCCTGGGCCTGCTGTACACGCAGCTGAACCCGCTCTTCCATAAGAGTGAGGCACCCGCCGTAGCACCGGCCGCCGCCAATGACCTCGACAACGAGCTCGAATAAGGAGCATCACCATGACTGAAAACAAGAACGTCGAGCTCGTTGAAGTTCCCGAGCTCACCCAGCGCGATAAGGTCGACACCTACATCCGCTCCACCTTCCTGCTCGGTTCGTTCAACTTCGAACGCATGCAGTCCATCGGTTTCGCGGTTTCCATGATTCCGGCCATTAAGCGCTTCTACACCAAGAAAGAAGACCAGGCGGAGGCGCTGACCCGCCACCTGGAGTTCTTCAACACCCAGCCGTGGGTTGCATCCTCGATTATGGGCGTGACCGCTGCGATGGAGCGTGAGAAGGCAGCCGGTAAGGACATTGACGAAGCCGCCATCACCAACGTTAAGGTGGGCCTGATGGGCCCACTGGCCGGCGTGGGCGACCCGATTTTCTGGGGTACCGCACGTATCGTGCTGGCGGCTCTGGGCGCATCCCTGGCGGTGACCGGCAATATTCTGGGCCCGCTGCTGTTCTTCTTCGGCATGACCGCAATTCGTTGGGCAACCCGCTGGTACGGCTTCAAGTACGGCTACGAGAAGGGCACCCAGATTGTGACCGAGGCGGGCGGCAACACCCTGCAGAAGATTACTCAGGGCGCCTCCGTGATGGGCCTGTTCGTGATGGGTGCTCTGGTGTACCGCTGGACGAGCGTGAACATTCCGTTGCCACTGACTAGCTACACAAACCAGGCGGGCGAGACGGTAAATGTGACCGTCCAGTCCGTGCTGAACGATCTGCTGCCGGGCCTGGCCTCGCTGGGTCTGTGCTTCCTGTGCATGTGGCTTCTGAAGAAGAAGATTAACGCCATCTGGTTGATTTTCGCCCTCTTTGGCGTGGGCATCCTCGGTTCCTACCTGGGATTCCTGGCTCTCTAAAAATATGAGGAATGAGCCCTTTCACCCTTCAGTGAAGGCGTGAGATTCAGGGGCTATATCTCAAGTGGTGGGGGTGCGGTCGGTACACTTAAAAGCACCGGCGGCACCCCCGTTTTTTATGGGTTGCGGCGCACAATTCGCGGCAATGCAGCCCTCCCGCGAAGGAGTTTCTATGACCAAATTGATGGCTTTCGATCTTGACGGCACGATCCTGTTTAACCGTGCCGTGGAGCCTGCCACTGAGCAGGCGATTGCCCGCTGGCAGGCGGAGGGTAACCTGGCGGTCTCGTGCACGGGCAAGAGCATTTTTGCCACGCAACTGGCGTTGAACCCGACCGCCATCCGTTTTGATTACCACGTGCTGTACACGGGTGCGGTGATTACTGACCGGCAGTACCGGGTGATTTACCATCAGCCTCTTCCGGTGAGTGTTGTGCAAGCGTGCTACGAGCATTTCAGCACCGTGGACGGCGTGGCTCTGTTCGCGACGACTCTGGATAACGATTACAGCCTCTGCGACCGGGTGGGCTCCTCGACGAATATCCTGCCGGAGTTCACTCCCCTGCCGGCTGACGACCTGCAGAACCACGAGTACGTGGGTGTGCCCCTGTGGATTCCGGATGCTCAGGTTCGCGAGGCGGCGTACACCTGGATTCTGGAGCGTTTTGGTGATTCGGTGGACTGCCACAAGAACCAGGATTTCCTGGATATTGTGCCGCCCGCCTGCACAAAGGGCACCGGTCTGCAGCATCTGGTGGAGTACCTGCAGTCGGAGCATCCGGGTAGCTCCTATGAGGTGCATACGATTGGAGATTCGTGGAACGATATCGACATGCACCGCTACGCTGACCGTTCGGCGTCGTTCTGCTACTCCCCCGATGAGGTTAAGGCTGTCACCACCGATTGTGTGGATAAGGCGTACGAGTTTATTGAGGCTTCCCTGTAGAAGCTGCCGAGGTGGCGTTTAGGTGCGGCGAGCGCTAATCCTGCCACCCGCTTCCGCGTACTCGCCGTCTACTCCCCCGTTTCACGTGAAACACCCGCTTTCCCGTTACTCCCCGTGTATCCCCGTGAGGTTTCTATGTGCCCTTCCGCTTCTCAGCCCCGTAAGAACCAGCCCGGCAAGGATCAGTTTCCCAAGAGCCAGTCCCAGAAGAGCCAGCAGCCCGAGCCTGACCAGTCTTACGACCCCTCCAGCTTCTCCGACACCTTCCGCGCTATGGCGCGTGAATCACTCGTGAAGAACCAGAAGAACCGCCCGGACTCCCCCATCGTCTCGATTTCCCCGGTGCTGATTGTTTTGGGCGCCATTGCGGCGGCACTGTACGGGCTGTGGCAGAGCTGGGCGTGCCTCATTCCGCTGGTGCTGATTCTGGTGCTCATGTGGGTGCGGTACACGATGCAGCGTCAGGCTCTCAACGATTTCGCCGAGCTGGAGGCGGCACGCACCGCATGGAAGAAAACCCGCGACCGCCAGTACCTGAAGCTGATGGCGGCGCAGTCGGCGCGCATCCTGGATGAGAATAAGGCGCTGACCAAGCAGGCTCGCGCGCATGTGCAGGAGTACGCGGATTTCGCGGCGCAGAAGCTAGGTACTCAGCGCTAAAGACCCCGCTCGTTCGCCCCTACGCCCAAAAACAAAAGTATTCGACGAGAGTTAGTCGAGGTGAGCGTTCAGGCACAGCAAAAGACCGTAACCACTCCCCCATACGGGAGCGGTTACGGTCTTTTGTTCACGTCAGATACCCTCTGCGGGGGTCTTTTACGTCTTAGGGGGTTTACACCCTAGTTGGTCTTCTGCGCGGGTGCTTCAACGGGCTCTTCTGCGGCTTCCTCGGCGACTTCCTCGACGGACTCCGCAGATCCTTCGTCTGCGCTGTCAGTAGCCGGAGCCTCGTCCAATCGCTGCACCACAGCGGGGCGGTCATCAAAGCCGCGGCGGGTGCCTCGGGCAGCCTTCGCCTCCATGGTGTACAGCTGCTCGCGATTCGTCAGCACCACCAGGGTCATGGCGTTCAGGCAGACACCCACAATGCACAGAATCCAGCCGATCAGCATGAACCGACCACCGGAAAGCACCGCGCCGGAAAGCATCAGGGCAACAGAAACCAGGTACGCCGGGGAAAGCAAAAACTTCGTATTCACTACCGACCTACCTAGCGTGCGTTGGAGCGGGGCTTGGGGGTACGACCCGAACGGGGACGCGAGGGCAGAACGCTCATACGGCCGGGGGCACGATCAACAATCGGCTGAGATTCGGTGGGCTCTTCCTCGCGGACCTCTGCAGTTTCAGCGGGCGCGGTCGCCTCAACGGTCTCAGCTGCCTCAGCGGGAGCTACTTCCTGATCAACCTGCGCCGCAGCATCGTGCTCAACTGCCTCATGCTCAGCGGCTTCTCGTTCTTCGCGGCGGTGCTCTGCGCGCTCGCGGATACGGTTCTCCACGGAGGATTCGAAACCGTCCAGGTTGGTCACCAGTGCGGGGGTCGGGTCACCCTTCGCCTTACCCACGGACAGCACAAAGGCGAGGACGTTCAGGCCCAACGCAAGGATGAGAAGGATCCAGCCGAGCCACAGGAGCCAGGGGTTGGAGGTTCCAATCAAGAGCGCGCCGCAAAAAATTACGCCGAGGGAGGTCAGGTACGCAGGCGAGAGAGTCTTGAAGTCCATGTCTACTTTCAATGTGTTCGTGAGTTTGAGAGAGCTAACGTACGTTCACTACGTTTCCTGTCTCATTTTAGGTGATAGTTGAGGCTTAATCTGCTTCTGCCCCTGTCTATCGCCTGTGAGCTAAAGACCAGATGGCTTATCTCGGTGGCGTAGGCAGGGGCAGAAACGTAGTGTTCGCGCACGGGCGTACCGGCTAGGACTTGGGGGTTACCTCGTTAGTGACCAGGGGCGAGGCGGGCGCGTTCTCCACCACGGGGATTGCGCGGGTGCTCAGGGTGCCCTGGTGCTTCTTCCAGAGGTTGTAGCGTTCCATGGCGACCGCGCCGGCGGTCATGGCGGGCAGAATGAACATGCCGGAGGAGCGGATGCTTTCAGCCTGCGCCAGGATGTCCAGCTTACGCACCACGCGGGTCACGTCGTGGGATTCGTAGCGGTCCTGCGCCGCAATGACCTCATTCTGCGCGGCGACGAGGGCGGCGTCGCGCAGGCGTACAAAGTCGTTCCTCTTGTCCTTAAGTTTCTCCATGTACTGCTTGTATTCTTCGGGCAGTGCCTCACTAATTTCGTCTCGGCGGGTAATGGCGGAGCACATTTCCTTCACGCGAGCGTAGGTTTCCGGGTCGGTGGTTGCCTTCGCTTCAGCCTGTAGCGCTTCAAGGGCGGCGTCCTGCGCAATTTGGAGCAGCTCGGGTACGGCGGTTTCTTCTTCATGGTTAGCCTGCACGCCAAGGACCTTCACGAGCAGGGGCAGGGTCAGGCCGGGCAGCACGAGGGTGAAGAAGAGTACGGAGAGCATCATGACGATGGCGTCCTGGCGTACCTGTTCGGTGCCGTTGACCACGGGGATGGACAGGGCAAGAATCAGGGTCACGAGGCCTCGCATGCCGGACCAGGTCATAACGATAACTTCAGCAAAGCTTTCGGGTGCACCCTCGTGGATGGGGTTCTTGCGTCCTGCCAGCCAGACGATGGTGAACCAGATGAGGCGCACCAGGATGGCGACCAGTGCGACCAGGGCACCGTCAGCGAAGAGGCTTGCGATACGGGAGGGGTCGGCGGTGGCGATGATACTACTTGCCTGCAGGCCGATGAGGCCGAAAGCGACACCGGTCATGAGCAGCTCAATAATCTGCCAGAAGGAGGTGGAGGAGAGGCGTTCTTCCGCTTCGAGTGCCGCCATGTATTTGGTGCTGGTGAACTGGATAGCGCCGATGACCACGGCAATAACGCCGGAGGCGTGCACGCTTTCAGCAGCGAGGTAGGCGCCGAAGGGGATCATGAGGGTCACGGCGTTGCTGGTGACCACGTCGTGGGCACGCTGGCGAACGTAGCCGCCAAGCCAGCCGAAGATATAACCAATAATGACCGCGAGGATCGAGCCGAGCACGAAGTCCTTGGCGACCGAGAGCGGCTCGATGTGGTGGCCGCTGGTCATGGAGTGGATTGCGGCGTGGAAGAGAACGATTGCGATAGCGTCGTTGAAGCTACCTTCAGTCTGCAGAGTACCGATGAGGCGGCGGGGGATGCCGACGGGCTCAGCGACTGCTTCCACGGCGACGGGGTCGGGCGGGGAGACGGCGGCACCGACGGCAAGGGCGACGGCGATGGTCATACCGGGGACCCACCACATGGCTGCGCTGGCAATTGCCAGGGCGGAGACGGTGGTGAGAAGGACCGAGTAGAGCAGTACGGATCTCCAGCGGCGGCGCAGGGTGCCCCAGGAGAATTTAACGCCGATGGCCCACAGTAGCGGCGGAAGGAAGATCGGCAGGATGATGTCGCTGTCGATAGTAAGATCCGGTCGGTTGGGGATGAAGAGCGCGGCGGTGCCGAGCAGGGTCATCATGACCGGCCAGGGGAGGTTGAGTCGATCACCGACGCTGACCATAAACACGGTCGCAATCAGGATGATGACAATAACGGAGAGGTAAAGCATTGGTCCGGTGTTGTTCCTTTCGCGCGGCTAGGGTTAGTCGGCTACGTCTTTCTACTCTACCGGAGGGGCTCATTCCGCTTTTCGGATATGGGGGTTCTGCACCGTTTATTGTGGTGTTGTTTACCTCTAAGCCTAATGCTCTTTACGGAATATAGAGTTTTCCCCTGAATATCCTTGCTTTTCAGCAGGTTATCCAGGGGAAAATTCTATATTTGGAATATATCGATTGGGGTAGTTACCTCTAGCGGATTACTTAGAGCCGCATCCACCAGCACCACAGCCACAACCGCCAGCGGAGGCTTCCTCGACAACCGGTTCAGGCTCGTCGTGACCACCGCAGCAGCCACCCTTTTCTTCCTTCGGCTCGTCGTGGCCGCCGCAGCAACCGCCACCACCGTGGGAGTGGCCGTGAGGCTCACCGGGAGCTTCAGCGGAAGAACCGCATCCGCCCGAGCCGCAACCGCAACCACCGGCGGAATGTGCCGGCTCCTCGTGGCTACCGCAGCCACCCGAGCCACAGCCACAGCCGCCACCGTCGACCGAGCCGCAGGCGGAGCCGCGTGCATCGCGGTGACCCATGAGATCCACACCCAGGTCGGAGAGGTAACGCAGGTAGCCTGCGAGGGCGTCGCGTCCACCGGTGCCGGAGATGACGATACCACCGTGGCGCAGTGCCTTGAGCACCTCGTTAACCATCGGCCAGTGCTCAATGTCGTCGGTAATGGTAATGGCGCTGACCACGTGCATTGCGAGGGAAGTCAGCGAGCGCAGGGACTGTTCGTAGCCTTCGGGCAGGTGAATGACCTTGGCGGGTGCTGCCAGGCGCAGGATGGACAGCACGCGCATCAGCATCATGGGTACTGCATTTTCGGGCAGTAGTACGGTCACGCCGATGGCGGAGGATTCAGCAATACGTTCGATGGTTGCCGCGAGTTCTTCGGAATCGATATCGCGGGAGATATCCAGTACTTCGTAGGAGTCCACGGCGATGGAGCGGGTACCGAGGGCGTCGGCGAGTGCTTCATCTTCGGTGTGGACCGCAATCATGTTGCGGAATTCGTTGCGGCGCACGACGGAGGCTGCCTCGATGAGGGCGAAGTCCTGGCCTTCACCATCCACGAGGAGGGTGTGGATTTCTTCGCGGTTGAGGCCTTCGCCTGCGGTGGCGCGCTCGATTAGTTCAGAAAATGCATTGCTCATACCGAATATTAAACACCTGATTTTGGGGCGTGCGCCCGCGAGGTTTACCTGTCTTGGCGGTTTTGGGCGGTTTAAGACGTGATTTTATGCCGAGAGCGTGGGCGGCTACCTGTTCTGTGCGTGCTGGAGTGGTTTTGGTGGCAAAAGTGCTCGTGAAACGCGAACCGTTCGCTCCGGGTGAGTGAGAATCAACATTGCTTTTTGGGTTTGTGCCGCGTATTTGTGGGGTTTTTGTTTGCCGTGGGGTGCATCTTGCTCACGTTACAGATTTGAACACCCTAAAATGAAAGGGTGGTACTTTCCCGTGAAAAGATTCTAGATACCGCCTACGAGGTCTTGGCGACCTACGGTTTGGCGGACCTTTCCATGCGCCGACTCGCTCAGGAGCTTCACGTGGCTCCCGGCGCCCTGTACTACCACGTGAAGAATAAGCAGCAGCTTCTGATTCTGTTGGCGGATTACATTCTGGCTCGTGCCCCGAAGTCGATGTCTGAGGAGGCTGAGGCGAATCCGGAGGCTATTCGTGCTTCGATGATTCGCCGCGGCGATACGTTGTTCTCCCTGCTGTACCCGATTCGTGAGTGCCCTGAGGTGGTGCGTTTGAGTTTGGCTCTGCACCCGCGTGAGTTGAAGCCTGTGGTGGCTATGGCTCATGAGTTCCAGGCTCTTGGTTTGGGTCATGCGGAGGCGCTACGTCGTGCTCGTTTGTTGACCCATATTGCGTTGAGCCTGGTGGAGGAGTATCAGACTCTGCCGCTGATTTCGCCTCAGGAGGCTGTGGCGAGTGGCGATGTTCCTCTGATTGAGAATGCGTTTAACCGTTACCGCCAGGATCTGCTTTCTGCCATTGACACGATGATGGTGGTGCAGGAGCCTTATACGCAGGATGCGTAATCGCTTGGCCCTTCTGTTGGTTTATTAGTTATGTATGTTGCCCCGTGCCCCCTTGTAGGGTGCGGGGCTTTTGCGTGCGTTGGCTTTTGGCTGCCCTGCCGCACGCTGATACCGGTGCGGTTTGGCGGCTGAGTCGATGTTCGCTGGTTTTCTGCTTTAGTCTAGAGGTGACACGTGCTTGTACCCGGAGTGTATCGGGTGCGCGAAGGGTGTCGTTTATGTTTTAGTGCCCTGTTGGGCTTTATCAGAGGTGTTCCATGTCGATGACCGCTACCGCCCAGTGGGCGGCTCTTCCGGACCATAGCGCGGAGATTGCGCGTGTGCGTGAGGAGTTTATTACTGCGTATGGTTACGAGCCGGATGGTGTGTGGTCTGCGCCTGGGCGTCTGAATCTTTTGGGCGAGTACATTGATTTTTTGGGTGGCTCGTGCCTGCCGATGCCGTTGCCGTACCGCACCTATGTGGCGGGTGCGTTGCGTCGTGATGGTGTGTTGCGCGCGGCTTCTTTGCAGATGCCCGGCGACGAGCGCACGGTCGTGATTCGCGATATCCAGCCGGGTCATTTAAAGGGCTGGTTCACCTATGTGGCGGGTGTTGCGTGGGCGATGAATCAGGAGGGCGGCAGGGATATTATGCTGCCCGATGAGTTTGGTGCTGACCTGCTGATTAATTCTCGTGTTCCGGTGGGTGGCGGTTTGTCGTCTTCGGCGGCTTTGGAGTGTTCGACGGCGTTGGCGTTGTTGGAGCTCTCGTGTCCGGTGCGTGAGGAGTGCCCGCAGGCGGATGCTACCCCGGCTGATAGTGATGCTTTGCGTGCGCGTCTGGCTCAGGTGTGTATTACGGCTGAGAATAAGGTGGCTGGCGCGCATACGGGTGGCCTGGATCAGACGGCGTCGTTGCGTTCGTATCCGGAGCAGGCTCTGGTGATTGATTTCCGTGATTTTTCGATTGAGCCGGTTGCGGTGGATATTGCCCAGCATGGCCTGAGTTTTTTGGTGATCGATACGAACACTCCGCATGAGCTGACGGATGGCGGTTTTGCGGCTCGTCGTGCGGCGTCTGAGACGTGCGCTGACGCTTTGGGTCTGCGTTTTTTGCGTGATGCCCTACCGGAGGATTTGTCGTGTGCGGGTATGGATGCGCGTGCGGCAAAGGCGTGGCGTGCTGACTTGGTGGATTCTTCGGTGAATCGTGCCTTGGATGCTCTGGAGGATGCGGGTCGTCCGTGTTCGTTCCCGCGTGGTTGGGTGCGTCATGCGTTCCACGATATGACTCTGGTGGGTCGTGCGAGCTATTTGCTGCAACATGCTGATGAGCTGGGCTTTGCGGCGTTTGAGGAGGCGGGCCGCATTTTCACGGAGTCGTTTGTATCGATGCGTGATGAGTTGCGTGTTTCTCGCCCTGAGATTGATGATGCGGTGCAGGTGTGCCTGGATCGGGGCGCGTTGGGTGCCCGTATTGTGGGTGGTGGTTTTGGTGGCGCGGTGATGGCGCTGATTCCGACCTCTCAGCTGGAGGCTGCCGCGGATGCGGTGGCGACTGCGTATGCTGTGCGCGGCTATGCGGCGCCTCGTTTTTTGCCGATGGTTGCTGGTTTTGCGGCGTCTCATGATTGGGCTGCGGGCGCTGCTCCTACGGATATTCCGGTGTTGTAGGGTTGGGTGCTGAAGTCTGTCATAAATCAGCGGGGTGTCATAGGGGCGTTTTTTCGGGGTTTTGAACAATATTCATAGCTGGAAGTTTCCTGCGAGTTTCTGCAAATTTCCTCCGCTCATCCCCCGTAATAACGCGCTGATAAGCCATAATTTTTTGGTCATTGGTCAAAAGTGGCGCCACGTTTTCTGAGGGTGGTTTTTCTTGCCTTCGCGGGTATGTACACTTATCGACGGACGCAATCCGTGAGCTGTAAAGTTTCGATGCGCATAGTCCGGCATATGGATAGCATCTACACTGGGTTCTACCGTCACATACAAACCCAGCTTGCAGGTTTCGTCCACCAAAGCATCACACTCCAGTTTTCTGCCCGTCCGGGCAGACCCCTCACTTGAAGTGAGGCTTTAGAGCGCGAAAGCGCAGAAAGGAGGCCCCCATGGGCTTCGATATCAAGGGCACCGTTGAGCAGGGCCTCGACAAGGCTCAGGAAGTCATCAACGAGAAGGCTGGCAAGGAGGTCGTCACCGACGAGCACGTTGCCAAGGTTGAAGAGGTCGTGACCGAGAACGTCTCCAAGCTGACCGAGAAGTTCGGCAAGTAAGGCGACAGCCTCCTTTGGATTGGCGCCCTGCCTCGCTTCCTCATGGGGTAGGGCGCCATTTCCCTGGGTTTGCATCACAGGCTTTCACTCAACGGCTTTCACTCAACATCTCTCTCGAATAATGGGGCGTTCTGCCCCGCCTGGGTTCTTTCATTCACCGACTCACTCGGCATATTGCTCAGCTTCGGTTACCGCCTGGTAGCCTGTTTTCACTCTTCTTTTACTCTTACTCAGCACAAGTGCTCGCGCTTTCTCGCGAACTGTATACGCCCCGCATCATTGGTCCGGCAACCTTGGTGTGGGGCGTATGCCGTTAATGCGCGGGGGAAGGCTTCTGGGGCGCAGGGTGAAGGCTTCTGCGGGAGTGCTGTGCGGGTTGCCGGGGTGCGGCGCGGGCGTTCGCCCGATGAGGGCCTCTCCCCCGCACCTACGTACTCAGGCTATGCTTGATACATCAACTTATTGAGCTGCGCCCTCAGGCAGGTTTTAGCGCCTCCTGGAGACCGCGGAGCACCCTGTTTATGGAGGAACTATGTTTGAACGTCAGCAGTCCGATCAGCAGAAGGCACGCGAGGTCATGAAGGATGGCGGCGTCGTCATTTATTGGCGCCCCGGCTGCCCCTACTGCGAGGCTCTGGATTCTAAGCTGGGCGAGCTGGGCGACCACGCTACCTGGGTCAACATTTGGGAGGATCCGCAGGCTGAAGCGCACGTGAAGTCCCTCAACGACGGCAACGCAACCGTCCCCACCGTGGATACCGGCGACACCCACTTTGTGGTCGCTGACCTGGTGAGCCGCAACAAGGTGAAGAAGCTGATCCAGAACACTCTCGACGCTGGCGGCGAGGCTTAAGATGACTCGCCCGGCGCTGAACCGCGATACGACGGTCTGCATTTCCTTGTCTGGTCGCCCGTCGAATCACGGCATTAAGTTCCACAATTACCTGTACGAGAAGCACGGTCTGGATTACCTGTACAAGGCGATGACCACCACCGACATTGAGGGTGCTATCGCCGGCGTACGTGCTCTGGGTATTCGTGGCTGCTCGGTGTCTATGCCGTTTAAGCAGGCTGTTATCCCGCTGATGGACGATATGGACCACTCAGCTGCGGTTATTGGTGCGGTGAACACGATTGTGAACACTGACGGCTTCTTGAAGGCGTACAACACGGATGTGATTGCGGTGGCCTCCCTGCTGCGTTCGCATAATGTGGATCCGTCTCTGCCGTTCCTGCTGCGCGGTTCGGGCGGTATGGCTGCGGCTGTGGCTGGTGCGTTCTTTGATGCGGGCTTCTCGCAGGGCATGATTATTGCCCGTAACGAGGAGACCGGCCGCGCGCTGGCTGAGCGTTACGAGTACGCCTGGGCGCCGGAGGTGGGCAACCTGCGAGCGCCGATTCTGGTGAACGTGACCCCGATTGGCATGGCTGGCGGTGAGGAGAGCGAGGAGCTGTCCTACCCGCAGGAGGCTATTGCTGAGGCACAGGTGGTCTTTGACGTGGTGGCGATGCCCGTTGAGACTCCGCTGGTTCGTGCGGCTCGCGCGGCGGGTAAGGAAGTTATTCACGGCGGCGAGGTGATTGCTCTGCAGGCCGCTGAGCAGTTCCGCCTGTACACCGGCGTGGAGCTCACCCCCGAGGAGGTTGAGGAGGCGGAAGCTCAGGCGAACTAGGTTCGCACCCGCTGCTTCTTTGCCCCGTAAGGGGCTCGATACGTGAAAGTGCCCGGAAGGTTGATCCTTCCGGGCACTTTTTGTTGGTGCGTAGCACCGGAATTTTTTGTAATTACACACACCCTGGTATTTAAGGTTTTCCACATCTGTGGAGAAATCTGGGGAAAACTCTTACACCCGTGTAATTCACCCCGTGTAATTCGGTTGTTTTAGCCTGTATCCACAGGTTTTTAACATGTACTCACACTCGTGGAATTACACGAATGTAGTTATACACAGTGTGGAAAACTGCTGTGGATAACGTGTCTCTGCACCGGATTTCCGCGGTTTTCCAGGCTTAATACCTGCCGTTGAGCCACTGCTGCGGGCTCTGCGGCGGCGGATTCGAGGACTCGGGTTTCTTCACGAACGGGATAATCAGCAGGGTTGCTAGTGCGCCACTGACAAGACCGCCAAAGTGTCCCGCGTGAGAAATATTCGGGTGGAAGAGGCTCTGCACAACGTCAATACCCATGAGCAGAATAAAGAGGCGTGCAGTATCCTTCTGCTTCCGAAGAAGCAGAAGGACGAAGAACGCGCCGTAGAGGCCGTACACACCGCCTGATGCGCCCACGGCACCACGGTAGTAGGTGAAGAGGTACACACTGCAGCCGGCACCTACGGTAGCCGCCATATATACAAAGAGGAATTTCCACCGCCCCATCATGCGTTCGAGGGACACACCGAAGATGAAGAGGTAAATCATGTTCCACACCAGGTGCATCGGGTCAGTTTGCGAGTGCACAAACCCGTGCGTGATGAGGCGGTAGTACTCGCCGTGGTGGACACGGGGACCAGACATCATGCCGAGATTGTGTACCCAGCGGAACGGAATGATCAGCTGCAGGCCGTACACCACGACATTAATCAGGATGAGCGTGTACGTAATATGCCAGTGACGGGCGATGAAGGAACGCTTCGGGCTCGAGGCGCCTCCATTGAGGTCACGGTAGCAATCGGGGCAGACTACACCCGCATCCTGTGCCGTCTGGCATTCACCGCAGATGGTGCGGTTGCAGCGCCCGCACTGGGCGTAGCTGACACGGTCGGGGTGGTTGACGCAGACCGTGGGGCTCTGCCCGTAGTTCATGTAGTTGGGAAAGTTCTCCACTGACCCTCCAAAGATTTTGTGCCGGATTTTCCGAAGATTTTTCACGTATTTTCAGGCTTAGTACCTGCCGTTTTGCCATTGCTGCGGACTCTGTTGCGGCGGATTCGAGGACTCGGGCTTATCCACAAGCGGGACAAACAGCAGTGTCAACAGCACACCACCGATAAAACCACCCGCGTGGCATGCGTGGGAGATATTCGACGGGGTCAGAATGCTATAGATGATGTTCGGGGCAGTAATCATGACGAACACTCGTGCGGTGTCCTTCTGCTTCATGATGATTAGCAGGGTCAAGAACGAGCCCATGAGACCGAATAGACCACCGGAGGCACCCACCACGCTCGTTCCAGGAGCCAGCACATACACGCCTAATGCACCAAAGATGATAGAGCCCAGGTACACCACAAGGAACTTCCATCGCCCAATCATGCGTTCGAGGGACACACCGTAGATGAAGAGGTTAATCATGTTCCACACCAGGTGCATCGGGTCGTTCTGCATGTGCAGAAAACCGTAGCTGATGATGCGGTAGTACTCGCCGTGCTGGACATAGGGCCACCAGATGTTGCCATGCCTAACCACCCATTCGTTGGGAATAAGCTGTTGCAGACCATACACCACGACGTTAATCAGAATGAGCGTGTACGTAATATGCCAGTGGCGCGCCAGGAACGAGCCTTTCGCCTTCGAGCTACCGCTTTTAAGTTCGCGGTAGCAATCGGGGCAGACCATGCCCACATCCAGCGCTACCTGGCATTCGCCGCAGACGGTGCGGTTGCAGCGCCCGCACTGGGCGTAGCTGACGCGGTTGGGGTGGTTAACGCAGACCGTGGGGCTCTGCCCGTAGTTCATGTAGTTGGGAAAGTTCTCCACTGAACCTCCAGGGGTGGTATGCCGGATCAACCGGGGTGGTGTGGGGGGGCATATAAGCGCAGGGACCCACCGGAAGAATCCTGGCGGGCCCCTGAACTATACGTGTTTTCTCAACACCTTCAGCAGAATGCTCGTATGAGCCTTCCGATGGGGTTTATTAGAGCTTTTCGATGTCGATCGAGGAGATGACAACGTCCTTGACCGGGCGGTCCTGGAAGCCGGTCTCAACGCCCTCAATAGCGTCAACAACCTTCTTGGATGCCTCGTCGGTAACCTCACCGAAGATGGTGTGGCGGCCGTTCAGCCAAGGGGTCTCAACGGTGGTGATGAAGAACTGAGAACCGTTGGTGCCGGGGCCTGCGTTAGCCATTGCCAGCAGGTAGGGCTTGGAGAAGGAGAGCTCGGGGTGAATCTCGTCCTTGAACTGGTAGCCGGGGCCACCAACGCCCATGCCCAGGGGGTCACCACCCTGAATCATGAAGTCCTTGATGATGCGGTGGAACACGACGTCCTTGTACAGGGGGGTGTTCATGATTTCACCGGTGCGGGGGTGCTTCCACTGACGGGAGCCGTCAGCCAGGCCGATGAAGTTCTCAACAGTCAGCGGTGCGTGGTTGCCGAAGAGCTCGACGACGATGTCACCGTAGTTAGTGTGGATAGTTGCCTTAGCAGTTGCATTAGTCATGGCTCTATTGTGGCACGGGGCGGCGCTCATTCGCCATCTAACATGTTTTTTCGCCCCGGGCGCACCGTTGGGCGGGCTTTTTGGGCGGGAATTGAATATCCTGAGAGGTGAACACTACGCGCGCGGCGGCGTTTTCTGGTCGCTGGCGCATTTCAACCGATGGAGGTCACCCCATGTTCTGCTGCAAGAAGCGTAAGGCACGCAAGGCTGCTAAGGCTCAGACTATTGTCTCTTCTCTGGCTGCTGTTGAGTCCGCGCTGGAAGGCAAGACCGCTGAGATGTTCGCTGAGAAGCTGACCGGCAACAAGAAGGCCCTGAAGAAGGCTCGTAAGGCTACCGCAAAGACTGTTCGTGCCGCTGAGAAGGAACTGGCTCGTATTGAGCGTAACGGCGGCAAGCGCCCCCGTAAGGGCCTGGCGTTCCTGGGTCTGCTGGTTGCTCTGGGTGTTGCAGGCGCCGCAGCCTACAACGCAGCTCGTCCCGTGGAGGACCCCTGGAAGAACGCATAAGCGTTCCCGTATCTTCTTCTTCTCTCAGGGGATCTAAGATAGCTTTCTGAGGCGCCGCTAGCGGCGCGAGGGAGCGCTTTATGAAAGATAGCCGCCCGCCAAGAGTTTTACTCTGGCGGGCGGCTATTGTTTGTTCTTTATGGGGGGAGGAAAGGGGAGAGAGGAGGCGCTACAGATGCTACAGGTAGAGCGCTGAATCTCCCCGTGCATATACCCCGGGGTGCCCCCTGCGGTAGTTCCCTGACATGCCCGGATATACCCTGACGTACCCGATATACAAAGAACCCCATGTCTTTCGACATGGGGTTCTCGGTTCAAAAATAAACCGGCGATGACCTACTCTCCCACACCCACAAAAGTGCAGTACCATCGGCGCGAAGAGTCTTAGCTTCTGGGTTCGGAATGGAACCAGGCGTTTCCCTCTTGCTATAATCACCGGAAAGTGGAGGCGAGGGGACTCGAACCCCTAACCCTCTGCTTGCAAAGCAGATGCGCTACCAATTGCGCCACGCCCCCGTGGTGCTCTACTAGTCTATAACACCTTTTGCGGCTTCACCAAATCCTCATGCATATTTTTTTAGTTAGACCCATCACATTACTGATGGGTTTAGGTAATCACCTCACCCGGCACTGTCGCCTCCCGCTTCGTCAGAGCCTGCAGGGGGACGCTAACCTCCTGCAGATATTTACGAATCGCGGTACGTTGCGCCTCCTTCGCGGACTCCTCCTTCGACTCCGGTCCCTTGAAGCCCAGCTTGAAAGCATCCCACTGGCTCGCTGAGGGGTACTTTTCACGGGCATTCCACACCAGCGAGAACGATGCCAGGGTATTCAGCTCCTTCCTCGTGGCGGCCTTCGATAGCACATCAGCCACCGTTGCCACACGCGAAGACTCCGCAACACTCACCGAAACCTTCGACTGCGCACCCGAGGGCAGGGTTACTGCCTTCTCCGGAGCCAACTGAATATTCAGGTGAATCTGCTGCACCCGCTCGTTCTTCAGATCCAGCTCAGCCAGGGAGCGGAAACGCTTCAGCAGGGATTCATAGTTCTCATCAATCACAACGGCATTCAGGCGCAACTCATCCGCCAGCAGACCCACCTGCGCATAGCTCACATTAGTTCCCAACGCCGCGTTAGCGGTCAGCACCTTCAGCCACTGCTCTTCTTTCAGGGTCGCCGAATCATTGACGCGCAGCGGGCTCACCGGAGCATCCGTAGCGGTGTTAGCAACGTTCTGTGGGTCATTCGCCGAGTCCACGCCACCGTAGGTGACGCTCAGCCGATGCAGAGAACCGTAAACGGACAGGTTCGTCAGAGCCGTAGCGGCCGCCGCCAAATCGGCCTGTGCCACCTCCGTGAGGGAGAAAGAACCCACCAGGCGCAGGTCCTGTTCACTACGCCCCTTACCCACATAGATACGCCCCAGCGACTCAATCTTCAGGTAGCGGGTATCAATATTCTCGCGAACCAGACGCTCACGGCGTGCCAGCAGCTTCTCGTTTGAAACCACCGCCGCCGCATCCTCGCCCAGCACACCGGTGGCGGCAATCTGCGGCATTGCGGCAAGCACCCCGGCGGCGGCAACCACGCCGCCGGTCAGAAGCAGGGAACGGCGGGGCACCACGAGGCGGCGCGCCTGCCCGGCGATAGCCTCTTTAGCGGCATCGACGCGGGTAGAAGGGGTCTTAGCCACAGAGTCCTCAGCGGCAACGGATGCCGCCTCAGAAGAGCCCTGAGAGGCTCCCCGGGTAGAAGTATCGGGAATGTGAGAGTTCTCGGGTTCCAAAGAAGGGGAAGAAGACACAGAATCTCCATGATGCAGGGCGAGCGCAAAGCCCACCAACGGTTTGAGGGGAGTGAAGTCCCTCTAGAATACCGCCCGCACCCATGCACATGCCGACAACCCGCTGCGCATCATTCGAAGGGCATAAAGAAAACCTATGGGGTGGACTCAGTCCACCCCATAGGTCACAAACTTCATGAGAGCTCTCAACCCTCACCGCAGGCTATTTAGTTATCCTGCGCAGCCGTAGCATTCGGAGCCGGAATATTAGCCGATTCAGCAGCCAACTCAGCAATACGGATCTCGCCGGTCGTCGGATCGTCGTAGGTCACGTACTCGGTACCGCCAGTCGTAGGCTCAGCGTCCTCGTTCACGTGGTTCTCCGCAATCAGGAAGCCGTGCGCACCCAGAATCTTAGCGACGCGGTCAATATCCTGCGGGGTCGGGGTATGATCCACCACTCGACGAATGTACTCGTTAATGCGCTGGTCGCTCACGTACGCCTCGCCACGAGCAGCACGAGACTGCATGAGCTGGCGAACAACTTCCTGCAGCTGCTCATCGGTCAGACGCATCTTCAAAATAGCCATCACTGCCGCGCGGTCCTGCACCGGAACATCCTTGGGATACCCGACGCTCAGCCAGTCGATTACTCGAGAGATTATGCTCTTATCAGGCATCGAGCCCCTCCTTCGAAGCAGTCATCATATGCAATTTAGTGTTCACGGGATTAGTGGCCTCCACCGGTTACGCCGAAGATATTCCAGCCGAAAGTGTGGTCGATAAAGTCCTTAGCGACCCAGAGAATACCGATGATTACGATTGCTACGATAATAGCAAAAATGCAAGACGCGGCAATCTTCGCCACCGTTCCCGGAGGCTCAATTTCAACGAGCTTACCGTCCGCAGTGTACTCGGTACGGCCAGCCAGCAGACGCAGACCCAGAGCATACAGCGCCGGAAGGCCCGCACCAAAGAACAGACCGGCAATCAGCACCGGAATAACCTTGTTCACAATGTCCATCAGATATTCCACGGCTACGAACCTGCCTTCTCAGTAGCAAGAGTCTGCTCTGCGGATGCGTCAGCGCTGGTGACTGCAGCGCCTTCCTCTTCATCCCAGTCGCCAGTCACGTTCGAAGCGTCAATGTTGTCCTTCTGGGAATGACGCCACATCAGGAAGCAGAAGATAATCAGCAGCGCGAACACGGTCAGCTCGCCAACGAACTGGGTGCCGGTCAGAGCGTTCAGGCCGTGACCAATCAGCCAGGTCAGAGCACCCACAATTGCGGCAGCCGGCAGAGTAATCAGCCAAGCAACCACCATGCGGCCAGCAACAGACCAGCGAACCTCAGCACCCTTACGGCCCAGGCCACTACCCAGAATCGAACCGGATGCCACGTGAGTGGTGGACAGTGCCATACCGAAGTGGGAGGAGGTCAGAATAATCGCGGCGGATGCACCATCAGCAGCAACACCCTGCGGGGTGTCTACCTCAACGATACCCTTACCGAGGGTGCGGATAATGCGCCAGCCACCCAGGTAAGTACCCAGAGCAATAGCGATAGCGCAGGAAGCCTTCACCCACAGGGGGATCGCGTCATCGTTGCTCAGAGCGCCCGAGGCAACCAGAGCCAGGAAGATCACGCCCATGGTCTTCTGCGCATCGTTAGTACCGTGCGCCAGAGACATCAGGGATGCGGTCGCAACCTGTCCTTTACGGAAGCCGCCGTGCTTACGGTCGTCAGCCACCGGGGCAGCAATACGGTATACCAGCCAAGTGCCGGTTGCCGCCACAATAGCCGCAATGACGGGGGAGAGGACCGCGGGAACAATAATCTTGGACAGAACGCCCATCCACTGCACGCCGTCAAAGCCAATCGCGACAATAGCCGAACCAATCAGGCCACCAAACAGAGCGTGCGACGAGGATGAGGGAAGACCCAGAAGCCAGGTCAAAACGTTCCAGAGGATACCGCCCACCAGACCGGTAAAGACGATAAGCATCAGCGCCGGACCGTCCGTTGTTACATCGATACGGTCCAGGTTCACGATGCCGCTACCGACCGAACGCGCCACCTCAACAGAGAGGAACGCGCCGACAAGGTTCAGGGACGCAGACAGCGCCACGGCGGTCTTAGGCTTCAGTGCACCGGTGGCGATGGAGGTTGCCATCGCGTTACCGGTGTCGTGGAAGCCATTCGTAAAGTCGAAGGCGAGCGCGGTAAGCACCACGATCACGAGAATAATGAGTTCTGTAGTCACAAGAAAATTATCTGTCGGTTTTCGTGAAATCTAAAGTATTCCGAATTAACACGAAATAACAGATAAACCCACGGTATTGAGCAGGTTTTTATGAGGGTTTTACTATAGAGCCCATATTTTAGGGGAAACTCTCCCGATATTCCGCGGAAAAAAGGGTGCACCTATCGGAATGCTTAAGTTGGTTTATGTGGCTTATGCGAGAGTGCGGGGGAGAGGGGTGATTATATCCATCAAGAGGATAAAGTGTGTTCACCAAGTGTTCACTTTCAGGAACCTCCCAGCTTTCTTTTTGTGACACACCTTTATTATTCAGACCTCATTTAGGTCGCCGAGCTACCCGTACAGGATGCCCCTGTGGGTTTTTGCGGCACTGGGGTTACAGTACTGGGGTTTCGGCGGCGCAAGTTCTCTGCGGTAGCTGGTTTTCTATAGCGGCGCACGCTTGAGCGTCGAGAAGGAACAGCCCCAGCTGCCAATTCGTAGCGCGCACAATACGCCAGCTTCACGAGGCGCCCATGCCGAATCTGCCACTCGCATCAGCGAATACAATAAAAGACCCCGTATCTTTCGATACGGGGTCTTCTTTAAAAATAAACCGGCGATGACCTACTCTCCCACACCCACAAAAGTGCAGTACCATCGGCGCGAAGAGTCTTAGCTTCTGGGTTCGGAATGGAACCAGGCGTTTCCCTCTTGCTATAATCACCGGAAAGTGGAGGCGAGGGGACTCGAACCCCTAACCCTCTGCTTGCAAAGCAGATGCGCTACCAATTGCGCCACGCCCCCGTCTCAGCGGAAACCACTGTTTAGTTATTTTTCCAAGCCTTTACGACTTCATTGCTCTGATACTTTTTCAGAACCATCACAGTGACACACGAAAGAACAGCAAGAATCAATAATTTCTTCATTATTGCCTTTCATAGTGTGGAGTGGGCGTACCAAGAATCGAACTTGGGACCTCTTCGTTATCAGCGAAGCGCTCTAACCGTCTGAGCTATACGCCCTCCCTCTGCGGAATTTCTTCCGTAGAACGAGATATAACTATACAGGTGTTTGCAGGCAACACCAAATCGAAAAAGCATGTTCTGCATCACACTTTAATATTGGGGGGTTCCCGAGCATACAGAGCGGGGCATGCAGAACGGGCGGCACCGCCTCCACCAGAGACAGCACCGCCCGCACACAAAGCTCAAAAGCTACAAACTAGGACTCATCGCTCAGAGTCAAGGTCACGCCACCAACCAGCTTCGCAGCCAGGTTGTACAGAATCGCGCCAATCATACCCAGCAGAGTAAAGACCACAGTGTTGACCACAGCAAAAATAGTAGTCACCAAAGCAACCTGACCCAGCGAAATCATCTGCGAAATATCCACAGTGGTCGAACCGGTACCCAGCGAGCTAATCAGCTGGTTCACACCGGTAAACGCGCCAGAAGCCTGCAGGAACAGCCAGAGAATCACCGAAGCCACGACGGTCACGATACCCAGGGCAATAGACAGCAGGAAGATTAGCTTAGCAACCGACCACGTATCAACCTTCTGAACCACCAGACGCGCGCGACGAATCTTCGAACGCGGCGCCGGACGCACCAACTGACGGCGTGAACCGGTCGGACGCTTAGCGTTTACAGGGCGCTTGCCGGCAGGACGCTTAGCGGTACCGCCAGGACGAGCCTGGCCCGAACGCGACTGAGCCGGGCGACGCGCGCCAGCCTTAGCCGCGCCCGAAGACTTAGATGCGCCAGCCGACGCCGAACGCTGTGCCGACGCAGGAGAGGAGCTCGCGGGAGTGCTGCTCATTAGTTACCTCCAGTAGCGGTGAGATCGGCAGCCGCCGCTTCACCCTCGTTGTCCGTACCGGGCGCCTCAGAAGACTCCGAAGCCTCGGTGTTCTCAGTGGTTTCATCGTCGCTATCATCCAGCTGACGATCCTGGTTGCGTGCAACACCAATAATAGAATCGCCCTTACCGGGCTTTGCAAAGATAACACCCATAGTATCGCGTCCCTTCGCAGGAACCTCATTCACGTTAGAACGAACGACCTTGCCGCTGGCCATAACCACCAGCACCTCGTCCTCTTCGTCCACGATGAGGCCACCCACCAGGGCGCCACGATCCTCAACTAGCTTAGCAACCTTAATGCCGAAACCGTTACGGCCCTGCACGCGGTACTCATCCACGCTCGTACGCTTCGCGTAACCACCCTCAGTGACCACGAAGACGAAGGAGCCCTCAGTAACCACATTCGCAGAAATCAGCTCATCGTCCTCACGGAACTTCATACCGGTCACACCGGAAGTCGAACGACCCATCGGGCGCAACGATGCATCATCAGCATGGAAGCGCAACGACATACCGTTACGCGACACCAGCAGAATATCGTCCTTATCCGAAACGGTGAACGCCGAAACAACCTCATCGCCCTCACGCAGGTTAATCGCAATCAGGCCGGCAGTACGGTTCGTATCGTAATCGCTCAGACGGCTCTTCTTCACCATACCGCCGCGAGTAGCAAGCACCAGGTACTCAGCATCCTCATAGCTCTTCAGCTCCATGACCTGAGCAATATGCTCACCGCCCTGGAACTCCAGCAGGTTAGCAATGTGCTGACCCTTGGCGTCACGACCAGCTTCCTGCAGCTCGTAACCCTTCGCACGGTACACGCGACCCAGGTTCGTGAAGAACAGAATCCAGCTGTGTGTAGTGGTCACAAAGAAGTGCTCCACCACGTCATCACCGCGCAGCGAGGCACCCTTAATACCCTTACCGCCGCGGTGCTGGCTACGGTACTGATCGCTACGGGTGCGCTTAATGTAGCCACCGCGAGTAATCGTCACCACGACCTCTTCCTCAGGGATGAGGTCTTCCATGGACATGTCGCCGTTGTAGCCGTACATAATCTGGGTGCGACGCTCATCGCCGTAGCGGTTCACAATCTCACCCAGCTCCTCAGAGATAATCTCGCGCTGGCGAGTCTCCGAAGCAATAATCGCGTTGTACTCAGCGATCATGCGCATCAGCTCATCGTGACGATCCTGAATCTTCTGACGCTCCAAAGCAGCCAAACGACGCAGCTGCATGTTTAGAATTGCCTGAGCCTGAGCCTCATCAATCTGCAGGAACTCCATCAGGCCGCTACGCGCCTCATCAGCGGTGGGGGAGCGGCGAATCAGAGCAATAACCTCATCCAGAGCATCCAGAGCCTTCAGCAGGCCACGCAGGATGTGCGCCTCTTCCTCCGCCTGACGCAGACGGTAACGGGTACGACGAACGATAACGTCCATCTGGTGATCCACCCAGTGACGCACAAACGCATCCAGGGACAGGGTACGCGGCACGCCATCCACAATGGCGAGCATATTCGCGGAGAAGTTCTCCTGCAGCTGGGTGTGCTTGTACAGGTTGTTCAGCACAACCTTCGGGGAAGCATCACGCTTGAGAACAATCACCAGACGCTGACCGGTACGACCCGAAGTCTCATCGCGCAAATCCGCAATGCCGGTGACCTTACCGTCCTTGATGAGCTCAGCAATCTTAATCGCCAGGTTATCCGGGTTCGCCTGGTACGGCAGCTCGGTCACCACAAGGCAGGTGCGACCGTGGATTTCTTCCACGTTGACCACCGCGCGCATGGTGATAGAGCCGCGGCCAGTACGGTACGCATCCTCAATGCCCTTGGTGCCCAGAATCTGCGCACCGGTCGGGAAGTCAGGGCCCTTAATGCGCGCCATCAGAGCGTTCAACAGCTCCTCATTGGTGGCGTGCGGGTTCTTCAGGAACCACTCCACACCCTCAGCAACCTCACGCAGGTTATGCGGCGGAATATTGGTCGCCATACCCACAGCAATACCCGAAGAACCGTTGACCAGCAGGTTCGGGATGCGCGCGGGCAAAACGGTCGGTTCCAGGGACTTGCCGTCGTAGTTGGGCTGGAAATCAACGGTGTCTTCGTTGATGTCACGCACCATCTCAAGGGCAATGGGAGCCATCTTGGTCTCGGTGTATCGAGGCGCTGCAGCACCGTCGTTACCGGGGGAGCCGAAGTTACCCTGACCCAGAGCCAGCGGGTAACGCATAATCCAGCTCTGAATCAAACGCACCAGGGTATCGTAGATAGCGCTATCGCCGTGGGGGTGGAACTGACCCATCACATCGCCAACCACGCGGGCGCACTTATTGAAGGATCGGTCCGGGCGGTAGCCGCCGTCGTACATCGCGTAGATTACGCGGCGGTGCACGGGCTTGAGGCCGTCACGCACATCCGGCAGGGCGCGGCCAATAATAACCGCCATTGCGTAGTCCAGGTAGGAACGCTGCATTTCAGTCTGCAGGTCCACCTGTTCAATGTGACCGTGGTGGTCTACGCTTTCAGCGCCACCGTTGCTGACTACGTCAACCTCAGTGGATTTATTCTGCTGTTCTTCGCTCATTACTTTCTCATTCCTCAATGACTCGCTCGGCTATATAGCTCATTTGGCATATTCCATACGGGGTATATGCCGTTTCGGGCTAGATATCGAGGAATCGAATGTCTTTTGCGTTCTGCTGGATAAACTCACGACGAGCCTCAACGTCCTCGCCCATCAGAACAGAGAAGATCTGGTCAGCCGCTGCTGCGTCTTCCATCTTCACCTGCAACAGGGTGCGGCGAGCCGGGTCCATGGTGGTATCCCACAGCTCGGTGTAGTCCATCTCGCCCAGACCCTTGTAACGCTGAATGCCGTTGTCCTTAGGCAGGCGCAGGTTCTTCGCCGCGCCACGAGCCAGAGCCTCATCACGCTCAGCATCCGAGTACACGTAGTCGTGCGGAGCGTTCGACCACTTGATGCGGTACAACGGCGGCTGAGCCAGGTACACATAACCCGCCTCAATCAGCGGACGCATAAAGCGGAAGAGCAGAGTCAGTAGCAGAGTCGTAATATGCTGGCCATCGACGTCCGCATCCGCCATCAGAACGATCTTGTGGTAGCGTGCCTTCTCAATATCGAAGTCGTCACCAATGCCGGTACCGAAAGCGGTAATCATCGCCTGAATTTCAGCGTTGGACAGGGCACGGTCCAGGCGAGCGCGCTCAACGTTCAGGATCTTACCGCGCAGCGGCAGAATAGCCTGAGTGTTCGGGTCGCGACCCTGAACAGCCGAACCACCCGCAGAGTCACCCTCCACCAGGTAAATCTCAGAGATCGACGGGTCCTTCGAGGAGCAGTCCTTAAGCTTACCGGGCATGGAGCTAGTCTCCAGCAGGCCCTTACGGCGGGTCGTCTCGCGTGCCTTACGGGCTGCAATACGTGCCTGAGCGGCGGTGATTGCGCGGCGCACGATGTCCTTCGCCACCGCGGGGTTACGACCGAACCAGTCGCCGAGGTGATCGTTCACCTCGCGCTGGGTGAAGGACTTAGCCTCCGAGTTACCCAGCTTGGTCTTGGTCTGACCCTCGAACTGCGGCTCAGAAATCTTAATCGAAATCACCGCGGTCAGGCCCTCACGCACGTCTTCACCGGTGAGGTTATCGTCCTTATCGCGCAACAGCTTGTTCTCACGCGCGTAACGGTTCACCAGCGAGGTCAGAGCGGCACGGAAACCCTCTTCGTGAGTACCGCCCTCGTGGGTGTTAATCGTGTTCGCGTACGAGTAGACGGACTCCTTGTAGGCGCCGGTCCACTGCATCGCCACTTCCAGGCTCATGTTGCGCTCAGTGTCTTCGGCTTCAAAGGAGACAATCTCCTCGTTCACGATGGTCTTCGCGCCTGCGTTGAGGAAGTGTACGTAGTCGAACAGGCCGTTGTCGTAACGGTAGGTGACAGTCGTGAAACCCTCAGCGTTCGCGTGCACGCGGTTGAGGATGTTTTCCTTCTTCTCACTCTCTTCAGCAACCTCGTCACCGACGAACTTCTCGCGCTCATCGGTCAGGGTGATGGTCAGGCCCTTGTTCAGGAATGCCATCTGCTGGAAACGGGCGCGCAGAGTCTCAAAGTCGAACTCGACGGTCTCGAAAATCTCTGGGTCCGGGTAGAAAGTCTGGATAGTGCCGGTCTTATCGGACGGTTCACCCTTGCGCAGGGGACCATCCGGCACACCACCGTTGGAGAAGGAAATATGCCATGCGTAGCCCTGGCGGTGCACCTCGGTAATCACGCGGGTGGACAGCGCGTTCACCACGGAGATACCCACACCGTGCAGACCACCGGAAACGGAGTAGCCGCCACCGCCAAACTTACCGCCAGCGTGCAGCACGGTCATGACGACCTCAACAGTGGACTTGTGCTCGGTGGGGTGCTCATCCACGGGAATACCGCGACCGTCATCCTCTACGCGAACAGCACCATCAGCCTGGATGGTCACGTCAATTTTGGAGGCGTAGCCGGCGAGCGCTTCGTCGACCGAGTTATCTACGACCTCGTAGACCAGGTGGTGCAGACCGCGCTCAGTGGTCGAGCCAATGTACATGCCGGGGCGCTTGCGAACCGCTTCCAGACCTTCCAGCACGGTAATATCGGATGCACCGTATTCATGCTGCTGTTCAGATGCATTCTGTTCAGATGCCACGAGGCAGAACTCCTTGAGTAGATGATGCAACCGGCAAAGGAAAGCTACGGGCAGCCAAGAGCGGAGCCTAGAACACCTCACAGAGGGCACAAGAAAGTGCCTGCACAACCCGCGGTGCCGGTGGTACCCATAGGTGGGCACACTTTACGCATTGTCTCTTTTATTTTACCGAGCAAGAGAGCATAAAACCATCTACAAGCGTCACATATTGAGCTTTTTTGGGCACTACCACCCGCTCAAAAGCCCGCTAAGGCGGTTTAGAGTGCCTCAACCCCCTTTTGAGGTAGGGGATACGGTTCACCACTTCGTGGGGATTGCCGGCGATTCTAAAGCTTTCATAGCGTGCAGAAAATCATGAGGAGCAGAAAAGGGGCACGTTTTATGCAACGTGCCCCAAAATCTCAGTTTTCCCGTCAAAGGTGCTGCAAAGCGGTAACATGATACGCCTACCCGTAGGTGTCGCGTACCCCGCGCATACCGGTGGCACGCCGATAGCCTCGCTGATTCCAGCGTCCGTTGTTCGGACCCAGCACGCGAACCTGAGCCACGACACCATCACCCAGTTCACGGCGGAAAAGTTCGATGAGGTGCCCGTGCATCAGGCGCAACTGAGTCGTCCAGGCGGTAGAGTCGCACTGGACTTCAACAATGGAATTTTCGAAGCTGATGGGGCGGGTGTGCGCCGCAATTTCAGGGCCCACGAGCTCAGCCCAGCGAGCCAGCACGCTAGAGACCGCCACGGGCTCTTTCCAGCCGCGAGAACGGATCAGAGCGCTGACGATGCCGCCAAGGGGTTTGGGATCACGAGAACTCTCTCCGGGGCCGCTATAGCCGCCCATCACGCGGGGGTCCCAGCCCTGCGCTCGCCATGATTTCTTCTTCGAGGCGGTTCCAGACATGACCGCACCGAAGTCACGCATGATTTTGTTCGCAGAGAAGGCATTGAGGGGCGCCTCGCCGCGCTCTTGAGCCGCCACTCGCATGCGGGTCAGCAGGGCGGAGGGGGCATCCACCTCGTCACGGTAGAACTCACCCACGCCGTCAACCTCGCGCGGGTTTTGATGCTCCGCAAACTGCGGTTCCGCGAATTCACCGAATGTTTCACGTGAAACATGGTTTTGAGGGTAGACGGGATTACTCATCGCCGCCACCTTCCGCGAGCGCAGAAGCGGTCGAGCTCGACTGCCCCGCAGAGCCAGTGACAGAGTCGGCAGCAGGCTGCACATACTCGGCGCGCCCCGCCGTCACCGACACCAGGCGGTAGTCGCCCAGCTCCTCCGGAATATCGCTGAGTACCGCGCAGGTAATCAACACCTGCTCCGCGTCGGCAACCATCGCACCCAGGCGGTGGCGGCGCGCAGAATCAAGCTCCGCAAACACATCATCAAGAATCAGAATCGGCGAAGACCCCACCGAGGAGTCATCCTCAACATGCACAAACCAGGAGGCCAACTTCAGCGCCAAAGCAAAAGACCAGCTCTCGCCGTGCGAGGCAAAATGCTTCACCGGCATGCCACCGAGCAACAGGGTAATATCCTCACGATGCGGACCCACCAAAGTCACGCCGCGCTCAATCTCATCGCGCCGACGCTCCGCAAAACCGCGCATCAAAGCCTCCTTGAGGTCCTCAATGCGCATCAGCGCCGCATGCTCGATAGAGCGTTCACCCATGCTCGAAAAAACAGTCGACTCATAATTGAAACCGACCTCTTTAGAGCCATCCGTCAGCCCCGCGTAGGCGCGGCGAAGCTGCGGCAAAAAACGCTGCAACAAACGAAAACGCGCAGAAAGCAGCTGAGCACCCAGAGTCGACAGCTGCTCATCCCATACCGAGAGCGTGCTCAAGGCGTTCTCGTCCCGAGCCTTACGCTGCATGGATTTCAGCAACGAATTACGCTGCCGCAAAATCCGCTCATACTCGCTACGGTACCCGGAAACCACCGGACGCAAAGAGCTCGCCAAATCGTCCACAAAACGACGACGACCGGCGGGATCCCCCTTCACCAATTGCAGATCCTCCGGGGAAAACAGCACCGTGCGGGCAATACCCAGCGCTTCCTTGGCGCGCACCGGCGCGGCACGATTAATGCGCACCCGGTTACTCTGCCCCGGAGCAATCTCAAACTCGGTCACCGTCTGCTGCGAACCGCGCACCGTACGGGTGCGAATATAGGCGCGTGAAGCACCCGCCCGAACCAGCGGCCCGTCATGGCTCACTCGGTGCGAAGAGAGCGACGCCGCATAGTCAATCGCCTCAACAATATTGGTTTTACCCACACCATTCGACCCCAGAAACACCGTAACTCCCGCCGAAAGAGGCAGGCTCAGCAGAGCGTACGTGCGGTAATCCAACAACGAAATATGGTCGATATACACCGGAGCAGCTCCTTTCACGGGGTTTCACATACGGGGTCGCAGGGGTTCACAGCGCCAGCTGGCGGGCACAGTGCGCGGGCCAAAATACTGTGGTTTTTCCGCACGGATGAGCGCAGAAAAAAACAGCGCAACCCCGCACATACCCACGATGCATAGGGCACCGAAAGACGTGCGGGGCGGCAAACACTGAAACTAGTTCGACGGCAGGCGAACCGGCATCAGCAGGTAACGGTAGTTGCGGTCGTCTTCAGCCAGCGGCTCGTCCTGACCGGAAATCACGGCGGGCTTCGGCGCATCGGTGAAGGAGAAACGAACGAACTCAGTACCGAAAACCTTCAAACCGTCCGAAAGGTAGGCGGGGTTGTATGCAACGGTGATGTCATCACCGGACAGGTGCGCCTGCAGAGTCTCGGAAGCCTGAGCCTCATCCCCGCGGCCGGCGTCAATAGCGACCGATCCCTGAGTGAACTTCAGACGCAGGGGAGTGTTGCGCTCCGCCACGAGGGAGATACGGCGAGCAGCCTCAGCCAGGTCGGAGGTGCGAACCACCGCGTGAATCGGGGTCTGCTCGGGGAACAGGGCACGGATGTTGGGGTAGTCGCCGTCCATCAGGACGCTGGTGGTGCGGCGGGTACCCGCTGCGAAGCCGATCAGCTCACCGGCGGCGGGCAGGGCGATAGACAGTTCACCGGAACCGGAGAGGGTGCTACCGACCTCAGAGACGGTCTTAGCCTTCAGCAGCACAGCCGCCTGAACATCGGGGTTACGCGGGTTCCATTTAATCTCGCGCATTGCCAGGCGGTAGCGGTCGGTGGCGAGCAGGGTCATGGTGTCGCCATTGATTTCAACGCGGATACCGGTCAGCAGCGGCAGGGTCTCATCCTTGGACACCGCAATCTGAACCTGCTTGACGGCTTCAGCGAATTCGGCACCGTCCACGGTACCGGAAATTTCGGGAAGCTCAGGAAGCTCGGGGTAGTCCACGACCGGCATACCAGCCAGCTGGAAGTTAGCGGAACGGCAGTGAATACGAATCACGGACTCATCTGCGGTGAACTCGACGGGTGCGTTCGGCAGGGAGCGGCAAATTTCTGCCAGGATCTTGCCGGGAACCAGGCAAACGCCTTCTGCTTCAACATCGGCTGCAATGACCTGGCGGGCGCTGGTCTCGTGATCGAAGCTTGCGATGCTGACCTCACCTGCGGAGGCGGTAATCAGCAGACCGTTGAGTACGGGGGAGGTGGGACGCAGCGGAAGTGAGCGTGCCGTCCAGCCGACTGCTTCGGCAAGGACATCGCGTTCAACGGTGAATTTCATCGAGAAGGCGCCTTTCACGGAAATAGAGAATAGTCTTTGGGCGCACGTAAAGCTTTGGACGATAGAGCCGGAAATACCGCGTGCTCTGATGCGCAGTGAATCTTCCGCGCGCGCGTCTATCCATCCTACCGGATTTTGTAATTACACAGAGACTCGAAGGTCGATCCTGCAGCGAAAAATCGGGTGAAATGAGGCATGTAGGGTCACTGTATTTTTGTAATTACAAAGATAGTCGGAAGGCGTATCAAACCTAGTCGAAAACAGGTTCGAATTAGGTGATGGTTCGGTGTTGGTTTCTTCTTCAAACCCAACCTTCAAATCCAACCCCAGAGATAGAGTGCAGCTATCGATCCAAATCCGCGAAAATCTACGTTTTCAGTAAGGGTGCACAGAAAAACCTGAAACAGCCCGGTTGGTCGAGCAGAACTACTTGTTATGGGGAGGATTTTTTCTTTAAGTACAGTAGTATTGTTAACGCTTGTGGAAACAGTGGAAAACCCCTTCCTCGCCTGCAATGACGCGGAAGTAGCCTGTGGACATTAAGTGGAAGAAACCACTCAACGCTGAGGATGCATTGTGTATGGATATTTATACATTTCCTCGATTCCACACCTTTTGAATATTCATGCACTTAACGTCCACACGAACGCATGAGTTAAAGCACAGCTTATCCACACCCCAAAAATCTAGCTTTCAGAGTCGCTAAAATCTTGGATCCAGCGTGAAGCCCCCGCCCCAAAGCCTATAAAACACCTAGTCGAGGCATAAAATAAGCTACGGGACAGGAATAAAAGCGCATCTAGCCAGCGGCGCGCTGCTCCTGGCGGATCAAATTCGTCAGCTCAGTAACCTGATTGAAAATCGTCTGACGCTCCGCCATCTGCGCGCTCACCTTACGCACCGCGTGCATCACCGTCGTATGGTCGCGGCCGCCCAAGTCGTTACCAATACGCGGCAGGGACATCTCGGTCAGCTCACGCAGAAGATACATCGCCACCTGACGCGCATTCGTGAGCGTACGGGTGCGAGACTTCGACTGCATATCCTCAATGGACACATCAAAATACTTCGCCACCGTCGCCAAAACCAGCGCCGACGTAATCTCCGCACCACCGGTATCAGAGAGCAAATCCTTCAGATAGGTCTCCGCCTCAGCCAGGGTAATAGGCTCCGGCGGCTTCTTCATCGAGGCGGCAGCGCTCGCACGAATCAGAGCGCCCTCCAACTCGCGAATATTGGCCGTGACATGGGAAGCAATGTACTCCATGACGTCATCGCGCACCGGCAAAATCTCGTTCTGAGCCTTCTTCCGCAGAATCGCGATACGAGTCTCCAGCTCCGGAGGCTGCACATCCACGTTCAGGCCCGAACCGAAACGCGAACGCATACGCTCAGCGAAACCGGTCAGCTGCTTCGGCGGCAAATCAGAGGTAATCACGATTTGCTTCTGGTGGTTGTACAGGGCGTTAAACGTATGGAAGAACTCCTCCATCGTCGCCTCTTTACCCGCCAAAAACTGGATATCGTCAATCAGAAGAACGTCAACATTGCGGTAAATCTGCTTGAACGACGAACCCTCATCATCGCGAATCGAGTTGATGAAATCGTTCGTGAACTCCTCAGAATTCACGTAGCGCACCCGCAAATTCGGATACAGATACTTGGTGTAGTGGCCAATCGCGTGCAGCAGGTGGGTCTTACCCAGACCCGAACCGCCGTAGATGAACAGCGGGTTGTAGACGATGCCGGGCTGCTCCGCCACCGCGAAAGCGCTCGCGTGCGCAAAGCGGTTGGACTGACCGATCACGAAGGTGTCGAAGGTATAGTTTGGGTTCAGGCGGGCAGAGCTGTCCCAAGTCGGCGCGTTTTCCGGGTCTTCATGCGGATGCACCTGCTGGGCCTCCGGTACCGCCGGGGCGTCCGGAACGAAAGTGGGTGCCGGGTACTCGCGAGGCGCTGGCGCACCCGCAGCAGGAGCCGCCGGAGCAGCCTGCTGCGCGGAGGGGAATCCTGCACGCTCCGCCTCCAAGGCGTGTAGGGAGGGGCGGGTGACCTGCTCATCAGCGGGTACCTCGTAGTGGTCAGGGCCCGGATGCGGCTCGGTGTAGTACTCAAAAGCGCGCGAACCGGCGGGCGCCTCAGGATGTGCAGAAGCCGCCGGAACGACAGCAGGTGCGTGCGACTGCTCAGCAGGCACCTCACGCTCACCATGGAAAACGTCCTGACTTGCAGGTTCAACCGGAATCATCGACTCATTCACATCGAAAAGCGCGGTGGTCGACGGGCCAAATGCCTCGTGCAGAGCCGCACGGAACGAAGCGCTAATCTGCTCCTCAAAGACCGCACGGGTGAGCTTGTTCGGAACCTCAATGATGAGGCGAGAAGAACCCATCAATCCCTGAGGCTGCGCAAGATTCACGAAACCGCGCTGACGTGCCGTCACCGCCGGATCGGCGGCAAGAATGGAGAGCAGATGCGCCCAGCGCACCTGAAGGGAGTCGGTCATGGAATTCTTTACTTTCACTCGATGTGAAGCGGTGGTGCAGTAAAGAAATCATGCCGGAAACCACCGCGAGGTCATTAAGATTCTACCCGCTTAATACACAGGGGGAGAAAGTTATCCACAAGAGTTTTCCACACGGTGGAAAACTTGTAATTACAGGGGTGGATAAGCGGTGGATTTAAGTGCATAACGGGGCTTCTTCCCTGATATTTAGCGGAAAACTCCAAAAGCTCAAGGATGTGGATAACTCACCGATAGTAGGGGGTTTGGGTGGGATATGCACCATGGTGGATATCCTGCTGCCATAAATATCCCCAGGTTTACACCCCGAGAGCACGTAGTATCTCCACGGCCTGTACACCCGCCGCAATCACCGCCTCCACACCACAAACGAGCCCGGAATCACGCGGAAAAAAGCGTCAAGAACTTGATTTACGCCCTCCACTCTTCTAAAGTTGTGCTGTTGTGTGTGCACCGCCTACTGCGAATAGTCGCGGTACCTCCGTGCACCAAGAAGCGTACGGTTCCGATACCCATGAGGGCACGAACCGCAAAAATCAAGGAGACAAAGTATGAGCAAGCGTACTTTCCAGCCGAACAACCGCCGTCGCGCTAAGAAGCACGGCTTCCGTCTGCGTATGCGTACCCGTGCAGGCCGCGCGATTCTGTCGAACCGCCGCGGTAAAGGCCGCGCAAAGCTCTCGGCCTAATCACGGCATATAGTTCGCCCGCCGATGCACACGCATCGGCGGGCGAACTATCATTAAGCGTGAAATACACGCGGAGGTCAGCTCACCACATGAGCCGAATCTCCCACACTACGTAAAGGGGAACACGTGCTGCCTCAACGGCACCGTATGCGCACCAGCGCAGAATTCTCCCACGCCTTCCGTTCCGGCATCCGTACAGGACGTCGGAACATCGTTGTATCTACGGCGAAAAATCCTGGAAAAACAACCCAGGTAGGTTTCATTGTGTCGAAGGCGGTGGGCAACGCAGTCACACGCAATCTGGTCAAGCGCCGGTTGCGTGAACTTGCCGCGCTCACCTGCGCCGCGCATCCGGAAGGCTACGCCATTGCTGTGCGAGCGCTTCCCGCCTCCGCGAGCGCCAGCTGGGATCAGCTGCGCCGCGACTACGAATCGGCACTCGAGGCTGCTTTCGCTAAGCTCGACCTGCCTCAGAGCAAGGAGAAGCCGTGAGTCGTTCCCAGCGTGACCGCTGTGAAGAACGCTTCCACGCGCATCACAGTGGCACCTATAGCGCATCTGCCGAGACTCTGGGCCCCGACGAGCTGCTGGCACTAGCGCCTAACGAATTCGTGCGGCCGGAAACTTTCCTGCAGGCTCTCTACGTTCTACCGCAGAACCTGCTGATCGCGTGCATGAAGGCCTACCGCAAGGTCGTGTCCCCCCTCTACGGGGATGTGTGCCGCTACTACCCGACCTGCTCAGCCTACGCTCTGGAGGCGCTGACCACCCACGGTGCGATGGGCGGGCTTTCCCTGACGGTACGCCGTATTCTGCGGTGTGTCCCCTGGGCTACCGGAGGTATCGACCCAGTCCCGGAGGGGAAGCGTACTTTCGCTCCCGGAGCAGAACCGAAAATTATTCTGCTCAACCACCCCCATCTTTACACCCCTCACACCGGTGGTGACGCTCGCCCTGAGTAGGCGGCGCCTCCCACACAATGACTTAGCCGAGTCCTTAAGGAGTATTCCCGCGTGAATATTTTTGATTTGATTCTTTGGCCGTTTAAATGGATCGTCTCCGTGGTCCTGTGGCTGTTCCACACTCTTTTCACCTCGCTGGGCATGGACCCGGCTTCCGGTCTGACTTGGGTTCTGTGCATTATCTTCCTGACCCTGGTGATGCGTACCCTGACCATTCCGCTGTTCGTCAAGCAGATTAAGGCTATGCGCGGTATGACCGCAATGCAGGGCGATATGGCGAAGCTGCAGGAGAAGTACAAGGGTAAGAAGGACCAGCTCTCCCGCCAGGCCATGGCCCAGGAACAGATGGAAATGTACCGTAAGCACGGTACGAACCCCTTCGCCTCCTGCCTGCCGATTCTGGCTCAGATGCCGATCTTCTTCGGTCTGTACCAGGTGCTGATGAGCGTGCCCACCGCAGCGCAGAATAACCAGGGCGTGCTCATGCTGCCGGCTGAGCTAGTGCATCAGTTCAACGACTCCCAGATTTTCGGTGCTCAGCTCTTCGCGACCATGATGCACCCGGGGGCTGGCGACGCCACCGCGACCGTTGTTCAGGCGGTCATCATGATTGTTCTGATGAGCGCCACCCAGTTCTACATCCAGAAGCAGCTGAGCGTGAAGAACATGTCGGAGGCTGCTCTGAACTCCCCGATGTTCCGTCAGCAGCAGATGATTATGTACATCTTCCCGATCATCTTCGCTGTTTCCGGTATCAACTTCCCCCTTGGTGTGCTGTACTACTGGACCGTCTCGAACCTCTGGTCGCTGGGTCAGCAGTGGTGGGTTATCCGCAACAACCCGACCCCCGGTTCCCAGGCCGAGCGTGAGCTGAACGCCCGCCGTGCGGCGAAGGGCCTGCCCCCGGTGGGTAAGACCCGCGAGCAGCACGAGAAGGACCTGCAGGAGGCGCGTGAGCGTGCCGCAGCCGGTCAGCGCCAGCAGCCGGTGAGTAAGAAGCGCCAGAAGCAGCAGCGCAATAAGCAGAACGGAAAGAAGTAGTTTTCTTCCGTGATTCGGGCCGGGTTCTCGCCACGTGTGGCGCGGGCCCGGCGCCGTGTATGAGATACTTTTTACCCCTAGGACACCCCTCCGAACACCCCGAGGATTATTGTGACTGAAGCTATGGAATATGAGGACGAGCAGCTCGTTGAGGAGCAGCTGGTAGAGGAGCCCTTTGAGGGCGAAGAAGACGATTTTGAGGACATCGACGAGGAAGGCGATATCGCCGCTGACTACCTCGAAGAACTCCTCGATATTGTCGATATGGACGGCGACATTGATATTGAGGTGCGCAATAACCGCATCTACCTGTCGGTCGTTAATGACGATGACGACAATGAGGAACTGCGCCACCTGGTTGGCCGCCACGGTGAGGTTCTGGAGGCTCTGCAGGAGCTGGTGCGCCTCTCCGTCCTGGCTGGTAATGGTACCCGTTCCCGCCTGATTCTGGATGTTGCCGGCTACCGTGCTGAGCGTCGTGAGCAGCTGGAGAAGATTGCCGCTGATGCGATTGAGAAGGTGCGCACTACCGGTCGCGATGAGCACATGAAGCCGCTGAGCCCGTACGAGCGTAAGGTCGTGCACGATGTGGTGGCTGCTGCTGGCTTGTACAGCGAGTCTGAGGGCGAGGGCCCCCGCCGTCACGTGGTGATTTCTCTTCCCGAGGTAGGAGCCTAGTATGGAGACTTTGATGGTTACTCTCAACGAGAGTGAGCGCGCCGCAGCGGAGGCTGTGTTCGGTGAGCGTCTGCCTTTAGCGGAGCGCTACGTGCAGCACCTGGCGACGACCGGTATTGAGCGCGGTCTGATTGGCCCGCGTGAGGTGCCGCGCCTGTGGGCTCGCCACGTGCTGAACTGCGCCGTGGTGCAGGAATACATCGCGCCGAATGCGTCGGTTGCCGATGTCGGTTCGGGTGCCGGTCTGCCCGGCCTGTGCCTGGCGATTGCCCGCCCGGATTTGAAGCTGACTCTGATTGAGCCTCTGGAACGCCGTGTCATCTGGCTGAATGAGGTTGTCGAGGATCTGGGCCTGGAGAACGTGACCGTGCTGCGCTCGCGTGCTGAGCAGGCTGTGGGCGCTGTGGAGGCCGATGTGGTGACTGCGCGTGCTGTGTCCGCTCTGGTGGGCCTGCTGGACATTACTCTGCCGATTCTGCGCGGCACCGGTGAGCTGCTGGCTCTGAAGGGTCGTAGCGCCGCGGAGGAGATTACTAAAGCGAAGAAGAAGCTGAACCGTTACGGTGCGCGTGAGACCGAGATTCTCACCGCCGGCGGCGATCTGCTGGAAGAGCCGACGACGGTGGTTCGAGTTCGCCTCTAAAGGTTTCGTCCTGAATGGGCGGTACCGCAATGAGCTAGTGAATAGGCTGGCTTACGCGGTACCGCCCATTTTTTGTGTGCAGGTTTGCCGGGGTGCGTTGAGTGTTCGCATCCGCAGAGTACATAGAATGACCTCTCGCGTGGAGTATTGACCTGATGCCGGGTACCCTTAAGAGAGGGTGAAACCTTAGACTCTTCTACATCAAAGCCTGCTGGTTCACTAGGGGGTCCCGAGTCCTTCACGAACCACTCAGGCACCACCAATGTTTCACGTGAAACACTGCAGGCTTCATCACCTCACGGAGTATGTTTCACGTGAAACATGCTGAGATGAGCGAACGGTGGGGGAGTGGAGGGTAAATCCTCCTCGCGTACACATGCCGCAGAGTATTGCCACACGCGAGGCATCAAAAGAAGCATCACCGTAGACACACCACCCGGAATATGGAAGGCACCCGATGACTCCTCAAGCTCAGAAATCTGTTGCAGATTTGCTCCCCAAGCCTGTGCATACGCGTGTCTTCACCGTGTCGAACCAGAAGGGTGGCGTGGGTAAAACCAGCACCGCCGTGAACCTCGCAGCCGCGCTCGCGGAGGCTGGACTGAACGTCCTGGTGATCGATAATGACCCGCAGGGTAACGCCTCGACTGCACTGGGCATTGAGCACGGCGTGGATGTTCCCAGTGTCTACAACGTCCTGATTGAGGATAAGCCGCTTTCTGAAATTGTTCAGGAATGCCCCGATATGCCCGGTCTGTTCTGTGCCCCCGCCAATATCGACCTTGCGGGCGCGGAGATTGAACTGGTCTCCCTGGTGGCACGCGAGACTCGCCTCAAGAATGCCCTGATGGACTACACTGAGTGGCGAGAGAAGCAGGGAATGGAGCGGCTGGACTATGTCTTCATCGACTGCCCGCCGAGCCTCGGCCTACTGACCGTCAATGCCTTCGTTGCGGCAGAAGAGATTCTGATTCCGATCCAGTGCGAGTACTACGCTCTGGAAGGCCTGAGCCAGCTGCTGAAGAATATTCAGATGATTCAGAAGCACCTGAACTCCAAGCTGCGCATCAGCACGATCCTGCTGACCATGTACGATGCTCGTACCAACCTGGCATTCCAGGTGGCAGAGGAGGTGCGCGAGCACTTCCCGGAGGAGACTCTGAGCGTGAAGATTCCTCGCTCGGTTCGCATCTCTGAGGCTCCCAGCTATCAGCAGACCGTCATCACCTACGATTCTTCGTCGACTGGCGCTCGCGCTTACCGCGAGGCGGCACAGGAGCTCTCGCGCCGATCCGCATAATCTAAATCTTTTGAAATGAGCCCTTTTGGATTGTCTGTTGATGATTCAAAAGGGCTCATTGTGTGCGGTATTTTCTGGATGAAACCCGAGAAAACAGCCATAGTAAATTAATTATTGGGAATAATGTTGATTATGTGCCGTGCATTTTTTACTCCTGCTTTCGAGTGCTTATTTCGTTTACACTAGATGAAGAAGAAAAAATGAGCGGGCTCGTCCGGGAGTCCTAAGGAGTAACGATGGCTGAAAAGCGACGCGGCTTGGGTCGTGGCCTGGGGGCGCTGATCCCTCAGAGTACGAAGAATTCTGGTAATGCTGAGGCGAAGGCGTCCGAAAAGACTGCGGCAGCAAAGACTGCACCCAAGAAGGTGTCTACTCCGATTGAAGAGTCGATGACTGACGGTCTCTTTGAAATGGCTCACGAGGCCAAGCCGGAGAAGCAGCGTAAGAGCACTAAAGCTGAGTCTGTAGAAGCTAAGCCTGCTGAAGCTGCACCCGCTCAGGAAAAGCCTGTTGAAGCTCAGAAGGTAGAGGAGAAGGTCGAATCTCCCGCCTCCTCGCAGGATGTTTCACGTGAAACATCGAAGAAGAAGCCTCGCGTGGATATGGGTGCGGCACTGCGCAACACCACCCTGACTCGCCGCCCGGTGGACTTCTTCTTTGGTGAAGATGTCTCCACCCCGCAGTCCGCTTCTGAGGAACAGAGCGGCCTGGTTCCGGTTCCCGGTGCCCAGTTTGCCGAGCTGAACGTTCGCGATATCCACCCGAACCGCAAGCAGCCCCGAACCGACTTTGATGAGCAGGACATGGAAGAGCTCATCCACTCGGTGCGTGAGATTGGTGTTCTGCAGCCGATCGTCGTGCGTCCCTCGCGCGAAAACGGCACCGAAAAGTATGAGCTGGTCATGGGTGAGCGCCGCTGGCGTGCAACCCAGGCGGCTGGACTGACCACCATCCCGGCGATTGTTCGTGAGACTGAAGACGGCGACCTGCTCCGTGACGCCCTGCTGGAGAACCTGCACCGCAGCCAGCTGAACCCCATTGAAGAGGCGGCGGCATACCAGCAGCTCATGGAGGAGTTCGACACTACTCAGGAGCAGTTGGCTAAGCGTATTGGTCGTTCTCGCCCCCAGATTTCGAATACGATTCGTCTGCTGAAGCTGCCGGCTCTGGTGCAGCGTCGCGTTGCGGCGGGTATTCTCTCCGCTGGTCACGCTCGTGCCCTGCTGGCTCTGGCGGACCAGGCTCAGATTGAGACTCTCGCACAGAAGATTGTGAATGAGGGCCTGTCGGTTCGTGCGACCGAGGAGTTGGTGAACCACGCATCCGGCGCTGCGGAGGTGAAGGAGCGCAAGACTCCTCAGCCTCAGAAGCACCGTGAGCGCCTGGATTATATTGCGGAGGCTTTTGCTGACAAGCTCGATACTTCGGTGAAGATTTCGCTGGGTGCTCGCAAGGGTAAGATGACCATCGAATTTGCGAATGTTGAGGATCTGAACCGTATCATCCGCGTTTTGGATTCTGATTTCTCGGGCTAAATTTTCGCGTAAAACAATATTTAGCAACTGAAATCAGTTGTATATACAAAAAACCCTCGGTGATGTTTCACGTGAAACATCACCGAGGGTTTTTCTTTAGCTTCTCGAAAGATTAGCCCAGGTGCTCGGAGAACTCAGCCAGCAGAGCGGGCTTCGTCTTAGCGCCTACGGTCTTCTTGACGACCTCGCCACCCTTGAAAAGGTAGATGGCGGGAATAGAGGTAATGCCGTACTTCATAGCGGTATCGCCATTCGCCTCAACATCCACCTTGACCACGTCGACCTGACCGGCGTACTCGCCAGCGATCTCGTCAATCACGGGGCCAACCATGCGGCAGGGGCCGCACCATTCAGCCCAGAAGTCCACGATAACGGGCTTGTCGTTCTTCAGAACCAGTTCGTCAAAAGTGGCATCAGTTGCCTGCTGTGCACTGCTCATGGAGTGCTCCTTTCTGACACGGGGTGGATTCCCCAGCGAGTAATACGAATAGTTTAGAGGTTTTCGAGGTAGTGCTGCGCGTCCAGAGCGGCAACAGCACCGGAACCGGCAGCAATAATTGCCTGGCGGTAGGTCGGGTCAATCACGTCACCGGCAGCAAAAACGCCGGGAACGGAAGTCTTCGAAGAACGACCCTGAACCGCGATGGTGTGGTTCTCGGTAATCTCCAGCTGGTCACGTACCAGTTCCACGCGAGGATCGGAGCCAATAGCGATGAACAGACCCTGAACAGCCAGCTGGCGCTCAGAACCGTCCTTGGTGTTGGTCAGGGTGATCGACTCGAGGTTGCTCTCGCCGTGAACGGCGGTGACAGCCGAGTCCCAGACAACCTCAATCTTCGGGTTGTTGAACACGCGGGTCTGCATGATTTCCGAAGCACGGAAAGAGTCGCGGCGGTGCACCAGGTACACCTTGGATGCGAAGGTCGTCAGGAACAGCGCCTCCTCCAGCGCGGAGTCGCCGCCGCCGACCACTGCGATTTCCTTGTCCTTGAAGAAGAAGCCATCGCAGGTTGCGCACCAGGAGACGCCGTAACCGGAGAGTCGGTCTTCGCCCTCGATGTTGAGCTTACGGACCTGAGAACCGGTGGTCATGATGACGGTCTTCGCCAGGTGAACGGCGCCGTCTGCGGTGTAGACCTTCTTCACGTCGCCGGTGAGTTCGACCTTTTCTACGTCCTGGTAGCGGATGTCCGTACCGAAACGCTCAGCCTGCTGGCCGATGTTCTCCATCAGCTCGGGGCCCTGGATGCCCTGAATGAAGCCGGGGAAGTTCTCCACCTCGGTGGTGTTCATGAGGGCGCCGCCGGGTGCCAGGGAGCTTGCGAAGAGGACGGGCTTCAGCTCGGCGCGTGCCGCGTAGATTGCCGCGGTGTAGCCGGCGGGGCCGGAGCCCACAATAATGACGTTGTGGACGGTTGCGTCGGCCTTAACCTCGGCTGCCGGTGCGGCTTTGGTGGCGGGCGCGGATGCGAGGTTCAGATTGCCCAGGGCGGAGCCTCCGAAGAGGCCTCCCAGATTCTCAGTCATCAGATATATCTTTCCGTTGTAGGTCTTTCGTTCTGCCCCTATAACAGGGCTTTATCCTCGATTATTCCATTTTTTGGGGACCCTTATCCAGATACTCCGCGCACTGTGAATCTTTGAGTAGCTACCCTGCCATAAAGAGTCATAAATAGACATCAAAAAGGCCAGGATTTCATGCCAAAGGAGACCTATAACGGCCATCGCTACATTGCCGAAAAAAACTATGGATGCTTTTATATCCGTGGCTAGCATTTAGGGAGATGGTCCCGGTAGGATAGGCAGACGATTATACGAGGGTGATATTGGTGGGTGTGTCGTGTAATCAAAGCCCGCCCCTATCAATCCTCTGCGCTTTGCACAGAGGGAGAGGAACAAAATGAAAAAAAGCCCTCATAAGGTTCAGCCCCGACACCGTAAGAATCACTTGAGCAATCTGTCTAAGGCTGGGGCTATTCTGCGAGATATTGGAGATTTCATCAAAGCTAGCCGCTACGTCCTGGTCCAGCTCTCCATGCTTTTCTTTACCGTAGAGGGGCTTTTGCGGATGCTGCCATAATAATGAGGCCCGCGCTAGAGACAAAATCAACCGTGCCTTTCAAAGGGGAGATGGCTTTCTCTTAGCTACATCAAAAAGGGCGGGGCTTCCGAATCGTTGAGTTCAGAAGTCCCGCCCTTGTGTCTGGGGTGCGAGCGCCCTGTCGGCGTCACGTTATGAGTTGATTAGTCCACCTTGATTTCGTTGATGCGCAGACCGTAATTCCACGTTCCAATCGGCAGGGAGAGGCGAGGCAGCTCGTTGACCACGATGATCACGTAGGCGCCCTTTTCCGCGCTCTGCTTGGAGGTGTCCAGGGTGACGACCGCGTCCTTGCCTTCGAAGGTGCCCTTGCCGACCTCAACCGCACCGTCCAGGGATGCAGAGCTGTTGGTGTAGACGGTGAAGGAGCCGCCGGTGCCGGTGTTCTGCTGAATGGTCAACTTGGAGACGACGGTGGGGGTCTGCAGCTTCAGTGCCAGGCCGAATTCCTTGATGGTGCCGGCGTAGTTGGCGGTGCCGAAGCCGTAGCTGATCCATGCGGTGTTGGCGTTACCGTCGGTCAGGTTCGGGATGAGGGTGTCCATGTCGTTCATGAACGTGGGGTTCGAGGGCACGAAGCGAGCCACGGACGCGATCTTCGCCGGTGCGTTCGATGCCTTAGCGGTCGGGGATGCCGATGCGCTGGCGTTTGCCGCAGCCGATTCGGAGGCGGACATAGAGGACTTGGGGGTGTGCGGTGCGGCTGCCTGGTTGGAGCCGATTGCGCCCAGGGAGGTGAGGATACCGCCTGCGACGATGACGAGCAGCAGGACTGCTGCCAGGGCGACGGCCCAGGTGCCGCGGCTGCCGTCTTCTTCGTCTTCGTCATCCTCGTAGATGCTGGTGGGTTCGGAGTACGCGGTGACGGCTGCGCTGTCGGATGCGTTCCAGTTCTTGGCAGCGGTGATGCTCTCCTGGTTGGCGCTGGAAGCAGAGACCTTCTCGTAGGTGTTGGGGGAGCTGCCGCTTTCGGAGTCGCCGAAGATTTCGGTGCCCAGCGCGTCTTCTGCGTTGGAGAGTGCGTGGTTTTCGACCAGCAGGGTGTCCAGCAGGGTGTCGGGGCGGGTGTGGGAGGTGACGAGGTAGCGGCTACCTTCGGGGGTGATGCCCAGGTCGAGAATCTGGATGTTGCCGCGTGCGTTGGTTGCGAGCGCGCGGGAGTTTGCTTCCAGCAGTGCGCTGCGGCTGGGCGATGCGACGACGACCGAGACCTTACGGTTGAGAATCTGGTCGGTGCCTTCAAGCACCATGTCGGATTCTGCCGTAATGATGATGTGTGCGGTGATCTCGTAGCGGCCTCCGAGGACCGATCCGACCGGAATCTGTTGCGACAACGTGTTCTCCCGAGGTGGTTTCATAGTGCCTGCCGTGTGGCGGGCCCTGACTATTAGATTCTACCCGGCATTGAAGGATGCTGGGGCTGAGTGATAGTTTGTGGCGTCCGGGTGGTTGCCTGTGTCCTCTGCGGGCCCCGGCGTGGGGTGAGGTGGGTGCACGGGCAGCTACCCGGGTTGGGCGTTGTGTGCTGCTTTAGCGGCGGGCAAAACGCTCAAGTTTGGAGGTGAGGGGCGCCAGTAGTGCGTTGGCTTCCTTGACGCGGAAGATCTGTATGCCGGCGAGGTATGCCAGGCCCATGACGGTGCCGCATACGGCGAGGGTGATGATTGCGGTGAGCTTGGAGGCCCAGGCGAATCCGTCGAGCTGGTAGCCGCCGAGCAGCCAGAGCGCGATGGCTGCGATTCCGCCGGCGAAGAGGGACGCGAGGGTGGTGCGGGCGTAGGTGCTGACGATGCCGCGCTGGCCGTAGTAGCCGAGGCGGCGGCGGACCATGTGGTGGCTGATGAACAGGATCAGGATGTTGTGCACCGGGTAGATGAAGGCGAGCATATACACGGTGTACTGTGCGTCGAGCAGGGACGCTGCGAAGCTCATGATGACCATGATGATGGCGGAGTACACCTGGATGCGGAAGGGGGTGCGTGCGTCTTCGCGGGCGTAGAGCACGCGGCTGTAGAGGTAGTTGATGGTGAGGGTGGGGGTGCCGAGCGCGGTGATGACGATGAGCTTGGCGATGATGGTTGCTGCGATGGGGTCGCCGCCGCTGAAGAGCACGGCGACGGGGCCTGCGAGTACCATGAGTGCGACCATGCAGAAGACGGTGGCTACTGCTGCGTTGCGTAGGCCGTGGGAGAGTGCGTAGATGACGCTGTCGCTGTCGTCGGCGATGGCGGAGGCGCTCATGCGGTTGAAGAGCACGGTGGCGATGGAGATGCCGATGACGCCGTGCGGGAGCATGTACAGCATGGAGGCGTAGTTGAGTGCCTGCAGGCCGGGGATTTGGATGCCGAGGGCGGCGTAGTGTTCACGCTGACCGACGATGCCTGCGGCGACCTTGGTCATGTAGAGGAATGCGAGGTTGGAGATGATGCCGGAGGCGAGGGTCCAGGCGGCGAGCTTGGAGGCTGCGCGCAGGCCGATGCCTCGCCATGCGAAGTCGGGCTTGAGGCGCAGGCCGAGCTTGCGTAGGGGGATGAACAGGACGAGTGCCTGCATGATGACGCCGAAGGTGGAGGAGCCTGCGAGCACGAGGGTCTGTGCGTTGGTCCAGTTGTCTACGGTGTGAATCGGGTTGGGGTTGGGGGTTTGTGCGCCGAAGAGGAAGATGAACAGGATCAGCGACAGGATGGTGATGACGTTGTTGAGTACGGGCGACCACATGTAGGCACCGAATGCGTCTTTGGCGTTGAGGACCTGTCCGATGACGGTGTAGAGGCCGTAGAAGAAGATTTGGGGTAGGCACCAGAGGGAGAAGATGAAGCCGAGCTGCCGTTGTTCGGGGCTCCATCCTGAGCCCATGATGCTGATGATGGGCCAGGCGCAGGCGACAGTGATAATGGTGATGAGGCCGATTGCGGTGACGGTGAGGGTGACGAGTTTGGAGATATATCGTGCGCCGCCGTCTTGTGCTTTGGCCGCCTTGATGATTTGGGGTACGAGGACTGCGTTGAACACGCCGCCTGCTACGAGGACGTAGATGAGGTTGGGTAGGGTGTTGGCGGTTTCGAAGACGTCGCCGACGGTTGAGAGTGAGCCGATGGCTACGGTGAGCAGGATGGTCTTGACGAATCCGAGGATGCGCGAGACGAGGGTGCCTGCTGCCATGATTGCGCTTGAGCGGGCGTCGTTACGTGCCACGTATGTCTCTCCTGTTTCGGCGGGTGATTGCTTCTTTTAGTTTTTGGGGCTCTATTTAACGGGTGTTTAGAGCTGGGTGGTGATGTATTCGCGCGCGCTACGGGCAATGTGTTGCTCGTTGGCGAATGAGAGGCGGGTGGGGAGCTCTTCGAGGGGGACCCATGCGACGTCGATTGCTTCGTGGTCGGGGTCGTTGTCGATGCTCAGTTCGCCGCCGGTTGCTGCGAAGAGGTAGTGGTGCACGGTTTTGTGGATGCGCGTGCCGTTGGAGGTGAACCAGTAGGCGATGGTGCCGAGGGAGGCTACGGGGTAGCCGGTGATTCCGGTTTCTTCGCTGATTTCGCGTTGTGCGGCTTCGACGGTGGTTTCGCCGTGTTCGATGTGGCCTTTGGGTAGGCACCATTCGCGTTGTCCGTTGCGGTTGATGCGGGCGATGATGGCTACGGGTAGCTGTTCGGGTCGGTCAAAGTCGATGATGAGCCCGCCTGCGGAGACTTCTTCGGGGGCGGGTACCGCTCGCGCGGGCGCGGTGAAGCGCGTTTTGGGTGCGCGGGGTACGGGAATGCTCATGGTTCTACCTTAACCGATATGTGAGGGTTTGTGTGTCTCGGTTTTGGGTGAGATAGCTGTCTCTTTGGTGTGGGTGTTGTGGGGGTGGGGTGGGCGTGCTGGGGGTTTTTCTGGCACGATTAAAGGATTATGTCGCTGATTATTGATGTTGTGTCGAAGTACCCGGATGCCGCCGAGCTGGGAGAACTGTACCGTGCGGCGGGTTTTGAGCTGTACTTGGTGGGCGGTATTGTCCGCGACAATCTGCTGGATGATGGCGGCCATTTCACTGATTTTGATTTGACGACGGATGCTACTCCGGAGCAGAGCGAGCAGATTTTGCGTGCGTGGGGTGAACACACGTGGGATATCGGTAAGGAGTACGGCACGATTAGTGCGCGTAAGAACGGCGTGGTGTATGAGGTGACCACGTACCGTGCTGAGGTGTATGTTTCGGATTCGCGTAAGCCGACGGTTGAATTCGGCACGGATTTGAGCGCCGATTTGGTGCGTCGTGATTTCACGATTAATGCGATGGCGGCGGCTTTGCCCAGTGGTGAGGTTGTTGACTTGTTTGGTGGCGTTGAGGATTTGCGTGCGGGTGTTTTGCGTACTCCGCGCTCGCCGCAGGAGTCTTTTTCTGAGGATCCGCTGCGTATGATGCGTGCGGCTCGTTTTGCTGCGCGTTTTAATCTTGAGGTTGCCCCGGAGGTTTTCGAGGCGATGCGCGAGATGGCTGGCCGTATTGAGATTATTTCGGCTGAGCGTGTGCGTGATGAGCTGGTGAAGCTGATTGAGGCGGATTATCCGCGGGTGGGTTTGAACCTGCTGGTGGATACGGGTCTGGCGGATTATGTGTTGCCGGAGCTTCCTGCGTTGCGTATGGAGATGGATCCTGCGCATCACCATAAGGATGTGTATGCGCATTCGTTGAAGGTGATGGAGCAGGCGATGGAGAAGGAGACGGACGAGGATGGTCCGTGTCCGGCTCCTGATTTTATTCTGCGTTTTGCGGCGTTGATGCACGATATTGGTAAGCCGAAGACTCGTAAGTTTGAGAAGGACGGCTCTGTCTCGTTCCTGCACCATGAGGTGGTGGGCGCGAAGATGGTGAAGAAGCGTATGCGTGCGCTGCGTTTTGATAATGACACGATTAAGGCTGTGGCTCGCCTGGTGGAGCTGCATATGCGGTTCTATGGTTACCGCGAGTCGGGTTGGACTGATTCTGCGGTGCGCCGTTATGTGCGTGATGCGGGCGATCAGTTGGAGCGTCTGCATCGTGTGTCGCGTTCTGATGTGACGACTCGTAATCGTCGCTTGTCGCGTTCGTTGGCTGAGGCGTATGACGATTTGGAACGTCGTATTGCTGAGTTGGCTGCTCAGGAGGAGCTGGATTCGATCCGTCCGGATCTGGATGGCGGTCAGATTATGCAGATTCTTGGTATTGCGCCGGGCCCGGTGGTAGGTGAGGCGTATAAGTTCTTGTTGAATGTGCGTCTGGATGAGGGTTCGCTTCCTGAGGAGGAGGCGAAGGCTCGTCTTCTGCAGTGGTGGGAGCAGCGTCGGGAGGCGTAGCTTCTGCGGTTTTTGGTACCGCATTGCATGGTTGAGGTCACGCGGTGCGGTACTGTTCTATCTGCTTTTTCTCGTGTATTGTTAAGAAATCTATGCGTGTTCCCCGCCCGGTGTGTTTCACGTGTAGGGCACAATGAATCTCCTGCTATGGAAATCCCATAGCCGTTTAGCCCAAAGGAGGGGTTTAATCATGCGTGCATATGAACTGATGGTTATCCTCAGCCCCGAGGTTGAGGACCGTGCGGTTGAGCCGTCGCTGTCCAAGTTCCTCGAGATCGTGACCAACGAGGGTGGTTCCGTCGACAACGTCGACATCTGGGGCCGTCGTCGCCTGGCATACGAGATCCAGAAGAAGTCTGAGGGTATCTACGCAGTGGTGAACTTCACCTCTACCCCCGAGACCGCAGCTGAGCTCGATCGTGTTCTGAACCTGAACGAGTCCGTCATGCGTACCAAGATCATCCGCCCGGAGGATCAGAAGATCTCCAGCAAGTAGTTGTTTCTTGCCGGTCGGCTGACCCCCTAAAAATGTCAGGGGGTTGCGCTGTACTGGATTCAACATACTTGTAACTCTTATCGAGGAGGCATCAAATGGCAGGCGATACCGTTATTACCGTTATTGGTAATCTGACTGGCGATCCGGAGCTTCGTTACACCCCTGCGGGTGCGGCGGTTGCTAATTTCACGATCGCATCGACTCCGCGTACTTTTAACCGCCAGACGAACCAGTGGGAGGATGGGGAGACCCTGTTCCTGCGTGCGTCGGTGTGGCGTGGTTACGCTGAGAATGTTGCAGAGACTCTGAAGAAGGGTACTCAGGTTATCGCGCAGGGCCGTCTGAAGTCTCGCTCGTACGAGACCAAGGAAGGCGAGCGTCGTACTTCGTTTGAGCTTGAGGTCGAGGAGATCGGCCCGACTCTGCGTTTTGCTACTGCTCAGGTGACTCGCGCACAGCGTTCTGCCGGAGGTAATAACTTCGGTGGCGGTGCACAGGGTGGCTTTGGTGGTGGCGCTGGGTACAACGCTGCTGCTCAGGGCGGTTTCTCCGCTCCTCAGCAGAACAATTTTGCTGCTGCTCAGGGTAATGGTTACTCTGGCCAGTCTGGCTACTCCGCTCCGGCTGCTCCGGCGGCCCCCGCAGCTCCTGCTGCTGATCCGTGGAGTTCTCAGTCTGGTGGTAACTATGACTGGGGTAGCGGCGCCGACGACGAACCTCCGTTCTAAGCCGGTTTCGTTTTCCGAATAGTAATTTATCAATCCATCCCGCGGTTATCCGCCGCGGGCTCCCAACTCTAAGGAGCACCACGATGGCTAAGGCTGAAATCCGTAAGCCCAAACCCAAGCAGAACCCCCTCAAGGCTGCTGACGTCACCGTTATCGACTACAAGGACGTCGCACTTCTGCGCAAGTTCATCTCCGACCGCGGCAAGATCCGCGCTCGCCGCGTGACTGGCGTGACCGTTCAGGAGCAGCGCAAGATCGCTCAGGCTATTAAGAACGCCCGCGAAGTTGCACTGCTGCCCTACTCCGGCGCTGGCCGCTAAAGAGAAGGAGAGACAGTAACATGGCTAAGATCATTCTGACTCAGGAAGTTTCCGGCCTCGGTGCAGCTGGCGATGTTGTCACCGTTAAGGACGGTTACGCACGTAACTACCTGCTGCCCCGCGGCTTCGCCGTGACCTGGACCCAGGGTGGCGAGAAGCAGGTTGAGTCCATCCGCGCCGCTCGTGCGGCTCGTGCTAAGGCTTCTCTGGAAGAGGCTCAGGCAATTGCTGCGTCCCTGGCTGCTAAGCCGGTTGTCGTTGCACACAAGGCTGGCGCTGACGGCCGCCTGTTCGGTACCGTCAAGGCTGAGGCTATTGCTGAGGCTATTGAGGCTGCTGGCATTGGCTCCGTTGACAAGCGCACCATCCACCTGGGTTCCGCTATCAAGCGCACCGGTGAGTACAAGGTGACTGTCCGCCTGCACGCTGACGTTGTCGCTAACGTTGTCCTGGACGTCGTTGCTGCTGCGTAAGTAGATTTTTAGATATTTGACGCTGGTGCTTTGATGCTGCGGCGTTGAGTGTCGGACGGGGTGTCCCTCTTCGTGAGGGGCACCCCGTTTGTTGTACCCATAGCTGTGCCCGCTCCGGTGCATGTTTCACGTGAAACATTGTTTTTGAGAGGTTGAGAATAGGGGTAGGGTAGTAGAAGGATTGGTGGCTAGAGCGGTTGCGGCTGCGAAGTACGCCAATTGACCCCGTAGACTGGTAGACATGGCTCGATCTTTTTCACGTTTGTCTTCTAGCGCGCAGCTTCTGTCCACGGGTGTGGTGTTGGAGTGCATCAATTTGCTGCTGTGCGCTCTAGCGGTTATCCCATTTGCGGACGCGAATGTCGCTACTGCTCTTCTGCTTCTTTTGCTGGTGGTTGGCGGCCTTGCGTCCAGTGTTGCGCTGGTGTGCGCGCTGGTGGGTCTGGTGAAGTTCCGTCAGTACCGCGTGGCTAATATTTGCTTGGCGGTTATTTCTGTAGCGGTTAACCCGTTGGTGCTGCTGGGTCTGTATATGGCGGCTTATTAGCCCGGTTTAGAGTCCGCGAACTGCACAATATCAAAGCTCTCAGGGTTCTGTTGGTTTTCTCCCAGCTTGTTTCCAGCGAAATTCAATCCTCCCATAAGGTTGGGGGTGTTTACTATAAGTGTTGGTTCGAGAGGACTGCGATGTGAATGTGTGTGTTTCGTGTAGCGGGGTCGCCCGCTAGCGAAAGAAGGATGGCAAGGCAAAAGCGCCTTGCCTTTCTTCTTTTAACGCGACGTGTAGTTTCCGCGTGAAATCCGGGGTGCTGCACCTCGATTTTGAAGAAAAATCTATTCCCAGCTTTCTTACAGCTTTAACCTACAGGGAATAAAGGTTTACGCGTAATACTTTATATAGATGGTTCGAGAGGACCATCAGAAAGTTGGACTTTCCTTGCGGAAGTGGCTCTGATTTTCGTATGTATGTGTGTGTGATGAGACTGGGGTTGGACCGAGAGGTTCAGCTCCAGTTTCTGTTTAATCTCTAGGGTGTGTGGCAAGGATGGCTGTAGTGGTGTTGCGGCATGCTGTAACAAAGGGCAACCACACTTCTATATAACGTCACATTTCCTTTCTTGGGGTGGCGGGTCTAGAATTGGGAAAGATAAATTTTGCATATTAAATACAAGTATTGAGGAGTTGTCTTCCGTGTCTAAGACCCCTTCCGTTCCCGGTACCGACCGCCCCGCCGAAAAGGCAGCAGGTCACTGGCTGCTGGCTCAGCTGGGCAAGAAGGTTCTGCGCCCCGGCGGCCGCGAGACCACCAACTGGCTGCTGGCTCGTGCTCTGGGCGGCGACATTGACGTCGTGGAGTTTGCGCCGGGCCTGGGTATTACCGCCCTGGAGATTGTGAAGCGTTCCCCCAAGAGCTATACCGGTGTGGATCTTGACCCCAAGGCTGCTGAAATCGTGACCGAGCGTATTGGCGCATCGACTAAGCCGAACTACCGTGTGGTGAACGCTAGCGCTCAGGAGACCGGTCTGCCTTCGGAAAGTTACGATGCCGTGGTGGGCGAGGCGATGCTGACCATGCAGACCGATAAGCACAAGCTGGAGATTATGCGTGAGGCGGCTCGTCTGCTGCGTCCGGGCGGTTACTACGCTATTCACGAGATGTCGCTGGTTCCCGATTACCTGCGTCCTGAGCTGAAGGAAGAGATTCAGAAGGATTTGGCGCGCACGATCCGTGTGAATGCCCGCCCGCTGACTGTTGCCGAGTGGACTGCCCTGGCGGAAGAGGCTGGCTTTGAGGTGCTGGATGTGTACCAGACCGATATGGCTCTGCTGGAGCCGAAGCGTTTGCTGGCTGATGAGGGTCCCGCTGGCGTTGCGAAGATTGCGTTCAATCTGGCGCGTAAGCCGCAGATTCGTGAGCGTGTGCTGGGTATGCGCGGTGTGTTCCGCCGCCACGCGGACCACATTGGCGCTATCGGTCTGATTCTGCGTAAGAAGTAAGACAGAATCACACCGCAAAGCTTATACAGCGAAACGGAGCCCCAGTATTCCTCTCTATCCGAGGGAATACTGGGGCTCCGTTTTACACTGGTGAGGTTATGAGTCGCAGATTCGGCTCAGTCACGTGTGCGCCTACCGGAGTTTGTTATGAGCCGTATTCTTTTCTCTCCCGAAAGCTTCAATATGGGTGAAACCACGCGCTGTATTGAGATAGCGCGTGTGGCTCGGGAGCGAGGTCATACGGTCTTGTTCCATGTGTATTCCCCTAAGTACTTGGGACTGCTGGAAAATGCGGGGCTTCCTGTGCATCTTCGCGAGCCAATTATGAGCGATGCTGAGGCGGAGCAGATTATGGCGCTGGATCAGGGTAGGGGAGTGCGGCATCCTTTCACGACCGATATGGTGCGTCGGCGGGTCAACGCTGAGCTTGAGGCTATTCGTGACTTTAGCGCGGATGCTGTGGTGATTGGTTCTAATCTGACGATGCTGCTGTCTGCGCGTATTGCGGGTGTCCCTATTTTCTATGCGCGCCCGTACGCTTACTCGTCGACGTATTTTTCGAAGAAACCTGTAGGTGGCGAGCTTGCGGCACCGGGGTGGTTGCGTGCGGTGGCGCGAGTGATGTCGTATAAGCCGACTTCTTTCACCCGTGTGGCACGTGAGCATGGGCTGAGGCTTCCTCGCCGTACTGTGGATATGCTCAGCGCCGATGTGAATCTTATCTGTTCTCTGTTTACGCAGCTGCGTGGGGATTCTTTGGTAGAACCCGATGTTAGTGTGGGTCCTATTTATTACCGTGCGCCCGGTGAACTGCCGCAGATTGTTCGCGAGCCCAGGGAGCGGCCACTGATTTACGTGGGAATGGGCTCATCTGGCTCCGCAGATATTTTGGTGCAGGTGCTGCAGCAGTTGTCAGCCGCTCCGGTGGATGTGCTGGTCGGCGGCGGGGTGCAGCTCTCGGATACCAGCATGCTGGGCAGCAATATCCATTTCGCTGGGACTGTTCCGGCGCATCTGCTTGCCAGCCATATTGATGCCTCGATGACCCACGGCGGTGAGGGGACGGTACAGACGGCGTGCCTGGCGGGTGTGCCGTTTGCCGGTATTGCGATGCAGGCTGAGCAAAGCTGGAATATTGAGGAGTGCGTGCGCTACGGTAACGCCCTGCGCTTTACGAAGAATGATGTGCGCCGCGGCAATGTGCGCGATATTCTGGACCGTCTGCTCAGCGATGAGGGCATGCGCGCTAGGGCGCGGCAGCTGGGTGAGGCAATGCGCACCATGGATGGCGCGGCGCTCGCCGTTGAGAAGATTGAGGATTATCTGCGCGCTGCCCATTAGGCGTGTATATGTTTCGCGTGTGCCTTCGTGAGAAACTAGCATAGGAGTTCTACAGAAATTGTTTCTGGAACGTCGTAGATACCGGATTGAAACGCGAGGATAAGCATGTCTGAAACTGCCATTGATTATGGTTCCCGCACTATGCCTCATGATGATGTGGCTGAGCAGTCGGTGCTCGGTGGCATGCTGCTGTCAAAGGACGCTATTGCGGATGTGGTTGAGAGCCTGCGTGCGTCTGATTTCTATAAGCCGGCGCACGAGACGATTTATGAGGCGATTCTTTCTCTTTACGGTCACGGTAGCCCTGCGGATGCGATTACGGTTGCTGATGAGCTGAAGAAGCGCGGTGAGCTGACTCGTGTGGGCGGCGCGGCCTATATTCATACGCTGATTGCGTCGGTTCCGACTGCTGCTAACGCTCAGTATTACGCTGAGATTGTTAAGGAGCACGCGATTATGCGCCGCCTGATTGAGGCGGGTACGAAGATCGCTCAGCTGGGTTACGCCAATGAGACTGAGGTCGATACTTTGGTGGATCAGGCGCAGGCTGAGATTTATGCGGTGACTGATGGTAACGCGAAGGAAGATTATGTGTCTTTCTCTGAGGCGTTGGAGGAGACCATCAATGAGATTGATGCGAACTCGAACCGCCCCGATGGCGTGTACGGTGTGCCGACTGACTTTATTGAGTTTGATGAGCTGACCGGTGGTCTGCACGGTGGCCAGATGATTGTTATTGCGGCTCGTCCGGGTGTGGGTAAGTCGACTTTGGCTCTTGATATTGCTCGTTCTGCGTCTATTCATCATCAGATGACGACTGTGTTTTTCTCGCTGGAGATGAGTCGTACTGAGTTGGCGATGCGTATTCTCTCTGCGGAGGGCAAGATTTCGATGGGTCGTCTGAAGAAGGGCGACCTGGATACTGAGGGTTGGACGAACTTGGCGACTCTGCAGGGTCGTATTGATTCTGCGCCTCTCTTTATTGATGATTCGCCGAATATGACTCTGATGGAGATTCGCGCGAAGTGCCGTCGCCTCAAGCAGCGTAATGATTTGAAGCTTGTGGTGCTGGACTACCTGCAGCTGATGAGTTCGGGTAAGAAGGTTGAGTCGCGTCAGCAGGAGGTTTCGGAGTTTTCGCGTAGCCTGAAGCTGTTGGCTAAGGAGCTGGATGTTCCGGTGATTGCGCTGTCTCAGTTGAACCGTGGTTCGGAGCAGCGTACTGATAAGCGTCCGATGGTTTCGGATCTGCGTGAGTCGGGTTCTATTGAGCAGGATGCGGATATGGTGATTCTGCTGCATCGTGAGGATATGTATAACCCGGATAGTGAGCGCGTGGGTGAGGCGGACATGATTATTGCTAAGCACCGTGGTGGTCCGACTCGTACTATCCCGTTGGCGTTTAGCGGTAAGTATTCGCGCTTCAACAATATGGCGAATGAGGCGCCTCCCCAGTACTAATCAGCTCAGCACTCTGTAGCTGCACCCCTCTTCTTCTATTCATTACAGGATGGAAGGGGAGGGGCTTTTTCGCATCTATAGGTATGGGTACCCAAATGCAGAGTTAGGAATCGTGCAGGGTTAGGAATCAAGCGCAGGGTATGGGAATAGGGGCTGCGGAGGGGGTTCTAGAGGGCATTCTGTGAGGGTTTGAGTGGTTTCTTCTGCGTTTATAAGGTTTTTTGGAAGTTTTTTAAAGATTTTTTAGCACCCATAAAACGCACTGACTAGGTAGTTTGGTGTTTGTGAGGGTGTTTGAGACCCTTTCAAGGTCCTTTTTGTGGTCTACTTCACCCATTTTCGGGTTGCAGGGGCGTTTAGGCATCTGTATAGTTGTATGAGTCGCCGCGGC